>OBWK01000016.1_pt1 | contig 210297 bp, 171 predicted proteins | sample 1495251 | NCBI WGS metagenome assembly OBWK01 (sample SAMEA2580065, study PRJEB22360) | human gut metagenome | biome: human gut; feature: human-associated habitat; material: faeces | place: Denmark | collected 2008/2010 | reverse complement strand
ATTGTTTACCTAAAGACACGAAACAACTGTTGGCTAACTATCAGGATGTACCTCAGAACATGATGACTGCTATTGTCGAAAGTAACCGTACAAGGAAAGACTTCATAGCAGATCAAGTGTTGCGTAAAGCGGGTTATTACACCGCTTCCTGCTCATGGGATGCCCAGAAAGAACGAAAAATAACCATTGGCGTATATCGTTTGACCATGAAGTCCAATTCTGACAACTTCCGTCAGAGTGCCATTCAAGGGATTATGAAGCGTATCAAGGCGAAGGGTGCTGCTATTGTAATTTTTGAGCCTACTATGCAAGATGGTGAAACATTCTTTGGTAGCCAAGTGGTCAATAACTTAATCAAATTCAAGGAAATAAGTCAGGCCATAATTGCCAACCGTTACGACGCCTGTCTGGATGATGTGAAAGAGAAGGTATATACTCGTGACATTTTCCAAAGAGATTAACTTTATGGTAACATACAATGTTAGTTTAGAGAACAAAGTGGTTCTAGTGACGGGTGCAGCCGGTTTTATCGGAGCCAATTTGGTGAAACGTTTGCTAAATGAGTTTGATAGCGTGAAAGTCATCGGTATTGATAGTATTACCGAATACTATGACGTACGTTTAAAGTATGAACGCTTACAAGAATTGTCTGCTTACGGTGACAGATTTGTTTTCATAAAAGACAGCATTGCTAATAAGGAGATCGTTGAGTCCATTTTCACTAACTACCACCCGCAGGTAGTCGTGAATCTTGCTGCTCAAGCTGGTGTACGTTATAGTATCACTAACCCTGATGCCTATATTGAAAGCAACCTTATTGGATTTTATAATATTTTAGAAGCCTGTCGCCATCATAGCGTAGAGCATTTAGTATATGCTTCTTCCAGTAGTGTATATGGAAGCAATAAGAAAGTGCCTTATAGTACCGATGATAAGGTTGACAATCCTGTATCACTCTATGCTGCTACTAAAAAGAGCAATGAGTTAATGGCTCATGCTTATAGCAAGCTCTATAACATACCAAGCACAGGTCTGCGATTCTTCACCGTTTACGGTCCCTGCGGTCGTCCTGATATGGCTTATTTTAGCTTTACCAACAAACTATTAAAGGGTGAGACCATACAAATTTATAATTACGGCAATTGTAAGCGCGACTTTACTTATATAGACGATATTGTAGAAGGCATGGTTCGTATTATGCAGCATGCACCGGAGAAACGGAATGGTGAGGATGGACTTCCGGTGCCACCGTATAAGGTATATAACATTGGGAATAACTCACCTGAAAATCTTCTTGATTTCGTTACTATCCTTCAGGATGAACTTATCCGTGCAGGTGTACTTCCCAACGACTATGACTTTGAATCCTACAAAGAACTAGTACCGATGCAACCTGGAGATGTGCCTGTGACATATGCTGATACTACTCCTTTGCAGCAAGATTTTGGATTTAAACCGTCAACATCATTACGTGAGGGATTGAGGAAGTTTGCAGGGTGGTATGCAAAATTCTACGAAACTAATGATTAACCAAGAATGATTTGCTGGCAACAGGCTCGACTTTTATAATCGAATCTGTAGCCCGCTTGGGATAATAGAAATATAAAAATATAACATATATTTATGGAACTCCGAACAGACTATTCAAATGTCAGTTTCCAAAACAATGGTAAACTAAAGTTGCTGATTATTGTAGGTACACGTCCAGAGATTATCCGTTTGGCAGCTGTAATCAATAAGACACGCAAGTATTTTGACGTTATCCTTGCCCACACAGGTCAGAACTATGACTATAATCTCAATGGCGTGTTCTTCAAGGACCTTAAACTCAAAGATCCTGAAGTTTATATGGATGCCGTAGGCGATGACCTTGGAGCAACTTGTGGAAATATCATCAATGCCAGCTACAAACTCATGGTAACTACTAAGCCTGATGCTGTCCTCGTTCTTGGTGATACAAACTCTTGTCTTAGCGTCATAGGTGCAAAGCGTCTTCATATTCCTATCTTCCACATGGAAGCAGGTAACCGTTGTAAAGATGAATGTCTTCCTGAAGAGACTAATCGCCGCATAGTAGATATCATCTCTGATGTTAATCTTGCATACTCTGAACACGCACGCCGATACCTTGCAGAGTGCGGACTCCCACGTGAGCGCACCTATGTCACTGGTTCTCCAATGGCAGAGGTACTTCATCAGAATCTTGCCGAGATTGAGGCAAGTGATGTACACAACCGTCTTGGTTTGGAGAAGGGCAAGTACATTCTTCTCTCAGCTCATCGCGAGGAGAATATTGACACCGAGAAGAACTTCCTCAGTCTCTTCTCTGCCATTAATGCTATGGCTGAGAAGTACGATATGCCAATCCTTTACAGCTGTCACCCACGCAGTCGCAACCGTCTCGCATCATCTAGCTTCCAGCTTGACTCACGTGTACAGGTTCAGCAGCCTCTTGGATTCCACGATTACAATTGCCTCCAGATGAATGCCTTTGCAGTGGTATCAGACTCAGGTACACTTCCAGAGGAGAGCAGCTTCTTCACCAGCGTAGGCCATCCTTTCCCAGCAGTCTGTATCCGAACCTCTACAGAACGTCCGGAATCACTCGACAAGGCGGGCTTCATCCTTTCAGGCATCGACGAGAAAGGTCTCCTCCAAAGCGTAGATACTGCTGTTGAGCTCGTTAAGAGTGGTGACTATGGTACACCTGTACCTAACTACACTGATGAGAATGTATCAACCAAGGTGGTCAAAATCATCCAGTCATACGTTGGGGTTGTAAATAAGATGGTGTGGAGAAAAGAAATCTAAAGCAATGAAAGTTCTAGTAACTGGTGCCAAAGGATTCGTAGGAAAGAACCTTTGTGCTCAACTCAACAATATCAAGACTGGCAAGGCAAAGTGCTATGGTGACTTGGTCATAGACGAAGTTTTCGAGTACGACCTCGACTCCACACCCGAGCAACTTGCCCAGTGGTGTAAGGATTGTGACTTCGTTTTCAACCTTGCAGGTGTCAATCGTCCACGAGATCCAAAAGAGCTTATGGAAGGCAACTTCGGCTTCGCTACAGTCCTCCTGAATACTCTAAAGAAGTATAAGAATAACTGTCCTGTGATGATTAGCAGCTCAATCCAAGCCACCCTTGCAGGCCGTTTCGGAAACAGCGAATATGGCAAGAGTAAGAAGGCTGGTGAAGAATTGATGTTCCAGTATGGAGAAGAGACAGGAGCTAAGGTGCTTGTCTATCGTTTCCCTAACATCTATGGCAAGTGGTGTCGGCCAAACTACAATTCAGCAGTAGCAACCTTTTGCAACAACATCGCCAATGACCTGCCCATACAAGTCAATGATCCAACTGTTGATATGGAACTCCTCTATATTGATGACTTGGTAGAAGAGTTGATATACGCATTGAAAGGTGAGGAACACCATTGCGAGTTCGATGGTGTTGAGACAGTACTCACTTCAAAAGGACGTTATTGTGCCACTCCTGTAACCCATCATGTAAAGCTTGGAAAGATAGTTGAACTTCTACACAAGTTTGCCGAGATGCCAAAAACCTTGATGATTCCAGATATACCAGCAGACTCTTTTGCAAAACGTCTGTTCAGCACATATCTCAGTTATCTTCCAAAAGAGAAGGCAATCTTTGATTTGAAGATGAATTGCGATAATAGAGGTTCTTTTGCTGAACTCGTGCATACGCTTAATTGTGGTCAGGTTTCGATCAATATCAGCAAACCGGGAATTACCAAGGGTGAGCATTGGCATCACACCAAGTGGGAGCAGTTCATCGTTGTTTCAGGTCATGGACTCATTCAGCTTCGTAATGAAAATGACCCTAATGCAGAGGTTCTTGAATACGAAGTAAGTGGTGATCATATTCAGAGCGTGATCATGCTTCCTGGCTATACTCACAACATCATCAACCTTTCTAATACACAAGATTTGGTGACAGTGATGTATTGCAATGAGATATTCAATCCAGAGAGACCTGACACGTATTTCGACAAAGTAGATAAAGAGTAATAATCGAAACACATTATAATAATATGTCAATTTTTGCAGGTAAAACCCTTATGATTACCGGAGGTACTGGTTCCTTTGGCAATGCAGTTCTTAATCGTTTTTTGAAAACAGATATCGCAGAGATTCGCATCTTCTCCCGCGACGAGAAGAAACAGGATGATATGCGCCATGAATATCAGACAAAATATCCTGAATATGCAAGCAAAATCAAGTTCTTCATCGGCGATGTGCGTAACCTCCAGTCGTGCAAGAATGCTATGCCTGGTGTTGACTACATCTTCCATGCAGCTGCCCTCAAGCAGGTTCCTTCTTGCGAATTTTTCCCAATGGAAGCCGTCAAGACAAATGTAATTGGTACAGATAATGTCCTTACCGCTGCCATTGAGGAAAAAGTTGGTGCAGTTATCTGTCTGTCAACGGATAAGGCTGCGTATCCAATCAATGCGATGGGTATTACCAAGGCCATCGAAGAGAAGATTGCAGTAGCAAAGAGCCGCTATTCAGGTGACACCAAGATTTGCTGTACTCGTTATGGTAATGTCATGTGTTCTCGTGGTTCAGTTATCCCTTTGTGGATCGATCAGATTCGCAATGGTAATCCTATTACTCTCACAGAGCCAAAGATGACACGTTTCATCATGAGTCTTGAAGAAGCTGTTGATCTCGTCCTCTTCGCCTTTGAACATGGTCAGAACGGTGATATCCTCGTTCAGAAAGCACCAGCCTGCACCATCCAGACCCAAGCCGAAGCTGTATGTGAGCTTTTCGGTGGCAAGAAGGAAGGCATCAAAGTTATCGGTATCCGCCACGGCGAGAAAATGTACGAGACTCTCCTTACTAATGAGGAGTGCGCCAAGGCAGAGGATATGGGCAACTTCTATCGAGTACCAGCCGACAACCGTTCGCTCAACTACGACCAGTTCTTCACCGAAGGCGACAGTAAGCGTTGCACCCTTACCGAGTTTAATTCAGACAACACCCGTCGCCTGAACCTCGAAGAGACCAAGGCTAAGATTGCAAGTCTTGAGTACATTCAGAATGAGCTAAACGGTATTTTAAATATTGCACAATAATAATGAGTAATTATGCTTGTTACGCTGAATACAAATTGTAAGATAATTTTTAAGTAGAAAATTAAATAAGATAAAAATAATGATCAAAGTTGGAATCATTGGATGCGGCTTCGTAGGCGGAGCCCTTAAGGATTGGTTAGAGCACAACAATCCAGAGTGTGAACTGTTCATCAGCGATCCAGCAAAGGGTTATCATGATGACCTAAGTAATATTGACATTGCGTTCCTGCAGATCCACGTGCGCACCGAAGACGACGGCACACAGAACCTCACCCTCATGAAGGAACTCATCTCTAACCTTCCTGACGTACCAGTCTTCGTACGCACCACCATTCTTCCTGGCACCAGCGAGATGCTCTCAAAGGAAACAGACCATCGTGTACACTACATGCCAGAGTTTCTCACCGAGCGTACCCACATCGAAGACTTCAAGAAGCAGACCATGGTCTTCACCGGAGCCGTAGATCTTCTCACCAAGATCTTCGTCGGCAAGAAGTTCACCGTCATGACACCGCTTGAAGCAGAGCTCACCAAGTACATGCACAACGTATTTGGCGCGTATAAGGTAATCTACTTCAACGCCTGCCGTGAGTACTGCAAGAAGATGGGAGCCGACTGGCGTACCGTCCATACCGGATGCCTCCTCTCTGGCTACATCAACGACACCCATACCTACGTCCCTGGTCCTGATGGCAAGTTCGGTTACGGTGGCAAGTGCTTCCCTAAGGATGTCAATGCCTTCACCAAGATAACCCAAGGCACCTCACTCGGTGTTCTCCTTGCACCTCTCCACGAGCTCAATGTACACTTCCGTGGTGAAGAGGAGATCATCTAATCAACCTCTGAGTAGGCAAATGGTACGAAGCTGCGGATCGAATCCGTTGCCTACTACAAAACAAGCGAATTAATAGTTAGCGAGTTGACATTCATATATGGTAAATAACCAACCACTGGTAACGATTATTACGAACACAAAGAATCGTGCCAACTTAATTTCTCGTTGCATCGAGAGCATTCAGAAGCAAACGTATCAGAACTACGAGCATATCGTAGCCGATGGCGGTACCGATAACACCAAGCAAGTTGTTGAGGCATACAACGACCCTCACATCAAGTATATCTCCGTATCTGTAGGTGGTCCAGTTGCACAAACAAGGGAAGCCTTCAAGATTTCCAAAGGAGATTTCATCACATTTCTGGATGATGATGACGAATATACACCTGAGAAGATAGAAAAGCAGCTTGAGTTGATACAATCATTGCCAGAAGATTACTTTATCTATGGTTCGATGACCTATTATGACAATAACACCAAGGAGGAACTTCGTATTCACAAGGCAGAGGTTGAAGGTGGAAAGGAAATACTCCCAATGGCTGTTGCAAATCCTGTAATATGTGGTACTCCTACCTTAATGTTCTGCAGAAGGATATTCGAATCAATTGGCGGTACATGGATAGCAGGTATTGGCAATGAGATGTCGGATTGGGCACTCGGATGTAGAGCTTTGAAGCAAGGATGGAAAGTTGCCGCTCTCAAGGAATCATATCTTCGCATCTATATCAATCATGATGGTGTAAGAATGAGCGACCCACGATTCTATGAGAATAATGCGGAGAGATACATCAAGTTTCATACCCATTTTCTCACGGAGTATACAGATGTAATCAAAGAGCACCCGAAAGCTGGCATATTTCATTATCAGAATTTGATGCGTTATTATGCATCTGCTGGTTTATATGGCAAAGCATATGGGATATGGAAAAAATTACTAATAGCTAACTTCAGCCCTAAATCATTGGCACTGTTCCCTTACACTTGCTTCAGAAATTTATTTAGCAAGAAATAATAATTCATAAATTACCCCGTTAATTCGGGACTATAATTTTAGTATTATGACAAATATTAAATCAGATAAATCCGCTATTGCCATTGTGGTAGTATGCTACAATCGACCAGCAGCTGCAAAGCGTCTGTTGGATTCTCTCAATGTAGCCAACTATCCTTATGATAACGTGCCGCTTATTATCAGCGTAGATTGTAGTGGTAATGAAGAAATGTATGAGCTTGCTTGCACTTTTGAGTGGAAACATGGTCCAAAGTATCCTGTCATCCACACAGAGAGACTTGGCCTGAAAAAGCACATCTATGAGTGTGGAGATTATACACAACAGTTCAAGGGCGTAATCATTTTGGAGGATGACCTGTTCGTAGCTGAAGATTTCTACAACTACACAGTATCAGCTGTAGATGCTTACTACAACGAGGATAAAGTAGCAGGTATTGCACTTTATGCTGATACAATGAACGGATATGTAGGTCTTCCTCTATACTATTGGTACGATGGCTCCGATGCTTTCATGATGCAGTCAGCCATCACATCAGGTGAGTGCTTTACAGATAAGATGTGGGAGCGTTTCCGCTCATGGTTTAGTGTGAACGAAGATGTTGATCCGGAGCCATACTTCATGCCTCGAACTATCAAAAACTGGCGTAGGGCTTGGTCAAAATACTTCAATATCTATCTTGTAGAGAAAGACCTGTATTTTGTGCATCCTCATTTCTCAACAACGACTAACTGCGGTGAGGCTGGTGAACACGGAAACGACATCAATATGATTCACTCTCGTATGATCCTCGGGTCCAAGGAATGGAAGTTCAAGTCTTTTGCCGACTCTATCAAGTACGATATCTATGCCGACTTTGTAGGCTTGGGCAAATACCTTGGTTTGGATGATAAAGACCTCTGTGTTGATTTCTATGGCGATAAGAAAAACGAACAGAAACAGAAATATTGGCTTTCGCCGTATGTCCTTCCATATAAGGTGATAGACAAGTTCGCTCTGAATCTTGAGCCTATGGAAGTAAACATTGTCTATGGCATAAAAGGTAATGACCTGTTCTTGTATGATACGACAATTCCTGTCAATGTTAAGTCAACCGATAAATTGACTTTGCACCAATTTACTTACCACTTCAAGAATGTAGATTACCGCAAAGTGATAAGATACATTCGTCTTTTGGTAGGTGAAATGGCAAAAATTAAGCTTTCAAGAATGTTCAAGAAATGATGTCATTAAGCTTTTATATTGATTTACTGAAGGACAAAAGTGTACGGAGAAAATATAATCAACATAGTATAGCTTCAGGCAAAGGCTCTGCCATCTTGATGTTTCATCATGTGGCAGAAAACTGTCCAGATGGGGTAAGCGCCTCATGCTATAGCTCGATTGTTGACTTTAGGAACCTCTTGACAGAACTCAGTAAATTCAAGCACTTTGTACCACTCCCAAAGCTATGTAAAGACCTTCAGGATGGCATAGTTCCTAAGGATAAGATAGTTATCACTTTCGATGACGTACCGGCTAATGTGTACTACAATGCGGTTCCTATTCTTCGAGAATTGAATGTCCCATATACACTTTATATTTCTACGAGTTTGATGGGAACAGACGGTTACCTGTCAAAGGAACAAATAGTCGAATTGTCAAAAGACCCTTTGTGTATAGTAGGTTCGCATACAGTTTCTCATTGCAAACTCAAGTACAAAGGAGTCAATCTGGAAGAAGAATTCTCTGCATCCAAAAACACTTTGGAGCTGTTGATCAAGAAGCCTGTAGAGCATTTTGCTTATCCATACGGTACTCCTTTTGCCATCTCAGAGAGGGTCATACAGCAAATGAAGTCGTCAGGACTGTATCAAAGTGCAGTTTCTACTATACCAGCATATATAAATGAATACTCGGTAGAAAACCGATTCTCTTTGCCGAGAATTCATAGTCAGTTATTTACAAACGAATATTTAAATAAATAATAAATATGAGCAAGCTATTTTCACAAGCTAATCTTCAGAAGATTGTTGCTAAATTAGGAATGCCTGGAATCCGTTTCTGGCACGCATACGTTTATTACAGAAACAGAGGCAAGTGGCCAAATTTCAGCCATCCTACCGATTTGTCGGAGATGATCCTTGCTTCAATGCATAAGAAGGAGTTCCTTAAGAACGCCTATTATGCCGATAAGTGGAAGGTAAGAGAGTACATCGAGAGCAAGGGTTTGGGTGACATTCTCCTTGATGTATATGGTGCATGGGACAAGGCTGAGGATATTGACTTTGATGTACTCCCCGAAAAGTTCGCTCTTAAGCCAAACAACGGTTCTGGTGGGCACTTCTTCTGCAAAGATAAGAGCAAGAGTGATATCCCTGCTGTACGCAAGCAGATGAATCAGTCTATCATCCTTGATCGTCTTGGCTATCATTTTGAGCCTCATTATGGAAAAATTGCCCCCAAGATATATGCAGAGGAACTCATTGACACGGGTACAGAAGCTTGGCCAACTGATTACAAGTTCACTTGTGTGAATGGCGTTATCGGTGATGTGTTCGTGTGCTGTGAGCGTGAGACTGGCACTACGAAATATATTACTCTTGACACTGATTGGAATGTACTTCCTTATACCAAGAAAGAGTATATGCCTGATTTCATTCCAAAGAAGCCAAAGCATTTGGATAGAATGATCGAGATAGCTAAGATCCTTTCAGCTGATTTTGAAATCGTGCGTGTTGACCTCTACGAATATAAAGATAAAGTTTATTTCAGTGAGTTGACCTTCTCACCTTGGGGGGGGCATATGTATTCCTACAATCAGGGTGGGCTCAACAAACTTGCTGAGCTTTATTACAAGACTAAGAAGAGGTAGTTTTATTGTGTCACGTTAATCACTTCTTGATGAATATTTACTTAAAGCGAATAGGGGCATTTCTACAGTATTTCGGCTCTACTTTGGTTATAGCAGTAATACAGATGTGTATTAATCCGATGATGGCAAAAAATCTTTCTCCGGAAGATTATGCCACCATCGGTTATTTCTCATCCTTCAATCTGCTCTTAACGCCACTGATTACATTTTTCCTGACAAATTTCTATACTCAGAGGTATTTTAAGGTCAGTGAGGAAGAGAGAGAGAACATTAAGGTTACAGTCATGAAGTTGGCAATCTATCTGTCATTTGCAATGGCTGTCATTTCCATTATAGGATTGTATGTATATCATGTGTTGATCAATAAGTCAAGTGACATTCCGTTTTCTCCATACGCATTCCTGACAATATTTGCTATTCCGTTTACCGGACTCTATTCGCTCAAGCTAACAGAATACCGACTAAAGCGCGAAGCTCGCAATTTTGCCTTTGTCACTATAGTCTACGGATTGTTGGCTGCAGCACTTGCTATTGCGTTTGTGGTGATTGTCAAGTGGGGGGCTTTTGGACGATTGTTTGCCACTATTCTTGGCAATGGACTTGTGTTCGGTGTTATGGTGTTCTTGGAACGCAAATATCTCAAAGGCAGACTTAATGGCAGAATTGTGAAGGAAGTGTTCCAATTTTGTTGGCCGCTCGCCATTGCAGGCATGTTGAGTTTCTTTAATGCTGGCTTTGATAAGGTGCTATTGGAACGTTTGGGTAATCTCTCAGAGCTTGGGTACTATAGCGTGGGTGTACAAATAGCTGGTTATCTGACCATATTCAGCAATGCAGTAAATTCAACCTTCCAACCAGATATTTATGAGTGCTATTCAAAGAAGAACTACAGGAAGTTGGTCTTGTATGTAGGCATAATCGTAGGCTCTATAACTGTTTGTGCTTCGGTTTACATTATTTTAGCACCTTACATAATTGGTTTGCTTACAGCTGGAAGATATGTATATTCTGCACACTACTCTCAGATTATTGCCTTATCGACTATTACAGCAGCCATTTATTATTCTTCCAGTCAGATATCCATAGCAATGGGATATACAAAACTTTTGATGTGGGTGAAATTCTTAGGTGGAGCATTGTCTGCTTTGATGTTCATCCTTTTGATTCGCTATTTTCAATTTGAGGGAGCTGCAATCGGTAATGTAGTTTCTTATTTGATGTATTTTGTAATCAATGTCCTTGCACTTTGGATATTCAAGCGTAAAGAACTGAAACAAAGATGAGAAAAGTAGGGTTATTTACTATATATATCTGCAACTATGGTGCAGTTTTACAGACGTATGCATTAAAAAGGTGTATCGAAGAATTGTATAAGGATATCAACGTTTCGATAGTTGATTTCTATTCGCACGAGCATTATCGCATATTTTCAACTTCAGCAAAGAATCCAATTAGGAAGCTGGTTAAGTATGGAATGATACTTGGGCACTATCCGGCACTTTTCACCCGCAATAAACGAGAAAAGAAATTTATTGCGGAAGAGTTTAATCTCTCGGAGAGGTATCCCGATTTGGATTTGTTATTAAAAGAAATGCCTACATACGATTATTACTTAACTGGTAGCGATCAGGTTTTCAATAGCAACTCAAAGTACTCTCCATTGTTCTTTCAGCAGTTTAGTATAAAATCGGGTATTAAAGCAGCGTACGCACCAAGCTTTGGACAAAGCGTATTCTCCGATGATGAGAAGTCGAAAATCAAAATCCTTATCAAATCATTTGATTTCTTAAGTTGTCGAGAGAATGATGGAGCAGAAATGCTCTCGCACATCTGTGGTAAAGATGTCCCATGCGTCATTGATCCTACACTATTATTGTCTGCGGCTCAGTGGAGCAAAATGATGAAGGCTCCTGAAACTAACGAAAAGTACCTTCTTGTTTATGATCTGAATGGTGGTGTACGTATGTTGGACATAGCGAGAAAAGTGGCCGCAGAGAAGGGACTGAAGATTTATTGTATCACTCGTCACCCAGATATCAGCTTTATTTACAAAGGAATCGATAAGGTTATTTATGATGCAGGCCCCCGAGAGTTTGTTGGTTATTTCTCTAAAGCTTTATACGTGATAACCGATTCGTTCCACGGAACAGCATTTTCACTTATTTTCCGCAGTAATTTCAATACATACATTGCTGTACCTAAGTCTTCTCAAAGAATCAAATCGCTTTTGACAGTTTGCGGTCTGTCTCGTAGAATAATCACGGATGGAACAGGAATAGATATGTCAGACAACTGTTTACAGCAATTTAACGAACCTTCATTCAACGCATACAGACAATCTTCAATTGATTACATAACCAATATTTTCAAATAAGTGATGACAAGAAAGGCAGACATATTTATTTGTGGAGACATAATCAATCAAACCACAGATAAGCAATTTATTGACTCAAGCCTAATTGATGTGATACAGCATTGTGAGTATTCAATATGCAATTTTGAGGGCATATGCAAGTCTGACACATTGCAAAAAGGACAGATGCTCCAACGTGAATCTACACTCCAGTCCTTGAAGGATGCCGGATTTAATATGCTACTTCTAGCCAATAACCATATTACAGATTATGGTGAGTGTGGACTAAGACAGACCATAACTTCTATTGATCAGTACGGATTTGACAGAATGGGGGCGGGATTCGAGTATAATGATGTGTACCGTCCTCACGTTCTTAATATTGCCGGATTGAAGATCGGTATAATCAATCTATGCGAAGCTCAACTTGGGCAATTTAAGGAGAAGGATCAATCGCATGGTTATGCATGGCTGGGAGATTATGAGTTAGATGAACGAATAAGAACCCTCAGAAAAGAAGTTGACTATTTGATTGTCATACCACATGCTGGTCTTGAATCTTATTCTGTCCCTCTTAAGCAATTCCGCCATTTGTATCAGCATTGGTGTGATTTAGGAGTTGATGTTGTAGTAGGAGGACATCCGCATATTTCTCAAGGCATTGAGCAATATGGCAATTCTATCATATTCTATAGTTTAGGAAATTTCTTTTTTACAGGCTTTAATGGTGAAATTGATACTTGGACTAAGGGTATTTCATGCGTTCTTCATTTTTCTGAAAAGGGTATTTCTTACGATGTCATACAACATAGAATGAATGACGAATGTGTTTCTACTGTTCATACTGATATCAATGACATTGAAGCTAAGAATTACATCCTTGCAAATGATGAATCATATAAAAAAGCATTGAAAGAACAGAATGCAATTGCTTTTGAAGCTTTGCCAATGAGATTGTATATGTCAGCATTAAATGGTACGTCGTCTTGTGATAGTCTTGTAACAAAGATTAAGAAGATAATTTTCTATTTGATCAACAGAAAATCATTGTATGCTGGTACAGAGAAGTATAGGATGTCAGTCCTTAAGCGATTAACAGAAAATGAAACATATCGTTATTTAACAATCTCTGCTATAGAGGATCAGTTGGGTGAAAACGATCAAAGATTATGAATATAGTTAATAATTATAGTAAATATCTGATTGCTATTTTTATAGCATATCTTGCATTGGCACCTACATCAATAGTTGAGTCTGGGTTAATGCGATTTATCCCGACTCTTGCTATTATAGTCATCTTCTTGTTCGGCATTATTAGTTTCAAGTCAGGCAAGTGTGCAAGAATGGGAACAATTGTAGCATTGTTTGTTTCCTGGATTTTAATTTGTGCAGCCGTACATCCATCGGTAGAAGGAAGCAAGGTTATGACATTACTGAAATCCTCTTATTGGTGTTGGATTTACTTCATTGCATATACCATTTTTGTTAATCAGAGTGATAATGAAACAAAAATGGATAGAGTGATTATGGTTGCTACAGTGCTGTTTGCTCTTTCGTTCAACTATTCACATATATCCAGAGTAGTAGAGTTGGAACTTGCAGGAGATAATGCTGTGTTCTATTCTTTGCTAATGATGCCTTGGATTACGTGTATTTCTAATTCAACGAAGCGTTGGGCTACGGTAGCAATAGTAGCCTTGTGCGCTATTACTGCTCTAAAGAGGTCTGGAATCATTATACTTTTTACAACTGTTGCAATACTATATTATTGTGATTTTTTGTATAGAAAACGATTGCAACCTAAAACGATATTGACGGCCATAATGGTCATAGCTGGTGTATTTGCAGTATTTCAATTTAAAGCAGATTCTATTGATAGTATAAGTCAAAGATTTGAATTAATTGAAGACGATGGTGGCAGTGGTCGAGATATGATATATGAGGATGTTATTAACCGATATCAGAACTCAGATTTGATATATCAGATATTTGGAAGGGGATTTGATACAGTAAAAGGTAAGGATACAACGATGGCTCTTAGTGCCCATAATGATTTCCTTGAGGTATTATACGATTTTGGCGCAATTGGTTTTATCTTCTATTTGTTAATTCATCTCTCCCTCATTAAATGGACGATCCGTTTGCTCAGAGCACGGAGCCAGTTGGCATTCCCTGTATTGATATCATATGTCTGCTTTATAGTCATGTCAATGGTTAGTCACCTTATATTGTACCCTACTTACTTCGGTCTCTTAACTGCATTTTGGGCATACGCTGAATGTAAAGACAACGAACTTCAATATCAAAAATCAATATGATTACATCACGTAACCACCTCCGTTTTTATCTTCAAGCGGATATGATGATGAATCGAGGCTATTCAAAGAACCTCTCAATGTGAAACTGCTCCACCTCATCTCTCCCGACTACATATTCATCTTTGAAAGGTGAATCAAAACGAAAGGTTGACGTGATAGGGAATCTCAAAATTAAAATGGGAATACAATGAATAAATTCTATGTAGTTTGTAATACTTACTATCCAAATACTGCTTTTAGTAATCGAGTGTTTAGTTTTCTTCGAGGTTTTTCAGAACTGGGTGTTGATACTGAGGTTGTTTTCCTTACTCCAGACTCGGAGATGAGTAAGGTTCAGGAAACGTATCCCCATATCACATTTAAGTATATGTGGGAGAATATGCCATTTTCAAACCGCATTCTCAACAAATTCGCTGATGAGTTCTATGGATGGAAGTTTGCATGGAGTTTGACCCCCGGTGATGTAGTCTTCCTTACCAACTTCGGAAATGTGTTTTTTAAGGTTGTAAAGAGAAAAGGAGTAAAGGTTGTTCATGAGAAAACAGAACATCCGGATGTTTATAGCTTCAAAGGCTTCAACGTGGAGCGTTACAAGCGTGAGGTTGTAAAGGTAGATGGAATGTTTGTGATCTCAACGGCACTCAAGGATTATTTTGTATCTCGCGGTTTGCCGAAAGAGAAGATTGAGATAGTAAACATGACGGTTGATAGCAAGCGTTTTGCTGGACTCACAAAGCAACCATCAGAAAAGTATATTGCCTATTGCGGAACTGCATCTAATAACAAGGATGGTGTGGATGAGCTCATCAAGTCTTTTGCGATTGTAAATAAGACTCACCCTGAAGTGAAGCTTTACATAATCGGCAAGACTCCCGATAAGGATGATGCTTTTGGCAACCTGAAGTTGATAGAGAACCTTGGAGTGAAGGATTCGATCGTTTTTACCGGTATTGTATCAGCTGCTGAGATGCCTCAGATTTTGAAGAATGCAGCAGTTCTTGCTCTTGACCGTCCGGACTCTTTGCAAGCTCAATGCGGATTCCCCACAAAGCTTGGAGAATACCTCTTGACAGAGAATCCTGTCATAGTGACAAAAGTAGGTGATATTCCTCTTTTCTTGAAAGATGGTGAAACTGCACTTTTGGCTGAAGAACGTAATCCTAAGGAATTCTCGTCAAAGATTATTTGGGCACTGGAGCATCCAGAAGAGGCTGCGGAAATAGGAAAAGCAGGCGCTCAGGTCGCTATGAGAGAGTTTAATTATCTGAATGAGACCAAGAAGATTATTGATGTAATAAACAGATTATCATGAGTATAATAAAGTCTGCATATTTGGAGCTGGTAAAGTTGTTTTCACCCCGTTGGCATGCTCGTATGATAGGTGTGAACCTTGGGGACAATTGTTTGATTTATCGTAGTATGGAATGGCCCTCCGAACCATATCTTGTTACAATTGGCAATAATGTACAACTCACCAAAGGAGTTGCAATACATACACATGGAGGAGGAAATGTCGTGAGGCGCAAAGTGCCTGATTTCGATGCGTTTGGAAAGGTGGTAATCAAGGACTGGGCTTATATTGGGGCTCATGCCCAAATAATGCCAGGGGTAACTATTGGCGAAGGTGCAATGGTGGCTGCAGGTTCAGTGGTTACGAAATCTGTTCCAGATGGAATGGTAGTAGGCGGTAATCCTGCCAAAGTGCTATGTTCTGTGGAGGAGTATCTCGAGCGGAATATGCAGTATAACGTGCATACAAAAGGTATAGGAGAAAAAGAGAAAAAGCAATGTTTGCTCACTATGGATGAAAGCATGTTTTTGAAAAAGTAATTAAGAAGATATAAACTATGATTCAGTTTAATGTACAGGACATAAGCAAATACAGAGGACAGCTGATGGGTATTGCTACTCTTTTGGTCATCTTCGGGCATTCAGTGGGTAATGGTGTAGCAATGCCAAGATGGATGGAGTCTCTCTGTGGATTGTCATCCGTAGGGGTAGATATATTCCTCCTTGTAAGCGGTTTGGGGCTATGGTACTCGCTCACAAGCCTGAATGGAAAATACTCAAGGGGGTGGTATTTAAGGAGATATAAGAGGATATTGATTCCGTATCTTATCATTATTGGTTTCCAGAAAGTATTATCTATACTACACGGGATGCCTATTCATCAGGCTTTGTTTGAGCTATCAACACTCAGTTATTGGGTCAATCATCAGGGAGCTTGGTTCATTGCAATGCTGATACCGGTGTATGCACTTACTCCGTTTCATTACCGAATCTGCAATAGATTTTGAAAAGTTATGGTTCCTCTACAAGACTGAGGGCGAATCCAAAGGCATTTCGATCAATACTTTTTGCCTGAGGCAAGGTGTTCCTTATCGTGATTTTAATAGTTGGTTTGTTAAGACTCGTAAGAAAATCGTTCCGGTTCAGATTGAAGGTTCTCCTTCTTCTGACTTCCCTGTGGCCAAATCCTCCGCTTCAGTTTGTTCTGAGTCGGCTCTGACACAGACTCATCCCCGGATGAACTCAGGCAATATCTAGGTCACCATTCAGACTCGTGATGGTCTGAATATCCGTAAAAGCAATTTAGACTACCCTGGTTTGAAGGATTTGGTAGAGAAGCTGGAGGTCTTATGCTGGCAATTTCCGGTTTGAATAATTTCTATTATCTTCCTACTTTTCACGATATGCGATGCAAGGCTCCTCGTGTTTCTGAAATCATCCGTTCACGTTACCGCCGTGATAACTTGACGGCAATCGAGACTAAGGCGAAACGCAACGATGCTTATACGAATAAAATAGTGTAGGGTTTGCGGAGCGAGCTTTATGATTTGCTTGCATTAGCTGAAGAGGGTATGAGTGATTTAATGCGAACGGCTTTGAATTATCTCCATAAGTTTTGGAACCAACTTTTTGCTTATCGTAAAGACGGTGAATATACAATCGATAATCTTGCTGCCGAACGGGCGATACGTCCCTTGACAGTGCAAAGAAAAAAACAGTTAATTCTTCTATAGTACGAAAGGAACTTTACGATCGGCTGTTTACAATACCTTTATTGAAACCTGCAAACAGGCGGGAATCAGCTTCCGATCGTTCTTCTGTAAGTACATGACGGAGATCAGGAAAGGGAGAACGGATTATGAGAACCTGCTTCCCATGACAATATGTCTAACGAATTAGTGAAAACAATTTAAAACTTAATATCCAAGACAAGTGACGAGTGTCTACTAGCACTCGCCTGAAAGGGGGATACCATGTTTGGGACGCTTACGATTGTTCCTTTTGTACACAAAGAGGAATCTTCATATCCAGACTTATTACCTAAGTGAAACCCTCTGGAATCCACTGTTCAAACTGTGGCATTGGGGTGGAAAAATGTATGCTTGAATGAATAATATTTTAGAATTTTATGCTTGACTATAGTAAGATTAAACTTGTAATATGGGATCTTGATGATACCTTTTGGAAGGGCACTTTGAGCGAAGGGCCAATAGTTTCGATAGCAGAAAATATACAATTGGTTCGTGACCTTACAGATAGAGGTATTGTCAATTCTATATGCTCCAAAAATGATTACGAGCCCACTGTACAAAAACTTAAGGAACTTGAAGTGGATGACCTGTTTGTGTTCAAGTCTATAGACTGGACTCCAAAAGGCCAAAGAATTAGCAAGTTAATTAAAGACATGGGCTTGCGTCCTGTAAATTGCTTGTTCCTTGACGATAATATCGTGAATTTGAATGAGGCAAGCTATTATTCCACGGAACTGATGGTTGCAGAACCTTCAGAAATTGCGGTACTTATTGAGTATTGTCGCAATACACCTGTTTCAGACTCTAAGCATAAGAGATTCAATAATTATAAAGTTCTTGAAAAGAAGCAGGAGGCAAAAGAGAACTCAGAGGATAATATTGCATTTCTTTGGAGTACGAACACAAAAGTGGAGATTCACAAAGATTGTGTTGAACAGATTGATCGTATTGTAGAGTTGGTAGGCAGAACAAACCAATTGAATTTCACGAAACTTAGATCTACAAAGGAAGAACTGTTAGAGCAATTAAACCAATGCAATGTTGATGCAGGATACGTAACAGTTCGCGATAACTTTGGTGATTATGGCATTGTTGGATTCTATTTGATAAGAAATGGCAAGTGTGTTCATTTCTTATTCTCTTGCCGTACTATAGGCCAAGGTGTAGAGCAGTATGTTTACTCTACTCTTAGATGGCCAGAACTTGAAGTTGTAGGTCCTGTTGTGAATCAGGTCGAAAGAATACCTGCTCCAGAGTGGATTAATCAGGATAAAAAGGAATCGGAAGTTGAGAACGGTGACAAATCGCATGCAAAGATTATTTTTAAAGGTGCGTGTGATTTGCGTATTCTCGCTACATTCCTCAAAGCAGATAATATCATTGAAGAGTTTACATACGTCAGTCTATCACGTCATAATAGTATTGAACATCACAATCATTCAGTAAATTATCTTTCATTCCCATTCCTTTCAGATTCTGAAAAAAATATACTGCTAGATGAGTGTATCTTCAATGATGAGGAGATGTTTGAGACTAAGATGTTTGATAAAGATACAGCTTTGGTTTTCCTCAGCACGCAGATAGAACCGAATTTGGGGGTCTACAGGAGAAAGTCAAATGGACTCCTAATAGCATGGGGTGAATACCTCTTTCCTTTAACAGACAGGAATAATTGGAAAGGCTATATTGATGGTTCCATTTTCGGAGCAGGCAATCATTTTACAGAAGAATGGCTAAAAGAATTTAGCGAGAAATATGAGTTTGTAGGCCGTTTGTTACCAGAGCAGTTTATTGGTCAAATGGATAATTTGCTTGAGAAGTTGCAACCCAACGCTGTTGTATGTCTGCTCTTAGGAAGCGAGATACCATACGAATCAAATACGGAAAAGGCATATGCAGATCGTCATATTTACTACAAGGAGATTAATGAAAAGCTTAGAGAATATGTTAAGACTCACGATAGAGTAAGGTTGTTGGATTTTAACGATTACCTTAAGAGCTATCGGGATTTCACAGATAATATTAATCACTATCACAGAAATATCTATTATGCTGCATCCCATAAGGCTAATGAGTATATTTTTGAGGCTACAGGTCAAAAGGTGAAGGAGATGGGAAAACTCTTTTTGATGTATGAAAAAATTGCAGCTCTTCTTGGGAGAAATATCAGCAGAGACTCTGCTATATATAAAATATTGAGAAACCTTTATTTTACACTTAGAGGTCAACGATGAAAACAATAGCTATACTAATCCCAACAATTAAACCTGGTGGAGCAGAGAAACAAGCTACTTTACTTGCTACATTATTGGACAAGCGATATACAGTACACATGTATCTGTATCTTGGTTATTTAGCACCTAATCCTCAGAATCTTGCATTGCTAAAATCCTCAAATGTGCAAGTCCATCCGTTAGAGGGAAACGATATCAAGAAGATACGTACAATGGTTTCCTCTCTGAAGGAAAACAAAGTGGATATTTTGTTTAACTATCTAACTAATTGTGATGTGATGGGCTGTATTGCTGGTCGAATAGCTGGGGTTAAGCATATTTACGGAGGAATACGTAATGCTCATATATCTAGACGAAAAGTTATAGCAGAAAGGATTATTCACAATTACTTCACATCTGGTACGATCTTTAACTGCTATTCAGGTATGAGAGATATTGGTTCGAAGGGTTTAAAAGAAGAAAAGAGTATTGTAATTCCTAACTGTTTTCCAGATATTGCAGAGCATATCATTCGTTCTGACAATAAGGTTAAGACCATCATCACAGTAGGCCGGTTTGATCTGCAGAAGGATTATAAGACGCTCATTGAAAGTGTTGCACGATTGAATCGTAATGATTTCCGTCTTTGTATTGTTGGATATGGTGTGTTGGAGGAGCAGATTCGCAATTGGGTGAAAGAGCTTCGAATTGAAAATAAAACAGATATTCATATCAGACCCAACAATATATCTGTGTTAGAGCGCAATGCCGACATATACATATCAACGAGTCTTTTTGAGGGAACCAGTAATAGCATCATGGAGGCATTGAACTGGAGTCTTCCTGTAGTGGCTACCAATGTGGGTGATAATGACCATCTGGTGATTGATGGCGAGAATGGCTTTTTGCATCCAGTAGGCGATGTGTGGGGGATCTCTGCTTCGCTTTGCCGACTGCTTGATGATGCAAATCTTCGTAATGAGATGGGCAAGAAGAGTAATCAGAACCTAAGAGATAACTACTCGATGGAGATTTTTGAAAAGAGATATATCGACTTAATAGAAGGAATGTAATATTAGTTTATGAGAACAGTTTTCATTGGTGCACATGAAGATCCAAACGGAATCAACTCATACACCTTCAACCTTGCTTTGGCACTTAAGAACAAAGGCTTTGATTCGATGGCAATGGCTTTCGGATCGTGTGATAATATGACTGATTACAAGGGGGTAATAGTAAAGCAATACAAAGCCCCAGGAAGTACTATTACTAGTCTTCCGGCATTGTATTTCAAGTCTATTCCTTATCTTATTAAGCATAGGAAGGAGATAGATATGGTGTCATATCAGACAGTAACATATTCTGTCATTCCTTCGCTTATTGTTCGTTTGTTTGGCATGAAGACTTGTGCCATCATTCACAGTCTTCCGGAAGATAGCCCGAAGCATAGTCCACTGAAAAAGAAGCTTATGGTGGCTTCTATGAAATTGGCGCTTGCATTTACACGTGATGTGATAACGGTCAGCAACACCAAGGTTCAAGAGGTTTATGACCGCTACAAGAAGAAGTGTAGAGTGTTACCTTGTGGTGTGTTCATGCCTGAGGAGAAACAACTGAATACCGATATTTTGGAGCGGAATGGCATTAAGTCAGGCAAGTTCTTCTTAACAATAGGCCGCATAGATCCTATTAAGAACTATGAGGTACTGATTGATGCGTTTAAGCAACATGATCATGGCGAGTATCAGTTGGTGATAGGAGGCGATGTGAACAATGCTTACGGAAAGATCATTGTTGAACGGGCAAATGGCTGCAAGAATATCATATTCCCAGGAATAGTGTATGGTGATGCAAAGGCTGCATTGTTAAGAAACAGTATAGCGTATTGCCTTGTGTCGTCTTCTGAAGGTTTGCCAATAGCGTTGCTCGAAGGTATGTCGTATGGCAATATTCCTGTTGTAACTCGCATACCATCAATAAAGGAAGTGTTAGAAAAGCATAATATCGGTCTGTGGAGCGACGTGAAGAATACGGAGCAACTTGCTGCCAACATGAAAACTATTGAAGATGAATTTGATAATTATTCGGTTCAGGGAAAGAAGGCTCGTGAGATAGTTGAACAAAATTACACTTGGCCCCAGATATGTGACCAATATTTGGAAATGGTAAAGCACTTTTGATTTATGAATATATTGATAACTGGAGTTCACGGTTTCGTGGGCTCGAACTTAGTGAAGTATCTCGCTAAGGGGAATACTATCTATGGTTTGGACATTGTGCAGCCGCAGAAGGAGGGGGTGAAATGTACTTTCTCTTGGGAGGTTCTCGATATTGAGGGCGTAATGCCTGAGATTGATGCTATCATTCATTTGGCTGGTAAGGCACATGATACGCGCAACAAGTCGGCTGCCGATGTTTATTTCAAGGTGAATACTGGTTTGACGAAGAAGATCTTCGACTGGTATCAGGCTTCGGCTACTGCCAAGAAGTTTATCTTCTTTTCAACTGCCAAGGCTGCGGCTGAGTGCGTGTCGGAGATTCTGCTGGAGAATGTGACACCTACACCTAAAGGTCCTTACGGAGAGAGTAAGATTCAGGCTGAGGAGTACATCCTTGACGTGTTAGAGCGTCAAGGAGTTTCAAGGGTTTCAATGAGTTCCATAGTTCCTCCTTCGACAAGCTCAGAAACTAGAGTTCTTCCGAAGCATGGTAAAGAGGTGTATATATTTCGTCCTTGCATGATTCATGGCCCCGGAAACAAGGGTAACTTGAATCTGCTGTATGGTGTAGTGAGCAAAGGTATCCCTTGGCCGTTAGGTGCATTCGAGAACCGCAGAACATTTACCTCTGTAGAGAATATTTGTTTTGCTGTCAATGGTGTGCTGACCAAGGATGTGCCTTCGGGTATCTACAATATGGGTGATGATGATGCGCTCTCGACCAATGAGCTGATTGAGGTGATCTGCGAGACCCTTGGCAAGAAGGCGCACATTTGGCGCATTCCTAAGGGCTTCATGAATGGTGTGGCAAAGGTAGGCGGCTGGCTGCATCTGCCTTTGAATCTTTTGCGTATGCAGAAGTTGACGGAGAACTATGTCAGCTCGAATGCGAAAATCAAGAAGGCCTTGGGCATTGAGAAGATGCCAGTGGATGCTCGCAAAGGCTTGAAGCAGACGATTGCTTGTTTTGCGAAGAAGTAAGTTTCTTTATATTATTTACGGTCGAAAGCATTACACTTGCCTTCGTCGGAGAAGTTTAGGAAAAAGTACAATATGAATACATACTTAATTTACGGAATTATTTTTGTGATTCTGCTTGTCTTGGAGTTGGTATATTTTGAGATTGCAGACAAGTTCAATATTATTGATAAACCTAATGAGCGTTCGTCGCATTCAACGGTTGTGTTGAGAGGAGGCGGAATTATCTTCTTGCTCGGATTGTGGATATGGAGTATTTTCTTCAGTTTTTCATGCACTTGGTTTTTGCTCGCGGTAACGCTAATCGCTGGTGTGAGTTTGGTCGATGATATCCGCTCGCTACCTGATAGTGTACGACTGCTGGCACAATTCATAGCTATGGCAATGATGTTCTATCAGTTGGATATTCTGCATCTAGATATGTGGTGGATTGTCATTCTTGCACTTATTGTGTGTGTGGGAGCGTCGAACGTAATCAACTTTATGGATGGTGTGAATGGCATCACGGGTGCATGCGCTATGGCATCATTGTTGCCACTTGCTCTTCTCAATAGCACTATAGGCTTTGTTGATCAGTCGCTTATCTATGTAGTCATACTTGCAGATGTCGTTTTCTGTCTGTTCAACTTCCGTCCGAAGGGTAAGGCGAAATGTTTTGCCGGGGATGTAGGCTCAATAGGCGTGGCATATATCCTGCTGTTCATGATTGGCTCGTTGGTGCTGGCGACGGGTGATGTCACGTACCTCATCTTCCTACTGGTATATGGCGTGGACGGTGTGCTGACTATCTGCCACCGCATCCTGCTGCACGAGAACCTGGGCGAGGCGCATCGCAAGCACGCATATCAACTGATGGCTAATGAGCTGAAAATAGGTCACGTGAAGGTTTCTAGTCTATATGCAATAATGCAGTTAGTGATTTCTTTGGGTTTCATTTATCTTTGTCCAGAAACTATGGCTGCTCACTGGATTTACCTGGTATCTGCAATCATTATGCTTGCTATTGCTTACATCCTATTCAAGAAGAAATACTATCACCTCCATGAGGAGTATCTTGCTTCTCTCATAAAGTAATCACTATGATACAAATTGACCAAAAACTTATATCAGAACTTTTTGACAAGGCATTGGTGAATCCTCGTCTTCGTCAAAATTATGATCTCCGTACAAGTTCGGATGATGGAGGCCAACGAATGCTAAACGCATTGATGCCTGGTACTGTAATTCCTGTTCATCATCATCCCGATAGCAATGAAAATGTCATTCTCCTCTGTGGAAAACTCATCGAAGTCTTATTTGATGAGAATGGTAATGAGACCGAACGAATTCATCTGAATCCTACCGTAGGAAGCTTTGGTTGTGTAGTACCTGCTGGCGCATGGCATACTGTAGAGGTTCTTGAACCTTCTGTTATCTACGAAGCAAAAGACGGTAAGTATGGCGAGGATGGCAGTGAAACACTTGATGAGTACAGAGCAAAGCTGATTGGAAAAACAACCGATAACAAGTCATTTTCAAACTCTCTCGGTGACTTGAAGAAGAATATTGAGTACCTTATTGGCATGGAAAGACAGTCGGGTTTGATGGATGCAATCTCTCCTTTGTATATCTCTCGTGTGCTTAATGTCCCTTTGGAAGACGTTGAGAAAGTTCTGAAGGGACTTTAATAACAATATCAAACGCTTTTAATCAATAGTTTATTATGATCACAGAAGAATTGAAAAAACGAGTGGCTGACTTCGTAGAAATGGAGCAGCGTTCTGGTTCTATGCAGTTGATGACAGCCGAGTACGTCGCTCGCTGCATACAGATTGCAAAAGAAGATGCTGCTGAAGCTCTCGAAGCACTCAAGTAGTAAACAAAATGAAATGCAGACGGTGTTGACCTAGACTATAACGATCCCATGTCTTTCTTTGATGTCGCAAGAAGGCTGGAGGCGGTCATAGTCCGTGAGGAGGGAGCGGAAACAAACCACCTGGCAAGCGGATGCCAGATTATGAATAGCATTAATGGCGAATGAATGGCAGGAAAGAACGATCAGAACTTTAATCAGGGCACGCTGGAAGAGTGGAAACTGAAGATGTTCCTCGACATAGCGGGGATGAGGGATATGGACGGGTATACCGGAGGGCGAAAGAAGAAGGTGCAAGAGGATCAGTAAGTAAGATACCTTGTTCTGCTTATCTGATTGCGATATAAAAGAAAAATACCTTGCTTGAGAATTCCAATCATATACCGTAGTGGCCGTGCTAAATGGGGTACCCGGTCTTGCGAAGAATTGTATAACCCCAGCAAAAAGAAATATATGAAACGATTGAAACAATTATTTTATTGTGTATTGGCGGCATTAATGTTTACCGGCTGTCAGTCCTACAAAAAAGTACCTTACCTGCAGGATGCTGAAGTTGTATTGTACGATACCCGAGATGCAGAGCTTTATGATGCTAAGATCATGCCCAAGGACTTGCTAACGATAGTAGTGTCATGTACCAGTCCTGAATTGGCGGCACCTTTCAATTTGACGGTGGCTACGCAGAATAGTGTAGCCTTGAGTTATACAACTACCCAACCTGTTCTGCAGCAATACCTAGTTGATAATGACGGTAATATAAACTTTCCTGTATTGGGTGAACTTCATGTGGGTGGTCTGACCAAGAAGGCAACCGAACAAATGATCGTGGAAAAACTGAAACCTTATATTACGGAAACTCCTATTGTAACGGTACGTATGGTGAATTATAAGATTTCAGTGATTGGTGAAGTTGCTCGTCCCGGTACATTCACGATTTCCAATGAAAAAGTGAATATCCTGGAAGCCTTGGCTATGGCAGGTGATATGACCGTATATGGTCTGCGTGATGATGTTAAGCTGATACGGGAGAATGCCAATGGTAAGCAGGAAATTATTCCTTTGGATCTGAATAAGGCGGAGACTATTCTTTCTCCTTATTATTATTTGCAACAGAATGATATTATTTACGTAACTCCGAATAAGGCGAAAGCTCGAAATTCGGATATCGGAACTAGTACAAGTTTATGGTTCTCTGCTACTTCGATCCTTGTTTCTATTGCCAGTTTGTTGTTTAATATCTTGAAATAAAAAGAAAGAGTTATGAAGGAAGAAAATCAAAACGTGAAAGGACGTGAAATGACTGAGGAGCAGATCGATTTCCGGGCACTGCTTTTTAAATATATTATTCACTGGCCTTGGTTTGTAGGTGCTGTGTTGCTATGTTTGGTTGGTGCGTGGTTTTATCTGCACTGGGCTACCCCGATTTATAATATTTCCGCTACAGTTCTGATAAAAGACGAGAAGAAGGGTGGAGGTGCAGGACTTTCTTCGGAATTGGAGGATATGGGGTTAAGCGGTCTGATGACATCTTCTAAAAACATTGATAACGAGTTGGAAGTTTTACGTTCGAAAACCTTGGTAAAAGAGGTGGTTAATCAGTTGGGACTGTATATAACTTATAAAGATGAGGATGAGTTTCCTGCTAAAGGTTTATATAAGTCATCTCCGGTACAAGTGAGTTTGACACCTCAGGAGGCTGAAAAACTGAAAACTTCGATGGTAGTAGAGATGATCTTACAACCTGAAGGTAGTATGGATGTGAATGTGACTGTAGGTGAAAAGGGCTATCAGAAACATTTTGAAAAGCTGCCTGCTATTTTTCCTACTGATGAAGGTACATTGGCTTTCTTTCAGGTAGCTGATTCGGTAACTTTACAGGATGGAACGAAAGTTCCTCGGATAGAGAAGAACGTACGCCATATAACTGCGACAATAAGTAAGCCAATGAGAGTGGCAAAAGGCTATTGTAACAGTCTGTCTATTGCTCCTACTTCTAAAACGACTTCTGTTGCTGTGATTTCATTGAAGAACTCCAGTCTGCAGCGTGGACAGGATTTTATCAACCAGTTGCTTGAAATGTATAATCGCAATACGAACAATGATAAGAACGAAATAGCCCAGAAGACGGCTGAGTTTATTGATGAACGTATTGGTATTATTTCAAAAGAATTAGGTAGTACGGAAGCTAATCTGGAGTCCTTCAAGCGTGATGCGGGTATCACGGACTTGACGAGTGAAGCTCAGATAGCTTTGGCCGGTAATGCTGAGTATGAAAAGAAGAGTGTGGAGAACCGTACTCAAATCAGTCTGGTAAATGATTTGCGTAAGTATCTGAGAGGTAATGAATACGAAGTATTACCGAGTAACGTAGGTTTGCAGGATGCTGCCTTGATCGGTGCGATTGAACGTTATAACGAGATGCTTATTGAGCGTAAACGCCTGTTACGTACATCAACAGAGAATAACCCTACGATTGTGAATCTAGATACGAGTATCCGTGCTATGAAAGCTAATGTGCAGGCTACTCTTGAAGGAACCTTGCAGGGGTTGATGATCACCAAAGAGAGCCTTGACCGTGAGGCGAGCCGCTATTCCCGTCGTATCAGCAACGCTCCGGGTCAGGAACGTGCTTATGTGAGTATTGCCCGTCAGCAGGAGATCAAGGCCGGATTGTATCTGATGCTGTTACAGAAACGCGAGGAGAATGCGATTGCACTTGCTGCTACTGCCAATAATGCAAAAATTATCGATGAAGCAATAGCTGACGATACTCCGGTATCTCCTAAAGGCAAAATGATTTATCTGATTGCATTGGTGTTGGGTATTGGAATTCCTGTCGGTATCATCTATTTGATTGAACTGACGAAATTCAAGATCGAAGGTTGTGCTGATGTAGAGAAACTGACAAGTGTGCCTGTTGTCGGTGATATTCCATTAACTGATGAGAAGAATGATAAGAATGGCTCTATCGCTGTCTTCGAGAACAAGAATAATCTGATGAGTGAAACTTTCCGTAATATTCGAACAAACCTTCAGTTTATGCTCGATAATGATCAGAAGGTTATCCTTGTGACCTCGACTGTCAGTGGTGAAGGAAAATCATTCGTTTCGTCGAACCTGGCAATCAGTCTTTCTCTTTTGGGAAAGAAAGTGGTGATAGTCGGACTCGATATTCGTAAGCCGGGACTGAATAAAGTATTCCGGCTCTCTAATAAGGAGAGAGGTATTACTCAGTATCTTTCCAATCCTGAAACGGATTTGATGGAACTTGTTCAGCCTTCTGATGTAAATAAGAATCTGTTTATTCTTCCGGGTGGTACTGTTCCTCCTAATCCAACGGAACTGTTAGCTCGTAACGGTTTGGACAGAGCGATAGAAACCTTGAAGAAGAACTTCGATTATGTCATTCTTGATACTGCTCCTATCGGCATGGTGACGGATACCTTATTAATAGGTCGTGTAGCAGACTTGTCAGTTTACGTATGCCGTGCTGACTACACTCATAAGGCAGAATATACATTGATCAATGAACTGTCTTTTGAGAAGAAGCTGCCTAATCTTTGTACCGTCATCAACGGCGTAGACCTGAAGAAGCGAAAATACGGTTATTACTACGGCTACGGTAAGTATGGCAAACACTACGGCTATGGTAAACGTTATGGTTACGGCTATGGATATGGTCAAGATACAAAAAGATAAATATCTGAATATCTATGAATTATAACTTTTCTCAGAAAAAGAGCCCCGCAAGGGGCTTTTCTTTTTGTTATCTGAAATAAAAGCCTCACCTTTGCATTGTTGATCAACAAAACGTGAATAAAATAACTTGAATTTGAATCTTTAAAAAAACGTATTATGAGTGTAATTTACAAAGTTGTTACGCGACCATCTGACCCGCGTGTTCCCAATTCTCCCAAGAAATATTATCCGCATCTGATCACTTTAGGTCAGTCTGTCAATCTGAAATATATTGCGCAGAAAATGCAGGGCTATTCTTCTTTATCTATCGGTGATATCAAGAGTGTGATTCAGAATTTTGTGGAGAAAATGAAAGAACAACTTCTGGAAGGTAAGTCTGTGAATATCGAAGGCTTGGGGGTATTTATGCTGACTGCTTGTTCGAAAGGAGCGGATGCAGCGAAAGATGTCAATGCTAAAAGTGTGGATAGCGTACGCATTTTCTTTCAGGCGAATAAGGAACTGCGTATCACGAAGACGGCTACCCGTGCAGATGAAAAACTGGATTTGATCAGTCTGGATGAATATCTGAAGAAGTTGAACGCCTCTGTGACTCCGAATGATCCGGATGATGGTGAAAATGGCGGTGGTGGAAATGAAGGAGGAGGAGACGAGGAAGCCCCGGATCCGACTGTATAATCTGAAAAGCTTAAAAAAGAAAGGAGGAAAAATCTATGAAGAAAACTTGGAGTGTAGTTTTGAAAGTAATCATTGCTGTAGCCGGTGCGATTGCCGGAGTACTGGGAGTACAGGCTGCATCATTGTAAGCAGCATTCAGTAAATAAAGTAATTGGTTAGATAAGACAGGCAGGCGGGAAGAACTTTCCCGCCTGCTTTGTTGTATGCTAAAATATCAAATAGTTGGCGTTACTTTTTCGTGTGCGATAACGAAAACACAAAAAATAACATTTTATTATGTAGAAAAAAATGAGGGAATGCTTCGTAGTTCACAAATAATGATTAAATTTGCCGCGATTTGTAATGTTGAGTTTGCAAAATGACGAATAATACTATAAAGCATCTAGGTATTGTGGAAAACATACAGGGTTCTCATCTGTCGGTGAGAATCGTTCAGACGTCGGCTTGTGCGGCTTGTAGCGCAAAAGGACACTGTTCTTCGGCGGATAGTAAAGACAAAATCATAGATATAACGGATGTTACAGCTGCTTCCTATCAGGTAGGAGAGCGGGTGATGGTGATCGGCGAAACGTCGATGGGCATGATGGCTGTAACCCTTGCATTCATAATTCCTTTTGTACTTCTGATTGTTTCCCTGTTCGCATGGATGGCATTGATAGGGAATGAACTGTATGCGGCTCTTCTTTCTCTGGCAGTTCTTATTCCTTATTATTTCGTATTGTGGCTCAATAAAACGCGAATGAAACAACATTTTTCATTTACTATAAAACCAATAAATAACTAAAACATTATGAATTTGATTCTGATTGCAGTGATTTCATTGGGAGCTATAGCGCTCGTGCTGGCCGCTATTCTTTATGTAGCTTCCAAGAAATTTGCCGTGTATGAAGACCCGCGGATTGCCCAGGTAGGGGAAGTGTTGCCCCAGGCAAACTGTGGTGGATGTGGCTATCCTGGTTGTAGCGGATTTGCCGATGCTTGCGTCAAAGCCGGTTCGCTGGATGGTAAATTCTGCCCTGTAGGCGGTCAGCCTGTCATGGCACAAATTGCTGATATTCTCGGACTGGCAGCTACTGAAGCTGAACCGATGGTAGCAGTAGTAAGATGTAACGGAAGCTGTGCCAACCGTCCGCGTATTAATCAATACGACGGTGCGAAGAGTTGCGCTATTGCCGCTTCATTGTATGGTGGAGAAACAGGTTGTAGCTACGGATGCCTCGGATGTGGCGACTGTGTGGCTGCCTGCCAGTTCGACGCTATCCACATGAATCCCGAAACGGGACTTCCGGAAGTGGATGAAGCCAAATGTACAGCTTGTGGCGCTTGTGTGAAGGCTTGTCCGAAGGCGATCATCGAGATTCGTCCGCAAGGCAAGAAATCACGCCGTGTGTACATCTCTTGTGTGAACAAAGACAAGGGAGCCGTAGCACGTAAGGCTTGTACAGTGAGCTGTATCGGCTGTGGTAAGTGTGTCAAGACTTGTCCGTTCGAAGCCATTACGCTGGAGAACAACCTGGCTTACATCGATCCGAACAAGTGTAAATCATGCCGTAAGTGCGTGGAAGTTTGTCCGCAGAACACGATTATCGAGCTGAACTTCCCTCCACGTAAACCGAAGGCGGAAGAAGCACCAAAAACAGTTGCTGCAGAAGCTCCGAAGGTAACAGAATAATAACAGAATAAAATACAGAATTGTATGTTAAAGACATTTTCAATTGGTGGAGTTCATCCACACGAAAATAAATTGTCGGCACATCAACCTATCATCACAGCGGAAGTTCCTGCAAAGGCAGTTATTCTGTTGGGGCAGCACATTGGCGCACCTGCCAAACCGATAGTAGCAAAAGGTGATATGGTGAAGGTAGGCACGAAGATTGCCGAACCTGCCGGCTTCGTTTCGGCAGCAATTCACTCTTCTGTCAGTGGAAAAGTGGCGAAGATTGATACAGTAGTCGATGCGAGCGGTTATGCAAAACCTGCTATCTTTATTGATGTAGAAGGCGACGAATGGGAAGAAACCATTGACCGTAGCAAGACACTGGTCAAAGAATGTGAGCTTTCGTCCGAAGAAATCGTGAAGAAGATTGCCGATGCCGGTATCGTAGGTTTGGGTGGTGCTTGTTTCCCTACACAGGTGAAACTTTGTCCGCCTCCTTCGTTCAAGGCAGAATGTGTGATTATCAATGCGGTGGAATGTGAACCGTATCTGACTGCCGACCATCAGCTGATGCTGGAACACGCGGAAGAAGTCATGGTAGGTGTCTCCATTCTGATGAAAGCCGTGAAGGTAAATAAGGCATTTATCGGAATTGAGAATAACAAGCCGGATGCTATTGAACTGATGACGAAAGTTGCTTCCAGTTATGCAGGCATCGAAGTTGTTCCTTTGAAAGTGAAATATCCGCAGGGCGGTGAGAAACAGTTGATTGATGCGATTACCAAACGCCAGGTGGCAAGTGGTGCGCTGCCTATCTCTACTGGGGCAGTTGTGCAGAATGTGGGTACGGCATTTGCTGTTTATGAAGCTGTTCAGAAAAATAAACCGTTGTTTGAGCGTGTGATTACCGTAACTGGTAAGTCTGTGGCCAAACCTTCCAACTTCCTGGCTCGTATCGGTACACCAATGAAACAGCTGATTGATGCTTGTGGCGGTCTGCCGGAGGATACGGGAAAAGTGATCGGTGGCGGTCCGATGATGGGTAAGGCTCTGGTGAATATCGAAGTTCCTACCGCAAAAGGCAGTTCCGGCATCTTGATTATGAATCAGAAGGAAGCCAAACGTGGTGAAGCACAAACCTGTATCCGTTGCGCAAAGTGTGTGAGCGCTTGTCCGATGGGATTGGAGCCGTACTTGCTCGGAGCTTTGTCCGAAAACGGAGATTTTGAAACAATGGAAAAAGAAAGAATCATGGATTGTATCGAGTGCGGTTCCTGTCAGTTCACTTGTCCTGCCAACCGTCCGCTGCTTGATTACTGCCGCTTGGGTAAGGGTAAAGTAGGAGCTATGATTCGTGCACGTCAAGCTAAAAAATAACGAAGTATGGAAAATAAATTAATCGTATCACTATCACCCCACGTGCATGGCGGAGACAGCGTACAGAAAAATATGTATGGTGTGCTGATCGCACTGATTCCGGCTTTTCTGGTGTCGCTTTATTTCTTCGGACTGGGGGCTCTGATTGTCACGGCTACTTCGGTAGCAGCCTGTTTATTCTTCGAATGGGCGATCGTTAAATTCTTAATGAAGAAACCTGCTACAACCATTTGTGACGGTTCTGCTGTCATTACAGGTGTGTTGCTGGCATTCAATCTACCTTCCAATCTGCCTATCTGGATTATCATTCTGGGTGCACTGTTCGCAATCGGTGTAGGCAAGATGTCTTTCGGTGGTCTGGGCTGCAACCCATTCAACCCGGCATTGGCGGGACGTGTATTCCTGTTGCTTTCTTTCCCGGTGCAGATGACAACATGGCCGGTAGTAGGTCAGCTGACATCTTATATGGACGCTACCACCGGTGCTACTCCGCTGGCATTGATGAAACAGGCTATTCACGGCGATGCAAGTGCTTTGAGCCAGATACCTGATGCGCTGACTCTGTTTATCGGACAGAACGGCGGATGTATCGGTGAAGTAAGTGCGCTGGCACTGTTGCTCGGACTGGTATACATGCTCTGGAAAAAGATCATCACCTGGCATATTCCGGTTTCTATCATTGTGACTGTATTTGTATTTGCAGGCATTATGCACATGGTGGATCCCGAAAAGTATGTTTCTCCGATATTGCAACTACTCTCCGGAGGTCTGATGCTGGGAGCTGTCTTTATGGCAACCGACTATGTGACTTCTCCGATGAGCAAGAAAGGTATGCTGATTTACGGTGTTTGTATCGGTCTGCTGACGGTGGTTATCCGTCTGTTCGGTGCATATCCCGAAGGTATGTCATTCGCCATCCTGATTATGAATGCGTTCACTCCGCTGATTAACACCTATTGTAAACCTAAACGCTTTGGGGAGGTAGCGAAGAAGAAATGAAAAAGTTACAATCATCTTTAAAGAATATGTTGCTGGTACTTACGGGCGTTACAGCTGTTTCCGTAGCGTTGCTGGCTTATGTGAACGAACTGACGAAAGGCCCTATTGCCGAAGCGAATGCAAAGACGCTGAACGAGGCCTTGAAAAAGGTGCTTCCTGAATATACCAATAATCCGGTAGCCGAAAGCGATACTGTTTTCAGCGAGAAAGACGGAAAGAAAATCGTGGATTTCATTATCTATCCGGCCAAGAATGGCGAAAAGTGGGTAGGTTCTGCCGTTGAAGCCAAGTCAATGGGATTTGGCGGTGAACTGAAAGTGCTGGTGGGCTTTGATGCTGAAGGCAAGATTTATAACTACTCTTTATTGGCGCACGCTGAAACTCCGGGATTGGGTTCGAAAGCGGACAAATGGTTTGGAGCTTATGATCCTGCAAAGAACGAAAAACCGGTATCTCACGAAGAAAGTGCAAAGTCTATTTTGGGCATGAATCCGGGAGAGACTCCATTGGCTGTGACCAAAGACATGAATGGACAGGTAGATGCTATCACGGCTTCTACTATCACTTCACGTGCTTTCCTGAATGCGGTGAATGCTGCTTATCAGGCATATAAAGGCGGTGAGGTGGATACGAATTCCGGAGCTTCCCAGAAAAATGAACCGGCTGCTGCACCGGAAGGTGAAGCAGTTGCTAATGACACTAATAACTAAGAAAGGAGGAGACAGTTATGAATAATTTTAAAGTAATGATGAACGGGATTATCAAAGAGAATCCTATTTTTGTGCTCCTGCTCGGTATGTGTCCTACACTGGGTACGACATCATCGGCAATCAACGGTATGGGTATGGGACTGGCCACTATGTTCGTCCTGATTTGCTCGAACGTGGTAATTTCATCTATCAAGAATCTGATTCCGGATATGGTACGCATCCCTTCATTTATCGTGGTGATCGCGTCATTCGTGACACTGTTGCAGATGATAATGCAAGCATACGTGCCCGATCTGTATGCTACTCTCGGTCTTTTCATTCCGCTGATCGTAGTAAACTGTATCGTATTGGGACGTGCGGAAGCTTTCGCAGCGAAGAACAATCCGCTGGCCTCTATGTTTGATGGTATCGGTATGGGATTTGGCTTTACCATTGCCCTGACTCTGTTGGGTGCCGTACGTGAATTTCTCGGAACAGGTAAGATATTTAATCTGACCATTCTGCCGGAAGAATACGGAATGCTGATCTTTGTTCTGGCTCCGGGTGCCTTTATCGCTTTAGGTTATCTGATTGCCATTATTAATAGTCTGAAGAAAGCCTAACTCTATTAAATAAGAAAAGAATATGGAATATATATTGATATTTATCTCGGCAATCTTTGTAAACAACATTGTGTTGTCGCAGTTCCTGGGAATCTGTCCGTTCCTGGGTGTTTCCAAGAAGGTGGAAACAGCGATGGGTATGAGTGCGGCAGTTGCTTTCGTGCTGACTATCGCTACCATCGTCACATTCCTGATTCAGAAGTTTGTGTTGGACGCTTTCGGATTGGGGTACTTACAGACAATCACTTTTATTCTGGTTATTGCCGGACTGGTGCAGATGGTAGAAATTATTCTGAAGAAAGTTTCTCCTTCTTTGTATCAGGCACTGGGGGTGTTCCTGCCGTTGATTACAACGAACTGCTGTATTCTCGGTGTGGCAATCCTGGTAATCCAGAAAGACTTTGATCTGCTGACAGGTGTTGTATACGCATTCTCTACTGCTCTTGGCTTTGGTCTGGCACTGGTATTGTTTGCCGGATTGCGTGAGCAGATGACCCTGGTGAAGATTCCGAAAGGAATGCAGGGGACTCCGATTGCTTTGATTACCGCAGGTTTGCTGGCAATGGCATTCATGGGCTTCTCTGGCGTCGTGTAAAAGACTAAGTTGATAATTAGATAAAGAGGCTGGAAACTCTGTCGTATGGCAACATACAGGCAGTTTGTTTCCGGCCTTTTTCTTTATATATGTTCATACCGAATATGTTTTTTATCATACCAAAACGCCCTCAAATCGTCCCGTAAGTATCTTCCTGTGAATAAAATTGCGATAGTTTATTGCATTTCCATTTTATTTCCATACATTTGTACCTCAAACAAACTGAAAACCGAAAAACTAACCATATTTTAAAATTATATGAAAGAAAGAATTTTAGTAACGGGAGGAACAGGCTATATTGGGTCTCATACCGTTGTAGAACTACAAAACAGTGGATACGAAGTAATCATTATCGATAATTTATCAAATTCGAGTGCTGACGTTGTTGACAATATAGAGAAAGTATCCGGTATCCGCCCAGCTTTTGAGAAACTGGATTGTCTTGATTTTGCTGGCCTTGATGCCGTATTTGCCAAATATAAAGGAATTAAAGCGATTATTCATTTCGCAGCAAGCAAAGCAGTAGGAGAGTCGGTAGAGAAGCCGTTGCTTTATTATCGTAACAACCTGGTTTCTTTAATCAACCTTCTGGAGTTAATGCCTAAACATGGAGTAGAAGGCATAGTGTTCTCTTCTTCCTGTACAGTATATGGTCAACCGGATGAGTTGCCTGTAACGGAAAAGGCTCCGATCAAGAAAGCGGAATCTCCTTATGGAAATACAAAACAGATTAATGAAGAAATTATCCGTGATACAATAGCTTCCGGTGCCCCGATCAATGCTATTTTGCTGCGTTATTTCAATCCGATTGGCGCACATCCTACAGCATTGCTGGGTGAACTTCCGAACGGTGTTCCTCAAAACCTGATTCCTTATCTGACTCAGACAGCGATGGGTATCCGTGAAAAACTAAGTGTATTCGGTGACGATTATGATACTCCTGACGGTTCTTGTATCCGTGACTTTATCAACGTTGTTGACTTGGCTAAAGCACACGTGATTGCAATCCGCCGTATTTTGGAGCAAAAACAGAAAGAAAAAGTAGAAGTATTCAATATCGGTACAGGACGCGGTGTTTCAGTATTGGAACTGATTAATGGCTTTGAAAAAGCTACTGGCGTTAAACTGAATTATCAGATTGTAGGCCGTCGCGCAGGTGATATTGAAAAGGTATGGGCTAACCCCGATTTTGCCAACCAGGAACTGGGTTGGAAAGCGGTAGAAACATTAGAAGATACTTTACGCTCTGCATGGAATTGGCAGCTGAAACTCCGTGAAAGAGGCATTCAGTAAAAAGATATTTGTTTTAATTAACATAAAAGTTTAAACAAATCGTTCATGCGATTTGTTTATTAGATGCTAATCAGCTTGATCTGTTTGTGAGTATGTGAATATGAGTAAATGGTACTTATGCCTCTCCGGCATAGACAGGTATGATTGCATAGTAGTTTTGTCGTGTTTTATTTTGTGTTTGTGTTGTGACGGTACTACGACGGGAGTCGTGGTACCGTTTTTTGTTACTCCTTTACAGCCTGCCTTTAAAACGGAATACGTTAGTTCCCCAATCGGTTTCAGGTAAAGTTCCTTCCGGCTCGAACAATCCATATACGGAAGAACCGGAACCGCTCATAGAGGCATAAACAGCCCCTTGCCTGTATAGTTCGGCTTTAATTTCTCCGATCACCGGATGCTGGGGGAATACGCTGTCTTCAAAATCATTGATTAATATCTCTTTCCATTCATTTGCCGGGCGTTTGATCGCTTCTTTGATCGAGTATTCGGGATGATGAGGGTGAATATTGGCGAAAGCTTCCCGCGTTGATACGAATACATCCGGTTTGATGATCAGAATCTGATATCCTTTTAAGGATAGTGGAATGGGGGAGAATATGTTGCCGATTCCTTCGGCAAAGGTCGGGGCGTTTCTGATAAAGAAAGCGCAGTCTGCTCCCAAAGTTGCGGCATATATTTCCAGCTGATCTTCGGATAAATTCAGCTGAAAGTGTTCGTTGAGTAATTTCAGCATGAAAGCCGCGTCTGATGAGCCTCCTCCCAGTCCGGCACCGGAAGGAATGTGTTTGTACAGATGGATCTCGATAGGACAGAGGTGAAACTCTTTATCTAATAGCAGATATGCTTTCACCACTAAATTGTCTTCCGGATTACCGGATATCTCCATTCCGTACTGATGCAGGGAGAACTTTTTGTCCGCTTCGGGGCTGGTCCGGATTTCCAGCGCATCTTCGAGAGCGACGGGGTAGAATACGGTTTCGAGGTTGTGATATCCGTCCGGACGCTTCTCGGTAATAGAGAGTCCCAGGTTTATTTTTGCGTTTGGGAAAGTGATCATATTCGTTCTGAATTATTATTTTTGAATTTTAAATTATGGGTTGCGAATTTATGCTATTGGTGACAAAGTTACTAAAATCTTCATTTTTCCTTATCTTTTCTTCATTATTATATTCTATCTTTGTCATCCCTTTCGGATTTTACTATGTATAAAAGCCGGGGATCATAAATTGTAAATCATAAAATTGTATATAAGCAGATGGCTGAACAAAGAAGAAATTCCCGTAACACAAAATCAACTAAAGTACAACCGGTCAATGATTATGGTCGTATCCAACCTCAGGCACCGGAGCTGGAAGAGGCGGTGTTGGGTGCTTTAATGATTGAGAAGGATGCTTATTCGCTGGTGAGTGAGATTCTTCGCCCGGAGTCATTTTATGAGCATCGTCATCAGTTGATTTATGCTGCCATTACTGATCTTGCCGTTAATCAGAAGCCGGTGGACATTCTGACGGTCAAAGAGCAGTTGAGCAAAAGAGGTGAGTTGGAAGAGGTCGGTGGACCGTTCTATATTACTCAGTTGAGCAGTAAGGTTGCTTCTTCCGCACATATCGAATATCACGCCCGTATTATTGCACAAAAATCGTTGGCGCGCGAATTGATAACGTTTACCAGTAATATTCAAAGCAAGGCTTTTGATGAGACACTGGATGTGGACGACTTGATGCAGGAGGCGGAAGGCAAGCTGTTTGAGATTTCCCAGCAGAATATGAAGAAAGACTATACGCAGATTAATCCGGTAATTGACGAAGCGTATAAGCTGATTCAGAAAGCGGCTGCACGAACGGACGGTCTGAGTGGTCTTGAAAGTGGATTTACGAAACTGGACAAGATGACCTCCGGTTGGCAGAACTCCGACCTTATTATAATCGCTGCCCGTCCTGCCATGGGTAAGACAGCTTTCGTACTTTCTATGGCTAAGAATATTGCTGTTGATTATCGGAATCCGGTAGCGTTGTTCTCTCTTGAAATGAGTAACGTCCAGTTGGTCAACCGTCTTATCACCAATGTTTGTGAGATTCCGAGTGAGAAGATCAAAAGTGGACAATTGGCAAGCTATGAGTGGCAACAGTTGGACTACAAACTGAAAGATCTGCTGGATGCTCCGCTTTATGTGGACGATACTCCGTCTTTGTCTGTGTTTGAACTCCGGACCAAAGCACGTCGTCTGGTGCGTGAACATGGGGTGAGAATCATTATTATTGACTACCTTCAGTTGATGAATGCGAGTGGTATGGCATTCGGTAGCCGTCAGGAAGAGGTTAGTACGATATCTCGTTCGTTGAAAGGATTGGCGAAGGAGTTGAACATTCCCATTATAGCCTTGTCGCAGTTGAATCGTGGTGTGGAGAGTCGTGAAGGTATTGACGGTAAACGCCCTCAGTTGAGTGACCTTCGTGAATCCGGAGCCATCGAGCAGGATGCCGATATGGTGTGTTTTATTCACCGTCCGGAATATTATAAGATTTATCAGGATGATCGTGGTAACGACCTTCGCGGTATGGCGGAAATTGTGATAGCCAAGCATCGTAATGGTGCGGTAGGTGAAGTCTTGCTCCGATTCAAAGGTGAGTTTACACGATTCTCTAATCCGGAAGATGATATGGTTATACCGATGCCGGGTGAACCTGCAGGTGCCATGCTGGGGTCTAAACTGAATGCCGGTGCTATGCCTCCGCCTCCGCCGGAACCGGACTTTGTTCCGCAGGGAAATAATCCGTTCGGTGCAACGGAAGGACCGTTACCTTTCTAAAAAAACGTCTTTTGGGTTGAATAGAATGACCGCTTAGTCAGATGAAAATAACCGCTCGATTTACTCCAATCGAGCGGTCGATTATTTTTTATAGAGTATAGCCAGGTTGTATTCTGATAGGGATAGGTGGCAAAAATGACAAAGAATACCCCTTTATTTTTTTGCCACTTTGTCACCAACCATGAATTTATTGGGGAATAATACAGTCAGGTCCTTGTTAGTTTAGCTTCTCTTGACATTTTTCTCTCAAATCGTTCTATGTCAACCGAAAAATCTTATTAACTTTGCGAAACTTTTTGAGAAACAATAAAAATTTAATTATATGAATATCTCTTATAACTGGCTGAAAGAGTATGTCAACTTTGATTTGACCCCCGATGAAACGGCTGCTGCGCTGACCTCAATCGGCTTGGAAACAGGTGGTGTAGAAGAAGTGCAAACCATTAAGGGTGGTTTGGAAGGACTCGTAATCGGTGAAGTGCTGACTTGCGAAGAACATCCGAATTCCGACCATTTGCATATCACTACCGTCAATCTGGGAGACGGCGAACCTGTACAGATTGTATGCGGTGCTCCGAATGTAGCTGCCGGACAGAAAGTAGTGGTTGCCACTTTGGGTACCAAACTTTATGACGGTGATGAATGCTTTACTATCAAGAAGTCAAAAATCCGTGGTGTAGAATCTACAGGGATGATTTGTGCAGAAGACGAAATCGGTATTGGTACCGATCATGCAGGAATCATCGTGTTGCCAGCTGAAGCTGTTCCGGGTACTCTCGCCAAAGACTATTATAATATCAAGAGTGACTACGTACTCGAAGTAGATATTACTCCTAACCGTGCAGACGCTTGCTCACACTATGGTGTGGCCCGCGACTTGTATGCTTACCTGATTCAGAATGGCAAGCAGGCTACTTTGCAACGTCCATCTGTAGATGGATTTAAGGTGGAAAATCATGATTTGGATATCGAAGTAGTGGTTGAAAACAGCGAAGCCTGTCCTCACTATGCCGGCGTTACGGTGAAAGGCGTTACTGTGAAGGAAAGCCCCGAATGGTTGCAGAATAAATTGCGCTTGATCGGTGTACGTCCTATTAATAATGTAGTGGATATTACTAATTATATCGTTCATGCTTTCGGTCAGCCATTGCATTGTTTCGATGCCGGAAAGATAAAAGGCAATGAAGTAATTGTCAAGACATTGCCGGAAGGCACTCCATTCGTCACATTGGATGAAGTGGAACGCAAGTTGAACGAACGCGATCTGATGATCTGCAACAAAGAAGAAGCGATGTGTATTGCCGGTGTATTCGGCGGACTGGATTCCGGTTCTACGGAAGCTACGACAGATGTATTTATCGAAAGCGCTTATTTCCATCCTACATGGGTGCGTAAGACTGCCCGTCGTCACGGTCTGAATACGGATGCTTCTTTCCGTTTCGAACGTGGCATCGATCCGAACGGAGTAATCTATTGTCTGAAACTGGCTGCTCTGATGGTGAAAGAACTGGCCGGTGGCACTATCTCATCCGAAATTAAGGATGTTTGCGTTGCAGCTCCACAAGACTTTATGGTAGAACTTTCTTATGAGAAAGTAAATTCGCTGATTGGTAAAGTGATTCCCGTGGAAACGATCAAGAGCATTGTTACCAGCCTGGAAATGAAAATCATGAATGAGACAGTTGACGGACTGACATTAGCCGTTCCTCCTTATCGTGTAGACGTACAGCGTGATTGCGATGTGATCGAAGATATTCTACGTATCTACGGATATAATAATGTAGAAATCCCGACTACGCTGAACTCCAGTCTGACAACCAAGGGTGAGCATGATAAATCAAACAAATTACAGAATCTGGTTGCAGAACAGTTGGTTGGCTGTGGCTTCAATGAAATACTGAATAATTCTCTGACTCGTGCCGCTTACTACGACGGTCTGGAGAACTATCCATCCAACCATCTGGTGATGCTGCTGAATCCACTGAGTGCCGATCTGAACTGTATGCGTCAGACATTGCTGTTCGGTGGACTGGAAAGCATCGCTCACAATGCAAACCGCAAGAATGCCGATTTGAAATTCTTCGAATTCGGTAATTGCTATTACTTCGATGCGGACAAGAAGAATCCAGAAAAAGTACTGGCTACCTATTCGGAAGACTATCACTTGGGTTTGTGGGTGACTGGAAAGAAAGTAGCCAACTCATGGGCACACCCGGATGAAAACAGTTCGGTATACGAATTGAAGGCTTATGTAGAGAATATATTGAAGCGCCTGGGACTGGATTTGCACAACCTGGTAGTTGGCAATCTGACTGACGATATTTTCGCTACCGCACTTTCTGTTCATACCAAGGGGGGGAAGCGTCTTGCCTCTTTCGGTGTTGTGACGAAGAAACTGCTGAAAGCATTCGATATAGATAATGAGGTGTATTATGCCGACTTGAACTGGAAAGAACTGATGAAGGCTATCCGTTCAGTGAAGATCAGCTACAAGGAAATTTCCAAATTCCCTGCTGTGAAGCGTGACTTGGCATTGTTGCTCGACAAGAACGTACAGTTTGCCGAAATCGAAAAAATCGCTTACGATACAGAAAAGAAACTGCTGAAAGAAGTGGAACTCTTCGATGTATACGAAGGTAAGAACATCGAAGCAGGTAAGAAATCGTATGCGGTCAGCTTCCTGCTTCAGGATGAAACTCAGACGCTGAACGATAAGATGATCGATAAGATCATGTCTAAACTGGTGAAGAATCTGGAAGATAAGCTGAATGCAAAATTGAGATAAATTTAAAATTCACAATTCAAAATTAATACAAACCAATGGGAAGAGCATTTGAATATAGAAAAGCCGCAAAGCTGAAAAGATGGGGCCACATGGCTAAAACATTTACAAGACTGGGTAAACAGATCGCTATTGCCGTGAAGGCGGGTGGTCCGGAACCGGAAAATAACCCGACACTGCGTTCGGTCATCGCTACTTGTAAGCGTGAGAATATGCCGAAGGACAATATCGAACGTGCGATTAAGAATGCAATGGGTAAGGACCAGAGCGACTACAAGAGCATGACTTACGAAGGATACGGTCCTCACGGAATTGCTGTCTTTGTAGATACGCTGACTGATAATACGACTCGTACGGTAGCCGATGTACGCTCTGTATTCAATAAATTTGGTGGTAACCTCGGAACAATGGGATCATTGGCTTTCCTTTTCGACCATAAATGTATGTTCACTTTCAAGATAAAGGACGGCATGGATATGGAAGAACTGATCCTTGATCTGATTGATTACGACGTAGAAGATGAGTACGAACAGGATGACGAAGAAGGAACAATCACTATCTACGGTGATCCTAAGAGCTATGCCGCTATTCAGAAACATCTTGAAGAGTGTGGCTTCGAGGATGTCGGCGGTGATTTTACTTATATCCCGAACGATCTGAAAGAGGTAACTCCGGAACAACGCGAAACTTTGGATAAGATGATAGAACGTCTTGAAGAATTTGATGACGTGCAGACTGTTTATACAAACATGAAGCCGGAAGAAGGCGGAAACGAGGAGTAAGCGGATTATGGAATATGTTTATAGAACCCAGGGTACTTGCAGCACAAACATCGAACTGAATGTAGAAGATGGAGTTGTGAAGGAAGTTGCCTTTTGGGGAGGATGTAACGGAAATCTTCAAGGACTTTCACGTCTGGTAAAGGGAATGAAGGTAGAAGAGGTTATCAAGAAACTTGAAGGAGTACGTTGCAGTGGCAGACCGACGTCCTGTCCCGATCAGTTGTGCCATGCACTGCATGAAATGGGATATTAACGGAAGTCTCCCTTTATAAAATATACACTGGCCTCCGGCAATTCATTTTGCCGGAGGTTTTTTATTGTGCCGTACCTTTCCCTATTTGTCGGTATTTTGAACCAAAATCGACCTTCGGTCGTTATTTATAAGTATATTTGTGCTGAATAAACTATTATGCAATGATGAAGAATATTTTTCAAGACTTAAAACGGAAAGATCATAAACGTTATCTGGGCGGACTGGATGTTTTTAAATATATTGGTCCCGGACTTTTGGTAACTGTCGGATTTATTGATCCGGGCAACTGGGCATCAAATTTTGCCGCAGGTTCCGAGTTCGGCTATTCACTTCTTTGGGTGGTCACCTTATCCACTATCATGTTGATTGTCCTCCAGCATAATGTTGCTCACTTGGGGATTGTTACGGGGCTTTGCCTTTCGGAAGCCGCTACGAAATATACTCCTAAATGGGTATCCCGTCCTATTTTGGGTACGGCGGTATTGGCGTCTATTTCTACTTCATTGGCTGAGATTCTGGGAGGAGCCATCGCATTGGAGATGCTGTTTGATATGCCTATTATGTGGGGGGCGGTGCTGACCACACTTTTTGTCTCCATCATGCTCTTTACCAACTCCTATAAAAAGATAGAACGTTCCATTATTGCTTTTGTCTCGGTGATCGGTCTTTCATTTATTTATGAATTGTTTCTGGTAGAAATAGACTGGCCGGCTGCGACGATGGGTTGGGTGACGCCTGCTTTCCCGAAGGGTAGTATGCTGATTATTATGAGTGTGCTGGGAGCGGTTGTGATGCCTCATAATCTGTTTCTGCATTCGGAAGTAATACAGAGTCACGAGTATAATAAGAAAGACGATGCGTCTATCAAGAAAGTATTGAAATACGAGTTGTTCGATACGCTTTTCTCGATGATCGTTGGCTGGGCAATTAACAGTGCTATGATTCTGCTGGCTGCTGCTACTTTCTTTAAAAGCGGCATTCAGGTGGAAGAATTGCAACAAGCCAAATCACTGCTTGAACCTTTGTTGGGAAGTAATGCGGCAATCGTATTCGCATTGGCTCTGTTGATGGCAGGTATTTCGTCCACTATAACAAGCGGAATGGCGGCAGGTTCTATCTTTGCAGGTATCTTTGGAGAGTCATATCATATTAAAGACAGTCACTCGCAGGTAGGAGTAATCCTTTCGTTGGGAATTGCGCTGTTGCTGATTTTCTTTATTGGTGATCCATTCAAGGGATTACTGATTTCGCAGATGATATTGAGTATTCAGTTGCCTTTCACGGTATTCCTGCAAGTAGGGTTGACTTCATCCCGAAAGGTAATGGGGAATTATGTCAATAGCCGTTGGAGTACTTTTGTATTATATGCTATTGCAGTCATTGTTTCGGTATTGAATATAATGCTGCTGTTTTCATAAAACGAACATAAATCTATAAACTATAAAATGATGAAGATTATTACTTATAATGTGAACGGGCTTCGTGCTGCCGTTTCTAAAGGTTTGCCGGAATGGCTGGTGCAGGAGAATCCGGATATTCTTTGTCTGCAAGAGACAAAACTACAGCCGGACCAATATCCGGCAGAAGTATTTGAAGCTTTGGGTTACAGGGCTTATCTCTATTCTGCACAAAAGAAGGGATACAGCGGTGTGGCGATCCTTACTAAGCAGGAACCCGATCATGTGGAATATGGTATGGGGATAGAAGCTTATGACAATGAAGGGCGTTTTATCCGTGCGGATTTTGGCGACTTGTCCGTAGTCAGTGTTTATCATCCTTCGGGAACGAGCGGAGACGAACGGCAGGCATTTAAAATGGTGTGGCTGGAAGACTTTCAGAAATATGTGACAGAGCTGCGCAAGACTCGTCCGAACCTTATCCTTTGCGGTGACTATAATATCTGTCATGAGCCGATTGATATTCATGATCCTGTCCGGAATGCCACGAACAGCGGCTTCCTGCCCGAAGAACGGGAATGGATGACTCGTTTCCTTTCTGCAGGATTTATTGATTCTTTCCGTCTGCTCTATCCGGAGAAACAGGAGTATACGTGGTGGAGCTATCGTTTTAATTCGCGTGCCAAGAATAAAGGCTGGCGGATTGACTATTGCATGACCAGTGAGCCGGTACGTCCGATGCTGAAAAGTGCCAGCATACTGAACGATGCCGTACATTCAGATCATTGTCCAATGGCTTTGGAAATAGAATAAAAACAGAAAATAGCATGGAAGATAGAATACAAAAAGCTGTAGAACTTTTTAAGAGCGGATATAACTGCTCGCAGTCTGTAGTAGCTGCATTTGCCGATATGTATGGTTTCACACAGGAGCAGGCAGTGCGTATGTCAGCCTCTTTTGGCGGAGGAATCGGGCGGATGCGTGAGACATGCGGGGCTGCTTGCGGACTGTTCCTGATAGCCGGACTGGAAACCGGAGCTACCGAAGCGACAGATCGTGAAGGAAAAGCTGCAAACTATGCGGTAGTGCAGGAATTGGCTGCCGAATTTAAAAAACGCAACGGGTCGTTGATTTGCGGAGAATTGTTGGGATTAAAGAAAAAAGAGCCGATTTCGACTGTTCCCGAAGAACGTAATACTCAATATTATAGCAAACGTCCGTGTGCTAAAATGGTGGAAGAAGCGGCAAGAATCTGGGTAGAATACCTCGAAAAACACCCTAAATAAGGGGATAAAATGCTTTTTTATTACAAAATCAGCAAAAAAAGATTCAATAAAGTGTTATATAACATAAAAATAACTATCTTTGTCCCCGAAATAAAATCTGAAAGCTTTCGGGCCGGATGATTTTTAAAGCATGTCTAACTATAATTTCAAAAGCAAATGTTGAAAGAAAAAGCAGGTGTAATCGCAGGTAATATCTGGAATGCACTGAATGAAACAGAAGGAATGACTGCCAAGCAACTGAAAAAAGCAACTAAATTGGTTGACAAAGATTTGTTCCTCGGCCTTGGCTGGTTATTGAGAGAAGATAAAGTTTCTGCTGAAGAAGTAGAAGGTGAACTCTTCATCAAATTGATCTAAGCGAGTAACTCACTTAAGCAATAAAAAAATGCGTTGGTACATGATTATAATGTTATCAACGCATTTTTTTATATTCCGCCATTTACGTATCTTTGCACACCAAAAAGACAAAATAATAAGAATTCAGAATGAAGAATATACGAAATTTCTGCATCATTGCCCACATTGACCACGGTAAATCAACCCTGGCAGACCGCTTGCTGGAGTTTACCAACACTATTCAGGTGACTAACGGGCAGATGCTTGATGATATGGATTTGGAGAAGGAGAGAGGTATCACCATCAAGAGCCACGCTATCCAGATGGAGTACAACTACAAAGGTGAAAAGTATATCCTTAACCTGATTGACACTCCGGGGCACGTGGATTTTTCGTATGAGGTATCCCGTTCCATTGCCGCTTGCGAAGGTGCGCTGCTTATCGTAGACGCATCGCAGGGAGTGCAGGCACAGACCATCTCCAATCTGTATATGGCTATCGAACATGATCTCGAAATTATCCCCATTATCAATAAATGTGATATGGCAAGTGCCATGCCCGAAGAGGTAGAGGACGAAATCGTAGAACTGTTGGGCTGCAAGCGTGATGAGATTATCCGTGCATCCGGTAAGACCGGAATGGGCGTGGAGGAAATCCTCGCAGCCGTTATCGAACGCATTCCGCATCCCGAAGGTGATGAGGAAGCTCCGTTGCAGGCATTGATTTTTGACTCTGTATTCAACTCCTTCCGTGGTATTATCGCTTACTTTAAGATCGAAAATGGAGTAATCCGCAAGGGAGATAAAGTGAAGTTCTTTAATACCGGAAAAGAGTATGATGCCGATGAAGTAGGTGTACTGAAAATGGAACTGGTTCCACGTAACGAACTTCGTACGGGCGATGTAGGTTACATTATATCGGGTATCAAGACCTCGAAAGAGGTGAAAGTGGGAGATACCATTACTCATGTTGCCCGTCCGTGTGATAAAGCGATTGCGGGTTTTGAAGAAGTGAAGCCAATGGTTTTTGCCGGAGTCTATCCGATTGAGGCGGAAGATTTTGAGGATCTGCGTGCTTCTTTGGAAAAATTGCAGTTGAATGACGCTTCGCTGACTTTCCAGCCGGAATCTTCATTGGCACTGGGCTTCGGTTTCCGTTGCGGTTTCCTCGGATTGCTTCACATGGAGATTGTACAGGAACGTCTGGATCGTGAATTCGATATGAACGTGATTACTACCGTGCCTAACGTATCTTATAATATATATGATAAACAAGGCGAAATGAAGGAAGTGCATAACCCCGGTGGTATGCCCGATCCGACGTTGATCGATCATATTGAAGAACCTTATATCAAAGCATCTATTATTACGACTACCGATTATATCGGCCCGATTATGACCCTCTGTCTGGGTAAACGTGGAGAACTCTTGAAACAAGAGTATATTTCCGGTAATCGTGTGGAAATATATTATAACATGCCTTTGGGTGAAATCGTGATCGACTTTTATGACCGATTGAAGAGTATTTCGAAAGGATATGCGTCGTTCGACTATCATCCCAATGGTTTCCGTCCTTCCAAGTTGGTGAAACTGGACATCATGTTGAACGGTGAGCCGGTCGATGCGCTTTCTACGCTGATTCACTTCGATAACGCGTATGATATGGGACGCCGGATGTGTGAGAAACTGAAAGAATTAATCCCTCGCCAGCAGTTTGAAATCGCTATTCAGGCAGCTATCGGAGCTAAGATTATAGCTCGTGAAACTATTAAGGCAGTTCGCAAGGATGTAACTGCGAAGTGTTATGGTGGTGACGTAAGCCGTAAACGTAAACTGCTTGAAAAGCAGAAAAAGGGTAAAAAACGAATGAAACAAATCGGTAATGTGGAAGTGCCGCAGAAAGCCTTCCTCGCCGTACTGAAGCTGGATTAAAAAATGAACCGCAAGCGATTTTTCAGAGAGTTATTCTGAACAAATCGGCTTGCGGTTAGTTTTTTAATACACCAGGTGATTGTCTTCTGTCTGCAGAGCTTTCCTTGGCAATCACCTTTTTTGAAACAAACAACTATAAATATGAGAAAAGTTCTGTCTTTTTCGGGCTTCCTGATGTTGGGGCTCGTCATTTCACAATTCCTCCCGATGATAGCGGGAGAAGGATATGGAGCTGTTAAGGTCCTGTCGAATATACTACTTTATGTATGTCTTAGTTTTATAATGATTAATGTGGGTCGAGAGTTTGTGCTCGACAAAGTCCGCTGGAAAAGTTATGCCGAGGATTATTTTATAGCGATGGCTACAGCTGCCCTGCCTTGGTTCATGATTGCTATCTATTATGTATTCGTGCTTCTTCCGCCTGATTACTGGAACAGTTGGGAGGCTTGGAAAGAGAATCTGCTGCTAAGTCGTTTTGCCGCACCTACGTCGGCCGGTATCTTGTTTACGATGTTGGCGGCTATCGGGCTAAAGTCCAGTTGGATATATAAGAAGATTCAGGTCCTGGCTATTTTTGATGACTTGGATACCATTCTTTTGATGATCCCTCTTCAGATCATGATGATTGGTTTGCGTTGGCAGCTGATTATTGTGGTGGTTATCGTATTTATGCTATTGTCCATTGGATGGAAACAACTGAATAAGTATAACTGGCGGCAGGATTGGAAAGCTATTCTCTTCTATTCCGTTATCATATTTCTGGCTACGCAGATACTTTATCTCGGCAGTAAAGAACTGTACGGAGAAGAAGGAAGTATCCATATCGAAGTCCTGTTGCCGGCATTTGTATTGGGTATGATCATGAAGCATAAAGAGCATGATACTCCTGTAGAACGAAAAGTCTCTACTGGAATCTCCTTCCTGTTTATGTTCTTGGTAGGTATGAGTATGCCTCATTTTATCGGAGTTAACTTTGCGGAAACTCATACAGGAACGCATTCGGTGACAGGTTCGCAGGAGATGATGTCCTGGGGAATGATTTTGTTCCATGTTGTCATAGTCTCTTTCTTATCGAATATAGGCAAACTTTGTCCGATGTTCTTCTATCGTGACCGGAAGTTGAGTGAGCGACTGGCACTTTCCATTGGTATGTTTACCCGCGGTGAGGTAGGTGCCGGAATTATATTTATTGCATTGGGTTATAATCTCGGCGGTCCGGCACTGGTCATTTCCGTACTTACATTGGTGTTGAATCTTATTCTGACAGGAATATTTGTCCTTTGGGTGAAAAACTTGGCTTTAAGGAGCTATAATGATTAAAAAAATCCATATATTGCGGATCAAATACTATAAACACCTTTCATTATGACAATTTTGCGTACAATGCGAAATTTCTCGTCAATGAATATTGCGGCGAGTATCCTTTTGTTTGTAGCGGCAATAGCGGCTGCTATCATAGCCAATTCTCCGGTTGCTCCGGTTTATCAGGAGTTCCTTTTGCATGAACTTCATTTGCAGATCGGTAATTTTAATCTGCTTTCGCATGGCGGAGAGAATCTGCGGATGATCGAGTTCATCAATGACGGGTTGATGACCATCTTTTTCTTGCTGGTAGGATTGGAGATCAAACGGGAGTTGTTGGTTGGTGAGCTTTCTTCCTTCCGCAAGGCGGCGCTTCCCTTTATTGCTGCCTGTGGCGGTATGCTGTTTCCGGTGATTGTTTATATGTCAATCTGTCCTCCGGGCAGTGCGGGAAGTCAGGGATTGGCCATTCCAATGGCAACGGATATTGCTTTTTCGTTAGGGGTATTAAGTCTGTTGGGAAGCCGTGTGCCGTTGAGCCTGAAGATATTTCTGACGGCTTTTGCGGTAGTTGATGATATCGGAGGTATCCTTGTAATTGCTCTTTTTTATAGTTCGCATGTGTCGTATGGGTATATTCTGATAGCCGCATTGCTTTACGTTTTACTTTATTTTATAGGGAAGCGTGGGACTACCAATAAGATTTTCTTTTTAGTGATCGGTGTCGTTATATGGTATTTATTTTTGCAATCCGGTATTCATAGTACCATTTCGGGAGTTATTCTGGCGTTTGTTATTCCGGCGAAACCCCGTCTAGATGTCGGAAAATATATCGAGCATATTCGTCATACAATTGCAGGTTTCCCGGTGGTGGAATCGGGAAGTATCGTATTGACTAATGAGCAGATTGCCAAACTGAAAGAGGTCGAATCTGCTTCCGACCGTGTTATCAGTCCTCTGCAGTCTTTGGAGGATAATTTGCATGGAGCTGTCAATTATCTGATTCTTCCGTTGTTTGCCTTTGTCAATGCAGGCGTTGTCTTTAGTGGCGGCGGTGAGTTGGTGGGAAGTGTAGGGATGGCAGTGGCAGCAGGGTTGCTGTTTGGTAAATTTGCGGGAATTTATTTCTTTACCTGGTTGGCTATAAAGATAAAACTTACTCCAATGCCGCCGGGCATGACTTGGAAGAATCTTTCCGGTATAGCTCTGTTGGGAGGGATCGGTTTTACGGTGTCGCTTTTCATTGCCAATCTTTCTTTTGGTGCAAACTACCCTGTTCTGTTGAATCAGGCTAAGTTCGGAGTGCTATCGGGGACTATTCTTTCCGGATTATTAGGATACATTGTACTCAGGATAGTATTACCTGTCCGAAAGCGGAAATAATAACTAGAGATCAGTCGTTCAGGCATATCGGATATTCATCAGGCGATATGCCTTTTTTATTGTATATATAATATAAGGTGAAAATGATATCTACTAATAATATTAGTTAAACAACTGCTTTATTTAGTAGATTAACTAATAGTGTTAGTTGTTTGTTTGAAAAATAGTATTATATTTGTGCCATTGGAAGAACAATAAATATGTAGACTATGAAACAGATGAAACGATTGACCGTCAAAGAGGAAGAAATTATGCGTATATTTTGGGAACATGGACCTATGTTTGTTCGTGAACTTCTATCATTCTATGATGAACCAAAACCGCATTATAACACAGTTTCTACCCTTGTTCGAGGGCTGGAGGAGAAAGGTTTTGTGGGGTATAAAGCCTACGGAAATACTTATCAATATTATGCTCTTGTTTCGGAAAAGGAGTATAAGAGTTCGGCACTCAAAGAAGTGGTTTCCCAGTATTATAATAATTCCTATATCAATGTAGTGTCTTCTTTTATTGAAGAAGAAGGGATGTCTGTTGATGAACTAAAATCGCTGATAGAGTATATAGAGCAAAGTAAAAAGAAGAAGTAATCTCTCTCTGGTCTATCGGACAGATACGATTTTTATTCTATGGACAAACAACTTTTAATCTGAAAACACAATGGGAGCTTTTTTATTCTATCTGCTGAAATCCGGATGTTGCTTAGTGGTCTTTTATATTTTCTTTAAGCTGCTGATGAGCCGGAGTACTTTTTTCCGTTTTAACCGCATCACTTTGTTGGTTGGGTTGTTAGGATGTACTTTGCTTCCACTTATTGAGCTGACAACTACCGAGGAGACTTTTTTGCATAGTCCGTTGTATGCCATTCACGAGATATTGCAAAGTACGGAGTCTGTCATTCTAAATCCGGAACAGATGGAAGATCCTATTCTTATATCTGAAAAGAATCCGGAAATAAACTCTTTGAATTGGATTCCTGTGACTTTAGCTTTTATATATGGAGTGGGGGCTTTGGTGACACTGATCTGGTTGTCTTTGTCCACTTGTCGTTTGATTCAGTTGATTCGTACGTCAGAGAAAAAACAGTTTGGAAACTATGTATTAGTGATTCCTCAGCAGCCAACTGCTTCATTTAGCTGGGGTAAATATATTGTTATTTCAGCAGCTGACTACTCTCAACAGTCCGAAGAAATACTCCTCCACGAAACGATGCATTTACGAAATCATCATACTTTGGACTTATTGTTTATGCAGATATTCCTGCTTGTTTATTGGTTTAATCCTGTCGTTTGGCTACTAAAACGGGAGTTGCAGGAAGTACATGAATTTGAAGCCGATAATGGCGTAATTAATACAGGCATCGATGCAACTAAATATCAATTATTACTGGTGAAAAAAGCTGTTGGTACAAGGCTCTACTCTATGGCTAATGGCTTTAATCACTCTAAACTTAAAAAACGTATCACTATGATGTTAAAAGAAAGAACCAATCGTTGGGCACGATTAAAGCTGTTGCTTGCCGTGCCTGTGATGGCTGGAGCGCTTTATGTGTTTGCACAGCCGGAAGTGAAAGAAGTTCCGCGACAGATTCAGTCTGAACTTCAGCAGAAAGAAGCGGATGATTATTCATCTTTGATGTTTTTTTTCAAAGAAGGGGGAGAGAGATACAGCAAGCTGGTTAATGGAGCGTATCCACCCTCTAAGATTAAAGCAAGACAGGTTCACTCCCTTTTTGTTAATAAACAAAATAGGGTGATGTTCGATAATGATGTATGTTCAGTGGATGAGTTGAAGTCTACTATTGTGAAGAATTTGACGAAGTCCTGGGAAGAAAGTAAGAGGAAAGAATACCAAGTTATTTCTTTTCAGGTTGATCGCGGAAGTGAAATTGCTGCACTCACTACTATACTCAAAGAAGTAAAAGGAGCATTTGAGCAAATTCGTGCTGATTTGTCTATTACATTGACAGATAAAAGTGAAGAAGCGTTGGACCGATTGTTTCCCGTTCTACTGTCGGAAGGTGCTACGAGAAATTATGGATTGAAAGAGCTGTCAATGGAGGAGAAAATCAGTGGGATTGTGGTAACAATTCACACTTCGGAAGGGAAGGAAGTAATGAAAGATTATACTTTAACGGAATTGAAACAGAAAGTCACTGCTGCACGTGCAAAGCAAGCTGATCCGGAAAGTTTGGTTATTGGCCTCAAGATAGAGAAAGGGTGTAAGATGGGATACGTGACGGATACCAAGCAGGTGCTGAGGGAATGTAGTGCATTGAAGATTAATTATTCAACTGATAACTAATTAGTTTATAAATAGTGTCACTATATAGCCAGCATAGTGACACTATCCAATCAGCATAGTGACACCATCCAATCAACATGGTGACACTATCCCAACCGGATAGCGACACCATCTTAAAAGGTCTATAATTTTTGTTTTATTCATCATCCCCGTCATCCGCTATCGGCAGAATTCTCTGACTTTCCTCATGGGGCAATTGTTCTACTTGGCGTAGTTTCCGTTCAATAGCGCGGGTTCTTTTTCCCATCACTTCTTCCAGTTGGTCACCGGCACTTTGCAGGTTCTTCTGTACCTTTTCGAGTAGGCCTCCGAATTTGCTGAATTCAGTTTTAACTGCTCCCAAAACTGTCCACACTTCTCCGGTACGCTTTTGAATAGCCAGCGTGCGGAACCCCATCTGAAGACTGTTCAATATAGCACCAAGGGTAGTTGGTCCCGTCACTACAATTTTATATTCTTTTTGTAGCGTATCTACCAAGCTTGTTCTTCGGATCACCTCTGCATAGATGCTTTCAAAAGGCAGGAACATGATGGCAAAGTCTGTGGTGAAAGGCGGGTCTACATATTTATCGTGAATATCTTTCGCCATTTTCTTGATGGTTGTTTCCAGTTGCTTGCCGGATGATTCCATCAATGCAGTATCTCCTGCCTCGAAAGCGTCGTAGTATTGCTCATATACATCTTTCGGGAATTTTGCATCGATAGGCAGGTATACAGTGCTGTTCGCATCATCCTTACCCGGTAACTTAATGGCAAATTCCACAAATTCAGTTCCGCTTTTCTTGGTTTTCACGTTGGCGTCATATTGTTCCGGACTCATCATCTGTTCCAGCAATGCTCCTAACTGAACTTCACCGAATGTACCGCGCATTTTTACGTTACTCAATACTTTTTTCAGTCCACCGACGTCTTGTGCGAGAGATTTCATTTCTCCCAGTCCCTTCTGTACATTTTCCAGTTGTGAGCGGACGATTTCAAAGGACTGTCCAATGCGTTCATTCAATGTCTTCTGCAATTTTTCTTCCACCATCAGTCGCATATCATCCAGCCGCTTTTCAGTCGATTTTATCAAGACCTCTTGCTGGCGTGCCATTGTGTCGAACTTTTGGCGTTGCAGTTCCCCGTTTGTCATCATGTTCTTATGCAGTACGTCTTGCAATTGTTGCATATTCTGATTCAGCGTTTGGGTCATTTCCATGCGAAGTTCCCGGATACTGCGGTTTAGTTCTTCGCGGTTCTCTTGCATTTGCTGTCGCAAGGCTGCCTGTAATTGTTCCGCTTGCGCATGATTATTTCCTTTTGCCAGTGATAGTACAATCGAGATTACTGCTAATGCGGCAATAACAATAAGTAGAATCAGTTCCATCAATAAGTCAGAATTTCGTTTCCGGTTTCAGTAATCAGAATCATATTCTCCCATTGGGCAGAGGGCAGTCCGTCATCTGTGCATACCGTCCATCCGTCAGCTTCGTCAACAAATACTTCATAAGTACCCATATTTATCATCGGTTCAATGGTGAAGGTCATGCCCGGAACGATCATCATTCCTGTTCCCCGGCGTCCGAAATGTTCCACATCCGGTGCTTCATGAAACTGCATTCCTACACCATGCCCGCAAAGATCGCGTACCACGTTGAATCCGTTCTTTTCTGCGTGTTCCTGAATAGCGGCGCCTACATCTCCTAATTGTTTCCAAGGCTGTGCGGCGGCTATACCTATTTCCATACACTCTTTAGTCACTTGAACCAGTTTGCGCATTTCGGGACTTACGTCACCGATCATAAACATACGGGATGCGTCGGAGAAATATCCTTTGTAAATGGTAGAAACATCTACATTGATGATATCTCCGCTTTGCAGTATTTCTGTTTTGCTGGGAATACCGTGGCATACCACATCATTGATACTGGTGCAGACGCTTTTAGGAAATCCTTCGTAGTTGAGAGGAGCAGGGATGGCACCGTGCTTTGTGGTGAAGTCATATACCATGACGTCGATTTCTTCAGTAGAGATCCCTTCACGGATATTCTCCGAAATATAATCCAACAGGGCAGTATTGATTTTGGCACTCTCACGGATTCCTTCCAGTTGTTCGGGAGTACGCAGTACTTTGCGCGGTGGGAGTTTGTAACCTTGTTTTCTGTATTTCTGTATTTTCGCTTCTACTTCAGCCGGGTAATTGGAGGGAGTAAACCGGAATCCCTTGATAAAGTTCTTCATTATTATAGGATGTTTTTTAATCGTACTACAAAGGTACGAGAATAAATGGAAAATGAAATCGTTTATCATGTGATTCCTTTTTTACCATTCATAAGAAATACAGATCTGAGGCACCCATTCCCATCTTTTTTGTATGGTGTTGTATTGATATTGTACGCCGGTTTTCAATTTCCAGCCTTTACCTACTTTTAAAACAATGTCGCTGCCTAGTGTGGTGGGTATTGCTTCAGAGGAAAGTCCGCGGTATTTTCGGGTGTCCAGATTTTGTTTACCATATATGCTAAGAAACCATTTTTTAGAGAGCTTATAATCCATTTGAGTTTGGATATGAAAGTGGTTTGAACTTTCACTAAAGTTACTTTTACTATGCAGAGTGAAATTTTTGTTTATTTTGAGCCGTGAATAAGTGGGTAAGAAAGTAGAATTGGTCTGTCGAAAGATGTTATGAGTATGAAAAGGTAATTTCGGAGATATGATTGTTGATTTAAGAGTCGGTAATGTTGGATCAAAGTCAACAAAGGGTTTTGTATGATATAACATGTTTTGTTCTGTCTTCTTTACGAATTCCTTATTGATTCTGATTTCTTGCTCAGAATTTAATGCTTGCTGTAGCCTCAATGAATCTTGTTTGCTCCACTCTTGTCCTGTTACGGATAAAGGAAGTAATATCAGACAAAGAGTGCTTAAACGATATTTATAAACGTTCATATAATGTGCTAGTTAAGTTTAATTATATGGACGACGAAAAAGTGAAAATGCTGCTTTATGTAATCAATAAATAATGGGTATTTCACATAATATGAGAATACTTTTCTTTTTTTGTATAGGTGTATTAAGCACATTTATCGTGTCCAGTCGCACCTATGGAAACAAAACCTATATAGCTGTTTTTTTATGTATTGAGTGATAAGTTCTAGTTTCTTGATTGGTTCATCTTTCATAAATCTTGAATGATATCGAGAGAAAAAATGAGGTGAAAAAATATAGATGTTATAATTACAACCACTTTTTTTCTGAGCATTGTAGGACTCATAGTTCTTGTTATCATTCTTTAATGTTTTGTATTTAAGATAATCTTTTTGCTTTAAATACCGGTTCTATCTTCTGAATCTCCGATTCAAATCCGAACCAATAGCCATGTCCTTCTTCGTCAATAGGAAGAAAACATAACCGGAGGTTCTCACGATATGAGCCATATATAATTTCCCAATTATCGGGAGGAACTTGGCGTTTTGTCTTTACTTTTTCAGCGGGGATTTTCTTTAACGACATACCGGCTTCTATCCATGCAATACTGACTTGTGTCACGTAATCGGGATAATGATTCTTGCAGAAATTATAGAGGATAAGTCCCCTTTTTTCCAGACTCAAAGGAGTGTCGATGACATCTGTCTGTATTAGATGGTCAAGTAACTCGTGCAGGAAATGCGGATTATCCAAAATGAGGGTACGAGTCAGACTTCGCCATGTAGGTGTATTATAGAATCCGTCTAAAAGACGGGACAGATAGTGGGCGGTTTGCAATTCTTCTACGGAAATTTTTTTAGTCTGCAAAACTTCGTAGGGAGGGAGAGGAGAGTATTGGATGCCTAACTCTTCCGCCCTTCTTCGCATTTCCGTGCCGGGAAGTAATTTTAATGATTCCAGTTGTATTTCCCCTGCACCATATTCGGCAAGTGTACGAACGTCTTCAAATATTTCGGATAGGTGATAGAGAGGAAGACCGGCTATTAAGTCAGCATGTGTCTCCATGTTCTTAAGGGAACAAAGATATTTCAGACCTTGAAGGGCATCAGATAATTTTCCGATACGTCGGCTTTTCTCTAATACGGGTTCACGAAGGCTTTGAATACCTGCTTCGAGGTGTAGCAAACCATTAGGTAAAATAGCGAGTTCTTCTTTTAATTCTTCGGAGAGAAGTGCCGGGTGAATTTCCAAATGGAAACAGATGTCCGGGGCATATTCACGGAAGAGGTGAAGAAGTTCTTTGGCTCGCTTATTATTATAGTTGAAAGTGCGGTCGAGTACACGCACATTTTTGATGCCATGCTGATGGATAACATTCAGTCGTTCGCGGATTGCCTCCAATGAAATGGTGCGAACCGGTTTCTCACCTCCGCTGACGCAGAAAGCGCATGTGTTGAAGCATCCTCGGGTAGTTTCCAGTTGTACGAAAGGCTTGCTCCAATTAAAAAAACGACTTTTCTCCGGTGAGACGAGCTGAGAGAAGTTCATGACACGGGCAATACCGTTGTCTTGATATTGGTCTGATTCGTCCAGATAACATAATCCGGATATCTGATTCCACTCATTTACAGGGTGATTCCATACTTTTAACCAAATTGGGAATACTTCTTCTCCTTCTCCCCGAAACACTCCGTTGACAAATTTGTTCTTTCTTAAGAAGGCTTCGTTATTTCCTAAAAACTCCGGACCGCCGAGTACGATGCAGCAATGAGGTAGCAAAGCTTTAGCACGTGAAACGATATGCAACAGTTGCTCGTGATTAAATAGCCAGTTGGTAGCAGCAATAATATCCGGTTGATGGTGATAGATTTGGTTGACTACCATTCCGGTATTTTCGTTGATGGTTGCCGATACTGTACACCACTCAATGGTAGTGTCATCTGCTATTTGAGCATGTAATGCAGGCAATGCCAGCGATGAGTGCGCATAGGAGCTATTTAAATCAAGCCAAAGAAGTTTCATGTGTAAATTTTACTATTAGTGGGACAAAGGTACAAAAAACTTGCATCTTAAGGCATATAGTAAAATAAAAACGCTAATTTTGCAATAATAAACGCAATAAACTAGAAAATTATGAAGAATTTGAAAAAATACGTAGGTGTTCTCATGTTGCTGACTTTATTGGTCGGCTTTACTTCGTGCGAAGATGATGAAACTATATTTGATCACATAGTAGGGCGTACATGGGTTGGTGATTTAGGATTTTGGGTAGATAATAGTCCGGTGGAAAGTGGAATAACCTTTAAGAGTAATGGTTTTGGTGTAGATGAACAGTGGTATTATGATTGGGATAGAGTAGCGGCTGTTTTAGATGTCCGCTGGTGGATTGAAGATGGAGATTTATTCTTGGATTATGGTAATGGCTATCCTTTATTAATATTAGCAGATGTTTATGTTGAAGGCCGATATCTTACAGGGCGTTTGTATTCAAATAATATAGATCAAGGAACCGTTACTTTAGAAATGAGTAATTAGTGAAGATCTAAAAAAGAATTGTGGAATTGGAAAAAATATCGATTTTTTTATAAAAGTTCCCCTTATTGAAGGCTAATCTATGTACAGAGTTGTCAGCAAATAAGGGGAATTTTTATTATTTTATTTCTTCAGGAACAACTTCTTAAACTCTCCCGGATAAGGTGTCTCAAACTCCATTAAATCTCCCGTCACCGGATGATAGAAACAAAGTTTGAAGGCGTGGAGTGCCAGTCTTCCGATTGGGTTAAGCGATTCTTCGCCTCCATATCTTCCGTCACCTATAATAGGATGTCCTAAATTCTGCATATGTACACGGATCTGATTCTTACGTCCTGTTTCCAGATCAAGTTCTAACAGTGAATAACCGTTAGCACGTTTGATTGTCTTGTAGTGTGTGATGGATTTTGAACCACCATCATCATAATCGCTGGAGCTTACATAAAGAGTTTTATCCGTCAGCCAGGAAACCACAGTGTCATAATCCTTCTCCATTGTTCCCTCAACAACAGCTACATAACGGCGGTCAGTCACTATTTCATGCCAGTTGTCACGTAATGTCCGTTGTGTTTTTTCGTCTTTTGCGAACATCATTAATCCTGATGTATCCCTGTCCAGACGATGTACGATAAACACACGGTGCTGTCTGCCCGAGCGCTGTACATATTCATTCAGAATCGTATAAGCGGTGCGCTCTTTTTGTCGCTCGGTATTGACAGATAAGAGTCCTTGCATTTTTTCCACTACAATGATATAAGCGTCCTCATATACAATTTTCAGCAGTCTGTTATGAAATTCCTTCTTTCCTTTTTCCTTGCTGATTTGTACTTTCATTCCGGGTTGCAGCGGGAAGTTGAACTGAGTGGTGATTACGTTATCTACCAATACCACCCGTTTGCTCAGTAATGACTTCAGTTTCGTGCGGCTTGCGTCCGGCATTTTGGCAGCCAGAAACTCCATTAGTTCCATGGGCTCTTTGACTGCATAGTTCGTATATTGGGCACGTGCTTTTTCTGCAGGAGTTCTTCTCGGTCTTTTTTCCATTTCTTTTTTCTTTTGCGAACAATTCAACTAACGTATTATCGAAGCTCCAGCAACACTACATTTTCCACATGATGCGTATGCGGGAACATATCTACAGGTTGCACAGCTTTCACTTTATATTTGCCGTCAAGCAGTTGTAAGTCGCGTGCCTGCGTAGCCGGGTTGCAGCTTACATACACAATCCGCTTCGGTTCGGCAAACAGAATAACATCAACCACATCCTGATGCATACCTGCACGTGGGGGGTCGGTGATAATCACATCCGGACGTCCATGCTGATTGATAAATTCCTGAGTCAGCATATCTTTCATATCTCCGGCATAGAACAAGGCATTCTTAATCTCATTAATCTCGGCATTTACCTTTGCGTCTTCGATAGCTTCCGGTACATACTCGATACCAATCACCTGACGGGCCTGGCGGGATACAAAATTGGCAATGGTTCCCGTTCCGGTATATAGGTCGTATACCAGTTCCTTTCCGGTCAGCCCGGCAAATTCGCGGGCTATCTTATATAAATTGTATGCCTGTTCGGAGTTGGTCTGATAGAATGATTTCGGACCGACTTTGAAACGCAGTCCTTCCATTTCTTCAAACATATGGTCTTTTCCCTTGAATACATGTACATCCAGATCATTGATCGTATCGTTGCACTTATTATTAATAATGTATAGGAGAGAAGTGATTTCGGGGAATGAATCGGCAATGAACTGCAGCAGTTGCTTGAATAGTTCCATTTCATGGTCTTCCGTAATCTTGCAGATGACAATGACCATCAGCTCTCCTGTTGATGAAGTGCGGATAATCATATTCCGTAACATACCTTCCTGAGTACGCAGATTGATGAAGGAGTAATCATGCTCGTAAGCATAATCGCGTACAGCATTACGAATACGATTGGAGATGTCGTCCTGTAACCAGCATTTTTCAATAGCCAGCACTTTGTCGAAAGCTCCGGGAATATGAAAACCTACAGCATTCATCTGATCATACTTCACATCCTGCCGAACTTCATCGTTCGTGAGCCAGCGTTTGTTCGAAAAAGTGAACTCCAGTTTATTCCGGTAGAACTCTGTTTTGGCAGAACCCAGAATCGGTGAAATTTCCGGAAGTTCGATCTTCCCGATGCGTCTCAGATTGTCTTCTACTTGTTTCTGCTTATACCTGATTTGTTCCGAATAGGGGAGCACCTGCCATTTACAACCGCCGCATACGCCGTAGTGTTGGCAGAAAGGAACGGCACGTACGGGCGACAGCTCGTGGAATTTCACAGCTTCGGCTTCGGCGTATTTGTTCTTTTTGCGCTTGATCTGCAGGTCTACAACATCACCTGGCACTACATAAGGAACAAAAATCACCAGGTCGTTTACTTTTGCGATGGCTTTTCCTTCGGCAGCCACATCCGTTATTGTTACCTTCTCCAGCAGGGGAAGTTCTTTTCTCTTTCTTGCCACTTTTACACCAATCTAATAATTATGATGCAAAAGTAGGTATTTTTTTTGGAAAACTTTCGTGTCTATGAAAATATTCCAGATTGTAATGTCGAAATTGCATTTTAATAGAAAGTTTTTTCTCAAAAAGTTTTCTGGTTTGCGAAATATACTTAGATTTGCGAACAGAAAAAAATCATAATGTAACTTTAAACACAATATTATGGATAAAAAAAGAGTTTATACCTTTGGAAATGGTCAGGCAGAAGGAAAGGCCGACATGAAGAATTTGTTAGGTGGTAAAGGTGCCAATCTTGCCGAGATGAATTTAATTGGAATTCCCGTTCCTCCCGGATTCACAATAACTACAGAAGTTTGTACGGAGTATAATACGTTGGGACGTGATAAAGTGGTTGAGTTGCTGAAAGATGAAGTAGTAAAGGCCATTGCCCGTGTAGAAGAATTGATGAAATCTAAATTCGGTGATATCGAAAATCCATTGTTGGTTTCTGTACGTTCAGGTGCCCGTGCGTCTATGCCGGGTATGATGGATACTATTCTGAATCTGGGTCTGAATGACGAGGTGGTGGAAGGTATCATCCGCAAGACTGGTAATGCCCGTTTTGCATGGGACTCTTATCGTCGTTTTGTACAGATGTACGGTGACGTTGTTCTGGGCATGAAGCCGACGAACAAGGAAGATATCGATCCGTTCGAAGCAATCATTGAAGAAGTAAAAGAATCAAAAGGAGTAAAGCTTGATAACGAACTGGAAGTAGCAGACCTGCAAGAGCTTGTGAAGAAGTTCAAGGCCGCTGTGAAAGAACAGACCGGAAAAGATTTCCCGACTTGTGCTTACGAACAACTTTGGGGAGCTATCTGTGCCGTATTTGATTCATGGATGAACGAACGTGCTATCCTTTATCGTAAGATGGAAGGTATACCTGATGAATGGGGAACAGCTGTAAACGTACAGGCTATGGTATTCGGTAATATGGGTGACACTTCTGCAACAGGAGTTTGCTTCTCTCGTGATGCCGGTACAGGTGAAGACCTTTTCAACGGTGAATACCTGATCAACGCACAAGGTGAAGATGTGGTAGCCGGTATCCGTACTCCGCAACAGATTACGAAGGTTGGTTCTCAGCGCTGGGCTGTACTGGCAGGTGTGACAGAAGACATTCGTGCTGCAAAATTTCCTTCAATGGAAGAAGCTATGCCGGAAATCTATAAGGAACTGGATGCATTGCAGACTAAATTGGAGAACCACTATAAAGATATGCAAGACATGGAATTCACCGTGCAGGAAGGTAAGTTATGGTTCCTGCAGACTCGTAACGGTAAACGTACCGGTGCGGCTATGGTGAAAATCGCAATGGACTTGCTCCGTCAGGGCATGATTGATGAAAAGACTGCTTTGATGCGTGTAGAACCTAACAAACTGGATGAACTTCTTCACCCGGTATTCGATAAATCTGCTTTGAAACAGGCGAAAGTGCTGACTCGCGGTCTTCCGGCTTCTCCGGGTGCTGCAACCGGTCAGATTGTATTCTTCGCTGATGATGCCGCCGAATGGCATGCTGCCGGAAAGAAAGTGGTAATGGTACGTATCGAGACTTCTCCGGAAGACTTGGCCGGTATGGCAGTTGCCGAAGGTATCCTGACAGCTCGTGGTGGTATGACTTCTCATGCTGCTGTGGTAGCTCGTGGTATGGGTAAATGTTGTGTATCCGGTGCAGGAGCATTGAATATCGACTATAAGACTCGTACAGTAGAAATTGACGGCATTGTTTTGAAAGAAGGCGATTATATTTCTTTGAACGGTAGTACAGGCGAAGTATATAATGGTAAGGTAGAAACTCAGGCTGCCGAACTTTCCGGAGACTTTGCCGATTTGATGAAACTCTCGGATAAATATACCCGTCTGCAAGTACGTACCAATGCGGATACTCCTCACGATGCAGAAGTAGCACGCAACTTTGGTGCAGTAGGTATCGGTCTTTGCCGTACGGAACATATGTTCTTCGAAGGTGAAAAGATCAAGGCGATGCGTGAAATGATTCTGGCAGAAAATGCAGAAGGACGTCGTAAAGCACTCGCTAAGATTCTTCCGTATCAGCAAGCCGACTTTAAGGGTATCTTTAAAGCAATGGCCGGTTGTCCGGTGACTGTTCGTCTGCTCGATCCTCCTTTGCATGAGTTTGTTCCTCATGATACGAAGGGACAGCAGGAAATGGCTGATACGATGGGTGTAAGCCTGCAATATATCCAGCAACGTGTAGAATCGCTGTGTGAACACAATCCGATGTTGGGTCACCGCGGTTGCCGTTTGGGAAATACATATCCTGAAATAACTCAGATGCAGACACGTGCTATCTTGGGTGCTGCTCTTGAACTGAAGAAAGAAGGAGTAGAGACACATCCTGAAATCATGGTTCCGTTGACCGGTATTTTATATGAATTCAAGGAACAAGAGAAGGTGATTCGTGAAGAGGCTGCCAAGTTGTTTGAAGAAGTGGGCGACAGCATTGATTTCAAAGTAGGTACTATGATTGAAATTCCTCGTGCAGCTCTGACTGCTGACCGTATTGCTTCATCTGCTGAATTCTTCTCATTCGGAACGAATGACTTGACTCAGATGACCTTCGGATATTCTCGTGACGATATCGCTTCCTTCCTTCCGGTTTATCTGGAAAAGAAGATTCTGAAAGTAGACCCGTTCCAGGTGCTCGATCAGAATGGTGTAGGTCAGTTGGTACGTATGGCTACAGAAAAGGGCCGTGCTATCCGTCCGGATTTGAAATGCGGTATCTGTGGCGAACATGGTGGTGAACCGTCTTCAGTGAAGTTCTGCCATAGAGTAGGTTTGAATTACGTTAGTTGCTCTCCGTTCCGGGTACCTATCGCAAGATTAGCAGCGGCGCAGGCAGCAATTGAAGGATAGAAAGATAAACTGGTTAGAAAGTTAACTTTCTGATAATTGGGCTGTAATCGTCTCGTGAGAGAATGATTACAGCCTTTTTTGTTGGATGATGTTATTTTTAATTGTATTTGTTCAGCCCTGATAATCAGCCATTAATAATGATTTGTTTGGTGATTATTATAAAAAACTAACTAAATATTTGTTTAAGATGAAGAAGTAGCTTAATTTTGCCCCCGAAAACAAAACATGTTTTTATTTTATAACTTAAAAAGAAAGAAGATGAAAAAGGGTTTATTATTGGTAGTTGTAATGTTAGCAACTATCGCTGTAAAAGCACAGGACATTTACGTAGGCGGATCATTGAACGTATGGCGTAACAGCACAGGCAACACTACTTCTTTTAAAGTTGCTCCGGAAATCGGCTACAATTTTAATGAAACATGGGCATTGGGTGCTGAACTGAACTATTCACACGAATATGTGAAACAAGTGACTGCAAATTCAGTTACTGTTGCTCCGTACATCCGTTGGTCTTACTATCAGAATGATGCTGTACGTCTGTTCCTGGACGGAACTGCTGCTATTGGTTTCGTGAAAATCAAAGATGGTGATACCACTAAAGCAGGTCAGATCGGTTTGAGACCGGGTATCGCTGTTAAACTGAACGATCATTTCTCTTTTATCGCTAAGTATGGTTTCTTGGGATATCGTAAGAATGTGAACACTTCCGGAGATTCTTTCGGTCTGATGTTGACTAGCGAAGATTTGTCTATTGGTTTCCACTACAATTTCTAATCGAGTAGTAGATAATAAAAAAATAGGAAAGGGGATTCTCTAAAATAGGGAATTCCCTTTCTTTATGTATTATCTCTATATTTTACACGTTTATTCACAGAAAGATTGCTTTCTTGATATTTTGGCATATATTTGTGACGTAAAAACAAACGGGATGAAACAATCCTTAATACTTAATTAAAACTAGAAAATTATGAAAAAGAGTGTTTTGTTTATTTTATTTGCGCTGGTATCGGTTGCAGGCTTCTCACAGATTACAGGTTGGAATGCTAAAGTAGGTATGAACGTTAGTAATTGGACAACTGATGGGGTAGATGCAAAAGTTGGTTTTAGAGTTGGAGTAGGAACGGAATATGCTTTTAATGATATGTGGTCATTGCAGCCTTCATTATTCTTTTCTACCAAAGGTGGAAAGGTGGATAGTGGTGAGATGCTGGGAGCAAGTGCCAAAGTCACAATGAATCAGATGTATCTGGAGTTACCTGTTATGGCTGCTGCCCGTTTTAATGTAGCCAACAATACGAATATCGTTATAACTGCCGGTCCTTATTTAGGTTACGGTGTAGGAGGTAAAACCAAAGCGACAATCAAATACGAGGGAGAAAAAGCTACGGCAAAGTTTAACACTTTTGGTAAGATTGATAAAGTTACTATTGAAGCAGGAGGACAGAGCCATGACTTTTCTATTGGAGATATTATTGATCCGGATGAATATGATTTATCTGAAATGAAAGGCTTGCATCGTTTTGACTTTGGATTAGGAGTCGGTGTTGCTTTGGAATATCAAAAGTTTATTGTAGGACTTGACGGACAGTTCGGATTAACAAAACTAGATACTGATGCCGGAAAGAACTTGAATTTCGCAATCAGTGTAGGATACAAATTCTGGTAAAAGTATATAAACACAAGGGGGCGTATTAAAACTCCCCTTATAAATTAAAAATCACCCTCGCTACAGTTCAATCTGTAGCGAGGGTGATTTTTAATTTATAAGGGCTCTGATATACCCTTTTGCAGATGAACCATCGGGTATATAAGTACTGAAAGTACACCTATATTCCTCTTAGTCCGCTAATTTCTTTAACTTCTTGAAATGCTCGATCACAGCCAGATAATTCTGATCCAGACAGGCATCAAATCGATTCCAAAGATCTCCCAATACAACAGCCCCTCCAAATCCGAAATCTTTTATTTCTAGTAGATTATCTTCATTAATACCTCCAAGTGCCATTACTTTTGAGTCAATGATCTTAGCTTTCTGTGCCTCACGAAGTTCTTCTGCCGTATAAGTAGAATAGTAATTAACCTTCGAAATACTATCGTAAATGGGACTCATGAAAATGTAATCATAGAAATGCTTTCTGTTCTTCACCTCTTCTACGGAATGGCAGGAACAACTGACGTGTCCGGCATAGTCATGCGGTTCGCTCGGATTGCGTGCATTCAGGTGGATACCCATCAGATTGAACTCTTCTTTCAGATAAAAATGTTCGTGTGTCACAATGCGGCGATGATATTTTTCCGGAATCAGCGTCAGTAATCGTTCGGAATACATGGCCGGTGTCTCAGGTTTTCTGAGATGTAGAATATCCAGTCCCTCCTCGAAAAGAGCGGTAATGATCTTATCTTCTTCAACGAAGAACGTGGGCGTGGTAACTACAATTAGTTTCATTTCCTGTGTAAAGTTGTAAAGTTTAGCAAAGTTACTAATTAACTATTTCAGAAACCAACGTTTATAGTGAAAATTTGTTAGATTGCAATGTGCGCAAGTCAATAGTCCATAGTTTACCTGATAATACTTCGCCAAATCCACAGATAATCTTCAGCACTTCCGTTGCTTCGATGCTTCCTGTTACCGCAGGAGTAATGCCCATTACACCTTTGGGGGGAGGAGGCATTCGTCTCATTTCTTCTTCGTCCGGATATAAGTCCCGATAACTTTTTTTCTCTTCTCCGTAATGGAAAACGGATACCTGACCTTCAAAGCCGCAGATGGCTCCATAGACATACACTTTCCCCATTTCCGCGCAGATGTCGTTGATAAGATAGCGGGTAGAGAAGTTGTCGCAGCCATCTACTACTATATCATACTGACTGATAATTTCCTGTGCGTTTTCCTCCGTCAAACGGGTTGGATAAGTCCGGATAGTTATCTCGCTGTTTAGTGCGGAAAGTCGTTCGGCGGCACATATTGCCTTGGGTTTACCTAATTCTTTCTCCGAATAGAGCACTTGCCGTTGCAGATTACTGATACTGACTACATCGTCGTCTACCAATCCAATGCAGCCTACTCCTGCTCCGGTCAGATAGAGGGCTATGGGAGAGCCTAGCCCTCCCACGCCTACAATTAGAACCTTTGCTTGTTTCAGTTTCTGCTGACCGTCTTCTCCGATTTCGGGAAGGATCATTTGCCTGTCATATCGCATTGTTTTATCTTTTAAAGTCAAAAGACTGGTCCCAATCCTTCCAAACCGGTTCACGTCCTAATTTCTTTAGGTCACGTTCCACTTCTACCGCTTTCCGTTCGTCACTCACGTGGAACTGCTCCAGCGTTTGCGGGTAGCTGTAATATCCGCCCGGTTCTGTCTTGCTTTCGGCACTCATGGTTGTCACGCCCAGTGTTGCCATGTGATTTCGTATCTCGGCGCTTTCACGGGTAGAATAGGAGATGTCTACATCATGATCGAAGATTCGCATGGCGAAAGTAAGCTGTGCAAGTTCCCGGTCGTTCATGATAACGTTAGGTTGGAAGCCATCGTTTTCGGATGGACGCATACGGGGGAAATTGACGCTGTATTTGGTCTTCCAGTAGTGCTTCTGCAGGTAGCGGAGGTGGTAAGCCATCATTGTCACATCCGTCCGCCATTCCTCCAGACCGATCAGGACACCCATGCCGATCTTATGGACACCGGCCTGTCCCATACGGTCGAAACCATCGACACGCCATTCGAATTTGGACTTCATGCCTCGCGGGTGATACTTTTTATAGTTCGCCTTATTATAAGTTTCCTGAAAGCAGATGACTCCGTTCAGCCCGTGATGGGTAAGTTCTTTGTATTCTTCCGCTTTGAGGGGCATCACTTCAATCTGAAGGTTGCTGAAATAAGGTTTTGCCAGATCGAGAGCACGGGCGATGTAAGGTACACCTGCTGCTGCCGGATTTTCACCCGTCACGAGTAAAAGATTCTCAAAAGGAGCCAGCCGTTTGATTGCTTTGTATTCGTTGACGATTTCCTCCTCTGTCAGAATCGTTCTTTTCATCGGATTGCTGATATGGAAACCGCAATAGACGCAGGAGTTGGTGCATGAATTGGTGATATAGAGCGGCACAAACATAGAGATTGTTTTGCCGAACCGCTCCATCGTATATTTCTGGCTGAGACGGGCCATCACTTCCAGATAGGGAGTGGCGGCAGGTGAGATCAATGCCATAAAATCATTGACATCCAGATGCTCTTTTTTGCCTAATGCACGGCGCACATCGGCATCTGTCTTGGAATAGATGGCTTTTGTCGTCTCTTCCCAGGATATTTTTTCTAATTCGTCTGAGAACATTTTAATTAATTGAAAGTTGAAAATTAAAAAGAAATGAGGTTGTGATTTGGTTTTGGTATAATCACAATTCATTATTTATCACTCTTGGCATTTTTCTTCAGATCACGGGATAATCTCATGGCGCAGAAATTAGGTCCGCACATCGTGCAGTATTCTCCGTCAATGTGATGTCCCGCGCGGAAATATCCCTGTGCCCGTTCCGGATCGAGAGACAAGTCGAACTGATCTTTCCAGCGGAATTCGTAACGGGCCTTGCTCAAGGCATTGTCGCGTACCTGTGCTCCCGGATGCCCTTTGGCAAGGTCGGCAGCATGAGCGGCAATCTTATAAGTGATAACCCCCACACGTACGTCTTCTTTGTCCGGCAGGGCAAGATGCTCTTTCGGAGTGACATAACAAAGCATCGCCGTACCTAACCAGCCGATTTGAGCAGCTCCGATGGCAGAGGTAATGTGATCGTAGCCAGGAGCGATATCCGTCACTAAAGGGCCGAGTGTATAAAATGGCGCATCATGGCATTTCTCAATCTGACGTTCCATGTTCTCCTTGATTTTATGCATCGGTACGTGTCCCGGTCCTTCGATAAATGCCTGCACGTTCTTTTCCCATGCACGAAGTACCAGTTCTCCCATCGTGTCCAGTTCTGCAAACTGTGCTTCGTCGTTGGCATCATGGATAGAGCCCGGACGCAGTCCGTCTCCCAATGATACGGCAACGTCGTATTGAGCCAGAATATCACAGATATCGTCAAAGTGTTCATACAGGAAACTTTCCTGATCGTGCACCAGACACCATTTGCTCATGATGCTTCCTCCACGGCTGACAATGCCGCACAGACGTTTATCGGCAAGATGAACATTATGACGGCGGATACCTGCATGAATCGTAAAATAATCTACTCCCTGTTCGCATTGTTCGATCAGTGTGTCCCGATAGATTTCCCAGTTAAGGTCTTCCACTACGCCATTCACTTTCTCAAGTGCCTGATAGATAGGTACAGTGCCTACCGGTACAGGGCAGTTGCGGATGATCCATTCACGTGTCTCATGAATATTTTCTCCTGTTGAAAGGTCCATCAGTGTATCACCTCCCCATTTGCAGCTCCATAAAGCCTTTTCCACTTCCTCGTCAATGCTGGAAGTGGTGGCAGAGTTTCCGATATTCGTATTGATTTTCACAAGGAAGTTACGGCCGATAATCATCGGTTCGGCTTCCGGATGATTGATGTTGGCAGGCAGCACCGCACGTCCTTCTGCTATTTCTTTACGGACAAATTCGGGGGTAATGTGAGTCTCGATTCCCAGTTCCTCACAGTTCATATTTTCGCGGATCGCCACATATTCCATTTCCGGAGTGATGATTCCTCGTTTGGCGTATGCCATCTGAGTGATGGCTTCTCCTTTTTTGGCACGATAGGGAAGGGCGATGTGTTCAAAGCGGAGATGATCCAGACTTTTGTCATTACGTCTCATTTGTCCGTATTCCGAAGTGATTTCGGGGAGTTGCTCTACGTCACCGCGTCCCACAATCCATTCTTCCCGTAAGCGGGGAAGTCCTTTCTTAAGATCAATGCTCATTGACGGGTCACTGAACGGACCGCTGGTGTCATATACGTATACTTCCGGATTCGGAGTAGCTATCTTTTCTTCGCCTTCGAAGCTGACGCTGGGCACTTGTTCAACTTTCCGCATGGCTACACGGATGTTCGGATAGAGTTTACCCGGCAGATATACTTTCTGAGAACGGGAAAATTTTATTTTTTGTTCCATAGAATTTTATTATCGTATTATTAAGAATAGTGAAACAAACACTACTCCCTACTTATTACCTATTACTTATCACCTATTACTTATTCCAAAAATGCAGTTAAAGGTGAACTTGCTTCTGCTATAAAGTTATCAGCCTGCAGACCCAGTCCTGCTTCGTATGCCCGTCTTCCGGCTTCGGTGGCGGCTTTGAAGGCCAACGCCATTTCTACCGGATTGCCTGCTACGGCGATGGCGGTATTTACCAGTACGGCAGAAGCACCCAGTTCCATTGCTTCGGCAGCGTGGCTCGGTGCACCGATTCCGGCATCTACGACAACGGGGATACCGGCCTGTTCGATAATAATCTGCAGGAATTCTTTGGTTTGCAGTCCTTTGTTAGTTCCGATGGGAGCACCCAGCGGCATTACGGTAGCGGCACCGGCTTCTTCCAGTCGTTTGCAGAGCACAGGGTCGGCCTGGCAATAAGGTAATACGATAAAGCCCAGTTTGACAAGCTGTTCTGTAGCCTTCAGGGTTTCGATAGAGTCGGGGAGCAGATAGCGCGGATCCGGATGGATTTCCAGTTTCAGCCAGTTGGTACCAAAAGCTTCACGTGCCATCTGTGCGGCGAAAACAGCTTCTTCCGCATCGCGTACTCCCGATGTGTTGGGTAGCAACTGGATATTCGGATGAATAATATGTTTCAGCATGTCGTCTTCTTTGTCATCCATGTCGATGCGCTTCATGGCTACGGTTACCATTTCAGTGCCCGATGCCAGAATGGCTTGTTCCATTACTTCATTGGAATTGAATTTTCCTGTACCCAGAAAAAGGCGGGAGTCGAACTCACGGCCTGCAATTACTAACTTTTCCACTTTTCAATAAGTTTATTTGATTATACGTTTCATGTTCAAAATCTTTCGTGTTTCCGCTGCCGGATCCTCCGCCCGAAGAATCGTTCCTGAAAGCGCGATTCCGTTCACTCCGGTTTCGAGTATGGCGGGTATATCCTCACGGGTGATTCCTCCGATGGCTACTACCGGAAGTTCGATATTCGCTTCCTTCATCTGAGATAAAATAGCGGTATAACCTTCCAGTCCCAGAACAGGACTCAGGTTTTTCTTTGTAGTGGTAAACCGGAAAGGACCGATGCCGAGGTAATCTGCTCCGGCACGGTAGTGCTGTACGACATCTTCGAATGTATTTGCCGTACCTCCGATAATAAATGCTTCTCCAAGTAATTGTCGTGCCTGATCTATCGGCATGTCTTTTTTGCCCAGATGCACTCCGTCCACTTCCAGCTTTTTGGCAAGTTCGACGTGGTCATCCAGAAGTAAGATCGCTTCTTTTTCTTTGCAGAGCGGCTTTAGTTGGAGGGCAACAGCTTCCACCTCTTCACACGGAGCTTCCTTCATGCGTAGCTGAATCCACTTACATCCTCCTTCAAGTGCCATGAGTGCCGATTCGAAATAAGTATACCGATCGGTCTGGTGGGTGATAAATTGTAGACTGACCATACTTTTACCCTCCACAAGCCGCTTTGATGACCACGAGGTTATCATTCTCCTGTAACGCGAATTTCTCCCATTCGGAACGTGGAATCATTTTGTTGTTTACGGCAATAGCGATGCCTTGTGCCGGAAGTTCCAGTTGGGCAGCCAGTTGTGTAAGGGTAGAAGCAGGAGTCATTTCCACCTCTTTGTTGTTAACTTGTACTTTCATTGTCCTATCAGTATTAATAAGTTGAAAGTAAATACAAAGAGCGTGCTTATATAGAAAGGCGATAAGAAAGAAACACAATCCCTACGTCAGTGCTAACTGCCTCAGGTTCCTAGGGTATAATCTCAGCCCCTCTTTGGGGCACCCCTTTGTCTTTACGGGAGCAAAGTAAGCGAAAAAGAAACAAAGATTCATCAAATTATCCGGTTTTTTTTCATTTTTCTTCCGATTCCCGTTTTTTGATAGGATGAGAAAAGACAAACCGTGCTCCGTTCTTATAATTCTTGTCAATCCAGATATCGCCTCCCATGCGTTGTATGGTCAGTTTGCAGATTGCCAGTCCCAAGCCTGTTCCCTGCACAAATTCGTTGAGCTTCTCAAAACGCTGGAATACCAGTTCCTGCTTGTCTTCGGGGATGCCCGAGCCTGTATCGGTCACAGAGAACAGCATACACTGGTCTTCTTCATCTATTTCATAATTCAGCGTGATACTTCCGCCGTCGGGAGTAAACTTCAACGCATTGTTCAGTAAGTTGATGATAACCTGCTGCAAACGTAGCGGATCGGTATAGAGCATATAAGGCTCTTTCGGCATCTGAAGCCTGACATCTATATCTCTTGTCCGGTTCTTTCTGGTCAGTGTGATCATGTTCTGGCAATGATTTACCAGTTCGCACCATTCATACTTGAACAGCAGTTTGCCTGATTCCAGACGTGATACATCCAGTACATCACTGATCAGTTGCAATAACAATTCGGAATTAGTCTGGATGATATCCGCATATTCCTTCTGCTCGTCCGTTGTTTCCACGGTATCGATCAGCAGGCTGGAAAAGCCGACAATGGCGTTCAGCGGTGTCCGTATTTCGTGGCTCATATTTGATACGAAGGCACTTTTCAGTTGATTGGCTTCTTCGGCACGCTCTTTGGCATGACGTAGTGCAATTTCCGATAATTCCAGTTTCTTTTTATCTTCCCTTAGTTGGGCTGTAGTCTTCTCAAGGTGATTCTTTAAGATTTTTGTCCGGTAATAATAATACAGTGAGATAAACAGTCCGCCTATCAGTACAAGGAAGGTAAACAGGATGAATTGCACTTCCGTCCGATATGCCTGAAAGAAAGGCACCTGTTGGTTGATGATAAGTGAATTGAAAGGTAGTTTCTTGTCCTGAAATCCCCATTCATGCAGTTTGTTGGCATCAAATTTGTATCTGTTGGGCAACAAATGAATGTGGCCGACATTGTTTTTCCCCTTGTCCAGAAATTGATAAGCCTGTTCTCCCATGCTTCTCCCTATTCCGTCGTATTGGGGGATATATCCTCCGATTGCCCAATAACCGATGGCGGTAGCAGTCAGGCTGAAAACAGGCAACTCTGGATTCGCTTTGGAGAAAGCATATACAGAGTTGTTCATATACGTTATGCCCCGATTGTCAATTCTCCAGATACCCAGTAGTGCAACCGAATTTTTGGGGACATCGCGTAGTTGTTTGGCGGCAGCATCAAGGGTGTGGATACGGCCGTCAATATAGGTCGTCGATATTTCCGGATAGCGTTTCATATTCTTTTTTACCCACGCTTGTTCGGCAAGTCCGTTGTAGGTGTTGTCCGAGATGAACACTAAATGCTCCATATCCGGATAAAAGCTTCGCATCATTTCTATGTCCTTATCGATATCATATTCATATGTGTTACAGTATATTATATTGTATTTGTTCATTCTTTCCGTTAAGTCGATACTCTGAGGTTCATAAGTCCGTATATCAATAGAGTCTTCCGGAATACGGATGCCGTTGCGCGATGCCATAGCGCAAAATACGGGCAGTTGTCTGTACTTCTCGTCTTCGAGGTGCAGGAAACTGCTCCACGCTTCGCCACCCAGCAGGATAACCAGCTTGGCGTTCGGATGTTTGTCCAGAATGTTGGTAAGTCTTTTTTTCCATTTTCTGGATTGATTGAGGTCGGTAACATTCATGTTTTCTACGATGGTGGAATACTTGCCACCCAGTTGGCGGTACGTTTCTACGAACGTGTTGATATTATCGTAGGTATATTTAGTATCGGAATTATAGGACGTCACGAAAAGAATCTCCTCTTCCGGTTCTTCCGGAATAGCCGCATTGCCTGTAAAGGAGAATAAAAGAAAGGAAATAACGTAGACAATGCGCCATTTTTTATTTTTTAGCTGAAGTGTCATAATTGTCTGTTTTGATTTTCGGCTATTGCAAAAATACAAATTATGCCTTTGAAATACAATAGATAGTTTAGTTTTTTATGCTAGAAAAAAGGCCGCTGTGAAATTCACAACGACCTTTTCAATAGTATAGTTTAGCTTAATTTTAATGAGTCCGGTTACATTCGTTTTTCTACCACATCCCAGTCGATGATGTTCCACAGGGCGTTTACGTGGTCGGCGCGGCGGTTCTGGTAGTCCAGGTAGTAGGAGTGTTCCCACACATCAAAACCCAGAAGTGGTTTCAGTCCGGCGCGTACAGGGTTACTGCCGTTTCCTTCTTTGGTGATATGCAGTTTACCGTTCTTGTCTACTGACAGCCAGGCCCATCCTGAACCGAACAATCCGACTGCTGCTGCATTGAATTCTTTCTTGAAGTTTTCAAAGCTGCCGAAATCACGTTTGATGGCTTCTCCCAGTTTGCCTGCCGGTTCCTTTTTCGAAGGTTTCGGAGCGAATTGGAGGAAATATAAATTGTGATTCAGCACTTGGCCGGCGTTGTTGAAGATAGCTCCATCGGGAGCGGTGGCAACGATTTCTTCTACCGTTTTGCCTTCATATTCTGTTCCGGGCACAAGGCTATTCAGATTATTTACATATGTTTGCAGATGTTTTCCGTAATGGAAATCTATCGTTTGCTGACTGATTACAGGTTCCAGCGCATTGTTTGCGTAAGGAAGTTTAGGCATTTCGTAAGTCATGGTCATAATTATTAAAGACATTAATATAGTATTCATATTGTCAAAACTTTAAATGGTTTTGTTATACTATAATAACAGCCATAGTTCGCAAAAGGTTCACGGTATTTTATTTTTATTTATAAATGTACTGTATACGTTCCACTTGCTGCGGGTTGTCATAGCTGGTGCGGCATATCCATTGTCCCGTATTGTCATATTCGTAATAGGAGTCACCGTCGATCCGGTTTCCGTACTCGTCGTACAGGCAGGTCAGGCAGCCGGACGTCTTCTGGCTGTTGCCGAAGATACGTTGGTAGACGATGCGGGTGAGGTATCCGTATTTATCATATTCATACAGTTCTTTTTGCGAGAGAATCTGGTTGGGCGAATTGACAAAGAGCATATTCTGATGCTGAGATTCGGTCATTCTGCCTTTGTCATCATATTTGTTGACTGTATATCCCTCCATTTCCCCGTTCTTGTTGTACTCTTTGGTTTCCGTCAGTAATCCCTGCTTGTTGTAGCTGCTGACGGTATATCTGCCGTCCATGTATTTTAGAGAATCGCTTTCGATGCTACCGTCGATACCGATGCGGCGTGCACGGCGGTAAAAGTCCGTTTTGGTTTTCGGATTAGTTTTCACTTCGAAGATGCAGTGGCCTTGCGGGTCGTACAGCCTGCTGGTTTGCACCTCGTTGATGGGTTGCCCGTTCTTTTCAGTCACGGATAATGTGGTGGTAAGCTGCCCCTTGTCATTGTAGGTGTAGCTGGTCGTAATATTGCCGGTGCTGTCGGTTTCGCAGCACTTTATCAATCGTCCTTGAGTGTAATATTTCACGGTAGTCGGGGTGGAAACAATGGCTTGCAGGATAAATGGAGCACGCAAATTTTTTGCCTGGTCACGAAATTCCTTATACTTGTGTGTTTTGAGGAATTCCTGCAATAAACCGAGCGATTCGGAGTTGACTATTGCCGGTTTCAGAAGCTCGAAGTCTGCCTTTTCACTGAGATATTCAAGATCGTTCAGGTGAGTCCGTGCACCGGTGGCCAGATAAGGTGTATTCTTATAATCATCGATGATCTGCCGGATGGCGGTGGCATTTCCTTCTTTTTTCAGGCTGTCGATACGTTGGAAAAGGAAATCATCATATAAGGTACGGACCTCGGCAAGATAGGGGCGCGGACCTCTGTCTTGATAATACTTTTGCATTTCGGGGTCTTCAAAGAAGGCTTTGAAGTTTGCAGGAGTCGGGGCCGTCTTCACCAGTTGGTAGAGCCGTACGTTTTCGGAGGCGTTGACTTGTGCGATAAATTTGCCGTTGGGATACTCCTTGACGTAAGTCTGATAGATGATGGGAGTGGGGGTTTTGAGCATTCCTTCCAGCAGTGCCACCTCGCGGATGTTCTGCAGCCGTTGCAGCATGGCGGAGTCAACCGGATATTCGGTGGCGTGAATGCTGTCCAGCAGTGCCCGGCTGAAAGGTATTTTATCTTTCGAGGCCTCCAGCAGGTTGATAATGGACTGGTCCGCCTTGTCCCGTATCTGAGAAAGCGGAATCTTTTCCCCTTCGCAGATGCCGGGGAAGTTACTTTGGGCGGCTTTCTCGTAGCAGCCGAAGTAGAGGGTGGCTGCCTGTTCGCTCTGTCCGTTCCACAGGTCGTTGAGGACGTCCATCAATGATAAATCTTCGGCATAGTACGCCTTTGTTTCGTCATCCAGTTTTTCCCTGTTCTTCTGCCATTTGTCGGCGTCATTGTCGTTCAGATACCTTAGCAGCTTTTCCATGCGGCTTTGCTTTTGCGCCATTACTTGCTGTGGTATGCAGGCGATGAGGCACAAACATAAAATAAATGATAAAAATATACTCTTTTTCATTGCTTTGAGTGGTTAGGTTAAATAGTTAGTGATGAAAATTCATAAAAATATCTTCATTGTCAAATGAATGTTATACTTTTGTCGTATTGAAACAAATTTGAACGCCAAGGGTTGGTTAAAAATCCTCATTGTTTTTATAATGCTGTTATGAATACCAACTATATAGAGGAATTAAATGAGAGTCAGTGTGCAGCAGTGACTTATAACGACGGGCCTTCGCTGGTGATAGCCGGTGCAGGTTCGGGAAAGACACGTGTGTTGACTTATAAAATTGCCTATCTGCTGGAAAACGGCTATCAACCGTGGAACATCCTCGCACTGACCTTTACCAATAAGGCGGCGCGTGAGATGAAAGAACGTATAGCCCGTCAGGTGGGCATGGAGCGGGCACGTTATTTGTGGATGGGTACCTTCCATTCCGTCTTTTCCCGCATTCTCCGTGCCGAAGCAAAGTATATCGGATTCACTTCCCAATTTACCATTTATGATTCGGCGGATAGTAAAAGTCTGATCCGTTCCATCATCAAGGAGATGGGACTGGACGAAAAGACATATAAGCCGGGGATGGTGCAGGCCCGCATTTCAAGTGCCAAAAACCATTTGGTTTCTCCTACGGGATATGCTGCCAACAAAGAAGCGTATGAAGGAGATATGGCAGCCAAAGTGCCCGCTGTCCGTGAAATATATACCCGTTACTGGGAAAGATGCCGTCAGGCGGGAGCTATGGATTTCGATGATCTGCTGGTGTATACGTATATTCTGTTCCGCGACTTTCCGGAAGTGCTGGCCCGTTATAGGGAGCAGTTCCGTTATGTGCTGGTGGACGAGTATCAGGATACGAATTATGCCCAGCATAGTATCGTACTCCAGCTGACGAAAGAAAATCAGCGTGTTTGTGTGGTAGGCGATGATGCGCAGAGCATCTACTCTTTCCGTGGAGCGGATATTGATAATATCCTTTATTTCACGAAGGTTTATCCTAATACGAAAGTCTTTAAACTGGAGCAGAATTATCGTTCTACGCAAACCATTGTCTGTGCTGCCAACAGTCTGATCGAAAAGAATGAACGTCAGATTCGGAAAGAAGTATTCTCTGAAAAAGAACGTGGCGAACCGATTGGCGTGTTTCAGGCTTACAGTGATGTGGAAGAAGGGGATATCGTAGCCAATAAGATAGCTGAACTGCGTCGGGAACATAGTTACGGCTATGCCGATTTTGCCATATTATACCGTACGAATGCGCAGAGCCGTGTTTTCGAGGAGGCTCTTCGGAAACGAAGTATGCCCTATAAAATCTATGGCGGACTTTCATTCTACCAGCGTAAGGAGATTAAGGACGTCATTGCTTACTTCCGCTTGGTAGTGAACCCGAATGATGAAGAAGCATTCAAGCGAATCATTAATTATCCTGCCCGTGGCATCGGTGATACGACGGTTGGAAAAATCATCTCCGCTGCCACTGAAAATGGTGTCAGCCTTTGGGCGGCGCTTTGCGAACCATTGAGCTACGGGCTGAACATTAATAAAGGTACGCACACCAAACTGCAAGGTTTCCGTGAACTGATAGAAGGCTTTATGACCGATCAGGTGGACAAGAGTGCGTATGAGATAGGAACGGATATTATCCGCCGGTCCGGCATCATCAATGATGTCTGTCAGGATACTTCGCCGGAGAATCTGAGTCGTAAGGAAAACATTGAGGAATTGGTGAATGGTATGAATGATTTCTGCGCGTTGCGGCAGGAAGAAGGCAACCCGAATATTTCTCTGACAGATTTCCTTTCGGAGATTGCCTTGCTTACTGATCAGGACTCGGACAAAGCGGATGATGGAGAAAAGATAACGTTGATGACCGTTCATTCGGCCAAGGGGCTGGAGTTTAAAAACGTATTCGTAGTGGGACTGGAAGAAAATCTTTTCCCCAGTGGTATGGTGGGCGATTCTCCGCGTGCTCTGGAAGAGGAGCGCCGTTTGTTCTACGTGGCCATTACCCGTGCCGAAGAACATTGTTATATTTCTTTTGCCAAGACCCGTTTCCGTTATGGAAAGATGGAGTTTGGAAGTCCCAGCCGTTTCTTGCGCGATATCGATGTGAATTATTTGCGGTTGCCGCATGAGGCGGGAGTCAGCCGGTCGGTAGACGAAGGTGCGGGGCGTTTCCGCAGGGAGATCGAAGGTGGATTTACACGTGCGGCATCTCCTACACGAACGCCTTATGGTACTAAATTTTCTGATCGTGAACGTCCGAAGGCTCAGGTGATTGCGCCCACTGTGCCGAAGAATTTGAAGAAGGTCAGTGCGGTGAGTGGAAGCAGTATACGGTCGGCTTCAGCCGGCTCGGCATCTGTAACAGGAGTACAGGCGGGGCAGATGATAGAACATGAACGTTTCGGCTTGGGCGAAGTGATCAGGGTAGAAGGAACGGGTGATAATGCAAAAGCAACGATTCATTTTAAAAATGCAGGGGACAAGCAACTATTGTTGCGTTTTGCACGTTTTAAGGTGATAGAGTAATCATAGTAAAATTAGAGATGATCATGAGGAAACAACTAACTGTAATTCTGCTTTCTGCTCTGATGTTGAGCGGATGTGCATCGGGACGTATGGGAAATCCCGGAGCAATTGTAGGTGGTGCTGCAATTGGGGGAAGTCTGGGAAGTTCGATAGGCGGACTTATCGGAGATAATAATCGTGGCTGGAGGGGCGGATATCGCGGCTCTGCCATTGGAAATATTGTTGGCACCATTGCCGGTGCAGCGATAGGGAATGCGCTGACTGCTCCGAAACCGGATCCGATAGAGGAATATGCTTACGTTCCGGAAGTCAGACAGGGGCAGTCTCACTCTAAGTTTAAACCTCGGACACAGACTCAGCAGCAACTGACTCAGTTGAAACTGCGCAAGATTCGCTTTATTGACGATAACCGCAATCATGCGATAGACGGGGGAGAAAGCAGCAAGATCATCTTTGAAATCATGAATGAAGGACGGAATCCGGTTTATGACGTGGTTCCTATTGTAGAGACGGTCGGGAAAGTGAAACATATCGGCATTTCTCCTACTGTAATGATAGAAGAAATTCTTCCGGGTGAGGGTATCCGCTATACGGCTACAGTCTATGCCGGAAGTAAGCTGAAAGATGGTGAAGTGACTTTCCGCGTAGCGGTGTCCGATGAGAATGGGGTAATCTGTGATTCTCAGGAGTTTACGCTGCCTACACAGCGGGCGGACTAGGACAAGAATAGCTCAAAATATTCGATTTGTTATAGTGACAGTATGTGCTCGGGATAGTGACACTATCCTTGGCACATACTGTCACTATGTTAATGGGATGGTGACACTATCCCAATACAATAGTCCGGTGCAGTCATTACACAATAAAATGAAGTATCGGTTTCATCTACACAGAAGCATTCTATATGAGTATCTGGCAAAATTTTACGTATCGGTTTTCCTTCCCAGTCGAAAACCCAAATCTCGCTGTTTAGAGTTTCTTTTTGTTCTTCGTGCATCCGATTGGTGTTTGGGTTATACAGTACATAAACATAGTTATTGGAAACGGCAATGCCTCGTGCTCCCAGTTCGGCATCAGGATTATCACTTTCCGCATACACACCGTCTGGGCTTGAATTGAACTGATAATGATAGGGTGCTAACAATAGTCTTTTATGGAGCGTTAATGTTTCCGGCTTATAGTCCCATAGCTCAAGTACATTATTGGTAGCACATGCCAGACGTTTCCGGTCGGTGTTGTAACCGAATTGTGATTGATGAAACATACCTTTAGCCGTATTGGGTATGTTTTCTTCTCCACTTTGATAGTTCGGGAAGTCGCCGCATTTGGATATAACATTGCCGTCATTATCTAAAATAAGGAATCTGCAATCTTCAAAAACACCGGACGCTATAAAGCGTGATTCGCTTATCGGATAGACTCTGTCAATGCTCATGGGCAGGTGTATCAACTCTCCTTGTCGCTGGATGGAAAAGTCTTTCGTGTTGAATATATAGTTTTGCGCTGTGAAGTGCCATCGATTGTGTATGAAGGCAGACGAATCAGACAGAAAGAATTCGACAGGGCTTAAAAATTCATCAGGTCCTTGTCCTTGTGGCAGCATTTGATTTACAAAGCGTTGTTCACTAAGACTATAGCAGTATAAAAGGCTGTCTCCTTTAAAATCACCGGCATATAAGATATCTCCTTTCTTTTTTATATCCATTGGAATGGAGATAAAGGCTTCCTTCAAAGCGGTAGATTTAGCAGTTGTGCTTTCGCTAAAGGATACTCTTTTTTGTGATTCACTACAACTGAACAATGGCAATGCCAAAGTAAACAATAGAATGATGTTTTTAGATTTCATTTTGTTTTGCTTTATTTTGTACTATAACTACAAAGATAACGTATGTGTTTTGAAAAACAAGGATATTGAAGAGAAATAGGGCTAAAATATTTATAGTGAGAACATAATAATATAATTGGCATTCGGTAATTACCATATATTGTGTTAACTTTGTGATTTATTTGATGGTAATTGTAGTTGCGTTTTTGCTAAAGGGTATATTTATTGCCATAAATAGTATTGATCCACATACCAAAGAACTTGTCGGTAACCGAATATACTTTATTGATTTCTGTAATAATGTCTTTTTCAAGCAGTTTTTTAGTTGCGGACTGTACAGAACTTGCGGATGTCAGACTGTATCGTTTGATAAATTTCGCTGATGTGACGTTTTCTGCTTCACCTACTTTGGCAATGGCATAAAGCAATTCCTTCTGCTTTTCGGGAATATTAGATAAGATTTCCCGAAAGATTGTATCATTATATGCAATAAGGTTATCTATAGCTGTTTTGATAATTTCCAGTGTACATTCTTTCCCTTTCGGTGTATCTGCAAAAGCTTCATTGAATGTTTTTTGAATATAAAAGGTATGTCCTTTGAATAGCCGATATACTTTTTCTATATTTTCGATTTCAATATGCCGTTTTCTTTTTTGGAAATGGTCTGCGATAAATGGTATATAGATTTCCGGTACAATGGCTTTCAGTTCCAAAATATCGGCACTGTGGTAGAATGGACGGGATGAAGATAGAAACATTTCCTGCATCATATGCCGTTCACTTCCGGCAAAGATGAAGTTACTGTTTTCTATTGTCTGTATGTGTGTGCGTAGTAATGCTTCTATATTCTTCTCGGGATATTTAGCAATTTGTTGAAACTCGTCGATGGCAACAATACAAGGTTTGTCTGCTACTATCAGACATTGAAATATTTCTTCCAGTGTATATTCGGGTCGATCAATATCTCCCAGTTCCAGATTGAAAGTAGGTAGATTGGTCAGCGGGTCAAATCCGAATTTACCATTGATTGATTTAACTGTCTGGATAAACAGGCTTGCCATTTTCTTACTGCGGGGCAATAGTGTTTCATAAATTTCTTTGCCAAGCAGATAAGTGAATTCTCTTAAGCTTGATGTATGGAGTATGTCAATGAAGAAAGTATAATATTCTTCTTTTATTTCAGGTTTCTCATAACAGAAACGGATTAGTCCCGTTTTACCCATTCTTCTGGGTGAGATAATGACAAGGTTATTGCCATTGGTTAATGATTTAACCAGCCTCTCTGATTCTTTCACGCGATCGCAGAAGTACTCGGGTTCTATTTTTCCAGTTACTATAAATGGGTTAATTTCTTTAGTCATACCTGTTTCAATTTTCCGTAAAGGTAGTTATTTGAATAGAATTATGCAAATCGAATAATGTTAATAAAGTACCTAGTCTTGTTTTATTCTTATCGGATATTGAATATTGTTAACAAACTTATTCTTTTTGCTTTTTTATGGTCCGTTTCTTTAAAACCAAAGGCCCGTTGGTTTTAAAGAAACGGGGTCTTGGTTTTAAAGGAACGCCCTTTTGGTTTTAAAGGAAAAATGACGATTTGTATATTGTTGATAATCAAAGGTTTGGGAAATTCTGTTTTCACTCTTGTTAAATAGTAAAATATTTATATAAGTATAGCTTAATAAATAAGAGTTTTAATGCTACAATATTTATATTATGAATATTTGTTTGACTACAAAGTGGCTTTTCTTCTATTGAACTATATCTTTTTTAGATGAGAAACCTTAAATCGTTGCGAAATATGTTATCTTTGTAGTGCAAAACAACATAAAGTAAAACAAAATGAGACCTAAAAGCATAATTCTGTTATCTGTTATTGCTTCTGTCGAAGGAATTATATATGATATAAAATGATGATTATGAAAAACAAAATATTATTAATGATAATTATTGTCCTCTTTATAGGAGGATATGGTGTATTCTTTTCTCTAGTTAATGCGAAGCCTATTTCCGATTTAGCATTAACTTATGAATTAGGAAATTGTGACAAAGATTCTCCAGGTAACTGTTGTCTTAATAGTAGAATTGGTGAAGTGAGAAATATTATATCAAATTAGTGATGATTGGTAGAAATAATAGTTCGTTGATAGGATTGGTACATGTGGGAAGAGTTATTATGATAATTTTTCTAACTATGTCATCCTGTCAACGACAGGTTTCATGTCATAAAGATGGCATTGAAATCATTGATATTTTGAATAAAGATTGTCCTATACAAATCGACTTGTATGACATTGTAGATAGTATCAAATATATTCCTTTGGAAACAAGTGAATGCTTGTTGAGTGATATTGAATGTATAAAGAATGATGGAAATTTTTACTTTGTAAAAGATTCTAGAGGATTATTTGTTTTTGATGAAGAAGGACATTTTATTAATGAAATAAGTCATAGAGGAATAGGGCCTGATGAATATGTTTATTCGGATAATTTCTATTTAGATCGTGATAATAAGTTAGTATGTCTTATCTGTAATTCAGCGAGAAAGATTTTGCAGTATAGCTATATTGGAACTTACTCTAATACAATTCAATTAAATGCCAAAGATGCTAACATTGAATCTGCTATGATGTGTGGTGAAGGAGAGCTTATTGCGTATTATCCGTTATCCAATGATTATTCTCTAAGCAAAAGTGAATACAGTACATTTAGAATCAAGAATAACTTATTAATTGGCGAAACATTATTAAAAGCAAAAAAAATGGCAACCCAAAATGTACATTATTCTTTTTTGCATTATCCAATAGCGTTATTAGATGATCAATATTTCTTTATATCAGTTTTATCGAATGAGCTTTTTGTATATGAGGAGGGGAAAATTATGTCTAGATATTATCTAAATATGCCGGAAAATGAGCCAAGTGAGAGTTTTATAGAAGAACATAAAGACTTGGGCTTTTTTGAATTGATTGAAACATTGAAAAAAAATAATATAGGTTGGGGAATCACTGCTATTGAATCTTCTTCAGATTATTTATTTATGTCAATTAGTAATAAAAGTACGGTGATTTGGGATAAAAAAAGATCAATTCAAATATCTAGTATTTATGATTCTAATTTGAATCTTTATTCAGATTTGCTTTTACCTGGCGGAGTATCAAATGAGCATTTAGGCTTTTATTCTGCTGATTTTCTCTGCGCTGAAAAAGATCTAATATTGGAAGGTACAGATAAATCTCTTGCTAAATTGGTTGAAACTTTATTAGAAGACGATAATCCTATTGTGTATCAATATTTTTTTAAGAAAAATGCTATAGATATATTAATTGAAAAATATGGGATTTGATTATGACTAGAGGAAAATGCTTTCAGAAGCTAATAACCGTGATTTCCTATTCAGAATAGAAAATATTCTATTATATGAACTTGAATAATAATTTTTATAGTATAAATAGAATAAAGTCGCTCATAATGTTGTATATTGAAAAATAACCACTATCTTTATACAGAATATTATTCACTCAAACAAAATTAGTTAACCCTAAAATCTAGAAAGCGCGAGAAACTATTGAAAGACACAGAAAAACACAGCTTCTTCTATATTGCCGTATTTGGTTATATAACCACAGTATTACCTCATCAGAATGAAAAACTGAAAGCGTATCTTTTCTAAGCTTCTAAACTTTCCTGATTCAATAAAATTGAATGATGGAAAATAGGAAATGTGTTATATTGTCAATAGGAGTCACATTGGCTATCTGTGGAATGTTATGCAGTAGCTTTTGGGGGCGCTATAGTATGTTTGATAACTATTTTCTACTTTTCCCTGTCTCTTTGGGGATATGTTTGGTCACTATAACGGCCATTCTTTCATTTCTTACAAAGAAGAAAATTTTTCAATTATCTGTAGCGGATGTACTAATATCTATTTTAGTGGTTTACTATATCGTTCGATATGATTATGAACTTCAATTAGCCAATTGGAAAATAATGTATGCTATTTTATTATTGATATTATGGTATGCACTAAGGATTCTATTGATGAATGCTACAATATCTCGACCCATTCTCTTTGGTGGCATTGTTGCTATTGGTTGTATGTTGTCTATATGGGGATTATTGCAGCTTTATGGATTGCAACCATCTAATCACAGATTATTTGCCATCACTGGACCTTTTTATAATCCTGGACCTTATTCCGGTTATTTAGCTATGATTTTTCCTATTAATTTAGGTTGTCTGCTCCAGTCTATGGGGAAGACACGATATTTGTGGCTAGTAGCTTTCGCTTTGATGCTATGCATTTTGCCTGCCGGGATGAGTCGTTCGGCATGGTTAGCTTTGTCCTTTAGTAGTCTGTGGGTATTGGTTATACATTTTAAGTGGATCACTAAGGCAAAGTCTTATTTGCAGACGCATTTCTATACTGCTACTTTGCTTTATATAACTGTAGCTATTATTATTGTGTGTGCATCAGTGTTGCTTTATCAGATGAAAGCTGATTCGGCTAATGGCCGATTATTTATATGGAAGACGACGTGTAAAGTAATTGCGAATAAACCGTTGTTAGGGTATGGCCCGGGAACTTTTTCTCATGTATATGGTGAGATGCAATCAACTTATTTTGCATCGGAAAAATATACGGAACAAGAAGAAAGAGTAGCAGGAGCACCTGAATATGCTTTTAATGAATTGTTACAATTATGCGTAGAGGGTGGCATTATTTTGCTGATGCTGTTTTTGATGCTGATAGTTTGGGTAGTCGGTAAAGGAATATCTAATAAAGATTATATCGCTTGTTCCGGCCTTATCTCTTTGCTACTTTTTTCATTATCCTCCTATCCTTTTCAAGTTCTTCCATTTCTAATGATGGGAGTATTATTACTTGTAGTTTGTGTCACTAATCCTAAAGGGATAATAGAGAAGAATGCCTGTATTCCACGAATATGTACTCTATTGTTACTAATATCTATGTTGGCAGGAAATATTTTGTGTCTTTACAAACTATGCAATGTAAATGAACTTTCCCAACGTTTATATTATATAAAGGTATTACAGGATCAATCTTTACAAAAAGAGGCTTCGACAGGATATGGACGGTTATATGACTTCTTTAAACATAACTTTAATTACCTGATGAAATATGCAGGAAATTTATTTGCTCAAAAAAGGTATGATGAAGCGATAGTCATTTTAGAACGTGCAAAATTAGTAAGTTGCCATCCTAGTATTTATACTCTACAAGGACAATGCTATCAGGCTTTAGGAAACTTTGCTGATGCGGAGAAATGCTATAAAGCGGCTGCTTTATTATTGCCAATTCGTATTTATCCTTATTATTTGTTGGCAAAACTTTATGCTGAACCAGACTTTTACCATGAAACGAAAATGAAACAGATGATAAATATTGTATTGACTAAGGAACCTAAGGTATACTCTAAAGCAATACATGAAATGCGCATGGAAATGAATATTTTATTAAATAATCGAATTACTAACTAATTAAAAACTAATCAAAATGAAAAAGAAAATGATTTATGTTGTTGCCGCTCTTGTACTGGGTGCTGTAACTGTGTTTAATGTGAAGACAGTGTTGGAAGCAAATCACGTGTATGATTTGACGATGACTTCCATTGATGCGCTAAGTGAGAATAGTGATGGAGAAAGTGGTGAAAGCGGAGGAAGTACCGGAGATGGAGAAAGTGATACAGGTGCTAATATCACTGACGAAAGGGAATGTCATAATAAGAATGGCTATTGGAATATGGCATTAATATGTACAGATTCGGGGATTGAGAAACTAACTTGCGAAAGAACAGGGGAACTTACGCTTTGGGGATTTACTGTTTTTAAAGTTTCTTATAAGAAAGGAGAAAAATATGAACTTGCATGGGAACGTTGGGCATGTACAACTAGTACAGGAAATTGCTGCTTATCTGATAAACAGGGACTTAGGGTTAGATAACCGTATATATGTATAATAAAATAAGTACTATGAAACAGAAAGTCTATATGATAATGCTTTTTTTAAGTAGCATTATTGTAGTATCATGTAATCCTGAAAAAAAAACATCAAGTGAAACAGTCCGTAATCTTAATCCTTCAGAAGAACCTCTGCAAGAGACACCGATTTACAAACACGTAGAAATTATAAAGCTGGAAACGTCTCCAGTTTCCCTGATTAGTAATGTAAATCGAATAGAAATGAATGATTCTATTATATTCGTATCAGAATTTGGAAAATTGTATACATTCACAAGAGAAGGTAAATTTGTATCTCAAATTAGTAGAAAAGGAGAAGGACCGGAAGAATATATTGTCTTAAGCTCGTTTTATATCGACAATAAAAAACAGCAGGTGACAATTATAGATAATTATAAAAATGTATTAATCAATTATGATTTTTATGGGAAATATTTATCCACAGTTTCTGTGCCAGCAGGGTCCTTTCAGAGTTGTCATTACACTTTTTTGACTGAAGACAATCAGTTATTAAGTCATAATATGATGGATATGAATGATACAGAAGCATATTCTTTATTCGATATGCGCAAACAAAGAGTAAAACAGTATTTTTCGTATCAACCGATAACTGTAGGTAATTATATGTATCCTTTTTCTTGGCATCCAATGGCGAGGAGCGGCAAAGACATTGATATAATTATGCCTTTATGCGATACAATATACACTTATTCAGCAGCAACATCTTCTTTCGAACCGAAATACATAATAGAAACACCTCAAAAAATGATTCCTAAGGAGAAAATAAGAAAAAATACACCTTCCTATACTGAGGATATATGTAAGTTAAGCGAACAAGGATTCTTTACTGGATTTACTGGAATTTTTGAAACCGAAGCGAAAATTTTACTAGAATATAAAGATCAAGGAGTTGTTATGGGATATTTTTTGTTTGATAAATCGTCTAAAGCAGGACATTATTATCTAACTACTTGGAACGAGAAGTATACAACATTACCTTTTTTCAACACTATCTATGCATATAAAAATGTATTTGTAGGATATGCACAACCGAGAGATTTATTGGAACTGGAAAATCTTCAAGACGAAAAAATTCGTGAAAGCATTAAAGATTTGGAGGAAGATGATAATCCATGTTTGATTTTGTATGAACTTAAATAGCAATAGAGATGTGGAAATGTGGAACATTTATATTGTTAACTCTGAATATCTTATTATTGATAGCATTTTATATAATTAATAATGGATATAGTAAAAAAGAGAGTTTGTTGACTGAAAAAGTCAATAAACTCTTTTATGAGAATATATCATTGCAAGATAATATAATCTTATCCAAACAAGGATATTGTCAATTAGACCCCGAAATGCTATTATATACTAAAGACAGAGATAGCATACATTTGTCTGAGATCAAAAGAAAAGAATATACGCTTGTTTTAAGATATTCCACTCAATGTTGTTCTACTTGCGTAGAGGATATTTTGAGAAAAATGAGAAAATTTGAAGAACAATATCCTGATATTGACATCTTATTGTTTACAACTTATCGGGTACAAATTGAAAAAAAAGATTTTCAACGGATTTGTAGATTTTTTCCTAAAGTCTATAATGTGTTTTCACTAGGAATACCTCTTGATGAAGAGGTAGTTCCCTACTTGTTTGTCTTAGATAGAGGTATGAGAGTAATTGATACTTTTATTCCTGACAAGGATTTACCTAAATTAACCAATCGTTATTTTGAAAGAATTACGACGACTTTATCAAGGAATAAAGCATACAACTATAAGTATTATAAAAAAGAAATATAATGAAACTAATCTTTACGCTTATCTTTACTGCATATAGCATTGCCGCTATACCTATATCTGTAACGAAAGGGCCTGATGGGATAAAAATACATTGTCTCAACTCTGCAAATAATCCTTTGCTAGGATCTCCTGCTTACAAAAATGTGAGAATTGTTGAACTGGAAAAAGTTCCTTTTTTCCAGCGGATAAATAATATCCGGAAACTGGAAATGAATGATGATTATTTATTTGTCCAGACATCTGAAAAGCTATATACCTATACCTTAAACGGTGAATTAATGGCTGAAATCGGAAGAAAAGGCGAGAGGGAAGATGACTATAGTGAGCTAAGTACATTTTATATTGATAACAAGAAGAAACAAATCACCATTATTGATGGTGTTCAAAACAAATTGATCAATTATAATTTTGGGGGAAACTATATGTTTACAGATACTATTTCTGAAGGTGCTTTCAAATGGTGCTATCAAACTTTATTAATTAATAATAATCAATTGTTGAATTATCATGGGATGAGCATGGATAACACAGAACCTTATTCTTTATTCGACCTGACCAAAAAAGAAGTCATCAAACGATACTTTTCATATCAGCCGATTACTTTGGGCAATTATGTGTATCCTTTTTCTTGGCATCCAATGACACGTGCAGATAAAGATATTGATGTAATTATGCCATTATGCGATACGGTATACACATATTCAGCTGCATCGTCTTCTTTCCAGCCAAAGTATATTATCGAAATGACTCAGAAAATGGCGCCTAAAAATAAAATCAGAAAGAATACGCCCTCTTATAGTGGAGATTTATTAAAGTTGGATCAGCAGGGGTACTTCACCGGATTTGACGGAATTTATGAGACTGATACTAAAATTTTGTTACAATATATGTATGGTATAACTTTAGGATATTTCTTATTTGATAAATATACTAAAACAGGTAGTTTTTATCTGTATTCACAAAATGATAAAGGCAAAACATTCCCTTTTAATGTAATCGTTCATTCCTATAAAAATGAATTTGTTGCATTCGGAAAAGGGAAGGAGTTACGCTCATTAACTCATATAAAAGACAAAAAGGTCCGAGAAAAAATAGAAAGTCTGGGAGATAATTCTGCATGCTTAATTTTTTATGAACTTGAATAAGAATAGAAAGCAATGAAGCGGGCATTAAAAAAGTTTGGTTGGGCATTATTGGGACTTTTCATATTGTTCCAGATTTATTTTTCAGTCAGAGTATACTGGCTGGTATCTTGTACGATTCCGACTTATTCAATGTCTCCCACCTTGGTTGGTGGAGATTACATACTTGTTTCTGTGCAAATTCCCGGACGTAGAATATACAAGAAAGATCCTTTACGGCCGGAACATTATCTTATTCATCGAAGGAAAGGAGCACATGGCGTGAAGAAGGGAGACGTGGTAGTATTCAATTTTCCATACGCAAAACAGAATGAGAAAATGATTCTGTGTGATGAAGTGTTTTATTGTAAACGTTGTGTGGCACTTCCTGGAGAGATATATCAATGGAGGACTAATGAAGGAACAAAAACTGTATATCTGCCTAAAATAAATGATACTATACGAATTGATACTACTAACTACAGTGATTACTATAAATGTATTGAATATGAAACGGGATTACCTGTGAGAGTATCTGAAGAGGGCAAGGTGTATCTTGCAAATACTTTACTGGAAAGTTACTGTTTCCGACACGATTACTACTTTATGCGGGGAGATAATGTAAATGATTCGTATGATTCCCGCTATTGGGGGGTATTACCCGATGATTTTATTTTAGGAGTAGGGAAATGTATCTGGTTTTCCAGAGATCCTAAGACCAAACAGATAAGATGGAATAGAATATTTAAAACAATATAGGATGATGATGAAATATATAAGATTAATAATTCCTTGTATTGTGCTTGCTTCGGTATTCGTTGCATGTTCATCAGCTGATAAACGGTTGGAATATGCTCTCTCTTTTGCCGGAGATAATCGGGGAGAGCTGGAAAAGGTTTTGGAACATTATGGACAGGAACCTGAAAAGTTGGAAGCAGCACGTTTCCTCATCCGAAATATGCCTCATTGGTATGCTTACGAAGGGTGGCAGCTGGATTCTGTTCGTCAAATGCTTGCATTGAGAAAGTTGGATAAGGAATCGATTAAGAAATGGAAGCAAGTTTCATTTTACTCTTTACCTAAAGTTTATGATGCACAGGTAATTACTAGTAATTATTTAATAGAGAATATAGACCTGGCATTCAAGGTATGGAAGAAATATCCTTGGAACAGAAGTCTTGACTTTGATGATTTTTGCGAATTCATCTTGCCTTACCGCATTGATAATGAACCTTTATCATCGTGGAGAAAACTTTATTATGAACATTATACTCCCATTCTAGACTCTCTTTATCATGGAGAAGATGTGGTGTATGCTTGTCGGATGGTATGCGGAGAATTGAAGAAACGAGAGTTGTATTATTTTACAGAACTTATTATACCACACATGGATGGAGAATTTCTGTATCATCATCGTATTGGCTATTGTAGAGAATCATGTGATATAACACTGTATGCTATGCGCGCTTGTGGCATTCCAGTTGCAACTGAATTCTTCAGATATTCTCCCGAGTATCAGCATTATCATACATGGAATACATTACGGGATACAACAGGACGTTTCATTCTATTTGAGCCCGGAAAAATTGATCCAACACGAGATAAGATAACTACGGATAACAGAAAGAAGGGGAAAGCATATAGATATTGTTTTGGTGAACAAAAATCAACGGCTTTACTACTTAATGTAAAGGATATAGGAATACCTAAATTTTTCAGGAATTCCTATATAAGAAATGTAACTGCCAATTATTTTGGTGAAAACGAGGTGACGGTACCTATACAAAAAGAAGAACGATATATTTACTTGGGGGTATTTCGTCCGAATGGATGGATACCTGTAGATATGGCGATAAGTAACGGAGATAAGGTGACTTTCCATAACCTTGAGCCTAATATCATTTATCAAACGCTCATTTTCGATGGTAAGCAGTTGCATCCGGCTGGCTATTCGTTTATTTTCAGAAATGGCAAGGCCGAGTTGCTTGAACCTGACAGGATAAATAGAGAGGAAGCTGTGTTGAAGAGAAAGATGTCTATCAAACCAACTATCTCCGAATGGTTATATAGATCAACCAGAGGCGCTAGGATAGAAGCAGCCAATGATACTACTTTCAGACAAGCTGATTTATTATATCAGATTAAAGATTCGTTTACAACTAATTATTATGAGTTCTGTCCGTTGCATTCGCATCAGAAATATAAATATATTCGTTATGTTCCTCCGGTAGGCACTAGAGTCGAGTTGGCGGAGTTGGCTTTGTATGAAGATACTTTAGGTAAGGCGAAAATTTCTATGCATGCGATGACTTCTTTGAAACCGATTGACAAGATAGGGAACATTACAGATGGTAATATTCTAACTTATTTTCAGGCAACTGATATGACATCCGCTATTACTTTTAAGTTAGAAAAAGAATCTTCCATCAGTAGGATAACTTTTTCTCCCCGTAATGATGATAATTATATTAGTCCGGGCGATGTCTACGAATTGTTTTATCAAGATGGAGTGTCTGGTTGGCAATCTTTAGGAATTCAGACTGCTGTTACTCGGGAGGTCCGTTATATTGTACCGAAAAATGCATTGTTGTGGCTCAGAAACCTTACGAAAGGGCGGGAAGAACAAATATTTATTTATAGAGATAAAAAGCAATATTTTACGATTGATATAACTACTGACTCATTTAATCGCAATAAAATAAATGAGTGAAGAAAAAAATGACTGTACAAACTTGATTAATAGATATTTTTGTCTAAATTTGGCAAACATGATACAAACTTACATACAGTATACAAGAAATTATATGTGAGATAATTAGAATAAACAAACCAATAAATACGATGAAAAATAATTTTACATGGTTTTTACTGTGCCTTGCATGTATGATGACGCTCTCTTGTTCCGACAAGAAGAATACTGCAGATGAATCGGAGAAAGGCGTCTCCACAGTCCTTCCGGATACGAAGAATGAAGTAGCTGTTCAGATATTAAAGAAGCGTGATTTTCATCACGAACTGATGAGTAACGGCAAAATCAGTGCCCGTGGCAAAGCCGATCTGCGTTTTGAAACCGGTGAAGTCATCGCTCATATCTATGTGAAGAATGGCGACCGTGTACAGAAAGGGCAGAAGCTGGCTGATCTGGATAAATTCCGTCTGGAACAGAAGTTATCCCAGTCGGAAGATGCTTTGCTGAAAGCCGAACTGGAATTGAAAGACGTACTGATCGGGCAGGGATATTCTTCTGACGACTTTAGTAAAGTCCCTGCCGAAACAATGAAAATCGCCAAAGTAAAAAGCGGGTATGAACAGTCGAAATCCCAGTATGAACTGGCGAAAAGAGAGATGGAGCATGCTACGTTGATTGCTCCTTTTGACGGTGTGGTAGCCAATTTATTTTCGAAGCCTTATAATCCGGCAAATACTTCTGAAGCATTCTGTACTATTATTGATTCCAAAGGAATGGAAGCTGATTTCACAGTGCTGGAAAATGAACTTGCTTTTATCAGGATGGGAGATAAAGTGGTAATTACTCCTTATGCCGGAGGAGATGCGTTTGAAGGCAGTGTATCAGAGATAAATCCATTGGTGGATGCCAACGGCATGGTGAAAGTGAAAGCATTGGTAAATGCGGGAGGAAAACTGTTCAGCGGAATGAATGTAAGGGTAAGTGTCCGCCGTTCGCTGGGAGAGCGGCTGGTTATTCCGAAGAGCGCCGTTGTATTGCGTTCCGGCAAACAAGTGGTATTTACCCTGAAAGACGGCAAGGCAATGTGGAATTATGTGAATACGGGACTGGAGAATGCGACAGAATGTGTCGTCTCCGACAAGTCGCAGAAAGGCATCGAGGATGGTCTGCTGGAAGGAGATACGGTGATTGTCACCGGAAATCTGAATCTGGCGCATGAGGCGGAAGTCTATGTTAAATGAAGAATTAAGAATTAAATAATGAATCTATGATAAAATTCTTAATTCAGCGCCCTATTGCCGTATTGATGGCCTTTACCGCCTGTTTCATCATCGGGCTGGTGACATACTCTACGCTGCCTATATCACTGCTTCCCAATATCGCTATTCCTGAGATTACGGTACAGGTGGCGTCTGCCAATACCTCTGCCCGGGAATTGGAAAACACGATTGTCAAACCTTTGCGGGGGCAGTTGATTCAGGTCTCTACCCTGAAGGATATCCATAGTGAATCGAGAGACGGGGCGGGCATTATCCGCTTGTCATTTGAATATGGAACGAATACGGACCTTGCCTTTATCGAGGTAAATGAGAAGATAGATGCCGCCATGAACTATCTTCCGAAAGAAGCGGAACGCCCGAAGGTAATCAAAGCGAGTGCAACGGATATTCCCGTATTCTATCTGAATCTGACACTGAAGAATGACAGTGCTTACGGAGCTACGGAACAACAATCCTTCCTTGAATTGTGTGAGTTTGCCGAGTCTGTCATCAAGCGCAGGATAGAGCAGCTTGAAGAAGTTGCCATGGTGGACGTGACCGGAATTTTGGAACGACAGGTACAAATTGTGCCCGACAAGGACAAGCTCGCCATGATGGGACTCTCCATTGGAGATATCGAATCGGCTTTATCTTCTAATAATGTGGAACCGGGCAGCATGACAGTGCGAGACGGGTATTATGAATATAATATTAAATTCTCGACATTGCTGCGTACGGCGGAGGATGTGGAAAATATCTATCTGCGTAAGGGCGACCGCATCGTACAGTTAAAAGACTTCTGCAAAGTAAGCGTCGTACCTGTAAAGGAAAAAGGAGTATCCCTGTCCAATGGCAAACGGGCGGTGAGCCTTGCCGTCATCAAACAGGCGGATGAGAACATGGATAAGATGAAGCAGGCGCTGGTAGGCACGATGACCTATTTTCAGTTAGTATACCCGGAGATCGATTTCAGCATCAGCCGTAATCAGACGGAACTGCTGGACTACACCATCTCTAATCTGCAACAGAATCTCTCCCTGGGCTTTCTCTTTATTTGTCTGGTAGCGGTTCTGTTTCTGGGAGATGTAAAGTCTCCTTTGGTTATCGGACTCAGTATGGTGGTGTCCATCGTGATCAGCTTTGTCTTTTTCTACCTTTGCAATATGTCTCTCAATATCATTTCTCTTGCCGGATTGATCCTGGCATTGGGAATGATGATTGACAGTTCGATTATTGTGACTGAGAATATATCGCAATACCGTGAACGGGGATACTCCTTGCGCCGTGCCTGTGTGACGGGAACCAGTGAAGTGGTCACCCCCATGCTGAGCTCTTCTCTGACGACTATTGCTGTCTTTGCCCCGCTGATTTTTATGAGCGGTATTGCAGGCGCTATTTTCTTTGATCAGGCTTTTTCTGTCACTGTAGGACTGATGGTGTCTTATCTCACCGGTATCATGCTGCTTCCCGTACTTTATCTGCTGGTTTACCGGACAGGTGTCCGCACCCGGAAATGGAAGTGGCTTTCTTTCAAATTTAATAACCCGATCAAGGATCACACGCTGGACCGCTTCTATGATGCGGGTGTTGACTGGGTATTTCGCCATAAAACGTTCAGTGTACTGTTCTGTGTGATTTCCATTCCGCTTTGCGTATTCTTCTTTTTCTTTATAGACAAAGAACGGATGCCCGATATCGAGGAAAATGAACTGATCGCCCGGATAGAATGGAATGAGAATATCCATGTGGATGAAAACAAACGACGGGTGGATGAACTTTTCAAGGAACTGAAAGATGAAGTACTGGAGCAAACAGCCTCTATCGGCAGACAGGATTTCATTCTCAATCGGGAACGGGAACTGTCTTCTTCCGAAGCGGAACTTTATTTCCGTACGGAGACTTCCAATGCTATTGCCTCTTTGGAACAGGCGGTATACCGGAAACTGAAGGAACGTTATCCGCTCTCTGTCATTTCTTTCTCTCCGCCGGAAACGGTATTTGAGAAACTCTTTGTGACGGGTGAACCGGATGTGGTGGCGGAATTTTACACCCGTAATAAAGCGGAAGCCCCCAAAGCGGAAGCAATCCGTAGCGTTGAACAGGAACTGGGACGAAAAACCGGAATCAATCCGACAGGTATCGCCTTCGAAAACCAGTTGAATCTGAGTATCAGCAAAGAGAAACTCTTGCTCTACCGTGTTTCCTACAACGAACTGTATCGGGTACTGAAAACGGCTTTCCGGGAAAACAGTGTGACGATGCTGCACTCTTATCAGCAGTATTTGCCGATCAACATTGCCGGGGATGAAAAGACTGTGAACGAGGTGTTGCAGGAAACACTGGTGCAGACGCAACCGGACAACCGTGGGAATGTCGATTTTATCCCGCTTCGGGAATTGATCAACGTAGCTCCCGCCGAAGACTTGAAAAGTATTACTTCCGGACGTAACGGCGAGTATGTCCCGTTCGACTTTTACGGCGTGCAGGATGCGAACCGGCTGATGCGTGAAGTGAAACAGGTGGCGGAGGAAACAGGGGACTGGGATACGGGCTTCTCCGGCAGTATCTTCTCCAACAAGGAGATGCTGGATGAACTGGTCGTGATTCTGTTGATCTCACTGCTGCTGATGTATTTCATTCTTGCCGCACAGTTCGAGAGTTTTCTGCAGCCGTTGCTGGTACTGGCGGAAATCCCGATTGATGTGGCATTTGCCTTACTCTTGCTTTGGATATGCGGGCATACGCTGAATCTGATGTCTGCCATCGGTCTGATTGTGACCTGTGGTATTGTAATCAATGACTCTATTCTGAAACTGGATGCGATCAATGAACTGCGCAAGGCAGGCGTTCCTTTGCTGGAAGCTATTCACGAAGCAGGCCGCAGGCGTCTGCGTCCGATTATCATGACTTCGCTGACGACCATCTTTGCCATGGTGCCGTTGCTGTTCTCCTCGGATATGGGATCGGAACTGCAAAAGCCGTTGTCTATCGCCATGATAGGCACGATGTCCATCGGTACGGCGGTCAGCCTCTTTATCATACCGCTGCTTTACTGGTTTATCTATCGGGGAAAAAGCGGGAATCACAAACCAAATGAAAAACATGTTGAATTATGAAGAAATCATCCGTTCTTTTTGTATTGATGGCAGCATCGGGGATATGTTTCTCTTCAGTATATGCCCAGAAACGTCTGGTGCTGGACTTGAACCAGACTATCGCTTTAGCTAACGACAGTTCGCTGGAGTCATTCCGCACACAAAATATGTATCTGTCCGGTTATTGGGAATACCGGACGTACCGGGCAAACCGTTTGCCGAGTCTGACAATGGACCTTACCCCGGCACAATATAACCGGGATATCACGAAACGTTATGATTCGGGACAGGACCTGGATGTCTACCGTACGCAACAGTCATATTATGCCTATGGAGGATTAAGTGTCCGTCAAAATCTGGACCTGACCGGAGGTACGTTCTATCTGGAGTCGAACCTTGCCTATATGCGTAATTTCGGGGATAATAGTGCGACGCAGTTTACCAGCGTCCCGATACGGCTCGGTTATTCGCAGAGCCTGGTCGGGTATAATCCTTTCAAATGGGACCGGAAGATCGAACCGCTGAAATACGAGCGTGTGAAAAAGGAATTTCTTTATAATGTGGAAAAGGTTTCGGAAACGGCGACGAATTATTTCTTTTCGCTGGCGATGGCGCAGGCGGAATACAAACTGGCAAAGGAAAACCTCGCATCTACGGATACTTTGTACCGCATCGGACAGCAACGGCACCGGATCGCCGCTATTTCACAGGCGGACCTGTTGACTTTAAAGCTGGATAAAGTGAATGCACAGAATACATTGCAGAATAGGGCAAGCGCCTTGAAACGGGCAATGTTCTCACTGGCATCTTTTCTGAATCTGGATAAGAATACCCAGATCGAACTGGAGCTTCCTTCACGCCCAAGTATGATGGAGATTCCGGTGGATGAGGCTTTGAGATGGGGAAGGAGCAATAATCCGCAGTTGCTGGAACTGAAGCAGAATGTACTGGAAGCGGAGCGGAATGTGGACAGAACAAAGAAGGAATCCCGTTTCAATGCCAGCGTGAATGCCAGTATCGGTTTCAACCAGGTGGCAGAAAACTTCGGAGATGTGTATCATAAACCGATGCAGCAGGACTTGGTAGCGGTCAGCGTATCGATTCCGCTGCTGGACTGGGGCGTTCGTAAGGGCAAATACAACATGGCACGGAATAATCTGAATGTAGTGAAGATTTCGGCACGTCAGGATGAGATCAGTATTGAGGAGGAAGTCATCATGACGGTGAGTGATTTTAATATCCAGCAGCAGTTGATTGCCAGTGCGGAAGAAGCGCTGGACCTGGCGATACTGGCTTATAATGAGACAAGGCAACGTTTTATTATCGGTAAAGCGGATATTAATAGTCTGACGCTTTCGCTCAACAGGCAGCAGGAGGCGCAGCGCAACTACATTTCTGCCTTGCAGAACTACTGGCTGAATTATTATAAAATACGTCGTCTGACTTTATTCGATTTTGCTACGAAGCTTTCTCTTTCGGATCGTTTCGACTTTAATGGAGGAAGACTGATTAGATAGTAATTTCTTTTGGGATATAGACAAATGAATCATGCAAGATATAGGTTCTGAAATTAAAAAGTCATCAAAGGCTTCCGCTTTTACGCTCATTGTCGCTTTTATCAGCGTGGCGTTGGTCGGGCTGGCACTTGTTCCGTTGCTGCCGGTGAAGCTGAATCCGTCACGGACCTTACCCGGATTTTCTGTATGGTTCGGCATGGGAGGGACTTCGGCACGTGTCGTGGAGATGACGGCTACCAGCAAACTGGAGGCGATGCTTGCCCGTGTCAAGGGAATACAAAGCATATCTTCGACTTCCGGCAATGGCTGGGGAAGTATAAATGTGAGTCTGGACAAGCATGCAGATGCGGCTGTCGCACGTTTTGAGGCTTCGACCATCATTCGTCAGACTTGGCCGGAATTGCCGGCGGGAGTTAGTTACCCGTACATTCAGATGGCAAGTCCGGAGCAGAAAAGTCAGGGACCTTTTATCGCATTCACGATTAATGCGCCTGCCACTCCCAGTCTGATTCAGAAGTATGCGGAGGAACATATAAAGACACGCCTTGCGCAGCTTCCGGGAATCTATAAGATAAACGTCAGCGGAGCCACACCGATGGAATGGCGTCTGGAGTATGATTATGAGCAGTTGCGTGCGTTGGGGGTGAGTACGGATGAAATTAGTCAGGCAGTCGGTCTGCATTATCAGAAAGAGTTTCTGGGGACTTATGATGTGGAACAGGCGGCTTCGGGCAAGGAGTGGATTCGGTTGGTGCTGATGCCCGAACATGATAACCGGGAGTTTGACGCCGGGCAGATACAGGTGAAAGTGAAGGATGGGAGAATCATCCGCTTGGACGAACTGGTGAAGGTCGTCCGTATGGAAGAGCAGCCTCAGAGCTATTACCGGATCAATGGACTGAATTCGATTTATCTGTCTGTTGTCGCTGAAGAGGCGGCTAATCAGCTGGAACTGAGCAAAAAGGTACAGGCGTGCATGGATGACATCAGACTGTCGCTTCCGGCGGGATACGAGATTCATACCAGTTATGATACTACAGAGTTTATACATGACGAGCTGAACAAGATTTATTTGCGTACGGGAGTGACGGTGGCTATCCTGCTCTTGTTTGTACTGCTGATTACTTTCAGCCCCAAATATCTGTTTTTGATTGTCACCAGTCTGACCGTGAATATGGCAATAGCCGTTATCTTTTACTATGTCTTCGGACTGGAAATGCAGTTATATTCTTTGGCGGGTATCACGGTTTCACTGAACCTGGTGATTGATAATACGATTGTGATGAGTGATCATTATCTTCGATGTAAAAACCGGAAGGCGTTCATGTCTGTATTGGCGGCTACACTGACAACAATGGGAGCGTTGGTCATCATCTTCTTTCTGGACGAGAGGATTCGTCTGAATCTGCAGGATTTTGCCGCAGTGGTGATGATTAATCTGGGAGTTTCATTATTGGTTGCTCTGTTCTTTGTACCTTCTTTGATTGATAAAATCGGGTTGAAACGACGCAGGAAGTCTTCTCTGACCGGAGTGAAGAGAAAATGGAAAATGGGGAATACCCGTTTCTTAGGATGGCTGCGTTCGAAGATGCGAAGGGGGCCGGTCTATTTCAGTCATTTCTACAGGTGGCTGATACAGAGGCTTTGCCGCTGGAGAGTAGCGGTTTGTCTGTTGCTGTTGCTGGCATTCGGATTACCGGTCTTTCTGTTGCCGGAAAAGATGGATGGGGATGGCAAATGGGCAGAGATTTATAATAAGACACTGGGGACTCCTACCTATAAGGAAAAGGTGAAACCGATAGTGGATAAAGCGTTGGGAGGAAGTCTGAGGCTGTTTGTGCAAAAGGTGTATGAAGGGAGCTACTTTACCCGGAATGAGGAGGTGGTGCTTTATGCCAACGCCAATTTACCGAACGGCAGTACGCTTGAACAGATGAATGCACTGATCAAGCGAATGGAAACTTATCTGAGCGAGTTCAAGGAGATCAAGCAGTTTCAGACATCGGTAGAAAGCGCCCGCAGGGCATCTATCAGCATTCGTTTCACAAAGGAAAATCAGAAAAGCGGGTTCCCATATACGCTGAAAGCTAACATGATCAGTAAAGCTCTCCAGTTGGGGGGAGGAGATTGGAGTATCTATGGATTACAGGATCAGGGATTCAGTAATAGTGTACGCGAGAACGCGGGATCATTCCGGGTGAAAATGTACGGATATAATTATGATGAACTTTATAGCTGGGCTACAAAACTGAAAGAGGTCTTATTGTCTCATCGCCGTATCAGGGAAGTTACGGTCGGTTCCAATTTCTCGTGGTGGAAGGATGATTATCAGGAGTTTTATTTTGAGCTGGATAAACAACGGATGATCGGAGCGGGGATCGGAGCCGGAGAACTGTTTGCTGCTATTCGTCCCATATATGGGCGGAATCAGGAAATCGGTTCCGTTGTTACCGAAGATGGAACGGAAAAAATCAAACTCTCTTCCCGCCAGTCGGATCAGCAGGATATATGGGCCATGCAGTATTATCCTTTCCGTGTAGGCGATAAAGAGTATAAACTGGCGGAACTGGCTAAGGTAGAGAAGGGACAGATGCCGCAGGAAGTGGCGAAGGAGAATCAACAATACCGCTTATGCCTGCAATATGAGTATATCGGTGCGTCGGAACAGGGAAATAAGTTGCTGAAAAAAGACCTGGAAGAGTTTAATGAACTTCTTCCGATGGGATATAAGGCGGAAGCGGAAAGTAATAACTGGTCATGGGGTGGAGGTGCCAACAAACAGTATCGCTTGCTCCTGATTGTGATTGCTATCATTTTCTTTATTACAAGCATTCTGTTCAATTCGTTGAAACAGCCGTTAGCGATCATCTTTGTCATTCCGATCTCTTATATCGGTGTGTTTCTGACGTTCTACTGGTTCAAGTTGAACTTTGACCAGGGTGGTTTCGCTTCGTTCATTCTGCTCTGCGGTATCACAGTGAATGCCAGTATTTATATTTTAAATGAGTACAATGCGATTCGAAAACGCTTTCCCTGCCTTTCTCCTCTTCGTGCTTACGTGAAGGCATGGAATACGAAAGTGATCCCCATTTTTCTGACGGTTGTTTCTACCATCCTTGGCTTTATCCCCTTTATGGTGGGAGCAGAGAAAGAAGGTTTCTGGTTTCCTTTGGCTGCAGGTACTATCGGTGGATTGGTAATGTCCGTGATCGGCGTGTTTATTTTCTTGCCGGTACTGACTTTGAATAAAAAGAAGATGATGGTGAAGAAGCCTTGAAGAAATAAATTAGCTATTAGCATATTTCGATTAGCTAATAGCTAATTTGTTTTTGCTAATAGCTAATCGAAATAAGGTATAGGAGATAATTCACCAGTTATTTCCTGCATTGCTGCTGCCGATCAGCATTTCTACCCGTTGCTTATACAAGTTGGCTCCCTCAGCGATGTTCTTTCCCGCATCTGCGGTTCCCATTCCGTAAACAACAACAGGCGTTTGCCACGACATCCCCGAATGAATGGCACTAACCTGATAAGGACGTAAAAGCTCATCCACTGTGAAGCGGTTTCTGCCTCCGCTACGGTATGCTTCATATTCGGAACCTGTGGTGGTTACTACTGTCAATGGTTTCCCGGCTACTGCCGGAGTCTTGGAAAGGAAGGTGAATACTTCGTCCTGCCATTTTTTGAGCAATGACGGCGCAGCCATCCAATGAAAGGGAAATTGATAAATGAGGGCGGAAGCATCGGAAATGATTTTGCTCCATTCGTCAACATCAAAAGAAGCGCCTTGCTGGTCGTAAAGATTGAATACTGCTACGCCTTCAATATCACTCACAGCATCAATCAGTGCTTTGTTTGCTTGTGATTCCTTCATATTGGGATGCGCCAGGAGAATCACCACTTTTCTTAAATCTTTATTCATAATCAATCGGGTATTTAGGATGAAACAACTACATCTATAATATAAAGGTCTAAAAATAAGAAAAAGTTTTCGAAACTCAATATCTTAATTAAAAATAAAAGAATCTCTCTTTGCTTTTGAATTTGTATTTTTGCAGGCACGTCCGTAAGGCGTTATTTTAGATAATAAATTTATATATGATAGATTTCACCCAATTTCCTTCTCCTTGCTATATTATGGAGGAAGAACTCTTGCGAAAGAACCTGTGTCTGATAAAAAGCGTAGCCGACAGGGCAGGAGTAGAGATTATTCTCGCCTTCAAGTCATTCGCCATGTGGCGTTCATTTCCGATATTCCGCGAATACGTGGAGCATTCCACAGCAAGTTCTGTGTATGAAGCGCGTCTGGCATTGGAAGAATTTGGAAGTAAAGCCCATACTTATTCTCCTGCGTATACGGAACAGGATTTTCCGGAAATCATGCGTTGCAGCAGCCACATCACTTTTAATTCAATGGCACAGTTCCGTCGTTTCTATCCGATGACAGTGGCCGAAGGAAGCGGAATCTCCTGTGGTATCCGTGTGAATCCCGAATATTCGGAAGTAGAAACAGAACTTTATAATCCGTGCGCACCCGGTACCCGTTTCGGAATGACCGCCGACTTATTACCGGATACCTTGCCAAAAGGAATCGAAGGTTTCCATTGTCATTGTCACTGCGAATCTTCTTCTTTCGAGCTGGAACGTACTTTGCAGCATCTGGAAGAGAAATTCTCCCGCTGGTTCCCGCAAATTAAATGGCTGAATCTGGGAGGCGGGCATCTGATGACCCGAAAAGATTATGATACAGAACATCTGATTAAATTATTGCAAGACCTGAAAGCACGATATCCTCATTTGCAGATCATCCTTGAACCCGGTTCTGCTTTTACATGGCAGACAGGAGTCCTGACTTCGGAAGTGGTAGATATCGTTGAGAGTCGCGGTATCAAGACGGCTATTCTGAATGTGAGTTTCACCTGCCACATGCCCGATTGTCTGGAAATGCCTTATCAGCCTGCCGTTCGTGGTGCGGAGATGGGGAATGAAGGAGAATTTATTTATCGTTTGGGAGGTAATTCTTGTTTGAGTGGTGATTATATGGGATTATGGAGTTTCGATCATGAGTTGCAGATCGGAGAGCGGATTGTGTTCGAAGATATGATTCACTATACTATGGTCAAGACAAATATGTTTAACGGAATCCATCATCCCGCCATCGCTTTGTGGACAAAAGAAGGGAAAGCGGAAATATACAAGCAATTTTCTTATGAAGACTATCGGGACCGAATGAGTTGATAATCAAAACAATTGTTTGTTTGCGGAAACAAAGTGTGCAGATTCTTGTGAAAAAAAGATGCAGAATGTTTGCAGAATTACGGAAAATCCCTACCTTTGCAACCGCAAACGAAAAAATGCGGAAATAGCTCAGTTGGTAGAGCATAACCTTGCCAAGGTTAGGGTCGCGAGTTCGAGTCTCGTTTTCCGCTCACATAAATAAAATTTTGTGCGTTGTGACAAGAGTGTTACACAGAATGCCCAGGTGGCGGAATGGTAGACGCGCACGTTTCAGGTGCGTGTGTCGAGAGGCATGCAGGTTCGAGTCCTGTTCTGGGCACAAAGATTTTAACTTTAAAATTCTGGAGAGGTGGCGGAATTGGTAGACGCGCTACTTTGAGGGGGTAGTGACAGTTATGTCGTGGGAGTTCGAGTCTCCTTCTCTTCACAGTCATTAAAGTTATTTGCGGAAATAGCTCAGTTGGTAGAGCATAACCTTGCCAAGGTTAGGGTCGCGAGTTCGAGTCTCGTTTTCCGCTCACATAAATAAAATTTTGTGCGTTGTGACAAGAGTGTTACACAGAATGCCCAGGTGGCGGAATGGTAGACGCGCACGTTTCAGGTGCGTGTGTCGAGAGGCATGCAGGTTCGAGTCCTGTTCTGGGCACAAGAAATTCAGATTTCTGAATGGAGAAAATTTAGTTTGCGGAAATAGCTCAGTTGGTAGAGCATAACCTTGCCAAGGTTAGGGTCGCGAGTTCGAGTCTCGTTTTCCGCTCAAAGTAGTGAGGTTGTCAGTCGATAAGATTGGCGACCTCTTTTTGTAATTACGAAAGTCGATGTACTTCCCCCAAAAAGAGTGTCATCGACTCACACAGACCTATAATTAATTTAAGAACTTGTGATATGTTAACACAAATCATTAATGCGCGCATCCTCACCCCTCAGGGCTGGTTGAAGGATGGGTCCGTACTTATTCGTGATCATAAAATTCTGGAAGTGACTAACTGCGACCTGGCGGTTATCGGAGCAAAACTGATTGATGCCAAGGGCATGTATATCGTTCCGGGAGGAGTAGAAATTCATGTTCATGGCGGTGGTGGAAGAGACTTTATGGAGGGGACGGAAGACGCCTTCCGGACAGCGATTAAAGCTCACATGCAACACGGAACTACCAGTATTTTCCCCACACTTTCTTCTTCTACTATTCCTATGATCCGTGCAGCCGCAGAAACAACTGAAAAGATGATGGCAGAGCCGGACAGTCCCGTACTCGGCCTGCATCTGGAAGGACATTACTTCAATATGGAGATGGCAGGCGGACAGATTCCGGAGAATATCAAAAATCCTGATCCGGAAGAGTATATCCCTTTGCTGGAAGAAACCCATTGCATCAAACGTTGGGATGCGGCACCGGAACTTCCGGGGGCTATGCAGTTCGGAAAGTATATCACCGCAAAAGGCGTATTGGCATCTGTAGGACATACACAGGCTGAATTTGAAGATATCCAGACTGCGTATGAGGTAGGATATACGCATGCTACCCATTTCTACAATGCTATGCCCGGATTTCACAAACGGAAGGAATATAAGTATGAAGGTACGGTAGAAAGTATTTATTTGATTGATGATATGACAGTGGAAGTCGTGGCCGATGGCATTCATGTGCCTCCTACCATTCTTCGTCTGGTCTATAAGATAAAAGGAGTGGAGCGTACGTGCCTGATCACTGATGCGCTGGCTTGTGCGGCAAGTGACAGTAAGACTGCTTTTGATCCGCGTGTCATTATCGAAGACGGTGTGTGCAAACTGGCAGACCGCTCTGCATTGGCAGGAAGTGTGGCGACGATGGACCGTTTGATCCGTACGATGGTGCAGAATGCTGAAATTCCTTTGGCGGATGCTGTGAGGATGGCTTCCGAGACTCCGGCCCGTATCATGGGAGTGCTCGACCGCAAAGGTACGTTGGAACGTGGCAAGGACGCGGATATTATTGCTTTGGATAGAGATCTGAATGTAAGAGCGGTCTGGGCGATGGGACAATTGGTAGAAGGTACAAACAAGCTGTTTTAACGACTAAAAAAGAAAACGATGTTAACTCAAATAATCAACGGTAGAATACTTACTCCGCAAGGCTGGCTGAAAGACGGCTCTGTATTGATTTGTGATGGAAAAATATTAGAGGTAACCAACAGTGATCTGGCAGTTATCGGTGCAACAGTGATTGATGCGAGAGGAATGACAATCGTACCGGGATTTGTCAGTATGCATGCGCATGGTGGCGGCGGCCATGATTTTACCGAAGCAACGGAGGAGGCTTTCCGTATCGCAGCAACTGCTCATTTGAAGCATGGAGCTACCGGCATATTTCCTACTTTGTCATCTACTTCGTTTGAGAGGATATATCAGGCGGTCGATGTTTGTGAGAAGCTGATGAAGGAACCGGAGTCTCCGATTCTCGGTCTGCATATCGAAGGGCCTTATCTGAATCCGAAGATGGCAGGAAGCCAGTATGACGGTTTTCTGAAAACTCCCGATGAAAATGAATATGTGCCGCTGTTGGAACATACTTCCTGTATCAAGCGCTGGGATATCAGTCCCGAATTGCATGGGGCACATGATTTTGCAAAATACACTCGTTCCAAGGGAATTATGACAGCCGTTACTCATACGGAGGCTGAATATGATGAGATTAAGGCAGCGTATGCGGTAGGATTCTCGCATGCTGCTCATTTCTATAATGCGATGCCCGGTTTTCATAAACGTCGCGAATATAAATATGAAGGTACGGTAGAGAGTGTATATCTGACAGATGGAATGACGGTAGAAGTTATTGCAGACGGTATTCACTTGCCTGCTACTATTCTGAAACTGGTTTATAAACTGAAAGGGGTAGAGAATACTTGTCTGGTGACTGATGCGTTGGCTTATGCTGCCAATGAAGGGAACGAGCCGATTGATCCGCGTTATATTATTGAGGACGGAGTATGTAAGATGGCGGATCATTCTGCATTAGCCGGTAGTCTGGCGACTATGGATGTGTTGGTTCGTACGATGGTGAAGAAAGCAAGTATTCCTTTGGAAGATGCCGTGCGTATGGCTTCCGAAACTCCTGCCCGTCTGATTGGTGTGAGCGATCGGAAAGGGGCATTGTCTAAAGGTAAAGATGCTGATATTGTGATACTTGATAAGGAATTGAATGTACGGTGTGTCTGGTCGATGGGAAAAGTTGTTCCGGGGACAGATAGGTTGCTGCATAAATGATAAGTGCTATCTGTTAAATCTGAAAATAGAAAGTCCGAACCTTTAAATTGCAAAAAGCAATTGGGATTCGGACTTTTTCAGTAAGAAAAGTAGTAATGTGAGTACTCTATATTCTATTTTATCATGAAAATAGAGTCGTTTCTATAAACTCTTTCAATTGAACCTTATTCATTGTACCGAGTTTCATTATCGGTTTGCCATTCACCGGGCAAAGCAAAAGGTTGGGAATTGTCCGAATCTTGAATGCACTTTCCAGTTCCTCTTCCTGATCGACGTCTACTTTATAAATGTCCAGTCTCCCTTTATATTCTTCTGCTAATTGGTCCAATATGGGTGATAATGCCTTGCAATAACCACACCATGGAGCATGAAAATCGACTAAACAAGGTTTATCCCCTTTATATTCCCAATTATCCGGATAAGACTGATAATCAGCAATTTTCTCAACAAAACTTTCTTTGGTTAAATCTATAATTTTCATATTTCCTGTTTTTAATGATTCATTATTTATTTCTACTTTGCAAAGATAGGGGTATGGTAGAGAAAGAGGGATAGCCATTCTTCCTGTTGTGTTTACAATTTTTCCTTTCCCTAGATATTTTCTAATCAAATTCTAATCTGAAATGAGAGCCTTATAATCGCTTTTATCCGGTCTCTCCCGTTGCAGAGTTGTACTTTTGTCGCAAAACAAATTAAGGTAACAAAAAGATTGCGATGAACAGAGCATTTTTATTTTTACTATTTCTTCTATTGGCAGGAAAGATGTGTGCGCAACAGGTTGCAGGCACATTGACACTGAAAGAAGCAGAGCAGCGTTTTTTAGAGCGCAATTTATCGTTGATAGCCGAGCGGTACAATATCGACATGGCACAGGCGCAGGTATTACAAGCCAAATTGTTTGAAAATCCGGTCATTTCGCTGGAACAGAATGTCTACAACCGATTGAACGGGAAGTATTTTGATTTTGGAAAAGAAGGGGAAGCTGTTGTTGAAATAGAACAGGTGATCCATCTTGCCGGTCAGCGGAACAAGCAAGTCCGGCTGGAAAAAATCAATAAGGAAATAGCTGAATACCAGTTTGAAGAAGTAATGCGGACGCTCCGTCAGGAATTGAATGAAAAGTTTGTAGAAGTCTACTTTCTTTCTAAGTCCATTGCCATCTATGAAAAGGAAGTAAATTCCCTGCAAGCACTTTTGGGCGGAATGAAAATTCAGCAGGAAAAGGGAAACATCTCTTTAATGGAAATTTCCCGTTTGGAATCCATGCTCTTCTCCTTGAGGAAAGAGAAGAACGAACGGGAGAATGATTTACTGACTACCAGGGGAGAACTGAATTTATTACTGAACCTTCCGGAAGATACACAAGTTCAACTCTCATTAGACGAAGAAGTACTGCAACAACTGGACCTGTCGCAATTATCATTTGCAGACCTGAAAGCAATCATCAATGAACGGCCCGACCAAAAGATTGCCCGAAGCACAGTGAATGCCTCCCGTGCAAATCTGAAACTACAGAAGTCAATGGCCTTTCCCGAGTTCTCTGTGAAAGGGAATTATGACCGTGTAGGAAACTTTATCAATGACTATTTCGCGATAGGAGTAAGCCTGTCCGTACCTATCTTCAACCGTAATCAGGGAAATATCAAAGCAGCCCGCTTCAGTATCCAGCAGGCGGGAGTGCAGCAGGAATATGCTGCCAATCGTGCCGATATGGAACTCTTCACCGCTTATACGTCTCTGGAGAAAGCGACTCAACTCTATCAATCCACTAATATGGACCTGGAACGTAACTTCGAGAAATTGATCACAGGAGTCAATGAGAATTTCACCAGAAAGAATATCAGCCTGCTGGAATTTATCGACTATTATGACAGCTATAAAGAAACCTGTATCCAACTATACGAGATAAAGAAAAACGTATTTCTCGCTATGGAAAACCTGAATACAGTTGTCGGACAAAATGTATTGAACTACTAATAAACCGACCAATATGAAACGATTAAAGATCACAATCCATAAATTATCAAAGACTATGAACTGGAATAAATTTCTTCCTTGTATATTGTTTGGCAGCCTTTTGGGAGCATGCTCCGGAAAAGGAGAACAACCCAAAGTAGAACCGACTACACTATGCCTGACGGACAGCCTGCTGAGAATCGTATCCGTCGATACCGTGCACGTCTGTGAAGTGGTAGATGAACTGACATTGAATGGACGGGTCACTTTCAATCAGGATCAGGTGGCAAATGTGTATCCGATGTTCGGAGGAACCGTGACGGAACTGCGTGCCGAAATAGGAGACTTTGTTCACAAAGGAGAAGTGCTGGCAGTGATCCGTAGCGGGGAAGTGGCGGATTATGAGAAACAATTGAAAGAAGCTGAACAACAACTCTTGCTGGCCCGGCGGAACATGGATGCCACACAGGATATGTACACTTCCGGCATGGCATCGGATAAAGATGTACTTCAGGCCAAGCAGGAACTGGCAACTGCGGAAGCGGAAGAAAGACGAATCAAAGAAATATTCTCCATTTATCACTTCTCCGGAAATGCTTTTTATCAGCTCAAATCTCCCGTATCAGGCTTTATTGTGGAAAAGCAGATTAGCAGGGATATGCAGCTGCGCCCCGACCAGGGGGATGCGCTGTTTACGATTTCCGGTCTGTCCGATGTATGGGTGATGGCGGATGTGTATGAAAGTGATATTAGTAAGGTTTCCGAGGGAGCTGATGTCCGTATCTCGACTTTGGCATATCCGGAAAGGACATTTACAGGTACGATCGACAAGGCCTATCACCTGTTGGACAGTGAAAGTAAGACAATGAACGTACGCATCAAACTGAAAAACGAGGATTACTTGCTGAAGCCGGGTATGTTTACAAACGTGAGCGTGAAGTGTAAAGCGGAAGATACTTCCATGCCTCGTATCGACTCCCATGCGCTGGTGTTCGAGGGAGGAAAGAATTATGTGGTCACAGTAGAGCCTGACCAGCGTCTGAAGATAAAGGAAGTAGACGTTTACAAACAGTTGAGCAAGGAATGTTATGTCCGTTCCGGTCTTTCCGAAGGAGACAGGGTACTGAATAATAATGTATTGTTAGTGTATAATGCTTTGAATGCGGATTAAAAATCAGAGAATAGTATGCATAAATTCATAGATAATATAGTAGCCTTCTCGCTGAAGAATAAGTTCTTTATATTCTTCTGTACGGTGATTGCCGTTATAGCCGGAGCCGTCTCATTCAAACATACGCCGATAGATGCCTTTCCGGATGTAACGAATACAAAAGTGACGATCATCACGCAATGGGCGGGCCGTAGTGCGGAAGAGGTGGAGAAATTTATCACGATTCCCATTGAGATAGCCATGAATCCCGTACAGAAAAAAACGGATATTCGTTCGACCACTCTTTTCGGACTTTCTGTGATCAATGTAATGTTCGAAGATCGTGTTGATGACTTTACAGCCCGTCAGCAAGTCTACAATTTGCTGAATGATGCCGATCTTCCCGAAGGCGTGACTCCCGAAGTACAGCCTTTGTACGGACCTACCGGAGAAATCTATCGCTACACCCTGCGCAGTGACAGACGTAGTGTACGCGATTTGAAAACGATTCAGGACTGGGTGATCGAACGAAATCTCCGTTCGGTATCAGGTGTAGCTGATATCGTCAGTTTCGGTGGCGAGGTGAAGACATTCGAAGTGAGCGTGAATCCTCATCAGTTGATTAATTACGGAATTACCTCTCTCGAACTTTATGACGCGATAGCCAAGAGTAATATCAATGTAGGAGGAGATGTCATCACGAAAAGTTCTCAGGCATACGTAGTCCGGGGAATCGGTTTGATAAACGATCTGGATGAATTGCGAAACATTGTAGTGAAGAACATCAACGGAACGCCGATTCTCGTAAAGAACCTGGCAGATGTTCACGAATCCTGCCTGCCCCGCCTCGGACAAGTGGGACGAATGGATGAGAACGATGTCGTTCAGGGAATTGTGGTGATGCGTAAAGGGGAGAACCCCGGTGAAGTCATTGCAAATCTGAAAGATAAGATAGAAGAATTGAATCAGAATGTACTTCCTGAAGATGTACGGATAATACCGTTCTACGACCGTGAGGACTTGGTGAACCTGGCGGTAAAAACGGTGACCCATAATCTGATTGAAGGAATATTGTTGGTTACGTTTATTGTGTTAATCTTCATGGCAGATTGGCGGACAACCGTGATTGTTGCGGTGATTATTCCATTAGCTTTGTTATTCGCATTTATTTGTTTACGCGTGATGGGGATGTCTGCCAATCTGCTTTCTATGGGGGCCATTGACTTTGGTATTATTATCGATGGGGCAGTGGTGATGGTGGAAGGTGTGTTTGTCGCTTTGGACAAGAAGGCGAAAGAGGTGGGAATGCCCGCATTCAATGTGATGTCCAAGATGGGACTGATCCGTCATACCGCCAAGGATAAGGCAAAAGCGGTATTTTTCTCCAAACTGATCATCATTACTGCCTTAATTCCTATTTTCTCTTTTCAGAAAGTGGAAGGAAAAATGTTCTCACCTTTGGCATATACATTGGGTTTTGCTTTGCTGGGTGCGCTTATTTTCACATTAACGCTGGTTCCCGTCATGTCGTCCATGTTGCTGAAAAAGAATGTACGCGAAAAGAACAACCGCTTTGTCCATTTCATCAATCAAAAGTGCACGGCTCTTTTTGATACCTTCTATGCTCATCGCAAGCTGACTATCGGACTGGCAACCGTAGTTGCAGGAGTCGGTTTATGGCTTTTCTCTTTCCTCGGGACGGAGTTTCTTCCTCAGCTCAACGAAGGTTCGATCTACATCCGTGCTACGCTGCCGCAAAGTATATCGCTGGATGAATCCGTAACGCTGGCAAATAAGATGAGAAAGAAACTATTGACTTTCCCCGAAGTGAGGCAGGTACTGTCTCAAACCGGACGTCCCAACGACGGAACGGATGCAACCGGATTTTATAATATTGAGTTTCACGTAGATATTTATCCGGAGAAAGACTGGGAAAGCAAACTGACCAAACTGCAGCTTATCGACAAGATGCAGGAAGATTTATCCATTTATCCCGGCATTGACTTTAACTTTTCGCAGCCGATTACGGATAATGTGGAAGAAGCGGCTTCCGGTGTAAAAGGTTCTATTGCGGTGAAAGTGTTCGGTAAGGATTTGTACGAATCGGAAAAACTGGCCGTCCAGATTGATAAGATCTTAAATACCGTGCAGGGAATTGAAGACTTGGGAGTGATTCGCAATATCGGCCAGCCGGAACTTCGTATTGAACTGAACGAACGTCAGTTGGCACGTTATGGAGTGGCTAAGGAAGATGTTCAGTCTATCATTGAAATGGCTATTGGCGGGAAGTCAGCTTCGCTGTTGTATGAGGACGAACGGAAATTTAATATCATGGTGAGGTATAGTGAAGAGTTCCGTCAGAATGAAGAGGAGATAGGTAAGATACTGGTTCCGGCGATGGACGGAACGATGGTGCCTATTAAGGAACTGGCAGATATCACTACGATTACAGGACCATTATTGATCTTCCGTGACAACCATGCTCGTTTCTGTGCTGTCAAGTTCTCGGTGAGAGGACGGGATATGGGTACGGCAGTTGCCGAAGCGCAGAAAAAGGTAAATGCTTCCGTCCATTTACCGGCTGGATATTCTTTGAAATGGACGGGTGATTTTGAGAATCAGCAGCGTGCTTCGAAACGTCTGGCACAGGTAGTACCTATCAGCATTGCCATTATTTTTATTATTCTGTTTATTCTCTTCTCCAATGCAAGAGATGCAGGACTGGTATTGCTGAATGTACCGTTTGCTGCCGTGGGAGGTATCGCAGCCCTTCTGATAACGGGCTTCAATTTCTCTATATCGGCGGGTATCGGTTTTATCGCCTTGTTCGGTATCTGCATACAGAATGGAGTTATTATGATTTCCGATATCAAGGCAAATCTGAAACTGGGTTCGCCTTTACAGGAGGCCACTAAAGAAGGAGTCCGATCACGTATCCGCCCTGTGATAATGACGGCGGCTATGGCAGCTATCGGTCTGTTGCCTGCGGCTATGAGTCATGGTATCGGTTCGGAATCACAGCGTCCGTTGGCGATTGTCATTATCGGCGGATTGATAGGAGCGACTTTCTTCGCCCTGTTCATCTTCCCGCTGATTGTGGAAGTAGTGTATGAACGAATGCTATATGATAAAAACGGAAAATTATTGCAAAGACGTATCTAATTCATTTTCTATTCTTTCTATGAAAGAAACGGCATAGATTAAATTTTAATTTCGTTTTCAGTAGGTAGAAGTGAGGAAGGGACAAAAGTCGGTTGAATCAGAAGATCACCCGTACTTTTGTTCCTTTTTCTATTTCCGAAGATATTTCCAGTCTGGCGTTGTAGGCAGATACTATTTTCTGCGTCAGGCTGAGGCCGATGCCCTGACCTGCATAGTCATGTGTGTTGCTGCCCCGATAGAAAGACTGGAATATATGTTCTATTTCTTCCGGAGGAATGCCGATGCCCTGATCTTTTATTTCAAGAACGAGGTGTTGATCTTTTTGGCTGAGCGTAATGTCTACTTCCTTTTCAGAATATTTGCAGGCATTATCGATGATATTCTTTAAAGCTATTTTGAGCAGATAAGGATTGGCCTTTACAGTGGCAGCCTTACCTGTTTCTTGATAATGGAGACGGATTCGTTCGTTCATTTTTATTAAGTCATTCAGCATATCCGGCAGAGACATTGCCTCCATATTGCTTTTTATGAGCTCTTCATCCTGACGTGAAAGGAAAAGAAGATGGCGGATCAGATTGGAGATTCGCTTGCTTTCGGATGAGATTCGTTGCAGGGCTTCGATATATTCTCCGGTACTTCTTTCTTTCAGCAGACTGATTTCACATTCTCCCTGTATGGCGGTTATGGGGTTGTTCAGTTCATGCGAAGCATGGCTGACAAAGGACTTTTCAGCTTTGAAAGCACTGTCCAGACGGTCGAGCATGCTATTCAGTGTTTCGATCATGTCTTCCAGTTCATCGTTGTTTCCGGTCGTCTTTAACCGGCGGTTCAGACTGTTGGCTCGTATCCTCTTCAGCTCCTTCAGTATATGCTGCAGGGGGATAAGAATACGGCCGGAATAGATTTTCCCGACTAAATAAATCAGGATGGAACTGAATAAAACCAGAAAGATGGAGAGAAGCAAGAGGTGTTCTTTGATTTCTGCACCGTACACATTCCGGGACATGACGAGGACGATGAAATTTCCTTCATTATCGGGATAATAAAGGGCGGCTCCCAACTGGTCTTTGTATTTAAAAGAAAAAGGGACGCTGTCTTCACCGGCTATCAGGAGTGCCTGCTGATGCTGGGTCAGATATTTGTTCAGTGTGTCACGGACTTCGGAGAGACTGTCCATATTTAAAAGAATCTCATGAGCTTCGGGCAAGAGTTCGTCATATTTGCGCTGGATAATCTGGTAACTCTGTTCGTCTATTTCGTCTTTCTCCCAGTGCTTTTGTGCGGTCAGATATGCTTTTTCACGAAGATAGGAGGCATAGAGTTTATTGATAAACTGTGTGCTGAAAAGATAGAATACGGCGATAATGATGATAGTTGTCAGTACACTGAGCAACGTATAGAAGAGAGCTATTTTAGAACCTATTTTCATACACGGATTTGTTTGATGGATGTTCAGGCATTCATGATATATCCTAATCCTACTACTGTATGAATCAGTTTCTTGTCGAAGTCACGGTCTATCTTTACCCGCAGATAATTGACGTATACGTCTACGATGTTGGTATTCGTATCAAAGTTCTTGTCCCATACGTCTTTGAGCAGCGTAATGCGCGATAAGGCTACCCCTTGGTGAGTCATGAAATATTCGAGCAGACGGTATTCTTTTACGGTGAGATCGATATCCGCATCACCTCTTTTCGCCCGTCTGGTGTTACAGTCCAATACCAGATTGTCGCAAGTCAGTTGATTGGTTACAGTCTCCTTGTTTCGTCGCAGCAGCGCCTTGATACGTGCTTCCAGTTCCTGAAAACTGAAAGGCTTGACAAGATAATCGTCTGCTCCTGCATCCAGTCCTTTTACAATGTCTTCCGTAGTGCCTAAAGCCGTCAGCATAATGACCGGTGCCTGGTAACCGAACATCTGCCGATAGAGATGGCAAAGTTCGAGCCCGTTTATTTTCGGCATGATAATATCCAGGATTACAAGGTCGAAAGGTTCTTCCTGAAGGATTCTCCAACCCGTATTTCCGTCATGACAGACTGTTACCGAATGTCCGAACTCTTTCAGTCCCCGTTCGATAAAGGAGGCGATATTGACTTCATCTTCTGCTAATAGTATCTTTGCCATAAATCTACATTGTTTAGATGCAAAGATACTTTTTCTTTGCATCCGAAGAAAGAAAAACGGCATACATTTAAGTGTTTCTCCTTTCTGAACTGTATTATATATAAACAGACGATTATACTATGAAAGTAAAACATTTAGTTGGAGCTTTTCTGTGTGTGCTGGGATGCTATGCCTGTAGTAGCCCGAAAACAGAGGTCCAGTCACCGGACGGACATATCAAGATGACATTGACGGTAGACGAAAACGGCAAACCGTTTTATAATGTGTCGGTGGATGACTCCCTCTTGATAGAAAATTCAGCCATGGGCTTTACGGCGGCTAACGGCATCATTCTGGCAGAAGGTTTTCAGGTGAAGAACACGACTTTCAGCAGTGAAGACGAAACTTGGACACAGCCGTGGGGAGAGAATAAAAAGAACCGGAATCATTATAACGAAATGGCAGTCAGCCTGACAAATGAAGATCAGGTACAACTGACACTCCGTTTCCGTGTATTTGATGATGGAATCGGTTTCCGCTATGAATACACGGTGCCGACTGTAGATTCTTTATTGATTACCGACGAACTGACTACTTTCCGTTTCCATCGTGACGGAACTTCGTGGTCGATTCCCGCCAGTGCCGAAACATATGAACTACTCTATCAACAACAACCGATTTCCGAAGTGGAAACGGCTAATACACCTTTCACATTCAAGACTGCGGATGGAGTTTACGGAAGTATACACGAAGCCGCTTTGTATGATTTTCCGGAAATGACTCTGAAGCAAATCGGCCATTATACATTGAAAGCGGAACTTGCCCCGTGGCCTGACGGCATTAAGGTGCGTAAGGGAAATCACTTCACGACCTCATGGCGCACCATACAGATCGCACCGGAAGCTGTCGGTTTGATCAACTCTTCACTCATTCTGAATCTGAATGATCCTTGCGTACTGGAAACTACGGACTGGATTCGTCCGCTGAAATATGTAGGAGTGTGGTGGGGGATGCACCTCGGCGTAGAGACCTGGAAGATGGACGAACGTCACGGAGCTACTACTGCCAATGCAAAGAAATACATAGATTTTGCCGCGGCCAATCATATCGAAGCTGTCCTGTTCGAAGGTTGGAACGAAGGTTGGGAGAGTTGGGGCGGTATGCAGAGCTTTGATTTCACCAAGCCATACGCGGATTTCGATATTGATGAAATCGTACGTTATGCCAAAGAGAAAGGCGTTGAAATCATGGGACATCATGAGACCGGAGGGAATATTCCTAACTATGAACGTCAGATGGATCATGCCATGCAATGGTATACCGATCATGGTATCCACCTCCTGAAGACGGGATATGCAGGCGCATTTCCGGATGGATATCTGCATCATAGCCAATACGGTGTCAATCACTATCAACGGGTAGTGGAAACTGCCGCCCGTCATCAAATGACTCTGGATGCACACGAACCGATCAAAGATACCGGTATCCGTCGTACATGGCCGAATATGATGACACGCGAGGGGGCAAGAGGCATGGAATGGAATGCGTGGAGTGAAGGCAATCCTCCTTCTCATCACGTGATGTTACCGTTCACCCGCCTGCTGTCCGGTCCGATGGATTATACGCCGGGAACTTTTGATATTCTGTTCTTGAAAACGAAGGATTCTCCGCGCCGACAGAAGTGGAACGATCAGGATAAAGGCAATAGCCGTGTGAATACGACGCTGGCTAAACAACTGGCTAATTGGGTAATCCTGTATTCTCCTTTGCAGATGGCTTCGGATATGATCGAGCATTATGAAGGACATCCGGCATTCCAGTTCTTCCGTGATTTTGATCCGGATTGTGATGAATCGAAAGCACTGGCAGGTGAACCGGGAGAGTTCATTGCAGTGGTACGTAAAGCAAAAGGCAATTATTTCCTGGGAGCAGCTACCAATGAAAGCCCCCGTACTTTAGAAGTAAAACTGGACTTCCTGGAACCAGGCAAGCAGTATAAGGCTGTCATCTATGCGGATGGCGAAAAGGCTGACTGGAAAACGAATCCTACCGATTATAAGATTACGGAACAGATTGTAACATCTGAAAATACGTTGAGTATACGGATGGCTCCCGGAGGCGGGCAGGCTGTTTCGTTTATAAAAAGTAATAGGTAGTAAGTAATAGGTAATAGGTAATAAGTAATAGGTGAGGGTAATAAGTGAGGTTGTTAAAGTAGAGAGATTGTCGGAGGATAACAAGATAAAATTAAGTTGGTTAGGTTAGACTGAAAAAACGGTGGACAGAGTTTTGATACCTGTTCACCGTTTTTGTTTTTATTGAGTATGGTTTTGAAAGGATGTGTTATCCTTTTGCTTCCTGATACATAAAGCGTTTGATTGATTTCTTCGCAGTCTTTTCAAATTCCTCGAAATGGATTTTGACTTTGCTTATCTGAGAATAATTGGGAAGCTGCTGATTCAGTTCAACACGATTGGCTTCCATAACTTTTATGATATCGGCCTGTTGCAAGCCATGGGCAAAAGCATCGTCAAAGTCCGGATAAATCAGTGCGACCAACTTGTCGTGCTGCAAAACGATCAGTGACTCGGCAACATAAGGCATATTATTCAGTTTGCTTTCTATCTCTTCCGGATAGATATTCTGTCCGCTGGAAGTCAGAAGCAGATTCTTGCTACGACCGCGAACTGTCACATATCCTTCGTCGTCGATTGTTCCTAAATCACCCGTGTGAAGCCATCCGTTGGCATCAATAATTTGTGCCGTCGCTTCCGGATTTTTATAATATCCCAGCATCATATTCATTCCCCTGCATACGATTTCTCCGGCATGTGTTTTAGGGTCGGGCGAGTCGATGCGGACTTCCATTCGGGTGGTTGCCTTGCCGCAGGAAGCCAGTTTCAGTGTTTCCCAACGGCTGGAGCAAATAATCGGGCCACATTCGGTCATACCGTAAGCGATGGTGTAGGGAAAGCCTATCTTTTTGAGGAACGCTTCTACTTCGGCATTGAAAGGAGCACCGCCGATAATGATTTCATCGAAGTTCCCACCGAAGATTTCCATAGCAGCCTGTCGCGCCAACGATTTGATTTTATCGTTTACAATGGGCACTTTAAGCAATAGTTTACCGATTTTGCTGTCCACTCTCGGAAGAATATCTTTTTTGATAATTTTCTCTACGATCAAAGGTACACAGGAGATCACTCTTGGCTTTATTTCTGCAAAAGATTGCGCAATAATCTTCGGAGACGGCATACGTGTCAGGAAGTAAATGTGCGCTCCGGCAGAGAAACCATATAAGAAATCGTATACCATGCCGAATACATGACCCATCGGAAGCATGGAAACGATGTGATCGCCCGCTTTCACAGGAAGCATCTCGAAACAGTATGCTACGTTCGACCAAATACTGCGGTAGGGGAGCATGACTCCTTTGGAATATCCGGTAGTGCCGGAGGTATAATTGATGATAGCCAGTTCTTCCGGACGGTCCTTCCGGTAACAGATATGTTCGGGGCGGAAATTCTTCGGATAACGCTGACCGTAAATAGCGTTCCGGTGTTCGAAGGCGTAAGTCAGTTTCTCGTTGCGCGATACCAATGCAGTGAAATCGGTGAGTGAAGCGATACCTTCCAGTAGCGGCATTGCGTCTTCATTCAGATTTTCCCATGCCTGATCGCCGACAAAGAGTAATTTGGCTTCGGAGTGATTGACGATATTATGAATATTATCCGCTTTGAACTCATGCAGAATAGGAACGATGACGGCTCCGTAAGTGATAGTGGCTAAGAAGGTGACTCCCCAATGGGCACTGTTCCGGCCGCAGACTGCTATTTTATCTCCTGGCTGGATACCGGCACTTTCCAATACAATGTGAAACTTGGCTATCTTGCGCGCTACATCCTTATATTGAAGCGTGATTCCTTTGTAGTCTGTCAATGCATCTTTATCCCAGTTTTTAATGATGCTCTGTTCAATATAATCAATGAACTGATGTTCTTGTTCCATTCGATTTTTGCACATTTGATTTAAAATTGCGCAAAAATAACATTTCATTAACGGAAACCGAAGTTTACAATTAAGTTTTACGGTTAATTAACGGGGGAGGAAAAGCTGACTAAAAAGTCGGTAGTATCTTAACTCTCCTCCTTCGGGAAGGAGGAGTCCCCGTAGGGGGAGGTGGTAGGTGAACACATAACTCTGTTGTTTACAATAGAATAGGAATAAACCTTATTTTACCTACCACCCCGGCTTTCAGCCACCTCTCCTTTCCGAAAGGAGGGGAATTGGAGATACTATTGACTTTTTAGTCAGTCCCTATAAACATCAGGATTCGCTGTTGGCTTCCTCGTCCTCTTTGGGCTTTTCGGAGATGAGCAGCAATTTATCGTTCACATGCAGTTTCAGCGTTCCGTTCGGTATCAGGAACTCATCCCCACGTTTCACAATCATTACCAGCGTGCCTTTGGGGAGATTCATATCTTTCAGCGTATCTGCCTCTTCCAGCATTTCCTGTGTGATAGTCATATCTTTGAGGTCTGTATCAATCTCTTCCGGAAGTTCCACTCCGAAATCATTCCCCGTCTTTTCCAGCGGTTTGGACAGATGTAACAGGCGGGCAACGAAAGAAACCGTTGTTCCCTGCACTACCAGTGAAACGATTGTGATGAAGAATACGACATTAAAGATAATATTCGATCCTTCGACTCCTGCAACCACCGGATAAGTGGCGAAGATAATGGGAACTGCTCCACGCAATCCTACCCAGGAGACGAACAGCCGCGATTTCATTGTAATCTTCCGGAACGGAAGCAAACAGAGGAACACACTTAACGGGCGACCGATCACAATCATGAAGACACCGATCAATAGTGCTACTGCTGCAACTTCCAGCATTTCATGAGGATTAACGAGAAGTCCGAGGCAGAGGAACATGATGATCTGGAACAACCAGGTAAGTCCGTCCATGAACGTATAAATGTCTTTGCGGTGCATGATCTTGTTGTTTCCTACCATAATACCTGCGATATATACGGCAAGGTAACCATTTCCTTTCAGTAAATCAGTGATAGAGAAGGTGAAGAAAACAAACGCCAGCAACAAGATAGGATACAACGCCTGATTGTCGATGTTGAGCTTGTTCAGCATACGGATAGCCAGTTTTCCGAGCACGTATCCGGCAGCCGCGCCGACTATAAACTGAATGATGAAAGAAGCGGCGATAGCCCCGACTCCCATACCTGCCGATTGGATAAACTGTATCAGGACAATGGTGAGCATGTATGCCATCGGGTCGTTACTTCCACTTTCCAGCTCCAGCATGGGGCGGAGGTTGTGTTTCAGATTCATCTTCTGCGAACGCAGGATGGCGAACACCGAAGCCGAGTCCGTAGAGGACATGGTAGATGCCAGTAGCAATGACGTGGTGATAGGCAGATAGATATTCGTCCAGCTCATTCCGGACAGCCACCAGATAAATAATCCGGTGAAAAGAGCGGTTAGTAGAACTCCGACGGTAGAAAGCACGATACCTGGACCTAAAATGGGTTTGATTTCTCTGAATTTCGTATCCATACCTCCCGAAAACAGGATGATGCTTAAAGCAACCATACCGATGAATTGCGCATCTTTTGCGTCATGAAACTGGAGTCCGAGTCCGTCACTTCCGAACAACATTCCTACTACGAGGAACAGTAATAAGGTGGGCACTCCGAAGCGATATCCTGTTTTTCCGACAACGATGCTTACGAAAAGTAAGATAGAACCAATTAGTAGGGTGTTTTCTGCTGTAAATATCATAGGCAATATATTATTAAGTTATTAAATGTGTCGTAATAGGTCTCACCGTGCGAAGTTACACATTATTTAAAACAAATAAAGAGTCTTTTTGGATGTATTTTTGTGAAAAAAGGTAGTTAAATTGTCTAAAAAGATTAATTTTGCACTCAATTAATCTACATCATACTTATGGATTCAAACAATCTTACTCCTTTACGGAAAGGAGTGGTAGGAGTACAATTCTTGTTTGTAGCTTTCGGAGCTACGGTGCTCGTGCCGCTTTTAGTGGGGCTTGACCCTTCCACCGCCTTGTTCACAGCCGGCATTGGTACACTCATTTTTCATGCGGTTACCCGAGGGAAAGTGCCTATCTTTTTAGGAAGTAGTTTTGCGTTTATTGCTCCGATAATAAAAGCGACAGAACTTTACGGATTAGCGGGCACTCTGTCCGGAATGGTGGGCGTCGCATTGGTTTATTTTGTAATGAGCGCGTTGGTCAAATGGCAAGGGGTGAGGGTGATTGAACGTCTGTTTCCTCCGGTGGTTATTGGGCCGGTTATTATTCTGATCGGTTTGTCACTCGCGGGGACAGGAGTAAATATGGCGAAGGAGAACTGGGTGCTGGCCTTGTTGTCGCTGGTTACGGCAGTCGTTGTCTCGATGAAAGCGAAAGGACTTTTGAAGTTGATTCCTATCTTTTGCGGTATCATTGTCGGTTATCTGGCGGCATGGCTTTTCTATGATCTGGATTTGTCCGGTGTGAGGGATGCGGCATGGATCGGGCTGCCGCAGTTCGTGTTTCCCAAGTTCTCATGGGAGCCGATACTGTTTATGATTCCGGTAGCTATTGCTCCGGTGATAGAGCATATCGGAGATGTATACGTGGTCAATACAGTTACAGGAAAAGATTTCGTGAAAGATCCCGGTCTGCATCGTACGTTGTTGGGCGATGGGCTGGCTTGCTGCTTTGCCGGATTGGTCGGCGGTCCTCCGGTGACGACTTATTCGGAGGTGACGGGTGCGATGTCATTAACGAAAATCACCAATCCGCAAGTCATCCGGATTGCTGCCATATCCGCTATCTTATTCTCCGTTGTCGGTAAAATCAGTGCGTTGCTGAAATCCATTCCAAGTGCGGTATTGGGGGGAATTATGCTTTTGCTGTTCGGAACCATCGCTTGTGCCGGAATAGGTAATCTGGTAAATAACTGTATTGATCTGAGCCGTACAAGAAACATCATCATTGTCTCTCTGACATTGACTGTCGGCATTGGCGGAGCTGTTCTCACGTGGGGAGACTTTTCATTATCCGGCATCGGACTGGCCGCTTTGGTCGGAGTACTTCTTAATTTGATATTACCGAAGGACGATTGACTCTGTTCTTGAAATGGTCAGGACTGTGTCAAGGTTAATAGTAACTAAACTAGGACCGACTTTTAATCAGCCCCAGTTTAGTTACTATTGACACCCCTCCTTTTTATATTTAATAGTTAAGGCTTAGAATGTATATACGTCTTGTGTTTATGACAAGAACTTCATAATATCTTCGTCTGCGGTACTGATGCCACCGATTCCGAATTGTTCGATCAATACGTTTTTTACGTTTGGTGAAAGGAAGGCCGGAAGAGTAGGTCCCAGATGAATATTCTTCACTCCCAGTGCCAGCAATGCCAGCAATACGATCACCGCTTTCTGTTCGTACCATGCGATGTTATATACGATAGGAAGTTTGTTGACGTCGTCCAATCCGAATACTTCTTTCAGTTTCAGTGCGATGACAGCCAGTGAGTAACTGTCGTTACATTGCCCTGCATCCAATACGCGGGGAATGCCGTTAATGTCACCTAAAGCCAGTTTGTTGTATCTGTATTTAGCGCAACCGGCAGTCAGTATGACTGTATCTTTCGGAAGTTTCTCGGCAAATTCGGTATAATATTCACGACTTTTCATACGTCCGTCACATCCTGCCATAACGAAGAACTTACGGATCGCTCCGCTTTTCACGGCTTCTACTACCTTATCCGCCAAAGCCACTACCTGTGCATGGGCAAAACCTCCGATCAACGTTCCGCTTTCGATGGCCGTCGGCGGTTGACATTGCTTGGCATGTGCAATCAGTGCGGAGAAATCTTTCGGTTTTCCGTCTTTGCGTTCGGGGATGTAATGTGCTCCCTCCAGTCCGCAGGCTCCGGTGATGTAGATACGGTCTTTGTAAGAAGCGTTGGCACGCGGAGGAACGATGCAGTTACTGGTAAACAGGATCGGTCCGTTGAAACTTTCAAACTCTTCTTTCTGTTTCCACCAGGCATTTCCATAGTTTCCTGCCAGATGCTTGTATTTTTTCAGTTGGGGGTAATAATGTGCGGGGAGCATTTCACTGTGAGTGTAAATGTCTATACCTGTTCCTTCGGTCTGTTCCAGCAATTCTTCGAGGTCTTTCAGATCATGGCCGCTGATAAGGATACCGGGATTATTGCGGACACCTAGATTCACTTCCGATATTTCCGGATTTCCGTAGCTGTTTGTATTGGCGGCATCCAGTTGTGCCATGGCGGAAACTCCGTGCTTGCCTGTTGCCAGAGTAAGCTGAACCAATTCTTCCATCGTAATATCATTGCGGGTGAGCTCGGCCAGTGCACTTTGCATAAAGGCGAAGATTTCCGGCGACTGGTATCCAAGGTTATGCGCATGCTCAACGTAAGCCGCCATACCTTTCAGTCCGTAGTGTACCAGTTCTTTCAGCGAACGGATATCTTCGTCGGGTGTGCGAAGTACTCCTACTGTCCTGGCTTTCTCTTCAAACTCATCTTCATTCCCATCCCAAAGACATTCGTCGGGAGCATTTGCAATGGTTACTTTGCTGGCGAGTTCGTTTTTCAGTTGTAGTCCTTCTTTTATTTTTCTGATGATGGCCGCTTTGTCAAAATTGGCGTTAGTGATGGTGATGAACAGGGCATCGTAGATAAATTTGTCTGCTTCTTCAGAAGGATGTCCTTCCCGGCGCAGATGTTCGTTGTACACGGCGATTCCTCGTACTACAAAGAGCAGCAGGTCTTGCAGGTTAGCCACTTCGGATGTTTTTCCGCATACTCCTTTTAAGGTACAGCCTGTACCCATTGCGGTCTCTTGACATTGATAACAGAACATACTCATAACTTTTACGTTTTAATTAGTCTTATTTGATTATGAACGCAAAAGTAGGGGGAAAGTTTGAGGTAAGTTTGTAACCAATGTTACATTGGGCGAAAAAAAAATCGGATGCTATGAGCTAAATTAAATTAGCTATAATCATATTCCGATTAGCTATAATGAAAAAAAGATTAGCTATAATGAAACCGGAGTGAACTCTTGGTCATTGAATCAGCCGGATCAGCCATTCTTTCTGTAAGATAGTAATCTGTTTCCGGTCGGCTATGATCATACCGTCTTCCTGCATGTGCGACAGTTCACGTGCTAGAGAAGGACGGGAGACACCGAAGTAATCGCTCAGTTCCTGTTGCGAGCGGTCGAGGGTGATCTGTAGCTGTTGCTGCTGTTTGTATAACCGTAGCAGATAAGATGCTATCTTTTGCCGGATAGTCTTGAAGGACATAAAGAAAAGCTTATCCGATAGGGTACGGGCATAATTGGCGGATAGATTCATATAATTCTCCAAAAACTGCTCGTTCCTACGAAAAAGTTCCAGTACGCTGGCTTTGGGGATTTCGATTACTTCCGTCGGTTCGTTGGCGGTCACTTCTACCGGAAAGCGATTCTCTTCTCCGAAAAGGAAAAGAGGGGCAAGGGCCCTTGGTGCGGCAATGTCTTCTACTTTGATGAGTCTTCCGGAATAGTCAATCATTTCACCACGGACACTTCCTTTGGTCAGTATCACAAGACGGTTGCACACATCTCCCTGTCGTGCCAGTATTTCTCCTTTTCTATAAGATCGGGTGTGGAAACTGATCTCTTCCAGATTGGCGGATAACTTCTCCGGAGTAATCCCCCGGAATAATGGGTTATTGGTGAGTGCAGGTGTCATAGGCTGGTCTGTTATTTGAATTTTAATATGAATTTCGTTTCCTTATGGTCCGGTAACAGCGTGAGGCTTCCACCCGAAAGCCGCATGATTTGACGCGAAATACTTAGGCCGATTCCGCTGCCTCCTTCTTTGGTAGTGAAGAAAGGGATAAAAATATGCTCCGCTATTTCCGGTGGAATGACGGGACCGTTATTCTTTATCTCAATCAGCACCTCTTCCGTTTCGTTGCAATAAACCAGAATGTCGATTTGTCCGTCCGGCTGATCACCGATTGCCTGAATCGCATTTTTCAGAAGATTAATGACTACTTGCGAAATCAGATTCTCATCTGCATGCAGGATCAGGTCGGCAGGATCGATCTTTGTATGGAACGTGATGTGGTCACAAGGATTCTGATGGCGAGCAAGTTCCACCATTCGTTCGATGAATGCTTTCAAGTAAAACAATGAAGGTTCCGGAGTCGGTATCCGTGTGAATTTGCGGTAAGACTCCACGAAAGCAAGCAGTCCTTTTCCCGTGGTACTGATGGTTTGCAGTCCGTGACTGATCTCTTCATCCTTGTCCTCCACCATCGAGAGAAGCGTATCGCTGAGCGAAGTGATGGGAGTCACGGAGTTCATGATCTCATGAGTCAGTACTCGGGTCAGGCGAATCCATGAATCTATTTCCTTTTCGTCCAGCTCAATATTAATATCATTCAGTGCAAGGATGCGCAAATGTTCTTTGTGTACGTTGATTTCTGACACGCGAATGGACAGATTGACCGTTCCCCGTTCATTGTGAAACACCACTTGCAGCTTATCTCCAGAACAACAATTTTCTATCTTCTCCATCAGCGTAGCATCTACTTTACTCAATTGGCGGACATGGGTGAATACATTCAGTCCCAAAAGCCGGAGTGCTTCTTTGTTTTTCTGATAGACCGCTCCGTTATCATTGAGCACCAGCAGTCCCGTGCTGACAAAGTCAAGAATCAGTTCGTAGTACTTTTCCTGTTGGGCAGTCTCCGCTTTTACATTATATAAAATGTGGCCCACCCGATTGAGTGCCCGATTGATCTGTTTACTCTCGGGAGTACCGGACTCTTCGGGGAAACGGAAGGCACTGTCATTATTCTCCAACGCATCGATCATGAAGAGCACCTGCTTGATGTGCAGGCGATAAAGCCGGACTTGCCAGATGATACTTAAGATCAGCAGACAGGCACTGACGCTGAACCAGACATAAGACTGATGCACGCCCAAACAGATAGTCGCCAGACAGCAAATGACCGTCAGTGATACCCTGAACCAATATTGGTTGGCTACTTGTTGTAGAATCCGGTTCATAATCCGAATTTTTTCATCTTGTTATAGAGAGTCTGTCGGGTAATTCCCAGTTGCGCAGCTACTGCCGAAAGATTTCCTGCACAGGCATCCAGCGCTTTCCGTATCATTTGTACTTCCATCTCTTCCAAGGTGGAAATATTCTTCTCGGAAGTTTCTGTCTTTCGGGAGGATAACTGGAACAATTCCGCAGGGATTTGCAACCCGTCGTTAATGATGACCACCTTTTCGATTGCGTGCTCCAATTCGCGGATATTGCCGTACCAGGGATGCGCGGTAAGCTTTTCCTTTGCTGCCGGACTGAATTTCATCGGTTCCTTATCATATTGCTTGCAGAAGCGGATGATAAATCTTTCGGCAAGAGGGACAATATCTTCTTTCCGTTCTCTCAAAGGAGGGATTTCTATATGAATGGTGTTGATACGGTAGAGTAAGTCTTCCCGAAACTCTTCCCGGTCTACCATTTCCTGCAAATTCCGGTTGGTGGCGCATATCAGACGGATGTCAATAGGAATCGGAGTGTTACTTCCCACTCGCACGATACTTCTTCGTTGGATAGCCGTCAATAGTTTGGCTTGCAGGTGATAGGGGAGGTTTCCTATTTCATCCAGAAACAATGTGCTGTGATCGGCAGCCTCAAACTTTCCTGTCCGGTCGGTATGCGCATCGGTAAAAGAGCCTTTCACATGCCCGAAGAGTTCGCTTTCAAATAAAGATTCGGTGATTGCTCCCATGTCCACAGCAATCATTTCCTGTTGCCTGCGGTTGGAAAGAGCGTGAATTTCACGGGCAAGCATTTCTTTTCCTGTTCCGTTTTCACCGGTAATCAGGATATTGGCGTCTGTGGAGGCTACCTTTTCGATCAGTGTTCGGAGTTGTTGCATAGACTTGCTTTCTCCCCAATAGAGTGCCGGAGTGTTGACCGGTTCCTTTTTGTTTCCTGTCTTACGTCCTTGCTGTGCGGATGAGGCGGCAGCCTGTAGTGTTTCTACCAGTTTCTGATTATTCCAGGGCTTGACGATAAAGTCCGAAGCACCTTCTTTGATTCCCCGGATAGCGAGATCAATATCCGCATAAGCAGTAAAAAGTACGACAGGAAGCTCCCGTCGTACTTTCTTTATTTCGTGCAGCCAGAACAATCCTTCATTGCCGGTATTGATGCCCGAAGTGAAATTCATATCTAATAGTACCACTTCCGGTGTTTCCTCTCGTATCGCAGTGGTCAGTGTGACCGGTGACGACAGTGTGACGACTTTCGAAAAGTAGTTTTTTAAAAGGATTTGTACCGCTGTCAGCACCCCTTTATTATCGTCTACAATGATGATGGTTCCTGATTTACTCATGTCCGAATTGGTTTGTACGCTACAAACTTACGAAAAAGTAATTCATAATTCAAAATTCGGATTTGAATTTATAGCCATTGGAACTTTAATCCGAATGATAAACTCAGATAATCACGGGGACGGAGGTAGCTATTTGTTACACCACTGATCAGATAAAGATCGCATGTACTTATCTCGTAGAAGAAAGTCACGGACTTTGCCAGAAATCGGCGGTTAGGGTCAATATCATAGGTCAGCCGTTGTCCCATGAAAACATGGATACGCACCTTGCTTGAAAAACCATAGTATCCTTTCGGATAACGTTCCGGTTCGCTGACCCAGAACTGATTGCCGAATACGGTATTCAGATATAGTCCGCAGGAAAGCGGCTCGGTAGAGAATCCTTTCCCCAGGTTGATGCTCCAGGGCATATAGTTCTGTTTCAGTGTCATGGTCACTTTTGCCTTCTTGGACGAATACTTCGGGATAAATCCGAGCAACAGGTCAGTTTCCCACTGATTTCGTTTTCCGTAATCCCATCCGGTACCGAAGGAGAGTAATCCCATATTTCCGGCATATTGTATTTTAGAGTGGGTCGGAATGATGCGTTCCCAGTTTTTGCGGAAGCGATGTACACGTCTGTCGTAGCCGGTGCGAAGAACCGGTTCGGCAATATAAGGAAGTACTGTGTCTGCTTTGACTATTGTGAATGCAGAATCACCCTCATGAAAGGCTATGATAGAATCTGCCTTAATTGCCAGTTTCAGCGAGTCGGGTTTATAGTTCCTGATAATTGTATCTGGCTTGCAAGTAGCCGAAAGCAGGCTGGGGAAGAGTAGAAGCATAGTCAGTACTCCTGCGCGGATCATATATTTAGTATTCAACCAGTTCATATTCGTATTTTTCCGGGGTTATAGTAAATACCAGATAACTGCGACTTTTCATGCAGTCGCTGACAATATAATGCACATCGTCATCAAAAAGGATTCTGTCATCGAATCCGTGATTATGGGCGGCCGTGCAGAACTGTAGTTCCGGATATTGGGTGATGTAGTACTGGAACGGCTTCGCCACATTATCATTGAACACATCTGCAAAAGGATGTGCATGCATGCTGACTACGGTTTTTTCAAACTCATCCGCCCTGTCCGTCAGTTCCTGTTCCATAAAACCGAAATTGGGAATAGGCTCCGAATAATCATATTCCAGCGCATTGGTATTAAGGCAGACGAATTTCACATTGCCCGCAATGAATGAGAAGTTGGTAGGTCCGAAAACAGCCTGATAAGTTTCTGCTCCGGTACCCAGGCAGTCATGATTCCCGATAAGGACGACATAAGGCACTTTCAGTCCGTTCATGATGTCCCGCTGCCAAAGAAACTCTTTGGTCAGCCCGAAGTCACTCATATCTCCTCCGTGAATGACGAAATCGATATCATCTCTCTTATTGACCTCTTTTACAAAGTCTTCTGTCTCATCATACCATCGCTGCGAATCGCCCATCGTGATAAAACGGATGGTTGTCTTTCCTTTGCACTTAGCTTCTATTTGTTCAATGTTATGAGCATTTACGTCTGTCTCTCCACTGATACGTACATCGTAGGGGTGGTAGTCTATCAGATCGCATCCGGCCAGAAGCAGGCAGACCAGGAGAGTGTATAAATTCTTGTTTACCATAAATAGAATAATTTATTTAATTGAAAACTTGATGCGAAGATAGAGTTTTCAGTTGAGATATGGGCGATTGCTTGGGCGAAATAAGAAAAATGGAACAATAAATAGGCATTAATGCATACTTTCCACTGAGAAAGGAAATACGATTGTCTTTGTCTAATAATTAGACGCATGTGTCTAATTATTAGACAGTAGATGATAGGACAGATAACTATAAATGATTGAGAATGAGTATTCTCACTATTGTGGCACGTTATCTGCACTGCATCATAAAAAAACAGGAATATATTATATAATCATGAGACAAATCTATTATGTCATTCGAACTTTGCTGCGGGGGCGTAGTTCCAATGTTGTCAAGGTCATTTCTTTAGGGCTTGGGCTGACAATGAGTATTTTATTATTTGCTCGCGTGGCTTTTGAGCAGAGCTTTGATAAATGCTTTAAGGATTATGAAAACTTATATCAAGTCTTTTCCATCTTTACGATGAATGGCGAACAACTCGAACCGCAAGATCAAAATTGCGGACCGGTAGCGGGTGCAATTCTTGAAAACTTTCCCAAAGAAGTGGAGGCGGCTACCAGTTACTGCCTTTGGGTGAATGATCCTCTCTATCATGGTAGTGTCCGTTTTGAAGTCAGAAAGCTGGCGGCAGATTCCCTCTTTTTCCAGACGATGGGAATCGAGGTCTTAAGCGGAACTCCGGTGAAAGATTTAGCCCAAAAAGATGTAGTTTACCTGAGTGACCGTTTGGCACGAAAGATGTTCGACACAGAGAATCCGATAGGCAAGGTTATCTCATACAGTAAAGAGATAGAACTTACGGTAAAAGGCACCTATGCTGATATACCGGAGAATGCGACGGTAAGGCCTGAAGCGGTGATTTCTCTGCCGTCGATATGGAGCCGTAAATGGGGAAATTACTCATGGAGAGGCGGCGACAGCTGGCTGGCGTTCATCCGTTTTCGTCCCGGAGCCGATAAGTCGGTAGTGAATGCCCGGATAGACGCAATGATACAGAAGTATCGTCCTGCGGAAGATCAAAAAGTGGTTGGATATACCGCTTTTGTAAAGCCCATCCGTGATGTATACCGTGACAATAAAGATGTAAGGCGGATGCGGAACATCATGACTATTCTGGGTATTACTATTCTTTTCATCGCTTCATTGAATTATGTGTTGATTTCTGTTTCATCACTTTCCTATCGGGCGAAAGCGGTCGGTGTGCATAAATGCAATGGGGCAGGAAACATGACCATATTGAGTATGTTTCTTTGGGAAACAGCGATTATCATTCTGTTTGCCCTGATCCTGATGGGATTGATCTTATTGAATTTTCAGGATTTCTTTGAAGATACGGCAGCTGTCAAGTTAAGCGCTTTGTTCAGCTTGGATCGTATTTGGGTACCTTTATTAACGGTGGCTGTACTTTTCGTTGTGGGTGGGGTATTGCCGGGACGACTGTTTGCAAGGATACCCGTTACTCAGGTATTCCGCCGATACACGGAAGGTAAAAAGGGCTGGAAACGACCGTTGCTGTTTATCCAGTTTGCCGGTGTAGCATTTATTTGCGGACTGATGTATGTGGTGATGATGCAATATTATTATATCTTGAATAAAGATTTGGGTTATAATCCAAAGCGTGTAGTGGTGGCCAATGCCAGCTTCGGTGAGGAAGAAAAAGGAAATTATGCCTTGAATGTTTTCCGGAATATGCCTTATGTGGAATCCGTGTCCAGTGCCACTTATCATCCTGTCTACGGATATAGTGGAACGATTATTAATGATGAAAGCGGACAGTCACTATTTTCATCCCGTTACTGCAGTGTTCCGGATGATTATCCGAAGATGATGGGGATGGTTCTGAAGGAGGGACGTATGCCCCGTGGTGACGATGAGACAGTCGTCAATGAGACTTTTGCCGAGTGGATGCATTGGGGAAACAATATACTGAATCGTACAGTTTATAATTCGGGATACGTATGTAAGGTAGTGGGCGTGATGAAAGATTATCGCATCGGAAGTTTTACCAGCCCGCAACAACCGTTGCTGCTTATGCACACCAAGAGGTTTGGTGATTGTATCCATGTCCGGTTGAAAGAACCTTTTGCCGAGAATCTTCTCAAACTGAATAAGGAGATGGAGAGTGCATTTCCTGATAAGACTATCGAATTTCGGTCGATGCAACAGATGATCAAAGAGAATTATAACTCTGTTCGTGTTTTCAGTAATGCTACGATGCTGGCGGCAATAACAATGTTTTTTGTGATGTTGATGGGATTGATAGGCTACACTACGGATGAGGTCCGCCGTCGTTCCAAGGAGATAGCCATACACAAGGTGAATGGTTCTGAAGCAACCGGAATCTTGGAACTGCTGGTGAAAGATGTGCTTTATGTAGCCGTTGTTGCAGTTTTAATCGGAGTGGTAGCAGCATGGTACGTCAATGGTATGTGGATGGATTTGTTTGCCGAACATGTTCCGCTCAGTTGGGCTGCCTATCTTCTGATAGCAATTGCAAATCTGGCAGTCATTGTAGCATGTGTACTTTGGAAATCATGGAAGATTGCCAATGAAAACCCGGTCAATAGTATAAAGAGCGAATAAAGAAGAAATAAAAAGTATAACAACATAATAAATGAACAAGATGATACAGATTGAAAACATTAGTAAAGTATTCCGTACTACCGAAGTAGAGACAGTCGCATTAAATCACGTGAACCTTGAAGTAAAGGAAGGAGAGTTTGTTGCCATTATGGGACCTTCGGGCTGTGGCAAGTCCACCTTACTGAATATTCTTGGTTTATTGGATAACCCAACCGAAGGTTCTTACCGATTATTGGGAGAAGAAGTTGCCGGACTGAAAGAAAAGGAACGTACCGGCGTCCGCAAAGGCAAACTGGGCTTTGTATTTCAGAGTTTTAACCTGATAGACGAACTGAATGTCTTTGAGAATGTAGAACTTCCGCTGACCTATCTTGGTATCAAATCTTCCGAACGCCGCCGCATGGTAGAAGACATCTTGAAAAGGATGAATATCAGCCACCGTGCCAAACACTTCCCGCAACAACTTTCCGGCGGTCAGCAACAACGTGTGGCAATTGCCCGTGCGGTAGTGACTAATCCAAAGCTTATCCTTGCCGATGAGCCTACCGGTAATCTGGACTCCAAGAATGGCGCGGAAGTAATGAACCTGCTGACAGAACTGAACAAGGAGGGAACCACCATTATCATGGTAACGCACTCACAGCACGATGCGAGTTTCGCACATCGTACCGTACATCTGTTTGACGGTAGTGTAGTGGCAAGTGTAACGGCATAAACCGGAACGACAATGAGACAAATCTATTATAGCATCCGAACCTTACTGCGCGAACGCGGCACAAATATCATCAGGGTAATTTCTCTTTCGCTGGGACTTACTATTGGTATTTTGCTCTTTTCGCAGATTGCGTTTGAATTGAGTTATGAACGTTGCTATCCGGAACCGGAACGACTGGCTATTGCACGTTGCCTGACCACTAACCTTAGCACGGGGGAGACAATGGGAGACGACGGCAACAATTATGATTACACACTTTTTGATGTGGTTGCATCTACTTTGGCGCAGGATATGCCCGAAGAAATAGAGTTTGCCAGTTGTGTCCTCACCGGACAAGGGATGAGTATATATTACGAAGACAAATTATTATCGGACGTTAACTATATATACGCTGATACTTGTTTCTTCCAGACTTTTGGTATCCCTGTCTTAAAAGGGAACCCGAAAGATATGATCATGCCGGGAAGTGTGTTTGTGTCAGAGCATTTTGCCCGTGAAACGTTTGGAGATGCGGACCCTATCGGTAAAATTCTTAAAGCAGACAGGCAAAATGATTTTACTATTCGTGGTGTATACAAGGATATGCCGGAGAATACGGTGCTCACTCACGACTTTGTTGTCTCCATCCATCGGGATGGAGGATATCAGGGAGGATATGGCTGGAAGGGAAATGATGTCTTTTACACGTTTCTTCGCCTGCGTAATGCTGCGGATATTGACAAGGTGAATGACAACATCCAACGGGTAATCGAAAAATACACTCCTGCCCAGTATGATGACTGGAAAATGAATTTCAGTGTCATCCCATTGGTGAAGTATCATTTGATATCTTCCGATGTGCAGAAGCGTTTGATCATATATGGCTTTCTGGGATTCGCTATCTTCTTTGTGGCCATCATGAATTATATGCTGATATCTATTGCCACCCTAAGCCGTCGTGCCAAAGGAGTAGGAGTACATAAATGCAGTGGTGCCAGTTCCGGAAATATCTTCGGCATGTTTTTGGCAGAAACAGGAATCCTTGTTATCTTTTCCGTACTTCTTAGTCTTCTGCTGATAGTCAACGCACATGAAATAATCGAAGATTTGCTTTCTGTCCGTCTATCCTCACTTTTTGCGTGGGAGACACTATGGGTGCCTTTGCTTACGATTGTGATACTTTTCCTTTTGGCAGGTGGCATACCGGGACGGCTGTTTTCGCGTATACCAGTCACGCAGGTGTTCCGTCGTTACTCTGATGGTAAAACGGGTTGGAAACGTTCGTTATTGTTTATACAGTTCACAGGTGTCTCATTTGTTTTGGGGCTGTTGCTGGTAACGCTCCTGCAATACAACCATCTGATGAGCCGCGATATGGGAATAAACGTTCCGGGACTGGTTCAGGCAGGAACCTGGTTGCCGAAAGAAACGGTAGAGCATGTCACCGATGAACTGCGTCGCCAGCCTATGGTAGAGGGAGTGGCTGTTGCTACAAGCGGAGTAATCGGACAGTACTGGACACGCGGACTGATGAGTAATGACGGTAAAAGAATCGCTACACTTAACTTTAATTATTGCAGTTATAACTATCCCGAAGTAATGGGAATAAAGATTATCGAAGGCAGCACTCTTAAGAAACAGGACGATTTATTGGTGAATGAAGAGTTGGTACGTCTGATGAAATGGACAGATGGGGCGGTAGGAAAGAAACTGAATGATATACAGGGTACGATTGTCGGTGTCTTCCGGGATGTCCGCAACTATAGCTTCTTTTCAACTCAGGCACCTATTGTCTTGATAGGATCGGAGAATACCAATCATGTATTTGATGTCCGTTTGAAAGAGCCGTATGATGAAAATCTGAAACGTCTGAACGAGTTTGCCGATAAGACATTTCCGAATGTAGCCTTGCATTTCAGTTCTGTAGACGGTATGATAAAGGATATATACAAGAGTGTATATCGTTTCCGTAATTCAGTCTGGATCACTTCAAGCTTTATTCTGCTGATTGTAATAATGGGATTGATCGGATATGTGAATGATGAAACGCAACGTCGAAGCAAAGAAATAGCTATCCGGAAAGTGAATGGAGCCGAAGCTTCTCATATTTTGCGTCTGTTGATACGCGAGATTCTGTATGTCTCCGCATCCTCCATATTGATTGGTACCATTGTTTCCTATTTTGTCGGAAAGGCATGGCTTGACCAGTTTGCCGAACAGATTTATATGAACCCGTTATTGTTTGTGGGTACGGCGCTGTTTGTCTTATTGCTGATCGTAGTTTGCGTTGTGTTGAAAGCGTGGCACATCGCCAATGAGAATCCGGTGAAAAGTATAAAGAGCGAATAAGAATATTATTATCTTTTAGGCACGGATTAACGCGGCTTTTATGAGATGCATTCATTGCAGAAGTAATCTTAATCCGTGTATTCGTGCCTAAATATTTTTCATACTGATATATCTTTTAGCATAGCGTCCTTTTTGCTTTATTCCGCCACTTTATCCGCTATCGGATGTTCTTTCGATACTTTCTTTATATAAATCATCAGACTGATAACTGCCGTAATAAATGCTAAAGAGTCCGATACCGGCAGACTGATCCATATTCCCTTCAGTCCCCACCAATGCGGGAATAACAACAGGCAAGGCAGCAAATAAAGCAACTGCCGCGTCAACGAAAGGAAAATACTTATTTTTACTTTGCCTATACTTTGGAAGAAGTTACCGATTACAATCTGTGCTCCTACAAACGGGAACATAAGTACAGTCAACCGAAGACCGTCCACCGCAAGTCCGATTAACTCATCACTATCCGTGAAGACTGCCGATACTGCATGAGGGAAAAACTCGCAAATCAGAAAGCCACTGCTTGTAATCACTACACCGGAAATAATTCCCAGCTTTAGCGTCTGTTTCACCCGGTCTATCTTCTGTGCTCCGAAGTTGTAGCCTACAATCGGCTGCATGCCCATCGTCAGTCCCAATACGATCATGACATAAAGCGTCAGCAACCGGTTGATGATTCCGTAAGCACCGATAGCCATGTCGCCTCCATGTTCCTGCAAACTATTATTAATCACGATAACGATGGCACAAGCACAGACATTCATCAGGAAAGGAGACATGCCGATAGCGAAAATACTCTCTACAATCCTTCCTTTCATTTTCCAGACCTTTCCCTCAAAATGCACCGTACTGTCTTTCTTGCAGAAGTGGCTCACCACCCATACCATTCCGATCAGCTGTGAGATAACCGTTGCTGTAGCCGCTCCCCGCATTCCCCATTCAAAGTGAAAGATAAAGATAGGAGCGAGGATGATATTTGCTACTACCGTTACCATAGAAGTAAGCATCGCTTTCTTCGGATATCCGGTGGCACGCATCACATTATTCAGACCGATCATCGTGTATGTGATGGGAGTTCCCAATAAAATCACCTGCATAAAACTCCGTGCATAAGGCAGTGTGTCGGGACTGGCACCAAAGAAAGTCAGTATATCATCAAGAAAGATAAAAGACAGGATACCGAAAAAGAAAGAATTTGTGATACAGAGCATCAGCGTATGTGACAGAATCTCCGTAGCCCCTTTCATATCTTTCTGTCCCAGGCGAATAGAAGCGATGGTAGAACCACCCGCCGAAACGAGTGTACAGAAAGCAACGACCAGATTCATCAGAGGAAAGCTCACCGCCAGTCCGGCAATAGCCATCGCACCCACACCGTGACCGATGAAGATGCTGTCGATGATATTATAGATAGACGTGATTGTCATCCCGATGATAGCGGGAATGGAGTATTGCAACAGTAGTTTACCGATGCTTTCTTTTCCTAATATGTGCGGATCGTTTTTGCTCATGCGCTCGTATGGATTGTTGGATGAAAACGAATGTTACGTTTTTTTAAGTGGGGCAAAGGTACGAATTATTTGCCTGATTCGATGATTATTCGGAACTTTGCACAATTCAATACACAAGGTTTAACGTTTTAGGTAAAAAGAAAGATTACGTATGGATACAACAAAGACAATTGCGGCACTGTTCGATTTTGATGGTGTCATCATGGATACGGAAACACAGTACACTGTTTTCTGGGATGAACAAGGGCGTAAATATCTGAATGAAGAAGACTTCGGCCGTCGTATCAAGGGACAGACGCTGACCCAGATTTACGAGAAATATTTCTCGGACCTCCCCGAAGCTCAACAAGAGATTACGGCCGGACTCAATATTTATGAGAAAAGCATGTCCTATGAGTACATCCCCGGTGTAGAAGCTTTTATTGCCGATCTTCGTAAACACGGAGCAAAAATAGCCGTTGTAACCAGCTCCAACGAAGAGAAGATGCAAAACGTCTATAACGCCCATCCCGAATTTAAAGGAATGGTAGACCGCATCCTGACCGGAGAAATGTTTGCCCGTTCCAAACCCGCTCCCGACTGTTTCCTGCTCGGTATGGAAATATTCGGTGCTACTCCCGAAAACTCGTACGTGTTCGAAGACTCCTTCCACGGTCTGCAAGCCGGAATGACTTCCGGTGCCACCGTTATCGGTCTTGCCACTACCAATACAAGAGAGGCCATCACCGGAAAGGCACATTATATAATAGATGACTTTTCGGAAATGACCTTTGAACACTTATTGGCTTTGCATCGTTAGTTTTTTCTTGTTATCTTCTTGATTTGTCCTTTTGGCCGCCTTCTCATTAACTTGGGGAGGTGTTTGAAAGGATTTTTTCTTTTTCTTTCTCACTTATGAAAGAAATGTTATAACTTTGCCGCAATTTTTGATGGCGTTGACGCCTTATTTAATTTCTAGTTTTAATTTAAAATTTAAGAAACATGGCTGGTTATATATCAGATGACACAAGAAAGGTGACTACTCATCGCCTGGTTGAAATGAAGCAAAGAGGCGAAAGAATATCTATGCTTACTTCTTATGATTACACAATGGCACAGATCGTAGATGGTGCGGGAATGGACGTAATTTTGGTAGGCGACTCCGCTTCCAACGTGATGGCAGGTAACGTGACTACATTGCCTATAACTCTCGACCAGATGATTTATCACGCTAAATCAGTGGTACGTGGCGTAAAACGCGCTATGGTTGTAGTCGATATGCCTTTCGGATCTTATCAGGGTAACGAAATGGAAGGTCTTGCTTCTGCCATCCGCATTATGAAGGAAAGCCATGCCGATGCTTTGAAACTGGAAGGTGGAGAAGAAATCATCGATACGGTGAAACGTATCATCAGCGCGGGTATTCCGGTGATGGGACACTTGGGACTGATGCCTCAGTCCATTAATAAATACGGTACTTATACGGTACGTGCCAAAGATGACAGCGAAGCTGAAAAGCTGATTCGTGATGCTCATCTTCTCGAAGAGGCAGGCTGCTTTGCCATCGTACTCGAAAAGATACCGGCTACTCTTGCAGAACGTGTGGCTTCCGAACTGACGATACCTATTATAGGTATTGGTGCCGGTGGTCATGTTGACGGACAAGTATTGGTCATTCAGGATATGCTTGGAATGAACAACGGATTCCGTCCGCGCTTCTTACGTCGTTATGCAGACCTGTATACGGTGATGACTGACGCTATCAGCCGTTACGTATCCGACGTGAAGAATTGCGACTTCCCTAACGAGAAGGAACAATATTAAAACAGTATATGGCAGTTAAATTGTGGACAGTTCATTTTATGCGGATATGCGTAGCTAATTTGCTGTTGTTTATCTCCCTGTATATCTTGTTTCCGGTACTTTCCGTTGAGATGGCAGACCGTCTCGGAGTACCGGTGGCACAGACAGGAGTGATCTTTCTTTTTTTCACTTTAGGAATGTTCCTTATCGGTCCGTTCCATGCTTATCTCGTAGATGCTTATAAGCGTAAGTACGTATGTATGTTCTCTTTTGCCACGATGGTGGCAGCAACGGCAGGATACGCCTTTGTGACGAACATCACGGAACTTATCTTGTTGAGCACCGTACAGGGACTGGCTTTCGGAATCGCTACCACCGCAGGAATCACACTTGCCATTGACATAACGAACGCTACACTTCGCAGTGCCGGAAATGTCAGTTTCTCCTGGATGGCACGTCTGGGGATGATTATAGGCATTGTTCTGGGTGTCTGGCTTTATCAGAGCTATTCCTTTAAAAATCTATTGTCTGTATCGGTGATTACCGGAGCAGCAGGTGTTTTGATGGTATCCGGAGTATATGTGCCTTTCCGTGCACCGATTGTGACCAGGCTTTATTCATTCGATCGCTTTTTGCTGTTGCGTGGATGGGTGCCTGCCATCAATATGATTCTGATCACCTTCGTTCCGGGATTGTTGATTCCGCTTGTACACCGTTTCCTTAACGATTCCGTATTGGGAAGCAGTGGAATCCCTATACCGTTCTTTGTCGGTACAGGCATCGGATATCTTGCCTCCCTGTTGCTGGCGCGTCTGTTTATTCTGAAAGAAAAAACTCTGCGGCTGGTGCTCGTCGGCATCATACTGGAGATTGTAGCCATCACTCTGCTGGCCTCCGGTTTCCCGGTAGGCGTACCTTCCATACTCTTGGGTTTGGGACTGGGGTTGGTGATGCCGGAATTTCTGGTCATGTTCGTGAAACTGTCACATCATTGTCAGCGGGGTACGGCAAATACCACTCATCTGTTGGCCAGCGAAGTCGGATTCGCATCCGGAATAGCTGTTGCGTGTTACTTCGATTTGGAAGCGGATAAGATGCTCTATACAGGACAGGTGGTAGCTGTGATTGCTTTGATTTTCTTTATACTGGTTACATATCCATATTATAAGAGAAAGAAAGTGAGATAAATCGTTTCGCACTATTTCCGTGACATGATTGTCTATCATAAATAAAAAGACTGGCGTTATCCTGACGGAGATAATGCCAGTCTTTTTATTAAAGACCTGTCAACAGATTTGTTGTTAGCATAGAGTGCTTAGTTTCTGCTTACCTGTTTAACTCCCTTCACTGTCCGCAGCTTTTTGATCAGCGCTTCCAGTCGTCCGGTATCACCCACCATGACCGTAAGCGTTCCGGAGAATAGTCCGTCGTTAGAATTGATTCCGATGGACCGCAGACTGATTCCATTCTCTTTGGAAATGATGGAAGTAATATTGGTAACAATGCCGATATCATCATGACCTACTACGCGCAGCGTAATAGGATACTGCGTACCGACTGACTTGCCAGCCCAACGCGCTTTAACAATCCGGTATCCGAACCGTTCGCGCATCTGATTGGCATTCGGACAGTCTGCCCGGTGAATCTTGATACCTCCGCTCACGGTTACAAATCCGAATACATCATCCCCATAGATCGGGTTACAGCATTTGGCCAGTTTAAATTCCAGTCCTTTCAGATTCTGATCAATGACCAGTACATCCTCTTTTGAACTAGGTTCTTCCTGAGTTGCCTGCAAATTATATCCTTCGGCACTGCGATACACAATCTCATCGTGCGTGTCATTGTCCCGTCTCTGCTGTTCAAGGTATTTGTCCAGAATGTCGTTGACATCCAATGTCTCGTCAGCAATCTTCTGATAAAACTCTGTCACATTTTTAAAGCCCAGCCGCTTGATCAGGCGCATCATGGTGGCTTCGTCATACTCCATCTTCCGGTTCTTGAACTTCCGTTCCAGTGTCTCTTTGGCGAAATCGTGCTGGCGTGCTACCATCTCTTTGAGTGCCTGCCGTATCTTGGTGCGGGCTTTGGAAGTCGTCACGATGTTGAGCCAGTCCTGTTTGGGAGTCTGGGTATTCGACGTCATGATTTCTACCTGATCACCGCTGTTCAGTTTCTGTTTGAGCTGTACATTTTTGCCGTTTACTTTCGCACCGATACACTTGCATCCCAGTTTGCTATGGATGTGGAATGCGAAATCGAGCACAGTAGCTCCTTTGGCAAGTTTGAATAAGTCTCCTTTAGGCGTGAATACAAATACCTCATCCTCGTAAAGGTCCATCTTGAACTGATCCATCACTTTCAGTGAGTCGTTATCCGCATTTTCAAGCGCTTCACGTACCGAAGTCAGCCATTCGTCCAGTCCTGTTTCCCCTTTGATACCTTTGTATCTCCAGTGTGCGGCGAGTCCCCGTTCAGCGATCTCGTCCATCCGGCGGGTACGGATCTGTACTTCCACCCATCTTCCTTCCGGGCCCATCACGGTAATGTGCAACGATTCATAACCGTTGCTCTTTGGAATCGAGAGCCAGTCCCGCAGACGTTTCGGGTTCGGCTGATACATATCCGTTACGATAGAATAGACCTGCCAGCATTCCTGCTTTTCTTTGGCCGGGTCCGGTTCGGAATCCAGAATGATACGGATAGCGAACAAGTCATAGATACCTTCAAACGGAGTCTTCTGCTTCTGAATCTTATTCCAGATGGAATGGATGGATTTGGTACGTCCCTTGATGTCGAACTTCAGTCCGGCTTCCTTTACCTTCTTCTGGATAGGATCGATGAAAGAAGCGATATACTTGTCGCGGGATGCTTTCGTCTCGTTGAGCTTCTCCTTTATAAAGTAGTAGGTTTCCCGCTGCGTATATTTCAGCGACAAGTCTTCCAATTCCGATTTCAGCTTGTAAAGTCCCAGTTTGTGGGCCAGCGGAGCATATAGGTAAGCAGCTTCGTTCGCTACTTTCACCCGGTCTTCCTCGTTGCCTGTATCCTTGATTTGGCGCATGATGTTCACACGGTCTGCGATCATAATCAGGATGACGCGCATATCTTCGGCAAAAGAGAGCAGGAGATTGCGGAAATTCTCCGATTCTATCGCCGGACTTTTGGAGTACAGTTCGTTTGTTTTCACCAGTCCTTTGATGATACTGCCTACATCTTCGCCATATTCGGCATTCACTTCTTCGATAGACAGGATATGTGCCTTCACTATTTCGTGAAGCATGATGCCGACCAGACACGAACCTTTCATGCCAATTTCTTCGGCTACGATAACTGCCGTTTGTAAATCTCTGATGACGGGATTCATCCCGAAGTTATTGCGTTGCAGCCCGTTACACTGGGCGGCTTTGATAAGATGTTTCTTTAATTTTTGGCAATCCCTCCAGAAAATCGTATCTCCGGCAGATTGCAACAGATGCCTGTAGAGTGAAAAAAGCTCCTTCTTTTCCTCTGATGTAAAAAAGTCGTCCATATTCAATCTTGTTAATTCGACGTAAAATTAGTTTTTTTCCCGGTTATTCGGCAAGAAGTAAATAACATTTTGTATTTTTGGGCATCAATTAATAAAAATAGATATTATGATAACGACACAGGACAAAGAGTTGCTTGCCAAGAAAGGCATCACGGAGGCGCAGATAGCAGAACAGCTGGCTTGCTTCCAGACGGGTTTTCCTTATTTGAAACTGGACGCTGCCGCTTCCATAGAAAAAGGCATATTGGCTCCTGACGCAGAAGAAAAGAACGCATATCTGGCTGCATGGGATGCTTATAAGAATACGGATAAAATCATCGTGAAGTTTGTTCCTGCTTCGGGCGCTGCCAGTCGTATGTTCAAGAATCTGTTCGAGTTTCTGTCCGCAGAGTATGACAAACCTACTACAAAGTTTGAGCAGGCATTCTTCGACGGAATCAAGGATTTTGCTTTCTATGACGACTTGAATGTAGCTTGTCAGCGTACAGCCGGAAAAGATATTCCGGGGCTGATGGAAGAAGGTAATTACAAAGCCGTAGTAGCTGCCCTTCTCGAAACTGCCGGACTCAACTACGGAGCACTTCCGAAAGGTCTGCTCAAATTCCATAAATATCCCGAAGGTTCACGTACTCCACTGGAAGAACATCTTGCCGAAGGCGCTATGTATGCAGCCGGAAAAAGTGGTAAAGTCAACGTACACTTCACTGTCTCTACCGAACATCGCGAACTCTTCAAGAAACTGGTGGAAGAGAAAGCCGAAGCATTCGGCAAACGTTACGGAGTAGACTATTACATCACCTTCTCCGAACAGAAACCAAATACCGACACCATCGCTGCCGATATGGACAACCAGCCGTTCCGAGACAATGGTAAACTCCTGTTCCGTCCGGGTGGGCACGGTGCACTGATCGAGAACCTGAACGATCTCGACGCTGATATTATCTTCATCAAGAATATCGACAACGTAGTACCCGATAAACTGAAAGCCGACACCGTTACTTATAAAAAACTGATTGCCGGCGTACTCGTGTCCTTGCAGAAAAAGGCATTCGAATACCTCGAACTGCTCGACAGCGGAAAGTATACGCACGAGCAAATCATGGAAATTCTCCAATTCCTGCAAAAACAACTTTTCTGCAAGAATCCCGAAACGAAGAACCTCGAAGATGCCGAACTGGTGATCTACCTGAAGAACAAACTGAACCGTCCGATGCGTGTATGCGGTATGGTGAAGAATGTAGGTGAGCCGGGTGGCGGTCCGTTCCTTGCTTATAACAGTGACGGAACTATCTCACTGCAAATCCTCGAAAGCTCTCAGATCGACATGAACGATCCTGCCAAAAAGGAAATGTTCGAAAAGGGTACGCACTTCAATCCGGTAGACTTGGTTTGTGCCGTACGCGATTATAAAGGTCACAAGTTCGACCTGGTGAAATATGTAGATAAGGCGACCGGCTTCATTTCTTATAAATCAAAGAACGGAAAAGACCTGAAAGCGCTTGAACTTCCCGGCTTATGGAATGGTGCGATGAGCGACTGGAACACAGTATTCGTAGAAGTTCCTCTTACCACTTTCAATCCGGTGAAAACGGTGAACGACCTGTTGCGCGAGCAGCATCAGTAGGATTTAAAACAAGATTGGGTCCAGTCTGTCATTCTTCCTCCTCCGCGGTCGTCCGAATGGCAGATACAGACAAATGTCTCTCCCGATCATTATAATTACTAATTAAGTAAAAGCAAAATCTGAGAGGCTGACTAAAAAGTCAGTACTATCTTAAATCTCCTCCTTCCCGAAGGAGGAGATTTAAGATACTGCCGACTTTTAGTCAGCCCTAGTGTAGATACAACCGACTTTTTAGTCACTACTTATAATAAAAAGAGTATTTAGGATGAATCAGATAGAAAAGATCATTGACATTGCAACATGGAACAGAAAAGAGCATTTTGAACATTTCAGCGCATTCGATGATCCCTTTTTCGGAGTGACAGTCCATGTAGACTGTACCCGTTCTTATCAGGAGGCTAAAGACAAAGGCGTCTCCTTTTCTCTTTTACTATTACATCGTATCATCACTGCCGCAAGCAAAGTCGAGGAATTCCGTTACCGCATCGAGGGCGACAAGGTAGTCTGCTATGACAGTCTTCTTCCCGAAGCGACAGTAGGGCGTGCCGATCATACTTTTTCTTTTGCTGCCTTTGAGTACGATCCCGATGAGCTCACTTTTATCCGTAAGGCGAAAACCGAAATGGAGCGGCTGCAAGCCACCACCGGACTGAACAAAGGAGGAACTTTCCATCCCAACGCCATTCACTATTCGGCTGTCCCATGGCTGGCCTTTACAGATATGAAACACCCTTCGAACATGCGTTCGGGCGATAGCGTCCCCAAAATATCCACCGGAAAATACTTTCGGGAAGGAGAGAAGCTGATGCTCCCCATTTCCGTCACTTGTCATCACGGACTGATGGATGGTTATCATGTTGCCAAGTTTATTGAGACCCTTGATTTATGAAACCGTCAGGATCTGGAGACTAACAATGACGGCACTATGAGAAACAAGACCCTGAGATGGAAAACCATCGCTCTTTGTTCCATCATGTTTTGCCTGCCGAAGACTCCTTTGGCAGGGCAGGAGTCTTTTGGTTTTATCCATCGTTTGGGAATGGAAGCCCGTCCGCAATATGTATTTCCTACCAACCCCTTCCTGCAAGGAGAGAACGAACGCTGGAAACCGATTCAGACATCGTTTGCCGCCCACTTGAAATACTCGTTCAAGTTTCGCCCCAATACTTGTGCCGACCGTATTTACGGTGGAGCTTATCAGGGTATCGGTGTGTCCCTTACCACCTTTGGTGATAAAAAACAGTTGGGCGATCCTTTCTCATTCTATGTGTTTCAAGGAGCACGAATTGCCCGTTTCTCTCCCCGTGCCTCGCTCAATTATGAGTGGAATTTCGGTTTGTCCGCCGGATGGAAGCCATACGACAATTATTATAATTCCTATAATGGTGCGGTCGGTTCACGGATGAATGCTTATATCAATGCCGGAGTTTACATAAACTGGGCGTTTTCCCGTTACTTCGATCTGATTGTCGGAGGCGATTTCACGCACTTCTCCAATGGTAACACTAAATTCCCGAATGCGGGAATCAATACTGCCGGAGCCAAGATCGGACTCGTCTACAATTTCAATCGTACGGAAGAAGACCTCTCGAAATCACTCTATCAGCCTGTCACCACCCGTTTTCCCCGGCATATCAGTTATGATGTCGTGCTGTTCGGGTCATGGCGTCGAAAGGGAGTGTGGGTAGGAGAGAAGCAGATCGCATCTCCCAATGCGTATCCCGTTGCCGGATTCAATTTTGCCCCGATGTATAATCTGGGTTATAAATTTCGCGTGGGAGCTTCACTGGACGGTGTCTATGATGGCAGTGCCAATGTATATAGGGAAGATGTAATTGTGGAATATGGGAGCAGCAGTTCTAAACGTGAGTTCCTGAAACCGGGCATTCAGCATCAACTGGCCTTGGGACTTTCGGGACGTGCGGAATATGTGATGCCTTATTTTACCATCGGTGTCGGCATGGGAGCCAACGTGCTCAGCCGTGGCGATATGAGAGGCTTCTACCAGATTCTTGCATTGAAAATAGCCGTTACCCGCAGTTCCTTTCTTCACATCGGATACAATTTGCAGAACTTCCAGACGCCCAACTATCTGATGCTCGGACTCGGTTTCCGTTTCCACAATAAATATCCTAAGGTACGTCATTAATAAAAAGAAATATACTAATTTTGCATCACTAACATAAAACACTCAAAATAATGAAGAAAATACTGTTACTCGGTTCCGGAGAATTAGGAAAAGAGTTTGTGATCTCTGCACAGCGCAAGGGGCAACACGTCATTGCTTGTGATTCTTATGCCGGAGCACCTGCTATGCAAGTTGCCGATGAATTTGAAGTCTTCGACATGCTGGACGGTGAAGCATTGGAACGCGTTGTAGAAAAACATCATCCGGACATCATCGTTCCGGAGATAGAAGCCATCCGCACAGAGCGTCTCTATGACTTTGAAAAAGAAGGAATTCAGGTAGTGCCCAGTGCCCGTGCCGTCAACTTCACGATGAACCGTAAGGCGATCCGTGACCTTGCCGCCAAAGAACTCGGCTTGAAAACAGCCAACTATTTTTATGCCAAGACACTGGACGAACTGAAGGAAGCAGCCGCCAAAATCGGTTTCCCTTGTGTCGTCAAACCGTTGATGTCTTCTTCCGGCAAAGGACAGTCTCTCGTCAAGAGTGCCGACGAGCTTGAACATGCCTGGGAATATGGATGCAGTGGCAGCCGTGGCGATATCCGCGAACTGATCATCGAAGAATTTATCAAATTCGACAGTGAAATCACCCTGCTCACCGTTACACAGAAAAACGGACCTACGCTGTTCTGTCCTCCTATCGGACACGTACAGAAAGGCGGTGACTACCGTGAGAGTTTCCAGCCTGCACACATCGACCCTGCACACTTGAAAGAAGCCGAAGAAATGGCGGAAAAAGTAACCCGTGCCTTGACTGGTGCCGGACTTTGGGGAGTGGAATTCTTCCTGAGCCATGAAAACGGAGTCTACTTCTCCGAGCTTTCTCCCCGTCCGCACGATACGGGCATGGTGACATTGGCAGGAACGCAGAATCTGAATGAGTTCGAACTTCACCTGCGTGCCGTACTCGGCCTGCCCATCCCCGGCATCAAGCAGGAGCGGATCGGTGCAAGTGCCGTTATCCTTTCTCCGATAGCGAGTCAGGAACGTCCTCAATATCGTGGCATGGAAGAAGTGACGAAAGAAGAAGACACTTATCTGCGCATCTTCGGCAAGCCGTTTACCCGCGTCAACCGTCGCATGGGAGTCGTACTTTGCTATGCACCGCTGAACTCCGATCTGGATGCGTTGCGTGATAAAGCGAAACGAATCGCCGAGAAAGTAGAGGTATACTAAATAAAAAGAATGAGAGTGAGTCAAAAGCAAAAGGATAGTGAATATTGCTTTTGATTCTCTCTCATCATCTTCTCTTATATAACTAATAATGAAAAACATGAAAAAGACTAAACTATTGGCAGCTACTGCTATGCTATTACTGACTTCCTGTTCACCTAAAGTGGTCACTAACATTGTAAGAACCTATCCGGATATTATTCCGGCAGATTCGGTCTATGTCATCGGTTTGGGAGAAAAAGTGCCCAATACAGCCGAGACTATCGGGCGTGTATCAGTAGTGGATCGGGGTACTTCTACGAATTGCCGTTATGATCAGGTATTACATCTTGCACAAGAGGCTACAGGAAAGATTGGTGGCAATGGACTCGCCATCACTAATCACCAGAAACCTTCTTTTTGGGGAAGTTCCTGTCATCAGATTTCCGGACTGATGCTGCGGTTGTCGGATAAAAGTGTGGATACACTGAAAACAAATCCTGTACAAGACGTAATAGATCTCGACCTGGTTATTGCTAAAGACTATGCAGAAAGCAGAAAAGCGCCTGCCAACACGTTTGAAGCGAGCTTCGGATATGGATGGGTGATCAGCAAGATTTATGATATCAACGGTAGGGCGTTAGATTCGAAAGGAGGAGTTGAATGGAAGCTCGCTTACGAACATGTCTGGAACGGTGGGATGGGAATCGGACTTCAATATGCTGGTTTCAAGAAGTCATTCTCCGGTGGCGACATGATGTTCTCCTATATAGCTCCGGAGTGGGTAAGCCGTACAAAATTTGACAGATGGATCTTAAAATCAGGCGTTGGTGTCGGCGTTTTCCTTTATCATGATCCTTTCTACAATGCTGCCGGATTCGGCCTTCATGCCACATTAGGATTTGAGTACATGCTTTCATCTAATTGGGGACTCGGCTTGACTCTGAACGGGATCGGTGGAAGTATGCCCAAACAGGACTGGATGCTGCTGAAAGAAGACGAACGTTGTGGAATCACCCGCTTTAACCTGCTGGGTGGGCTGCGCTACTACTTCTGATGATAACTCCTTCTTTCTAGGAAGAATATCAACGTTTATACTGTACTTAGATTTATAAATAAAGAGAGAGGACAGAAGTCTGAACCTGCATCCTCTCTCTCACGTTTATGACATTGTTATTTCTCTGATCTTACAGACTCATCGCATTACCGCCTACAATACCCAGCACTGCCGAAGCCACCGCGATGACTACTTTCAAAATGGTATCCCAAAGGGATCTCTTGACTGCCATAACTCTACACACCTCCTTTCCGACTCTTTATATGATTGATTACTAAGTGAATCATTACCGAATGATCGATTACTCCCGATAACTTTCCTCCTTTACCTCAAAGCACGGGCACGCCTTGATCCACTCCTCCGGCTCAATCTCTCCATTACCGTTGCGATCCGGCGACAAGTCGCGATGACCGCACACCCGGCAACCGGGGAATCTCTCTTGCAACTGATGCACCAGCAGCCGGAGCGCTGCCCGCTGTTCCGGTGTCCGTGTGTCCGCCGGGCGTCCCCGGCAGTCCAGGCCGCCTTCGTAGCAAATTCCGATACTCTCCGTATTAAAACCTTTCGCATGTGCCCCGATCCGTTCCACCGGACGGGTAAGATGCGTTGTTCCATCCTTGCGGATATAGTAATGATAACCTGTCCCGTTAAATCCCCGCCGGCGGTGCATCGTATCCAGATCAAAAGCCGTCAACTCCTTGTCTGCCCGCGTTGCAGAACAGTGAATCACAATTAGATGAATCTTCCTCATAAAGCCACTAATTCTAACTATCAATCCCTCGTACATTGATTACCAACTCTCAACTCTCCACTTCTTACACTGTCGGGTCCGGAGCTTCCTCGTCGCCTCCGCCGCCTTCGTTTCCACCGCCACCGGGGGTGTTGTCCTCTCCTGATCCGTCGCCTTTCTTCTTTTTCGGGGCTTCGAGGTCGAGAAACTCGATCTTGTCACCGGCACGGGTAGACGTCAGGTTGGGGCGGACGCTGCTGGAAGGGCGGAAGTTGATCTGTATAGATTTGATATTCTTCACCGTACACTCTTCTTTCGTGGTTGCTCCCAGCGTATGGGCGGATAGGCTGAATACACCGAAGTCTCTGATATTGACCGATTTTCCGTCGAAGAGCGCCGCTCGCATTGCCTCCACATAGTTGGTCAGTACGCTTTGGATGTCGCCCAGGGAGAGGGAACTCTTGTCTTTCATGATGTAGGCGATGCCGTCAAGGTCTACACTTTGGCCCATCGTCACCAGTTGGGGGTGGTACTTCAGCACCCCGTCAATTTTTCGCGGGTCTTTACGACCCATTCTTTTAAATGGTATTGCCATGATGATAAATTAAAGATTTAGAAAAATATAAATTAATAATTACTGATTGCTGTCACTCGATCAGTGTCGGGAGAGAGAATGAGCTCTGTTTCTTTCTTTCGATGTGTCAAAGGTAGCCTATTCTTAAGCCATGAGAATACGTACTTTATCGTACTTCGTCGTACTTTCTTTCAGAATGTATTTACTTTCTTTCTGATTGATTTTATTTTACTTATTTGCTTGTGTGCGCAAATATGTTTTAGTATATTTGAAGTACGAAAGAACTTAAAAACAACGATATGAAAACAGAAAAAGAAGAAGCGGAAGAAGAACCGTTTGTCATCCGTCCGTATTTGAAGTCGGAGCTGGCTCACAAGTACAATCCACATTTGCCATTGATTTATGCCATGCAGAAACTACGGGGATGGATCAGAAATAATAAAGAACTTTATGACGCTATGTATAGCGGTGGAGAAGGAAAAAACGATCATGCTTATAGCAGCAGACAGGTGAGGCTGATCGTGAAGTTTCTCGATGAGCCGTGAATCTGTTTTTCGATGAGCCGTGAATCTGTTTCTTGATAAGTCGTCCGTCTGTAAGGAAGAAACAAATTAGCTATTAGCATATTTCGATTAGCTATTAGCTAATTTGTTTTTGCTAATAGCTAATTTCGATATGCTAATAAGACTTATTGTTTTTTTCTTGTGACAATGAAGTAAAAGTCACGAATTTCCCCTTTCAAAGTCCAGTAAAGTCCAGAAAGTCCATATTAGATTTTCAGAATATACGAACCGTGACCTAACTTGCTGATTCTCCCTGCTTTAATGCCTTTATTCAATAAGTAGTAAACGGTGCTTCTTGAGAGGTTCAATTCCTCTCCCAAAGCACATGCTTCTTTGGCTGAAAAACTCTTTTTGAGTTTCGTCAGAAGTCGCGAGAGATTATCGGGCGATTGTAATGGTTTCGTATCTTCGGCAGAGCTTTTTACCGAAGTACTGACCAGTTTGCTATGTTCGAAGCAACACAGCACGATGGCGAGCGCTGCTTTGAAATGTGCGTCCGAGCAGTATACTTCGGGTGTTTCCATTCTCATGGTTCCCTTGTCGATGGCGGAGAAAATGCAGCAGATGCGTGCCGTTATCACTCCATAACGTTTCACCACCCCCAGCAGGTCATCATTACCTAACTGGTCCGTATCTTTGAGCAGTTGCGTGAATACCCGGTTGAATTCTTTTTTCTGTGTATCTGTCAGCTTTACTTCCGTAGGAGAATCTTTCAGAAACAATGCCATCTGTGCGAAGCGCATGGACAACTCGTTGAAGAGATCGTCCGCCTGCACCTTTTCCTCCGCGAACACATCCTGCCATGCTGCCGGAAGTCTGAAAGTATTGATCAGAAAGCGGTTGTACAGCCCTGTCTCCATGGTCGGGATGAATAAAATGAGGCTGGATGGAGTACCGGTGAGAAAAGCCGACAGGGAGGGATATTCCACTTTCAGCGGATGTCGTCCGTTGATCTTGTAGGACGAACTGATCAGTTCGTGCTCGAATGCCTTGCAGAGGATATCGTCGAAGTGTCCGTAATCTTGGTTGCGGGCTGTGCTGACGCTGCTGGCTTCGGTACTGGTGAGCAAGGAAGAACAACTTTGGTTGTTGATGAGGTGAGTGATGAGCTGTGCACGGCTGATGTCGGCAGGGATCAGCGGAAATGCCAGCTTCGGTTCCTCCGGTTCGTCCGGCAGGTTGGTGGCGGCAGTATTCTTTTTGCGTATCGCCTGCAAGGAGAGGGTGTAGTCCCTGAGTGCTTTCTTGTATTCCTTTTCGATCTTCAGACTCTGCTTCTCCCAATACTCACAATAGTGCTTGTGCAGGCGTATGCCATAGCCGATGAGGTTCTTGTTGGCACCGGAGGAAGCTACGACGATACAGTAGATATTGGGCTGATAATTCCGTCGGTTGTAGCGGATGCTTACACTGGGGAGCATGCTGCTTATCGTGGTAATACATGACAACAAGAGTCCGTCCCTTTCACGCTCGTCTCTTGCGATGGAGACGCACTCCTTGAAGATGGCGGGAATGAGATCGTAAATTTCGTCAGGAAAGGTCGGAGTCTGTTCTCTGAGCTCTTCTCCGATGATTTCATCCTCCTTTTCTGCCGGATTTTCGTTTTCTGAAAATCCTATAACGGACTTTTGGACTTTACTGGAATTTGAAGGAGGATTTTCAAAGCTTTCCGTCTCTGCCGCAGTCATTACATTCTGGTAAGCTGATTTTACAGTACGTGCGATTTCGGGTTCACGGAAGTTGTCTTCTTCCAAGGTGCGAACCAATTCGGTGGTCAGTTCGTTACGGTCGATGCCGCGTTTGCAGGCAGCGCAGCTGAGCCGGAAAACGGTTCCGTTCCGGTCGCCCGTTGCGGCAGGGTAGAGGGTGAGGTAGGACTGTACGAAGGGAGCGGCGGAAATCCGGTTATCCGGCATCGCAGGCGGATGTCCGTTGGAGAAAGAGGTGGGAGTGCAGGTGGTACGGGGAGCGGAAGTGACGGGAGCGTAGGTGACGCGCGGAGTGAGTGCACCGTTCGGCAGAAAGTCGTTGACGGCCTTTGCGTCACCGTTGTAGTATGCGTCCGGGTCGTATGATCCGAAGCAGGGATGGGTGATATCCTTGCATTTCCCGTCGTTCTCTACGCCGAGAACGGTGGAAACGAGCTTTGCAGTCGCTTCATAAATGGCAGGATAATCGTTTACTCCATCGATATCTATACGAATGAACAACTTAACACCACGTCCGGAGATGCTGATAAACGCTCCCAGTACGTATTCGAGCAGGCAGGCACGTACGAAAATATCCTTTGTCTGTTCATCCGTATGGTCGATGTCGATGCAGAGTGCGAGTGACAGGGAGGTAAGGTTGTTTTTTGCGTGTCCATTCTTGCATATGCCTGCGGGGATGACACATGCCATGCTGTCTTTGATGGTTTGCGCGTCGTGTTTGCGGTCTTTTGCCAGACAGCTGCGGTGGCCTTCCGTAGGCACTTTCCAATGTCCGTTGCGTACCATTGCGAAAAAATCTTCAAAAGTTATAGTCGTGGGAGTTTTACTCCAAGTGTTGATAAATAGTGACACTTGGTACATGTGCTTTCTCATTTGAAATATAATATATAAGTTGCCGGAAGCGGGTGGTGTAGTTATCACGGGCTTCCGGCTGCGAAGGTAGGAACTTCTCTTTTTTTACCAAATCGATTATTAGGACTGATTTCTGTTCCAATCGTCCCATTGGTCTTTCACCATCTCCTCCAGTTTTCCCAGACAGCTTTTATAGGCTATGGCATGCTTCGGAGAGCGTTCGTCGCGGATTTCGATGCAATGGAACAGCCCTTTCAGTACATCCGGACAGCGTGGCATCAGCGGTATCTGCTTGATGATCCGTTCTTCTTTGTTGCACTCTTTGATGTCTTTATCCTGTACGGATTTCCAAAGAAACTGTTGCTTGAAAATCTCTTTTGCAAGGATTTCAAGTAATTCATTTTGAGTAAATAAGATGGGGAATCCGGGTAGGTGACATTGAGATATATCATCTACTGTCAACGGATTGCCTGCTTTGTCTACCATTGTTACGTTTAACGTAAAGTTGCCGATTTTTTCGGCAAAAGCCAAAAGGTTTTTTTTACCATAATTTTTAGGATTAATAATGCAGCAAATTTCTTCTTTTTTTATCAGAAGAGTGTTTTTTGCTTCTTATTTTTTCTGCTGACATTTAACAAAGTGGCAAAATTAAGGAATTTATAATTTTCTTGCCGAAAACTTTTCCGCTTCAGGCAAATGGGGAGTGTTTAATAGGATGTACGTGCCCGGATATAAAACTAGTTGCATATGCTACTATTTTATCACTCGTTTAAGTGTTTGAATATTACCGTTGAATGGGAAAACTTGATGTTAAGTCATAGTTTTAATGATATTTTATAACTAACAGGCTTGTTTTACTATACAATCGTAATTGGAATGTTCCGATATTGGTCTGTTTGTAGTCTTTGTTGGCCTAACAAGTGTTATTGAACGACAAATAATGAAAAAGGAAGAACAACGATGCTAATTTGTTTCTACATTTGCGCGGTTGTTTATTTAACTATTTTGTTAAAAAGAAATCGGGCATGATTGAACAAAAGCTAAATTTAACTGTTTACTATAGTAGATTAAAGTAGATAAAACGCGAAACGTTCCTTGTCATGCTACTAAAATTCGATAGGTAAAGAAAGAATAATATAAATAAAGATTGCTTATGTCACAGATTATCGGACATATCTCACAGGTGATCGGCCCTGTGGTCGACGTGTACTTTGAAGGTACGGACGCAGAGTTAATGCTGCCAAGCATTCACGACGCACTGGAGATAAAGAGGCCAAACGGCAAAATACTGGTTGTAGAAGTTCAGCAACACATCGGCGAGAATACGGTTCGTACCGTGGCTATGGACAGCACTGACGGACTTCAGCGAGGCATGAAGGTGTATCCCACCGGAGGCCCGATCACAATGCCGATAGGCGAACAGATTAAAGGACGACTGATGAACGTAGTGGGCGACTCTATCGACGGTATGAAGAGTCTCGACCGTACAGGCGCATATTCCATCCACCGTGATCCCCCAAAGTTTGAAGATTTGACAACTGTGCAGGAGGTACTCTTCACGGGTATCAAAGTAATCGACCTGCTGGAGCCGTATGCCAAAGGTGGCAAGATCGGACTCTTTGGCGGTGCCGGTGTAGGAAAGACCGTACTTATTCAGGAACTGATCAATAATATTGCCAAGAAACATAACGGATTCTCCGTATTTGCCGGAGTCGGCGAGCGTACCCGTGAAGGTAACGACTTGCTGCGTGAAATGATCGAGTCGGGCGTTATCCGCTACGGCGAGGCTTTCAAGGAAAGTATGGAGAAGGGCGACTGGGACCTTTCGAAAGTAGACTATAATGAACTGGAAAAGTCGCAGGTATCCTTGATTTTCGGACAGATGAACGAGCCTCCGGGCGCACGTGCCTCTGTGGCATTGTCCGGACTGACGGTAGCGGAATCTTTCCGTGATGCCGGCAAGGAAGGTGAGAAACGTGATATCCTGTTTTTTATCGATAACATTTTCCGTTTCACGCAGGCGGGTTCGGAAGTCTCGGCTCTGCTGGGACGTATGCCTTCTGCCGTTGGTTATCAGCCGACACTTGCCACGGAAATGGGTGCGATGCAGGAACGTATCACTTCCACCCGGAAAGGTTCTATCACCTCCGTACAGGCAGTATATGTGCCTGCGGATGACTTGACGGACCCTGCTCCGGCAACAACCTTCAGCCATCTGGATGCAACGACCGTGCTCGACCGTAAGATTACGGAATTGGGTATCTATCCGGCTGTCGATCCACTGGCTTCTACGTCCCGTATCCTTGACCCGCACATCGTGGGACAGGAACATTATGACGTAGCACAGCGCGTGAAACAGATTTTGCAGCGCAACAAGGAATTGCAGGACATCATCTCCATCCTTGGTATGGAGGAACTTTCGGAAGAAGATAAACTGGTCGTGAACCGTGCGCGCCGTGTGCAGCGTTTCCTTTCGCAGCCGTTTGCCGTTGCCGAACAGTTTACAGGCGTTCCGGGCGTGATGGTAGGCATCGAGGATACAATCAAAGGGTTCAGAATGATTCTCGACGGTGAGGTAGACAACCTCCCCGAACAGGCTTTCCTGAACGTGGGCACGATTGAAGAAGCGATAGAGAAAGGCAAGAAATTGCTGGAACAAGCGAAAAAGTAATCGAAACAACATTCCATGATGAAAGAATTGCATTTAAGTATCGTATCGCCCGAAAAGAGCGTATTCGACGGAGAAGTGAAGATTGTCACACTGCCGGGAACGGTAGGATCGTTTTCTATCCTGCCGGGACACGCGCCGATCGTCTCGTCATTGAAAGCGGGAACGTTGGGTTATACCACGATGGACGGCGAGGAGCATACATTGGATATTCAGGGTGGTTTTGTTGAAATGAGTGACGGGACAGCTTCGGTGTGTGTCTCGTAAGGAAGACGAGATGGATAATATACAGCAGAAAAACACAACGACATGGTGAACATTAGTAAGACTAAACGGAATTTTATCGCACTGAATACGCTGTTTGCTATACTAAGCGGAGCAGCGGGAGCAGTGATTTTACACATAGCCTTGCCGGGGCATTATTTCGGAGGATATCCGTTTATACCGGTATATTTCTATATCTTCGGTTTGTTTAGTATTTATATGTTCGATGCGTGTCGGCGGCATGCTCCGCAGAAGTTGTCGCTGCTGTATCTGGCAATGAAGATGATAAAAATGATTCTCTCGCTGATTCTGCTGTTGATTTATTGTCTGGCAGTACGCGAAGAAGCCAAGGCTTTCTTGCTGACGTTTATCTCGTTCTATCTGTTGTATCTGATATATGAAACGTGGTTCTTCTTCTCCTTTGAAGTGAACCTGAAACGGAAAAAGAAAAATAAGAATAAAAATGAAACAGTTGCGTAACATAGTAGCTCCGATATTTCTGCTCTGCCTGATGTTGGTAGCCGGTCTGCCGGTCTTCGCGCAGACACAGGAAGATGTGACTCCGCAGGAGCAGAAAGAGAATACGGTCGATGTGAAGGAGATCGTGTTCGGGCATATCGGCGACTCATACGAATGGCATATTACGACGTGGGGTAAAACGCACATTACTATACCATTACCTATCATTGTTTATAGTTCTACTACAGGTTGGCATACGTTCCTTTCTTCCCGTCTCGCTGAGAATGGAGGCACTTATGAAGGGCTCTCCGTCGCCCCCGAAGGAAGTAAGTACGAAGGCAAACTGGTGGAGTATAATGCAGCCGGAGAGCAGGTTCGTCCGTGGGATATTTCCATTACGAAGGTGACATTCGCTTTGTTGTTCAACAGTGTGCTGCTGCTGGTTATCGTGCTGAGTGTGGCGCAATGGTACAGGAAGCGTCCGCAGGGAGCGTTGGCGCCGGGTGGTTTTATCGGATTCATGGAAATGTTTATCATGATGGTGAACGATGATATCATCAAGAGTTGTGTCGGACCCAACTACCGGAAGTTTGCACCGTACCTGCTGACTGCGTTTTTCTTCATTTTCATTAATAACATCATGGGGCTGATTCCTTTCTTCCCCGGTGGTGCGAATGTGACGGGAAACATTGCCATTACTATGGTGCTTGCTATCTGTACGTTCCTTGCAGTCAACATCTTTGGAACGAAACATTACTGGAAAGATATCTTTTGGTCGGATGTGCCCTGGTGGCTGAAAGTGCCTGTACCGATGATGCCTTTCATCGAGTTCTTCGGAATCTTTACGAAACCGTTTGCCTTGATGATCCGTCTTTTCGCCAATATGCTGGCGGGACACATGGCGATGCTGGTACTGACTTGCCTGATCTTTATCTCGGCAAGCATGGGACCTGCGCTCAACGGTACACTGACGGTAGCTTCCGTACTGTTCAACATTTTTATGAATGCGCTTGAACTGTTGGTAGCTTTCATCCAGGCATATGTATTCACCATGCTTTCGGCCGTATTTATCGGACTGGCGCAGGAAGGTGCAAAAGTAAAAGCAGAATAAACGCGAAGAGAGAGCAAATAAATAAACGAGAAAATAAACCATTTTAAAACTGAAAATTATGTTACTATCAGTATTGTTACAAGCCACTGCAGCAGCAGTAGGAGTAAGTAAATTAGGTGCAGCTATCGGTGCAGGTCTTGCAGTAATCGGAGCTGGTTTGGGTATTGGTAAGATTGGTGGTTCGGCTATGGAAGCTATTGCACGCCAGCCGGAAGCCTCGGGTGACATCCGTATGAATATGATTATCGCCGCCGCCTTGATCGAAGGTGTGGCTCTGTTGGCGGTAGTAGTATGTCTGCTGGTATTCTTCCTGTAATATTAAATAGATATGTCATTACTATTACCTGATAGTGGCCTGTTGTTCTGGATGTTTGTCGCATTCGGGGTTGTGTTCGTGATATTAGCGAAATACGGTTTCCCCATCATCATCAAGATGGTGGAAGGCCGTAAAACCTATATCGACCAGTCCTTGGAGGTGGCAAGAGAAGCCAACGCCCAGTTAGCTCATTTGAAGGAAGAGGGCGAGGCGCTTGTGGCTGCTGCCAACAAGGAACAAGGACGAATCTTGAAGGAGGCAATGGAAGAACGTGACAAGATTGTTCACGAGGCCCGTAAGCAAGCAGAGATAGCCGCACAGAAAGAACTGGATGCGGTGAAACAACAAATCCAGATAGAGAAGGATGAAGCGATCCGCGACATCCGTCGCCAGGTAGCTGTGCTTTCTGTCGATATCGCCGAGAAGGTGCTCCGCAAGAACCTTCAGGACAAAGAATCCCAGATGGGAATGATCGACCGTATGCTGGATGAAGTATTAACCCCTAATAAGAACTAAGGAAGATGGAAGTCGGAGTACTCTCAATGCGATATGCCAAAGCGATGATCGAATACGCTCAGGAGAAAGGTGTGGAGGATAGACTCTACAACGAATTCTTCACATTGTCTCACAGTTTTCGTGTCCAGCCGGGACTGCGCGAAGTGCTTGATAATCCTGTGGTGTCGGTAAAGGACAAGTTGGCGCTGATATGTACGGCTGCCGATGGTAACGGTGAATCCAGCAGAGAGTTTGTCCGTTTCATCACGCTGGTTCTGCGAAACAGGCGCGAAGGCTATTTGCAGTTCATCAGCCTGATGTATCTCGATCTTTACCGGAAACTGAAACACATCGGAGTAGGCAAACTGATTACGGCAGTCCCGGTGGACAAGGAGACAGAAAACCGGATCCGTTCCGCAGCAGCACATATTCTGCATGCCCAAATGGAACTGGATACTGTGATCGATCCCTCGATAGAGGGGGGCTTCATCTTCGATATCAATGATTATCGGCTCGATGCAAGCATTGCCACGCAGTTGAAACGAGTGAAACAACAGTTTATTGATAAGAATAGGAGAATTGTATAATGTCTGAAAATATAAGAGTAAGCGAAGTATCCGATATATTGCGCAAGCAGCTCGAAGGTATCAATACCAACGTGCAGCTCGACGAGATCGGTACGGTGCTCCAGGTAAGCGACGGAGTGGTACGTATCTACGGATTGCGGAACGCCGAAGCCAACGAATTGCTGGAGTTTGACAACGGCATCAAAGCCATTGTGATGAACCTCGAAGAGGACAACGTAGGTGCCGTTCTGCTGGGACCTACCGACAGAATCAAGGAAGGCTTTATAGTGAAACGTACCAAGCGTATCGCCTCAATCCGTGTAGGTGAAAGCATGCTGGGACGTGTCATCGACCCGCTGGGCGAACCGCTCGACGGAAAAGGGCTGATCGGTGGAGAACTGTATGAAATGCCGTTGGAACGCAAAGCGCCGGGAGTTATCTACCGCCAGCCGGTAAACCAACCGTTACAGACGGGCTTGAAAGCTGTAGATGCTATGATTCCTATCGGACGCGGACAGCGTGAGCTGATTATCGGCGACCGTCAGACAGGAAAAACTTCCATTGCGATTGATACGATTATCAATCAGCGCAATAACTTTCTGGCAGGTGACCCGGTGTACTGTATTTATGTAGCTATCGGTCAGAAAGGTTCTACCGTGGCTTCTATCGTAAATACGCTCCGTGAGTATGGAGCGATGGATTACACGATTGTCGTTGCCGCTACGGCAGGTGATCCGGCAGCGTTGCAGTATTATGCACCGTTTGCAGGAGCTGCCATCGGTGAATATTTCCGTGATACCGGCCGTCATGCGCTGGTGGTTTATGATGACCTTTCCAAGCAGGCAGTTGCTTATCGGGAAGTATCGTTGATTCTTCGCCGTCCGTCCGGACGTGAGGCGTATCCGGGTGATATCTTCTACCTGCACTCACGTCTGTTGGAACGTGCGGCAAAGATCATCAAGGAAGAAGAAGTGGCACGCGAAATGAACGACCTTCCGGAGAGCCTGAAAGGTATCGTGAAAGGTGGTGGTTCACTCACGGCTCTGCCTATCATTGAGACGCAGGCAGGAGACGTTTCGGCATATATCCCGACGAACGTGATTTCTATTACCGACGGACAGATATTCCTCGAAACGGACTTGTTTAATCAAGGTGTCCGTCCGGCTATCAATGTCGGTATTTCTGTATCCCGTGTAGGTGGTAACGCTCAGATTAAGGCGATGAAGAAAGTGGCCGGAACCTTGAAGATGGACCAGGCACAGTATCGTGAACTGGAAGCCTTCTCCAAGTTTAGCAGTGATATGGACCCCATTACGGCGATGACTATCGACAAGGGACGTAAGAATGCACAATTGCTGATTCAGCCTCAGTATAGTCCGATGCCGGTAGAACAACAGATTGCTATTCTGTATTGCGGCACGCACGGTCTGCTCCACGATGTTCCCTTGGAAAACGTACAGGATTTTGAACGCAGTTTCATCGAATCTCTACAACTCAATCATCAGGAAGATGTGCTGGACGTTCTGAGAACCGGTGTGATAGACGATAACGTGACCAAGGCTATCGAAGAGACTGCCGCTATGGTTGCCAAACAATATTTATAAAATGAAGACGCTGTGTCAAAAGTCAATAGTAACTGAACTGGGACTGACTTTTGACACACACTCATTCTTAATTCTTAATTTAAATAGTTATGGCTTCACTGAAAGAAGTAAAAACCAGAATAAATTCGGTAAAGAGTACCCGAAAAATCACTTCAGCAATGAAGATGGTGGCTTCTGCCAAGTTACACAAGGCACAAGGAGCCATTGAAAATATGCTGCCTTATGAAAGGAAGCTCAACAAGATTCTGACCAACTTCCTGAGTGCCGACCTTCCTGTTGAATCTCCTTACATCAAGGCGAGGGAAGTGAAGCGTGTGGCAATCGTTGCCTTTTCTTCGAATACGTCGCTCTGTGGTGCTTTTAATGCAAATGTGATTAAGATGCTGCTGCAAACAGTCGGCGAGTTTCGTACACTGGGACAGGATAATATCCTGATATTCCCGGTAGGGAAGAAGGTGGATGAAGCAGTGAAACGCCTGGGATTCCAACCGCAGGAGACTTCACCGACGCTTTCCGACAAACCATCGTATCAGGAGGCTTCCGAACTGGCACATCGCCTGATGGAAATGTACGTATCCGGAGAAATAGACCGGGTAGAACTGATCTATCATCATTTTAAATCAATGGGCGTGCAGATTCTGCTTCGCGAAACTTATCTGCCTATTGACCTGACACGGGTCGTGGATGAGGAAGAGAAGCAAAAGGAAGAAGAAGTACAAGGAGGTGAAATAGCGAATGATTACATTATCGAACCTTCTGCAGAGGAACTGATCACCAATCTGATCCCAACGGTATTGAGCCAGAAGCTTTTTACGGCTGCCGTGGATTCGAACGCTTCGGAACATGCGGCACGCACATTGGCGATGCAGGTGGCTACGGACAATGCGAACGAATTGATCCAGGATTTGACGAAGCAATATAATAAGAGTCGCCAGCAGGCTATTACCAACGAATTATTGGATATCGTGGGTGGTTCTATGCAGTAAATAAAGATTGCACGATAACACTATTTTGTGAATCGGTATTCCGTTTTTAAGCTTTGTCCGGCTGGTAATTAAATAATCTATATATTTGAAAATTATTTGAGAGGTGAGATTGTTTTGATGGGAACAAAACAAGCCTTGATAACTAACAAAACAAATATATAGATTATGACACAAAAGCGATTATTCGGCATTTCTGGTGCTATTGCTACGGCAGCATTGATTGGTGGGCTGTTGGCTGGATGTATGGAAAAAGATCTGTACGATCCTAATTATGGAAAAGAACCTCTTCCGGACCCTAGCGAGTATTTCGGATTTGAAACACGTGGCGACGTGAAACTCTCAGTAAACTATGATGTCCCCGGACTTGTGGCTCTACTTGAAGTGTATGATGAAGACCCGATGGAAGTAGTGGACAATGTTCCGGTAAAGAAAGAAGGGGTTGAAGCTTTATTCAAAATTTTCACGGATGGAAATGGAAAATATGAAGGGAAAATGAATATTCCGACTTCTGTAGAGACTGTTTACTTGTATACATCAAGCTGGGGAGTGCCCCGATGCGTAAAACTAGATATCAAAGATGGGATGGCTAGTTTTGATATGAGTAAAAAGGATTCTTCTACTGCCAATACTAAAGCGGTAACGCGTTCTTATGACTTTTCGAAAGGTAACGTGCCGTATCTTATCAATTCCGGTGCTAATTTGTATTCATTGTGTAAGTGGGGAGAAGGAGGAAATCTCACCTATATTTATAATAGTCAAACAGGAAAGCCAGACCCTATTAATAATGGATATGTAACACCTCAAAAACAAGTGGGTAATGAATTGATTGGAAATCTTGTAGAACGTTTAAACTCTTTTTTCAAGCCATCCGGAGGTTCTGTTGACAACGCTTATTTGTATAAGGGATCTGAAATCACTAATATTAATGTAACACAAGAGGGAACTACGTTAGATTTGGTCTTTCTTGACAGGGACGCTTCATTTAATAATTCATTTGGATATTATTATTATAAAACAAGTGATGGAGTTAGTAACTCTAATATGAGGAAGTATATCGTATTTCCAAATGTTGCTTTTTCCGTATATAATGGAGCTTTATCTATTTTGAAGTGTGGAGATAAAGTACGTCTGCTCTTTTGGGGTGAGGATGGTAAACCAAGTGAGAAATTTCCGAAAGGATATACAGTAGGATGGTTTATATATGCAGATGGGTATCATCAAAATGAGAATGAAATTGACATTACAAAGCCATTAATAACTTCTAATGGGTATTCTAATGGTGGTTTCGTATCTGTAAAAGATGAAAAGAGTGGAAAAACCATTATTGGTGTGGAAGATGGAGCAAACAGAAGTTTTTGTGATCTACTATTTTATGTAGATGCTTCTCCGGAAAGTTCTATTGATAATCCGAACAGACCCAATATCCCGAGTGATGATAAACCAATAGAAAAGCCGGATGCACAGGAGAACTTAAAGGGGACTTTAGCCTTTGAAGATATTTGGCCTGACGGGGGAGATTATGACATGAACGACGTGGTCGTAGAATATAATCGTGCCATATATTTCAACACAGAAAACATGATAAATAAGATTGTGGATACATTTACGCCCACACACGACGGAGCGATGTATGATAATGCATTTGCTTATCAGATAGATGGAGGACAGTTTGGTAAAGTGACTTCAGATAAGGATATAAAAGTGGAGAGCGAAACGTCTTCTATTATTGTATTCCCAAGTGTAAAACAAGCTGTTAAGGGGAAAGTGGGTACATGTACGATAACCAGAACCTTTGAAAAGGCCACTTTTAATAAGGAGAATCTGAAGATATATAATCCGTACATTATAGTAAAATATGCGGCAGGGCAACAGAACCGGACGGAAGTACATCTGCCTAAATATTCACCGACATCTTATGCTGACAAATCGCTGATAGGTTCTAGTAAGGATGTCTATTACATTGATCGTGACGGAGCTTATCCGTTTGCCATCGATATTCCGATGTTGAATTTCATTCCGGTGACGGAGACGCATAACATTGATACGGAATATCCTTATTTCAAGAATTGGGCTGATTCTTGGGGATCAAAATCTACAGATTGGTACAAGAGATATCAGTCTTCCAAGAATTAAGAAACAAAAACAATTTCGATATATAACTGTGACACGACTTTGTGTTCTGATTTGATCCGGTCCCGGTGTACTTCAAGCGAGAAGAAACCGGGACCTTTTTTGTTTATTTGTATACAAATATTTCGGGAGTAAAGAAATGATGATGAAAATACCGGCTTGATTATTGCTTTTCCTTACATTCAATTTCGGTGGTTGGAATCTATTCAGTACCTTTACCGAAAATTAGAGGAAACATGGAAAATAATCCTGAACTACAACTAGCTTGGCAGTTCATTGAAAATACAGGCACGCATCTGTTTCTTACCGGAAAAGCCGGAACCGGAAAAACTACATTTCTAAAACGATTGAGAGAACATACCCCCAAGCGCATGGTCGTATTGGCTCCAACAGGAATCGCAGCTATCAACGCCGGAGGGGTGACGATTCATTCATTCTTTCAGTTGTCTTTTGCTCCGTTTGTGCCGGAAACGACTTTCAATTCTGCCAAGATGCACTACCGTTTCAGCAAAGAGAAACGGAATATTATCCGCAGCATGGATCTGCTTGTTATCGACGAAATCAGTATGGTACGTGCAGATTTGCTGGACGCTGTGGACGCGGCTTTACGTCGTTATCGTGACCGTGAAAAACCTTTCGGAGGTGTGCAGTTGCTGATGATCGGCGACTTGCAACAGTTGGCTCCTGTGGTAAAAGACAATGAATGGGAGCTACTGAAGAATCATTACGAGACTCCATATTTTTTTGCCAGCCGTGCACTGAAGGAAACGGTGTATATGACCATTGAACTAAAGAAAGTCTACCGTCAGAGTGATACTTTCTTTCTTTCTCTTCTGAACAAGATACGCGAAAATAAAGCAGATGATGAAGTGTTGAACGAATTGAATCGTCGTTATCAGCCCGGTTTTCGTCCACGGAAAGAAGAAGGGTATATCCGACTGACAACGCATAACTATCAGGCCCAGCAGGTGAACGACCGTGAACTGGCATCACTGTCCGGACGGGCTTATAGTTTTCGGGCGGAGATAGAGGGAAATTTTCCTGAGTACTCGTACCCTGCGGATGAAGTGCTTACAGTCAAAGAAGGAGCACAGATCATGTTCCTTAAGAATGACGTTTCATCAGAAAAACGTTACTATAACGGCATGATAGGCGAAGTGATGAGTGTTGACGAAAAAGGAATGTCCGTACGTGGAAAAGACAGTAGTGATGTCTTTCAGTTGTTGCCCGAAGAATGGGGGAATTATAAGTATGTGCTGAACGAAGAAACGAAGGAGATCACGGAAGAAATAGAAGGTGTGTTCCGGCAATATCCCATCCGTCTGGCGTGGGCTATCACGATTCATAAGAGTCAGGGTCTGACGTTTGAGCGGGCGATTATCGATGCTCGTAACTCTTTTGCTCATGGGCAGACGTATGTAGCATTGAGCCGTTGCAAGACTCTGGAAGGAATGGTGTTGGAGACTCCTTTGCGTAGGGAGGCGATAATCAGCGATAGCATTGTAGATAATTTCACAAAAGATGTGGAACAGAATAAACCGGGGAGCAAGCAGTTGAACGACATGCAAAAGGCTTATTTCTATGATCTGTTGAATGATTTATTTAATTTCTATTCGCTTGAGCAGGCTTATAAGCGGTTGCTCCGGATGATGGATGAAGAGTTTTATAAACTTTATCCAAAGTTGCTTGCCGAGTATAAAGAACTGGCTCCGCATCTCAAAGAGAAGGTGGTGGAAGTTTCCAATCGCTTTCGTAATCAATATACGCGTCTGATTAACGAGAATGAAAATTATGCCGGAAATGAGGAGCTACAGCAAAGGATTCATTCCGGTGCTGCTTATTTCTGTGAAGCATTGCTTCCTGTTCGGGTGCTGTTTGACAAGACCAGTATGCCTCTTGATAATAAAGAGTTGCGGAAACAACTGAATGAACGTTTGCAGGCATTGGATGATGCTTTATGGATTAAAGAGTCTTTGTTGGATGCGATGCGGACGGAGAAATTTACGGTAACGGATTATCTGAAACGGAAAGCGAAAGTGATGTTGAGTCTCGAAGGCGAAACTGCTTCTTCCGGTTCTTCCACCAAGGCTCCGAAGGAGAAAAAAGAACGGAAAGAACGCACTCGCAGCAATTCAGGAAAGGTGAAAATAGAAGTTCCGACGGATATTCTGCATCCGGAACTTTATCGTGCTCTGTCGGAATGGAGAACGGCAAAGACGCGCGAAGTGAATATGCCGGCTTATGTGATCATGCAGCAAAAGGCATTGATGGGTATTGTGAATCTGTTGCCGGATACACCAGTAGCTTTGGAAGCGATACCTTATTTCGGTGCGAAAGGAGTGGAGAAGTACGGACTTGAAATTTTGGGCATTGTGCGCAAATATATGAAGGAGAACAAACTGGAACGACCGGAGATCTTTACTTCTGTTTCGGGCGGAGAGGATGTACGTGAACAAAAGCTGGACGCGCAGCATCATGAGGATAAGAAGAAGCAGAAAGAGAAGAAGAAAGATTCAAAGCTGGTGAGTTATGAAATGTTCTGCCAAGGGATGACTATAGAGGAGATAGCCAAAACCCGTGATTTGGTGACAGGAACGATTGCTGCTCATCTGGAACATTATCTCCGCGAAGATAAAATAAAATTGGAACAGGTAGTGACAGCGGACAAGATTAAGAAGGTCCGGACTTATCTGGAAACCCATGAGTTTATGGGAGTGGTGGCTATTAAAGCTGCATTGGGAGATGAAGTTTCTTACGCTGATATTCGCTTTGTATTGGCGACGGCGGGGCATTAAAAAACTCATTTTAATAAAAAAATAATGTCCGAAAAGCTACTGACAGAATGATAGGTCAGATATGCTTTTCGGACATTATGGTATGATGGGGTACAGAGTTATAAGTTACAGAAGAAAGAAACGAATACAGGCACGCTGATATCGATCAGAATACCATGCAAAATAGCGATAGGAATCATTTCTTTTCCCGAATATCTGCTGATGGAAGGTAATAATACATCCATTGAGTTGACTCCTGCCGCTGAAATGGGAGCAAGTTTCCCGAAATACTTCTTGATAAGCGGTGTACCCAAAAGTGCCATCATTTCGCGAAAGATATTAGTCAGCAGGGCAATGGTACCCAGCTCTGTAGCCAACTGTATTCCGATGGTCGGTTCCTTGAACTGAGTGATCAGGATGGAAGACAGCGAATAATAGGCGAATCCGCTTCCTACTGCCATACAGTCGAATACACTCCATTGACTTAGCAAAATGCTTGCCAAGGCAGAAAACAACAATGTGCCGGTAATGGTACCCAATGGAATCAGCAGCATTTTCGGGTGCAAATGTGAGATGATCGCTTTCAGGTTCTTATTGGAACCGATGCTGATTCCTACTTGCAGCATCAACGCATATAGTATATACATGGAAACAGTATGTGTGTCGAACTGGAATTTATTAAAAACTCCCATGATACAGCCTACACAGAAAAATACGATAACGATGAGACTTCCTTTCATTGTTTACCTCCTTTCTTGAAAAATAGTTGTAACACAAGCCGGGCAGCCAACAAGCTCCCTAATACGCCGGATACGGCAAGAATGATCGCCTGCCATCCAAACTTACCGAGATTATTCACAATCAGGCTATTAGAGCCAATGGATACTCCAAGGATAAAGAGTAACAGGAATATTGTAAGAGAAATTGTCTTTTCAGTCTTTTGTAAGATACTCCAGTTACGTAATCCGTATCCGATACCGATTCCCAAAAACATGGTAGATATAATAGAGAACATATTGTAATATATTTTAGTTGGTTAGGTTAAACAATTCATAAATAGCATAGATAATCCCCAAAAAGACATACATCTTATTGACAATCAGATGGAAATACTGTCTGTGAGTAACGAAATAAGTCAACAGGCAGTTAGGGGTAAGAATGAGTAAGGGGAATTTAGATGAATCCGCTGAACCAATGTACATGCACGCAACATGACGTGCAGAAATTGGGAATTTCCGCATGAAATATAAGGGCGTTATGTAATTGTAATGTTTGATTCATCTTCTGGTTCTTTAATTCGGGTGCAAAGATAAGAACTTATTGCATATTTTCAAAATAAATATGCAATAATTAGAATGGGAAAGGTAGCTGAAACTAGGAATAGAATGTAGTAAAAACTTGGTTATGTAGACCTTAACCTTTATATATTATGTGTTTATATCATTTTTATTTAGTTGCCAGTTCGATGCCTGAGTCAAATTTCTATGTTGTGTAGAGCACATACTTTTATTTGTGCAAACAATCTGATTAATAGGATTTGTCGGTTAATGTTTCCACTCCATGAGGATGTCTTTCAGCTTTCGTGGCTGGTAACCAAGTATAGTCCGGGCTTTTGCTATACTCATCCCACTGAAACGGGGACGGGGAGTAGCTTCTTGCATTTCTTCTGTTGTGGCAGGGTGAACGAGCGAACGGTCCAGCTTCATGTAGTCTGCTACCTGAAAAGCAATTTCTGCGATGGTCAGGCATTCCTCGCCACAGATATGAAAAATTCCGTTTGCGGCATTTTCTACCAGGTGTTGTACTCCGGCTGATACGTCACCTACATAGGTGGGCGTGCGCCATTGATCTGATACGACACGGATTTCTTGTCCTGCATTCAAACGATTCATCACCAGTTGCACGATGTTTCCATGTTGTCCCGGCAATGCTTTTCCGTAGACAATCTCTACGCGGGCAATAGCATAGTTACTACAGATTTCAGTCACTTTCTCTTCTCCTTTCCATTTGGTGAAACCGTAATAGTTGACGGGAGCAGGGAGACTTTTTTCTGTATAAAGCTGTCCGGACTTCTCGTCTATCTTTCCGTCAAAGACGAAGTCTGTAGATAAATGAATGAACCGGCTTTTGTAACTTTCGCAAAGATGTGCCAATTGTTCTACTGCCGTAACATTTGTTAGCCAGGCTTCTTCGTGATGCGTTTCGCAATAATCGGGGACGGATAAGGCGGAACAGTTGATGACTACATCGGGTTGTACGTCTTTAAAAAGTTGCTTTACGACTGCTTCATCCCGTATATCTGTGGTGATGAAATGATAGTTGCCTCCATTCTTCGGAAGGATATCCGGATGCAGGGAACATCCTGTTACCTTATATTGTGCCTTGCTCGACAGGTCATTCAGTATTTGGCGTCCGGTGAATCCATTGGCACCGATAATTATTATATTCTTCATGGGCTGTTTTATAGTCGTTCGTTTCAGTCATATGAGTTTTTCTCAGTCACATGAGTGAGTTTCGGTTCAGAAATGGCTTTTCTATATTTATTTTCACAAAAGTAGAAAATAATTTTAGTTACGCAAATAGATTTCGTAGTTCCCTTTTTCTTTTGCTCTTTTGCGAATTTAAGCATATCATTATCAGGTCCGATGCGCATGCCGGATGGATTGGATGAAGTACCGGGAGCTTACAAAGATATTGCGCAGGTAATTGCTAATGAGCGGGATTTAGTGAAACCTTTGGTGGAATTGGCGCCTATGGCGGTGATCAAAGGATAAAATTAGCTGACGAGATGAGGTATGGACATAAAAAAAGGAGCAACGCCTTGCTCCAACCTTTGTTAACCTTAAATCTAATACTATGAAAAACACATTGCAAAGATACGGACTTCTGCGAACTTTGCAAATTATCCAAGAATAATAGTATGTTTTATAACATTGATTAAGAATTTGAATTCTCAATTCTATTTTTATTAAGAGATTTCCTGATCTTATCTTTTGTTCTTAATGAGTAGCTGCATACCATGCTGTTTCTTCTTTTTTTGAGGCCAGCGAGTGCGTACTTGGATCGGAGATTGTAATACCGGAGAAGGTATTGATTTTCACTTCTCCTCTGCTCATCGAATAGAAATATTCTGTATTTCTTTTGAATGGCACCGTACGATTGAGCTGTTCGTTGAATCGTGCCACTAGAGTTTCATCAGGGCATAATTTTGAAACATAGTCACCATAGTCAAAGAAGATAACCGGATAATATCCGTCCAGTCTCTGTAAAGAACTGGTTAGTGAAGGATCAAAAGTATATCGATGATTAATTTCTTTCATAATAGTTGCCAGGTTATCAAGTTCTGAGCAATCAGTGACAGCGATTGTTCCGCAGGGTGTGCTATAAGTGGAATAAAAAGAGTAAAAACCGTCACAGATACCGGCATAATCTACTTTCCCAATTAGATACTGACCTATCTCGGCGTATGGCATACCATACGCCATCACTTCACTTGTAGATCCTATCAGATAATCAGTCACATCTTTGAGAGCGTAGGCTACTTCAATGCTTGACATATAGCAGTCGTCAAAGAGTATATATTCCATTTTAAGTCCGGCATTGGATATTCCTTTGGCAAGTGTGGTTATATCAGTCTGATATTGGGCATTTAATCCTCCGAAGTAGCGTGTCATTGGTACATTTTCGTATTCCCAGTGCATTTTGGTACGAAGACCGCTACGTGATTTAGAATTTGATACGGGTATCCATCCCATGCCATGACAGCCGATAACCATCGAATAGCGTTTGGTGGGAGAGTAGCGTTGCACATCATTTAGGATGGATGTGATACCTTCTGCTGTGGTATATGCAGGATCTGTATAGTTCTTTAGAGTTTTATGCACACTCTTGCCATTCTCATAAGCGAGTTCAAAAAGAGTGGCTTTCGTTGCTGTGGTACACATGAAAATGATTATCCGTTCATCCTTCAAGATATTCTTTTCAACTACACTTTCAAGGTCGCTGATGTTCTGATAGAAATTGGATGTGAGATTATCAGACCAGGGGAGATACATGAATACCGTTTGTTCTGTAGGTACCGGAACTGGCTCTTCCTTTTCGCACGAAGTCATGCCAAAAGAAAGGAATAGTACGATGATAACTGATTTAATCAAATGGTGATATTTCCGCTCTGTCTTCATTGTTTTGTCAGGATTAAAGTTACTTCTTGATATATAACGTAAAAAGAGCACTTTTTGATTTATATATTCAGAATATAATCTGAATGTATCCTTTTCAAGTGTTACTGCAAATCTACTGAAAAATAACGTAATTCTACTATATACGAAAGTCCAATAGCTCACGTATGGACATAAAAAAAGGAGCAACGCCTTGCTCCAACCTTTGTTAACCTTAAATCTAATACTATGAAAAACACATTGCAAAGATACGGACTTCTGCGAACTTTGCAAATTATCCAAGAATAATAGTATGTTTTATAACATTGATTAAGAATTTGAATTCTCAATTCTATTTTTATTAAGAGAAAAGTCAGTTAGGCATCTTGAAATCATTCGGCAAACAACCGGTGATCTTCTTAAACAGGCGGCTGAAATATTGCGGATTCCGGAAACCGAGTTCCTGCGCTATCTGGCTGAGTGTTTTATCTGTATTTATCAACCACTCTTTAGCTATCTCGAAACGCTTGAACTGAAGGTATTCTTTGTACGACTTCCCTGTTTCATATTCCAGCAAATCATTGAAATATGCGGGAGAAAGACGAAGTACTCTGACGCACTCCTCAATAGTGGGAAGATCGGAGGACTGACTTTGTATAGTATTGAAATGATCATCCAAAAGACGGTCAAACCGTTCGATAATCTTTTTGTTAGCCTCATTGCGTGTGATGAACTGGCGTTCGTAGAAGCGTTCGCAATAATCAAGCAGTAGTTCGATGTATTTGGAAATGATCTTCTGACTATAGCAGTCGATGCAGCGTTGCAATTCTTCATTTATTTTATCCAGAAGTTCCAGTATGACCTGTTTTTCACGTAATGAAACATGCAGTGCTTCTTCGGGACGATAAGAGAAGAAAGTATAGTCACGAATGTTCGCTCCAAGCGCAGTGCCGCAGATCAAGTCGGGATGAAACGCCAGTATCCATCCTTTGGAAGGACGTGTGTTGTCACTATCCTTCATACTGATTGACTCGCCGGGAGTCAGACAGAGAAGTGTCCCGTCCGAGAAGTCGTAGTACTGATGTCCGTATCTGTAGGCTTCACATTTGCATTCGCTCAACAGAATCGTGTAAAATCCGAATTTGAAATCCGTATGGGAGGATAAATCGGCTTTTGAAAGGTCGATGACACTGACCAGAGGGTGCAGTGTCTTACTCCCCATGCAGCAATTACATTGATGCACACTTCCTATCTTAAGTACTTTATCTCCCATGACGTAACTAATATCCTGATTAATGGAGCTGTTTTAGTTCTGTTGCTTATATTCGTTTGACGTACATCCGACATTCTTCTTGAACAATCGGCTGAAATGCTGCGGATACTGGAACCCCAGTTCATACGCAATCTGGCTGACCGTCTGGCTACCTTCTAATATCCGTTCCTTGGCAAGTTCTATGATCCGGTGCTGGATATATTCCTGTGCCGTTTTTCCTGTTTCTTTCTTGATCAGGTCTCCGAAGTAATTGGAAGAAAGGCAGACTTTGTCCGCAAAGTATTTTACAGAAGGAAGTCCTTCGGTAAGTGCAGTCTGATTCTGAAAATACTCGTCCAATAACTGTTCGAACTTCACGATGATATCTTTATTCGCCTGATTACGGGTGATGAATTGCCGTTCGTAGAAGCGCATGCAATAGTCGAGCAATAGTTCTATATTGCGGACAATGAGCTGCTTGCTGTGTTTGTCGATGGCATGTTCCAGTTCGATTTGTATTTTGTGGATACAGTCGGTCACGATTTCCCTTTCCTGTTCGGAGAGATGCAGTGCTTCATTCACTTCGTAAGAGAAGAAACTATAGTGTTTGATGTTCTGCCCTAAAGAAGTTCCCCGGATTAAATCGGGATGAAATAAAAGGCCGATAGATTTTGTACGAATTGGTGTCTGCTTGCGGTTATCTATCCCGATAACCTGTCCCGGAGCCATGCAGACAACGGTTCCTTCCTGATAGTCATAATACTTCCGTCCATATCTGAGATCGCCACATTTTGCGTCTTTCAGAAACAGAGAGTAGAATCCGATATTCATACGATAGTAGTCTACCGTCTTTGTCGCTTTCGAGAAGTCGATCACGTTTACCAGTGGGTGCAAGGTCTCTAGTCCGAACAGTTGGTCATACTGGTCAATGCTTTCAATTTTTGTTATTTCTTCCATACGGCTTACAGTTTTGATCTGTCACAAAGATAAAGCTTTTAAATGTATCTTTCTCATTCCGTATTTGCAAAACAGTAATTTGGGTATAAGATTCAGTAATTTGTATACAATGCCGGTGGGTAGTGGGATGCAAACTCACTTTTTTCAGCTAAATATCAGCGTGTCGGAAACAAAAAAACGGGATAATCAAGGGATGTGAATAGTAGAATTAATATATTTGTTCCTGTGAATTTAAAAAGACTTGTTTTATGAAAGCATTATTCATTGGAGGAACCGGTACGATCAGTACCGATGTAGTAGAATTGGCTCAACAGAGAGGGTGGGAGATAACACTGCTCAACCGGGGCTCAAAAAAACTGCCGGAAGGTGTGGGCAGTATCATTGCCGACATTCACGATGAGGAAGCTGTGGCGAAAGCTATTGCAGATGAAAGTTATGATGTCGTAGCTCAGTTCATCGCTTACACGGCAGAAGATGTAGAACGTGATATCCGTCTGTTCCGTAATAAGACGAAACAATATATTTTTATCAGCAGTGCATCCGCCTACCAAAAACCGTTGGCTGATTACCGTATTACGGAAAGTACCCCTTTAGTGAATCCTTACTGGCAATATTCACGGCATAAGATTGCCGCCGAAGAAGTGTTGATGACAGCATACCGTACCACCGGTTTCCCGATTACGATTGTCCGTCCCAGCCATACGTATAATGGAACGAAACCTCCTGTAAGCCTGCATGGAAATAAGGGGAACTGGCAGATACTTAAACGTATCCTTGACGGGAAACCGGTTATTATCCCTGGTGACGGAAGTTCCTTGTGGACACTGACACATTCCAAAGATTTTGCCAAAGGATATGTAGGACTGATGGCGAACCCTCATGCCATCGGGAATGCCTTCCATATCACCACAGATGAGAGTATGACTTGGAATCAGATTTATCAAACCATTGCCGATGCGCTGGGGAAACCTCTGAACGCACTCCATGTGGCTTCCGATTTTCTTGCGAGACATGGCGGGAACTATGACTTTCGGGGCGAACTGTTGGGGGATAAAGCCGCAACGGTAGTCTTTGATAATTCGAAAATAAAACGCCTTGTGCCGGACTTTATCTGTACAACTTCGATGGCGGACGGTTTAAGACAGTCAGTGCAATATATGCTTTCGCACCCCGAAACACAGACTCCTGATCCGGAGTTCGATTCATGGTGCGACCGTGTAGCCGACGCGATGGCTGCGGCAGACAGAGCTTTTGAAGCAGAATAAACGTTAGTTGAGTAAATAACTCATCTTGTTATTGATGATTGAAATATCCTATTAGCATATCCTGATTAGCTATTAGCTAATCGGATTATGCTAATAGCTAATCAGGATATGCTAATAGCCGAAACAAGTCGATCATAATGAGTAGCGTAGTTAATAAAGACCGTTCCGTCCCTGCTGAACCTCGATCCGGATACCGAAATTACCATTGGAGGACTTCAGTTCGAATGCTCCCCGGAAATTATTCTTCTCCCAAGGCATGGCACTACGGTTGGGCACTTTCCATCCGTCTTTGTCATAGTCTCCGTATGTATTGATTTTCCATCCGTTTTTCAGTTTGAAGGTGCCCATCTGCATGAACTGCGGTGAAGACGACAATCCCCAGCCATACCCATATCCGAAACCGGAGAAAGGGGAAGAAAATGCGTCGGTGAATCCCTGTGTATAGCTGGCGTCTGTATTCAGACGGAATATCTGATTATAGTCTTTACTCACATCCGGTACATCGAGACTGAATTTCGGAAGTTTGGGAGGGGCCACATTCATTAATCCCATATCGAGCAGGAAGCCACCGAATTCCTTTATATTGCTCGACGGAGCACGACGAATACTATCGGAAGGAACCTCCGACTGTGCGGATGCAAAACCGACCGATAATATCAGCGAAAGAAATAGAATCAGTTTTCTCATCTTCGTAAAGGTTGATTGATGACAAAGATAGAGATTTTTAGTCTGACTGCCTGCTTCCGTTATGTTTTCTTAGAGAAAAATCCTTTAAAAAGGAGTGTGCTGCTGTCTCGTCGGGATGGTGTCACTATCCCACTAAGATAGTGTAAGTATCCTGTGGGGATAGTGACACTATGCCAGTAGGATAGTGACACTATTTTAGAGCTTAGTTTGCAATGAGTTTATAGCCGATTCCCCGCACATTGACGATACGTATTTGCTCATCCTGCGACAACTTATGCCGCAGTTTCGTGATGAATACATGCAGACTCCGGGAATTGAAGAAACTGTCATCCCCCCAAAGTTCCAGCAGAACGTCCTGCGTATTGACCACCTGATTCCGGTTTTCACAAAGCCGTTTCAGTATTTCCGACTCGCGGTGGGAGAGTTCCTGTCTCACTCCGGCATGCAGCAATGTCTGCGCGACCGGATCGAACAGATAACTTCCTATCTCAAAACGGCTGGATACCTTTGTCTTCGTGAAGCTGAACGCTTTTCCCATCAGCGCCTTGATACGTATGATCAGTTCCTGCATGCCGAAAGGCTTTTTCAGATAATCGTTTGCCCCAAGTTCGAATCCTTCTACCACATCGTTGATGGCCGAACGGGCAGTCAGAAACAGTACAGGTGTCTGCTTGTCCGTCTGCCGGATGCGGCGTACCATTTCGAATCCGTCCATTTTGGGCATCATCACATCGGCCACCAGCACGTCCGGCCGAAGTTCAAAGAAAAGATGCAATCCTTCTTCGCCGTCGGAGGCGGTATGTATGGTAAAACCGTTTTCCTCGAGCGTATCTTTGATAATCATGGCGAGTGTCAGTTCGTCTTCCACCAACAATACTGTAATGTCGTTTTTGCTCATGGTTCTGATGTTTTAGATAGTAATGGTAAATGTACTTCCTTTGCCGGATTCACTTTTGACGGTGATGGTGCCTCCATGTTTTTCGACCATGCTTTTGACATAGAAAAGCCCTAAGCCGTATCCCTTCACGTTATGAAGATTTCCGGTCGGAACGCGATAGAATTTGTCGAATATATGTTTCTGTTTATCCAGAGGGATACCTATTCCATGATCAGAGACGGTGATAGTCACCGTTTCTCCCGTTTGGCGGCACTGAATCATAATCTCTGCTTCTTGTTTCGAATATTTCACGGCATTGTCTATCAGGTTACTGATGATATTGCTGAAATGAGTGCGGTCGGCTACTATCGTCAGTGCTTCCGGTTCTGTTTCCAGTGTTATGTGTACGGGGATATCCGCTTTTAGCTGGTGCTGCTCTATTAAAGAAGTAATCAGTTCTTTTAGACAAATCTCTTCGGGGTGCAGTCTGAACGTCTTGCGGCTTTCCATGCTCATGGAAAGAATCTGTTCGACGAGTCCGCTCAAACGCTGTAGCTGCTCTTGGCTGATGCGCAGATATTGGTCACGTTTGCTTTTCTCTTCCGCCTGGTTGAAATTCAGCAGCGCATCGTTGGCGGCATACGCCACGGCAATCGGAGTCTTTAACTCATGCGTGATGTTGTTCGTAAAGTTGCTCTTCATTTCTTCCAGCGTCTTTTGTTTCAGCAGTGTCCGGATGAGGAACCAGAAGGAAAATCCGAGGATGAGGAAGATGACAAATGAAGTGACCAGGATGCCAGTCATTTGTTTCCATACCAGGGAGGTGATGGGTTCCATTATCAGTTGGTAGCGTTGACTGTGATGCCTGTTGAATTCGTAGTTGTAGCGGATGGCTTTCGGGCTGGGGATATAGGTGCTGTCTCCTGCGATGCCCAGTGTATCTATGAATGTCTGGGATGAATCCTGAGTAGCTCCGCTGTATATATATAAGGTACGGTGAGGCACATCTATGTTGTGTGCTTTCAGTACATCGGTCAGTAGACTGTCATATTTTTGCAGGTTGATGTCGATGTAGGTATCCACGCCGGAGTGCATACCCTGTTGGACGCTGAGTATGAGTTCTTTCATCGAGTCCTGTTTCTTTAATAATACATCAAGTCCGCTTTCGCTGGAGGCAACGGCGCTGGCATCCGGATCGTTGGCATTGACGGCTAGGGTATCTACTGCTGTTTCCGTGCGTGTATGCAGGGTGTCTTTGTAGGTACTGTCCGTATAAGAGACGGTCTGGCTTGTCACCAGCGACTTGCCGTCTGCACCATATCCGGCGGAAACGGTGACCGAACCATGTTCCACATTATCCTTTTGCAGCTCGTTGACGCGAAGCACGATTTCATTAAAGTCGCTCGTACGCATGGCGTCTTTGATATTATTGTTCATTTCCTGCTTCATCGTGCGGTAAAGCCCTGTCAGCCAATATGTCTGGTAAACAAAGATGCCTGTCAGCGAGCAGATGACAAGGATGATGATATGTTTCAACGGTAATTTCATACGGACAAAGATAGTATGAAACTATTATCTTTCTTCTCTTTGATAAGACTAAATAACACTAGATAAGCCGGCGATAACGTAAAGTTTCGTTTTTTCTCCCGTATTTTGCAGCATACTCAAAAATAAATACGATATGAAACGAACTTATTTACTGCTTTTGTTACTTTTCATGTATTGGATGTACGCTTCTGCACAGCAGGTACAGACAGCGCAGGAACCTGCCGACAGCGTAAAAAACGTAGCCTATATAGACAGCCTGTATCGGGAACTTCCCGAAGTCATGATCACCGGCGAACGTCCGGTAGTAAAAGCCGAACAGGGGAAACTGGTATACGACGTTCCGAGACTGGTCGGCAGCCTGCCGGTAGACAATGCCTATGATGCAGTAAAGAACCTGCCGGGAGTTGTCTCCATGAATGATGCCCTGACGTTGGGAGGGCAGCCGGTCACTGTGGTTATCAACGGAAAAGTGACCACCCTCTCTGTAGAGCAATTAAGCAACCTGCTGAAATCAATGCCCGTCAGTCGGATTGAAAAGGCGGAAGTGATGTATTCCGCTCCGGCACGTTATCAGGTGCGCGGACCGATGATCAATCTGATACTGACTTCGGGCATGGGAAAAGAACCTTCTCTTCAGGGAGAACTATATACCGCTTACAGCCAATTACACTACGAATCTCTGGCAGAGCGTGCGAGCCTTCTATACTCCGGACGCAAATTTTCTGCTGATCTTCTCTACTCTTACTCTTACAGCCGCGAACGGAGGGAGACAGACAAGGAAGCGCTTCACACGCTCGCCGACGGTTCGGTGCATCCGATGAATATGTATGATATCACTACTTCCCGCCACAACAATCACCAGATACGCCTTGGGATGGACTATGCCTTTACCGACAAGCATTTGCTGAGCTTGGTTTATACCACTGCTTTCACCGATGTCAAACCTTACGCCACAGTCACCGGTGCGCAGAACTCGGTCACCGATTCGCACTCGGAAGGACAGCTCCATAATGCCAAACTCGACTATCAGACTCCTTTCGGACTGAAAGCCGGAGCGGAATTTACCTATTATCATGCTCCCGGCAGTCAGCTGCTTTACAGCACACTGGGAGAAGAAACACTGAACTTCCTGAGCAAAGATAACCAACGGATCAACCAATGGCGTTTCTATGCCGGACAAGAACATACTTTGGGCGCAGACTGGGGATTGAATTATGGTGTTGCTTATACGACCGCATTGGACAATAGTTATCAAATGTATTTCGATCCCGAAACGGAAACTTTACTGCCGGACAACAACATGCAATCCCGTCGTCGCGAGCAGACGCTGAACTTTTATGCCGGACTCAGCAAGAGTTTCGGTGAGAAACTTTCGGCGGATGTCTCTCTGGCTGCCGAGCAATATCATACGGATATGTGGAACGAATGGAGCCTGTATCCGGTTGCCAACCTGACTTATTTGCCTGCCCCGGGACATATCCTGCAATTTTCATTGAGCAGCGACAAGGAATATCCGGAATACTGGAGTATGCAGAACTCCACTTCCTACATGGGCGCTTATTCCGAGATTCAGGGAAATCCCTTCCTCAAACCGGCAACCAACTACGAAGCTAACATTAGCTATATATTAAAAGGTAAATATGTGCTGACCGCCTATTACAGCCGCACGAAAAACAAGGAAATGCAGACGCTTTACCAGTCTCCGGAACGTCTGGTCGAGATCTATAAATGCTTTAACTTCGACTTCTCGGAACAGGCGGGCTTGGTAATGGTAGTTCCCTTTAAAGTGAAGAAATGGCTGGACTCCCGCATCACGGCAATCGGCTTCCGTTACCGTCAGAAAGACAGTGATTTCTGGGATATCCCGTTCGACCGCAAACTATATACGTTTGTATTGACCATGAACAATACCTTCACTCTTTCCACCAAACCTGATTTGAAGTTTACCCTAAGCGGATTTTATCAGAACAAGGCGATACAAGGCATTTTCGACCTTCCCCGTTCGGGAAATCTGGATGCGGCCCTGCGCTATACTTTCGCAAAGGGAAAAGCACAACTAACCTTGAAATGTGATGACATATTTAATACTTCCACCATTTCGACTAATGTCCGTTTCGGACAACAGAATGTGAAGAATCACTATATGAAGACTACCCGTGCCTTCGGTATTTCCTTCAACTACAAATTTGGAGGATACAAGGAGAAAAAGCGGGAAGAGGTGGATACTTCCCGCTTTAAATAATAAGTATTATCTATTTTTTGCATACTCATCCAGTACGCGCTTGATACTTTGTCCTATTTTTACGTAATCGGCTTCGTTCAGATTGGCGAGCGAAACACGGACACTCCATTTCGGTCCGGCAAATCCGCCGCCGTTCAGCAGGACGAGCGAAGTCTCGTTGGCAAGGCGGAAAACAACGTCGAGCGGATTGTAGGTCTTTTGCAGATAGTCTACAAATTCGTCACCGTAGAATTTCTTCGCCCATACCAGCATGTCGATTTCCGAATAGTACCCGGCACGTAGAGGATCTTCTATCAGCGTAAAGCCGGTGTTGTCCCAGAGTGCATGCAGGCGACGGTGGATGATTTCCTGCATCTTTGCCTTGTACCGGTCTTCCTTGTCGAGAAGGGAGAAGGCGGCGAACAGGCTCATCTGCATTTGCTGGGGCAGCGAGAGTCCTGCGGTATGGTTCAGTGCAATCTGTCGGCTGTCGGCCACCATGCGGTCAATAAACTTCATCTTCTCAGGATGTAAACTGAGGCTTGCATAACGCTTGTTTAAGATTGCTGTTTGCTCCTCCGACAGGCGGGCAATCATTTTGTCGTAGATGTTGTCTTCGTGTAGGGCTATCACTGCATTTCTCCATCCTGTGGCTCCGAAATACTTGGAGAAGGAATAGACGCAGAGTGTATTATGCGGCAACTCCGCCATCAACGAACGGAAGTGAGGTATGAATGTTCCGTACACATCGTCCGTAATGATCATCAGATTCGGATTGTCATTCTTTACGATGTTGACAATACGTGCGGCAGTCTCCGGGCTCAGCGCGTAACTGGGCGGATTGCTCGGATTGGTGATGAACAACGCTTTTATCTGCGGATTTTTCAGTTTATCGATATCTTCATCTTTATATTGCCAGGTGTGCAGCCCGTCCGGTGTCATCTGATCGGCAGATATTTCGGTAACATCGAACTGATAGCGGCGTAATTCCGGAATCTCGATGTAAGGCGTGAAGACAGGAATCATCAGGGCGATGGAATCCCCTTGATTCAACAGGAAGTTTTCCTGCAATGAATCGAATACATAGCACATGGCAGCCGTTCCGCCTTCGGTAGCGAAAAGGTCGAAAGTGCCTTTGGGCGGACGGCGGTCGCACATTTCCTGTGCCAGATAATCCTGTACGATCAGTTCGGTGAAGTGCAGGATACGGTCGGGGACAGGATACTGGTCGCCGATGACCGATTCTGCCCATTCATGCACCAGTCTGTCCGGATCGGCTGCGTGCTCCATCAGCATATAATTATAGGTTTCTTTCAGTAACCTGGCTCCGGCTTCTTTCTCGTTCTCTTTGAGGAAAGCCTCGAAGCGGGCGGCTATTCCTTCCTGTTGTGGGATGCCTGCTATTCCTTCTTCCAGGGATTGGACACGGCGACATTCGCAAAGTCCGAATTTTCCTAACAGGAAGAATGCTTCACGCGGTTCGGTCGCAATCCAGTTCGGGTTGCCTCGTCCTGCGTTCAGCATGGTATGGGCCATTTTCTTGATACTCTCGTCAGCCATTTCGATGAGCTTGTTTTTAAGTTCGAAAGGGCTGATCGTTTCCATCTTTTTGGCAAAGTTCTTGGTGATAGCTGTGCCAGTTGTTTTCTTTTCCATAATGGTTTTTATTATTTTGATACTTAATTTTGATTTCCTATACATTCACTATACTGACATTTACATGAGCAATACGATGGCTACTCCCCAGATAATCAGTAGTGTATTACCGACTGCATACGTCACGGTGTATCCTAACGCGGGAGTGTCGCTTCCCAGTGCGTCTTGAATAGCTCCCAGTGCGGCAGTTGTGGTGCGTGCCCCGGCTGTACATCCCAGAGTGAGGGCAGGGTGGAACTTGAACAGATATCTTCCCATCAGCAGTCCGCTGAGAAGGGGGATGGCGGTTGCCAGCGCACCGACGATAAACAGGCTGAATCCTACTTCCTTGAAACCGGTCACGAAGCTGGGACCTGCGGCGATGCCGACAACGGCGATAAACATATTCAGTCCTACATTATTCAATACCCATAACGAAGGTTCGGGGATACCGCCAAAGGTAGGATGTTTGCTACGCAGCCAGCCGAATACGAGTCCTGCGATCAAGGCACCTCCACTGGTGGACAGGCTGATCGGGATACCTCCCAGGTGAATGGCAAGTGCGCCGACCAGACCACCGAGCAGAATACCCAGTCCCACAAAGATCATATCTGTCTGGTTGGTGGGGCGATCGATATAGCCCATCTGTTTGGCGGCAGTTTCTACTTCGAGTTTTGTTCCGGTCAGTTCGAGGATATCGCCGGAGTCGATCACTGTCTGAGCGAGTACCGGCACATTGATGCCTGCCCGCTTGATGCTGCGGATACTGACTCCGTGCATGAATTTCAGTGCACGGATCGTGGAGACCTTTTCGCCTGCGAATGTGCGGTGGGTGACCATTACCGGAAGCGTCTCTGCCGGGAAGTCGAGCAGTTGGGCGTCGATCACTTCCGGACCGATCCAGTCTTCTTCGCCGATTGCATATTCACGGCGGCCGCTTAATACGACTTCATCGCCCGGTTGTAGAAGCATATCCGGGGTGACTTCTTCTATGACGCCCTTTTGCCGTACGCGTTCTACAAACAGCCGTTTATCGTTTTCCACCAGATAGTTCTCCAGTTCGCTGACCGTTTTTCCTTTGCCGAACCATTCGTTGTCTATTTTATAAGCACGGAATACGACGGGGCGGAGGGCGGTGTAAAATCCGGGTTCATCTGCTTCGGAAGTTCCCATTTTGGCTTCCAGCTCTTTGCAGTCCGCTTTCACCTTCTCCAGTCCGCCCAGCATTTTGGGACCGAGTGAAGCCAGAATCCATGCGGAACCTGCCGTACCGAAAATATAAGTCACAGCGTATGCTACGGGGATAGCATTGATAAATGTCGCTTTTTGCGCATCGCTGATGCTTAATTGATTGATCGTGTCGCTTGCCACACCGATCACTGCGGAGATGGTCTGTGAACCTGCCAACAATCCGGCAGCTTCGCCTACATGATAGCCCATGATTTTGGCAAGTATCCATGGGGCGATGAGGCTGACAATGCACATCAGGACGGCAAATCCTACTTGCGGCAATCCGTCTTTCTTCAATCCGCGAAAGAATTGCGGACCTACCTTATAGCCCACAGCGAATAAAAACAGGAGGAAAAAGACAGCTTTCATCGGGCCGTCTACACTAATGTTTAATTGTCCCACCAGTACTCCGACCAGTAGCACGCTGGTTACTGTTCCCAACGAAAATTTTCCTATTTTGAATCTGCCCAGCCAGAAGCCGGCGAATAAAGTGAGGAAAATGGCAAGTTCGGGATGATCCCTTAATTGATTAATAATCCATTCCATATATGTTGTTCTTGTTTAGGTTATGTTCTTAACAACAGTTCTTGTACAAAAAGAGTTTAGGGGAGTATGTGCGTTATCGTCATAGTTTATAAAAATATAAATTAATTGTGCGGAAGTTCCGGGCAAACGAGAGAGCGTCTTAAATTTCTCAGTTTCGCTTTTTTGTTATACTTTTGTCACTTCAAATAAAACTAATCATATTCTGTATGAAATCAGACATAGAAATAGCTCGCAGTGTCGAGTTGAAAAAGATCAAGCAAGTTGCCGAAAGCATCGGAATCCCTCGTGAAGAAGTCGAAAATTATGGTCGCTACATCGCGAAGATTCCCGAACAACTGATCGACGAGGAGAAAGTGAAGAAAAGTAACCTTGTCCTGGTAACTGCCATCACAGCGACAAAGGCGGGTATCGGCAAAACTACAGTATCTATCGGTCTCGCCCTGGGACTGAACAAAATCGGAAAGAAGGCGATTGTCGCTTTGCGCGAGCCGTCTCTCGGTCCTTGCTTCGGCATGAAGGGAGGAGCAGCGGGTGGGGGATATGCACAGGTGCTTCCAATGGAGAAGATCAATCTGCATTTTACGGGAGACTTCCATGCGATTACTTCCGCGCATAACATGATTTCTGCTTTGCTTGATAATTATCTTTATCAGAATCAGGCGAAAGGTTTCGGATTGAAAGAAATTCTCTGGCGTCGGGTGCTCGACGTGAACGACCGTTCGTTACGCAGCATCGTAGTCGGACTCGGACCCAAGTCGAACGGCATCACGCAGGAGTCAGGCTTCGATATTACTCCGGCTTCGGAAATTATGGCCATTCTCTGCCTTTCCAAAGATGTGGAAGACTTGCGCCGTCGCATTGAAAATATTCTGCTTGGTTTTACATATGATGACCAGCCCTTTACGGTGAAAGATCTCGGAGTGGCGGGAGCTATCACGGTATTGCTGAAAGACGCCATCCATCCGAATCTGGTGCAGACGACCGAAGGTACCGCCGCTTTCGTACACGGCGGACCGTTTGCCAATATCGCTCATGGCTGTAACTCTATTCTTGCCACCAAACTGGCAATGTCATTCGGTGACTATGTGATCACGGAAGCCGGATTCGGTGCAGACCTCGGTGCTGAAAAGTTCTATAACATCAAATGCCGCAAAAGCGGACTCCAGCCCAAACTGACCGTGATTGTCGCTACGGCACAAGGACTGAAGATGCACGGTGGTGTCAGCCTCGACCGCATCAAGGAACCGAACATGGAAGGACTGAAAGAAGGATTGCGCAATCTGGATAAACATATTCGTAATCTTCGCTCTTTCGGACAGACGGTAGTAGTTGCTTTCAATAAGTTTGCCACCGACACGGACGAGGAAATGGAAATGCTGCGCGAGCACTGCGAACAGTTGGGTGTAGGTTACGCCATCAATAATGCGTTCAGCGAAGGTGGTGAAGGAGCGGTAGATATGGCCCGTCTCGTAGTCGATACGATAGAAAATAATCCGTCCGAACCTTTGCGTTATACGTATAAAGAAGAAGACAGCATACAGCAGAAGATTGAGAAAGTGGCTACCAACCTTTATGGAGCCAGCGTCATTACGTACAGCAGCATCGCCCGCAACCGCATTAAGCTGATTGAGAAAATGGGAATCACTCATTATCCGGTTTGTATTGCCAAGACACAATACTCTTTTTCTGCCGATCCGAAGATTTATGGCGCCGTGAATAATTTCGAGTTCCATATCAAGGATATAGTGATTAATAACGGTGCCGAAATGATTGTAGCGATTGCAGGAGAAATCCTTCGTATGCCGGGATTGCCCAAAGAACCGCAAGCGTTGCATATCGACATTGTAGATGGTGAAATTGAAGGACTGAGCTGATTTTTACTATTTCATTTAGTATATTTCTGTACTGTCAATCATCCAATATAAATCCCCGTCTTTCCACTTCTGATAGTTTGGGAAGACGGGGATGATTGTATATAGAGTCCAGTGTACCGGTATGTTGACCTTGTCTGATACACTGTACGATTGAAGTCGCTGCTTTCCGGAAGAGTATAGTGCGTATTTCAATTTCTCTTTTTGTAGTAAGAAAACATCTTTTCGAGCAGATAGTTTGTCTGATTCTGTTAATAAATAAAAAAGAAAAGCCTGTTTTCTTCACAGAAAGCAGGCTTATAAAATTCTAAAGAAATTCTTTATGAAATGTTGAACACAAATGCTGCTAATTCACATTACCGGCATTTGGTTACTCAAAGAAAGAAATCTTAATCAGCAAAAAGAGGATATTTCTTCATTGTCTCATTGACACGTGCACGTACTTGTGCGATCACCTCTTCATTTTCCACGTTAGACAGAACTGTTTCGATCATTTCGGCAATTTCGATCATCAGGTCTTCTTTTGCACCACGGGTTGTGATGGCAGGAGTACCCAGACGGATACCGGAAGTTTGGAAAGCAGAACGGCTGTCAAACGGAACCATGTTCTTATTCACGGTAATGTCAGCAGAAACTAATGCTTTTTCTGCTACCTTACCTGTCAGATCAGGGTATTTGCTACGCAGGTCAACCAGCATGGAGTGATTGTCCGTACCACCGGAAACGATTGTAAAACCACGGTCTATCAAGGCCTGTGCCAGTACGGCAGCATTCTTCTGAACCTGTTTTGCATATTCCTTGTATTCCGGTTGCAGGATTTCGCCGAAAGCTACGGCTTTGGCAGCGATTACGTGTTCCAACGGTCCGCCCTGTACACCTGGGAATACAGCTGAATCCAGTAATTGAGACATCATTTTGATTTCACCCTTCGGAGTTTTCTTTCCCCAAGGATTAGGGAAATCTTTTCCCATCATGATGACCCCACCACGAGGTCCGCGAAGTGTTTTATGTGTAGTCGAAGTGACGATGTGTGCATATTTAACCGGGTTCTCCAACAGTCCGGCAGCGATCAGACCCGCAGGGTGAGCCATGTCGATCATCAGGATAGCGCCTACTTTATCTGCGATTTCACGCATACGTTTGTAGTCCCATTCGCGGGAATAAGCAGAGCCGCCGCCGATAATCATTTTCGGCTTTTCGCGCAAAGCAACTTCTTCCATCTGGTCGTAGTCTACACGGCCGGTTTCCTGATTCAGATTGTATTCGCAAGGAGTGTAGATAATGCCGGAAGTGTTTACTAATGAACCGTGAGAAAGGTGTCCGCCGTGTGCGAGGTTTAATCCCATAAACTTGTCGCCTGGATTCAAAACAGCCAGAAATACGGCTGCATTGGCTTGTGCTCCTGAATGCGGTTGTACGTTTGCCCATTCGGCACCGAAGATTTCTTTCAGGCGGTCGATAGCGATTTGTTCGCTTTGGTCAACTACTTCACAACCTCCGTAGTAACGTTTGCCCGGATAACCTTCTGCGTACTTGTTAGTCAGGCAAGAACCCATTGCCTGCATTACCTGGTCACTTACAAAGTTTTCAGATGCAATCAGCTCGATACCTTTCAGCTGACGTTGGTGCTCTTTTTCGATGATGTCGAAAATTAAGTCGTCTCTTTTCATTCTTTTTATAAGTAATATTAAATTTTTAATTCGAGATACCTATTTTAAGCGCACAAAGTTAGTGAAAATAAATAAAGAACGAAGGAACTATAAGAAAAATGTTAGTAAATGGAGGAAATTAATAGATAATGGATAATTTATCGTACGGAATGAATAGGAGGTGTCTGTTTTTGCCGGTTGCCGACTATCAAAAGTTCATCAGCCGGCTGTCGGATGTTCTTTAAAGAATGAATCCGAACGAGAAACTTAATGCGCTGTCGCGGCGGCGGAAAATGATAGGGCTGACTCCCGTGCTGCCGTCTGAATTGATATTGTCATAAACGATGGATTTGGAGATATTTCCTATCCCCTGTTCGTAGCGGAAGTCGAAAAAGATGCGGGAGATATTGACGCCGACACCGATCACGACGCTGACATTGAGCGGATACAGCTTTTCATGAATCCCTTTCTGGTCGAAGTTTGTGAAAGTGATTTCGTTCTGCTTTCCCCATAGATACCGGAGTTTTGGACCGGCAAAGATAGACATTCCGTATGGTCCTTTTTTCACTACGTTATATCCGTAGAGAATAGGGAAGTCGATACTGTGAAGTACGGACTGTACCGAAGCATAATCGGGTTCGATGGCAGGGTGTTGCGAACCGAGTTTGTCAAAGGTGATCTCGCCTTTGCTGACATTATAGGATGCTTCCGGCTGAATGAAATGCTTCTTTATATTAAAGCGCATGAAGATCGCGCCAAAATAGCCGATCTTATAATTATTTTGTACTTCGTCGATCGTTACGTCTTTGATTTTCAATTCGGATACCATAAACATGGAAGAATTAAATCCGGCTTTGATACCAAAGTTGATTTTCTTTGTGTTGGGACGTTCCACTTTATCTGCGTTACGATCTTGGGCGAAAGCTGTGCAAGCTATCGCCATCCAACCGAAAAGAATTATGTTGCGCAGTATATTCATGGCAGTACTTTTTTCTTTATTTCTTCTTTTCTACACTCCAGCCGAATTTCCCTATTTTTTCTCCCAGGTCGTAATATCCTCCGTGCACATATACCAGCGGGTTCGCTTCCGCCAGTTCGAACTTGCCGGTTTCGGGATTCAGGTTCCGGTCGTCTGCACGGACGTTTACCACATCGGCGATAAACATATCATGCGAACCGAGCGAAACAATTTCCTTCACGCGACATTCGATGCAGAGGGGAGACTCTTCGATCAGCGGTGCGCTGACTACGGTGCAGCGTCCCGGAGTGAGTTTCATCTCTTCGAATTTACGATAATTCCGTCCCGAACGTACTCCGCACCAGTCGGTAGGGAACGCCATGTCTTTAGTTGTCAGATTGATGACGAACTCCATATTCTTCTTGATGATGTCGTAGGAGTGTCGTTCCGGTCGTACGGATATATAGCACATGGGCGGGTTTGTACAAATCGTACCCGTCCATGCTACTGTTATAATATTATATTCACTTTCATCTTTTCCGCAACTCACCAATATGGCAGGCAGCGGATAGATCATCGTTCCCGGTTTCCAGTCTTGTTTCAATTTAATAAAAAATTAAGAATGAGGAATGGAGAAACTAGAGGATGGTGATTTCCTCGCGTTTCTGTTCTTTCTCGCAATAATGGCACTTCACGATGCAATTATCCTTGTCAATCACATGAAATAACGTAGGCATAGGTTCATTGTTCGTGATACATTTCGGATTGGCGCATTTTACGATGCCGTGCAGCTCGTCCGGCATTCTGACTTCTTTCTTTTCAACGACTTCATAGTCGCGGATAATGTTCAGTTTTACGTAAGGTGCTACTACCGATATGCGGTTGATTTCTTCGTCGCAGAAAAACTTGTCGGCGATTTTGATAATGCCTTTTTTCCCTAGCTTTTTGCTGTCGAGGTTGAAGCCGATGGTGATGTTACACTTCATTTGCTCCACGCCCAGAAGTTGTACGACAGTAAAGAGTTTTTCTGATGGGATATGGTCAATCACTGTCCCGTTTTTCAGGGCAGCTACTTGCAATGCTTGTTTATTTTCGCTCATAATAAAATATCGTTTTTAACGTCCTCTAATGTGATACCTAACACGTCGCAAAGGATGGCTTCACGGGCATACAGACCGTTTTGCGCCTGTTGGAAATAATATGCTTTCGGGTTGTTGTCCACGTCGTAAGCAATCTCGTTGACACGGGGCAGCGGGTGCAGGATGCGGAGATTCGGACGGGTGTTTTCCAGCATCTTGTTGCGCAGGATATATACATTTTTCACTCGTTCGTATTCCATCAGGTCGGTGAAGCGTTCACGTTGCACACGGGTCATATACAGGATGTCGGCATCAGCGATAATTTCTTCGGTAAATTCGGTATGTTCAATGTATTTGATCTGATGCTCTTTGCAGTATAGCTTATATTCTTCCGGCATTTTCAGTTCATCGGGGGCGATGAAGTGGAATGTAGGATTGAAGTGGCGCATAGCCATCAGTAGTGAGTGGACGGTGCGGCCGTATTTCAAGTCTCCCACCAGAAAGATGTTCAGATTTTCCAGTGTTCCCTGAGTTTTGTAGATGGAGTAGAGGTCGAGCATCGTTTGTGACGGGTGCTGGTTGGCTCCGTCTCCTGCATTGACGATGGGCACAGGGGCTACTTCGCTGGCATATCGGGCAGCTCCTTCGAGATAGTGTCGCATGACGATGATATCCGCATAGCTGCTAACCATCATGATCGTGTCTTTGAGTGTTTCTCCTTTTGAGGAGCTGGTTGCTTTCGGATCAGTAAATCCGATGACGCGTGCGCCGAGGCGATTGGCTGCTGTTTCGAAACTCAGACGGGTACGGGTGGAAGGTTCAAAGAACAGGGTTGCTACTACCTTACCTTGCAATAACCGGCGGTTGGGGTTCATTTCAAACTGCTTCGCCATTTCGAGCATGTAGAGGATTTTTTCTTTAGAATGTTCGGCAATGGTTACTAAACTTCTGTTTTCCATTTTGTTATCTTTTATGTGGATAGAACTTGTTTTACCGGAGTGTAAAGGTACGAAGAAAATGTAAAATACAAACTTTTTTTCTCTTTTTATTCGTTTTTCGGTTGGTTTTAAAATATCAAATAAATCAAAAACTCGTTTGCTGTATGCTATATTTTATCTACCTTTGCGGCTTAATTATAAGCATCTTTTTTAAGCTAGAAGAAACATGATTCGAAAAATAATAAACGTTCTTTGGGTATTGTTGGCAGTTGCTTTAATAGCTATCGTAGTAGTTTTTGTGTCTATCTCTAAAGGCTGGATTGGCTATATGCCTCCTGTGGAAGAACTGGAAAACCCCAATTATAAATTTGCTACCGAGGTTTTCTCGGAAGACGGGAAAGTACTGGGTACATTCTCGATGGAAAAAAACAATCGTGTGTACAGCAGCTATGCCGATCTTTCTCCCAATATCATTCATGCGCTGATTGCGACGGAGGATGTTCGCTTTGCCGAACATTCCGGTATTGATGCGAAGGCACTTTTTCGTGCTATCGTCAAGCGTGGATTATTGTTGCAGAAAAGTGCGGGTGGAGGTAGTACGATCTCACAACAGCTGGCAAAACAGTTGTTTACGGAAAAGGTGGCAAGCAATACTATGCAGCGTCTGTTGCAGAAACCGATCGAATGGGTGATTGCCGTAAAACTGGAACGTTACTATACGAAAGAAGAGATTCTGACAATGTATCTTAATAAGTTCGACTTCCTGAATAATGCTGTAGGTATAAAGACAGCCGCATCTACTTATTTCGGCTGTGAACCCAAAGATTTGAAAATAGAGCAGGCAGCGATGCTGGTGGGAATGTGTCAGAATCCGTCCCGTTATAATCCGGTATCCAGAAATCCGAAAATCCGTGAGAATGCGCTGGGACGTCGTAATGTCGTACTGCGTCAGATGGAAAAAGCCGGCTACATCTCGGATGCGGAGTGTGATTCTCTGCAGGCACTTCCGCTGAAACTGGCATATACCCGTGTAGACCACAAAGAAGGTCTGGCAACCTATTTCCGCGAATATCTTCGTGGTGTGATGACCGCCAAGAAACCGGTTAAGAGCGAGTACCGCGGCTGGCAGATGCAGAAGTATTATGAAGATTCACTTTCATGGGAAACAAATCCGTTGTACGGCTGGTGCGCCAAAAATAAAAAGAAAGACGGATCGAATTATAATATCTATACGGATGGCCTGAAGATTTATACCACCATCAATTCGCATATGCAGCAATACGCTGAGGATGCTATCAAAGAACATTTAGGCGACTTCTTGCAACCTCTGTTCTTTAAAGAAAAACAAGGAAGTAAGAACGCTCCGTATGCAAGGGCATTGCCGCAGGCGCGGGTGGAAGAATTGCTGACCAGAGCCATGAAACAAACCGAACGTTATAATGTAATGAAGTCGGCGGGTGCTTCTGAACAGGAGATTCGCAAAGCATTCGATACTCCTCAGGAAATGTCTGTTTTCACTTGGGCAGGTGAGAAGGATACGATTATGACTCCGATGGACTCTATTCGCTATTACAAACACTTCCTGCGTACAGGATTCATGTCGATGGACCCGATGACCGGATATGTGAAGGCGTATGTTGGAGGACCGAATTATACATATTTCCAATATGACATGGCAATGGTGGGACGCCGTCAGGTAGGTTCTACTATCAAGCCGTATCTGTATACACTGGCGATGGAGAACGGATTTTCACCTTGTGATCAGGTGCGTCATGTAGAACAAACGCTGATTACCGAAACAGGAGAGGCATGGACTCCCCGAAACGCCAATAATAAACGTTATGGTGAAATGGTGACTCTGAAATGGGGACTGGCCAATTCGGATAACTGGATTTCGGCTTACCTGATGGGTAAACTGAATCCTTATAACCTTGTAAGGCTGATTCATAGTTTTGGTGTACGAAACAAGGCGATCGACCCTGTTGTTTCACTTTGTCTGGGTCCCTGCGAAATTTCTGTCGGTGAAATGGTAAGCGCATATACAGCTTTTGCCAATAAGGGGATTCGGGTAGCTCCGTTATTCGTCACCCGCATTGAAGATAGTGACGGCAATGTGCTTTCTACGTTTGCACCGCAGATGGAAGAAGTTATCAGTGTTTCGAGCGCATACAAGATGTTGGTAATGCTTCGTTCCGTTATCAATGAAGGAACAGGCGGACGTGTTCGCCGTTACGGAATTACGGCCGATATGGGCGGTAAAACAGGTACGACCAATGATAACTCGGATAGCTGGTTTATGGGCTTTACTCCATCATTGGTGTCCGGTTGCTGGGTAGGAGGTGATGAACGTGACATCCACTTTGGTACAATGACTTATGGACAAGGGGCTGCCGCCGCATTGCCTATCTGGGCAACTTATATGAAGAAAGTCTACGATGACCCGACTTTGGGATACAGCCAGACGGAAACGTTTAAACTGCCCGAAGGTTTTGACCCTTGTGCCGGTTCGGAAACACCGGACGGAGAAGTCTTCGAAGAAACGGGACTGGACGATTTGTTTAATTAAACCTCTCATCGTGCATAAATGTATCATTTGTATCGGAAGTAACTACAACCGGAAAGAGAATCTTCTTCTGGCTCGCAGGAGACTGGTGGATTTGTTTCCTACCATCCGCTTTACGTCTGAACAGGAGACACGCCCTTTGTTTTTCAGAAGTCCGGCATTGTTCTCCAATCAGGTGGCGATGTTCTTCTCGGAAGCGGAGGAGGAAAGAGTGCGCAAGGAGCTGAAAGCTATCGAGCAGTCCGCCGGGCGTCGTCCGGAGGATAAGAAGGAAGAAAAAGTCAGTCTGGATATTGATTTGCTCTCTTTCGATGACCGGGTGTTGAAGCCGGAAGACCTGAAAAGAGAGTATGTTGTGAAAGGATTAGAAGAATTAAAATACAATCAGATATGAAATTTCTGGGAATAATACCTGCCCGCTACGCATCCACCCGTTTCCCTGCGAAACCATTGGCTATGCTGGGGGGGAAGACGGTGATACAGCGTGTATACGAACAAGTAGCGGGCATCTTGGATGATGCTTATGTGGCTACCGATGACGAACGTATTGAAGCTGCCGTAAAAGCATTCGGAGGAAAAGTAGTCATGACTTCCATTGATCATAAAAGTGGTACCGACCGCTGCTATGAGGCGTGCACAAAGATCGGGGGCGACTTTGATGTGGTAGTCAATATACAGGGGGACGAACCTTTCATCCAGCCTTCCCAGCTGAATGCTGTAAAGGCTTGTTTCGAAGACCCTACCACGCAGATTGCTACGTTGGTGAAGCCTTTCACAGCCGATGAACCGTTTGCCGTACTGGAGAATGTCAACTCCCCGAAAGTGGTGCTCAACAAGAATTGGAACGCACTTTATTTCAGCCGTTCCATCATACCTTTTCAGCGCAATGCCGATAAGGAAGACTGGCTGAAGGGACATACCTATTACAAACATATCGGTCTGTACGCTTATCGCACGGAAGTATTGAAGGAGATCACCGCTCTACCGCAATCCTCTCTGGAGTTGGCAGAATCACTCGAACAGTTGCGCTGGCTGGAGAATGGATATAAAATAAAGGTAGGCATCAGTGACGTGGAAACGATCGGTATCGACACACCGCAGGATCTGAAACATGCAGAAGAATTTTTGAAGAACAGAAGCTGATTTATGGATCGTACGATACAACCTGAAATACAAGCCCTGAAAAATTTCCATATCCTTTCTCCCGTCCGGACTACTTTGCCGAACGGTGTCCCGTTGACGGTTGTCAATGCCGGTGAACAGGAGGTGGTCCGTATGGATATTCTTTTTGCCGGAGGGCGCTGGCAACAGTCGCAGAAGTTGCAGGCGCTGTTTACAAACCGGATGCTACGCGAAGGCACGCAGAAGTATACGGCGGCAACCATTGCAGAGAAACTGGATTATTATGGTTCATGGCTCGAACTGTCCAGTTCGTCGGAGTATGCTTATATCACTGTCTACTCGTTGAACAAGTATCTGGCAAAAACGCTGGAAGTCGTGGAATCCATGATTAAGGAACCTGTGTTTCCGGAGAAAGAACTGCATACCATCCTGGATACGAATATCCAGCAATATCTGGTCAATACTTCTAAAGTAGACTTCCTTGCACACCGTGGCCTGTTACAGGCGCTTTACGGGACACAGCATCCATGCGGGCAAATTGTAGTGGAGGAGGATTATCATGCCATTACACCGGAAGTACTCCGTGACTTCTACGGACGGCATTATCATTCGGGCAACTGTTCCATTTTCCTGTCGGGTAAGGTGACGGAAGATATCATCCGCCGGGTGACCGGTGCTTTCGGGACTCCTTTCGGACAATATCAGCTGAAAGCATCAAAACCGATATTTTCATTCGTTGCCGTTCCCGAAAAACGAATATTCATAGAGCGTGAAGACGCTTTGCAAAGTGCGGTGAAGATGGGATGTACCACCATTACCCGTCAGAATCCTGACTATCTGAAATTACGCGTACTGATGACGCTGTTCGGAGGATACTTTGGCAGCCGTCTGATGTCTAATATCCGTGAAGAGAAAGGATATACTTATGGGATTTCTGCCGGAATTATGTTCTATCCGGATAGCGGTTTGCAGGGAATCTCGACCGAAACGGATAATGAATACGTGGAACCGCTGATACAGGAAGTATATAATGAGATAGACAAACTACACCGGGAGCCTGTTCCTATGGAAGAACTGACGATGGTGCGCAACTATATGCTGGGCGAAATGTGCCGGAGCTACGAATCGCCTTTTTCGCTGGCGGATGCGTGGATTTTTATTGCTACTTCGGGGCTGGATGACCAGTATTTCTCCCGTTCTTTGCAGGCTGTAAATGAGGTGACACCTCAGGAAATACAGGAATTGGCACAGCGCTATTTGTGCAAAGAGACATTAAAAGAGGTCATTGCTGGTAAAAAGTTGTCATAATTTGCTTTCCGGTATGGCACTTTTTGGGAGAGAAGTTGTATCTTTGTCCAAACTGTAATTTTAATGAGTAACGAGTAAAACTAATGAGGAAATATCTATATACTACACTTTTTTTGACTCTTCTTGCACAGGGAGGAGTGATGGCACAAGATAACAATACCAGCAAAGGTGGGTTCTTCGGAAAGTTGAAAGACACATTCTCTACAGAAATAAAAATCGGAAATTATACTTTCAAAGATGGTAGCGTCTATACAGGAGAGATGAAAGGACGCAAACCGAACGGAAAAGGGAAAACGGTCTTTAAAAATGGGGATGTCTACGAAGGGGAATATATCAAAGGAAAACGTGAAGGCTACGGAATCTATTCTTTTCCGGATGGAGAGAAGTACGAAGGTCAGTGGTTCCAGGATCAGCAACACGGAAAAGGAATCTATTATTTTATGAATAATAACCGTTATGACGGAATGTGGTTCCAGGATTATCAGCATGGTGCCGGAACGATGTATTATCATAATGGCGACTTATACGTGGGCAACTGGGCGAACGACAAGCGTGAAGGCGAAGGTACTTATACGTGGGCGAATGGTGCTAAATACAGCGGTCACTGGAAGAATGACAAGAAGAACGGCAAAGGCACCATGAACTGGGACGACGGCTGCAAGTACGACGGTGACTGGAAAGATGATGTACGTCATGGAAAAGGCGTATTCGAATATACTAACGGAGATAAGTACGATGGTGACTGGGCAGATGACATCCAGCACGGAAAAGGTACTTATTTTTTCCATACGGGAGATCGCTACGAAGGTTCTTATCTTTTGGGAGAACGTACCGGAGAAGGCGTTTACTATCATGCCAATGGAGATAAATATGTAGGAAACTTCAAAGACGGTATGCAGGATGGAAAAGGTACCTTCACGTGGGCAAACGGTGCTGTGTATGAAGGTGACTGGAAAAACAATAAACGCGAAGGCAAAGGTATCTATAAATGGAGTAACGGGGATGTTTACGAAGGAGACTGGAAGAATAATCGTCCTCACGGTCAGGGCTCTCTGAAAACCGTTGCCGGTATGCAATATAAAGGTGGTTTCGTAGACGGACTGGAAGACGGACAAGGCGTTCAGATCGACAAAGACGGTAACCGCTTCGAAGGCTTCTTCAAACAAGGAAAGAAAGATGGCCCTTTTGTGGAAACAGATAAAGACGGAAAGGTGATCAAAAAAGGAACCTATAAAATGGGAAGACTTCTTTAAAAGAAAGAATTATAGATAAATAAGAAAGCCGGCTAAATTCAAGTTTAGCCGGCTTTCTTTATCTTATCCTTTACTCATCATTCTTCATTTAGATGATATATTGTGAACTGATGGACTCGTTATTCATTACCCGCTTGATTGTTTCTGCAAACATATCAGCGATGCTCAGTTGTTTCACTTTCGCGCATTTCTTAGCGTAAGGGATACTGTCTGTAAATACCATTTCAGTCAATCCGGATTCCTGCACACGGAAAGAAGCAGGGTCAGACATTACACAGTGGCTGGCAATAGCGCGTATGGATTTGGCTCCGGCTTCCATCATGATATTGGCAGCTTTGGTGATGGTGCCTGCTGTATCTACGATGTCATCGATCAATACTACGTTTTTGTCTTTCACATCACCGATGATTTGCATGGAAGCTACTTCATTGGCTTTTTCACGTGACTTGTTGCAGAGTACCAAAGGTACACCAAGGTATTTGGAGAAAGTGCTGGCGCGTTTTGAACCACCTACGTCCGGTGTAGCAATCACCAGGTCTTCCAGTTTCAATGACTGGATATAGGGGAGGAATACGGCTGATGCATACAGGTGATCTACGGGGATATTGAAGAATCCCTGAATCTGGTCTGCATGCAAATCCATGGTAATCAGTCGGTCGATACCTGCTACTGAAAGCAGGTCGGCTACCAATTTAGCTCCGATAGATACACGAGGTTTGTCTTTTCTGTCCTGACGTGCCCATCCGAAATAGGGGATAACAGCTACGACGCTCTTTGCAGATGCACGTTTGGCGGCGTCGATCATCAGGAGAAGTTCCATTAAGTTGTCTGAGTTAGGGAAAGTAGACTGCACAAGGAATACATGTGCGCCACGAATTGATTCTTCGTAAGAAACGGCAAACTCACCATCTGCAAAGTGGGTGATGTTCATGTTTCCCAGAGGACAATTGAGACTTGCGCAGATTTTCTCTGCAAGATATCTCGAGTTAGTTCCCGAGAATACCATAAAGGGTGCTTTTTCGCTCATTTTGTAATAGATGTTACCTATTTGTTAATTTGCCTGCAAAGGTAGGAATTTCTCTTATTATTTAGAAAGACTTATTGTAGAAAAAATAATTTTCTCTCCAACTTATCGGAAATATTTGTAGATTTGCAAGTAAGAACGAAGAACTGAGAATGAAGAATGAAGAATTATGGACGAAAAACAGAAAATGAAGAGCGAAGAATGAAAGATAGTTATCGCCTGTCTTTTTATTCTCCATTTTCCATTTTCCATTCTCCATTATATATAATAGGAGTATTGTTGCTTTCCTCCCTTTTTTCGTGTACCGACATGGTGCCCACAAAAGAAGTGAGGCTTATCGACTCGCTGAATGGAAAAGCGTATGCTTATCGTTACCGTAATCTGGACTCTTCCTACAAATACGCCTATAAAGCATATCGGCAAGTAAACCTATATAAGTCGGGAAAAGCGGAAGCTTCCAATAATCTGGGGTTCTGTGCTTTCATGAATATGGATTTCGACCGTGCCGAGGCGTATCATAAAGAGGTATACAAGCTGACTAAAAATGAGCTTGAGCTGTTGATTGCAGACATCGGACTGATGAAAATCTGCCAGCGGACAGCGCTCAACAAAGAATTTTATGATTACCGGAACAGTGCCCTCCGACGGATGAAGCGTATTCGTGAAGAGAGCGACCTCTTTGCCGACCGTCACGAAGCGCTTCGGCTGGATTACGCATTTACCGAATTTTTTCTCGTTTCCTCCATTTACTATTACTATCTCCAGCAACGGCAGGAAGCGATAACCTCTATCGATAATATTCAGGAAGACGAAGCGTTGAGCGATACCAATCAGCTTCTTTATTATCATTATCTCAAAGGATCGGCTTCTTTGGTCGCAGCGAATACTCCGGAAGAACGGAAACTTCGCGAGTTTGACGAACTTTATTTCACTTGGCGGACAGCCGTGAAGAGCAAGCATCCGTATTTTGAGGGGAATGGAATGCAGGGACTTGCCAATCTGATGGCAGCCCCGTCTAATTTTGAGTTTTTCAAGACAAGGCGTACACATGCGTTGGATCAGTTTGATTTTCCGGTAGATTCTTTGTTCCCTTTGCGTTTGGCCCAACTGGCACTGGAGAAATTTCGCGAATATAATGACTTGTATCAGATTGCCGGAGCTTATGTATCTATCGGCAAATACCTGAATGCGCATGGACGTTATCAGGAAGCTTTGGATACATTATCAAAAGCATTGAACTGCGTAAACCATCATCACATGCTTTATTATCATAATGAAGTGGATACGCTTGATAAATTATATACGTTTGCCGAGGGAGATACTACTTATACCGGAGTTCCATGGATTGGACAGGAGAAGGTGAAGACCGTTCCCGAATGGATCTCACGGATAAGGGAGCAGTTAAGCGTTTCATATGCCGGGCTGGGGATGAAGGATGCTTCTGATTATAACCGGAATATCTATCTGGATATTTTGAACTTTACTCGTCAGGATAAGGAGTTGGAAAGCAGGAAACTTTCACTGGAAGCAGGTTCACGGCAAATGACACTGGTTCTTTTTTTGGTTATTGTTGGTCTGATATTGGTGATTATCCTTTGGTGGTTCTTCAACAAACGTTCCAAAATCAGGAATCAGGTGGATGTGGAGCGTCTGCAACGGATTCTCTCTCTTTGTCGGGATATCACTTCTTCCATACCGATGAATATACCTTTGATTCAGCAGGGCATTGATCAGTTGTTCGGGAAAGGACGTCTGACGCTGGAAATTCCGGAAGAAGGAAAAGCTGCACTGGTGCCCTCTTCCCATCGGCTGAATCGAGACGAAAAAGCACTGGTACACGTCTTGGAACCTTATATTGTGTGGGCTGCTGAAAATGAACAAATGGTAGCTGCGTTGAGCGATGAGCGGATTCAACTGGAGAAGCAACGGTATATCTACGAACAGCATATTGCAGGAAACAAACGTCAGAATTTGATAAAGAAAGCTTGTATGGCCATTGTGAGCGGTATCAATCCTTATATTGACCGGATTCTGAACGAGGTACATAAGCTGACGGAAAAAGGATATATTGATGACGCCAAGATAAAGAAAGAGAAGTACCAGTACATTGACGAACTGGTGACTACCATCAACGAATACAATGATATTCTGGCACTTTGGATCAAGATGAAGCAAGGTACGCTTAGTCTGAACATCGAGACATTCAGCCTGAATGAGTTATTTGATTTGTTGGGAAAAGGGCGGCGTGCTTTTGAGATGAAAAAGCAAAAGTTGGAAATTGAATCGACAACTCTTATGGTAAAGGCTGACCGTGCGCTGACCTTGTTTATGATTAATACACTGGCTGAAAATGCCCGTAAATATACGCCCGGAGGAGGAATGGTAAAAGTATATGCGCATGCTACTGACGCGTATGTGGAAATCTCCGTAGAAGATAATGGGAGAGGACTTTCAGCAGAAGATATCGCGCATATCATTGGTGAAAAGGTATATGATTCGCGTGCTATCGGCATGAAAGACGCGGCAGATCCGGAAGAACTGAAAGAGAATAAGGGAAGCGGTTTTGGTTTGATGAATTGCAAGGGAATCATAGAGAAATATAAGAAAACAAATGAACTGTTCCGGGTATGCGTATTCGATATAGAAAGCGAACCGGGAAAAGGAAGCCGTTTTTATTTTCGTCTACCTTCGGGGGTACGTAAAGTGATTGGCGTATTGCTTTGCTTGTTGTTGCCTGTAGGGTTTGGCTCTTGTTTGCAGACTCCGACATCACCTATTTTGCAAAATAAAGATTCAATTGTTATTATAACAGATTCAATTTATGAAGAATTGCTTGATATAGCATCATATTATGCCGATACTGCTTATTCTGCAAATGTACATGGAAGGTATGAGCTTGCTCTGCAATATATAGATACAGCGATGATGTTTCTGAATGAACATTATGAGAAATATGCGCATTCTAATCAGCCACATCGGCATATGAAACTTGTAGGAGAAGGAATCCCTGCAGAAATATGGTGGTGGAATGAATATTTTGACTCGGATTATCATGTAATTTTGGATATACGAAATGAGGCGGCTGTGGCTTTTCTTGCGCTAAAAGAGCTGGACGCATATAGTTATAATAATGCTGCATATACAGATTTATATAAAGTACAGGGGGAAGACCAAAATTTGGAAGGATATTGCAGGCAGTTGGAACGATCCAACACGAATAAGACGGTTGGTATCATCCTCTGTTTCGTCTTGCTGATCGTTTCTCTGATCGGCTATTATCTCTTGTATATGAGGAAGATGTTGCAGAACCGTCTGAACCTGGAACAGGTGCTTGAGATAAATCAGAAAGTTTTTGCCGCCTCTTTGGTCAGACCTCAGACTCAGGAGAACGAGGAAGCGCTTCAGAGGGAGGAAAATACACTTAAAGAGATTCCGCAGCGCATCGTGAATGAGGCTTTTGGCTCAGTAAATGAGTTGCTGACAATCAGCCTGATGGGCATTGCAGTTTATAACGAAACCACGCATCGGCTGGAATATGCTTCCTGTCCCGGACAGGAAATGCCGGAAATGGTGCAGCAATGTTTTGAAACGGGGGAATATCTCTCAGAACAGAATTTGCAGGCGATTCCGTTGATGGTGGAAGCCGGAGGTGAGCATCAATGTGTAGGTGTGCTTTATCTGGAACGGAGGGAAGGAACGCAACAAGAAACGGATCATCTTCTTTTTGAGCTGGTAGCACGTTATGTATCGATTGTGGTGTTCAATGCAGTGGTAAAGCTTGCCACGCAATACCGGGATATCGAGTCGGCACACGAGGAAACACGCCGTGCTTCGTGGGAAGACAGTATGCTTCATGTGCAGAACATGGTGCTTGATAACTGCCTTTCGACGATTAAACATGAGACAATTTATTATCCGAACAAGATTAAACAGATTATTGGTCGGTTGAATACGCAGAACCTTCCGGAAAAGGATGAACGGGAAGCTGTGGAAACGATTACAGAACTGATAGAATATTATAAAGGGATCTTTACGATTCTGAGTTCATGCGCTGCTCGACAGCTGGAGGAGGTTACTTTCCGCCGGAATACGATTCCGGTACAGGAGCTTTTTGATGCTGCTGGAAAATACTTCAGGAAGGTCACGAAAAATCGGACGGAAAAGGTAGAACTAATCATAGAACCGATGGACGCCAAAGTGATCGGTGACGTGAATCAGTTGCGTTTCCTGTTTGAGAATCTGATTGATGAAGCATTGGCGGTTCGTGAAGAAGGAGTGATACGCTTGCAGGCTCGTAAGGATAACGAATATATCCGTTTCCTTTTTACGGATACCAGGCGCGAGAAGAGTGTGACGGAGCTGAACCAGTTGTTCTATCCGAACCTGGCTCGTATGACTTCCGGCGAAAAAGGGGAGTTGAGGGGAACGGAATATCTGATATGCAAGCAGATTATTCGTGACCATGATGAATTTGCGGGGCGCAGAGGATGCCGTATCAATGCCGAACCGGCAGAAGGGGGGGGATTTACGGTTTACTTCACCATCCCGCGCAGATAAGAAAGAAGACACATAAAAGTTATTAGATAAATAAAATGGAAGAACAGAAGTTTAAAGTTATTATTGTAGAGGACGTAAAACTGGAATTGAAAGGCACAGAAGAAATTTTCCGTCATGAGATACCCAACGCAGAAGTGATCGGCACGGCAATGACAGAAAGCGAGTTCTGGCCGCTGATGGAGGCACAGCTTCCCGATCTGGTTTTGCTGGATTTGGGACTGGGAGGTTCTACGACGATTGGCGTTGATATCTGCCGGAATATTTTCAAACGTTACAAGGGGGTTCGTGTATTGATCTTTACGGGGGAAATACTGAATGAAAAACTGTGGGTGGATGTGCTGAATGCAGGAGCGGACGGCATTATTCTTAAAACAGGAGAATTACTGACCAAGACAGATGTACAAGCTGTGATGGACGGCAAGAAGCTGGTATTCAACTATCCGATTCTGGAGAAGATCGTAGACCGTTTCAAGAAGTCGGTAGCGAATGATGCCAAGCGTCAGGAAGCGGTAATCAACTATGATATTGATGAATATGACGAGCGTTTTCTTCGCCATCTGGCATTAGGCTACACCAAAGATATGATTGCCAATCTGAAAGGAATGCCATTCGGCGTGAAATCACTGGAGAAACGACAGAATGACCTGATCGGACGTCTCTTCCCGAATGGAGAACGGGTGGGAGTGAACGCGACCCGTCTGGCTGTCCGTGCATTGGAATTACGCATTATCGATCTGGATAATCTGGAAGCTGATGAAGAGTAAATGGCGTATGCCGCATCCCGCTACGATGTTTCTGCTGCTGACAATGGCGGTGGTCTTTCTTTCGTGGATATGTGATATCTACGGACTGAAAGTAACGCTGCCGCAATCAGGGGAGGATATTCGGGTGCAAAGCCTGCTGAGTCCTGAGGGAATCCGCTGGTGGTTGCGGAATGCTATCAAGAACTTTACCGGTTTTGCTCCGCTGGGCATGGTGATTATCGCCATGTTCGGACTGGGGGTGGCCCAACATTCCGGATTTATCGATGCGTGCATCCGTCTGGGAGTGGGAAACCGGAAAGAGAAAAGAAAAGTTATCCTGTGGGTGATTGTCCTCGGATTGCTGTCGAACGTCATTGGGGACGGCGGTTATATTATTCTGCTTCCCATTGCCGCCATGCTGTTTCAGTGGGTGGGACTTCATCCGATAGCGGGGATTGTGACGGCTTACGTTTCCGTGGCCTGCGGATATAGTGCCAATATCGTACTGAGTACGATGGACCCGCTCTTGGCGCATACCACTCAGGAAGCCGCGCTCACACTGATGGGATATCAGGGAAACACGGAGCCGCTGTGCAACTACTTCTTTATGAGTGCTTCGACAGTGGTAATTACCGGGATCGTTTATTGGGTGACTCAAAAATGGCTTCTCCCGAACCTAGGAAAATATGAGGGTAGTGTGAAAGTCGAAGCCTACCGCCCTTTGTCACGGAAAGAACGTCGTGCGCTGATGGTGGCTGTCACAGTGGCAGGGATATACGTTGCCCTTATTTTGTGGCTTACTTTCTCCTCCTATGGTATCCTGCGTGGCGTTAACGGAGGTTTGATGCACTCGCCCTTCATAGCCGGTATCCTGTTTCTGCTATCTCTGGGCGCAGGTTTTACGGGGATGGCTTACGGATTCAGCTCCGGTCGTTATCGCAGCGATAATGATGTGATTGAAGGACTTACCCAGCCGATCAAACTGCTGGGTGTATATTTCGTTATTGCTTTCTTCGCTGCCCAGATGTTTGCCTGTTTCGAGTATTCTCATCTGGACAAGTGTCTTGCGATTATGGGAGCGGACCTGCTCTCTTCTTTTGAGCCGGCTCCCTTGTCCGCACTCATCTTGTTTATCCTGTTTACGGCGTTTATCAATCTGATTATGGTATCCGCCACTTCCAAATGGGCATTTATGTCTTTCATCTTCATTCCGATGTTTGCGCAGATGGGGATTTCGCCGGACGTCACGCAGTGTGCTTTCCGTATCGGAGACAGTTCGACGAATGCCATTACTCCTTTCTTATTCTATATGCCGCTGGTGTTGACGTATATGCGGCAATATGACAAACAGATCACATACGGATCGTTGCTGAAATATACATGGAGGTACTCCTTGTGCATTCTGGCAGCATGGACGTTGCTGTTTATCGTCTGGTATCTGTTGAAGATACCGATGGGGCTATAATTCACGATTCAAAGTTCCGGTTTTAATAACCGGAATTTTGAGTTTCTGAATTAATCGCTATATTTGCACCCGTCCCTTAAAGAAAAAGAACGAATGAATTTACCAGAAGTCTCTGAAAAACTAATCGAACAACTGAATCACGGTAGCACCAAAGCATTTGATAAAATTTATCATACGTACTATTTATACCTGTGTGCGATAGCTGTTTACTATGTACATGACAAGAGAGTCGCCGGTGAAATAGTCAATGATGTCTTCGTCTCTTTCTGGCAGAATCGCCACCATATCACTTATCCTGCCCTTCCGTATCTTCGTCGGGCTATACAGAATGCAAGTATCAGTTATTTGCGGTCTTCCGCTTTTAACGAGCGCATAATGACCGAACAGATGGAGGAAATATGGGCTTTTCTAGAAAATCATATTCTTTCTTCCGACAATCCATTGCAGGCATTGGAAAGCAGTGAAATGAACGAGATCATTCTGCGGAAAGTAGAGGAACTCCCTGCCAAATGCCGTGCTGTTTTTAAGGCGAGCCTGTATGAAGGCAAATCGTACAGCGAAATTGCGGAAGAGCAGAATATTAATGTCGCCACCGTCAGGGTGCAGATGAAAATTGCGCTGACTAAATTGCGCGAATCCCTTGGTACTCCCTATATGATAGCTATTTTGATGTTTCTTTAAAAAAAATCGGTTTTCTTTTAAACGTTTCTTTTTTTATTGCGTATCTAGTTATATACACCATAGAAAAAGAACGGTTTATGATAGAATATTACGATAAAGAAGAACTGGAATTACAGATTAGTAATTATTTGTCGGGCAATAGTACCGATGAAGAAAAAGAAACGTTGCTTGCCTTTCTGGCTTCCAATGAAGCAGCTGCCCGGACTTTCCGGGAAATGTCTGCCGTATGGGCACTTTCTTCCGTACCGTCGTTTGCAGAAATAGAAAACTCCAATTTAGTGCGGATAAAGGAGAGAATGACTGCTCCTGCCTCTTCGAAGCCTGTCCGGAAACTGATCCCTGTCGGGCTGAAAGTGGCTGCCGCCGTTATTCTGCTGATCGGTTGCAACTATTTCTGGTATACGTATACGGAAAATCTGACGGAAGTATATACCAACGCCGATTCTCCTTACGAAATCAAGGTTCCTGCCGGATCGAGAACGAATATCGTTCTTCCTGACGGGACGGAGGTTTCTCTGAATGCAGGTTCTGTATTGCGCTATCACCGTGGGTTTGGTATCCGCGAACGTAATGTGACGTTGGATGGCGAAGGATACTTTAAAGTTGCGAAAAATGCAGAGGTTCCCTTCTTCGTGAAGACGAACGATGTGCAGGTGCAGGTAGTCGGCACGGTATTCAATGTCCGTGCTTATGATGACGATAATTATGTGATGGTGTCTCTGCTGGAAGGCAGGGTGAATTTATCGGCGTCTGCTAATTCTGTGATGAAATTATTCCCGAATGAGCAGGCACTGTATAACAAGAACACCGGACGAATGGAAAAGCTGAAGACCAATGCAAGTAAAGCCTGCGATTGGCTGGATGGCGGGTTGACCTTCGAGAATGCTTCATTCGCTGATATTGCCCATCGTCTGGAACGTAAATTCCAGGTGAAGATCAGCATAGAAAGCGAACGTCTGAAGGCCGAACACTTCTCCGGTTCCTTCGACAGCAATCAGAATATTTATGATATATTACACGAAATCAACGTTGAGAAACAATACACGTGGAAAGTCAGTGGTGACACCATCTTTATTACCGATAAAAGAAAGGGGGTAAGATAAAAGGAAGGAGAAAGAAAATGGACACAGCCGATAGATATATCGGCAGTCCGCAGCTACGATAAATAACTATATGTTAACCTTTAATAGTGATAAAAATGAGATTGATAATAAGAAAAACATTATTGATGTTTCTGCTTTTGTCCCTAAGTAATGTCCTGACAGGTTTTCAACTTTCAGCACAGGAACAAAACAAGAAGTTCAGTGTCAAAGCAGATAACGTTACTTTGAAAGAAGCCATTGAAGTAGTCAGGAAGCAGGGAAATTATTCTTTTCTGATTCGCAATAACGACATTGACCTGAATAAGAAAGTCTCTGTGAACGTGGACAAGGGTACGATTAATGACCTGATGGCCCAACTGCTGACCGGTACGGGGATCAGTTATGAAGTAAACGGAAACCGGGTGGTCATATTCCATGCCGCAGTGCCTGAAAAGGAACAGGGAAAAGCGTTTGTCCTGAAAGGCAAAGTGACCGATCCTTCGGGTGAAGGAGTGATCGGTGCCAATGTGAAAGTGCTGAATTCTACGGAAGGCACGATCACGGATATGGATGGAAACTTCTCTCTGTCGGTGACTCCGAATGCATGTTTGTCCGTGTCTTATATCGGATATGCTACGCAGGAAGTCGTCGTCAAGAATCAGACTCCTTTGCACATTGCTCTGAAAGAAGACAGCCGTCTGATTGACGAAGTTGTGGTAGTAGGCTACGGTGTGCAGAAGAAAGCGAATCTGACTGGTGCGGTAAGCAGCGTGAAGATGGATGAAGTATTGGGAGACCGTCCGGTAGTGTCGGTCAGCGATGCCTTGAAAGGTGCGATGCCCGGTTTGCAGATTACGGGTAACTCCGGTAGACCAGGAGAGGAAATGAGTTTCAATATCCGTGGTGTCAACAGTCTGGATAAGAATGGCAAACCGTTGGTTCTGGTGGATAACGTAGAAATGGATATCAATATGCTCGATCCGAATGATATTGAATCAGTAACGGTCTTGAAAGATGCTGCTTCTTCGGCTATCTACGGGGCACGTGCCGCATTTGGCGTCATTCTGATTACGACAAAGAAAGGATCGGATTCAACCAGGCTTTCTATTAATTATTCTAACAATTTCTCATTTAGCAGACCTGCCAATATGCCTCGTAAGGCAACACCGCTTCAGACGGTGCAGGCTTATAAAGACATGGGAACCATCAACTATCAGAGTGGACAGAATGTGGATACGTGGCTGGATTTATTAAAAGAATACAATGCCAATCCTTCGGCTTATCCCGATGGGTATGCAATGGTGGACGGATTGCGCTATAGTCTGGCAGAAACCAATCTGTTTGATGATATGATGGAGACCGGTTTCCAGCAGACGCACAATCTTTCTGTAGGTGGCGGCACGAAAGATATATCTTATCGTTTCTCTTTCGGTATGGTCGATGAGAATGGAGTGCTGGCCTCGGACAAGGATGCGTATAAACGTTACAATGTGTCTTCTTATATCCGTTCGGACGTATTCTCATGGATTACTCCGGAACTGGATATCAAATATACGAACTCGAAATCAGAATTGCCGGAGACTTCGGGAGGATATGGAATCTGGGGAGCAGCCGTTGCCTTCCCGTCTTATTTCCCTACCGGAACAATGAATATCGACGGAGAAGAACTACCGATTAATACTCCCCGGAATCTGATTAATCTTGCTTATCCGACGACTATCCAGAAAAACAATATCCGTATCTTCGGAAAGGTGACGATTACTCCTTTGAAGAACGTCAAACTGGTGGGTGAATATACATACAACCATCTGAGTAATGAAAAGACCAAGTTTGAAAAGAAGTTCTATTATGCCCACGGAGGTAACTTTGTGAAAGAGACTTCGACGGCAAACTCTAAGTATGAAAACTCCAACGGCATTACCGATTATAATGCCCTGAACTTCTACGGAAACTACAATAACACATGGGGCAAGCATGAAGTCACCGTGATGGGAGGTTTCAATCAGGAGAGCAGTGACTATCGCTATGCGGAAATGTCGCGTATGAACATGATTAACGAAGACCTTCCTTCTATATCGCAGGCTACAGGAGATTATTTCGCTAAAGATAAATTCGAACGCTATACAGTAAGAGGATTATTCTATCGTATCAACTACTCCTTTGCCGGCAAATATCTGATTGAAACGAACGGACGCTATGACGGCTCTTCCAAATTTCCGAAAGACAGTCGCTTCGGTTTCTTTCCTTCTGTCTCTGCCGGATGGCGTGTGAGCGAAGAAGCGTTTATGAAACCGTTGACATCCGTATTGTCTAACTTTAAATTGCGTGCTTCGTGGGGTAATATTGGCAATCAGAGTATCACTCCTTACGCTTATATTCCGGGCATGGATGCCGAGCAGGCTTACTGGACCGTTTCGGGTATCAAGGTAACTACCCTTAAACCAGCTGCATTGGTCAGTAACAGTTTTACCTGGGAGAAAGTGACGACTGTCGATGTCGGTTTTGATCTGGGTTTATTGAACAACAGGCTGAATCTTGTATTCGACTGGTATCGTCGTGATACGAAAGGTATGCTCGCTCCGGGAGCGGAATTACCGGCTGTGCTGGGTGCAAGTGCTCCTTTGCAGAATACTGCCGATCTTCGTTCCAAAGGATGGGAGATCACTGTAGACTGGAATGATCAGATCGGAAAAGTGAAATACAATCTGGGCTTCAACCTTTATGATGCTAAAACCAAGATTACCAAGTATAATAACGAGACAGGTCTCTTCGGCAAGGATAAGAACGATAAAGATACTTACCGTGTAGGTATGGAACTGGGTGAAATCTGGGGGTATGTTACCGACCGCCTGTATACTGTTGATGATTTTGATGCCGATGGCAAGCTGAAAGCAGGCATTCCAAAAGTGGAAGGCTACAATCCGAATCCGGGTGATATCCTGTATAAAGACCTGGATGACAACGATATTATCAACGGAGGCACAAGTACCACGAAAGATCCGGGCGACCGTAAGATCATCGGTAATAGTACCCGTCGTTATCAGTATGGCATCCACGGTGGTGCAAGCTGGAAGGGGTTCTCTTTATCTTTCCTGTTGCAGGGAGTAGGCAAACGTGATTTGTGGATTATGAATGACTTGTTCTATCCTCACTATGATGCATGGACGACGGTATATGACACACAACTGAATTACTGGACGCCGGAACGCACAGACAGCTATTTCCCCCGTCTGTATGAGAAAGCTGCCGGAAATACTGCTGCCAATACACGTATTCAGACCCGTTATCTGCAGGATGGTTCCTACCTGAGTATCCGGAATATCACCTTATCTTATAATTTCCCGTCCAAGTGGATGAATAAGATCGGTGTCAATAATCTGGCTGTATTCTTTAGCGGTGAGAATCTTTATACATTCGATCATTTGCCGAAAGGACTCGATCCGGAACGTTCGGTAACGGATGACTTGGGACAACGTGGTTTTACCTATCCGTATATGCGGCAGTATTCGTTTGGTATCAACCTTTCATTCTGATTGTTTCACTATTTAAAAGAGTAATTATTATGAAGAAATATATACTGGGTACGGGCATTAGTCTCTGTTTGCTGATGTCGTCTTGTTTGAATGACTCTTTTCTGGAAGTTTATCCGAAAGGACAACAGACGGAAGCGACAGTCTTTACTACCTATGATAACTTTAAAACGTATGCATGGGGATTATATAATGTATTCTTCGGATATACGTATGATACGGGACAGACGGACGAAATATTCCGGGGAGATTTTGAGTCGGACAATATGATCAAGGGTTTGTCCGGATATGAAGGGCAGTGGGCATACCAGAAGGCGAAGGCGACAGATGAAGCCAAGGAATGGGATTACGACTATATCCGCCGGGTAAATCTGATGCTGGACAATATCGACGGTTCGCAGATGAATGATACGGAGAAGGAGCACTGGCGTAGTGTCGGCTATTTCTTCCGTTCATATAAATACTTTCAGATGCTTTCCCGCTTTGGAGATATCCCCTGGGTGGAGAATGCGTTGAAAGAAGACAGTCCGGAGCTGTACGGCAAACGGGATAACCGCGATCTGGTGGCTTCGAATATCCTGTCCAATTTGAAATATGCGGAGACACATATCGGTGCGGACGACGGCAAAAACACCATTGGTATATCTGTGGTGCAGGCACTTATTTCCCGTTTTGCCTTGTTCGAGGGTACTTGGCGGAAATATCATGGATTGTCTGATGCCGAGACTTACTTGAAAGAATGTGTACGTGCGTCGGAAGAAGTCTTGAAGGTTTATCCGAATGTACATCCACAGTATGATGAGCTTTTCAATTCGGAGTCTTTGGATGGGGTGACGGGCATTATCTTGTATAAAGCCTATGAAACCGGTCAGTTGATGCATGGCCTGACACGCATGGTGCGTACTGGTGAATCTTATATTGAGGCGACAAAGGATGCGGTAGACAGTTATCTGTGTACGGATGGTCGTCCGGTAAGTACTACCACCAGTCGGTATGGCGGTGATAAGGAGATTTATGGACAGTTCCGCGACCGTGATTACCGGTTGTATCTGACGATATGTCCTCCCTATATGGTAAAGAAAGAAAATGGTCCGAGCACGGCTGACTGGAAATATACGGATGATGCGCAGGACAGAGAGTTTATAGATCTTCTTGCTACGATCTCCGGTGAGACTTATCATCGTTTGCCGTCTTCCAACTTCAAAGGATTTACGGTGCAGGGACAGCCGCACTTCAAGAATCAGAATTGGGGACAGGGCTGGAATGCTTCTCAAATGGGATTCTGGGTATGGAAGTATTATAATACGCATACCGTAGCTACCAATGCCAACGGAGTGAATACAACGGATGCGCCTTTGTTCCGTGTAGGAGAGGTGATGGTGAATTATGCCGAAGCCATGTGCGAATTAGGTAAGTTTGATCAGACGGCTGCCGATAAATCCATTAATAAACTTCGTGCACGTGGACATGTAGCGAAAATGACGGTCGAAGACATTACAGATGATTTTGATACGGCCCGTGATCCTTCCGTTCCTGCTCTTCTGTGGGAGGTACGCAGGGAGAGACGTGTGGAACTGATGGGGGAAGGATTCCGTCTGGATGACCTCCGCAGATGGAAAAAAGGAGACTATGTCAATAAACGCCCGTTGGGAGTATATGTGACGGGAGCTTCGGCTAAAAATCTGAAAGTGACCGGCGGACCGAGTAATGACGAAGGGTATGTTTACTTCTTTGACGCTCCGCTCGGATGGCAGGAACATTATTACCTGTATCCGCTGCCTCTGAAGCAACTGGCATTGAATACGAATCTGGAACAGAATCCGGTATGGACTAAATAATTTTTTGAGTAAAAACAGAGGCAAGACCTGTAATATTTTGTATATTGCAGGTCTTGAAAATTTAAACTATAAAATGAAGAACGCTATTTCGGTAAAATATACCCTTCTTTGCGGGACAGCTTGCTGTATGGCCTCTGCTGTGCAGGCGCAGCGCAATGTCTCCGATGTTTCCAGAATGAATGTTCTTTTTCTGATGGCTGACGATATGCGTCCCGAACTGGGTTGTTACGGAGTGGAGGCGGTCAAGACTCCGAATATGGATCGTCTGGCATCGAGCGGAGTCTTGTTTCAGAACGCATATTGCAATGTTCCGGTGAGTGGCGCTTCCCGTGCCAGCCTCTTGACAGGCGTATATCCTCACTATCCCGATCGTTTTGTGAATTTCTCGGCTTATGCCAGCAAGGATTGTCCGGAGGCGATACCTCTTTCCGGATGGTTTACAAAGAATGGTTATCATACGGTTTCGGATGGCAAAGTTTTTCACCACATGAGCGATCATGCTGCATCGTGGAGCGAACCTCCCTACCGGAATCATCCGGATGGATACGATGTCTATTGGGCGGAATATAATAAATGGGAACTTTGGATGAACTCAGAATCAGGCAAGACGATCAATCCCAAGACTATGCGCGGACCGTTTTGCGAGTCAGCGGATGTTCCGGATACGGCATACGATGACGGAAAACTGGCGGAACGTGCCATTCGCGACCTGCGGCGTATGAAAGAAATGAACAAGCCGTTTTTCCTGGCTTTCGGGTTTTGGAAACCTCATTTGCCGTTCTCCGCCAG
>OBWK01000015.1_pt1 | contig 215370 bp, 198 predicted proteins | sample 1495251 | NCBI WGS metagenome assembly OBWK01 (sample SAMEA2580065, study PRJEB22360) | human gut metagenome | biome: human gut; feature: human-associated habitat; material: faeces | place: Denmark | collected 2008/2010 | reverse complement strand
CGGTTCTATTTTTTTCTTGTACTACTTGTATTGTTTATCAATATTTCAAAGAACTAACGTGACTTCTGTCGCGCTGCTTTCTTAGCGAAAGCGGATGCAAAGATAAGGACTTTTTCAGATAACTTCCAAACTTTTTCGAAGTTTTTTTGTTTTTATTTTCTGAAGCCTTAAACTTTAGCAGAATGTCAATTGTTAGGCTGTCCCTCTCTTGGAAAGCGGGTGCAAAAGTACGAGGTTTTGCTATACAATCCAAATATATCTGACTATTTTCTACCACTTTTTTGAAACTTTTCTGTAACTATCTGATTGACAATGTTATTTCAGAGTATCTTTTTCCACTGCAATTGTAAAAGCTATTTTCCTTATACATTAATATATATTCACGCGTAAGTAAAGGATTCAATAGATAAAAATCACGACTACATCATTAATATCCATGAATTAGTGAACGTGAATAATACACAAACCTACGAAAGAAAGCCTGCTACTTACAAACGTATGGAATAAAAAGACAATAAAAGGAATGGAAAAATCTGCTTAAGTTTTATTATATCGTAATTCTGTTGAATAAATTGATGCAATGAGGTATATGGATACATAAGTAGTTTACTTATTACGAAACAATACGAACGGATGGAGAAAAGATGCTACCATCATACTTAAATAAGCAGGCAAAGGTTTACAGATGCAGGCGAAACAGTGCGACAAAACAAAGGTTCCACCACCTTTCTTGCCAAGAAAAGCGATGGAACCTTGTTATCATTTGAATTACTGAATTTTATGGATGGAGTAAATCTTTTGTTATTTCTTTAAAATAGAAATTCCAACTACTGCTACTGTATGTTGCAATCGCAGCCTCCGACACAAATAGTGTACTTCTTGATTTTAGAGAAGGATCAAAAGCAGCCGTATCAAGTGCAGGTGGAATAGCACCAAAACAATAGACTTGGCTCATTTTCGCACACCTATGATTTCCACATTCTCAGTATCAATACTTGCCAATGCTCTGCAATTAGTGAAAGCTGCATAACCGATAGTTACCATCCGGTTCCATCCCATCCGGCAGCAGTGTACCATGACAAAGTGCGATAGAAAGTATTCATAGTAGAATTACTTTCGCCAGTAGGTATATATGTAGAAAGTCCCTCCGAACCTTCCATAGTAAACATTCTACGAATGATACCGGAATAGTTTTTGAGAGTTGTTTTCCTATATACAACAGCTGCTTCAAAGGCTGTATACCAAGACCGATAATCCGCATTATCCACTCCACCTGTCAAATTTCGGATCAAATTTTCAAAATCATAATTAGCGTCATCGTTAAAATCATAAGCTAATATATCGCTACGGTCTACTTCCCTCTTCTCTTGAATATAATTAGGAATAATTGTCTTGGTTGCCGCTGCCAAATTATCCAAAGCCGCACTCTTTATCACAGAAGTAGCAACTCCTCCCGTCCAATTCTCATTACTATCAGGCTTAACTCCTGTATAAGATTTTTCATAATATCCATAATACGCCTCTGCTATATTCGTCGCTAAATTTGTTTCAGTAAACATTTCCGGTACTACTGCCTTATAAGGTGCACCCGGTCCCGGAATCTCCGTAGGAGAACCTATAAAATATTCGGCACAGTCACGAAGTTCATAGGCGACTTCCACAGATTGCATATTACATGAGTCAAACAATATGAATTTTAATGGTTTTGGAAAAGCAGAGGACAATGCTTCACGGAAATCCGGTATATTCATCTGAGTCCTACGATAATATCCGATGGAGCGAGAGTTCGCATTATTACTGGCCGGCACCCATGAAGAGCTATGAGACAAGAATACAAAACCATAACTATCTGCAGGGAAATAACTGACCGTTTGGGAAATAACACTGGTCATCACTTCCTTATCCAGCGGATTTTGTTCATCATAAGTAAAAAGAGTATCAGCCACTACTTTACCATTCTTCTGTTTCAATGAAATCAGATGAGGAACGTCATTTACCATCTCACTATAAACAACCAAATTACACTTGGAATAATCAACCTCTTCCATACCCGCCTTCATATCGCTAAAGTTGACTTTAAAAAGGCTCGATAACTCACTAACTCCATTATCCCCCACGATATAGACCAATACTGTACGTCCTACCTGCTCACGTGGTTCGGGTCCTTCAGGACCTTCGTTTTCATTATTCTCACAAGCTGCAAACAACGCAGCCAAACCCATGAGAAGGGATAATATTTTAATCTTTTTCATTAGATTTCCAATTAGTTACGGCCACAAAGATAAAAAAATAAGAGATGCAAACCTGCATCTCTTATCATATTAACAATTAATCTTTTACTCTTCCGGTTTTATAAAGTGGAATTTATCAGTATCAATCCGTGTTACTGTGGTATTCCTGTTCCTTTTATATTTACTCAGAATCTTCGTTGCTTCTTTCTCCAGCTTTTTTCTGTTTTCTGAGAAATAGATCATACAGGTACTATTCTGCTGCAGTCCGTTATCTTCCACATAATTCTTCAGCTGATAGCTATACAGATCACGATGAGTCAGAAAACCTTCCTTGCTAACCTTTGCGCTATCCAATATTTGAATATCCGTAAAATACACGACTGTATCCGTAAAGGAAGCGGCAATTCCGAAGGCATAAACTGTTTTTGAGTGGTCTTTCTTTAAAGAGAAAGCCGAGCACATTGTCAACACAAGTGCCATTGCAAATAGTATTTTTACGTATTTCATATCATAAATTTTTAATTGTGGCAAAGGTAACAAAAAAGAGGAAATATCATCTATTTATCATTAAGATTTAGTATTTCTATTCATATATCCATAGCAACACGAGCTTCTTCTCGGCTTTCAGCAGCGCATCGACCTTCCGCATCACGTCATCACAGATCACAGGACATCCCTGACTGATCCCCAATGGAAGATGCATGGGGTATATCTCCAAAGTCGGTACCGGAGTGTACGAATGGAGCACAATGTAACGCTTGAAAGCATTACTGTTGGTCGATTCCAATCCATGCAGTTTATAATGTACATTAATCCCCCATTTACTATACGAACGGATTCCTACCTTATACTTCCCCAAAGAAGAGCAATAGCTGCCTTCCACATTACTATATACCGGTTTCTTCGGCGTGCTCCCCTTGCCATATCCATGAGCACACAGACTTGAATATTTGATGGAATCGCCTTTGAAATCCCAGACAAAGAAACGTTTCTTGCCGGAAGGAATGCTGAAATCTACCAGAAAGCAATAATTCGTATTAAATCCTTTCTCTACGCAATAGGTTTTCACCGCAAGGGCCTTTTCCCGCAAGGGTTGTTCGGCCTTGGCTACGATGCCAATGCCCAAACCAACAAGCGTGAATAATATCAGAGCAGACTTCTTCATAAAATGGTGCATAGTATAGTATTGACGAATAACGGCTGAATAAAAAGTCGCATAAGTACATTCTTCAGATGATTACTCCAAGAAGTGTAGCTTATGCGACCCCTAATTCTTTTTTTTCAGAAACTGATATTCCTCACTTATCCCAAGTAGGATTTGAGCAATTTACTACGATTACTTTGTCTTAGTCTTCTAATTGCTTTTTCTTTAATCTGACGAACGCGCTCACGAGTGAGGCCAAACTTATCGCCGATTTCTTCCAATGTCATTTCTTGTTGTCCGATACCGAAAAACATCTGTATGATTTCTTTTTCGCGTTCGGTTAACGTAGAAAGAGCTCTATCAATTTCCCTCGCAAGAGACTCATTAACCAGAGAGCGGTCCGCCATAGGCGAATCGTCGTTTACCAACACATCCAGCAGGCTGTTGTCTTCTCCTTCCACGAAAGGCGCATCCACCGAAATATGACGGCCGGATACCTTCAGCGTATCAGAGATCTTGTCAACCGGAATTTCCAGTTCATCTGCCAACTCTTCGGGAGACGGACGCCGCTCGTTTTCCTGTTCGAACTTTGAGAAGGCTTTGCTGATCTTATTCAGCGAACCTACCTGATTCAACGGGAGACGAACAATACGCGACTGCTCTGCCAATGCTTGCAGAATAGACTGGCGAATCCACCATACAGCGTAGCTGATAAACTTGAATCCACGTGTTTCATCAAACTTTTCGGCGGCCTTGATCAGTCCTAAATTGCCTTCATTAATCAAGTCAGGCAAACTCAAACCCTGGTTCTGGTACTGCTTGGCCACAGATACGACGAAACGAAGATTGGCACGTGTCAATTTTTCCAATGCTACACGGTCACCCTTACGAATGCGCTGAGCGAGTTCCACTTCTTCCTCGACTGTAATCAGGTCCTCACGGCCGATTTCCTGCAAATACTTGTCAAGAGAAGCGCTCTCTCTGTTAGTGATACTTTTGGTAATCTTTAGTTGTCTCATTCTTTAAAAACAGATTTGGAGTGCAAAGTTACGACAAATAATTTGTTAACATACATATTTAGGCAACTTTTTCACTATATTTTCAACTAATAAAACAAAAAAGAATGCCGACAAGTTGTATGGCGGCATCCTTTTTCTATTTCATTAGCTTATCCTACAATCTTCTTACCTTAATTTATAACTTATTCCTGAGTCAGGTCTACTGCAAAGTATCCGCGCTTGCCGGACGGGAATACGCCGGTCAGGAACAATACCTGATTCGGAGACTTAACAGCGGCTTTCATCACTTCTTCCAGATCGCTTACTTTGCGCATCGGCTGGTCGTTAGCTTTCAGGATGATGAAACCTTTGCGAACTCCTGCATCTGACATCTTACCGGAAGAAACGCCTGTCACTTGCAGACCATAGCCGAGGTTCAGCTGTTTCTTCAAGTCATCCGGCAGTTCTTTGAATGCAGCACCCAGAATTTCCATGCCTGCTTCCTTCACGATTTTGGTAGTACCCTGTTCGTTCTTCAGCGTCACTTCGACTGACTTTTCTTTCTTGTCACGAACCAGTTTCACAGTTACCTTATCGCCCGGACGGTGTTTAGCCAATGCTTCCTGCAGGTCGGCAAAGTTATGTACTTTCTTGTTATCCACACCGACAATGACGTCGTCTACCTTGATATCAGCACCGGCAGCCGAACCGTTATCAACGATCTCACGTACCCATACGCCGTCTACCACGCCAAATTCTTTCGCTTTATCACGCAGTGTAGTACCGGACTTATCGATAGGACTCTGGTCTTCCATGATGCTGCTGCCCAAAGAAGCTCCCTTGATGCCAAGGAGGGCACGCTGTACCGTTCCGTATTGTTTCAGGTCGGCAACTACCTTAGTCATGATGCTGGTAGGAATAGCGAAGCCGTATCCTGCGTATGCTCCCGTAGGTGAAGACAACACGGAGTTGATACCTACCAGTTCGCCTTTCGCATTCACCAGTGCACCACCACTATTCCCCTGGTTGATAGCAGCATCTGTCTGGATGAAAGATTCAATACCACCATTGTATACTCCCAGAGTACGGGCTTTGGCACTTACGATACCTGCTGTCACTGTAGAGTTCAGATTGAAGGGGTTTCCTACAGCGAGTACCCACTCTCCTACTTTCAGCGTTTCGGAATCTCCGACCGGAATAGTAGGCAGATCATCTTCCGACTCAATCTTGATCAGAGCAAGGTCTGTGCTCGGGTCAGTACCGATCACACGTCCTCTGAACTCACGGTTGTCATTCAGCTTAACACTGATCTCATCGGCACCTTCAATTACGTGATTGTTGGTCACGATATATCCGTCTTTTGAAATGATGACTCCGGAACCAAAGCCAACACGAGGCTGGGATTGTACCTGACGCTGCTGTCCGCGTCCGTCTCCAAAGAAGAAGTCAAAAATATCCGGCGCTTGCTGAACGGTTCTTGTTTTAGCTTCCTGAGTAGACTTTATATGTACGACAGCATGAAGCGAATTCTCCGCAGCTTGTGTCAAGTCAACCGGTTGAGCGTTTACCGCGTCAAAAGCAGCCAATTTGACATTGGGATTCTGCTGGAACATCTCATTAAAAGATGTCTCCTTGGCAGCATCATTGGATTGCAACAATTTGTAAGTTGTCAATCCTGCAACTCCTGAGCTAAGAAGAATAATAGCTCCTACTCCCAGAATGTTCTTTGTTGTCTGTTTCATGATTTATAATTCTTTAAAATGTTAATATTCGACATTGTTTTAACTTTTACGACGTTAAAATAATAACAAATATCGTTCACTTATTCTACTTATCACTCTTTTTTGTCCTCTTTTAACAGAGAATATTTGAGGCTTAACAGCGCTTAACGACAGCAACTGACAAATTTACATTCGTTGTATGTCAGATGGCTTTAACAGTCTGACATTCATTCAGTAAGATCAGATTTTCATGACACCGATTCCAGGTAAGTCATTCAAGGTGATTTTCCCCTTCACCACTTCTACCCCTTTGAAGCGATCGTTGGAGATAAGCAGGTTACCATCGAGGTCGGCAAAATCGACCGCCGGAGAAAATTGCGAGGCGGCAGATATCGCACACGAAGTCTCCGTCATACAGCCCACCATCACGCGCATTCCCAAAGCGTGCGCCAGCGTCACCATCTTCCATGCTTCACGCATACCGGTACATTTCATCAGTTTGATATTGATTCCCGTAAATGCGCCCTTCAAAGCGGCCACATCCTTTAAACGCTGTAACGACTCATCGGCAAACACCGGCAGAGGGCTTTGCTGCGTCACCCAGGCTATGTCATCCAGTTGCTCCTTCGGCATGGGCTGCTCTATCATCACAATCCCCTTCTCTTTCAGCCAATGGATCATATCAAGCGCGTATTGGCGGTCTTTCCATCCTTGGTTGGCATCTATGGCAATCGGGAGGTCTGTCACCGAACGGATCGTCTCTATCATTTCCTTATCGTTGTCTCTTCCCAGCTTTACCTTTAATATATTAAACCGGTCTGCACACTCTTTTGTTTTGGCACGAACCACATCGGGCGTATCGATACCGATCGTAAAGGTGGTGGAAGGGGTCTTTTCCTTATTCAATCCCCATATCTTATGCCACGGAGCTCCCAGCAGCTTTCCCACCAAATCATGAAGGGCAATATCTACCGCTGCCTTTGCCGCCGTGTCTTTCGGAGACAGACTGTCAACGTATGACAAAATGTCCTCTAACTGAAAAGGATCACTGAATTGCTCCAGATTTACTTTTTTAAGGAAGTTCATCACCGACTCCACCGTCTCCCCAAGATAAGGAGGCATTGACGCCTCTCCATATCCGGTCACTCCCTCATACTCGATTTCTACCTGCACATCGGGTGTGGTGGTGCGCGAATAAGTGGCTACCGTAAAGACGTGCCTCAACTTTAACTCATAAGGGAAAAAAGTCATTTTCATCTTTCCTCCCATACCCTGTTTGTTTATATGAATGGTGGAAGCTATAGATTCTCCCGCCAATACCTGACTGACAGCTATTCCGGAGCCTAAAGTTGCAAAGGCGGCCGTTTTCAGGAAATCTCTTCTATTTGGCATTTGTTGAATGGATAATGGATAATTGATAATGGATAATGATTAGTCATATAGATAATAGGGGTTATGGTCGGTGGTATTCATGCCTTTCTCCTTATTTATATAAGGCAGGAAGCGGGTGGCAAAAAGCAGACGGCCGGTGTTGAACTCGTCGTAGTACTCGTCTTCGGGATCAAAGCTGCTGATATGTACGTCTCCCAAGGCATGGATGAAGCGTTTGTTGCCCAGGTAGATGCCGACGTGTGAGATGCCTTCTTTGCGGTCGGCTGTGGCTTTGCGACCGAAAAAGACGAGGTCTCCGCGTTGCACGTTGGAGAAATCAGGGGCTATTTCAATGCGTTCGCCTACATAAGCCTGTTGTGACGCATCTCTCGGGATGATTATATCGTGCATAAAAAGCACTGTCCGGACCAGACCGCTGCAATCGACTCCTTTCGAAGAAGTTCCCGCCCACAGATAGGGGATTCCGATCATTGTATAGGCAGTTTGAATAATGCTTTCGACATCCTGTTTCAATGAAGCTCTCCACTTCGTTTCGGGTTGTGAAATATGTTTGGAGATATATGCCTGGCGACCGTCGGGATAAGACACTTTGTAAAAGCGCCCTTTGCTCCCCTCCCACTTCAGACGGTTGCCTGCAACGACATCCGATACGGTCTGAGAGTCATCATCCGGTTTTTCGTACGTAAATCCATAATGGGAAGTCACTACGATCTTCTCAGCACGGTTCCATTCATCGTATTGCTCTTTCGACATCGGAGTAATCACCATCCGGTGTACCCATCCCGTATAGTCATCCGGAGTCTGAATCTCATACCAGCCGGTATATTGTAATACCTTAACCGGCATTCCGAGCAGCGCCTGCGTACTCATCCCGGATGTAAACTTACCTTCATCGCGCATATTACAAACAGAAATGTGCACTACCCCATAAGCCGAATCAGCAGGCATGGGGCGTATTTCCTGAGCTTTCAGACTAACTACCGCTACTACCAGCAAGCAATAGAAAAAAAGGATATTTTTCTTCATTGAATCATGATTTAATGATAGCAAAGGTAGAAATTATTTCTATTTGTGACACTTTCTTTGGCTAAAACAAAATAAATGACGTACTTTTGCAGTCTAAAGCAGTTGGCCGGTCTGTCGCGTGCGCGTTTCGTGCAGGAGGAAAGTCCGGGCAACACAGAGCATCCTACTTCCTAACAGAAAGCTGTCCGCGAGGGTAGAGTAACGTAGAAGAAAATAACCGCCGCTCCTTTCGGGGAGAGGTAAGGGTGAGAAGGTAGGGTAAGAGCCTACCAGTCGTATGGCGACATACGGGCTGTACGTCTTAGGAGTTGTAAGGTCATGTAAACCGGCGTTATGAGAGCTGCTCGCTCCATGTCGGAGGGTAGACCGCTAAAGTGTCGTGGTGACACGCCACTCAGATAAATGACAGGCACCTTATATCTATAAGGTACAGAACTCGGCTTACAGGCTGACTGCTTTTTTTCTTTTTTAAACTGCTTTTTTAAAATTCTGAGCCATGAAGAAGAAAATCACCGATATATGGAAATTCATCACGTATGACATCTGGCGCATCACGGAAGATGAAGTGACTAGAACGAAATTCTCGCTCTACAATATTATCAAAACCATCTATCTCTGCATCAACCGATTTACTAAAGACCGGATGGCAAACAAGGCCTCAGCACTGACATACAGCACACTGCTTGCTATTGTGCCTATACTCGCCATCCTATTCGCCGTGGCCCGCGGATTCGGATTTGATAATTTGATGGAGCACCAGTTTCGGAGCGGCTTCGGGGGAAATATAGAAACGACGGAAGCTATTCTTTCTTTCGTCAACTCCTACCTCTCGCAAACCAAAGGCGGTATTTTCATCGGAGTAGGTCTGGTGATGTTGTTATGGACCGTGATCAATCTGGTGAGCAATATCGAAATCACTTTCAACCGTATTTGGGAAGTTAAGAAGGCGCGTTCCATGTACCGGAAGATTACGGACTATTTCTCCATGTTCCTGCTCATGCCGATTCTGATTGTGGTATCGGGCGGTCTTTCCCTGTTTGTGAGTACCGTGCTGAAGCAGATGGACGATTTCGTTTTATTGGCTCCCGTCATGAAGTTCATGATCCGCCTTATCCCATTTGTATTAACTTGGCTGATGTTTACGGGCTTGTATATCTTCATGCCCAACACGAAAGTGAAATTCAAGCACGCTCTGATTGCAGGTATTCTGGCAGGTTCCGCTTATCAGGCTTTCCAGTTCCTGTATATCAACAGCCAGTTATGGGTATCGAAATACAATGCTATCTACGGTAGCTTCGCCGCCCTCCCCTTGTTTCTGCTCTGGTTGCAAATCTCATGGACCATCTGTCTGTTCGGAGCTGAATTGACGTATGCCGGACAAAATATCCGTAGCTTTAGCTTCGATCAGGATACCCGCAACATCAGCAGACGCTATCGGGACTTTATCTCTATCCTGATCATGTCGCTTATCGCCAAGCGTTTCGAAAAGAATGAACCGCCTTATACAGCAGCAGAGATATCGGAAGAGCATCAAATCCCCATCCGGCTGACTAATCAGGTACTCTATCAACTACAAGAAATAGACCTGATCCATGAAGTAGTGTCCGACCAAAAGAGTGAAGATATTGGTTACCAACCCTCTATGGATATTAACCAGCTGAATGTAGCCATCTTGCTCGACCGACTGGATACTTATGGGTCCGAAAACTTCAAGATCGACAAGGATGAGGAGTTTAATGACGAATGGAAAGTACTGACTGAATCCAGAGAAGAATACTATAAGAAGGCAAGTAAAGTGCTACTGAAAGACCTATAGAAATCCCCATAAACGTCTTTGTTTTTTACCAATTCTCAATTTCGAGAATCACATTCAGGCAAATATCTCATAATCAAGAGATTAAAGACTTCTACTTTTTCCTTTAAAAGAAACAGGTCGTTGGTTTTAAAGGAAAGCCTCCTTGGTTTTAAAGGAACGACCTCTTCCTTTTAAACCAACGAGGCTTTTTACTGTATATCTACTCCGGCAAGTCCAAGGAGTAATCTTTTTTCAATTAGTATTGATTATAAGAAATGACCTTTTCTTTCGGCTTCCTCATCTTCTTTCGTTTCTCTTTCACCGGATACCCGATTGCAATATCCAGCAATAAACGTTTGGAAGCAGGAATACCTGTCAATTGCTTGATCTCTTTTTCATCAAACCAGCCCAAGATGCAGGAACCCAGTCCTTCATTCTCTGCAGCCAATGTGATATGAGCAGCAGCGATTCCAATATCAATCAGCGGGAAATGCTTGCCTTTTACTTTTCCTCCAAGCAAGGATGTAATATTGGCAGACTCTTCTACAACCAGAATATGTACAGGGGCATCTTTGGCGAACTTATTCATGCCTAGTCCGGCTGCCGCCTTCCCCACTTTTGAAGCCAGCTCATGGTCCGCCACGACCACAAACTTCCATGGCTGCGCATTGCAGGCAGAAGGAGCCAGACGAGCAGCTTCCAGAATGCGCTCCAGCTTCTCCGCTTCTACCGGACACTCTTTATCATACGCCCGGTCACTCTGACGAGACAGTACTAATTGCAGAAAATCCATCAGACATCTATTTTTTAATTATCTATACTGAATCATCCGGCTGATATACTTACCGATGATATCAAATTCGATATTCACTACGCTACCGATTTCAAATGTATGAAAGTTGGTATATTCGTAAGTATAAGGTATGATAGCTACCTGGAAAGTATCATCCGTCGGATTGCATACCGTCAGACTGACACCATTAACAGTCACCGAACCCTTGTCTACCGTGATATAGCCACGTTTCGCCATTTCTTTATCAAATGCATATTTAAATGTAAAATACCAGCTTCCTTCCGCATCCTTGATTTCCACACAAGTAGCCGTCTGATCTACGTGTCCCTGCACGATATGTCCATCCAGTCGGCCATTCATCATCATGCTGCGCTCTACATTCACCTTATCGCCCACTTTCAGCAAACCAAGATTCGAACGGTCCAGCGTTTCTTTCATGGCAGTTACCGTATACGTATCATCGGTCAGACTCACTACCGTCAGGCATACTCCGTTGTGAGAAATACTCTGATCAATCTTCAGCTCATTTACAAACGAACACTTAAATGTAAAGTGTATATTCTCCTGGTCTTTCACCAGTGCTACCAAAGTAGCGTACTCTTCTACGATTCCAGAAAACATAATATGAATTTTAAATTTTGAATTCAACTGAAGAGATACCTCTTCAATACGTCGTCAAAGATACGAATAAGGAAGGAAGTTGGAAAACTTTCTGTTTTTTTTCATATCTTGCAAAGGTTAACTTGTGAATAAATTCCGTCTGTTCGTTCATTTAATTTTTTAAAGAGGAAAAATAAACGGAGTTTTGTGATAGGTTTTACTAAATAAGAAGAAAATATGAAAATCAAAACATCACAAATCAGCATCCGGAAGATAGGACTTATTGTTCCTGTTCTCGCTTATTTCCTTATTAATGGAGTATTTACTATGTTAACGACTCTAAGCGCCAGAATCTTTTCTCTCCAATCATTTGCTAGTTCTGTGGGGCAGACTATCCCTTATCTTTCCATATTCACAGTGACTTGTTCATATCTTAGCTGTCACTTATACACCAAAAAGAAAGTTTGGGGGTATTATGGCTTTATTTTATCTTTCGCCTTCATTAGTCTCTTTTATTATCTGAAAAGCGACAACGATTATGGTATTATGCTATGGGTCATCAGTTATTTCCTGTATTCATCTGTAACAGGTATTCTATTGTATATACTATACGATTGGTTTCAAAAGAAGGAAAAACAGAAAGAATTAAAAAGGCAAAATCTTCAAAGTGAACTGAATCTCCTGAAAAATCAACTGAATCCGCATTTTCTATTCAACACTCTCAATAATATTGATAGTCTGATTTGTTCCTATCCGGAGAAAGCTTCAAAATCACTGGTACAAATGTCGGAAATGATGCGATATATGATCTATGAGACCAATACTCCCGAAGTTGATCTCGCACAGGAGCTAAAATATATCCACAATTACCTTGACCTGCAACAATTACAATATGATAATCCGAATTTGGTATCATATACGCTGGAAGGATCACCGGATAACATTCGTGTCGCCCCTATGCTGTTCATCGCGTTTATTGAAAATGCCTTTAAGCATTGTACGGATAAGAAAGCTCCTGAAGCTATCCGCCTGTTTTTTCAGATTCAGAAATCCGAGATACATTTTGAAATATTCAATATGTTCGATCCGGCAAAGCAGATCAACAAAGATTCCTCCAGCGGTATCGGGTTGAATATTATAAGGCGACGACTGGATATCTTGTATCGGCGCAGATATGATTTGCAAATCAATCAGAAAAACGGTTACTTTGATGTTTCATTAACGATTAAGCTCACATGATCCATTGTATTATAGTAGAAGACGCGCCGCTAGCCGTAGACAAACTAAAGAACTTTATCAGCAAAGTACCTTTACTGGATTTGGTAGGCACCTTTGATAATGGCCTGGATGCTTTTGATTTCCTTCAATCCAATACGATAGACTTACTGTTCCTTGATATACAGATGGAACAGTTTACCGGTATTCAGTTGCTGAAAGCTCTCCATACGCGCCCGCATATCATCATCACATCCGCTTATGGAGAGTATGCCGTAGAAGGATTCGAATATGACGTCACCGACTATCTACTGAAGCCTTACTCCTTTGAACGCTTTCTAAAAGCAGTGAACAAGGTGCAGACGGAAATGGCATCCAATCCCCCAGCCCAGCCACTTCCCAAAGATTATATTTTTCTTAAAACAGAATACCGGATGGTACGCATCAACCTATGTGACATCTTATATATAGAAGGAAAAGGAGCCTATCTTCATGTGATCACCGACACTACAAGAATCATGACTTTACTCAGTTTCAAAGAGATTGAGTCGCTATTACCTGCCAAGCAGTTTATACGTATTCACAAGTCATATCTGATAGCTATTAATAAAATAGATAACATAGAACGCAATGTCGTAAAAATCGGGAATATACGCATACCTATAGGGAAAAGTTATATGAAAGACTTTTATCAACGATTACAATAATCGGTTCTTAAACTCGTTCTTCAAATTGGTTCTTTCAAGGCAGAAAAGCAATAGATGTGAAGAAGAATACCCCCTCTCAAACACCGTATAACACAGCTTCGTGACCTTCAGTATAGAGCAAAAAAAATGGGGCTTTTCACAAAGCTCCATTTTTCAGTTTTCAATAGGTATTAGTTTTTTTTTAAGGTAAAAAGATTGTTTTCAGGATAACGGTGCAAATATAGTCGCTTTTACTGATACTCTCCAAATTATAAAACATGTCATATAACATCTTTTTGAAATTTCTTTGGATTTATTATCATTTGACGCAAAACCGCCCATAACTTGTCCGTTACAAGGGACAAATATAGGATTATTTTCTAAGTAGCCCTAATTTTTGTTTAAAAACATGCAAAAAATTACGATTTCGGGTAGTTTTCGTCCACTTTTCCGCTATGTTTTAAGACTTTCGCATCAATAAAGAAGACTATTTCTTCGGCTATATTAGTAATATGGTCGCCCGAACGCTCCAGTTTGCGGAACACACCAACCAAGTCAACACAAGTATGCGCCGTCTCCGGATGTTCGCGGATGTAATCTGCCAGGATACCTGTGGCTTCCGCATTGATATCATCCAGCAGGTTATCTTTGCCGAATACCGCCGTTGCCATTTCAATGTTCTCTTCGTTCAAGGCACGTTTTGCCAGTTCCAGCATGGACAATACCTCTGCCTGCATCTCTCCCAAACGCAGACGAGTCAGCAAATCGGCATCCAGCACCGGTTCTTTACAGCGAATAACGAAACGGGCTATCCCTTCTGCAAAGTCTCCCAGACGTTCCAAATTTGTATTGATTTTCAGCATTGCCAGCACAAATCGGAGATCAATCGCCACCGGATTGTACAATGCAATGATATCCTCTATATCACTGTCGATCTTCAGTTCAAAGGCATTCACCCGACGTTCGCGAACCATTACCTGTTGTGCCAGTTCTTTGTCAAGTGTCATGACTGCTTCCCCTGCACGGTCAAGCTGATTGTACACCAGTGTCCACATTTCATCTACTTCTTTCTTCAATAGAATGAGTTCCGATTCTATAAACTTTACCATAGTCTATTTATATATAAATGATTAATATTCTCGTTTTTCACAAACACTCCGGTGACGCTTAGCCGAAACGTCCTGTGATATAATTCTGGGTAGCCTCTTTCTCAGGGTTGGTGAATATCCTTTTCGTATCACCATACTCTACCATCTCTCCCAAGTAGAAGAAAGCCGTCTTGTCACTGACACGTGCCGCCTGCTGCATATTGTGAGTTACGATCACGATTGTATAGTCCTTCTTCAGTTCATGAATCAGTTCCTCTACTTTGGCCGTAGAAATAGGATCGAGCGCGGAAGCCGGTTCATCCATCAACAGTACCGAAGGAGATACCGCCATGGCACGGGCAATACAGAGACGTTGCTGCTGTCCGCCGGATAAAGCATAGGCAGACTCTTTCAGTTTATCTTTCACCTCATCCCAAAGCGCAGCCCCTTTCAGCGTCTCTTCTACCCGCTGGCGGATGAAAGCGTTATCTTTCACTCCATTGACGCGAAGCCCGTAAGCGACATTCTCGAATATGCTTTTCGGGAAAGGGTTAGGGCGCTGGAAAACCATGCCCACATTCTTGCGAAGCTCGTCCACTTCCACCCCTTTGGCATAAATATTATGCCCGTCAATCCGGATTTCACCTTCCAGACGGGTAGCGGGAATCAAGTCGTTCATCCGGTTGAAAAGACGAAGGAAAGTCGATTTGCCACATCCCGACGGTCCGATAAAGGCAACTACAGACTTTTCTTCAATCTCCATGCTGATCCCCTTCAAGGCGTGAAAATCACCATACCAGAAGTTTACATCACGCGCATCTATTTTTATTGTATCCATATACTTATCAATTCGTTTTTACTCTTTTCTCGAAATATTTTCTCAATGCATTTGCCAGTAGATTAACCAGAAGGATAATCACAATCAGTACCAAAGCCGTACCATAAGCCAACGGCAACTGCGCTTCCATATCCGTTCCGCTGGTCGAAATCACATACAGGTGATACGGAAGCGCCATACACTGGTCCAGAATGCTCGTCGGCAACTGCGGCAGGAAGTAAGCGGCACAGGTAAACAGAATCGGCGCCGTCTCGCCTGAAACACGTCCCAAAGCAAGGATTAATCCCGTAATGATGTTCGGCATCCCCATCGGAAGAATCACATGCCAGATCGTCTGCAATCTGGTAGCCCCCAATGCCCGGCTTCCTTCACGCATACTGTCGGGAATCGCTTTCAACGCCTCCTCCGTAGTACGAATAACCAAAGGTACGCAAAGTAAGCCTAACGTCAAAGAACCCGCCAGAATACTGTCACCAAAGCCCATATAATTGACAAACAGCGCCATACCGAACAGACCGAAAACGATAGAAGGAATACCGCTCAGATTGTTCGTCATCACTCGTATAAAGCGTACCAGCTTTCCTTTCGGAGCATATTCATTCATGTAAATTCCACTCATCACTCCCACCGGAAAAGCGAAAAGCGCACTGCCAACCATCAGATAGAAAGTACCGACAATAGCCGGCCAGATACCTCCGCCGGTCATCCCGTCCGTAGGTGCCGAAGTGATGAACTCCCAACTGATAGCGCCCGCTCCCTTATATATAATGAAACCGAGAATCGCAAACAAAATCAACACTATGCAGAGACTCAACAACCGGAAGATTCCGAAAGCCAGCCTCTGAGAACGGTGTTTCGCTTTATTATTACTTCGTATTTCCATATCACTTGCTACGTTTTATTCCTTTAGAAGAGATATACTCCACGCTAAAGTTGATGATTAATGTTATAAAGAACAGTACGACACCCAACAGGAACAATGCTTCGTAGTGCGGTCCGCCTGCCGGAGCTTCTCCCAGTTCCGCCGCAATCGTTGCCGGAATCGTACGGAGCGGTTCGAGAATTGTTGTCGGTATCACTGCGGCATTACCCGTTACCATCAATACTGCCATCGTCTCTCCGATAGCGCGTCCGATGCCCAGCACCACGCCGGAAGTGATTCCGGAGATCGAATAGGGAATCACGACCTTATATATAGTCTGCCACTGCGAAGCTCCCAGCGCCAGACTTGCTTCCCGCATCGAACGCGGGCAATTGCGCATGGCATCTTCGGTAACCGTTATGATAGTAGGCAGCGCCATGATAGCCAGGATGATACTTCCTGCCAAACCGCTCTCCCCTACCGGCAGATCAAAGAATTTCTGAATCAGCGGAACAACAACGATCAGGCCGAAAAAGCCATAAACCACCGAAGGAATACCACTCAGCAGCTCAATAATCGGTTTCAGCCAGTTACGCACCTTCGGATTGGCGACCTCAGACATATAGATAGATACCGAAAGCCCGAACGGAAGCGCAAAAAGTATAGCGAACAAACTCACCCACAAAGTACCCGCTATCAACGGCAGAAATCCGAATAAGGCGGCAGGAGTAGCTGTCGGGAACCATTCGGCACCCGCAAAGACATCTTTTACCGAAATGGTATTATCCTTGATAAAATGCACCGCATCGGGCTGTACTATAAATTTCTGCGGAACAAAAGCCACGATACCGGGCGTCTTTTCCACCAACTGCGTGATTCTTTCACCGGCATACTCGTAAGCCGGACCCAGTTCTTCCTCCGTATAATACTCCGTGATGTCTTCCAAACGAAAAACCCGGATAGGGAGATCCTCCCCACCGAGTTCTTTCCAGTTCGTTATCTCCTCGTCGAAAACGTCCTTTATCTGAGCAGGGCTCAGCGTATTTACCTTATTGCCTTTGTTCAAAGCCAGCACGTACCCTTCTTCAATCACCTTGCTATTGAACAGCCCGAAAGCCTCCGTAAACAGGAAAAGCACGATCAGCAGGATTGTAATACTTGTTACGAAACCGCTACAAGTCAGAATTCCTTCTATTATTTTCTCAAAAATCTTCTTCATACCTATTGGTTTTCTGATGCAAAGAAAGCAACTCCTTATTAAGGAGGTGTGACTAACGTTTGAAGGAAGTATTTCAATGCTGTTACATTTGTGTTACAAACATTATTTCTCCCTTATCTGAAACAAAAATGTAATATGTGATTGTTTTATTTGCACCAACAATAAAAAGAATAATTATGAAAGTGAGAAGAAATTTATTAATCGCCCTTTCCCTTCTGTCTCTCAGCGCCAACGCACAGCGCATCAAAGGCAGCGACACCGTATTGCCTGTTGCCCAACAAACAGCAGAGCGATTTATGAATCAGCATCCGGATGCGCGGGTCACTGTCACCGGAGGAGGCACCGGGGTCGGCATCTCTGCACTGATGGATAATACGACGGATATTGCCATGGCTTCCCGTCCGATCAAATTCAGCGAAAAGATGAAAACCAAAGAAGCCGGACAAGAGGTGGACGAGGTGATCGTAGCCTACGACGCCCTTGCCGTAGTGGTGCACCCTTCCAATCCGGTGAAACAGCTCACCCGCCAGCAGCTGGAAGACATCTTCCGCGGAAAAATCACCAACTGGAAGCAAGTGGGCGGAGACGACCGCAAAATAGTTGTCTACTCCCGCGAAACCTCTTCGGGAACTTACGAATTCTTCAAGGAGAACGTGCTGAAAAACAAGAACTATATGGCAGGCAGCCTTTCCATGCCCGCCACGGGTGCTATCATCCAGTCCGTCAGTCAGACGAAGGGAGCCATCGGGTACGTCGGGCTGGCATACGTATCTCCCCGCACCAAAACGCTTTCCGTTTCGTATGACGGAAGTCACTACGCCGCCCCGACAGTGGAGAACACAACGAACAAGACTTATCCCATTGTCCGCCCCCTTTATTACTATTATAATGTGAAGAACAAAGAGCAGGTAGCTCCTCTGATCAACTTCATTCTTTCGCCCGAAGGACAGGAGATTATAAAAAAGAGCGGTTATATTCCAGTAAAATAAAAAAAATGTCCTACTTTTGTAGCCTATAAATAGAGTTAACATTTTAACGTTATGACAGATATTAAAAACGAAGACACAGGCGATAAGAAAAGCCTGAACTTTATTGAACAGGCAGTAGAGAAGGATTTGAAGGAAGGTAAAAATGGTGGAAAAGTGCAGACCCGCTTCCCGCCCGAACCGAACGGATACCTTCACATCGGTCATGCCAAAGCTATTTGCCTTGATTTCGGCATCGCTGCCAGACATGGCGGTGTATGTAACCTTCGTTTCGACGACACAAACCCGACCAAAGAGGACGTGGAATACGTAGAAGCCATCAAAGAAGATATTCAATGGCTTGGCTACCAATGGGGAAACGAATACTACGCTTCCGACTATTTCCAGCAATTATGGGACTTCGCCATCCGCCTCATTGAGGAAGGAAAAGCATATATCGACGAGCAAACTGCCGAACAGATTGCCCAGCAAAAAGGTACTCCCACGCAAGCAGGTGTGAACAGCCCGTACCGTGACCGCCCAATCGAAGAAAGCCTGGAACTCTTCAAGAAGATGAACAGCGGTGAGATAGAAGAAGGCGCTATGGTGCTCCGTGCCAAAATCGACATGGCCAATCCTAATATGCATTTCCGCGACCCGATCATCTATCGTGTCGTGAAGCATCCTCACCACCGCACAGGTACTACCTGGAAGGCTTATCCGATGTACGACTTCGCCCACGGACAGAGTGACTTCTTCGAAGGAGTAACCCACTCTCTGTGTACGCTCGAATTTGTGGTACACCGTCCGCTCTATGATCTCTTCATCGACTGGCTGAAAGAAGGTAAGGATCTGAACGACAACCGTCCCCGTCAGACTGAGTTCAACAAGCTGAACCTGAGCTACACGCTGATGAGCAAACGCAACCTGCTGACGCTGGTAAAAGAAGGACTGGTGAACGGATGGGACGATCCCCGTATGCCGACCATCTGCGGTTTCCGCCGTCGCGGTTATTCTCCGGAATCGATTCATAAATTTATCGATAAAATCGGTTATACGACTTACGATGCCCTGAACGATATCGCATTGCTGGAAAGCTCCGTACGCGACGATCTGAACAGCCGTGCTACCCGCGTATCTGCTGTCATCAACCCGGTGAAACTCATCATCACCAACTATCCGGAAGGACAAGTGGAGGAACTGGAAGCTATCAACAATCCGGAAGATCCGGAAGCAGGAAGCCACATGATTGAGTTCAGCCGTGAATTATGGATGGAACGCGAAGACTTTATGGAAGACGCGCCCAAGAAATATTTCCGCATGACTCCGGGACAGGAAGTACGTCTCAAAAACGCTTACATCGTAAAATGTACCGGATGCAAGAAGGATGAGAACGGCGTAATCACAGAAGTATATTGTGAATATGACGCGAACACCCGCAGCGGTATGCCGGATGCCAACCGCAAGGTGAAAGGTACGCTCCACTGGGTGAGCTGCAACCACTGCCTGCAAGCAGAAGTACGTCTCTACGACCGTCTGTGGAAAGTAGAAAACCCACGCGACGAACTGGCTGCCATCCGTGAAGCCAAGAACTGCGAAGCTCTGGAAGCAATGAAGGAAATCATCAATCCGGATTCTTTGAAAGTTCTGCCGAATTGCTATATCGAGAAGTTTGCGGCAACCTTGCCTGTGCTCTCATACCTGCAATTCCAACGTATCGGTTATTTCAATATCGACAAAGACTCGACTCCGGAGAAACTTGTATTCAACCGCACGGTAGGATTAAAGGATACCTGGGGCAAAATCAATAAATAAAATTCAGCCTTCACAGGCTACTTAAACATAAAAAGGCAGTGCCAAAAGCCGAATAAGGAATAAATCTATGATATTATTCAGGCACGGATTACACGGATTGCACGGATTTAAAGAGTTCACGTAACTTACAAGCCGCTTCAATCTGTGTAATCCGTGCCTAAACATCTTTTTAGCGCTGCTTTATTCAAATCAAAATAAATCAGAATGGGGAGAAAAAATTCACCGTCCGCAAATAAAGAACTAAACGAGTTAATCGCTCAATATGAAACGGCAAAAGCAGAAAACCGACAACTCTATCTGGACGGAGACCAACTAGCCGACATTGCTGACCGATACGCTGCCGAACGGAAATTCGACGAAGCGCAAGAGGTCATAACTTACGGCCTCCACCTGCATCCCGACAGCACAGATCTACTGGTAGAACAGGCCTATCTTTATCTTGATACCGGTAAAATACCTCTGGCGAAAAAAGTTGCAGAAAGCATCACAGATGATTATATTACTGATGTAAAAATGCTGAAAGCGGAACTTCTGCTGAACGAAGGACAACTGGAAGCAGCCCGAAGCACATTGGATACCATAGAAGATACGGATGAACTGGAAACAATCATCAACATCATCTATCTCTATATGGATATGGGATACCCCGAAGCCGCCAAGGAATGGTTGGATAAAGGTACCCCCCGATTCGGTAAAAAAGAAGATTTCATAGCTGTCATGGCAGACTATCTCGCAGGCACCAATGAACTCGAAGCCGCATCGACCTATTACAATCAACTGATTGATATGGACCCCTACAATGCCAGTTACTGGGTGGGACTTGCCAAATGCCGCTTTGCAGCTGAAGACAGCGAAAAAGCAATCGAAGCCTGTGACTTTGCACTGGCTGCCGACGAGACGTTTGGAGAAGCCTACGCTTACCGCGGACATTGCTATTTCTATCTGAACAATTCGGATGCCGCCATTGAGAATTATACAAAGGCGATAGAATACAAAGCCTTTCCTCCCGAAATGGGTTACATGTTTTTGGGGATGGCATATTCCAACAAAGGAGCATGGCAAGAAGCAGACGATTGCTACCAACGTGTCATCGACCGTTTTGTAGCAGACGGAGCCGGCAACTCTCCTTTATTGATAGATACTTATACCAACAAAGCTGTAGCCGCCTCCCAACTAGGCAAGCATGAGGAAGCGCATCTGCTATGTAAAAAAGCCAAAAAGATCCAGCCGGATGATCCCGGTATCCATCTGACAGAAGGCAAACTCTACATGAAGGAAGGTCAGAAAAAAAAGGCGGTCAAGGCCTTTGACAAAGCACTGGTGATGGAACCGAGTGCAGAAATGTGGTATTTGGTAGCTTCTGCCTATTCGGACGCAGAGTACTTATATCAAGCCAAACTCTGTTTTGAAGAGTCATACCGGATTGATCCCAACTATGCAGACGTCACAGAGAAACTGAGTATTCTCAGTCTGATGCATAACGAGATAGACGACTTCTTCAAGTACAACAGTGAAAGTGCCCATCCGATCAGCGAGGACATCATTCTGGATCTGCTGTCCAGACCTAACCAAACGGAGGAAGGCGAACAAATGCTCAAAGAAGTCTGGAAGCGCATGAAGAAAGAGAAAGGAAATAAATAATCATATTAATAAACTTTAGCCCAAAAACACATGGAATCAGTAGCTTTTATCCAGTGGTGTCTCGAACATCTGAATTATTGGACAATCACTTTATTAATGACTATAGAAAGCTCCTTCATCCCTTTCCCATCGGAAGTGATCATCCCACCGGCAGCATACAAAGCAGCTGTCAATGACGAGCTTAATATTTACTTGGTAGTCTTATTTGCCACCATCGGTGCAGATATCGGTGCATTAATCAACTATTATCTGGCCAAATGGCTGGGACGTCCCATCATTTATAAATTTGCCAACAGCCGTATTGGTCATATGTGTCTGATCGACGAAGCCAAAGTACAACATGCCGAATCTTATTTCGACAAGCATGGCGCACTTTCCACCTTCATCGGCCGATTGATTCCGGCAGTTCGCCAGCTGATTTCCATACCGGCAGGACTTGCCCGCATGAAAATGCACACCTTCCTGTTGTACACCACTATCGGAGCCGGATTATGGAATACAATCCTCGCCGTAATCGGTTATTACCTCTCGACAGTGCCCGGCATCGAAAGCGAAGAACAACTGATTGCCAAAGTAACTGAATACAGCCACGAAATCGGCTATTGCTTCATCGCAATCGGAATATTCATCGTGGGCTTCCTGGTTTATAAAGGAATGAAGAGAAATAAATAATAAGTAATAGGTAATAAGTATTAGGTATTAACCGAAGCTGCTGTGTTATTAGCTTATCCGCACGGTTTAATACTTAATACTTATTACCTAATACTTATTACCTATTACTTATTACTTAAAAATTAAACTGCACTCCTACGCCCAGCACTTCTTTAAATTGCAGGCGTGATCCTTTGCTGCCGTCTTTCTGAACTATTTTGATATCATCGTCATAGACCATATTGGTGGTCAGCGTAGTGGAGAACCATTTGTTGATTGCCATATTAATCTGCACTTCCCAGTTCACATCAATATTCTGAGGTTTATGTAAGTAGTCAGAGTACAAGTCCAGACGGGAATATACAGTCATGTTCTTTAAGAATTCATATTTCACCTCTCCTTTCAGATTAGCACCGAAGCTTGACAAAAGATGCTTGCCGGGATCGACGCCAAATGCGCCTTCATCAGACAAACGGTCATTTAGAACAAAGGTGCCGCGCCAGGAGGCAGGGGACAATACAACCGTGAAAATCTTTCCCGGATCATATGTGAATCCCAAACCGGTAGTCAGATATGCCGGAGACATAAATTCGGAGATAGCGACATCCTTATTGACTGAATAGTCGTATCCGGGCGAGAATTGTGTCTGGAAAGTGGTAAATGCACTTGCATACCAGTTTTTGGCGATAGAATACCCATAGTTGGTATTCATATATATTTTATCATTGGCCTTTCTCATGCCGTCCTCACCTGTCTTATTCAAGCCATAAGCCAGTTCAAGACGGTTGTTCCATATATGCTTTCCTTTTTTATAGTTAGCTTGATAAGTACCTTGCAAGTCAAAAGCGACGGAGTTATCACCTCCGGCAGACCAGTTAGTCAAACTAACCTGCGTCAGTTTGAGTCCGGCGAAACCTTCCGTTGTCCAGGGAGAAGTTTGTGTACTATCGGCCGTTTGAGCCGACAAGTGTGCAGCGCCCATACCTAACAGGGCGATGAAGAAAAATCGAATTTTGTCCATGTGGTTAAGGTTTAATGTAAAGTAATAGGTAATAGATATTAAGTAATAGGTATTAAGTAATAAGTAATACTCCGCATAATTAATGCCAATAATGAAATAAGCGACTTCGGCTAATACTTATTACTTAATACTTATTCCCTATTACTTATTCTTTAACTGCCGCCAATGCCTTCTCATAGTCAGGTTCCTGAGTAATCTCCGGAACAAGTTCCGTATATGCTACTTTGCCGTCTTTGCCGATTACGACTACTGCACGTGCTAGTAAGCCTGCCAACGGTCCGTCTGCCATACGCAATCCGTAGCTCTCGTCAAAATCAGAGAAACGGAAATCTGACAATGGAATTACGTTTTCAATGCCTTCCGTCGTACAGAAACGTGCATGGGCAAAAGGAAGGTCTTTGGAGATAGCCAGTACCACCGTATCTTTCAAACCTGCTCCCATTTTATTAAATTTGCGTACCGATGTTGCACAGACACTGGTATCCAGGCTTGGAAAAATATTTAGAATCACATTTTTGCCGTTCAGGTCTTTCAGGGAGAAAGAAGACAAATCTGTTTTTACTAACTCAAAGTCAGGAGCGACTTTACCTACTTGTATAAATTCACCGATCAGTTTCACCGGTTGTCCTTTGAAATTTGTTGTTGCCATATTGCATTTACATTTTAAAATTACTTTATAATAAAAACAACTTATCCCCGGAATATGTTCACACGAAAACCTTTTCTAAAATCAATTTGTTATTCCTCCACAAATTCACAGAGTATTCATTTAAAATTAAAGAACGTATGGAAACTGTTTTCAATGAGATCAAACATTCAGTAAAAAACTGGTGGACCTCTCTCCTGTTAGGAATCGTGTATATTATTGTCGCCCTTTGGCTTATGTTCTCACCCCTCAGCAGCTATGTGGCACTTAGCATCGTTTTCAGCATATCGATGCTGATAAGCGGTATTCTCGAAATTATATTCTCCCTCAGCAACCGCAAGGGGGTACCGAGTTGGGGCTGGTATCTGGTAGGAGGAATTATCGACCTTATCTTAGGTATTTACCTGATTGCCTATCCGATGGTCAGCATGGAAGTGATTCCGTTTATCATCGCCTTCTGGCTTATGTTCCGAGGCTTCTCCTCTACTGGCTATTCCATCGACCTCAAACGTTACGGCACCCGTGACTGGGGCTGGTATATGGCCTTCGGCATCCTCGCCATCATCTGTGCTCTCATCATATTGTGGCAACCGGCAGTAGGTGCATTGTACGTGGTCTACATGATTTCCTTTACTTTCTTCATCATCGGACTTTTCCGCGTCATGCTTTCATTCGAATTGAAGAATCTGCATAAAAGAAAATAAAAATCTTTCGGCAGTTACTTCGTATTTTGTTTATCTTTGTAGGCAATTTACACGAATCAATAAACTAAAAAAGAAGAAAAATTATGGCAATGCATACTTGGTTTGAGTGCAAAATCCGTTACGAGAAAACAATGGAAAACGGAATGCAGAAGAAAGTGACGGAACCTTATCTGGTAGATGCACTCAGCTTTACAGAAGCAGAAGCACGTATTATCGAGGAGATGACTCCATTTATAACAGGAGAATTTACAGTATCGGACATTAAACGTGCCAACTATAGCGAACTTTTCCCCAGCGACGAGGAAAGTGCCGACCGCTGGTTTAAGTGCAAACTGATCTTTATCACCCTTGACGAAAAAAGCGGTGCAGAGAAAAAGACTTCTACCCAAGTGCTGGTTCAGGCTGCCGACTTGCGCGACGCAGTGAAGAAGCTGGATGAAGGCATGAAAGGAACGATGGCCGACTACCAGATCGGTATGGTATCCGAGACCCCGTTGATGGATGTATATCCTTACAGTGCCGGACCGAATGACAAACCGGAGTTTGATCCGTCAAAAGCATAAGTAACCATGAGTATTGCTGACAATCTTAAGCAAGTGCTGGCCGAACTCCCACAAGGAGTCCGGCTGGTTGCTGTCTCAAAATTCCATCCCAATGAAGCGATAGAAGAGGCTTATCAGGCGGGACAGCGTATTTTCGGAGAAAGCAAAGTGCAGGAAATGACAGCTAAATACGAAACGTTGCCGAAAGACATCGAATGGCATTTTATCGGGCACTTGCAGACAAACAAGATCAAATACATGATCCCCTACGTAGCGATGATACATGGAATCGATACGTACAAACTGCTGACGGAAGTCAACAAGCAAGCTGCCAAAGCGGGACGTATCGTGAACTGTCTGTTACAGATTCACGTTGCACAGGAAGAGACCAAATTCGGTTTCAGCCCCGAAGAATGCAAGGATATGCTGCATGCCGGCGAATGGAAAGAACTGTCTCACGTACGCATCTGCGGATTGATGGGAATGGCAAGCAACACCGATGATGTTGAACAAATTAACCGGGAATTTTGTTTACTGAATAGGCTCTTTCAGGAAATAAAAGCAAACTGGTTTGCCGAAACCTTTACTTTCCGCGAATTGTCGATGGGTATGTCACATGACTATCACGAAGCAATCGCCGCAGGAAGCACTCTGGTACGGGTAGGAAGCAAGATATTCGGAGAAAGAAACTATTAATCAGTAGCCAACTACTTTAAAAAGATATAATTATGACCGATTTAAAAACTACTTTCGCAGGGCTTTCTCTCAGAAACCCAATCATTATCAGTAGCTCGGGACTGACCAACAGTGCCGGCAAAAATAAGAGACTGGCAGAAGCAGGTGCAGGTGCCATCGTACTGAAATCTCTGTTTGAGGAGCAAATCATGCTGGAAGCGGATCAACTGAAAGATCCCGCTTTTTATCCGGAAGCAAGCGATTATCTGGAAGAATATATCCGTGAACATAAATTAGCTGAATATCTCACCTTAATCAAGGAAAGCAAAAAAGAGTGTAACATCCCCATCATAGCCAGCATCAACTGCTATTCGGATGCGGAATGGATAGACTTTGCCAAACAGATACAGGAAGCCGGTGCCGATGCACTGGAAATCAATATTCTGGCATTGCAATCGGATGTACAATATACGTACGGTTCATTTGAGCAGCGTCATATCGACATCCTGCGTCATATCAAACGGACGGTAAGCATTCCGGTGATTATGAAACTGGGGGACAATCTGACAAATCCCGTAGCTCTGATCGATCAGCTGTACGCTAACGGAGCAGCTGCGGTGGTTCTTTTCAACCGTTTCTACCAGCCGGATATCAATATTGAGAATATGGAACAAATATCCGGTGCAGTATTCAGCACTTCCGCCGATCTTGCCACTCCTCTCCGCTGGATTGGAATCGCATCCTCAGTGGTAGACAAAATCGATTATGCAGCCTCCGGCGGTGTTGCCAGTCCGGAAGCAGTAGTAAAAGCAATCCTTGCCGGAGCTACTGCTGTAGAAGTTTGCAGCGCTGTCTATCAGAACACGAACGCATTCATCGGAGAATCCACCCGCTTCTTATCTGCATGGATGGAACGGAAAGGTTTCGAAAGCATCGCTCAGTTCAAAGGAAAACTGAATATTAAAGACGTTCAAGGCATCAATACGTTCGAACGTACACAATTCCTTAAATATTTCGGTAAGAAAGAAAATTAAGAATGAAGAACTAGAAACAAAGAATAAAAAAGAAGAATGAAGAATCTGCCGGCGCATTTATACTACCGGTAATTCTTCATTCTTCTTTTTTTTAGTTCTTTATTATTTATAACAGATTACTGGCCAACTCACTCAACTGACTGCGTTCGCCTTTCACCAGATTGACATGTGCAAAGATATTCTGGTCTTTCATACGGTCGATCATATATACAAGACCATTAGACTGACTATCCAGATACGGCTGGTCAATCTGCTGGATATCTCCCGTAAACACCATCTTCGTGCCTTCGCCCGCACGGGTAATAATCGTTTTTATTTCATTTGGAGTCAGGTTCTGCGCTTCGTCAATGATACAGTACATTTCACTCAAACTACGCCCGCGGATAAATGCCAGCGCTTCAATCACCAGTTGCTCGCTCTTCTGCATATCTTCGATACGTTTCACTTCGGTCGAGTTAGCGGCAAACTGACGTTTGATCACATTCAGATTGTCAAACAGCGGTTGCATATATGGAGCAACTTTTTCCTGTGCATCTCCCGGAAGGAAACCGATATCTTTGTTGGACAACGCCACCACCGGACGTGCCAGCAATACTTGCTTATAATCAGTCAACTTACCTAAAGCTGCCGCTAAAGCCAGCAATGTCTTACCCGTTCCTGCCTTTCCTGTCAATGCCACCAGTTTGACGTTCGGATCGTTCAGTATCTCGAAAGCAAAACTCTGTTCGGCATTGCGAGGTTCAATGCCATAGTTACGTCCCTTCGTGACGCGGCAAATGGAATGAGTAAAAGGATTATAACGTGCCAGTACACTGTTCCGGTCACTCTTCAAGACGAAGCATTCGTTAGGATGAATGACATCTTTAAAGTCAAATTCACTCAGGTCGATGCCTTCTTTAGAGGAATAGATACGGTCGATTAATGCCGGATCTACATTTTCAAAGATCTCATTGGATTTCTCAAATATATCGACATTCGATACTTTATCTGTGATATAGTCTTCACTGATAATACCGATGGAGCGTGCCTTCATACGCAGGTTCACATCCTTGGTCACTAAGATAGCCGGAGTTTTCGGATGCTTGGTCGCCAGATATTCAACAGCTGCCAATATCAGATGATCGGGTTTCTTCACCGGAAAAGATTCATGGACTTTGGGAGCATCCACATTGCCGGGAACAACGAACAGACGTCCCATCCCTTCACCCAGACTCACCCCTTTGGAGAAAAGTTCGTCACTCGTCAGCAAATCCAATTCCCGGACAAACTCACGGGCATTGAAATTAATCTGCTCGTTTCCTTTCTTGAACTTGTCCAGTTCTTCCAGTACGACAAGGGGGAGATAAATATCATTTTCCTGAAAATTCTTCAAGCAATTGTAGTCGTGAAGAATAACATTTGTGTCAATTACAAAATTTTTCTTAGTTCCCATGATTTCTTAGATTTTAATGTTGATATTTGCAGTCTCATTCATCAATCCTTCGTTTGCAGTTGGAATGATGGTTCTAAAGATAAACAATTTTGCGAGCAATAAAGATTGCCCGGAGTTAAATATTATAAAACATGGATTATCAGAACACTTTAAAGTACTTATATGAAAGTGTACCTATGTTTCAGCAAATAGGTGGCAAAGCATATAAGCCAGGTTTAGAGACAACACACAAATTGGACGAACATTTCGGTCATCCGCATCAAGAATTCAGAACGATACACATTGCCGGAACAAATGGAAAAGGCTCCTGTTCGCATACGATCGCTGCCGTCCTACAAGCTGCGGGCTATAAAGTCGGATTATTCACTTCCCCGCATCTGATTGATTTCCGCGAGCGTATCCGTATCAACGGTGAAATGATTCCCGAAGAGTATGTGGTCAACTTTGTAGAAGATCACCGTTCCTTTTTCGAACCTCTGCACCCTTCTTTCTTCGAACTCACCACAGCAATGGCATTTCGCTATTTTGCCGATCAGAAGGTAGATGTGGCAGTGATCGAGGTAGGCATGGGCGGACGTCTGGACTGCACCAATATCATCACCCCCGATCTGAGTGTCATTACCAATATCGGTTTCGACCATATGCAATATCTAGGCCACACACTGACTAAAATAGCCAAAGAAAAGGCGGGAATCATCAAAGAAGGCATTCCGGTAGTAGTGGGAAAAGTATCCGGAGCAGTGAAAAGGGTATTTACGATGAAAGCCAAGCAAATGAATACTTTCATCACCTTCTCGGAAGAATTTAAAAGGTTTACAGCTACAAGATATATGCCACACAACGAATTGAAGGTATGCAGAGAAAAATTGGACCTTTTATTAGAAGAGGAGCGAAAACTTCAACAAATACAGCAGCTCCCGATGAGAATGATGCAAGTTCTCTCTTTTATCAACCCGGCTGATACGATACATGCCATCGACAGAGTCATTGACAGAAGAAAGGATGCGATAGCTATTACAAACTCTGATTTTATGACGGGACTGTTCTATGAATTAAGCGGTCTCTACCAGACAGAAAATTGCCTCACGATCTTGGCAGCTCTGGAAATATTAAAAAACAGTGGATATGAAATCAGTAAAATCGATTACCTTACCGGATTCTCTGATGTATGCGAAATGACCGGTCTGATGGGACGCTGGCAGAAGCTCCAAAGTTATCCTGACCTCATCTGTGACACAGGTCACAACGCTGATGGCTTTAAAAGTATTCGTAAGCAATTTAAGTACATACACGAAAAGTTAAATCAAGAATTGCATATTGTATTCGGCATGGTCAGCGACAAGGATATCAGCAGCGTTCTGGAACTGTTGCCGAAAGACGCCACCTACTATTTCACCAAAGCCAGCGTGAAACGTGCGATGCCGGAAGATGAACTGATGAAAATGGCTTCGGAAGCGGGACTGAAAGGCACTTCCTACCCTACCGTAGTGGATGCCGTGCGGGCAGCAAAAGAAAACTGCCCCCCTAAAGACTTCATCTTCGTGGGAGGCAGCAGTTTTATTGTCGCCGATTTGTTAGCGAACCGCGATACACTCAATCTCCACTAACGCATCCTTCGGCAAAGCCTTTACGGCTACCGCCGAACGTGCCGGAAAAGCTCCGTCAAAATACGTAGCATATACGCCGTTCATTCCGGCAAAGAAAGACATATCCTGAAGGAATACAGTCGTTTTTACAATGTTTCCCATTGTCAAACCTGTTTCTTCCAGGATGTGTTTTATATTCTCCAACGACTGACGTGCCTGCTCTTCAATTCCTTCCGCCATCTTTCCGGTAGCCGCATCGATAGGCAACTGACCGGATACGAATACCATTCCACTGGCTTCTATCGCCTGACTATAAGGTCCGATAGCTCCCGGTGCTTTTTCACTGCAAATTACTTTTTTCATATTTATCTTCTTTTTTTGTTTACCAATTCTCAAAGGTAGTAAAAAAATGCCTCTCGCAAAACGAATTTTGCAAGAGGCAACCATATTTCTGCTTATTAAAGACTATTCGGCTTTTTCTGTTTTTTCTTCTTCAGCAGGAGTTTCTCTCGACACATTCACTGTTACATTTACAGAAGTTGGCTGCGGCTGATATGGCATACGGTTCTTCGGATCTTCACCATACTGATTAGGACCTACCGTACCATCAGCAAACAACATATAGAGACTGAACACCCATCCGATGATAGGAACACAGCAAATGAGTATCAACCAACCGGACTTATTCAAGTCATGCAACCGCTTCACGCCCTGCGCCAAAGAGAACCATATGGAAGCTATTCCCGCTACGATACCAATCAAGATACCAAACAGGGAACCACCCGCGGAACCGGCAGCCGCACCAAGAAACAAAGTAGCTAAACCGAGAGAATAGGCAACACCAAAAACGATACCACCGATAATACCAGACAGGAAATATTCGATCCTACGAATACGACCGTCAAAAGAAAAAGGAGCTTTGAACATAATTTTATTAAGTTTATGTGAATAAATAGTTGATTGTAATCTTGATATGCTAGCAAAGATATAAAATAAATTAAATAAAGAAAGCTTTTATGTCAAAAAATTACCTCTCCTATCAAGAATAGAAAGCAAAAAAGAAACCAGCTAGTTTTTTTTGTAGCACATTTTCTTAAACAAATAAACTGTTGATCAATGAAATCTCCTCGCTTGCGAAGCCTGCCACAAAAATATTCCCCCAAAAGCATATTACGCGATATTACAACCTATTTTGAGGATTCCGTTTTCCCTATCCGAGAAATAAATAGCATGTTATAATCTGGTTTACAAAAAGTTGCATGCACTCATCCGCATTCGACACTTCGCTTTATCCTTCTCTCTCAAAAAGACAAAAGGACAAAAAGGCACATGATAGTTTTGAAGATGGCAATAAGGAAAAAGAAGCGGATCAGCAAGGTAAAAAACAGAAAGCAAAGGTCATGTTTTCCTAAAATCGTGTACAAATATCTGCCTGATTTCCTGTTGTTATGAGCATAACCAGTTATTATTGTCCTTAATGCTATCTCCCACACTTTATCCTTTAAATAATCCGTACAATATCCAACACTTTATTGATAAGCTACCGGAAGCGTTCATCAACAAAGCAACAATCTAGCTCGCGTAAAATACGATTTCGGCAATCACATAAAAACAGTCCATAAAAGGCAATCAATAAATTAAAAATCAGCAAAGTAGTTTAAAGAACGCATCATAAGAATTTATAAAAGAGGCCATATGTCCTTTTTGTCATTATGTCACTTTGAAAGCTTACAAAAATCATTGGGAAGTTTGAAAAAATCTTCTTAATGATTGGATTCAAACATTGAGAAGATTCAATACAATCTTCTCAATGTTTTTTTCTTTTTATCGGTGCATTCGTTCAAGAATATGCTCCCAATCGTCGTTTATTTCAATTCTAAGAACTGAATTGCAGGTAATTGGAGTAATATCCTAAAACACATTCTGCCAATCTTTTAACCTTGGATGCTTACTGTCTTTCTCTGAGAGAACCACTTTTTCAGCAGGAATACGCCAATCAATATTCAAATCCGGATCATTCCATGCTATTGCTCCTTCACTTTGAGGAGAATAGAAGTTATCACATTTATATTGGAAAATCACTTCTTCACTTAAAACACTAAATCCATGAGCAAATCCACGAGGTATAAAAAACTGACGATGATTTTCACCTGTTAATTCTACAGATACATATTGCCCAAATGTAGGAGAGCCTTTTCTTATATCAACAGCAACATCTAACACAACTCCTTTTATAACTCGCACTAATTTACTTTGAGCAAAAGGAGGTTTCTGGAAATGTAAGCCTCTCAATACTCCATAGCTAGACTTACTTTCATTATCTTGAACAAAGGTCGTTTTACAAACCTTTTCCTCAAATTCTCTTTGAGAAAAAGATTCAAAGAAATAACCACGATCGTCTTTAAAAATACGGGGTTCGATAATAACGACTCCTTCTATATTAGTCTTTATAATTTCCATTACTTTATTTCATTTTCAGTTCTTCAATTACTTTCAGTAAGTATTGACCATACTGATTCTTCAGCATTGGCTGAGCTAGCTCACGCATTTTATCAGAAGTAATCCAGCCTTGCCTCAAAGCAATACCTTCCAAGCAAGCTACCTTCAAACCTTGTCGCTTCTCTATTACTTCTATAAAATTAGATGCTTCACTCAACGAATCATGAGTTCCAGTATCCAACCAAGCAAAGCCACGTCCCAATAATTGTACCTTCAGTTCTTGTGCCTGCAAAAACTCTTGATTTACTGTAGTTATTTCTAACTCCCCACGAGCAGAAGGCTTTATATTCTTTGCTACTTCTACTACACGACTGGGATAAAAGTAAAGCCCAACCACTGCATAGTTTGATTTTGGGATTTCAGGTTTCTCTTCTATACTAAGCACATTTCCTTCTTTATCAAATTCCGCCACTCCATAACGCTCTGGGTCAGTAACCCAATACCCAAATATTGTGGCCTTATTTTCTTCTTCAGCAGTACAAACAGCCTCTCTTAACATCCGGGTAAAACTCTGCCCATAAAAGATATTATCGCCAAGAACTAAACACACCGAATCACTACCTATAAATTTTTCACCAATCAGAAATGCCTGCGCTAATCCATCCGGTGAAGGCTGTTCTGCATATTCAAGGTGTATACCATAATCTGAGCCATCACCTAACAAACGCTGAAAACCAGGAAGGTCATATGGAGTAGATATTATCAAAATCTTGCGAATACCAGCCAACATCAAGATAGAAATTGGATAATAAATCATAGGTTTATCAAAAATCGGGAGGAGTTGTTTACTCACTCCTTTAGTAATAGGATACAAACGAGTACCACTACCACCAGCTAATACAATGCCTTTCATGTTTACTGGAATATTTCTTCTAACCAACCATCCAAAGAATACTTATAGTAAATATGGTCATCTAACGGTTTATAATCTTTAAAACAAAACTCCCGATTTATTATAGGATTTTCTCTGTCTATAACTAATATATTGTCATCTAAATAAAAGTCATAATCTTTAATTGAAGCATTAGTTGTGATTAACTTCCTTCTAGCTCCTAAGATTTCGATAGTCCGCATAGTCAACCCTACTTGTCGAGGATGCTGAATATCAATAATAATTCGGCTCTTCTTCACCAAGTCTAACACTTCACTCTTCAATAAAGCTCTATATTGAAAGTCATGTAGATGTGCCTTTAAAAAAGCTGAATTAGTAATTTTATTCCAATAGAACAATTTTTTATCTTGTAAATACAAATGCCAATAGGATTTCATACACAAGTTACATATTTGAACATATATTTTTCGAATAAGAGCATATCTATCACTATGAGCGGTACCTACAAAGGAAAAATCATATTCATAATCACTTACATTAGCAAGCTCTTTATACTCATTTAAAAAGAACAAAGGTCTAAAACGAATATTAGCATATATTTTACAGTCATCACGATCAAAAGAAAAAATACGATCAAATAACGATAAATAATTAACAGTATTTCTCTTATTTGATATAGAATCCCACATATATAGAATAAATACAGCTTGTGGGTTAATTTTTCTGACTCTTTCCAAAAAAGAGATAGGCATTGCCTCTATATTCACCACAAATACATAATCATAAATGCGATTCTGGATAATCTGATAAATTGATTCATAATATTGAGAAATATGATGAGATAAAAAACGACGATCAATACGAACCAAGGCTTTACTCCAAAAAGTATTAGCAGGACGTTCATCAAAATAATCAACTCTTGCAGATATTTCGGACAAACGCTGTTTTATAGATTGCTCATAACCAAAGAATGAAGGCGAAATCAATAAAACAGACTTATTTTCTAAATAATTCATTTATAGAGTCCTTTTTCTTTCATCTCTTTGATAGATTCACTATATCTATCAACCTGAATTTGTTGTTTGTTAACCCAAGTTGTAAATTTTTTAATTCCTTCTGAAAAAGAAACTTTAGGCTTGAAACCTAACAAAGTTTCAATCTTAGTAATATCAGCGTAGTTGTGTCGAATATCTCCCAATCGGTAATTTCCTGAAATATTTACAGGTACTCTAATTCCATAATTGTTCATTAATTCGTTAGTCACCGTTACAACATCTATTGCTATACCAGTGCCAACATTAAATACCTGTCCATTTGCTTCTTCCCTTTCTATGCCAAGAATAGTAGCATCTACAACATCATCAATATACACAAAATCACGACTTTCCTTTCCATCTTCAAATATATTAATAGAATTCCCATTCTTTATTTGAGTAGAAAAAATAGACAATATACCAGTATATGGATTAGACAAAGATTGACCAGGACCATATACATTTTGATAACGATATGAAACTGAAGCAATGCCAATAGAAGCACAAACCAAATGTACTAATTGTCCCTGCACTTGTTTAGTTATCCCATATACAGAAGTTGGATGAACTAAAGAATCTTCAGTAGTACCAACTAATTTTAAGGGGAATCGACAACCTGGGTATTTCACCTCAAAATCCCCACTATTCATATCTTCTTCCTGCCTTTCTTTTGGATAAACATATTGTTTTAAATCGTCACTATAATAACGACCTTCACCGTAAATAGCTCTAGATTCTGCAACAATCACCTTCCTAATCGAATGTTCCATGTTAGTTAGGATATCAAGCAATAGAGCTGTCCCCCCAATATTAACATCAACATATTTTTGTATCTCATACATAGACTGTCCCGTTCCTGTTTCCGCGGCCAAATGAACCACACATTCCTGCCCTTTTAATGCTTCTAGCCAATCTTCACGAGATGTTACATTTCCTTTTATGAATCGAACCTTATTTTTAACCGAATTATAAAGAGGAGATGTTTGATCTGGATTATCTCCATGAATTTGAGGACTTAGGTTATCCAATATTGTAACATAATATCCTTTTTCAATAAGTTTCAGTGTTAGATTAGAACCGATAAAACCAGCCCCACCAGTAATAAGTATATGTTTCATTATTATAAATTATTATTATTCGATGAATTGTCCGTCAAAATTCACTTTACGCCATGTGCGAGTTTCAAAGCAATAACGCTTCACTATACGAACCGGATTTCCGACCGCTATGCTATAATCCGGTATATCCCTATTAACCAATGAATTAGCCCCTATAATACAACATTTTCCAATGTGAGAACCAGGTAAAACAGTTACCATTTCTCCAATCCAAGTATTATCTCCAATATTCACAGGACTAGTAACAAGCGGCTGTTCTGAAGGAGGAAGAGTAATATCATATTCTATATGAGACTTAAATGTACCATGAGAGACGTCAGATATATATATTTTGCTTGCCAATAAAACATTATTACCGATAGAGACATTTTCCCATGCGGAAATATGTACATAATCGTTAATTTGAACATTTTTTCCTATAAACAACTTAGGTGCCTTATCAATAAAATATCCACCACACTCCAATCGGCAACCAGGTCCACTTGTAAACCCCTTCCCTATAGAAATAAAATCTTTATTTCTGATATCAAATGGAAAGCGAATCAATCTTGCATTGGGGAATAACAGTTTTGTTCTAAATAAGCAATAAATAAGGTAGAAAATATTGCTTATAGAATAATAGCTCTTAAATAAAAACATCAGGATTTATAAAGATTATTATAGACTTGTATTGTTTCATTATAGGTTTTATCCCATGAAAAACGCAAAGAATTTTCCATCCCCCTCTTTATTTCGTTTTCACGTTCATTTGATCTATTGTTAAGAAATGAAATAGCACTAACTATTGAATTTACAGAAATATCTACTAATGAATATTTGGAATCACCCATTACTTCCGGAATCGACGAGTTAGTGGATGTAATAACAGGACATCCTGCTCTTTGAGCCTCAATAATAGGTATCCCAAAACCCTCATACAACGATGGATATAAAAGTACGAATGCTCTATTATATAGTTCGTTAAGGTGAGAAATAGTAGTTCCCCAATAATTAAAATAACGATTCTGCCCCAACTTTTTATCAATTCGATTCTTTTCTTCTCTAGATAAAGGTTCACCACCTACCATTAATAATGGCATATGGAGATGCGCACATACATCAAGAACAATATCAAAGTTCTTATATGGTACTAAACGACTTCCAACATACAAAATATAGTCATAATCATCAAAAGGCAATCTCAACTCATATTCATTTTGAGTCAGAACTCTAAATTGTTCACTAACCCCATTATGAATAACACTAATTTTTGATTCATCTATATCTGGCAAAAACGTTAAAAGATCCCGCTTTGTACTTTCTGTAATACAAATTACAGCAGCGCATTTCCGTATTGACCGCCATTTTTGTAAAGAATGAACAAACTTTCGAAAACCTGGCACGAAATACTCATATGTAAAATCATGAACAGTTGTTACATTCAACGCATTATGATTAGTATCTAATCTATAATGAGAAGAATGAAAAATATATCGTTCCTCTCCAGATCCATACAAATCAATATATCTTTTCAAAAATAAAAATGCTGCTCCTTGTTTCAATATTTTATCTGTTGAAATTTCAAGTTTCTTTCTAAAAATATTTGTATTAGCATTACTATACTCAATAAATCGTAAATCAATATTTTCCTCTAACAGCAACCGATTAATATGTTCTTGCCATACTACAGAAGCCCCTCCCGCTCTTTGCAAAGAGAATATTATATTATCTAAAATACATTTCATCATATTGTCAATATCATTCTTTTATATCTTAAACAATAAGTAATTAATTATCCATAAACCTTAACGCAATTAAATGAATTAATTGTTTTGCATTTTTATATCAAAGATGATTTGTGTTACTAAATATTCATAAAACGACATATACTATTTTAATGTATAACTTATAAGCCTATAAAAGAGAAAGCAAGATGATCTCCTCAATAAATACAACAACAATAAATACTATTATCCTCTCAAAAGCTCGCTCCATTGCTTGCTTATAAATTCTTTTTTATATTTTAACACATCAACAAATGCTTGATTTCCCATATTAAGCCGCCTTTCGTAACTTTCCATTAATTCAGAAGTCTTATTTACGAATTCAATATAGTTATTATTAGGTATTATATATCCATCAATACCATTTCTAATTAATTCATTTGTCCCTTCGCACTCATATGCTATAACAGGTAAGCCACATGACTTTGCTTCTAATAATACCATTGGAAAAGCTTCGGTATAGGATGTCATAATCAAAATAGAACTTGTTAAATATTCCTCTACAACATTTTTAATACTACCACGCAACCTTACAAATTCATTTACTTTATTTTCTGCAAACAAATTACTCAACAGTTCAAATTGCTCACCATTACCGTATATATCAATGTGCCAATTAACATGTTTTTTCTGTAAAGATTTAGCAATGGGAATTAAACGTTCGTATCCTTTTTCCTTGCTTAATCTTCCAACCATTATAATTCTCAACTCTTTTAACTGAGCCATATGTGGTGCAATAAATGGAAGAGAATTAGGAATAACCACAATTTTTTTATTATAAGTAGAAACTTTATTTTTAGCAGTAGAAGATAAAACAACTATTCCATCCAAAAAAGGATACATTATCTTAAGAATCCACCTAAATATTGAAGGAATAGTATTAAAAGCAATATGTTCACAACCAAATATTCTCATACCTTTTTTTTTAAAAAAAGGTAATATTACGTTTATATTGTGGCCTATACCCAAAATTACATCTGCCTTAATATCATTTTTAATTATAAACTTTGATAACTTATCAATCACATTAATATACCAAAATAGTTTACTAAAAAACTTAGATTTCAAAGGTTTTTGAGCCAAATGATAAATCTTAGCTCCATCTATTGAGAAATAGCTTTTATCTCCTGGTTTACTTATTAAACTGATAATTGCAACATTCATACCATCTTCATCACTAAGCATATCTACTAAATTTGATACAGCTCTCTCAGTTCCCCCATTTGGTGTGATATTACTACAAATTATTAACACATTCATTTTTACTTTTTCAATTGGTAAACGATATTAATAGGATGATTTCTTGTTATGTTTATTATCACCAAACACCAAGTTAATGCCCGCAAAAAGAAAAAATATTCTGCTCTCACTAAAAAAACAGCATAAGAAATCATAATGGCATATGAAGTTAATGCATAAACATTTCTTTTAGCCATCACTAATAAATAACTAATAAAATACCCTAAGCCAAACATCATAATCATAACCCCCCATAGACCAAAAGCCATATATATATCGGCAATTATATTAGTCCCCAACCCTAATTTAGAATCTGAGCTACCAAGAGTTAATCTCGTAATAATTATAGAAGAGGCCCCAACATCTGGATTTATATCAAATAAATTATATATAATCTGCTGTAGAAAAGGAATTGGAGCCAGTATATTTGATAACATTGAAACACCATATGATATCCCTTTTTCATCAACATAATCAACAGCGATAAACGAATTACGGTTATTTACAACTAAATCCATAACAATATCTGCAAAACTATTTATTTGTACTGCATCAGAAGATCTTATTATCATAATTGAGAACATCAACAATCCTCCTAGCAACAGATAGATAAATGTTGGAAGTACTTTCAGATTCTTATATAAATAAGTATACAATCCTAAAAAAATTAATACTATCTGCAAAGGAACTGTTCTACTACCTGTCGTTAAGATCAGCAATACAAAAAAAGCGACAAATAAAACTGAAGAATAAGACAAAGATCTAACATTTAATCTTCTTTTATTAACAATAAAAGAATTATTAAACAAGACAACTAGCATAGCAAAAATGCATATACAAGTAAATAAATAAAAATAATTGGCAATAGAGCTACTATTAGAGATCTCTCCTTTATACAATCCTTTTAATTCCGCATATCCCCCCAAACTTATATAAATAATAAAAGATATAATAGCCAAAATAGAAAACAATTGTGGCGATATTCTTTTTTCTTTCAGAACTTTTTGCTGTTTTGGTCTATAAACAACACTCCCCAAAAAATATGCATGAATCCCCAATAAAGACAACGCTGTTGATTTGGAAATTACACTCTCATTAAAATCATACTGAAAAGCAAAAAAACGAACAGGATCAATAGGATATAAAAATACTGGATAAAAAAACATCACAAAAAAATAGCTTAGAATAAAAATACTATCAAAATCAAAATAGTTATTTTTTCGTTTACATAAGAAAAACACAATACAACTTACTACAAATTGTATTACACAAAACAAATTGAACCTATATTCATAATGATTAGGAGCAAAAAAGAATATAAAGATAGATTCAATAAAAAGAATAGTAAATAGTATCTTCTTATTTAGTAAGAAAAAAGACATCAATGCATTTTTTTATATGAATACCAATATTAAAAAACAATTTACCTAAAATACACATATGGTGTGAGGCTAAAAAACCAATAATACGATACTTTAAAGGAATATCTTTGTATTGCCAAATATAACAATCAACTTCAGGGTATAAAGAGGCCCAAGATACAAAATTATGATCAATCAGTAATTGCAATTTTACGAAAAATTTCAATTCTAAAAAACTTTTATATAACCGAAAGGAATACTTTTGGTCCGCGAAAAATGTTTCAATATATTTAATTACAAACAATAAATCTTCATAAGACTTATAGCTTACTTGATTCGAATAGGAATAAGTATTCAAATGCGAATAATAGTACAAAGCTCTCGGCACATAAGCTATTTTTTTTGCATAAAAAAATAATCTAGGAGTTAAAGCTAAATCTTCTCCATTACCAATATTTTCTATTGGAAATACGTTATTATCAAAATACAAACTTCTTTTAATCAATTTATTCCACACACAATGTGAAATTTTTCGAGAAAACATCTGTTTTATACAAACTAAATTTTCAGTTGCCAGAAACTGTCTATTATAGCTCACCATTCCAACATACTCATCATAATAATCACACCCTACAATATCTGCCCCCTCTTTTATAGCCGTATTATATAAACATGCAATCATCTCAGTTTCTACTCGATCGTCGCTATCAATATGGATACAATAGTCTCCAGAAGCTGTGAATAATCCAGTCTTTCTAGCAGACGATAGTCCTTTATTCACATCATGATTTATGATTTTAACACGATCGATTCTATTTTCATATCTACTGATCACGCTAAGTAACTTTCCAACACTATTATCGGGGGTAGCGTCATTAACAAAAATATATTCAATATCTTGAAAAGTCTGCTCAAACAGAGATTGTGCACAACGTTCAATATATTCTTCAACTTTGTATATTGGAACTATTATTGAGACTTTCGGATTCATTTTTTATCTAACAAAATCAACAAAATTTAAATCTGATAGCCACGTATCGTAAAAAGAGCTATTCTTACCATATGAATTATCAACTAATGAAACAGGCTTATGTAATAATACGGCCAAAATAGCGACATGCAAGCGAGTAGTATAAATTTCTTTATATCGACTAACAAAACGTACTCCCATTTTAATCACATTAGGTCTATATACAGAGCAAAAGTACCAATTAATCAAAGAAAATAATTTAAATACACGCAGTCTTAAAAAAAGACTCAATCCTATATCAAACAATGTTTTTTTCTCAAAAGTTGGCCAATCCGATGTTATTAATGGATATTTTGCTTCAAAAAATATCGCATTTTTCATTAACTCTGAATCAGTTCTTTTTAAGAATAATGTTTCATATGTTTCATTCAATAAATATCCACTTAAATCCTCATAAGGTATACAAAATGCCATATCAGGAACAAGAAGAATATTATTTTTAAAGTGCTTTCTTAATACTCTATAAGATTCCTTATCACGTGCACAAATCGTTAAATCAGGATGTTCGGCCATAATAGCGGCATCTTCATACATTAAACTTTTATTTTGATAATACACTGTTTGCGGAAATATAATTATCCGATTATTAGAATAGCGTTGTATCATTTCAAGCCTAAAATCTTGAGAGCTTCTCCATATATCTCCAAAATTCCCTCCACCATGTAACAGAATAATAGTTTTAGAAGACAATCTTCGATATCTATATGTTAACATAGAACTATAATTTAACATCTTATATTGACTCTTTCTTAAGAAATGTAATTCACCTTCCCATATTAATAGGTCACCTATATTTCTATGATAAGGCAGTTCACATAATATATAGTCATAATTAATCAATGGAAGTAATGCTTCATCAATTTTCAAACGAAGTTCATTTATTTTTTCTTCAAAACACATTTATATTACAATAATTATTTAGACATTCAGACTCAGCTCTACTTTTATACCCCTATTTAAATACTAATTCTATGGATATTATTATGATTCTATTATTATTTCATCTTATTATAGATATAGCTCTTTAATTTTTTCTTTTCATTAACACTCAATCCCATTAAATAGAAAAAAAAGAATATTGATAACAAAGATGTAATGGTAGTAATAATTAAACCGTTTAATCCATCGGTACATATACTTACAAACACAGGTAAAGGCAACGCTATTAATGTTACTAGAACAACTCTCAAAATTACCTCTCTGCAAAATTTTGCAGAAGGGAAGTTTAGTATTGATACAAACAGTAATAACCTGACTGTCAATAATAAGCAACACATTATGCAACGTACAATTAATACAGAAACAGGACTACATCCAAAAGAAATTAACAGATACGATAAAATAAAGTTTAGTAGAAAAATAGAACTGACAATTAATTGATACTTTTTTATTCTCCCATTAGCCTGCATAAGCATCCAAAGAGGTCCAGAAAGTGTATCTATTAGTAGGGCTATTATTGTTAACTGGCAAAATTCTACAGTATATTGTGGAACTTTTTCAAGCCAAATATGTAAAATTACCTTAGTTTGCATTAAAAATGGTAAAGAGACTAAAAGTAACAACAAATAAGAGACCTTAGCTGATTGAAACACAAGTGTTTCCCAATATTCTCTATCACCCTTAGCATAAGATTTGGTTATTTGAGGGTTAAATGCCATTTGGAAATTCACCACAAGCTGATTAATAGCATTGCTAACCTGATTCGTTATCCCCATAGCAGCATTTACTATTACTCCAAAAAAAATATTCAAAAGTATGTTTATCCCTTGGTTAGTCGCTAATACAGAAATACTCCCAAACATACTCCAGCCAGAAAAACTTATCAATTTTACAAACAATTGTTTTTCCCAGTAATAAGAATATTTACATTCACTAAATTGATAAACACAGTAAACAACATAAAGTAACAAAACAATCAAGGCCACTAAAGAAATCAAAACAGCATAAGTTGCTAATTTATCACAATCGACCAATATTAATAGATATACTACTAGCAATTTTAACACCACTTCCACTATTGAAATATATGCATAAAATGACATCTTCTCATGAGCTATTATAGCCGCATTGTAAGGGGTACACATCATATTTAAGAAAAATGTAATAATAGTAAATTGGTACACCCAATTTGCAGCTACAATTTTGTCTTCACTTATATTTAAATGAGTATTTAAAAACCATAGACCAAGAGTTTCACCAAGAAATATAATTATGGTCGATAAACCCAAATACACCAACAGACTAATACAAAAGACTTGTTTAAATCTTTTTATATTATGTTGTCCAAGTTCATACGTAAGAAAACGCTGAGTAGCTTGTGTTAATGCTCCATTCAAAAAAGAGAATAATACAATAACACCTCCTACAACATTGTATATACCATAATCTTCTACACCCAATACTTGTAAAACAACTCGACTCGTATAAAGGCTAACTCCCAAAGTAAGCAGCATACGAATATAAAGCATTAATGTATTTTTTGCTATTCGTTTATTATTTAGAGAGTTATTATTCATCAATGTAGAACAATCTTGTTTTTTAAAAAAGCTATTTTAAAATAGTATCTCTCACTCTATCCCACCACAAATTCAATCCTATCCATAAAACGATGTCACCTATTAACATCACTGTATTATCAATATAAGGCATCAAAATTATATTTATAACACTAAATCCACAAGAAATCAACAATATAGTAATCATCGCCTTTCTAGGAGTAAAACCCATTGCTAAAAATTTATGATGTATATGGTTCTTATCAGGTTCAAAAGGACTCTTACCATTACGAATACGAACCATCACAACCCGAATCACATCAAAGGCCGGAATTATCAAAGTACTAAAGGCAAGCACAAAAGCTCCTTCTGTATATGGTATAACTACTGGATTGTTTTGACTATACTTAATAGCTAAAAAGCTCAAAATATAGCCTAATGTTAGACTGCCAGTATCTCCCATAAATATCTTACGAGCGCGTTCCGCACTGCCAAAAACATTATAATAGAAAAAAGGAATAAGGACACCGAAAGTACTGAAAGCCAACATGCTATACGCCCATAAATTCTTATCCATAAATAAAAATCCAAATACAAGAAGAGCAACAATACTTAGTCCAGAAGCAAGCCCATCAATACCATCTATCAAATTAATTGCATTGGTAATAAATACGACTGTCAATACTGTAAAAGGTATACCAATCCAAGCAGAAAGAGCATGAATACCAAACAATCCATAAAGTTCATTTATCCAAAGACCAGCAATAGGGAAAAAACACGCACAAATTATCTGAATGACTAGCTTTTGACGATAACGAACTCCTATTAAATCATCCGCAATCCCCGTTAAATAAAGAAGAATCATGCCACAAACTAAAAGCATACATTCAGGCAAAATGTATGCAGACTGCTCAAATGAAATGTTATATCCTGACAATGCCCGAAATGCCAAAACTGCACAACACGACAGAAGGATAGTAGGAAAGAAAGCCACCCCCCCTAAGCGAGGAATAGCACGCTTGTGTACTTTACGTTCGTCAGGCATATCAAACAATCGTTTATGGAACGAAATCATCAAAATGCGTGGAATTATAAGTCTAGCAATACAAGCAGAAATACAAAAGGATATGAATATAAATAGAATGTTCATTGTTTACTCATTTCTAAAACTACTCCAAAATCCTTTTCCCCAAAAAGTCCAGCCAATAGCACTAATTATAGCTAAAAAAACAAATAATAAAACATATATCTTCATACCAAGATTAGAAGATTTTAAAGGAACTACCGCTGGTTCCACTATGGCAAATACAGGTTTCTCTTCCTGCACTTTTGCTCTTGCTACTTGTAATTGATTAGCTACTTGACTATAGATTTGATATGCTAATGCCATATCATTTTGCAATCGTTCCTGTTCAGAACGTACACTTTGAAGAATAAGGTTATCATGGGTATCTACATAATCTGCGTATTTCTTTTGCGCAACATAATATTCCAATCGACGATCTTTATATAACTTCTCCAAATATATACAATCTTCTTTTGCTTTAGAAGTACGGTAATTGATAATATAGTCTTGTAATTGATAAACAACAAAATTAGCAACTATAGCAGCAACCTTCGGGTCCTGCAAAGTAACCAGTATTTCAGTAATTGCAGTTTTCTTATCCATAGAAGCAGTTATATTCTTTTTAAGAAAAGCTATTCTTCTAGCTTCTTCTTTAGTTAATTGAATCACGTTTAACTTTATTCCATTATTAGTTTCTTCATCTACAAATAAAGATCTTACCCAATTAACTATTATACCAGGAAAACCTAGAACATAATCCCACCAAGAAATTGACTGTTCATCCAAATATGTTTCCAAAGTAATTTTCATAACATTATTACTATCAGGCACATTCTTTTTGAGAAGCTCAAGTAAAAAAGGAGTAGAAGAAACAATCTCTGCAGCAAGAGAAGCATTTAATGCATCAGAAACATTTCCACCGGTAACATCATTACCCAAAAAAGATGCTGCAAGTCCTGCTATTCCACTATTCCCTTTAGAAACTCCCATTTCAGGAGAAAGAGTTACCTTTACTGTATATTGCTTAGAGATACTTAATGATACAATAACACCAATAATAAATCCTATTCCTGCAGCTTTACATAAAGTCTTACGAACACCAATTATTTTACGAAAAATTTCTAATAAATCAATTTCTATTTCACTGTCTTTAAAATCATCAAGTTCTGTTTGAGGCTTTCTGTATTGTTGGTTTTCAGTCATAATATTATATGTCATTTTTTTATCAAGTTGGCAATAGAAGCAATCATCATTCCCAAAGAACTGAAGGAAGTAGCATAACCCAAAATATTAGCTATGTTCCCTTTCTTCTTAGCCTTACTAGGCACAATAATCTCACACCCCGGCTCAATCTGTTTCTTACCACTTCCCTTAACCTTCGTCACCTGACCATTCATATAAACAATGAATTTCTTACTCTTCCTTGCATTATCAGAATAACCACCGGCCTGATTCAGGTAATAATCCACATTCTTGCCCTTCATATAAGAAACCGTATTCGGAACCATGACAGCACCATTGATAGTCACAGTATTATTATTCTTTGGTATGAAGACCACATCACCTTCACGTAAGACAAGGTCGGCACTACCCTTAGGATTAGTCAAAGCCTTCTCCAGATCAATGCCTACCGTAAAGGTATCCTCAACACCAATACCCAAAGAGTCAATCATGGCCTCTCCCAATTGTCTGCTCATCAGGCGAATCACATCACCCATACGTTTCTTCTCACCGGCACTTGCCACACGGGTCAGCTTTGCACCACGAAGATAGGCAAGACTGGTAGGACCACCCGCTTTATTCACCAGATCGGAAAGACGTTCCTCACGGTTGGTCATGGCATAATTTCCTCCGAAAAGGATTTCACCATCAATGACTACATTCTGTTGTGCCTGATAACCCGGACTGCGACGGACATAAACTTCATCATAAGGCTGAAGGATAAAACCGGGCTGACCGTCGATGACAAAACCATCCTTTAAAGAAAAGGTATACATCTGACCGATAGTATCATTATCCGCGGTACTACGGGGATTCTTGATTCGTCTCGACACATCAATGCGGACAGTAGAGGCGGCTTCTTTCAAGCCACCGGCCTGAATAATCAGATCCTCAAGTGTCATGTTATCAGCATAGGGATAGGAATCAGGGTGCGCGACCTCACCGTGAACTGTGACATTGCCACGATCTTCCAGATCGTGAATGCTCGGAATGTAAAGGATGTCATTCTTCATCAGGGCGAGGTTCGGGGAAGTACCGTCCATGATAGACCTGATGTCTATCTGAACAACTTCACTGGTCAGGTCCTCACGCTGACGATAAAGGACGGCACGATTCAGGAAAGCGTCACCGGTCAGACCCTGGGCTTCATTAACAAGTTCGCGGATCGTATTCAGTTTACCGCTGAGCTGGTAGATACCGGGACGATAGACAGCGCCACGGATTTCCAGTTTGTTTGTGAAGCGGTTAAGGATGGCTTCGGCTGTTACAACGTCACCGTTACGCATTGTATAGATGCTGTAGTCCATATCCTTGACCGTGTTGACCTCATATTCCTCACCATTCTGACGGACAACACGCAATGAACGGGTGTAGGCATCGGCTTCAAAGCCGCCGGCATATTTGATTAAAGTGGCAAGGTTCTCGTCTTTCTTCATTTCGAAACGCATAGGACGTTTTACCTTACCGCTGATCTTTACCAAGACATCGTAGGCGGGGACGATAACCACGTCACCTTCCTGAAGGCGGATGTCATCCTGTGTGTTGCCTTTCATGATAAATTCGTAAACATCGATGGTGGCGATATTCTTTCCGTTGCGTACCAACTGAACGTTTCGGAGGCTGCCGATATCACTCACACCGCCTGCACGGTAAAGCGCATGGAAGACGGTAGAGAAGGAAGAAAGGGCGTAGGTACCCGGCTGCACGACTTCTCCCATCACATTGATCTGGATAGTACGGATATTACCCAAAGTCAGACGGATGTCGGAAGTAGGGTCGGTAGTATTATTCAGACCGTTATATATTTTATTCAGGGCGTTCTTCAGATAGTCGTTGGCGGCGGAGACTGTCATACCGCTAAGGTTGACAGGCCCGATCTTCTGAATATTGATGGTGCCTTCAGGAGAGATCTGCTGGCGGATCGTGTTCTGGCTGGCACCCCAGATATCGATGATGACTTCATCACCGGGACCCAGGCGGTAATTGGCAGGAGTGGCAAGGTTGACACTCGGCTCGAACGTCAGGTTGCGGGTATTGAAGATGTTGCGCCCGAAAACCTGGTCCTCACGGGCCAAATCTTCCGTAGTCGGATGATCTTCCAGCATGTCGGAAGTATTCTCCTTTGTTTCTTCACGAAGGCGGGACTCGTTGATATCCGTACCCGTGGATTGGGAGGTGTTTACATTGTTCTGCTGCTCATACAGCTGCTTCACACGCATAGCCTGTTCCTTGGTCACACCTTTACGCGCAAGCTCGGAAGCAAGCTGTTTCTGTTCCTTGCCTTGCCGGATGCCGTCCTTTACATATTCCAGTACCTGTGAGTCACTCATGGACTGGGCCATAAGCGAGCCACTTCCCAGCATAGAACAAAAAAGTAGAATGCTAAAAAGTCGTTGTATTTTCATTGACAAATAAAAAAGTTAGTTGGTTTCACACAGTTCCTGCATACCATGACAGACGGCAGACAACTGTTGTTTAAGAAGAGAAGGGGGAAGAGCATCAAGGAGGGTCAGAGAACGCTGCAAGACAGACCGTTTTCTATCCTCGTCTTCCGGATTGGCGTACATCGACACATTATATCCCTGAAGGATGGCCAAACACAGGGTAGCATCCTGTTCCGGTGTCTTCCCCCGTTGTGAATATAAATCGTTTATCTTTTCGTGAATTGATTGTTGTAATGCAGAAAGGTCATCGGCGTATACATACCCATTTTTATCACCGATGTGAAGTAAATGATCTGCCAGATGTTGCAGTTCATCAATATTTTCTTGTAGTAAAAAACTCACCATACCCCTTTTATTCACTTAATGCTTGTTTCACTTATATTTAAACCCTTATTTCTCCAGAGGCTCTACACACCCTACTGGTATATCTACAAAAGCACATCCCAACATAGTAAGCCGGACTGCTACTTTCGATTTTCCATTTACTGTAACCAATTCTCCTTGAAGTCCGGATAATGGCCCTTTGATAACCTTAATCTTGGTTCCTGGTGACAAGGGAGTCGTACTCATATTAATCGCCTCGTCCGAATAGTCTAGCATAAATTTAAAGCGGTGCATCTGTTCATCCGGAATGACAGCAGGAGTACTTTCTCCACGCAATACCATATATCGGCTGATAGAGCCCAATGTCAAAACTTCTTTCTGTTCATACATATCGACATGCACAAATATCATCATCGGAAGAAGAACACGCTCGACTACCTTTCGACGATCACTCCATTGATGCACTTCTTGCTGAACAGGAAGGAAGTTTTCAATACCCATTTTAGATAGTCGCTCACTCGTTTTCTTCTCATGAGAAATACGTACTAAAGCCACCAACCAACGTTTAGGGCGCGCTACGCTCCTGCCAGTCACATCTGCCGGCAGAACTTCTTGAATGTCTTTTTTACTAAAAATCATCTATTTACCCCACACTTATTCGTTATTCTTTAACAAACAGAAACGAATAACGGTGCAAAGATGACCATATTTACCAATATACGCAAATAAAAAACAATAATATTTTCGTTAAACGACCATAATTAGAGGGAAATATCTGTTTGTTTCATTTTCAACACCTATTTATTATACCATTTACGAACAATGAAATATTCAATATTTTCATTGCCCAGCCCTTAAAAAAGAATTAAAAGCTCCACCTCAATCAGAAGATTTTACCATAAAAAGAAAAAAATAACTATTCTGAGAAAAAAAATAAAGAAAGGATGCAGTATTCTATAAACTGCTGCATTTAACTTATAAACGGGAGAAAAAAAGAATCAAACCTATATATCATATTAAGACCTGAAACCTGAACTTGACAAGTGGGGAGAAATTAGAGAGAGAGAGTATTTTACAAACGTCCCCAAAAACGAGAACCCCTGCCGACTGTAGAAGCCGGCAGGGGTTTATTTTTACTACTAAGGAGTCCGAAAAGAAAGTAAGACATAATTCTTTCCGAGCACCTCCGCTTATTTACAATATTTCTTTATAAGTTCATCCACATTCGGATCACCCAGCTCTTTCGCTTTATTGAAGTTTCCGCAAGCTTCGTCCGTCTTCTTCAACTGTATCTGACAAAGGCCCAACAACCGGTATGCTTCCCCATATTTCGGCTCGTCTTTCAGAATTTCATTCAGTATCTTCATGGATTCTTCATAACGTCCTACACGCAGATTAACCACTGCATGTTCTGCCCGATAAGTCAAATCTTTGGGGCTCAATTCAATCGCTTTCACGATATCATCCAATGCACGCTGATATTGGCGGGCTTTCAGCGCAGCCTGCTCACGATAGTAATAGAAAAGGTCATTGACCTGTCCGTTCACAGCCTTATAATAAGCATCATAATCGAGCATTGCATTTCTTGCCTGATCGTTATTCATATACATCTGTGCACGTTCCAGCAGATAAGGGGCAAAATTTGCCGTGACAGGCTGCGGACAACGAGCAATGCAACTGTCCATCAATGCCAACACTTCTTTGGCATCTGCCTTCAGCAATTCTTTCGTCTTGGCGGCACTAAAGAATGAGGCTGCTGAAGCCAGATTGCTGGCATTCACCTTCTCATAAGCGGCCAAAGCACCTGCATAGTCCTGCTGTGCAAAAAGTATATCTCCTTCCAACTGCGTATAAACGGGCAAAGGATCGATAGCCATCGCCTGACGGAGATTCTTCAAAGCCGTATCATACGTCCAGTCTTTATAAGTCGTTTCCGGTTTCGAGAGCTGATAACCGTATATCAGCTTGGCGATATTATAATACACATCATCCTTTTTAGTCGCCACCTTCAAGGCCTGATTAAAGTCGGCTACAGCCTTATCAAAATAAGACTGGTCATCCTTACCTTTCGCTACATAATAATTGGCACGGCGGATATACCCATCGGAACTAGCAGGGAACTGGCGAATGAAATCATCCATCAGCTTCTCATACTCATCAGCTGACATCTGTGTGGAAGCCATAAACAGATACACCAATGCCTGATCCTCCGCTTCGGGCAATCCTTTCCGGATACCGATATTCTTCAGAGCAACGTCTCCCAAAGACAGAGCACTAATCTTCTGCGACATTGCAAAAGCTGCCCCTGCCGCATAACAAGTCGTTACCGTATCCGCACCGGAGGACTTCTGTGAAATACCGAACACCTGGCCTTCCGCATTCATCACCGGGCAACTCACCATCTTGTCTTTCATCTGCATACTCAAGGTATAGTAATGATATTCTCCGGCAATTTTCGATACATCCTTCACTTTACCCGAAACACAGGCAATGCTCTTCTGCGTAGAATAAGGAAGCATCCATGCGTCAGCGCCTGCAGCCGGAGCAGTAGTCGCCACTACCAGTGACGGCACTTTCTTCTCGGTGATGGCCACACGAAACTTGATCACATCGTACATATCATCTGCTCCCAAAATCAGGCTGACCGGCATTTGCTTGCCTTCGGCTGTGACAATCACCGCACGCTCAGCCCCTTTGAAAAGACTGTAGTCAGAAAGAGCCAGTCCGTCTTCGGATACGAAAAATCCGTTTCCGGTATTCAGCATCTTGTCATTCTTATCATAAGTTATTACTGAGAAAACAGCACGTTTCGCCTTCTCCACCCATTTCGGGGTTTGCGCCAGACCGCTCTGTACCAAGAGGAAAAGCGCTAAAGGTAAGATTAAAAGTTTCTTCATATCAGTCGTTGTTTCTTTGTTTCACAGCTTCATAAATCAAAATACCGGCAGCTACGGAAACATTCAGAGATTCGATGGTTCCCAGCATCGGTATCTTCACCCATTCGTCACAGAGAGCCAGATGATCATATGATACACCGGTGTCCTCCGCTCCCATGATGATACACATCGGTCCCGTATAATCGGCTTTCGTATAGTCATAATCTCCTTTCTCGGTAGCAGCAACGATACGGAAACCGCTGTCCTTAAGATACTGCAAAGTCGCACGCAGATTCTGTTCGCGGCAGACAGGCAATGTATGCAACGCACCTGCGGAAGTCTTCATGGCATCGGCATTCACCGATACGCTGCCACGCGCAGGAATAATCACCGCATCCACCGCAGCACATTCACAGGTACGGGCTATCGCACCGAAGTTACGCACATCCGTTATGCCATCCAGCATCACAAAAAACGGATTCTTGCCTTGCTCGAATAAGAAAGGAACGAGGTCTTCCGTCTTCTGATAGGTCACAGAGGAAATGAAGGCGACCACACCCTGATGATTCTTCCGTGTGATGCGGTTGATACGTTCCACCGGCACACGCTGAACAGGAATCAGCAATCCTTTCAATGCTGCGAAAAGCTCTTTGGAAAGATCACTTTGAATGTCTTTCTTAACGAGGATCTTATCAATCTCTTTTCCAGCCTGAATGGCCTCTATGACGGCACGGACGCCGAAAATCATTTCACTTTTATCGGTCATTGTAATTTTGAATTATAAATTTTGAATTATGTATTATGAAGTACGGGCCAACAGGGCCTTCGCATTGCTGAGAGCAGCCTCGGTCAATGTGGCTCCGCTCAGCATGTGAGCGATCTCCTCTACCCGTTCTTCATCGGTGAGACGGCGGATATGGCTGTTCGTTTCCGTATCGCTGTCCTTCTTATATACCTTATAATGAGCGCGCCCGCGAGCTGCGATCTGAGGCAGATGTGTGATACTGATCACCTGACGGTTACAGTCCCCCATTTCCTGCATCATATCCGCCATACGGTCGGCTATTTCACCGGAAACTCCGGTATCGATCTCATCAAATACAATTGTAGGCAATTTCACCGCACCGGCGATCATCGCTTTGATAGAAAGCATCACACGCGCGATTTCACCTCCGGAAGCAACGGAAGATATGCTTTGCAACGTTCCGTTCTTGTTGGCGGAGAACAGGAAGTTGACAGTATCCTCCCCCTGTATGCCCGGTTCTTTCTTCAATCCCATTTCCACTTGGAAGCGGACGTTGGGCATACCCAGCGGGACCAGCCGTTCAGCCAGTTGTTTCTCCACTTCACGGGCGGCTGCCGCACGGGCTTTTGTCAGCACGGCAGCTTGCTTCTTCACCCGTTCATACTGGGCTTCCTTGCGGGCAGTCAGTTCGGCTATGCGATCATCATAAGAGGTGATCTCGGACAACTTAGTGCGATATTGGTCTGCCAAGGCCATCAATTCTTCAAGTGTCTGTACCCGATGCTTCTGTTGCAGGGAGTAAATCAGATTCAGACGATCGTTCACTTCATCCAGACGGGTAGGATTAAACTCGATGGATTCTCCCTGTGCTGAGACTTCCTGCGAAATATCTTTCAATTCAATGTAGGCACTTTCCATGCGGTCGCTCAGTTCTCCGGCAGGCTGATACACCTTTTTCAGATTATTCAGCGTATTCAGATTATCTTTCAGGAAAGAAAGTAGTCCGCCTTCGTCCGAGAAAAAAGACTGTTCGATGCGGTAAAGCCCCGCTTTGATCTCTTCAGCATGACTCAGAGTTTCCGCCTCCTGCTCCAGTTCGCTCTGCTCCCCTTCCACCAGATGAGCTTCCTCCAGTTGTTCCAGCTGGAAACGAAGATAGTCCTCATCCGTCCGGCTTTGCTCGGCAAGTGCCGTCAGCTCGGACAGTTCACGGTCGAGCTGCCTCCATTCGTTATACAGTGAATGATACTTCTCCAGCGCATCATCGTTATGAGCCAGAATATCGAGCACATTCAACTGAAAACCTTCTTTATTGAGCAAGAGGTTCTGATGCTGTGAATGTACATCGATCAGCTGTTCGCCCAGTTCCTTCACCTGTGCCAGCGAAGCAGGCGTATCATTAATGAATGCACGGCTTTTGCCGGACGCCTGCACTTCGCGCCGCAGGATACATTCCTCGTCGTCGTATTCCAGTTCGTTCTCTTCAAAAAACGGGCGCATACCGTAAGCCGAGATATCAAAACGTGCTTCGATAATACATTTAGAAGCTCCACGACGAATCGCTTTCACATCGGCACGCTGTCCGAGCAGCAGACCGATGGCTCCCAGAATAATCGATTTTCCGGCCCCCGTCTCGCCTGTGATGACCGAGAAGCCTGTTTCAAAACCGATATCCAGTTTTTCTATCAATGCGTAATTCTGAATATAAAGTGAACGTAACACCTTCTGTAAATTAAAAATTAAACCTAAAAAATAAAGATCAGTGAGTCAAGACGGAAACCAGATGATCGATGATGTCTTGCGCTACTTCCTGTTTGGGCTTCAGAGGATAATCCTCGCGACCTTTGCGATCAATAATGCTAATCTTGTTTGTATCGTGACGGAAGCCGGCTCCCGCATCATTCAGAGAGTTGAGGACGATAAAGTCAAAGTTTTTACGTTCGAGCTTTCCTTCGGCATTCTGCTGTTCGTTATTTGTTTCGAGGGCAAACCCCACTAACAGTTGATTGTCTTCTTTGATCTTTCCCAGACTTGCAGCAATGTCCTGCGTAGCCTGAAGATGCAAGGTCAGTTCTTCTTCCTTCTCCCGTTTGATCTTTTTGCCGGCCACCGTTTCCGGACGGAAATCGGCGACTGCCGCACAAAGAATCCCCACGTCGGAAGTCGGGAAACAGGTTTGCGCTGCCTCATACATTTCCTGAGCAGATTCCACATCTATCCGGTGGATACGCGAATGCTGCGTTTTCAGTTGCACCGGTCCGGCGATCAACGTCACCTCTGCCCCACGACGGGCACATTCTTCCGCCAAAGCAAATCCCATCTTACCGGAAGAATAATTGCCGATAAAACGGACCGGATCGATCTTTTCGTAAGTCGGTCCGGCAGTTATCATAATTTTCCTTCCCTGAAGTTCGGTACTCGCAGAGAAAAACTCGTCCAGCACACGGATAATATTTTCCGGTTCTTCCATACGCCCTTTGCCGACCAGATGGCTGGCAAGTTCACCCGTTGCGGGTTCAATGATGCGATTGCCATAGGAACGCAATATATCCAGATTCTTCTGTGTAGAAGGATGTGCATACATATCGAGGTCCATAGCCGGTGCAATGAATACCGGAGCTTTGGCCGAAAGATAAGTGGTTATCAGCATATTGTCTGCTATCCCGTTCGCCATCTTTCCGATGGTGGAGGCGGTAGCGGGTGCGATCAGCATGGCATCCGCCCACAGACCCAAGTCCACATGGCTATTCCACGTACCATCCCGTTGGGCAAAGAACTCGCTGATGACCGGCTTACTGGTCAAAGCCGAAAGAGTGATGGGAGTAATAAATTCTTTTCCCGCCGGAGTAATGACCACCTGCACTTCCGCTCCCTGCTTTATCAGCCCACGGATAATGTAACAAGCTTTATAAGCAGCGATGCTACCGGTTATTCCAAGAATTATCTTTTTTCCTTTTAGCATTATTTTGTAATCAAATTACTCATTTCACGCAGACGGATCTTAGTCAGCACCGCCTTGGTATTCAACGTGAAATCACTGTTTAAAATCCAGCTGTAGTATCCGGGGTCTTTCTTCAGCACCTCGGCTACAGACATTCCTTTATATTTTCCGAAATTAAATACTTCCACACCATTGTCGTCATACACCATCCGTCCGGCAAAGTCCACATTCTTAGTGAAACTTGAATATTCTGCCAGGAAGGCGATGTCGTTCTGAAGATCCGGATAGCGGTCGAGCTGTGCTTTCAGCACCTCATAAGTGGCACGTGTATCGGCCTCGGCCGTATGGGCGTCTTCCAGACTCTTTTCGCAATAGAACTTATAGGCAGCCGAAAGGGTACGTTGCTCCATTTTGTGGAAAATCACCTGTACATCGACAAACTTACGCTTCGTCATATCGATATCTACACCGGCACGAAGAAATTCCTCTGCCAATACCGGAATATCGAAGCGGTTAGAGTTGAATCCTGCCAAATCGCAGCCTTCAATGTCACGGGCCACATTCTTTGCCACCTCCTTGAAAGTCGGGCAGTCCGCTACATCGGCGTCATAAATGCCATGTACGGCAGAAGAGGCTTCAGGAATATGCATTTCGGGATTGATACGCATTGTTTTCGTTTCCTCATTCCCGTTAGGATATACTTTCAGATAGCAAATTTCAACGATCCGGTCTGTGTTGATATTGGTTCCCGTTGTCTCCAGATCGAAGAACACAATCGGGTTTTTCAAATTTAATTTCATTTCTTTCTTTAATGGATAATGGATAATGGAGAATTGATAATGGATAGGAAACATAAAAAATGGATAATTCCTGACCACTGACAGCGCAGCTCATTATCCATTATCCATTCTCAATTATCCATTAAATAATTAATTAATCGTTCAGCATCATCGGCATCAGCAGCATCAGCAAGTCTTCATTTTCTTCCTGTTCTACCGGCACAATGACTCCGGCACGCGACGGGTCGGCAAGCTCGATTACCACTTCATCGGCCGAAATATTGTTCAGGATATCGATGAGGAAAGTAGACTTGAATCCGATGCTCATAGCGGCACCCGAATATTGGCAAACTTGTGTTTCTTCGGCAGAAGTGGAGAAATCGATGTCCTGTGCGGAAATCACAATCTGATTCTCCTGCATACGCAGCTTGATCAAACTGCTTGCCTGTGAAGAAAAGATAGACACACGGCGCAAAGCTCCGATCAGTTGCTGACGGTCTACAGTCACTTTATGAGGGTTGTTCTGCGGAATTACCGAGTTGTAGTTCGGATAGCGTCCTTCGATCAGGCGGCAGACCATGCGGTAGCTTTCCAGCATAAACACAGCGTTGCGTTCGTCAAATTCGATGGTTACTGTTCCCTGTTCTTTCGGAAGCAGGTTTTTCAGCAATGTAGCGGGCTTCTTCGGAAGGATGAACGCGGCACGTTCGTTTCCTTTGGCAGCCAGCGTTTTGCAACGTACCAGCTTATGACCGTCCGATGCCACCATCGTGATGTCTTCTGTTGTAATATCGAAATATATACCGTTCATTACCGGACGGAGCTCGTCATCGGCAGTTGCGAATACCGAACGGTTGATGCCACCCAGCAGTACACCTGCTTCCATCTCCACGCGGACTGCATTTTCGCCCAACACAGCCGACTGCGGAAATTCGTCAGCATTCTGTCCCATCAGACTATATTTTCCGTTCTGATACTGCACGGTGATTTCATAATTGTCCGTGTTGACGTAGAATGTCAACGGTTGTTCCGGAATTTCTTTCAGTGCATCAAGCAATGTTTTCGCTACTACGGCAAAACGCCCGTTTGTATCGCTTTCATTTACCTCAACGGTTGTCACCATGGTCGTTTCACTGTCAGAAACAGTCACAGACAATGTTCCGTCTTCCAATTCGAAGAGAAAACAATCGAGAATAGGCAGCGCATTCTTTGAGTTAATTACACGACTGATAGCCTGTAAATGGCTGGAAAGAGCAGTACTTGAAACGATAAATTTCATATATTTTCGAGTATTTAAGTTTTGAATTATATATCGCACAAAGTTACGAAAAAAGATTCGTGCTGCCCAAGAAAACGAAAGAAAAAACAAGCATTGTGTGAGGGATATTCCTAAAAAATTGTAACTTCGCCGCAGAATTTAAAATTATCGCAATGGAATTTACAGGAAAAATCATCGCTATCCTCCCTCCGAGAGGTGGAGTTTCAAAGACTAGCGGCAACGAGTGGAAATCACAAGAGTTCGTAATCGAAAACCATGACCAATATCCGCGCAAAATGTGTTTCGACGTATTTGGCGCCGACAAAATCGAACAGTTCAACATTCAGATGGGCGAAGAACTGACCGTATCATTCGACGTTGACGCCCGTCAATGGAACGACCGCTGGTTCAACAGTATCCGTGCATGGAAAGTTGAACGTGTAGGCGCAGGTGCTCCTATGGCTCCGGGTGCCCCCGTTCCTCCCCCGGCTCCGTCTGCTACCCCGGATTTCACGATGGGTGACGCAAAAGACGACCTGCCGTTCTAAGAATTAAAAACAATCTGCATAAAAAACTCCCGATGGAACTATTTCTGCCGGGAGTTTTTTTTATGACTGTCCCCTGCAGTAACCAGACACCGGACTGAAGTGAATTCACCTCGGGGCCAACGCAGATTCAGCAGCGAGCTGAAAAGGACTGAGCAGCAAGGCGAAAGGAATTGAGCAGCGAGCTGAAGGAGATTGAGCAGCGAGACGAAGGAGATTGGACAGCGAGACGGAAAAGCCCCCATGAAGGTATGCCAAAAGTCAATAGTAACTAAACTCTCCTCCTTCAGGAAGGAGGAGTACCCGTAGGGGGAGGTGGTAGGTGAATACATAATCCTATCATTTACAAAGAAATAGAAATAAACATTATTTCTCCTACCACCTCGGTCTGCGACCATTCCTCCTTCCCGAAGGAGGAGAATAGAGATAGAATCGATTTTTTAGCCCCCACTTTAGTTCTTTTGACACCCCTTCATGAATTCTCTCAAAGGCATCTTACGGAATGGAATAAAAAGTGAATCAGCGGCGGCAAAATTCTCTATTTTTTTTCTTATTAATTCTATTTCTTTAGAATAGAATTATATACTCTTCTCTACTCTACTGGTTTCCATTCGGTTTTCGCGCCCTGCCAGAAGGCGTTTCAGAGCTTTTAGTTTCACAAATTAAGAGTTGTTTTTCCCCTCTATTTTTCGCCTGTTTTTTTCATCGAATTCTATTCGGATTTATACTTCAAAACAATGTTGGGATAAACCACCCCGTCCGCACAAGTAAACTGCGCAAAAAGAATGAAATTACGGAAAAATTCGGAGTTGCGGAGAAAGAATTCCGGCACATAATGAACCTGATGTCCGGACTGTTCGAGTACGTGTCCAAAGTCCGCCATCAACATGAAATGATACGAATCGGACAATCCGTCCGTCCCCGCCCGATAAGCCAAAGCGCCGTCAAGCACTTCGTCATTATCCAGCTGGCGGATATATCGTGACAAACTATCTTCATCGGGGGCAAGCAGTAAACGTCCGCCATAAAATGTAGCGAAAACATGCAAGGACGGCTCTACAAAACTGGTTAGTTGCGTAAACAACGTTGTTTGAGGCAACCTGTACACAGGGTATGCTTTAGAGGGAGTATAACAAAAAGTTATACGTGAATTCCGGCCTGTTCCTTCCTCTGCCGGAGCCGTATTTACCAAAGAGCGCAACATCCTTTCCGCCTCAGCCACATCCATCACCGAGAGACTTAAAACAGCCGCAGGCCCCATCAGAGAGTCTTCCCGCTGGAAAAGACAAGCCACCAAATCCTGCCCCGTATTCTCTGCCAGATAACGTGACAATTCCCGATCCCGATTCAGCACTTCACTCGTTCTGCCTGCCGTCGCATATTCCTGCGTACCGCCATAGGAAAGCAGGGATGCCCAGTCCGTAATGCCCTGTTTACTGAAATAAAAAGCAGTGGAAGGCAGTGTCTCGCCCGGAAATCCTTTGACAGATTCCTGCTGGCGGATTACATTTATAAAGTTAAAACAAGTATCTACATAATGGCTGACTCCGGAGAAATAAATGAAATCATCCTTCAGCTTCATATCAAACTCCGTCCATCCCATCATTCCTGCCAGACGAGTGTAGACGGTAGCAACAGTCGGACTTTTCTTCGGCGCCCGCACTTCTTTAAAAGCAGAGTCGGCAGCCAGCGACTTGCCGGTTTTGCGGATATCTATCACCTCCTCTATCAGCTTTTTCTGACAACTGAGCACCAGAAAGTCTTCCGTCAGATAGCAGGCGAGAAAATCACCGTCCGCCATCGGATAGATAATGATATCTTCACCCTTATAATCGAATGTTTTCGAAGGATAGCCCGACGAAACATATTTCTGCACAAAACGGTCGATCAGCGCACGGTCCCCATTCCCCAACCGGCAGTAAAGCACCTGATTACGATCATTGTCCGGCTCATGGAAACTGATCAGCATCTGATTCATTTGCCTGCTCAGACCGTGAGGAGCATCTTCGAGAAGAGAATAAAGATATTGTTTCAGATAAGAAAAGAGTTTGGAAACATAAAGATACTGGTGATCCCGACTACAGGTCAGCTCATCCACTTCCATTACAAATTCGGCTACATCTTCCGTCGCAAACACTGCTGAAACAGAGGACGGAACCAAGGTATAGAGATCAAAATCTTTCTGATCTTCGGCAGCCGACAACCTAAAAAAAGAGTACAACGCAAAACCTGAGCACAAAAGTACAACAGAAGAAGTGATCGCTATTTTCACTATCGTACGAAGTTTCATAATATTTGCTGTTTATCGGCTAGGGGCAAAAATAATAATTTCTACAAAGAAAACAAAACTTTTGCTAAAAAAATCACCAATAATCAGAAAATGATTTCCATTCCGTCATATGTAAGGTGAATATTTTCAGGAAGCTCCTTCTCTACCTTCTTGTGCAGCCCCATATCATGACTCATGTGGATGAAGTATGTCTCCTTTGCCCGAATACGTTCTGCCACCTTCAATGCCTCCTCCAGATTCTGGTGAGTAGGATGAGGAGCGATACGAAGCGCATTCATAATCAGAACATCTATCCCTTCCAATTGTTCATACGATTCTTCGGGCATGGTCAGCATATCCGTGATATACCCCAGCCTGCCGATACGGTAGCCCAGAATCGGCAGCCGACCATGCATCACCCGCAAAGGCACCACTTCCGTATGGTGGATGGAAAAGGCGTGCCCGACCTCAATTTCCTGCAAGGGAATATCAGGAACACCGGGATAACGGTGATCGACAAAACAATAAGGCATCCGCAAACGCAATGCGCGTGCCACATATTCTTCGGCATAGATAGGAACCGCCCCGAAGCGGCAAAACGGACGCAAATCATCCAGCCCGCCCACGTGGTCATAATGTTCGTGCGTAATGAGCACACCGTCTATCTTCTCAAAAGGAAGGTGTAACACCTGCGCCCGAAAATCGGGCCCGCAGTCTATAAGTATCCGCGCATCTTCCGTCTCAACGATCGCAGACGCACGCAGACGATTATCCTTCGGATCGGCAGAAGTGCAGACCGGACAGGTGCATCCAATCTGAGGAACTCCCGTCGATGTTCCGCTTCCAAGTATTCTTACTTTCATTTCCCAACCAAATTTACTTCCGGATGAATGTCTATGCCGAATTTCGCACGAACAGAAGCCCGTACCGCATCCGAAAGCGCAAGGATGTCGCTGCCTTTCGCTCCGCCCCGATTAACGAGCACCAAGGCCTGCTTGTCATGCACTGCCGCCGGACCTAATGCTTTTCCTTTCCAGCCACACTGATCAATCATCCATCCTGCCGGAATCTTCACTCGTCCGTCATTCAGTTCGTAGAAGGGGATTCGGGGAAATTCCTGCTGCAAGGCTTCCAGTTTTTCGCGCGGAACGATGGGATTCATAAAGAAACTGCCGGCATTTCCCATCACTTTCGGGTCGGGCAATTTGCTTTCACGGATATCGATAATCACTTTCCGGAGTACCGGCAAGGTCAGTTCGGGATACTTCTCGAGTTCCTGACGGATGGTGCCGTAATCTAATGTATAACGTTCTTCCTTGCTGAGCCGGAAGCAGACATAGGTCACAAATACGGATTTATTCTCCGGACGTTTGAAAATGCTGTCGCGGTAGGCATAGCCACATTCATCTACAGCATAAACACGCTCCTCACCGTGAATGTTCACTGTTTCGACAGAGGTGATCAGGTCTTTCACTTCCACACCATAGGCACCGATATTCTGCACGGCACTCGCTCCCACTTCACCGGGAATAAGGGAGAGATTTTCCGTTCCATACCAGCCATGCTCTACACAATATCCTACAAAATCATCCCAGACCACGCCTGCTCCTACCCGCACGGCTACACTCCGTTCATCCTCTTCCGTCACCTCGATCCCTTCGATGCGGGAATGTAAGACCAGCCCTTCATAGTCTTTGACAAAAAGCAGGTTGCTTCCACCGCCTATATGCAAAAAAGGTGTCGTAAGGGCACCTTGAGCTATCAATGTCTTCAGTTCTTCTACCGAAGCATATTCCTGAAACCGTTCGGCATAGACATCAATGCCGAACGTATTGTGTGATAAAAGAGAATACATATCTTCCGTTTTTTCGTTGCTAAATACTGGTATCTTCAAACTTATACAGTTGCCATTCGCCTGCTTTCCGCCTGAAATATAGAATATTAGAGAAGCCGTTTCCGATTCCCTTCAAGGCGAGAATCTTTGTCGGCGAGTTATCATCATTCCGCTGTCCGTAATTGATATTCGAAAGGCGGTCTGTAGGCAATGCCGGCTTGAAAGCAAACCACTGGTTCAAATCAAGAGAGGTCTCCAGAATAGAGAAGTCATCGTCCGGATCTGAGGTGACAAAAGCCAGAGGCTCCTGCACACGCCGGCTTTGAAAAAGGCTGTCGGCAGCAAAATGACTGAAAAACTCCACAAAGTCTTCATTTTCATTCCGCTCAACAGGGCGCAGATTGATAGCCTCCAGTATCCATGCCCCTTTGATACGCTCAAAATAATACTTTTTCACCATTCGGGTTTTCACGAATATCCATTCCACCTGAACGGAGGTCAGTGAGGTGTCCCCCACCAAATCCATGTCTTCTTCTTTATCAAACAGGAGCGTATAATAATGCTGTTTGGTAAATAAGTCATCATGCTTCCAGTTGCGTTCTTCGATATTGGTTTTCTCATCTCCCTTGTAATAGGGCAACGGAAACTTGACACGCTGACGCTGCAAGGCATCATCGGAAGCAAAATTATAGATAAAATCGTCGAAAGATTCGTCCGCTTCTGTCGGTTTGGGCTCTTCCGGCAATTCCTCCTGATGGATCGAATCGGCTTTGTGCCGGATAGAATCCACCTCTTGAGTGATAGATGCAAAGGGGTCGATGTTCGTTTTCTTGTTTCCACAGGAACCAAGGATAGTGAGCACCAGAACCCCCGCAATTAGTTTTTTCATTTTTTCAGTTTCTCTCTTAGCTTTTCAAGCATATCCACCGTCATGCTTTCCAGATCGTAAGCCGGCTTCCACCCCCACTCCTCGCGGGCGCAAGTGTCATCCAGACTATCGGGCCAGCTGTCGGCTATGCGCTGCTTCAAAGGATCTACATCATAGATCATCTCGAACGCGGGCACATGCTTCTTGATGGCATGGAAAATCGTCTCAGGGTCGAAACTCATAGAGGCGATATTGAAAGCGTTGCGGTGTATCAGCTTGGTCGGATCTGCTTCCATCAGCATGATTGCTGCGTTCAGCGCGTCCGGCATATACATCATATCCATTAAAGTGCCTTCTTTGATAGGGCACACAAATTTTTCTCCTCTTACTGCCGAATAATAAATATCGACAGCATAATCGGTGGTTCCTCCTCCCGGAGGGGTCACGTTCGAAATGATGCCCGGGAAACGGACAGCACGTGTGTCAACACCGTATTTGTTAAAATAGTAGTCACTCAGCAACTCTGTCGTTACCTTGGTGACTCCATACATAGTACGGGGACGCTGGATAGTATCCTGTGGTGTCTGTGTATGAGGCGTGCTTGCACCGAACGATCCGATAGAACTGGGGGTAAATACCGCACATCCCTGCTCACGCGCCACTTCCAAAACATTCCACAGTCCGTCAATACCAATTTTCCAGGCTAGCTTCGGCTTGGACTCAGCCACCACCGATAGCAGTGCAGCCAAATTATATATGGTATCAATGTGGTATTCCTTCACCACCGATTCAATCATTTCACCATTCGTTACATCGACAACTGCCGACGGTCCCGACTCTTTTAACTCTCCTTTGGGCTCTGCACCCTGGATGTAACCTGCTACTACGTTTGTGTTTCCATAACGCCTGCGTAACTCCATCGTCAACTCGGATCCTATTTGTCCGGTGGCTCCAATAATCAAAATGTGTTTCATTTTTCCTTTTAAATAAAAGTGTTAAGCTAAATAGTGCGCAAAGTAAGCACTTTTTTTTCAGATTTAAATCAAAAAGATATTGTTTATTCCAAGAAAAATCGTGTCCTTTGCACCATTAACTTAATCACTCAAACATTATGTACGGTAAAATGAAAGAACACCTCAGCCAGACACTGGCTGAAATTAAGGAAGCCGGACTTTACAAAGAAGAACGACTGATCGAAAGTGCGCAGCAAGCTGCCATCACTGTAAAAGGAAAAGAAGTGCTGAATTTCTGCGCCAACAACTATCTGGGACTGTCCAATCACCCCCGTCTGATTAAAGCTTCTCAAGAAATGATGGAGCGCCGTGGATTTGGTATGTCATCTGTCCGCTTCATCTGCGGAACGCAAGATATACATAAGGAACTGGAAGCTGCTATCTCGGATTATTTCCAGACAGAAGACACCATTCTGTATGCAGCCTGTTTCGATGCCAACGGAGGTGTGTTCGAACCGCTTTTCAGCGAAGAAGACGCCATCATCTCGGACTCTCTGAACCATGCTTCTATCATCGACGGCGTACGTCTTTGCAAAGCGAAACGCTATCGCTATGCCAACGCGGATATGAAGGATCTGGAAAGATGCTTGCAAGAAGCTCAGGCACAACGTTTCCGTATCGTTGTTACCGACGGCGTATTCTCTATGGACGGCAATGTAGCACCTATGGATCAGATCTGTGACTTGGCCGAGAAATATGATGCACTCGTAATGGTGGACGAATCGCACTCTGCAGGTGTGGTTGGCGCTACGGGCCACGGCGTCAGCGAACTGTACAAGACTTACGGACGCGTAGACATCTATACGGGAACACTGGGCAAGGCTTTCGGAGGCGCATTGGGAGGATTTACCACCGGCCGCAAGGAGATCATCGACTTACTGCGTCAGCGCAGCCGTCCTTATCTGTTCTCCAACTCATTGGCTCCGGGTATCATCGGTGCAAGTCTCGAAGTATTCAAGATGCTGAAAGAAAGCAATGCGCTGCATGACAAGCTGGTAGAGAATGTAAACTATTTCCGTGACCAAATGACAGCTGCCGGATTTGACATCAAACCGACACAAAGTGCCATCTGCGCCGTTATGTTGTATGATGCCAAACTCTCTCAGATTTATGCCGCACGCATGCAGGAAGAAGGCATTTATGTGACGGGATTCTATTATCCGGTCGTTCCGAAAGAACAGGCACGTATCCGTGTACAAATCTCTGCCGGACACGAGAAAGCACACCTCGACAAATGTATCGCTGCTTTTATTAAGGTTGGCAAAGAACTAGGAACCTTGAAATAAGTAATAAGTAATAGGTAATAGGTAATAATCGTAGCTGCCGGTAGCTTTACCCGCATGACTTATTACTTATTACCTATTACTTATTACCTATTATTTATTACCTATTACCTATTTTTCAAGATGGAAGAACTTACGCTCACTACTCCTGCTTTGCTTTTTTCGGCTGTTTCGCTGATTTTGCTGGCTTATACCAATCGTTTTTTATCGTATGCGCAGCTGGTGCGACAGTTGCGGGACCGCTATATGGAAAATCCTACGGATATCACGGTAGCACAAATCGAGAATTTGAGGAAACGGTTGAATCTGACACGCACGATGCAGGGACTGGGGATAGCAAGCCTCTTTTTCTGTGTAGTCAGTATGTTTCTTATTTACATCGGACTGCAGTTGTTATCGGTTTATGTATTCGGACTGGCATTGATACTGTTAATCGCTTCTTTGGGTGTATCCTTCCGCGAAATACAGATTTCTACCCGCTCGCTGGAGATTTATCTGGGAGCTATGGAAAAAGGAAAGATAAAGAAATAGCCCGGCAGGGAAGTTGATAAGTAAGATAAAAAAAGAAGCTGTCTGAATATAAACCCAAACAGCTTCTCTTATATAATTTTCTATTTTTCAGATCATTATCAGCGTTGTCCCAGTTGTGAATCAACAAAGAAAATACCGGTATCACCAGCTTTCTTGATTTTATCCACAATTCCCTGTGCAGTAGCTTCTTCTTCTACCTGTTCGCGGACAAATCCCCACAAGAAATCCTGAGTAGCTTTATCTTTTTCAGCAGCAGCCACATCTACCAGCTTGTCTACCAATGCAGATACATGGCATTCGTGTTTGTAAACGTGTTCAAACACTTCCAGCGGAGTACCCCAGCCATTGGGAACCACATCAATCTTGTCAACTATAGCAGTTCCGCCACGTTTGATGATGTAATCGGCCATTGCATAAGCATGTCCCATTTCTTCCTGAGATTGTTTCTTCATCCAATGTGCAAAGCCACTGAAACCTTCTTTCTCAAAGTAGAAAGACATTGCCAGATACAGGTTAGAAGACCACATTTCAGCAGTGATCTGCTCATTGATTGCTTTCTGTAATTTTTCTGAAATCATAATCGTATATTTTTATTAAGTTGTTAATGTAGTTTTCTTTTGAACTCATTACAAAAATAACAAGATTTCAGTTAAAATTGTTCCAAGCTCCCTGCATTTTTAAACTACATTCACATTTTATTTACACCAGCTCGTCCGAAGTGTATCCTTTCGGCAGTTCACGACAGTTGTATCCGGATGCCATAATCTCACCATAGGCACCTGCGGAACGAAGTGCAATCAGGTCTCCCCGCTTCACTTTGTTCAGGTCAATCGCTTTACCGAAAACGTCTGATGATTCACAGATCGGACCTACTACGTCATAAGCCTCTACAGGTTCTTCTGAAGTGATGTTTTCCATCTTGTGGTAAGCCTGATACAAAGCCGGACGAATCAAGTCTGTCATACCTGCATCGAGGATGGCAAATTTCTTCTTCGTTCCCTGCTTTACATACAGCACTTTCGATATCAGAGAGCCGCACTGTCCTACCACCGCACGTCCCAATTCAAAGTGCAATGTCTGATAAGGACGCAGTTTCAGCTGTCCGGCATAGGTAGCAAAATAGCTTTTGAAGTCCGGAACGGACTGGCGGTTAGGATGACCGTAGTCAATGCCCAGACCACCACCGACATTGATATGCTCTACCAGAATACGGCGGGCTTCGAGCTTGTCCTGCAATTCATTCACCCGGTTACAAAGAGCGATGAAATCGCCCATATCCAATATCTGCGAACCGATATGGAAGTGCAGACCGATGAATTTTACATTCTTCATTTCCAAAGCCACATCGATCACCCTGTCCATGTCCTGCATACTGATACCGAATTTGTTTTCAGCCAGACCGGTGGTGATATTGGCGTGCGTATGCGCCCCGACATCCGGATTGATACGGAAAGCGACATTAGCGATCTTATTTTGAGCGGCAGCCAGTTCGTTGATGACTTCCAGTTCGGGGATAGACTCTACATTGAAACAGAAGATGCCATATTCCAGTCCGAGGTTGATCTCCCAATCCGCTTTCCCGACTCCGGCAAAAACGATTTTATTGGCAGGGAATCCGGCACGGACAGCGGCACGGATTTCTCCGCCACTCACGCAGTCTGCTCCCATTCCGCTTTCACGGATAATGGTAAGTACTTTCGGATTGGCATTCGCCTTCACGGCATAATGTACGGAATAGCTAGGATATTTGGCAACCTCTTGGTTAATAGCCGACAATGTATCACGCAGCACTTTCGTATCATAATAATAGAAAGGTGTCTGCAAAGTACGGAATTTATCGATTGGAAATATTCCTTTCATAATTCAAGAAACTTGTTTAGTTAGTTAAAAAGAGCGCTTTTATCAGTATCAATAAAAGCGCTCGTATTATTTGTGGAATTATTTGTTGTTGAAAAGCATATCGCTCAGCGACTGCAACGCCGTCTTCTTATCGCAATCCCGGATAAGGAAGGAAATGTTGTAGTTACTTCCTCCAAAGGAAATCATTCGTACAGGTATATCCCGCATCGCATCAAGCGCTTTAGCTTCGAAACCGACATTCTCCCATTCCAGGTCACCTACTACACAGATAATACACATATCCTTGTCAACAGTGACAGTACCGTATTTTTTCAGGTCGTCCAGAATCTCGTTCAGATGCTTGGTGTTGTCTATTGTAACAGATACACCGACCTCTGAAGTACAGATCATGTCAATAGAAGTCTGATAGCTTTCAAAGATCTCGAATACTTTACGCAGGAAACCATGAGCAAGCAACATACGGCTTGATTTGATCTTGATAGCTGTAATATTGTTTTTGGCAGCTACGGCTTTAATCTTACCTTTCTCCGTGTCATTAGAAATTAGTGTTCCGGGAGCATCCGGGTCCATTGTATTCAGCAGACGTACAGGTATATTGGCATATTTAGCAGGCTGGATGCAAGTCGGGTGCAGGATTTTTGCACCGAAGTAAGCCAGCTCGGCTGCTTCTTCGAAATGCAGCTGACGAACCGGCGCTGTCTTGTCCACAATGCGCGGGTCGTTATTGTGCATACCGTCGATGTCCGTCCATATCTGGATTTCGGAAGCCTTTACGGCAGCACCGATCAAGGATGCGGTGTAATCGCTGCCACCACGCTGCAGGTTGTCTATCTCACCGTAAGCATTGCGGCAGATGAAACCTTGTGTGATGTAAATCTCCATATCCGGATACAGTTCCAGTTGTGTCTGCAGTTTCTCCTTAATATATACAGGGTCCGGTTCCGCGTTCTTGTCAGTACGCATGAATTCCAAAGCCGGAAGCAATACGGACTTCACACCGCATTCCTGCAGGTAGAAGTTGACCATAGCCGTAGAAATAAGCTCTCCCTGTGCCAAAACCACTTTCTCTTCGAACAAAGTGAAAAGGTCTTTAGTATAGGAGCGGATGTAGTCGAAGTGAGACTTGATGACTTCCAAACCTTTCTGTTTATATTCCTGAGTTGCAAAAAGCTCATCAACGTGCTGTTTATATTTTGATTCCAGCTTATTGATAATCTCGTTGGCACCCTCCGGATTCTTCTTATACAGATAGTCCGAAATTTCCACCAATGTATTTGTTGTTCCTGACATTGCAGAAAGGACAACAATCTTCTGTTCACCATCGGTAATCAATTTGGCTACTTCCTTCATCCGCTGAGCAGAACCCACGGAAGTTCCTCCAAACTTTAAAACTTTCATTTTCGTTACTGTTTTAGTTATCTATATTTAAATCTATTTCTATTGTTCTCTGTCTGGGCATGTATTCGTCTGTCACATCCGTTATACGATGTTCGGAACAGCGGTATACACTGCCGGGATATTCTTTCAGCAATTGCAGATTGTGCGTTGTCATCACTACCGACGAACCGGATTCGCAGATGTTGTGCAACAATTCAACGATGGACTTGCCTGTTTCCACATCCAGATTTCCGGTCGGCTCGTCTGCCAGGATAATAGCCGGAGAATTGAGCACGGCACGTGCGATAACGATGCGTTGCTGTTCGCCGCCGGAAAGTTCGTTGGGGAGTTTATAGCCCTTGTTGGACATTCCCACGAGGTCGAGCACTTCCTCTATTCTTTCCTGAATTTCCCGTTTGTTCTTCCAGCCAGTGGCACGAAGCACAAATTCCAGATTGTTGTAAACGGTACGGTCCGTCAGCAGCTGAAAGTCCTGAAACACAATTCCCAGCTTTCTTCTCAACTGAGGGATATGCTTGCGTTTGATTGAACGCATATTATAGCCCAGCACTTCCGCTTCACCGTCGATTACGTCCAGTTCGCCGTAAAAGGTTTTGAGCAGGCTCGTTTTCCCCGAACCTACCTTCCCGATCAGATAGACGAACTCTCCTTTGTGCAATTCCAGATTGACATCGCTCAGTACACAGAGTTCCTGTTGATGGATTTCTACGTTTTTATATTGAATTAATGCTTCTTCCATGTACTGCTATGTCTTTCCTGCAATTCGCGTGCAAGGTCTTCGATCCGATAGCCTTTTGAAGTTAATAATACAATCATGTGATAAATCAGGTCGGCTCCTTCATAGATCAGACGTTCGTTTGTTCCATTCGTAGCTTCGATCACTGTTTCGACAGCTTCCTCACCTACTTTCTGAGCGATCTTGTTGATTCCGGATTCGAACAGGCTGGTGGTGTAAGAACCTTGGGGCATTTCTTCGTGACGTTTGTCAATGAAATCCTGCAATGCTTTCAGGAACATAACCGGTTCTTCGTTTTTCTCACCCCAGCAAGTATCTGTGCCTGTATGACAAACAGGACCTGCCGGATCTGCCTGGATCAACAGGGTATCGTTGTCACAATCCGCTTTGATAGATACCACATGAAGGAAGTTGCCGCTTTCTTCTCCTTTCGTCCAAAGACGATTTTTGGTACGGCTGAAGAAAGTTACTTTTCCGGTTTCCACCGTTTTATCATAGGCTTCCTTATTCATAAAGCCCAGCATCAAGACTTTGCGTGTCTCGTTGTCCTGTATGATAGCCGGAACAAGTCCGTTCATCTTATCGAAATCCAATTCCATCTTATATTAAGTTCTAATTACTATTTCAATTTACTATACCGTTTGTGTGAGCCCATGCCGCCTCACCCTCTGATGGTTATTCCTTCGCCGCAAAGATACGATTTTAATTCGGGAATTTTAATTTCTCCGAAATGAAAAACGCTGGCAGCCAACGCCGCATCTGCTTTTCCTACTAAAAAAGCATCACGGAAGTGTTCTTTCAGCCCTGCCCCGCCCGAAGCGATCACGGGAATAGAGAGTTGATCGGCCAAGGAAGCAAGCGCTTCGTTCGCATAACCGGTCTTCACCCCATCATGGTTCATGCTCGTAAACAGGATTTCGCCTGCTCCACGCTCCTGAGCCTCTTTGGTCCATGCCAGCAATTCTTTATCGGTTTCGATACGCCCGCCGTTCAGATAACACTTCCAGCCGTTTTCTGTTTGCTTGGCATCTACTGCCAGAACACAAACCTGAGAACCGAAGTTCTTGGCAATGTCATCAATCAGCTGAGGGTTGCGAATGGCGGAAGAATTGATCGAGATCTTATCCGCTCCGGCATTCAGCAGGCGATCTACATCGCTCAATTCATTGATGCCACCGCCCACGGTAAACGGGATATTGATATTGGCAGCAATCCGCTTTACCAGTTCCGTGAAAGTCTTACGTCCTTCATGACTTGCGGTAATATCCAGAAACACAAGTTCATCTGCTCCTTGTTCGCTGTAAGCCCGCCCCAGCTCTACCGGATCACCGGCCTGGCGCAAATTGACAAAGTTCGTTCCTTTTACGGTCTGTCCGTCTTTTATATCCAGACAGGGTATGATTCTTTTTGCTAACACAATTCTATCTTATTTACTATTTGACAATTTAGATTCTACTAATCCGAGAACCTGCTTCCTTATTTTTCATTATAACAGGGTTCTTCCTTTCATTTTAGCACTCCTGATTATAAAAATATACGCAAATCTTTCAACGTTATATGCCCTTCGTACAATGCTTTACCGAAGATGACTCCGGGAACTCCGGCTTCATTCAAGGCGATTATGTCATCCACATTGCTCACTCCGCCACTAGCCATCAGGTAGAGATTCGGAAACTTCTCCAGCATTTCTTTATACAAATCTATAGAAGGACCTTTCAGCATTCCATCACAACTAATATCAGTACAAATAACTTTCTGAATACCTTTATTTATATAGTCTTCGAGAAATGGGAAAAGCTCACAGGCGCTTTCGTCTTTCCAGCCGTTTACAGCAATCTTATGTTCCTTGACGTCTGCTCCGAGGATTATTTTCTCACTGCCATATACTTCCAGCCAATGGCAGAACAGCTCCGGATCTTTCACGGCAACGCTTCCGCCTGTCACCATCTGAGCACCGCTTTCAAAAGCTATTTTCAAATCTTCGTCACTCTTTACTCCACCGCCAAAATCTACTATTAAAGAGGTACGCGTAGCAATCTGCTCCAATACCCGATGGTTGACTACGTGGTGAGAAGCGGCTCCGTCCAGATCTACCACATGAAGCCTGCGAACCCCGTTCGCTTCAAACTCCTTGGCTACTTCCACCGGATTTTCGTTATAGACCTTCTTACTATCGTAATCTCCCTGAGAAAGGCGTACACATTTCCCGTCAATAATATCAATGGCTGGAATAATTTCTATCATCTGTTTATATACAATTTGATCATTTACGATTTACTATTTTAGCTGTTCACTCCATCTTCTTATACCTGTCCTTTTCTTCTTCTCCGAAAAGCCGGAAATAGTTTATAATAAACGATGACCGAGTTTATTATAAACTATAGCGGAGTTTATTATAAACTGTTGCAACGTTTATTAGAGATCCAGAAAGTTCCTCAGAACCCTTTCACCTGTCTTCCCGCTTTTCTCCGGATGGAACTGGGTGGCATAAAAGTTATCTTTATGCAATGCCGCGCTGAACGGATGGATATAATCGGTTTCAGCAGCAGTAAAGTCACAAACCGGCACATAGAAACTGTGTACAAAGTAGACAAACTCTTCTTCGGTGAATCCTTCGAACAGTTTGCTGTTTGTCTTACCAATCGTATTCCAGCCCATATGCGGCACTTTATCTTCATGCTTCTGCGGAACAAAACGTTTCACGTCTACATCAAAGATATTCAGGCAGTCCACCTCACCTTCTTCAGAATGTCGGCACATCAGCTGCATACCGAGGCAAATTCCGAACACAGGCTGACGCAGATTCTTGATCAGCTCGTCGAGCCCTGTTGCTTTCAGGTGATTCATGGTAGTTCCCGCCTCTCCTACTCCGGGGAAAATCACTTTATCGGCAGATTGAAGTATTTCTTTATCGGCAGTAATCACTGCTTCTACTCCCAACCGCTTCAGAGCATAGTCCACAGAACGGATATTCCCGGCATTGTATTTTACAACTGCTACTTTCATCAGCTAAATATTACTGTTTTATTTTTATAAGCCAAAATCTTACGTTCGATATGCTTTTGTACCGCACGCGAAAGAACAATTTTTTCCAGGTCCTTTCCTTTATTTACAAGATCTTCTATAGAGTCCTTATGTGTAATGCGTACTACATCCTGCTCGATGATCGGACCTGCATCCAGCTCAGTCGTCACATAATGGCTGGTCGCACCGATAATTTTCACTCCACGCTGGAATGCGGCATGATAAGGTTTTGCCCCCACAAATGCCGGTAGGAAGGAATGATGGATATTGATAATCTTATTTGGATACGCATTGATCATCTGTTCGGAAATCACTTGCATATAACGTGCCAACACGATGAATGTAATTTTATGTTTGGCAAGCAATTCCATTTCTTTGCGTTCCTGTTCTTCTTTGGTCTCCTTGGTGATGGGGAACAAATAGAAAGGAATACCGAAACGCTCTGCCACGTGCTGCAAGTCCGGATGGTTGCTTATAATAAGAGGTATCTCCACGTTCCACTCTCCTGCCGTGTAGCGAGCCAACATATCGAACAGGCAATGAGACATTTTAGAAACGAATATAGCCATACGCGGTTTCACATCCGAGAAATAAAGACGGAAATCCATTTCATACTTCTGCCCATATAGCGTTCTGAAATAATCTTCAATCTTTTCCTGCGGAACCAGAAAATCTTTCAATTCCCATTCTATACGCATGAAGAAGATGTTCTCCACATGGTCTACATACTGATCCAGATAGATAATATTTCCTTTGTTTACCGTAATAAAGTCTGTCACTTCCGCGAGGATTCCCGGTTTGTCGGGACAGTGCAATAACAGTTTGGCTGTAGTCATCATTCTTTTTACTAATTTACTATTCCGGGCGGAAATTCTTCCACCTATCTAATTTTAGTGCGCAAAAATAACGATTTATTGCAAAACTACGAATTATTCAAGCAGAAAGTTGATATAAAAACGGTGATTTCTTACAGATAGAAAGATATCCAAGACTATTTCCAAAGAAGAAGATGACAAACTTCAGGATAGTGACACTATCGCCTCCGGATAATGACACTATCCCATCGTGATAGTGTCACTATGACGACCGGATAGTGTCACCATCCTGACTGAAGAAAAAACTAATATTTTTTTTCATTATAAAAGTACTCAAAATGAGACACTAAGCTTTTTTCTTGCTTTTTATTGGAAAAAAGTTTCATCAAAACATTTGCAGATTTACAAAAAACAACTACCTTTGCACCCGCAATCGAGAGAGATGCAGATTAACAAAATGAAATTCTGGTTCGGTAGTTCAGTTGGTTAGAATACATGCCTGTCACGCATGGGGTCGCGGGTTCGAGTCCCGTCCGGACCGCTTCTTTTAAGTAAGAAGCAAAGAGAAATAAAATGAATTAGTCTTTAATATTTGGTGCGTTAGTTCAGTTGGTTAGAATACATGCCTGTCACGCATGGGGTCACGGGTTCGAGTCCCGTACGCACCGCGAAAGCAAATAGCAAATTAAAGCAAAGCTCTGAAATTCAAGGATTTCAGAGCTTTTTCTTTTTCCTCACATTGGCAAAGAATAGCGGTTTAAAGTAGTTCTCACGTGGCTTATTCGTGGGACTTTTTGAAAGTCGATTTTGCTCCCACGAATTGACGCATTTGTCTTTGATTGTCAGTGTTTTGCGTAGCTGGTTTTTGAGCGTAACAAATTAATTTTGTACCACTTAAAAATCAAAGAATTATGGGAGCAGTGAAAAGAAACACACTAAGCGTATTGTTCATCATTAAGAAATCAAAACTTCTGAAAAACGGTGAAGCTCCTGTTTGTATGCGCATCACCGTAAACAGGCGAGTAGCCGAAGTTATGATTAAACGGAGTATTCCTGTAGACTTATGGAATCAGAAAAAGGAATGTTCCAAAGGAAAAGACCGTGTAGCCACCGAACTAAACCACTATATCAATACGGTTCGTGCCAAAGTATTGCAGATACACCGTAAACTGGAAATAGACAACAAATCGATAACAGCCGATATAATAAAGGATTGTTTCTACGGACGGGATAAGGTACAGCGCAGCTTGCTGGAAGTGTATGCAGAGCATAACGAAAAATGTCGTGCCCTGATTGGCAAAGAATATACGGAAAGCACAGTTACCAAGTTTGATACTTCCATAAACCGCCTGAAAGAATATATTCGCAGTAATTACCACCGTGATGATATAATGTTGGCAGAACTGGATGGACAGTTTATCCGTGACTTTGATTTTTGGCTGAAAACGGACAAGCATTGCCAAAATAACTCCGCATTGAAACATTTGAAGAACTTGAAAAAGGTTATCCGCATTGCTTTAGCTAACGATTGGATAAAGAAAGACCCGTTTTACGGCATCCACTTCAAGCAGGATGAAGTAAATGTAGAGTTTCTTTCACGTGAAGAACTGGATATTCTGATGAACAAAGAATTTACTATCAAACGATTGGAGCAGGTAAGAGATGTTTTTGTCTTTTGTTGTTTTACCGCGCTCGCTTTCGTGGATGTGCAGCAATTAAGCCGTGAACACCTGATAAAAGACAATAACGGTGCTTTGTGGATACGCAAGGCACGACAGAAAATTAATCAGATGTGTAATGTTCCCGTCTTATCTATTCCTCAAAGGATATTGAGAAAATATGAAGATAATGCAGAGTGCATAAAAAAAGGAGTACTTTTGCCTGTAATCAGTAATCAGCGCATGAATGCCTATCTAAAGGAAATCGCTGATTTATGCGGCATTACCAAACGCTTAACTACACATGTGGCACGCCATACTGCGGCTACCATCGTTTTCCTTGCCAATGATGTATCAATGGAAAATGTATCTAAGATTTTGGGACATTCCAATATAAGAATGACACAGCATTATGCAAAGGTTTTAGATAGCTCCATTATGCGTGATATGGTGAATGTGGAGAAGAATTTTAAATAGAAAAAGAATTATGCTTGCTTTATTCTTTGACGATACATAGTTAGTCCTTTTATCTTTAAGAATGCTTGTTCATTGTTTTGAACGTCCGCCTTGATTCGCTTTATTCTTTTATTATATGATTGTGGTATTTTAAGTTTATTGTTTTGACATATTACACCAGTAACTATTGGATTTTTTGTTTTATAAAAAGTTTTAGAATGACTAATTTTATATCCTGAAGTAGTTATAATAGATAATATTTCAGGGATTTTTTTATGGAAATCTATAGAAGAAGACATTGTTATATCATCAACAAATATTGAAAATTTAATATTATTCTCTTTTGCTAATGCCTGTATTCTATCGCCAACAGGCTTGAATACCAAATTAGCTATTAATGTTGATGTTGGAACACCTTGTGGAACTTGATAATTATGTGTAGTAAGTTTAGTTAAAGTTCTTGCAATTTCAGGGGTGCATCCTAATTTTAAAAACATATAAAACACCATTTTATGATTAATGGAAGGAAAAAATGATTTCAAGTCTGTAGTAAATACATATTTATTACCTTGATGATATTTAGCGTTAAGAATATTATCCTTCTTAGGAATACCTCCAAAAAAATAATTAGGAAGAGTTGTTTTTGAAAGTAAATAGTTATACAATCTTTTTTGTATAACTTTCAAATCTTTATTAGTGGAGTTAATTGTGCGTTTTTTTATTGTTCCATCAGAATTATATAAAGGTTCATTGGTGTCTTTATTTAATTTAGGCTTTTCCCATGTAGAGTAATATTTATCTATATTCTCTATAATGGAATCCAATTGTTGACGAGAAACTTTTAGTATATATAGCAAATGCTTTTCGGTTGTAATCATCCTACTAAAATGTATAAAAGAAATTAGAGAGCCGATAGAATATCAAAAACGGTTTTCAAAAAACTGTATATTTTTGAAATAACTGGAATTACCTTAAACAAACTTTTAAAAAGTAGATATAAGGTGCTTCCACATTTTTGAATAGACTTTAATAGTTGAGAAAACTCATCTATTTTTTTTGTCATTCTTCCTATCTTCGAAGAGCAATGGGAGGTTTTTATTTTTCCTCCTTTTGAAGGTATAACCTTTTTCATGATATATAATATTAAATGATTATATGGCAATATCGCCATGTCCTCAATCAATATTACTAATAACCAATAATACTATATACATTACCTTCTTTTGCTCTCTATTTTCATGTCCTAACAGACGTAGAGACGATTTACAAGTGGGGAATCCCTATATAGAATGCCAACAAACTATAAATGGATAAACCACTATCTCTGATGTTTATCATTAATATAGATGAACACAGATGCTCGTCCCATAAAACCATATTGGTGTGATAAATCACTTTAATTTTGTAGTACTATTGGTTAAATTGTACCTTCTTCTACATTCTTTCAAAGAACGAATACTTTGCAAAAGTATAGAATAAAATAGTATTACCAAAGAAAAATGCTATGTAATTTTCCCAAGCTGAATAAAACATTAACAAAGGTAAGCTCCGTATTCCGTCCGTTCAAGTCCAAGCCCTACGGGTTTAACTAAAAATCTCCACACCTGCGCTACGCTCCGGGTTGTATTTTTAGTTAAAGACTTGCACAGACGAAATACTACACTAATAAAGTTAATGTTCTTAGTCAGTTTCGGAAAAAAATGTGTGTTTTTAAGAATGGTAGGCTATTCCTGCCGTTCTTTATTATAATAGGTCTGCAAAAGCCTTTCTATATCACTTTGACGGTAGATTATTTTGCCTTTTATCTGAATGTAAGGGATAACGCCCGTATCTCTCCATTCTTGCAGCGTGCGGATGCTTACTTTCAGATATTTGGATGCTTCCCGGTTGCTTAGAAACTTTTCACCGTTCAAATGCTGTCTGTTTTTCTTTGCCAGTTGGCTGATACCGTCTAATATTTTATCCATAGACTGAAAGAAGTCCCTAATTATTTCACTGTTGCCGTTTATCAGTTCCATATTGTTATATCGTTCTATTGATTTATAATTCGTTTGAATGATTGACAGACATACATCTGTCAGTTACGCAGATACTCGCCATAGTAAAATATGGAAATACTATCTTTTACCGTATCATAGCCGATATAAAGCCGTTTAAAGGCTTCAACGATGAAGTAACGGTTATCTTCTTTCTGTATCTCGTAAACGGCTGGTTTCGCCTGTCCGTTATCAGATACATGGAGCATCGAAAGGAAATACTTTTTCTTGCTTTGGTATATCATCACCGTAGGATGAAGGTTTAAACTTTCCCAAATTCCGACAATGGCAGACAATTTGAATGACTGGTTTACTTCCGTATTATTTTCTTCTTTCTTTTCCATAGGACAATCTTTATTTATTGTTTGATTGATAATTCGTTATCTTGTTTTCCGTACATTCTACAATCAGTCTTTCAATATCGGCAGATTTATAGTATAGTTTGTTACCAATTTGGGAGTAGCCCAGTTTACCGCTATCCCGGTAGTTCTGCAAACTTCGGATGCTGATACCGAGCAGGGCACACACTTCACGACCTGACAGCCATTCATCCGGCTGGCGGGTATTCTCTTTGCAAATCCGTTCCACCTGACTGGCGAAGCCGGAAAACCGACCGCACACCTGTTTAAAAGTCTGTTCCTCAATAGTTATGATATTCATACGTTCTTCTCTTTTGGTTCGTTGAATATTCCTTTTTGCATTTCTTCCCGGTAGAGAGCCGAAAGAACATCATTGTGTGTATTCAAATGTTCTTCCAGTACGTTATCAATGAAATTTCCGATACTTACCTGTTTGCCTGTAATCACCCCTATAATCTGCATGATACGTTTCTGTATCTCTCCGCTTATGTACACGCTTTGACGGTTGCAGATTGTTCGCTTTTGGAGATACACCGCTTTGTAGTTCTCCTGTTTTTGCTGTAATGACTGCTTTACTTCTTCCATACTTTCAATTTTTAAAGGTTTATAAATAAGTTGATTGATTTCTGATACTGATTGAAAGAAAGCCAGCCAGTTTTATAGCTATATAATTTTATCTTTAAATAGCTTTCAATCATAGTTTAAAGCCATTTCCAAAGATTGTTCGGCTGTCTTATATATTGCTTTCATTCAATCAATTTCAGGCAAAGAAAGGGGTAAAAACAGACGCTTTAAAAAATAGGGTTACTTTGACCGTTTGTGTCGTTATTTGGCGTAGTGGGCTATATTTCAAAGACAATTTGCTGTCTGTAATTTTGTAAACGATAAACAGACAGAAGAAGAAGCCGAACCGCTTGCTTTGGCAATCCGACGAAAGGAGGATTTTTATGTTCATTAGAACATAGCAAGTTGTGTTTTGAGGTCCGCTATTCGCTTTTTGCACCTCAAAACCTTGCCACCTGATAAGGTGGTTTGGTTTACTCCGAAGTCGTAAACCTTGTAAAAATTATGATTATGGAACAGAAAAAGAAGTATCAACACAATGGAGGGCGTAAGCCTAAACTTGACCCACGAACACACCGCTATTCGTTCAATTTGGACGATGTAGAAAACGCCAAATTCCTGTCATTCTTTGATAGGTCAGGCTACACTATCAAAGCGCATTTTATTAAGAATTGCATTTTCGGTAAGTCATTTAAGGTTACGGTCAGGGATAAAAGTAAGGTTGATTATTACATTCAGCTAACACAGTTCTATTCACAATTCAGAAGTATAGGGCAGAATTATAATCAGGTAGTGAAAGAACTTCATTCCAATTTTTCAGAGAAGAAAGCACTTGCTTTACTTTACAGACTGGAACAATGTACTTTGGAATTGATAAAGACTAATGAAATGATAGTACTTTTAAGCAGACGGTTTGAACAGTCTTACCAAAGAGAGGGGACAATATCTACAGAGGAATAAAAACGGCTTGCCAAAAAAGAAAAATCCCGAAGTTGCCACGTGTACAACTTCGGGATAGTTTCTTTCTTATTTGTCCGTTCCGTGTTCTTTTTCAAACTTTCGGAGCGTACCTACATCAAACCTTTCCTTTATGAACTCTCGCACATCAGAAGCCCGATAATAGGCTTTTCCGCTAATCATCATAAAGGATAGTATTTTTTTGCTTCGTAATCTCTGCAATGTTCGGGTACTTACTTTGAACAACAGGCATAAGTCCTGATTATCCAAAAGTTTATCGCCCGGCATTACTTCGGGATTGGTTTGCAAACTCTTCACGTCTTTTCCTACTTCTTCCAGTTTATCAAGTAGTTTTTGCATCCAGTCTTTGAACTCGTAATTATCTACATACATATTTGCTTCATTTTTCAAGTTATACATAAATGATTACCAATCGATTGATGAAGCAAAGTTCTGAAAATGGAAGCAAAGAAATTACAGGGTAGTATATGCTACCTCGTATAAATTTATGCTAAACACCTGATTATCTATACCCTTTATTTTCGTGTTCTTTGCGGATAAGGTTTGCCAGTTCATTAAGGAACTCTGTTAGTTTGGCTGGCTTTCGCTTGATGACATCCATGTACTTTTGATGATAATCACCTAATTTAATGTTAAAGAGCCATTCAAAGGCTTTTCCTAAGTCCGTCAGGTGAACAGGTTTTTCATTTTGATATATTATACGTTTTGACAGGAATAAGCCGCTGACTATTTCCATGATGTTGATAAGGCTTGTTTTGTCTGCTAAATGGAGAGGGGAAAGGGATAGTTTATTTGCGTGTTGCTCGAATTGTTCGGGGTATTTGATATGCAAATTCACTATGCGTACTTCTGTTTTGATTAGTTCTATTGCTTCATCAATCAAATGCAAATAGGGTATTTTTTTCTTGCTCAAACCGCACACGATACGATTTAAGCCGATGTAAGCCGAAAGAAAAATAACGTAATAAAACGCTGTAATCCTGTTCGTTGATACTAAAATCGGCTAAATGGGTAGCCAGTTCTTCAATAGCTTCTGTAAATTCGGATGCAGAAACTTTACGCTGTGAGTATTCCGATAATAATCGGAAGAATCTCTGTTCCAACAAATTATTCATTATGGGAATTATAGAAAGAAGTCCTACCAACGTGGTAGAACTTCCTTTTTTAATAAGTTATTTATTTACAAACTGAAAATCATATTCATTATATCTGTTACCAATATTAGGATATTTTTTTAAAAGCAGTTGTATATTAGAAACATCTTCCGTTGATAGATTTACATCTACCGCTTTTGCATTTTCTTCTAAATACTTAATCCGTTTAGTTCCCGGAATAGGAATTATATTTTCACTTTGTGCCAATATCCAAGCTAAGGCAAGTTGGGCTGGGGTTATTCCTTTGCTTTCTGCTATTTCTGCAATTTCAATAGCCAGTTTTTGATTATTTTCCCAATATTTACCGTTATAACGTGGCAAATGCTTGCGGAAATCATGTTCTTCCAACGCATTTACGTTGATAGTATTTGTTACTAAACCTCTGCCTAACGGTGAAAATGGAACTAAAGTTACACCTAATTCTTTTGTAAATGGCAGAATCTCTTTTTCGACATCATGTGTTAATAAAGAATATTCACTTTCAACCGCAGATATAGGATGAACATTACAAGCTCTTTTCAGTGATTCGGAAGAACATTCGCTTAGTCCCAAATAGCGTACTTTACCCTCTTTTACTAACTCTGCCATAGCTTCAACTGTTTCTTCGATTGGTATTGTGGGGTCAATCCGATGCGCATAATACAAGTCTATAGTTTCGATATTTAATCTTTTCAGGCTGTTCTCTACAGCTTGTTTTACATATCTTGGAGAAGCATCCACATAACTATCACCACCAACGAACACGCTACCTTGACTATTGCGTAAGCGAAAACCAAATTTTGTTGCAATGAAAATCTGATTTCTTTTTTCTGCTAATACTTTGGATAGCAATTCTTCATTAGCACCATTTCCATACACATCCGCAGTATCCCAAAAATTAATGCCAAGTTCTAAAGCACGATGCAATGTCTTAATGCTTTCTTTTTCGTCGGCTACTCCATACGCAGCACTCATTCCCATACAACCCAATCCGATAGCGGATAGGTTTACTTCTGTTTTGCCTAATTTTCTGTACTTCATTATTTATATTTTTTAGTCGGTACAAAATTAGGTAATGGAAATATGGCTGGTTAACACTATTCAAAGCATCATTTGCACAAATCAAATAATTGTTGTTCTCTAATTTCGCTTGGCGATTTTCCTGTGTGCTTACGATAGAATTTACTGAAATAGGCCATATTTTCAAATCCCAAGCTATAAGCAATTTCTGAAATAGAAAAATTACTATGTAATAAATACTGGGTACATTCTTTGATTATTCTTTCCGCAATCATTGTAGAGGTAGTTTTTCCAGTAGTATCTTTTACCACTTTATTTAAATGATTAACGTGTATAGACAAACGGTTTGCATAATCGGCAGGAGTGCGCAAACTTAATACTGAATGTGGATAATCAACAGGAAATTGTCTATCCAATAATTCTATAAATAATTCGGTAATACGTTGCGAAGCATTCGGATGTGATTCATATTTATTAGACTCCTGCATTTTTAAAGCTGTATGTATCAACAAATGAAGATAACAACGTAAAACATCATGTTTGTTTGCATAGTCTGACTGGTTTTCTTCCTGCATTTGTGTGTATATATCCATGACTTTGGCAACTTGTGCGTCATTCAAGAAGAAAACCTTATCTCCAGTAACTTTGAATAATGGTGTATTAGCCAAAGAGCCATTCTTTTCTTCTGACTGAACAAACTGCTCATTGAATATGCAGAACATACCTTTCTGTTCTTCACTAATTGATTCCCAAGCATAAGGGACTAAAGGATTAGAAAATAACATAGCAGGACGATTTACTAAAATCCATTTATCTGCATAATATAGTTTTCCCACACCAATAATCAATGTGACTTTATAAAAATCTCTATAACTGAATTGTACTGTCCCAAAATTACATTGTCGGGAAAGAACATTGAAATATGGGTTCTCCTTAGAGTAGGTTGTACCCAGTTGAGGGTCACAACGCTGGATTCTTTTATAGAACTGTGGAATACTTTCGGACATAATATTCAATATTGTATCGTTAGAGTCCTATAATATTTTTAATTTTTTGTATATTCTCAATGGTTAGATTATCATTATTACATTTAGGACATAATATTGCTTCTGTTTCAAAAAAGAATTCATAATCATCCCGTTTTAGAAAGTACTTATTTTTACAGATAGGACAGGTAAATCGTATTTTCTTATTGAATAATATGAAAATAGAATCTTTTTTTGTGCGAAGATAACTCTCTGTAAATAAGGAAAAACCTATTGTTCTTCTTAGCCTTTTTACAATGCTTAAGTTTTGATTATCGGTGTCTTTTAATATTGAGAATATCAACTTGTCAATAATATCTACTGCATATATAAGTATATATGGGACTACCCAATAATACTGTTTGTAATATAGAGCAAAATCTTCTTCTTGAGAAAAAACAAAATTAAAATTTTGTGGTTCTGTTCGATAATTCTTATCTTTAGTAACAATATGTAAAGCATGATTAGAAATCCCATTAATCCCATATTCGCATAATTTGTTATAACGTAAATCGTGAACAAAATCAGCGTCAAATAAAGGATTTGTTAGGCAATCTACTGCATTCTTAATAACATCCACTTTGTTTATATTTTTACTACTTGGGTCATACGTTTCCACAGTATCTGAATGAAAAAATCTATATATAAAATCAGAACGATTATATAGTAACTGTTCTAATATTAGTAATTCATCTGTAAAGGGTTTACGAATTAATGCATAGGCAACTGTTATTTTTCCTCGTTTTGCACAATATAAAGATTCAAAAACAAAATTGATAAAATCCGACGTTATAGAAAGTATTATATGTTTAGTCAAGATTAATTCTAAATCTTTGTTTTTATTATTCCATGTAAGCCAGTCGATTGCATGAATTTTATTCTTATTCAGTTCGTCCATTCCAGTCTCGCTTCCATCTAAAATTGACTCTGTATGATATAAGTCCTGATAATTTTTTTCTTTATATATTTCCGTTAATTGGTCATATATTACAGCACAAATATCTTGAATTCTATGATAGCATTTAGGCAAGAAAATTTGCTCGTTGGGAGTAATTGCTAATACTGGGGCTGTTTTTTCTGGTTTCATAGGCTATAGATGTTTATAGACAAAGATACAAATAATGAAATGGCATACAATATTCATCTAAAACTATTTTTCTGAAAATAATGATGTCTTTGCATTTTTGTTGTATCTTTGCCCTAACTCAAACAACCACCGCAACACCAAGCAATCTAAAGAATTGCACACGTGGGGTTATTAGTGGGAGAAAGAATTAAGAGCTTGCTAAGATATTGAGTACTTGAAGAATAAAACTAAGGTTCATCTTCCGTACGCACCGCTTCTTAAGAAAGTAAAAAAGTCTTTGATTACATTGATAATCAAAGACTTTTTTTTTATGCATTACACGAAACCAAGATCGCTAACAGCTACAGTCTACGACTAAGACTGACGGATATCTTAAACATTCTGTTACCCGCCATCGGACATCAGACCTATAAAGTCATATATAAAAAAGATAATAATTCACTGCATCATCTGGGTTATTCAATTTTAAATAGCACCTTTGCATACATAAAGAAAATAGAATGATATATGAAAGAAGTAATTTTTGTATTATTAAATGAGTTCGCCGACTGGGAAGGCGCATTTATAGCTGCCTGTCTAAATCAGGGTGTTATGCCCGGAAGTCCTGTTCCTTATAAAGTGAAAACCTTGTCTATAACCAAAGAGCCTGTCTCTTCAATAGGGGGATTCAGAGTATTGCCTGATTATGATTTGAAAGATATGCCGGAAGATTATGCAGGTCTGATATTAATTGGCGGCATGAGCTGGTTTTCACCAGAAGCTGAATTAATAGTCCCGCTGGTAGAAAAAGCTATCAAAGATAAGAAAGTGGTTGGCGGAATATGCAATGCTTCCGTTTTCCTTGCTATGCATGGATTTCTCAATAACGTAAAGCATACGAGTAATACAATCGATTATCTGAAACAACATGTCGGAGAGAGATATACAGGTGATTCGAACTACGTTGATCAGCAAGCTGTAAGAGATGGAAAGATCATAACCGCTAACGGAACCGGACAACTGGAATTTTGCAGGGAAATACTATATGCATTAGAAGCTGATACAGCCGAAGCAATAGAAAAAAGTTATCTGTTTTATAAAAACGGATTCTGTCCGGAGTAATAAAAGCAAGGTTAAGTTTAACAATTACCGGATAACTAACATTAGATATAAAAATAGCCTCATACCCAAATAGACAAAACATACGGAGAACATCGGGATAATAAAGTTCCATTTTTCGCTACGTTCCAATATTCCGAATCGTCAGAAGAGATTAATCTTTCCTGACGATTCTTTTCTAAACATCTTCCGCCTACATATTCCCTCTATTATAAATTAATCAGAAAGTTAACCATTTCAGGGTCATAATGGGAGAAGAACAGACTTTCTTTTTTATCGAGTCCGGCAATCTCTTCCATATCCTTTACGGACAAGGTGAAGTCAAATACATCGAAGTTTTCTATCATGCGTTCCTTGCGAGTCGATTTCGGGATAACGATGATATCACGCTGAATAAGAAAGCGCAGAGCTACCTGTGCAACCGATTTTCCATACTGTTCTCCGATTGCTTTCAATACTTCATTAGAGAAGAAATTATTGCGTCCTTCTGCAAATGGCCCCCATGACATGACCTTCGTATCGTATTTCTTCATAATCTCCTGCGGTTTCACTTGCTGGTTGAAGACGTGTGTTTCAACTTGATTCACCGCCGGTTTAATCTCACAAAATTCTGCCAGATCAATGAAACGGTCCGGATAGAAATTGCTGACACCAATGGCACGAGCTTTTCCGGCCTTGTAAGCCTCTTCCATGGCACGGTATGTACCATAGTAATCATTGAAAGGCTGATGAATAAGCAACAAATCAACATAATCACTTTGGAGCTTACGCAAGGATTCGTCAATAGAAGCTTTTGCTTTTTCGTATCCACCGTTCGAAATCCATACTTTCGTTGTGATAAACAGTTCTTCACGTGGTACACCGCATTTCCTGACTGCATTACCCACTCCTTCTTCATTATAATATGCCTGTGCAGTATCAATAGAACGATAACCGACACTAATAGCATCCAGCACACAGCGCTCACACTCTTCAGGAGTTACCTGATATACACCATAGCCTAAAATCGGCATTTCAACACCGTTGTTCAATCTTACTGTTTCCATAAATGCACTATTTTAATTATTAAACTCAATACCTCCATACTTATCAATAACAAGATCAATAGTTGAATTGATTTTATTACAGTACAAAATTAAGGAAGAAACATACATCTGACAGTAGATAAATTACGGGTTGTTCAACCATTATTACTGATTCTATTCAACAGCGAAACTTTCCGACTTAAAGTTACTGTAAAACCTTCCGGAAATCGCTGTAAATTTTAAAACACAATAATCGGGGTCCGTCACTCCTTCGGGATAGTACATCGTATCCCCTTCCTGCCATATCATCTCTTTACTGGCAGGATCGGTCAGCACTTCCATAGTACCGCGCAGCATCACCCCTCTAAAGAACCGCGTATCACAAAAGTAAATACAGGCATGATTGTTCTCACGATATTGGGCCACACGCATTGACGAAGTATTTGTAGTCAGATAAATCGTCTTTATCCCTTCCCTCTTTCGGGGTTGTAACATAGCTTTCATATTAGGAAATCCTTCACTGTCTATGGAACCGATAAAGGCCGTTTTCAGCTTATCAATCATGTTCCCTACTGTTTTTTCCGCATCTCTCATCGTTCAATAATTTTAATTGGTTATTATCTGATGCGAAAGTAGGGATATAGAAGACAATCAGTGCAACAGAAAGAAAGGGAGAAATATCACTTTTTACGGTTTATGCGTTCTTCGATAAAGTAATGGCGTTGTTCCAGTATATTGCCGGAAGCTACGGATAAAATAAGAGACAGTTGAGAAATGAAGTTCAAACGCAATATCCGATATAGGGAAATCTGTATAAGTAAGCAGTCTCTTAGCCTCATCCATTACTTTATTCCGGATATATTGCTTCGCACTAATCCCTTTTGTAGAGGTTACAATCTCATTCAGATAATTCGGGGTAATACAAAGTTTATCCGCATAATATTGAACAGAATGCTGCTCTTTCAGATGGCTCTCAACCAACTTCATAAATTTGTCAATATGGATATTACCAACCTCTTTGGATGTAGTTTCTTCTTCCATATTCACTTTCTTATATTCCCGGTCCAACAACATCAGGACTTCATAAAGTAATGCCCTTAATACATACACATCATTCTGTCTGTACGAATCAATCTCCGTTTTAATATTGTGCAATATCTGAAGGATACGCATATAAAGTTCATCCGGCAACTGTAATTTGGATGATGTCTTTCCCGACTGGAAGAATGAAAGATGCTGCACAAAGAGAGAATCCTTAAAAAGAGAAGATAAAAACTCATCTTCAAAGATCAAAGCATAACCATTGACTATGTGGCGGGTATCCCAGTTCCGAATCTCTCCCGGTTTAGAGAAAAACACATCACGGGAAGCCGCCTCGTTAGTCTGATTATCTATCGAAAACTTGCCCTCCCCTTCTGTGACAAACGTGATATCATAGTAAGTCAGCGTGTGGACAGAACTCTGAGAGAGGAACTTCTTTACGTATTTCAGTTCGACGACATCTATCAAAAGTTCACTTCCATACTTATTCTTATAGAAAGTATATCGGGGAATCAGATTTTTCATTTCAATTACAAAAATAATATTCCTTATCAAATGATCCAAAGACTTTCCGGTTTTGAGAAGCACCGGGGTAAGAATAGACTATTCAACAAGGAATATCTTCAAATATAGAGAATGAGACATTTCTTATTTACAGCTTCCGGCCAGATATCCCAGACTTGTCACATCGGCCCCTAAATAATAAGTAATGTACTTCAAAGGGACTCTGTACAGAATATCGGGAATTTCTGATAATAAAGAAAGGTATCTTTCCCTGATCGTCAGTTTACGTGCATTCACACTCATTTCCTCTTTAAGGTAAAACTGATATTCCATCATCTGACGAATCAGATTGGAAAACGTGATGGACGTTGCACACAATTCCTCGATCTCATCTTCGCTGATGTAATAGGCCACACACCTTGTCAGTGTTTTGACAGAATGCTTACTTGTATTGTAGCACAATATAGCGTCACCTTCGGACAGGAATCTGACGGTTTTGTCCTCTCCCTGCTGGGTAGTAAATGTATGCAGGATACCGGAAACGATAATGTACAAGCTCTGCTCGGGCATTGTAGCAGAAGCAATCGTTTCTCCTTTATCCAGATACACTCTTTCCATGCGAGCCAACAGCTCTTTCACTTCCTTTTCTTCAACCTGATACTCAAAACAGAGTTTCTTCAAATAAGCTTCCATACAAATTGATTTTAGTTAATATATCCACTTAAAACACCTAATTCGACATAGCAGGCATCATGGTGCCTTTCAAATAAACTTTCTTCCGGGTATATCTTAAATACCAGATACAGATCAACAATGAAACCACTGTTGAAAGAGGTGGTGCAAAGCCCATGATAAACAAGGAAGAACTGTCTATCTGACTAAACCAGTACGACAACGGAATCCGGAACAGGAAAGTCGCTATCAGACTGTGAATCATCGGGAACAATGAATTTCCCTGTCCGCTGAAGTAAGAGTTTATACAGAACACAAAACTTACAACGATACAGTCGATACTATATCCCCGCAGATACTCCGCCGCCATTGATACCACCGCCGCATCTTTGGTAAAGAACGCGGTAAGCGTTTCCGGCAGGAATTGTGAATACACACAAACCGATACACCGAAAACAAATGCAATTCCTATCCCCGAAGCCAGACAGCGGTTCATCCGTTGTATAAGTCCGGCTCCGTAGTTCTGTGCCGTCATCGTCGCTACTGCCGATGAGATTGCCATCGGAGGCAGCATGGCAAACACTATAATTTTCTCTACGACACCCAAAGAAGCCGATGCGATCACTCCCATCTGATTGACTATAACGGTGATGATCAGAAACGAGATATTGATCAGCGCATCCTGCAACGCAATAGGCGCTCCCAATGTCATGACTTTCTTGGCCAGGTTCCGGTTCAGCCGGATATCTTTCCGGGTAAACTCAAAATGAAATCCGTGCCGATATAAGAACCAAAGAGAGATCATGAAGCTGACTCCCTGCGCCGTTATGGTGGCAACTGCCGCTCCTGTGGCTCCCAAATGGAAATATCCTACCAGTATAAAATCGAGTACAATATTAATCACACACGCCAGCGCTACAAAATAAAGCGGCGTCTTGGAGTCTCCCAACCCGCGCAAAATACCGCATACGACGTTATATCCTACTATAAACAATATCCCGGCCGAACATACAAGGATGTAACTTTTCGTATCCGCCATCGCCTCTATCGGCGTATGCATTAACTCTGCTATCCGACCATGAAAAACCACCATGACCAAAGTAAGCAGCACCCCGATTATTGAAAACAACCATACAGACGAACCGATGGTGAAAGCTACTTTCTTGTCATCCTTTGCTCCGGTAGCGATGGCAATCAAAACGGTTGTTCCTGTCGTAATGCCAAGAATAATCCCCGTGATTGTCTGCATCACCTGACTGCCGATGGCTACAGCCGCCACACTTGCAGAATCATCGTATTGTCCCACCACAAAAAGGTCGGCCCCGCCATAAAGTGCCTGAAGCACATTGGCAATCAGAAAAGGAACCGCAAATTGCAGTAATACTTTCGGAACACTCCCTTGTGTCAAATTTAACTCCTTCATAGTTTTTCAATACTTACTCCTCTTATCTTACTTGTTACAAAATAAAAAAGTGCCGGACAAGCTGAATGATTCACACCATTCATCTTATCCAGCACTATAATTATCTATTATAGCACCCTCCGATGAGGATTTTCTATGCCTGTCCCTATTTTTGGGGTGCAAATATGGGCTTTGTTTTCATAACTACCAAATTATAATCGATAATTATTTTTTTATGATACCATAAGGTATCAATGTGATACCAATTTCAGACCTACAATGGAGCAAATCAATGTGAAGATGAAGAAAATTCTGCCCCAGCTTGCCGGCTCTTTAAAGAAAAAGATACCGATCAGCACCGTACCGGCGGCACCGATACCGGTCCATATAGCATAAGCCGTACCAACGGGCAATGCTTTGGTAACCCTTATCAGAAGGAGCATACTGACACACAGGGATATCAGCAGTCCGAATGACCACATATATTTCTCTGCTCCTACTACTCTGTTTATTTTTCCCAGACAGAAAGTAAAGACCAATTCAAGGCATCCTGCCAAAATCAAAAGAATCCAATTCATAACACTTCTTTTTTTTGATTGCAAAGGTCATGAATTTCCGGCGCCCTTCATTTTACATTTGTAAAAAAGGGATTTTACAAAGTTTAAAAAATCATCTTATCTTCGCACGGATTCTGCTTAGATTGACCTGTGAGATGCCTAAATAGGAAGCTATAATACCCAATGGCACACGTTGAAGTATATCGGGATATTCGGATATCAGTTCCTGATACCTCTCCAATGAAGTTTTGAATTGCCTTGATATAAACAACTTTTCCGATTTGATGCATTCTCTCTCGGAAAACTTCCGTCCCCAGTTGGCTATATGTATATCTTCCAGATAGAGATTGTGCAATTTATCGACACTGAGTTCATACAGGACACTGTCTTCCAAAAGTTCAATATTCTCATATCCTGCCCGATTATCATGAAGAGTTTGCAGAGGGAAGATTGCATCCCCTTCTTTCCCGAACCAGAAGGTAACCTTCTTATCCGACTGATAGGTATAGGCATGCAGCATCCCTTTCTTCATCAGATAGAACTTAGAGTTTTTATGATTTGCCCGGAACAGATGGAAGCCTTTAGGATAGGCTACTTCGGGAGCATCACTCAGTAAAGCCTCCTTTGAGGCATCCGGCAACTTGTAAATAGAGTCTATGATATCATTTATATCCATAAGCTGTTTTATTTCAATCGTTTTGCTACCCTTTTCAGCATAGAACGGATGATGACTTTATGAAAAGGACGAATAAAGAAGAAGTACAACCGGCCCAGTCGGTTATTGAACTTTACAACGGTCGTGATTGTAAACGTCTGCCCGCCGGGCTCCTTCTCTCCACACCATAATGAAGCATGAAACGTCAGGTGTTTATCGGGCATACCGAAAACAACTTCCTGTGCATTCTGCTCACATATCGTATCGGCAAAGCGCATACCAACTTCCAGACCTAACGGTTTGACTATCGCATTCCTTAACTTCATCAACCCATTCACCCAGCCCGGAGAGTGATTAAAAGCCATATCAAAGAACTCGTCGGAAGTGATTGCTTTTTCACTGACTACGTTCCTTGAAAAAGAATCGCAATAATCTGCCGGAAGATAGCCGGCTATCAAACTGTCTTGGGGTATATTCTGCTCTTTCATCATCTTCGGCCATACCTTAATAGTATGGTTTGCCAAAAGTAGTCACTTTAGACAGACAAACAATGACTTTGCCCGATTTTCTGCTATCACCTCCTGTCTGGACGACAGATATTACTATTACTTATTCACAAACAGAAGGGCATAAATGAATATATACAGCAAGGGCTGCCCTTTTACGGAGCAGCCCTCACCATTCTATTTACATCTCTTGTTTTTAGTCTTCAATCGTACATATACTTACACGATTCCAATCCGGTTCGGTAAACATGTCACCTACGCCCTGACCTTCGGCAGTGATACGAGAAGCATTGATCTTGTATTTATTGACCAGAATAGTCTTTACGGCTTCCGCACGTGCAGCGGCAATTCTTGCATTGACTTCAGCACTACCTTCCGGAGAAGCATACCCCTTGATGACTACTTTTGCATCAGCATATTTCTTCAGATAAGAAGCTACGCGTTCCACATTCGGCAACTGTGAAGCATCAACCGATGATTTACCCTGTCTGAAAGTAATGATAGATTCAGGAACACGGGCAGTTTTCACTACAGTCTCCACCGGAACGACCTTGGTACGGCATTCTTCCAGTTCTTGCTGCAATCCGCTGATTTTTTGGTTGGCGCTGTTGAGTTCGCCGTCCTTATTGTTCACTTGTCCGCGGAGAGCATTGATAGAAGCATTCAAATCGTCGATTTCACCCTGATTGTAAACTCTTACTTCGGTGAAGTAACGGTTTCCTGTACTGCTCTTGAAGTGATAAGTCAGTCCGGCAGTCAGTTCAAATGCTGCATTATTGGCATTGAAACGGCTCTTTGCCTGATTAAAGTCCCCTTGCATATCATATACGATGGCAGGTTTCAGTCCCAATGTCCAGGCCTTGCTTTCGCCTAGATTAAAGTTCAGATTCAATCCGAAACGGGTTGACCATGAGTTCTGGTCGCCATCACCATTCACATAATAATGTAACCATCCCGCACCGGCTACTGCCTCCACTTCAAACAAACGAGGAGTGCCGTTGTAACCAGCAAACAGGTTCATCAGATTCACTTTACCCAACAGGCTGACATCTGAGGCATCAAAAGCTGTTTTACTTGGAGTGGTATTGATATACCCCATACCCTGAAATCCTAAACCGAAGACAGGAGTCAACTGTTTGGAAAGACCAACTCCGAAAGCCGGACGTGCATTCTTAAAGAAAGCGCTGTGAGTGAGAGGAGTGATTGCACCTGCATTTACTTCTACAGACCAATTATCTGCAAACTTTGTACCTTCTACAACAGATTGGGCTTTTGCTGTAAATGCGCCCAATACCATAGCTAATAGAATAATAGATTTCTTCATAATCATACGTTTTAAATTGTAATGTTTCATTTGCTAAATCATTAGAAATGTTTTATTTGCTCATGCCTAACTTTTTAGTTCATCATTTATTTCGTTATTCACTTTAAACAACATACAATATGAATTATTAGTTCACGGAGCAAGAGGCGAATTAACATCTATTTTGTTTCTTAGGAATATTAAAAATAGACCTATAGATGAGATAATGAACATCATACAAGCTAATAACACAGAATATGCAGTGAAAGCAGAGGTACAAAAATAAAATCGGCTGCAATTTCCATCAGCAATTATCGAAAGAAAAACAATAAGGGTCATGATGCAGCAATAAGATGCAGTCCGGTCATAATTTCATTCACGAAGAACAGTAGATACGAAAAATGGATTTCATATTAACAGTTTAAACTTATCCATAAAAAAGAGGTTTCCAGCACAAAGTAGCACTCAAAAAGAGGTTTTACTCCATTCTTTTAAAGAAATGAACGCTCCCTCACCGACCAACGGTCCGTTGGTTTAAAACCAAGGCAGGGTTTCATTTAAAGGAAAGACGCTTACCATTGCTTGTTATAATGCATATAATGATTATTTAGATGCAGAAATATGTCCGAAAGCTGCATATTATTTCATTATTCTATGCACTTTTTTCTCTATTTGATGGAATTTATACTCATCGAGGCCAATGCAATTATTAAAAATGGAACATACATCATATTTATCCTTCCTCCACCAGCCAGCGACTCACGTTGCGTTCTTCCTTGCTGAACTCCGCGCCTATTTTCACCATGCGGCATCCATCAGCCCTCCCAACTACATAGTTACAATTCAAGTCCATTTTTCAGTCCTTCAATATCAGAGTAATCCTCAGCATTAAAATTGAAATTAAGATGCAGTACAGCATGCTCGTTCCATTCAGTTTCATACTGCTCGATGGCTAGTCCTTCAAAAAGTTCTTTCTTTCCACAAAAATACGCTTCCAGTGTGGAAAGCAACAAACTTTTGCCAAAACGACGCGGGCGACTCAGGAAATACGGATTGCCCGTGGAGGCTAGTTCGTAGACAAATGCTGTTTTATCAACATATAAATAACCGTCACGACGAAGTCTTTCAAAACTCTGTATTCCGATAGGAAGATTGCGGCGAAGGCCTTTCAAACGGTCAATGATATCCATAATTTCTTCTCTTTAATAAGTGAGTCCTTTGTAAGGATAACAAATCTTACAGTGAATCGGTTATCCGACAACGGTTTTATTATCCTGCTCTACGAAGTTCCCGACAAACGGGAGATATGCATAGAAAAATTACTTAAGCATAACATCAGCTATTATTACCATAAGTACGTGGATTTCTGTTCTTCAAGGAAAGAAGATACGAAAAAAGGGAACAAGTTACTACATAAACATAGATCACGTTTATTATAAATTCTGTGACCGTTTATTATAAACGTCCCCTTCGTTTATTATAAACTCAAAAATAAAAAATCATGGGAAATGAATTAAAATTATGCAACAAAAAAGGTTGCAAACTCCATAAAGTTTGCAACCTTTGCTCTATATTTATCCTTCTGATCTCTAGAACGAGCTAAAGAAATATGTTATATTAGTCCTAATATTATACCATTTATCATTCGTTTTACACTCATATTTTATCTATTTTTTCATTCATTATTCATTGGTTTCATACTTTCCCGAACTACAAATATACAACATAAAAAAGCATTTGTCAAGTCCCAAACAGATTTTAACCGCCTGCTTTCCGGGAATATGAACGTCTTTGTTATTTTTCCGGAATCACTTCATTCAGGCAGGCTATAGCGTTGAGAGTACGTGGATAGCCGATGTAAGGCAAAAGCTGCGTCACGACAGCCAGCAAAGTATCTTTATTATTACCTACATTGACATTTCCCTGTATGTGCCCTTTCACCTGTGATTCACAGCCTCCCAAGGAAACAAGGATGGAGAACGTCAGTAGTTCCCGTGTCTTCACGTCCAGTCCACCGCGTGTCTGGTAGTCTCCGAAGCAGTTGGCGGAGAGATAACGCTGGATATGCTTTTGGTTTTCGGGAGCATTTTTATGCATTTGGTCGATCCGTTCGCCGAAAATGGATTTCTGCAACGCCAGTCCTTTGTCGAAACGGGTTTCGGCAGAAACGACCGCTTGTCCCTCTAAAGGAAGACGTACACCGTGGGCAAGCAGCGCCTCATTAGTGATGCCGACAAAGTCCATCACTTTAGCCATGCCTGCATAGGCTACTGCCTGGTAAAGGATTTCCTTTATTTCTATCGGAGTAATACCTGCATTGAGAGCGCTTTCAAGCATCATCCGGTATTCGGTCTGTGCCTGTGAGGCAATATTGGATGCCAATGTTACCATGAGCCGGGTTTTAGTATCCAGGTTGCCGTATTGCTGCACCTCCTTTGTGAAATTGCCGAATATTGCATCCAGTTCGGGGTCGGTGGCGCTTAATCCGGTTCCTCCGTTATCTTTCGTAGCTTCGGCATACTGCTGGTCGTCTACCTGTTCCAGCCAAATATTCTTGTTGGTCTGCGGATTGCAGCCGATAGCCAGATGCGAAAACCAACTATCGGGGGCGGCACCGTGCCAATGTTCTATGTCCGGTGCTATTTCAACCACATCACCGGGGAGCAGGCGGCGTGCCGCTTTGCCACGTTCCTGATAATACCCCACACCCCCGACAGCAATGAGGATTTGTCCGCCCGTATGGCTGTGCCAGTTATTTCGGCAGCCGGGTTCAAAAGTAACGTTGGACATGGGTACATTCAAGTCTTTATTACCGGTCAGCGGTGCCAGCCAGGATTCTCCTGTAAAATATTGCTTGAATCCCGTATTTTCCTTTCCCAACGGAAATGCGCTGATGTTCTGAGGTACTTCTTCTTTCTTCATACTCTGTGCATTTATAGATTGCATCGGAATTTGCAGAAATCCGATGACTGTTACAAAAATAAAAAATAATTTTCTCATACTGTGACGTCCATGGTTTATTATTTAAGAACTCTCTGATAATGCAAAGTTAGCTGTTCTGATCCAACTCTTTATAATACAAATTACGGATATAAAAACCAAAATTACAGATTTATAGTACTGCCTATCATTTACTTCATCTTCAGTCCGGGAATGAGTGGCGTAGCATCAATCAGTTCGAGCATCTGCACCATATCAAGTGTACCTTCTTTGTACTTCTTAAAATGAGGTGTGGCAATATGACTCTTATAGGCCGCTTCATCGGCATAGATTTCAAGAATAGTCACGTGGTTGGGGCGTTCTTTCTCCGCTACGGCATACAGTACCAATACGCCCGGTTCCAACCGCATCGAGACTTCGATCTCCTCTTTCAGATAAGCATTGTACTCTTCCAGCCGTTCCGGATCGATTATGATGCGTGACAACCGCACCATATTGTTCTCGGCGGCGGATGGTTCGACCGGTCTGATTACGTTTGCCGAAGCGGTTGCTGCAAACAATAGAAAAATAATCAGTAACTTCTTCATTTTGCTAATTTATTGTCGTTCGAATTTCACTGCCACATTGCCCGGAACGTTCAATGCATCTATTCCGTTACCGTCAATGCGCCCAATCTTTATCAAGTCATTGCTTTGCGACCCGCTTTTACAGAAGATCGCCACATTATTCCACGGCACATAGATTGTAATATCACCGGGCACAGGTGCACAGCCACGGGGCACTCCTGCCGTAGTCAGTGCAGGCGACGGATAGAAAATTTTCTCTGTGATATTATTATAATCATTCAGCGTCACTTCAAGCGGCAGACGTGAAAGAAAGTCCTGCGCCGCGGCATTGTCTTCCATCGTAGCAGTAATGGTACGGTTACCGACTGTAATCTTCACATTCGTAGAAGTAGACGGATAATTGTTTTCCCGACTCGCACCGAGTGTTTCGAGCCATGTCCGTATCCGGTTTCCCATCTGCGAAAGTGTCGAAGAAGTCAGAAGCAATGTTTCGGTGAAAGTGGCACCGGAGCAAAGTGTCCGCGCCTCGTCAACTGATGCAGAGATGCCGCTGCTGCCACTGCTGGCAAAAAGAGCGATACGCTTACCTGCAAGTTTCGAAGCATGATTATGCAGGAATGTCTGCATCGGTGTGGCCATGCTACCGTACCAAATCGGATAGCCGACAAACACGATATCATAGTTGCCGAAATCTTCAACCGAAGTTTTAATCGCCGGATAATTCCCCTGACGGATAGCAGCCAGTTCTTCCTGTGCACGGTTGAGCATCCCATTATAATCGCTTTCATAAGGTGTTTGCGGTTCCACTTCCAGGATATCGCAATCGAGTGTTTGCTGAATCTGTTGCGCCATACGCTCCGTGCTGCCGGTGCGCGAACAGTAAAGTACCAGATATCGCCCGTTACCGCCCGGAATGGGGTTTGTCGGGTTTGTAGAATCGTCCTCGTCTCCACCGTCGGAATTTCCCGGTTGTCCCGGCTGTTCCGGAAGAATCGGATCAGCGTTTGAGCCGTCGCAAGCCGCCATCGGCATCATCGTCAGCATCATCAATGGAATTAATAGAATCTTTTTCATATTACTATCTCTTTTCAATGTTAAATTACCGGTTACAAAGTTACGGGGAATGGTCCAGCCCGGATGTAGACGATTTACGGATATTTATACCCCAATCATGGATTTTGATGGGAGAGTAAAAATTTTAAAGAGAAAAGAATTATATTTGTAACGCATTAAAAAAACAGATTGTGATATGGAAGAGAATACTAAAGAAATGATTGTAATAGACAGCGTTGACCGTTACAACGAAATCTTCGGGCTTGAAACCAGACATCCGTTAGTCAGCATCATCGATCTGGCCAAATCCACTACGTGGCCCACACGTGCGTGGTTTCGTTACGAAGTATATGCACTATACTTGAAAAATGTAAAATGTGGTGATATTAAATATGGGCGCCAATATTACGACTATCAAGACGGAACCATTGTCTGTTTCGCTCCCGGACAAATCACCGACCTGGAAATGCTGCCAAATATTCAACCCAACGCGCATGGTATTCTTTTTCATCCCGACCTTATACGTGGCACTGCGCTCGGACAAGAAATAAAGAAATACTCCTTCTTCTCCTACGAAACCAACGAAGCACTCCACATTTCCGAAGAAGAGCGGCAAACAGTGATGGACTGCCTGCAAAAAATCACCATCGAACTGGAACATTCCATCGACAAACACAGCCGCCGACTAATCTGCGCCAACATAGGATTGCTGCTCGACTACTGTATGCGCTTTTACGAACGCCAGTTCGACACACGAAACGGAGTAAACAAAGACATCATTGTCCGCTTCGAACATCTGCTCAACGAATATTTCGAAGGAGATGCCCCGCAAAACCAAGGGTTGCCATCGGTCAAGTACTTCGCTGATAAAGTATTCCTTTCCGCTAACTATTTTGGCGATATGGTGCGCAAACAAACCGGTAAAACCGTCTCCGAATATATCCAGGATAAAATGATTGAACTGGCAAAAGAACAACTCATGTCTTCGAACAAGACTATGAGCCAAATTGCTTACGAAATCGGATTCCAGTATCCGCAGCACCTTAGCCGGATGTTCAAACGGATTGTGGGGATGACGCCGAATCAATTCCGCTTAACGGGATATTGCCGTTGATTTCATTTTGTTACGTTTCCGGCTAATCAACATCACCCCCAGCAGAATCACCAGCAAACCGGAAAGCTGAACGAAGGTAACTTGCTCATTTCCAAAAGATACTCCTAAAAGGACTGCTATAAAAGGATTGACATAAGCATGTGTACCCACTTCTGCCGCCGGGCGTACTTTCAAGAGCCAGACATACGCCGAATATGCCAGTAAAGAACCAAAAGAAATCAAATAAAGCAAGGAGAACCAGCTTGTGACCGAAACTGTACTCAAATCGGCTTCCCGAACATCTCCGTTCACAACAGCACAAATCCAGAACATCACACTGGCAAAAAGCATTTGCCACGCAGAACCTGCAAAAGCATTCACTTCTTCCTCACGGGAAGAACGGTACTTGGCATACAGTGTTCCCAAAGCCCAGGATATACATCCGAAAACAAGGAGCAAGATACCACGCTCACTTTGCGGATGCAACCATTCTGCATTGAGCTGCTCCGCATAAAGCATTACTACTCCGCCGAAGCCAATCCCTCCGCCTGCTATCGTAAGGGGATTGCGGAAATTAGTACGCCACATGGGGACATCCAAAAGTAAAATCCAAAGTGCCGTAGAAGAAGCTATAATAGCAACGAGGCTACTTGTCAGATAGCGCTGTGCCAGCATAACGACAGCCATATCTACAAACAACAGAACAATACCGCTAACGGCAGAACGCTTTACCAGGCTTTTCTTAAAGATTTGTTCTCCCCGTAAATAACAGATTCCAAGAAGTATCAGCCCTGCAGTCGTAAACCGCAGTGCTCCGAGCAGAAAAGGTGAAAAATCTTTCAAAGCCACCCCTATAAAAAAATAGGTGGAGCCCCAGACTACATAAATGAGGAAATAAGCGATGATAACACCCGGCAAATTCCTCTTTGAGGGATTCTGACTTTTCATATCACTTCTTTTTATTTGTATTTACGGGGAGTGAGAAGGGGAACCTATTAATAAACTGACAATTATTTTATTATTTCAATGCCCGCCTCAATCTGTTTAATCCTTCTATCAACCGCTGTCGCGGACACGCGATGTTAATACGGATAAACCTTTCGCCAGCCTCTCCATACAGATTGCCTTCGTTTACCCAAAGCTTTTCCTTCTCCAACAGAGTTTTCACTATATCCTCCGACGATTGTTTCAAAGCCGAGCAATCTACCCATACTAAGTAGGTACCTTCCAATGGCAGCACCGGAAATTCGGGAAGATATTCATCAAAGTAAGCCCTTAAATAATGGTAGTTGGCAAACAGGTATTGGTTAAGTTCTTCCAGCCATTCTTCCCCGTCATTGTAAGCAGCTATCAAGGCTTCAACGCCAAACGGATTTACATCACAGACTTCATTGATATTGATTGCCTTGTCTATTTGCATTCGTATATCCGTATCAGCAGAAACAATATTGGCAATCTGAAGCCCCGCCAAATTAAAGGCTTTACTAGGCGAGGTGCAAGTAACGGAATGCATCAAAAACTCTTCTGAGACAGATGCAAAAGGGATATAGGTGTGTCCCGGAAAGACAAGTTCGCAATGAATCTCGTCCGCTACTACCCATATATTATTCCGAAGACAGATTTCTCCCAAGCGAGTCAGTTCCTGCTTTGTCCAGACTCTTCCGGCAGGATTGTGCGGATTGCATAATAGCAGGACTTTTACACTCGGGTCAGCCGCCTTCCGTTCCAAATCGATAAAGTCTATCTGATACGTTCCGTTCATGTAAATCAATGGATTTGCAACAACCTCGCATCCGTTATTGCGGATGGAGGAGAAAAAGCAGTTATAGACAGGTGTCTGCACGATTACTTTATCACCGGGAGTTGTCAGCGCCTTGATGACAGCTGACAGGGCCGGTACTACTCCGGTCGTATAAATAATCCATTCTTTTTCAATCTGCCAGCCATGACGTCCGGCAAACCATCTTGTTATCGCCTCATAGTAAGCATCGGGCACACGCACATATCCGAAGATACCATGTTCCACCCGCCTTTTCAGTGCTTCCACCACAGAGGGAGCTGTACGGAAATCCATATCAGCTACCCACATTGGTAATACATCCGCATCTCCGGCAGAATCCCATTTATAGGAATTTGTACCTCTGCGTGGAACAATTTCATCGAAGTTGTACTTCATATATTTCAATCAAAACAAGTCAGTCCGTCCCAAAGTTTCAATTCGCAGTTTCCCGGAGCTTTGAGGTTCTCGTCCAGGATGATTGTCCCGAAACTTTCGGCAACAATGTTTCCCGTACGGGGATTCTTCACGCTGTGAACCGGGCCTTTAATCGTTGCCTTCACACTACTGTGTTCGAAAGCAAGATCGGCATCATCCGCCATTGTGCAGTTTTCCATTATCAGGTCGTGTGCATAACAAAGTGGCTGCGTGCCCGAGATCTTACAATTCACTAAACGTAAGTTTTTAGAATGCCAGCCCAAATATTCACCGTCCAATACAGAATCATATACAGTCACATTCTCCGTATTCCAAAATGCATCCTTCGAATGGATTTCAGCATGGCGGATTTCTACGTTCTTGCAATATTGGAAGGAGTAATTGCCATTCAATACAAAATTCTTGATGCGGATGTCTTCCCCATGTATAAAGAGATAGTCTCCTTTATCTATCTTCACATTGTTCAGTTCTACATTCCGGCAATACCAGAGTGTTTCCAAAGCATTGGGCAACTGTACATTTTCGAGTTCGACTCCGTCCATTTCGCGAAACATCTTCGGTGCTTCCACTAATGTATCCTTCATCTTCAGATTTCTGGAATACCAGAGTGCGGCACGTGCTCCTTCGGTAAAAAGGCAATTTTTAACTACAAAACCGTCATTATGCCAAAACGGATATTTTCCCTCGAAACGACAGTTTACCGCTTCTATATCACTGCACTCTTTCAGTGCCGATTCACCGGCATGAATGGTTACTTCTTCCAAATAAAGCCCGTGGGATGCGAACAAAGGACGTTCGCCTTCGTAATGTGTATTTTTAATTTGTTTCATGATTCGATTGTCTTTTATTTAAATAGTTATCTGTTTTTCCTGTTCATACTTATTTCTTCAGATATTCCTTAAAAAAGGATTCCAATTTATCAAATGGTATAAGCCCCACACGGTCGTAAAGGTCTACATGACCTGCACCGGGTACAATGTACAGTTCTTTGGGGTCGGCAGCCAGTCGGTAGGCATCTTCACTAAATTCGCGTGAGTGGGCATTTTCTCCGGTTATAAAAAGCATAGGACGGGGCGAAATAGTCTCAATATCTTCGAAAGGATAGAAATTCATGAATTTCACGTTGCTTGAAAGTGTAGGGTGTGTGGTAGTTGTCAGGGTTGCTCCTTCGGGAGTAAACTCTCCCCTCTGAGTGCGGTAGAACTCATAAAATTCGCGTTCTATCGGACCAGAGTTTTCTGTTATTTCATGTACAGTGCCGCCAGTATATTTAGTTTCTCCGCCCAGAAATTCCGCATAGCGCTGTTCTGCTGCCTCAGCCATGATTTGTTTCCGTTGTTCCAGAGTCAGCGCATGTTTCAGTCCGTTGCGGCTGGCTGTACCCATGTTGTACATGCTGATGGTTGCAATCGCTTTCAGACGAGGGTCTATCTTGGCCGCACTGATAGCGAAACTTCCGCTGCCACAAATTCCGATTACACCTATATTATTTCGGTCGATGAACGGACGTGTACCCAAAAAATCTACTGCGGCACTGAAATCCTCCGCATATACCTCCGGCAAAACAGCATTGCGCGGCTCACCTTCACTTCCACCCCAGAAGGATAAATCAATGGACAGCGTAACGAAACCACGTTCCGCCATTTTAGTAGCATACAGATTCGCACTCTGTTCCTTGACCGCTCCCATCGGGTGTCCGACAATGATGGCAGGATATTTCTCTCCCTCTTTCATGGTCTTCGGCAAAAACAGGTTGCCGGCTACTTTCATTTTATACTGGTTAGAAAAAGAAACCTTTTCTACCTTTACCCAATCACTTTTATAAAAGTTATCCGCATCAGCCTGTGCGAAAGAAAAACTGGTTCCAAGCATCATAATAAATACAACGGTTAATAATAATATTCGTTTCATATCTCTTACATTTAATTATTAATGAATTGATTGTCTACTTTCTACATTACAAAAATACGGTGAAATAAAGAGAGTGTTTGTAGATGAATTACTGACATTATTACCCCAATTACGGATTATATATTTTTCATCATTCCGTTGCCATATTCATTTTAACTTGTTTCTGTGAATGAGCTACACGAACTCTCAAATAAACAAACACAATACTGGCAATCAGGAAAAACAATGCACCGAATACAGAATAGCGTGTGCCCATTTCCGTGATGAAAGCTCCGCATACGGCTGTACCGATCGTTGTCCCCAAATTGGCAGAAGTCAGAAACATTCCGTTGGCAAAGTCGGGAGCTTCGGGAGCAGCTTCCGCGATCATATATTGCATATTATTACTTGCTATACCTGCCAATACACCTAAAATTAAAATAATGATTACCATAGCTGTAATCCACTCTCCTGTTATAAAGAGACATATATAGGAAACCAGCAATGCAAAAGGCATGATAATAATTGAACGCCGCGCATTTATCGATAATAGTTTTCCGGCAAGTACGTTACCTACAATATTAGCCAGACCATAGACCAATAATACAACACTAATCACACTGTATGATACTTCCGTCACTGTTTTCAGATAGTCCGACATATAACTAAAGAAGCCGAACATAGCTCCATTAATCAAGGTGACGGCAATGATAGAGTTCCACATCACCGTTCTCTTCAATACGCTGAGTTGTGCACCATAAGATACTTTCTCCTTTACCGGCATGGAGGGGATAAACAAAATCGTAGCTATAAGAACCAAGGCATTTACAACTGTGAAAAACAGCATTGACATAGAGAATGAGACCTCACTAGCTATAAAGCTGGTCACCGGAACACCCAGCACCATACCGGCAGACACACCGACAAAAACCCTTGAAACAGCCTTTGGAGCCTTTTCCTTGCTGACTGATGCCGCCGCTACTGTAAAAGCCATCGAAACATATACCGGATGAAGAAAGGCGGGAAGTATCCGCGCAACCAATAGTACTGTAAAATTGGTAGTGAGCATGGATATAATATTACTCAGTGTAAACAATCCCAATGCCAGCAACATGACTTTCTTCCGGTTTACTCCCAAAAACAATAACGGAGTGACAGGAGCCGATGCAGCTACCACCAGTGCAAAGATACTCACCGTCCAACCTGCCTGCGGCACCGAGACATCAAAAGTTTCGGCTATTAGAGGCAGGATACCCACTACCCCCATTTCGGTATTTATAATACCAAACACACCGACCGTGAGGATAAATACGAGCAAACCGCCCGAATGAAGTTTTGATTGATTCTTTTGTTCCATATTAAATCTGCTATTTACAATTCCAATCCCATTTTATAGACATTTTCAAGATGTACCTTATCTATTTGCCGTGCCAGCTTTTCGCATCCGGTACAACCGCCGGCACAATATATTCCGACTTCATTCCAACCCAATGCCTGGCTCAGAAGCCGGAAATACTGCTTGGGTTGGTCAAAGGTGTTCTCATTATCGTCACCGGCTGTCATCAGTAATACCGTATCTTTCTGCGGATACTTGTCGTCGGCAGAGATGGCGTAAAGCCTGTCTATAAAAGCTTTTAACTGTGACGTGATTGTCCAGAAATACAAAGGTGAAGCCATGACCACTGTGTCACATTCTGCAAACAAAGGATATATATCCTGCATACCATCCCGAACTGCACATTGATGAGCGAGCCGCTGGCATACGCCGCAACCTCTGCAGCCTTCTATCCGCATACTGCCCAGATATACTTTGGTTACCGAATGTCCCCGTTCCACGAGTCCTTTAATATAAGCGTCGGTCAACCGGTCTGTATTACCGAGTTTTGTCCCCGCGCTCATTATAACAAGTACCTTTTTCATATTTCCACAATGTATTTTTTCTATTGTCCGGGGAAACGGACCATCTGCGGGTTCTTTATCATTCAGAAACCGACAAATCCCCGCCCCGCCTAACAGTAAACTTCCGGTTGCTATCATCGTACTTTTCAAGAAGCCTTTTCTATCCATATTCTTTATATAATTAGTTCCATATACTCAAGGTGATTCGACAGTACAAAGGTCGGAAGAATTAAGTGAAGGGATTGTAGACAGATTACGGGTATAATTACCCCAATTACAGATTATAGGTTTCCATCTTTCTATCACACAAGAACAGATATTATTATAGCATCCTATTTTGCTATTATATAATGATTACGCGTGCGCGATACCTATTACAACAGTATATTCAGGTAAAAAGAATCAAGCTTGCAAAAGAGCATATGGTTGATATAGAGGAAGTCGTATTTTATGTTTTATCAAGCCCATTTTTAGCGGAACTGTAATATAGGTAAAAGAATCCGTAATTCATATACAAACAGATTTCAAATCCGTCAGTATCTTTGCAGTGAAATAAAAATATAGGTATAAACATAAAAAAACAAATTGATATGTATTTAGAAAATATTTACTCTCCCGCAGACGTAAAGAAGTTATCGTTTCAGGAACTGAATGATTTAAGTCATGAAATCCGTGCATCACTCTTACAAAAACTGAGTGCACACGGTGGGCACTTCGGCCCTAACTTCGGAATGGTAGAAGCAACCATTGCCCTGCACTATGTTTTCAATTCGCCGAAAGATAAAATTGTATATGATGTGTCACATCAGAGTTATGTACATAAGATGCTAACCGGACGCAAAGATGCTTTTCTCCATCCTGCTGAATATGATCATGTATCCGGCTACTCAGAACCACAGGAAAGTGAACATGATTTCTTTGTGATCGGTCATACTTCTACTTCTGTCAGCTTGGCAAGCGGACTGGCAAAAGGACGTGACCTGACAGGCGGCAACGAAAATATCATCGCTGTAATAGGCGACGGTTCACTAAGCGGAGGCGAAGCCTTCGAGGGACTGGACTACGTAGCAGAGCTCGGTACTAACATGATTATTATTGTCAATGACAATCAGATGTCCATCGCCGAAAATCACGGAGGCTTATACAAAAATCTGAAAGATTTGCGCGACAGTAACGGTCAATGTGAATGCAATTTCTTCAAAGCGATGGGGCTGGACTATATGTACGTGAATGACGGCAACTGTGTGGAAGCACTGATCGAGGCTTTCTCCAAAGTTAAAGATATACAGCATCCGATAGTAGTCCACATCAATACATTAAAAGGCAAAGGTTACGAACCTGCAGAACAGGACAAGGAGACCTATCACTGGCGTACTCCGTTTGATCTAGAAACCGGAAAATCAAAAATGAACGACGACGCAGAAGATTATAGTGAAGTAACCGCTCAATATCTGCTGAAAAAGATGAAAGAAGACAAGCGTGTAGTTACCATTACTTCGGGCACCCCCGCTGTTTTGGGCTTCACTCCCGACCGTCGTCAGGAAGCAGGCAAGCAGTTTGTAGATGTCGGTATTGCCGAAGAGCATGCAGTGGCACTTGCTTCCGGTATCGCAGCCAATGGCGGAAAACCGGTTTACGGAGTGTACAGCACCTTTATACAACGTTCTTACGACCAGCTATCGCAAGACCTCTGCATCAATAATAATCCGGCAGTTCTGTTGGTATTCTGGGGGACGTTATCCGGTATGAATGATGTAACTCACCTCTGTTTCTTCGATATTCCACTTATCAGCAATATCCCCAATATGGTCTATCTGGCACCTACCTGTAAGGAGGAATATCTCGCCATGCTGGAATGGAGCATCCACCAAAATGAGCATCCGGTAGCTATCCGTGTACCTGCCACAGATGTAATCAGTTGCGGTGAACCGGTGGAATCCGACTATAGCAATCTCAATCGTTATAAAGTCGCCCACCGTGGCTCCAAAGTAGCAATCCTTGCATTAGGCTCCTTCTTCGGATTAGGGCAATCGGTTCTGTCACTGCTGAAAGAAAAAGCCAACATTGATGCCACCCTTATCAATCCCCGCTACATCACAGGTGTGGACAGCGAACTGATGGACGAACTGAAAGCCGACCACGAATTAGTGATTACACTGGAAGACGGAGTTCTGGATGGTGGTTTCGGTGAAAAGATTGCCCGTTACTATGGCGCTACAGATATGAAAGTGCTCAACTACGGAGCTAAAAAAGAATTTGTAGACCGTTATGATATACAGGAACTGCTTCGTGCCAACCATCTGACGGATGAACAGATCGTAGAAGATATCCTATCACTCATTGGCTGATAAGTCAAAACCAGTTCATTATATATTTCATGTAGGTTGATGTATCCGTTCGTTATGGGATCACATCAACCTACATTCATTTTCACTTAAATCCATAATCCCTTCCGATAATTGAGAGGAGTCTGCCCCATATTCCTCTTGAAAAACTTACAGAAACCGGCAGCATCACTAAAGCCAAGCCGGGAAGCAATATCCCCTACCGTAGATTTTGTGGAACTCAGCAAGGTACGGGCTTCCATGATCAGTAACTCATTAATAATCGTATTCACACTTTTTCCCGTTCCGGCACGAACGATACGTGCAAGGTACTGCTCACTGATGGCCAACTTATCCGCATAGAAACTAACGAAATGCTCTTCTCTGAAATTTCGGGTAACAAGCGCATGAAATTCCTGTAAAACATGGTCTTTACGACTGACCTCCTTTTTTATGATAGTCTTACGGGAAAGAAAATCGGCTATATCCAAAAACAAGGCATTGCAAGCCGCCTGTATTCGCCGGAAAAGAAACTGATGTTTTATATTCAGCAAACGCATCAACACTTCCAGTTCATTACGAATGATTTGAGCTTCGTATGCGGTCAGCTGTATGGTATATTGCTTATTCTGCCTCATCGTTGCCAACAGAATAGCCGTTATCTGGGTAAGATAAGAGTCATCTGTCCGCATGGACTCGGAAATGGAGAGGGTGATAAACTTAATATCCGGACTCGAATAAAGATGATCGGTGAGATAATTCGCTCCATGAACAAGCAACATATCAGGCTCTATCACAATAAATTCCCCATTCAGCAAAATCTCGGAACGACCTTCAAGAACGAGTATCATATAAAGTTCACGATTAAAGTAACGTTCGTTTTCCGGATAGCTCCTGTCCTTATATTCACTCATAAAGCAGACTACTTCCTCTTTATAATGAGGAATTTCCGGATGTTCCTTTAACAACTGCCTATTATCAAAAATACGAGATTTTACCATTTATACCTCCTTCTTTTCGACGTAAAAATACAATTTGTTTCGGATATGACAAAAACTGTGTGGAATCGGATAACTTATATCAGACGAAAAAACGGGACCTTTGCATATTCTTCTTTATAGAATGAAGAAAAATACGATTATATAAGATAGTAAGATATGGGAATGAAAGACGTTTTTAAAAGGTATTTGGTATTTGTTATCGGATTGTATTTTCTGGCTGCCGGAATAGTGTTGATTGTGCGTTCTGCATTAGGAACCACACCTATATCCAGCATCAATTATGTGTTAAGCCTGAACAGCCCTTTATCATTAGGAACTTGTACGTTTCTGATCAATATGCTGCTTATCCTGGGACAGTTCTGGGTCATCAGAAAAAATAGGACCCGACAGGACACCATTGAAATACTCCTTCAATTGCCGTTCTCTTTTATCTTTTCGGCATTCATTGATTTTAATATGGCGCTCACCAGTAATCTGCATCCCGACAATTACGGGATGTCAATAGCCTTATTACTCACAGGATGCATGATACAATCCATAGGAGTCGTACTCGAACTCAAACCCAAAGTAGCAATGATGAGCGCAGAGGCTTTTGTAAAATACGCCTCCCGCCGTTATAACAAAGAGTTTGGAAAGTTCAAAGTCTGTTTTGATGTTACGCTGGTCACTCTGGCAGTCATACTCTCTCTCCTGCTTTCACAATGCATCGAAGGTGTTCGCGAGGGGTCTCTTATCGCCGCCTGCATCACCGGATATATCGTCAGCTTCCTGAATCAGAAAATAATGACAAGGAAGACTCTCTACAAATTATTACCTGTATTGAAATAAGTTTTCTCTAGCTCACTACCAGCAACGTTTCCATCTGCCTGACGATATAAGGTTTCCACTGAACCAGAATATCCTCAAAAGAATCATCCTTCTCCAAAAAGAAAGAAGCACTGAGATTCTTTGTCAGGAAAGGAACTGTCAATGCACTATAAAAAGTATAGAATACGAATGGCAAAGGAACTGTTTTCAGTCTCCCGTCATTCATTTCTTCCTGTAAAACATCCATGATTTTATGGAGATATTGTTCCAGGCGCAACTCCTTGATAGTATCGCTTAAATGATTCATATCACGATGCATCTCCCTCACCATGAACAATGGCAAACATGGATTTTCCGTGAATACTTTATAATAAGCATCTACAATTTCACCGATACTCTCGGAGACAGGTTTGTCCTGCTGAATGATTATATCATGTATTTTGGGAATAAAAGAAAGTATGATGTTACCAAAAACGGCCTGAAACATCTTATCCTTCGTCCGGAAATAATAGTGAAGTGCCGGTCTGTTGATACCTACTTTAGCAGCGATATCACTCATACTGGTTTCTGCGAACCCATTCTCTATAAATAGTTCTTTGGCAGCCTCAATTATCTTTTTCTCCAAATCTTCATTATTATTAGTTGTTGTCATAATTCATTGTCGCATTTTTCAGATTATCAATAAACAAAAGCATACGGTTTGTTATGTTTACGTCGCTCACACCACTATCAAAGTCTAAAGATAGCAAATTTATATCCGGATAGAAACTTTTTATACGTTTTTCGACTCCTCTGGATACGATATGATTCGCTATGCAGCCAAAAGGTTGCAAACTCACTACATTGTTCACCCCTTGCCGGGCGTAAGACACGATTTCAGCCGGCAACAACCAGCCTTCACCGAATTGGGCATTCAGCGAAATAACGCTTTTAGCTCCTTCCGCTTCTTCAAAGATATCATTGAAGGGGGCAAAGTAACGGAACTTACTTGCTGTCTCATTTATTTTATCAATCTGTTTCTTTACAAACTTGTAGATCCAGTCGTAAATAAACTCAGGCAACTGTCTGTTTTTTATGTAAGAATCCGTATTGACTTTCCTGTTCACAAACCCCTGCATGAAAAAGTCAGCCAGAATCGGCGGAACCACTTCTATCTTGCGGCCTATCAGCCAATCAATGATCTCTTTTTGTGCGAAAGGATTGAATTTCAAGAAGATTTCTCCTACAATTCCGACTTTAGGAGTATCTACAGCCCTACACACCTCATTAAATTCAGTGATTGCCGATTGCAACAAAGAGTTCAACCCCTTTATGTTTCTTCTCAGTATCACTTCAGGTGCCAGTTGCAGGTATTTATCACGCAGCTTTGCCGATGCACCTGCTTCTTTCTCACGTACCACAGACGCATAATAAAACTTAGCAATGCAATCACTATACAAAACGGCATGAAAAGTTATCGGTACTACTTTCATCCAGTTGACCTTGAACGCGGGCTGGTCATTATCTATGTCACTGCCCACAGAGATAGAGATTACCGGAATATCCGTATATCCGGCATCCACCAACGCCTTTTTTATCAAGGAAATATAGTTGCTGGCACGGCATTGTCCTCCCGTTTGGGTGATGGCTACGGCTATTTTTGAAATATCATATTTCCCGCTTTTAAGTGCTTTTATAATATCGCCGACTATCAGAGTAGCCGGATAACAGACCTCATTATTCGCATACTTCAGCCCCCATTCACTTGAATCATTATCACTGAGAGGAAGGTTTTCCGCATCATAACCGGCTACTTTCATAATAGCAGGAATCAAAGGTGAAATGAACGGAGTAAAGTAAGGAACCAGTATCTTACGGTCACGGTAAGACTTGTCATAGACAGGAACGGTCGTAAAGTCCTTTACATCGCCTTCCGTTCCATCCGCATTCGCAAGTTTGAGGCTTTCAATCATGGAACGTACTCTCAACTTCATTGAACCGATATTATTGATATCATCCAGTTTCAATAAAGTCAGCGATTTGTTATGACGCATCAGCAAATCCCTTACTTCATCCACCAGAAAAGCATCCGGTCCACATCCGAACGAAGTCATCTCTACAAACTGAATATTCTTTCCTTGTGTCGCACACCATTTCGCAGCCTTCAGGATACGGTTCGTATACGCCCATTGAGCAACAAAATGCGCATCACCCGTCGGTATATCCATCTGACGCACCAAATCATCCGTTATCACATTCACTCCCATATCCGAAAGCATATCCGAGACTTTGTGCTGTATCAGAGAATCGGTATGATAAGGACGTCCGGCAAGCATGACAGTCAGAGTCTCTCCCTTTCCAGTCTGCTGCAATATGTTTTTGTTATAATCGACCAATGTATTAATAAAAGAGTGCTGTTCGCTTTCCGCTTTTTGGAATGCTTGCTGAATCGTCCGATCGTCCACGCTCAAACCGCTCAGATATTCACGGCATTGTTTAAACAACAGATTCCGGTCTTTGAAAGTTATTGCAGGGGAATCAACCGATATACCTTCGGACTGCACACTTTTGATAACCTCCGAATAACCTGTCACAATCGGACAATTATAACTGTTTTGTTCCATCCCTTTTCTTTCGAAAATAACAAAAGGCATAAAAATCCGGTCGACCTTCTTTTCTATCAAGTCCTGAACATGACTATGTACCAGCTTAGCCGGAAAGCAGATATTGTCCGACATCACCATACGCGCATTGTGCTCATACTTTCTGAAATTGGACGGATCAGACAAACAGACTTGTATGCCACAGGAAGTGAAAAGAGTGTGCCAGAATGGATATTCCTCGTACATATTCAGACATCGGGGGATTCCGATAATCTGCTCGGGTGCTGCAATCTCTGCGCTGCGATGAAACAAAAGCTCTTCTTTTTGCCGATAGACATTCAGACCTTTCCGGTTACTGCTCTCTCCATTCGTGAAAACTTTCTCGCACCTGTTTCCCGAATAGTAACTTTTGCCGCTTTCGAACTCGTAACGAATGACCAGACAACGATTATCGCAACCCTTGCAATATAAAGAACGTGCCGAATATTGAGCTTTATTGATAATCTCATCCAATGATACGGACTCCCCCTGATGTTTCATCGCATATAATGCACATCCGAATGCTCCCATCAATTCGGGTGTATCACACCTTGCCACTTCCGCTCCCGAGAGAAGTTCAATGGCACGGACCACCGCATCATTGCGCATGGTGCCTCCCTGCACAACAATATCTTTTCCCAAAACAGATATATCTTTCAGTTTCAGCACCTTATACAGGCAATTCTTGACAACGGAATATGCCAGTCCGGCGGCAATATCATTGATCGTTGCCCCCTCCCTGAGTACCTGTTTCACTTTTGAGTTCATAAAAACGGTGCACCTTGTTCCCAAATCACACGGTGCTTCCGAATGGCAGGCTGCCAGAGAAAACTCTTGTGCCGAATACCCCAGAGATTTAGCAAACGTTTCAAGAAAAGAACCACATCCGGAAGAGCATGCTTCATTAATCTCCATCCGGTCAATCACACCATTATTCACAAAAATAGCCTTCATATCCTGTCCGCCGATATCGAGGATAAAAGACACATCCTTGTTCAGATAATGCGCTGCCATATAATGGGCGATCGTTTCGATAATCCCCGAATGAAGCTGAAAGGCAGACCTGATAAGGTCTTCCCCATATCCGGTAGAACAGCTTCCTTTTATATTGAGTACGGCATTCTGCTTCAAACATTCATCGTTCAACTGATTCAGCCCCTCTTCCACAGCTTTTATCGGATTGCCGCCATTAATATTATAATAAGAATACAGAAGCCTTGAATCTTCATCCAGTACAACAATCTTTGTCGTAGTAGAACCTGAATCGATGCCGATAAAGACATCCTGTGTTCCGGCTTTCAAGCCGGAAGATATCATCTTATGACGGGATATTCTTTCTTTCCATGCTTCATATTCTTCATTACTTGCAAAAACAGGTTCCAACCCTGTTGAAGCAAGGTTACCGTTACCGTTTAAAGTAGTGTCAATCTTATCGATCAAATGGGACAGTTTACAGTAATCCTCTTTATCAAGATGAAATAGAGCAGCACCTAGTGCAGGGAGCAAAGTGCCGTTGGCCGGCAGTATGATCTCTTTTTCATCGAGGGACAAATAATCAATGAAGGCTTTCCGCAGTGCCGGAATGAAGGTTAACGGACCACCGCAAAACAATACGGGAGTTGTAATATCGCAACCGTGCGCCAGCGTCACTACCGTTTGAACTGCTACCGCACGAAAGATGGAAGCCGCAATATTCTCACGACTTACATTTTTAGCTATCAGATTCTGAATATCCGTTTTACAGAAAACGCCACAACGGGAGGCAATAGGATATACCTGTGTCGCATTCATGGCAAGTTGATTCAATTCATCAATATTCACTCCCAGTATAATCGCCATCTGGTCAATAAAAGCGCCCGTCCCTCCTGCGCAATTGCCGTTCATACGCAAATCGGTCGCTTCGGCATCCTTAAAGAAGACGACTTTCGCATCTTCTCCTCCGATGTCTATCATAGAAGTCACATGAGAATAATCCTTTTGTATCGCTTTCGCTGCCGCAACAACCTCCTGTACAAACGGCAACGAACATTTCTCTGAAATTCCCATTCCGATAGAGCCTGTTATCCTCACGGAAATATCTTTATCTCCGATTTCAGATAACAGCTCTTTCAAGAATGATAGAATTGTCTCTTTTGCTTTCGCATTGTGTCTCTCGTACTTTGAAAATAATAGATTATCATTTTCATCGACGGCAACTAACTTCGCCGTCGTTGAACCTACATCAATTCCTATTTTAATCATGTTCTACACTATGTTCCCCTTAGTTTGACACTATTGTCAAACACAAAAGTAAGAATAAGTTGGACACATCATTTCAATAAGCTCTTTTTTTCGGTTCTTTTAACACAAACAAACGATGTCTATTTCTTCCGGCTATCTATTTCTTTAAGCAATTCATCTACAGCCATTTTGAGTTGCGTGTCCTCTCCTTTCACTACCGTCTCCGGGCTGTTGGCAACTTTGATATCAGGTTCCAGCTGAGTATTTTCCAGATAACTGCCATCCGGTAGGCGATAGCCGATGATAGGAATCCCAAATACTAATGAAGGGTCCTGCAAAGTTTCCCAAGATACACTTGTCATAGTTCCCGGGACAGGCATACCTACCAGTTTTCCAATGTTCTGATGCTTGTACACCCACGGAGTGCCATGCGCATTCGAATAATTGGCTTCACACTGCAACATAATAGAAGGCTTGTTCCAGCGACGACTTGGCATATCACAGGCTTCACGTCCGCGTACCACCTGAGTGAAATATTTCTGACCACTGAAAAGAATTTCAATATCTTCATGCAGACGACCGCCTCCGTTAAAACGGGTATCGATCACAATTCCGTCACAGTTATTGTATTTTCCCAGAATATCCGAGTAAACAGTACGGAAACTGCCATCTCCCATAGATTGAATATGAACGTATCCCAAACGACCGCCGGACCATTTCTCCACATCCTCAGCACGTTGTTTCACCCAACGTTTATATAATAAGCCATTAAGCTGTCCGCTTGTGACAGGTTTTACCACTTCTTCCCAACGTTCCTTATTCTGTGGGTTGTACAGCGAAACCAGTGTTTTTTTCCCTGCCTTATTATTCAAAAGATCAGTGATGTCCTTATCCGGAGTTATTTCTTCCCCGTTGATTTTTTCTATAATGCACCCTGCCTTTACTTTGGTACGGGAATGATCGAACGGGCCTTTCTCTACGATTTCAGCAATCTGCATACCTTTTCCCAGATAATTCCAGTCAAACAATAAGCCCAGATTAGAGGTTACATCCCCATTGCCCCTCGGAGAATAGCGCCCTCCGGTATGCGAAACATTCAGTTCACCTAACCATTCGCTCAGTAATTCTGCAAAATCATAGTTATTATCAATATGCGGCAGAAATTTACGATAGGCAGCTGTCATGGCATCCCAGTCCACTCCGTGCATATTAAGATTGTAGAAACGTTTTTGATGTTGTTTATATACATGATCGAACATTGCCTCACGTTCGGCTGCCAAATCCATTTTCATTTCAGCCTGATAACTGATAGATTTCAGAGCATCTGACTTTGCGTCCATTTTCTGCATATTTCTGCTTCCCAGCAAGAAGATATCTCCTTTTTTATCCAGCATCAGTGATGACCAGCCGGAATTAAGTTTATGGAGACGCTTCGTATCTTTTTCACGAAGATTTATTTTCCAAAGGTCATACCCCTCTTCGAAAGCTGAGAAGTAATACAGATTTTCTCCATCTTTTGAAAGAATGGCACTACCTAAATCAGAAGAGTTAGGAGTCAGGCGTACAATACGGTCCTCAATACCGCTGAGTTCCACAACAATATCTTTCTTGTCTGCCTTGTCTTCTTCGGTATCCTCCTTATCTCCTTCTTTGTCTGCCTTTTCCTTTTTAGACTTACTTCCGTCCTTTTTCTTATCACCGTCTTTCTCCTTTGCTTTCTTCTGCTCCTTTTCAAATTCTTTGAGCAGTTCGAAATCCTCTTTACTCAAACGATAACGGTCGTAAGCATCCTGATTCAAGAATACCAGCATCACATCCTGTTGTGATCCCCAGGAAGCATGCGCACGCATACCATAACGTTCGGTCTGAAACAGAATGGCATTCCCATCCAGCACCCAACGTGGAGAGCCGCTAATATAACCGCTGTTAGTCAGATTAGTGATAGTACCTCCCTGCGCGCTGACAATGCCGATATCCGAATAGGGATCATGACGATTGCCGATAAACTCAAGCGTAAACCACTTGCCATCGGGCGACCATTCGTAGTCGAATCCGCCTCCTGTATTGTACCATGTAGAACCGTCTGTCACCTGACGTACTTTTTTGGTTTTCAGATTGAGTACCATCAACCGGTTACGGTCTTCGATAAAAGCCAGTTCCTTACCATCCGGAGAGTATTGCGGGTAAGCACGTTCTATGGTTTTGGAGGGAAGCAATACTTCTTCTTCAATGAGAGTGGCGTTAGGGAAATTCGCCTCTTCTTTACGAGCTATCTTAGCAGTATAAAGTTGCCAGTTGCCGGTCCGCTCGCTGGCGTAAACCAGTGTACGGTTGTCGGGAGCAAAAGATACACCGGCTTCCTTTGCCGGAGTATTTGTTATTTGCTTGGTCGTAGCATAATCGGTTGAAGTCACAAAAACATCACCTCGCACAATAAAAGCCACCTGCTTACCATCCGGAGACACAGAAGCGGAAGTCGCACCCTGAGAAAATCTGAGAGTGGCAATCTCTTTTTCATCATCACGCACAAGATCAACATTTACTTTCTTTGGGCGGGCATTGGGCTCTTGTGTATAAAGTTCTCCGTCATACGTATAGCACAAAGTTCCTTTATCGCTGATTGACAAGAAACGCACCGGATGCGTGCGGAAAGTGGTGATGGCTTTCACTTCCTGCGGAGTGTTCAGGGCAAAGTTATATACATTAAATGAACCGCCATTGCGCTCACTTAGAAAATAAACCGAATTACCATCCGGTGCATATACCGGATTACGGTCTTCTCCTTCCCGATTGGTCAGATTGGTATGTTTTCCGGTCGAAGCATCGTATAGCCAAACGTCTCTTGTTATAGATGAGGTATGGTGTTTTCTCCATTCATCTTCAAAACCTTTACGGTCCTGATAAAGGAAGTTTTTTCCCGATTTATCAAAGCATACCCATTCGGCAGGAGTAGCCAACACTTGTTCGGTACGTCCTCCGGTAACCGGAACTTTATATAATTCCGTCATGGCTCCGGTAGGAAAAAGGGCACTTTGCGCAGGGTCCTGAATGGAGGCGGAGAAAAGTACAAATTTACCATCCGGAGTGAAAGCCGAAGGAATCTCCGAGGCAGAATGATAAGTCAACCGACGTGCAGTTCCTCCATCGGCAGGCATGATAAAGAGATCGAAGTTCCCATTCCGGTCGCTGGCAAACGCGATTTGTTTACCATCTGGCGACCAGACGGGATTAGCCTCATAAGAAGCTTGTGTTGTTAATTGGGTAGCGGTTCCCCCTTGAACGGGGACTTTGTAAATGTCGCCTTTATAACAAAAGACGATTTCCTTTCCGTCCGGTGAGATACGTGCATCACGCATCCACAAAGGAGTAATAGCATAGCTGGATAATGCAGTCAGTACCAGCGCTAAAGAGATGATTATTTTCTTCATATTATTGTATGTTTATATATTTATTCTATATTCCTTGTTTCATGAGAAGACCGTATTTCTAGTTAGTTTAAGTCACTTCCGATATTTTAGCGATTTTTTCCATGTGACTGCTGTCTGTTCCACAACACCCACCAAATATTTTAAGATGACAATCAGATTTCAACTTTAAAATAGCTTCACTCAGATCGGCTGCCGAAGAAGTATGTAAATGATTTGCTCCATCCAATTCTTTATATGACAATTGGGAAGTATTTGCTTGTATACCCCAAAAGCGAGATTTTACCGTTTGTGTTTGATTGAACTTATGAGAAAGTGCTTCGTAAACAATATCAGGATGAACACAATTTGTCATATAGCACACAGGTTTGTTAGACACATGATTATCAATGCAATGTATGGCATCATCAATGGTATGCCCATCTATCAGTTTTCCGTCTCTTTGAATCGTAAAGCTGATAATATAAGGAATATCCGTATCAGACATAGCGACTGCCATCCCGATAGCTTCCGTCAATACAGGCATAATACCTGCATATAAAAAATCAACTTTGGCAGATTTAAACAAACCGGCCTGCCAACTATGGAAGTCTATTGCCTCTTCCAGATTTAGAGCCTCTTCGCCAGTGTATGCATCTCCCTTACATCCCATCAAACCACCGATATACATATCTACATTTGCTGCTTCTTTTATGGAACGAAGAAAATCCACATTATCTGCAATAATGGATTCATTGTATCCAGCCATATAAATCCGTTCTTTATTGGCCCTTCTTGTTGGAGTTGTTGCAAGAAATGGTAGTTGATACCTATATGCAATATCAATATATTCATTCCATAGCGTTTCTAATGCCAGTCTACCTTTCTGCTGATAGACTAAGTCAGCCATTGCAACAGTACCACTGATATCCAAATCAAACTCCCTTTTTAGTCGCTCGCCTAAAGCACCTTCCATTAATATAAAGGGATAAGAATCTATGCAGTCTTTAAAATTCATCCAGTTTGTTTTTATATATTCTTGTTTAGTCGTCTCAGATAATTATAACAGAGAATCCGTCTGAATCAATTTCCCTGTATGGTTATAAAATATTCTGTCTCCAAAATCCTTATAGAAGAAAGCATATTTATCTACTCCCGTACAATGGCAGACACCTATCTTTTGAGGTAAATATTCGTGCAAATAATCAGCAATAACCTGATATTTGGATTCTTCTGCATTATGAACATGAAATCCACCTAAAAGCAAATTACAGGGGAGTTCCGGAAATGCCGTTCTTACAGTCCGCAATATATTTGTAATACCCCGGTGGGAACAGGCACTTAAAATGGAAAGTCCTTCAGGCTCAACCAGTACCATAGCTAACTCGTCCGGAAAGGTATCGGGGACTCTAGAACCATCTTCCTTTTGAATCCAAAATCGTTCAAAATGTGTATCCTTCCGGTCTATAATATCCACAGAGGGAAAAAGAAATACTCCGGGAACCAGTTCAGTCAACTCATCAATAAAACGAAAACGAGAAAGATCAAGCGAGCGTGTATATTTCATTCCATTCTCACGTTCATCCTTGAATTTAGGAAAAAACACTTCGCGTTTGCAAACAACCGTTGCTTCGGCATTTAGTTCAAGAAAATGGCGTAGTCCACCCGTATGGTCACTGTGACCATGAGATAATACTAAATAATCTACTTTTTGCAAGTCAATATTCAATAACCGGGCGTTACGGATAAATAAATCAGAAGCTCCCGTATCAAAAAGTAATCTGTTTTCCGGTGTCTCAATATAGAGGGAAAGACCATGTTCTGCCTGCAATTTACGTCCATAGACACAATTTTCGACAAGAGTCGTTATTTTATAGTTCATGTGGTTTGGTTCTTAATCAAATACTACGAAATAAAAAGTTCTGCTACAAAATTATAATAATTCTACGGCAGAACAAGTAATCAATCAATTTAAATCGACTGTAAGGGTAAAAGATTTTGTTTCAGGCTTCTATTGCCGAATTATTCATTTTGTAGTTTGAATACAAATAATTACTTTTACATCCATATCAAACCCTTTAAATAAAGAATCAAAATGGAGAAAGAAGCAAAAGGTAAAGTAAATACAGTTCAGATACAGTACTATCAATCTCCATGCGGGAAATTGATACTCGGTTCTTTCGAGAACAAGCTCTGTATGTGTGACTGGGTGGTGAGTGAAGAACGCAGAGCAACAATCGATAAACGAATACAAAAAGCGCTAAATGCTCAGTACGCAATAGAAAACTCTGAAGTGATAACGCAAACGATCAGTCAGCTAGATGAGTATTTTTCCCGTCAAAGGACTACGTTTGATATTCCTCTGCTTCTTGTCGGGACAGAGTTTCAAAAGAGTGTATGGAATGAATTATTAAACATTCCCTACGGAACAACGATATCTTATGCTCAATTATCACAGAGACTGGATAATCCTAAAGCTATCCGCGCGGTAGCCTCTTCGAATGGAGCAAATTCTATTTCAATACTTATTCCTTGTCACAGGGTGATCGGCAGTGATCATAAACTGACCGGATATGCCGGTGGTCTTGTAGCTAAAAAGACTTTATTGGAACTGGAATCGAACGAAAGAAGATTATTGTAACAGAATCATTAAACTAAACTTCTCTCATTAAATCCAGACAAAAATATGGTGTCACTATCCCATTACTATAGTGTCACTATCATACTGCTTTAGTGTCACTATCCTACAGGTATAGCGTCACTATATACTCAGCATAGTGACACCATCCTGAAAGGTTGTTATATAAGACGGGAAATGTTTACCTAAAGCGAACGTTTACACCATTTTTCCCATCTCATAGGCTTCCTGCATGTAGGGAGTATCTTTTATTTCTCCTACCTTCCAGGCACCTATTCCATAAATCACTCCTTTTTCCTGCGGATTTTCCAGACAATCAAGGAAGCCACGGAAACCATCAATCGTACGTTCCATCATCCCCTTATCATTCTCCGCCGCTGCAATAATGAAATAAAATTCCTTATTCGTTATTTCCGTATAACGCGCACAACAACGGTCAATCATAATCTTCATCTGTCCACACATCGTATAGAAATAAACAGGTGTTGCCATTACGATGACATCAGCAGCAATCATTTTCTCTACAATTCCTGCGGCATCATCTTTCTGGGGGCAGGGTTTGCCATACATGCTGCAAACACTACATCCCGTACAAGGATGAATTGCTTTCTCTTTCAGAAAAATCTTTTCTACTTCATTGCCTGTTTCGAGGACACCTTTCATAAATTCGTCACAAAGCATATCAGAATTACCGCCCTTTCGGGGGCTGGACGAAATAATCAGAACTTTTTTAGCCATAACTTTATTACTTTTATTTTTTGAATTTCATTAATCAGCTTTTTCACTCTGCAAAAATAGACAATTTATCATATAGCAAATGTAGATAAATTACAGAGATGTGTACCCTAATTACTGATTCAAACATTTTCTGCCATTTTTACTTTTTATCAATATCCTTTTCATCTCATCCATAATCGGTCTTTCGGTGGCACAAACATAAAAAAAGATTTTCTCTGCCCATATATAATTCATATCTTTGCCCATGATACGAACAACATAATGCAATGAAAAAAATACAACTGACCAACGCACATAAAGAAAAATTATTTCAAATCCCTTTATTTCGGGATTTACCTCTGAACATTAAGGAATCTCTGTTGGACAAACTGGATTTCGTTATCTATGCAGCGGATAAAAAAGAAATAGTTGTTACGCAAGGTACACCTTGCAACAAACTATATGTGTTATTGGAAGGAAAACTACGCACGGATATCATTGACGGATTGGGGAACGAAGTGATGATTGAGTATATCATCGCACCACGTACCTTTGCCACCCCTCACCTTTTCAATTCAAACAATACGTTGCCAGCTACTTTTACTGCTTTGGAAGACAGCGTGGTATTCATGGCAACCAAAGATTCCACTTTTAAAGTCATCAGTCAGGACCCGCAGGTGTTGCACAATTTTCTTTGCATCGCCGGAAATTGCAATATATGTACCGTATCACGTTTGAAACCTCTGTCGCGCAAGACTGTACGCGAAAGGTTTATTGTTTACTTATTCGAACATAAGAAAAAAGATTCTCTGACTGTAGAGATCATGCATACCCAGTCACAGCTTGCCGAGTATCTGAATGTATCACGTCCTGCTTTATCCAAAGAAATCAATAAGATAATCAAGGAAGGACTGATCACAATGGAAGGAAAAAAGATCGAGATTCTGAATAAAATGGCGCTGGAGAAATACTTATAATAAAAAGAAAGTGGCACAGCCTAAATTTAATGCTGTGCCACTTTTTATATTCTATCAACGGTTTAATCTGAATCCTAGCTAGGTTTCAATTACCATTTTGTAAAAAACACTTTCGGGTTGATATTGACAGATACCCATCCCCAGTCTTGCCAACTCTTATGATTTCCACCTTTCACAGCATCCATCGTCTTCGTTCCAAGCATAAAAGAATAACCGGCAGAGAGTTTCACATCTTTCATTACAGACCAATTGATCTGATAGTCAACTTCCGAACCGAGTGACTTCTTCAAATCTTCTTTAAAATCTACTTCAGTAGCAGTAGCAAAATAATGATAATTGAGTTCCATATCTACCTTGGCAGATGCACGAAAACGAGCCCCAAGACGACCATCTATTAATCCGGGAGCAAATCCTTTGTTGAATGCAGAAGCGTAGAAATAATCCATGCTGCCATAGAATTTATGATGCGTCCCATAAAGAGGGTCAAAAGCCTTAAATTTACTACTACCTTCTTCATTTCCGCTCAAATAATCAAAACTTACAACCATTCCCCATGTCTTATTGAACGCATAAGCTGCCGTAGCACTTGCCATAAAAGCGGAAACGCTCTCGGCATCCTTGTTCTTACCTGTTTGGTAGTAGAAAGCGCCATCCAGGTTCCATCCGCTATTTTTATATGTAAGATAAGTTCCCATCGTTTGCAAGTAGCGGGTATGAGAATCTTGAGTGAGCTGATTCCCTGTCTCTAATCCTAAATTCATAAACAGTAAAGAAGCCCCGAACGGAATCTTATCTGCTTTATAGTGATACCACACAGTCTGCATATTCTTGTAAGGCTGACCAATAGAAGAATTGTAATAAGTACCACCTGCCGTTTTTTCATCATTCTGGTTGAAAGCCAGAATAGCATGTATTTCATTATTCTTATTGGCATATCCCAGTTTCAACGCATCATGATAACGGCCTGCCACATTCCAGTCCAGTCCGCCCAAAATACGTTCATCATCATAAATTAACGTCTGACGACCTAACTGTGCAAAGAAGCCTTTTCCAAAATCCAGCTTTGCCCATGCCTCATTCAAGATAAAGCGACCATTCTTGTCAATCTGCGGATCTTGTCCCCATACTCCGACATGCTGTGCCGACATCTTGATTTCAAGGTCCGAACGCTTGTAGTCCAGTGACAAACGGGCACGGTTATTAATAAATGATGCAGCCTTCTGCCCTTCATTGCGAGGGACTAAAGCACCGTTTCGATACTCCGCACGAGGTCTGATTTGCATAGACATCGAAAATTCATTTTCCTTCTCCGTAGTTTGTGTGTATGCCATGCTTGGCAATAGCATAAGAACGAATGACCAATAAAATGTTTTCATTGATATTTCAATTTAAGTTATAAGTATGTACACTAACTCCTTGTGCCGATGGAAGATAATTGATTCCATACCAACACATTTGTAATAAGACAAATGATACTAACAGAATGACTAATGCCGGACGACTCTTCAACGGTCTGCCCAGTCTGAAATGGATATATACCAGATAGGAGAACCAAGTAGCTGCCGCCCATGTCTCTTTCGGGTCCCAAGCCCAGTAGTGCCCCCATGCTTCCTTCGCCCAGATAGCTCCCGTCAGCATTCCCAATGTCATAAATGCCAAGCCTACATAAGTCAGGTTATCGCATAAGTCCATCTCTTTCCGTTCAATATCCTTCTTTTTGAACCAAAGCAGATAAACAGCCATGACCACCGCAGCTCCCAACATCGCATAAGCAAACATATAGACTATGACATGAGGGGCAAACCACGGACTTTGCAAAGCAGGCATCAGCGTTTTATTGTGAATCTCCGGTTTAAAGATATTGATACAGATAAATACCAGTGAGAGAATGCAACTGAAACTAAGAATCCATTTATATTTCCAACGCACGTACGTTATCAAACCAGCCAATGGAAGGAAGAAAGAATACCACAGACGTGTCTCTCCCATCGTCCGCATCGGAGGACGTTCCAGAGAAATCCACATACCGAGGATAAAACTGAAAAAGATGACCAGCCCCAACAAGGTAAATCCATAGGTCCATACCGGCTTCTTTCCTTTCCAGGCAGCAAACGCGCCCAAGCTCCAGCAAATCAATGCGGCTATCGCAAACCATATAAAATGTTCCCAACTCATTCCTTGTCCTCCTCTTTCCTCTTTTGTGCATTGACAAACAGACAAATTGCTCCGAGCATCATCATGATGATCCCTGCATATACTACAGGCAACCACGGGTCGCGAACCAGCTCAAAGACGCTGATATCGCTCCAGCGACCTTTCGACTCATCATAACTAAGCTGATAAATTTTCCATCCTGCTATCTCCATCGGACGATTTACTTCAATCGTACTTTCCGTTATCGTTCCTTCCTGTGTGTAGACTTTTACTTCCGATGCAAAACGTTGCGGTTCCCGTTCCGGCATCACCAGGCTCGTCAGAGAGTCGAGACGCAATGCCTTATAAGGAAAGAGAAAACTACCACAGCTCACCCACCCTTCTTTCGCCTGTTGGTTCTTTCGGTTGACGGCCTTCAGATACGCTGCATATGTCGCTCCCATCGAATGGAAATCTGTAAATTTCAATGTGTCTTCTGTAGCTACGGAGGCAGCCATCGGAATAGACTGCTCGACAAACAAGTCCCAATCCAGCAGACTGCCCTCGGAAACTCCGTCTTCAAGCAGTAAATGCACAGGAGACTTTTCGGGGAGTACTCCCCCCGTTTCATTGTCAATCAGCATCAGTTTCGGAGGATATTCATCAATCGTAAAATCCTTCAGTTCGATAGCCAACGGAAGTTCTATCAATTTTCCTTTATCATCGGTAGCCCTCCATTCCGCGTTTCCCATTCGGGTAGTCATCTTCAAGCGTTGCATATCGGCATTTCCCAAAGTAGCCGTAATCAATGCCACGAACAATCCTACGTGATTGAGAAGAAAGGATAGTCTGCCAATCCTGAATGGAAAGCTGGCACGGAGTATGGTCAATCCCAATGCAGTGACCATCCAAAAGTAAAGCAGGACGAAAGTCCAGGACGAAATCATCTGTGAAAATCCCAGTATATCATTGGAAGCGTGACCGGAAGGAGCCTGCCGGATAAGTCCCATGATCACCGTCATGCCGACTACCCATACCAAGGAAGAAACGGCAGCGGAATAATGGCTCAACCATCCAAACAGATACACACGTTTACGAAGAAGGTGCATGGCTACCAGCGCAATGATATAAACCACTAACACAATCACATTGACCGGACAGGCAAACAGGCTCCAGTTGATGGCTCCCACTGCCATTTGCAGCAAAATACCTATCACCAGTAATCCCGCACCAATCACCAGCCCTTCTTTATAACTCCACGGTTTGCTCCACATATATCCCTATTTTACTTTTGTGCCAGACGTCCGTTTGCCTTTGCCTTCTCCAGCCATGCCGGAACGGTCGTTTTCAGGAATTTCTCCTTAGCAGCTCTTTCAGCATCCATATCAAGACCGATATATTTCTGCGCTTTGGCCTTCGTTGAAATGTCCGGCATCGGAACGTCTTCCGTATACCCATGCTTCGCTAAAACTTTGGATACAGCCAGACGAGCCTGCAAAGCACGGTCCAAACCATGAGAAAGAATTCTCTGAATCTCCTGCGGTGCATGGAAAGAACCTCCATGTGATGCCACACCGAAGTCCCAACGCCATTGTGCCTGACGAATCAATGCAAGCACATCTTTCATCTGATCTTCTGTAGCACCCTTATCCCAGGCAAATTTTGCTTCGATATGCGCCTTTGCCAGTTCCTGTTCCAGACGGTTACGGATTTCATTTGCCTTGCGCTGACGCTCGTACACATTTTTACGTAATGTTTCTTCACTCTCACGATGACAAGTCTGACAGGTGCGGTCAATCATTGCCAATGGGCTCTGAATGTGATGATCACTGAATTTCACGCCCCCTTCGCTCTTATAAGGCATATGACAATCGGCACAAGAAACGCCCCTTTGTCCGTGAATACCCATCTGAGCAATTTCATAGTCGGGATGCTGGGCTTTCAAGATCGGAGTACGGCTTAACTTATGAATGTAATCATAGAAACCTGCCTCATCATAATATGCTTCCATGTCTTCTACAGTGAAACCTTTATCCCACGGGAAAGTCAGATATTTACCGTCACCCTTGAAGTAATATTCTACGTGGCACTGCGCACAGACCAATGAACGCATTTCCTGTGGAGTAGCTTTTGTGATATCTTTTCCCTGACGCTGGAAAGCTTCAATCAATGCCGGACGGCTGATATGAAGATTCATTGTTTCCGGATCGTGACAGTCGGAACAGCCGATCGGATTCACGATTTCATCACCAAAGGCAGCCCATTTGTTATTATAGAAAGAATCGACTCCCAATGCTTCCATCATGCGGGGAACATCCGGACTCTTACAAGTCCAGCAAGTAGAAGGCTGAGGACCATCGTGCGGACCTGCAGGAGAACCGGTACGAAGTGACGCCGTGATATCCTCGATAGCATGCATATGTCCGCGCGGAGTGGAATAGTCTTTTGAGAATGCATATCCTGCCCACAGAATAACCATTTCCGGACGTTTTTCCAAAGCATCAACAGCGACATTGCCATTAAACTCGCTTTCAAAATCAGTCTTTGCCGTTTCCGTCCAAGTCTGATATTCGCGGGGAAAATTATCTTTAAACAGTTCGTTGCGTGCTTCAATACCTTTAATGACAGTTTTGCGGTTACTAAAGATACTGGCGACTTCCGCCCTCCTCTCCATCAACGCAGAAACACATAATCCTAAAACAAAAACAACGACCATTGAACCTCCGAACAACAGCCATCCTTGCCATGATTTTAATTTCTTTTCCATTGTATATCGGTTTTATTATTTTATTACGTAGTTATGCATATGCTTATTCCTTATTATTAACCATCTTCCGAAGCCATTCCGGTACGGGTGATTCGGGAAGAGGGACGATAGCTGCCGGAGTAGCGGACAGCGAATTCTTACCACCGTGAGGTACATCCCGATGACAGTCCCAGCAAGCCTTTCCTTCTCCCACCATAGACATCATATAATCTATCTTTCCTGTTTTTACAAACTCCGTATTCAGTTGCGTATGGCAACGGATACAGTTATTCATAATCACCTGCGAACTGGCCTCGTGGGCCTGTATCACCTGTGGCTCGCTTTTGGCGAGAAATGCAGCTACGTGCTTCATACCATCCATTCCTTTGAATGTCCATTTCTTTACAATGTTCTCGTGAGGAACATGGCAATCGTTACAGGTAGCATCCCGTGCATGTGAACTGTGAAACCATGTAGCATAATAAGGAGACATGATGTGACAATTCACACACGCTGCCGGATCATCGCCCAGATACGTATGTGCCCGAAGCATATACATAAATAAAGCTCCTCCGCCTACAATAATACCGCCAATGATAACGGCTACTATCCTTGATCTGTACGAAGGAAAAATTCGGTTTATAAATGGTAACTTCATCATAGTGAAAAAGTATTTTTCACAAAAGTAAAGCTTTGAAAACACAAAAGGTGTAATAACTATTACACCTTTTAAAGAAAATTATACGAACACTGATTAATAAGAGAAAAAAGATACTCCATCCCGCCCCCCGTTTTGCATGGCAGGCAGGCTCTTTCAGTTATTCATCGTGATGATGATCGTCCTCTTCGGCGGTAGTGCTCAGTACAATATTGCGCGCAATGTAGGTTTCGTTTCCTGCGGCATCCGTGCAATAAACCATCAGATGATAATCGCCCGGAGTAGCATTGGCCGGAATTATAATATCGTGATGATGGATGTGCGCCGTTTTCTTTCCGGAGATATCATAAGACCTGTTGAAACTGAAATCGACAGTGGCTTCGTCCGTAGCGGCAGCCCTGCTCTTTCCATGCGAATGGTGGTCGAAATTACTATGTATTTCAATCATATAAGACTTTAACATGACGTCGTCGGACAGATCCATTTCAAAATGTACTCCGTGCTCGTCGCCAATTTTCAGTTCTTGCCCTTCTTCCGGTTCGCTCAGTTCAATCACCGGTTTGGTGGTATCGCTATCCGAATCGTCACAAGAAATAAATGCAAATACAGACATCGCCAGAAGGCTAATTATCGGGAGGTAAAGTTTTGTTTTCATTACAGTAATTTTTTAAATGGGATTTTGATTAATAATTGGAAGTTTCGTCCCGGTTCCGGAATTTCTACTTTCCTGTAAAAACTAAGATGATTGTAATATCTGGTATTGAAGATATTACGGGCGGTCAGGGTGATTTCTATCTCGTTAGTCCTGCCAACCGGAATATTCAGCGAGCCACCCAAATGAAACAGGTTGACCCCCGGTGTACGGTCCTCATTACGGTCTACACGGTTCTGACGGGCAATCAGTTGCCACTCCGCATAAAGCATACAGTGTTTTCTTTGCCATGTCAACGTATTCCGCATACCGAACGGCGGAGAAAAACTTAACGGAATATGCTCGTCACAGTTGTAGGTGTAGACGTATTCTCCGGAGATACGGTAATTGAAATGACGCAGAAAGTTAATGTCTATCGTAGCTTCCGTTCCGGCAAACAGTGCTTCGGCTCCCGTGTAGCGGTAAATCTGTCCGGCATGCGGCAGAACCGACCATTCGCCCGTGGGACGCAGAAAGATGTAGTTACTGAACCAACTGACAAAAGGAGACACGGAAACGGAAAGTCCGTGATATCGCAGGTTGTAGGAAGCATCCATCTGCCATCCTTGCTCGGATTTCAGAGAAGCATCTCCCTGCTCGTGACGGAAAGTGCCGTGATGTACGCCGTTAGCAGCCAGTTCATTGGCTCCGGGGAGGCGGAAGCTACGTCCGATGTTCACTTTCACCATGTGCTGAACGGAGGGTGTCCATACCAGTCCCAAAGAAAAGGAATAGTCACCGAAATGCTTTCGGACGGCATGACTGTTCCATTTATAGGACTCTACTTGTTCATCATCATATCCTTGCCTCCGAAGGTAATCCGCCAGATAAACGTCCTCATGCGGAGAGATGCCAATATAACCATAATCATATCGCACGCCTCCACTGACAGAGAGAATGTTATTAGGCTTATACGTCGTAAGCCAAAGCAATCCGGTAGTAGAACGATGGTACTCCGGCAACAAGAATGAATAGCCGGAAATGTCGTTCTGCTGATGTTGCCCATCCCACCCTAACGTATGCTCCCATGAAGAAGAGCCAATAAAGCGGGCTTTTACCGAAGCACTGTATGTGTTCAGATCGAAAGCCAGTTCTTTGTCCGGGTCCTTCTCCGGCGCAGGCTGGAAGCCGTAATGAGTATGAAAAGCACTCCATTCCTCCCGATGGTTATTCTGAAATCCCAAATCACCGGACAGGATCAGTCTCTCCCAAGCATATTGCTGATGTGTGGTTACTTTCAGATGATTTACCTTGCTGTAAGGCAACTCGATATTCCGGCTGTCTCCGTCATCTTCTACGCGCGATGCGTCGGGGACACCGTGTGCGCCCGGAAAGAAGCCCGTCTTCTGATAGACATTACTGATGGAATAGTCTGCTTTATAGCCTTTTCGCTGATATTGGGTGAAAAGGCCGATATTGCGTTCCACTCCTGCCGTATTTTTCAGTTTACGCCCATAGACAGGCATTTTCTGAGTCAGGTAGACAATGGTATCCGTAGGGATGCGGTAATCACCGAAGTGCTGTTCGGAATAACGGATTTGCGCATACCAGGCATTCTTTTTAAGTCCCAGCATCAGCGAACCTGCCAGTGTTCCGTTGACGGATTTACCCAATAGGGTGACATCGCCGAAGAGCATATTCGCAGAAGGTATGGGAGGAGAGGCTATATCAATCACTCCACCCATGGCATCACTGCCGTAAAGCAGTGAGGAAGGACCTTTCAATACATTGACTGCCTCGATATTAAAGGCATCCAGTTCCAGTCCGTGGTCGGCTCCCCATTGCTGGCCTTCCTGTTTGATTCCGTTTTCCAGTACGGCTATCCGGTTGAATCCCATCCCCCGAATCATCGGTTTGGAGAAGCCGGAGCCTATATCCATAGCTTGTACTCCGGGAATGTTCTCCATTGCCTGCATGAAGTTTCCCGTAAAATGTTTGCGCAGAAAATCCTGTTCTATCACTTCAACCGTAAGTGCAGACTTCTTGGCTTGACGCTGTTGGTATGACTCGGTCACAACAACATCAGGTAAAAGCATACTCTTGATTGAATCGGACTTCTGTGCGTGGACGGATAAGGTTACAAACAACCCTATTACGCCCGAAATAATTCCGATACGCATCAATTACAATCTTTTATATAATGTGTAAAATGAATGTGAGGACAAGTTACAATGAACCTGTCTTCCTAGAAAATATGAATATGTAATTATGCGGCAGGAGGCGCGCGTAGGTGATGCGAATAAGTTCGTTTGCAGACAACCTTATCCTGATAAGTAATCGGCTCGTAAGGAACGAGCGTCAATATACAGTGAAATTCTACCGACTGAGGTTCTGTAAAGAGAGAAAGGGAGTATTTACATATCGCACAATCCTCGGCATGACTCCGGGAATGTTCGGCATGAGAGCATGACGTTTCATCTTCACTTCCATGATAGTGAAAGGTTTTCACTACAAAGAAGGGAATGAATGTCATGAATAACATCCATGCTATGTATGCTCTTATTTTTCTCTTGTGATACATTCTCCCCTATCGTTTAACAGAATAGTGAGGCAAAGATACTCGTATGAAACAGACGGCGCAAATTATCTGACTTAATATGTGTTATTAAAAGAATGGCAAATGCCAAATTTCGATAGCGAGGAACGACGGACGTTTGCCATTTAACTCTCAGGATATATCAACTTTCCCGAAAGCGTGGGGTTTGTTCTCTCAAACAGAGCACAGAGGGAAATTATGATTTCAAGATAAACAGAGTTTCGCATGTTAAATGGTTCAGAAAGAAAATGAACGAATTTAGAGAAGCTATCAGAATACCGAAGTCAAGGATGAACAGAGGTGTAAAACTATAGCTCAAAGAAAAAGCCGTAATTAATCTACCTATATTGATGGATTGTTTCTGCTTTTTGTAATTTTGCGAATGGACTGAGGAAACTTTATCCAAAGTAAATCAATAAACTTCACAACCCGCATTATGAAAAAGGAACAAACGACAGATAAAAACAGTTGGAATTTCCATTTGACAAGGTCAATTGCCGACCTATACGATGTCACTTTGGAAATTCATACAGAGTTTTGGCTCAGCACCCTCCAAATATGGTTTCGCGGCTATCAGACTCCCGAAGGGTATAAAGCAACAATCTGGGGCAAGAAGGTAGATTTGCATATCGCCATCGCCCCTTTGGGCACACCGAGCGAGACATTGCCTGTCATCAAAGAGAATACGACAAGAAGCAAGAATGCGCAACTCCCGTCAGAGCAGCAGATCTATGTCAACGAACTTCAAAAAAAAATAAAATCCCTCAAGAAACACCTGCCGCTCAAGGTGGACGAAGTGTTGGAGCAACGTTGTCTGGATGAGATGAACGCCGACAGAATCAAAACAATCATTCGAGAGTGCGACACGATATGGGGTGATAAAGGGTTGTCTGTCGAAGAAAAGATCAACAGGCTCGTTCCATATAAAATCGAAATATACAATCTTGTGAGTATGCTACAACTGCCAGACGAGTTGGTACGTGCCGACACGAACATCTCCATCCTGATGGCCACTATTCTATACTATGCGCAAAGTGTAGAAAAAAATGCGAGGAAATACAAAATAAGAATACCCAAGCTAGTACGTCAATTGGTGAAATTAGTCGATGGTATTATTACCCGCATGAATGAAACTCAGAACAAGCTAAACGGCGTTGAACGAGATATGACTAAGGAAGAATATAAAACCTATGACGCTTATCTGGATATAAAGATTGGAGCAAAGTCTGCCTTTTGCTCGTTTGAAAAACAATTGGAGTTATACGAGCAACTTTGGGAAATGCCCTCGCTTTCTACCGACACCAAAATAGAATGCTTGAATGAGGCTGTCAAACTCGTTAAGAAGCAATACGGTAAAAAAACGGAATCCCGCTGTCCGCACGCCCCCCTTGTCCGAAAACATCTGCGAGCCATTAGTGGCTATCTGAACGAATTGGAAAAAGAAGGTGAAGCAACTTGGCAATTACGTATGGCAGACGAATTGCTTCCAACAGCAAACGCATGGCGGGAGGACTGTGACTTTCCGGCACTATCCAAAGAGGGATTTGCCTCGCAAATCGAATTACAATCTGTTCATATAAAGACCAAAGAAAAGGAAGAAGGTTCTATCCATTACGAATTGGAACTCTTCTTCCAAGACACGGAAGATACGTTTGCCGGACATTTCCTATATGCCACCATCGAAGATGGCAAGGTGGAAGAAATCACATTGATGGGATAGACACAAGGCATCAGGGGCAATTACTGTCGGAAACATTTTCAATACGGCGAGGAGCTATTTGCTTGTTCGCCGTATTATTTGTTTCCTCCTGCAAGATTTTGTCCAAGGTCTTCAGTCCGTATTGAATGGCTTTTTGCGTCGCTCCTCTGATGGAAAGTTTCTTTGCCGATATATTGAGTATATAATGTTCTTTACCTTCCAATTCAAAATCTGTCCAAAGTTCGATAACCGAATTACCGCTTGCCCGCCTCCCTCCGATGATGGCGCTTTGCCCGAACCGTTCTCTCAATATCTCTTGCAACTTAAACAAGCAGGAATCCAGCTTGGGCAAATTAGTCTTCACTACGGTCTGCGGGGTGATGATGAAATTCTTTGCATCTCTCGCCTGCCCGTAAGAGTATGCCGCCACTAACAGCAGCAACAATACCATCTTGAATTTTCTGAAGATGAAACTCATAATCGCTTTTAGTTAAGATATTGCATCAAGGCATTGCATTGTTCCATGTTTTCTTGTAGCGTATCTGCCATTTGCGGCTTTTCGGGAAGTAACTCGCCGCATATCCGCTTGACATCGGATAGTTCCATCAATCCCGGGAATCTCTTTCGCATCAATTCTTTCTTGGAGGGATATTCGTCCGGAAGATTGACGTACAGCATTTGGTAGTAGCTAAGGGCTAATGCGATTTGCTGCATCTGCCTTGTCTCTCCTTCGGGGTATTGTTCCAGTTTGCCGATGGCTTCCGTAAACAAGGCTTGCTGCATTTCGATGACAGCCGGATAATCGCCCAACAATACAACCGTCTGCAACAGGTAAACACGGCAAGTGGCAAGTTCCTGTTCCGGCAACGGCAGTCCGCTCAGGCGTTCAAACCCCTCTTTGACCTCAAAGAGAGAGAGCAGGCATGACGGAGGCAATGTGCCCGGTTCCTGCGTCTTTAGCCATTGGTGGCAAGCGTAACCAACTACGCAACGTTGAAGCAAACGACTATTTTCATCTGCAATCAAGGAGGCATACCGGTCCGCTTCTTCAAAATTATGACGTTGAATATATTGATACATTACGTTTCTATGGAATGAATCAAGTTCGCCTTCTTGTATCCCTTCATCGTTTTTTCGTTCTTTTAACCATTTGCGATATGGCTGCTCCCAACCGACAAGGAAAGGCATTTCCTCTTCTTCATAATCGACATCCAGCTCATTGCCGTAAGATGCTGCCACTTCAAACGCTTCGGGAACATCCAGCAGCCGTAGCAACGCTTGGATTCTTTCCGGTTCGGGAGCATTAGCATCATCCCACCCCTCTATTGCGCAAAATAGCGGAAAGAACACATACCAATGTCCTAGCGTATCGGCTCCCCGTTTGTCACCTCCGGCAAGAGCCTTGGAAGCCAATGAAACAATCTGTTCAGCCAATTCCAAAGGATCGAGCAGACGGAGTTCCGCTTCGGGCGATGCCGGAATAACACTCATATCAAGGAGCTTTTTCCATAATACGCATCCTGCGGTGACACAGCATTTCCCGGAACGACGATCCACATAAATGCCACCACCTTTCAAGAAACCGCCCTCTGCGGCAAGCTCCATTGCCTCACTACGCTCCGGTTCGGGCAGTTGCTCTGGTGAGAGTAGGGAAAGATAACCGACCTTTTCCAATTCGTCGCGAACCCGCAAGACCGTGTACCCACAGTCTAATTGGTTCTGAAGATGATAAAGACTATGGCAAATACTTTGTGCCAAAGGCGGAACAGGCAAAGCAGTCGCTACGGTTATTACGGAATATTCCACCAAACTCTCTATTGCATGCATTGACATAACTACAATAATTTATTAAGGATTGTCTAATTCAATATGATTTTATATAATAATTCATGGCAATTCGAAAAGATACTGCTTGATTGCGCCTTGTTCTACCAGTGTTTTTACCAATACCAGGCTTTTCCGATAAACGGCATGAAACAAAAGACTGCAATTGTATTCGCTCTTATAAGACGGTTCCAGTATGTAGCCCGAACAAATCATAGACAAGGCTTTATCAATGTCGTTTTCATCTCGTACCAATCGAAAGAGTTCTTCCATTACTTTATTTTATCGTGAAGTGTAGTCCTTGAGGAATCTATACTTCCCAACACTTCCATCCTTTGTTTGCACAAATATATACCACATAAGTCCGTACATGATAGTTAGGGAATTTTCTTTTTGTATCTTCTCCGTATTTCTTGACCTGCACTATATGTTCCGCAAGCGGTTCAGTAAGTGTCAGCATTTTTTCAGCCTCTTTTGCACGATAATACTTAAACTCAACCACACGGTCGTCTGTGTAATAATCTGTACCGGGAATACCTGTCATTTCAAAATCCGAACGTCCTACCGAATTATTCTGCTCTATAGCAAATGTATAACAGCTGCTTAAGTAACGCGACACCAGTTCATAAAAAGAACAGCGAATAAAATTTTCATTCATCTTATCAAATACCTGTGCAGGGAATTGTCCCAAATATTGTTCAAAGTAGTTTTGTACTAGGGGTTCCAAACGGCGGTCGGCATCATAACGTTCATAAGTAGGCACATAGCGTTGTGCATTTCCTTCAATCCGGTTTAATTGGTTATAATAATCCATATAGACACTACGCATAGTCAGATTAGGTAGTACCATACGATAACTATTTTTCAACGTTGTCATTCCCAAATAGAACAAACTAATAGGATAAAATTCCTTATCAAAAAACTTCTTCTTATTGAACTTACTGGAAAGATCAGCTACATTATAAGACAATTCGTCATCAATAACCAATGCATCGAGCATTGCCTTCGCATTATCTAATGAAAGAGTAAGCCGACGAATCCAATTAATATCCGTTCGCAAATTTTCATCCACCAGTTCATCAGGAATACTACCCGCATTGGCTGCAAATTTCTTGAAAAAATAAGTAAGAATGGTAGCATTGAATAACCGGTCTCCATTAGGGCGGAAACGGTATCCGTCATAATTACTCACAATCAGTTGCCAAATTTCATTATAGCGGTCCTGTCCTGTAGAATACTTATCAAGCACGTAGCGCAAATAAACTTCTGTTTCTTCATACGTAAATCCGAGCATATTCATAAAACCCGGTTCCAAAGTAAGTATCTCTGCTATATTGTATCCGCTAGTCAAATCATCCATCGTAACAGGTAACACCCCCGTACAAAAACAAGTACGAATGCTGCCTTCACCGATACCAGCCTTTATTACTTTAAAGAAAGTACGCAAGAAACTATCATTGGTTGTCACTTCCTCATAAAGCGGGTCATTATATGCTGTAAGTAATTGGTTGGTAAAGTTATCGTATTCGTCAATCAATATATAAACTTTAGGAAAGCCATGGGAACGGGCATAATTGAGCACCTCTTCCAGCATTTTGGAAGCATCTCCACGAGTGGTAAACTGAAAATCACCGAATAAATCTCTGTTATGTTCGACCATAAGATCTACCGGACCGCAGTTTAAATCATTGAAGTTCTGCGCCAATCCCTCTATACTATTCGCCATCACCATTTTTGAAAAATCATAGCGAATAATCATATATTGATTATGTTCTTTCGTTGGATGACTACCAATCCAAGTACCTCCAAACAGTTCTTCAAACCGATGTGCTTTGGTACGATCATAATAGCAAGCTAAAGTAGAAACCAACAAACTCTTGCCAAAACGGCGGGGACGAAAAAACACAGGAGCCTTATATTCCTCTAATTTCGAAATATAGTCTGTCTTATCCACATAATAGAACCCACGTTCACGCATTTCTATGAAATCAGCTACTGCATAAGGTATTGTTATTTTTGCCATAATCTCACTATTTTATCTATATACACACAAAGATACAAAATTGTTAGCAAAAAGAAAGATGGTTTTCTGTTATAATATCATTCTTCCTGTTTCCACACATAAAAGACAGTTCTTCCTGCTCCCCTCTTGCGAAGAGTTCCCTCCTTGATGAAAGCATTCAAATCATCAATTGCTTTCAATCGGGGGAGTCCGGTCAGTCTGCTATATTCTATACGCGTGATTCCTCCGTTCTTCTTCAGAAATTCCCGCAACATTTGGAGACGGTCTTCAATGGATATTTTAGTATCGTGAGTTTTTACTTTGGAGTTCTCAACTCGTTCAAGTTCTATCTCCCGCTTTATTTTCTTTTTAAATTCTTTGGAAGTACGTAAATGAACATTGTCAAAACGGATAGACTCGGCACGAATTTCTTTCTTAGTCATCACTTTATGGGTACACTTCAACGAAATGCTGAAATGTCCAAGTTCGCCCAGTTCCACGATGTATCCATCCGCCAAGGCTTCGGCCAGTTCATCAACTACAGCGCCAAGTACTCCTTCAATTATATTGTGCGGGAAAGGTTGGTGACGGGATACGCGTTCTATAAAATCTTTTTTCGAATAAGTTCCACTCGGAACGATGCGGGCATGAAGGGGTTGTTTCTCTCCTGTATTCTGAACATCTGGCGTTTCGTATAAATCATAATATGTACTCATTACTAGCTTTGTTTTATCAGTTTATATATTTATTGCTTGCTTTCCTAATATTTGGCCCTGTATATACTATTCTTTAATGCTTAGCCTGCATATAATTATTCGTCTGACTATAGTTCTCTTTTCGTCTGACTATAGTTAGACGAAAGAGCAACTACAGTCAGACGCAAGTATCACTATAGTCAGACGAATAGTCTATCGCATACAAAGGTACAGTTTTATGTAATGCGAACTTTAATTCTTAGCAAGAAAAAGATAACCCATACTAAGAACTTAATCTCCCAACAGCAACTTACTAATGGAGCATTCCTACCAGTTTGCGTAGTCAATACCTTTGTACACATTTTCGCCTTATCCATATTACTCAATGGCAAAACGCGCCGTCATCTCATACCGCAATTTAATAACGCGATATTGCTCAGTGGCAGCTGTCCCCATACTGACATTACTCTGTGCCTGATAAAGAGAATAAGGACTTACATAGCTCGAAGCCGGTTCGACAATACGAATGACCTCACCCAGTTTTTGTCCCATAGCTTCCACAAGATAAGATGCCTTTTCACGTGCTGCTTTCAATGCTTCTATCTTACCTTGTTTCCGATAGTTCGGCAAATCCTTGTGCTTCAGCTCCCCGATACGCATGGACTCGATACCTTTCGTATCAATCTTCTTAATAACGGCATTTATCTTTTCGAAGTCAGTAAACCGGATGTCCAGTTGCTTACCTATCAGAAATTCTTTTCCTTTCTGACGCCAATAGTCTCCGATTTCCTGTACACGAATAGCCTCATCCGAAATTCCTGCTCTACTTAGCACCCGACGCAAATCTTTTTCAATCCATTCCAACGGAACTTTCGTTTTATAATCTTCCGGCTTGGACTTCGGCACAAATTCCTCTTTCCAATATTCCTTTATTTGAATCAAAAGATGAATCTCATCCGGAACAACTTCTATTTCAGAAGAACCGGTTACCTCAATATATCTTCCCTCACTCTCCTGAGCATCGGCAACGACACTCCATACACATAAAACAATAGCTAATAAGAACAATTTTCTCATATCTCTGAATTTATAATAGTACTTAGTTTCTGAATTCCCTGTTCCATATCAGACAAATGTAGTAATAAAAAATCAATCAATGCCTGTTTTTACCATAAAGCTATCCACAAAGTCCATCATAACAAGCAAATGTTCTTTATCTATCAACAGGATATCTCCGTCCTTTACTTTGTATTTCTGCGGCTCTTTACCGGAAAGAAGCGAAATCACTCCCTGTTCAAACAGACGCCTTAACTGAGTGCTGGAAAGAAGAAAATTCCTTCTTAATAAAGACGACAATTTCAAATTAAATTCAAACTCGCATTTGATTTGAATCTTTATGATTGCATCGGACATACGGATTATATCTTCTTTCGAGAAGTTATCCATAACCTCATATTCTACACTATCATAATCCGTTTTCAAATGATTCCTGCCGGCAAGTTCGGCAGAAAAAGCATATTTCCAGGCTGCTTTCCGATCGTTCATGGAAAAGCTATGAAACAGGACTTTATCTATCAAATCCGGTTTGGTACGTGACAGCAAAGTAATGTTGCAAGTATTATCGCATTTCACACACCGATATATCAGCCAGACATCGATGTTCTTTTTCTGCGCATTCATTCTAAACTTATCACTACAGTAAAACCGGTCACTATCGCAATGACTGCATTTCTTAATTAATAAAGGAGAATTCTTTGCTTTTATCTCCCATGTAAATGTTGTATCCATAAAGCAAAGTTGGATATAAGCCATTTATAAAATTCACAAGATGTCACAAGATGGCGTGAAATTTATCTGTCGAGTTCATCCATCATCTTCTGTATTTTATCCTTCAACTTATCAAGAAATTGTGTCCTGTTCTTCTTCCGATTCCTGATTTCCAAGAAGATACGATAAAAGTCTCCAATCTCGATATTGAAAAGTACCTCGCAACAAAAAGCGATGTCTTTCAGACTGGTATTTCCATTATTAAAGCATTTGCCCGCATAGATCGCATAGATGAATTCAACCAAGGCAACTTTACTATCTGTCCATTGCAGCAATTTACTGTCTACTATGGAGGTGAATTTAAGATGCAGTTTGTCTGACAGCGAATCGATCTCGTCTGATACATATTCTATCAAATGACTATTCGCCAGAATCATTGCAACGCTTGAATCGTGTAAGGTGGTAAAAGAAGGATCCCTGTCCAGCAAATGACAATGAACATCGGAAAGAATATCATAATTCTCACGGATAAAATAGTGGTTATCAAGTTCGGTCTGACCGGCACGATAATAATCATAGAAGCTATTATTCAAAAATGACTTCTGTATATTCTCCAGTTCCATCTTTAAATATTTGCATTGAGCCGACAGGGATTTGCCGACACGGTTCTTTTCAATCTGATATAAACGGATATAAAACATCAGCAAGCCGGAAATCTGCGGTTTCCAGACTTTAAAGAACTGAATTTCTTCTTCAGGGTTCTGAAATTGATATTCGGCAACTGCCCTTTTCAGCAAAGTAAGTGATGTCTGTATGACATCTATTATCTGCTTTATCCGCTCGAGAGGGGCAATCGGCTGTTGCTCAATCCTTTTAATTTCTTTTTCTATGTTCAGCTTACTATTTCTTACGAAATTTTCCATTCATTCTCAATGTACCCGCAGCTTTCGAATCATCATAAGGAGTCTGACTAAAAGCCTGAATACCAAATTGCACTCGTCTTTAAAAAACGATGCAGTGAATAATAAAATTGATAAAATGAAAAACCGGTTCAAGTAGAAGTACTCAAACGAAAGAAATTAGCCTGTGGTTTATGAGGCTAATATTAAGCTATAACAAATTTAAGAATGGTGCCCAAAATAGTTGCTTTTAGAATTCAGATGCAAATATAACCGATTTTTTATGATTATATGAAGTTTATATGAAAATTTGAAAACAGCCTGCGGGAAGCTACAGAAAAATACTATCTTTGCCTTCGGTTCTTCACAAACACAGTGATGAAACCATTCTTTTTAATCACATAAATAATAAAAGAACTATGATCAGATTAAATGTTTTTGTTCGTGTAAACGAAACAAACCGCGAAAAAGCGATTAAGGCAGCAAAAGAACTGACTGCCTGCTCTTTGAAAGAAGAAGGATGCATTGCTTATGATACTTTTGAAAGCAGTACCCGCCGTGATGTTTTCATGATTTGCGAAACATGGCAGAATGCTGAAGTATTGGCAGCACACGAGAAAACCGCTCATTTTGCACAATACGTAGGTATCATTCAGGAATTAGCTGAAATGAAACTGGAAAAGTTTGAATTCTAAATGAATGTCAGATAGACGAAAACCACGTCTTCCAGCCTAAACATAAAAGAGAAAAACAGTCCTTACTTTGGGAATGTCTTTCTCTTTTTTCGTACACAAATGTACCGTTACCTGTCAATTTTATAATCGCTCCAGATCAAGATTAGTCAAGCTTTTTATGAATAAAGGTACCTTCAATCCAGTAGGTTGCGTGATTGGCGGTGAACTTTAGCAATACATAGCCCGGATCTGTAGGACCACCGGGAAAGTGTTCGATAAACCAGTCCTGCCAAAGTTCCTGCTTCAGTTTCTCGTCTGTCACGACTTCCACTTCTCCCATCAATGCCACACTGTCCCCCTTCTCCTGAAAACATAATCCTGCTTTCGGATTCGATAAAAAATCAATAGTCTTTAATGAATCCGCTCCGGTGGACATCCAGATAGTGGAAATTTCTTCTGCTGCAATTTTACTCATTGGCACAGGACGGGGATAGCCTTCCTTGTTCACAGAAGCAAGGGTGACAACTTCGCATTTCTGCAATAACTCCGCCGCTTTCTCTTTCATAGTTTTTGTTGACATAATCTTATTGTATTTATTTTATTTCGCCACAAAGATAACGGCACAGATGTCCGTTCTATTGTAAAAAATCGACTTTTACTAATCCGGTTCTAAGGTTCGATATAAGTCAGCGTTATATCCTCCGGAACTGTGAGCGAAAGAAATGATGTAGGAGTATTGCCCGACAATGTTTTGATTTCTTTTGAGAAATGTGCCAGGTCATAATATCCTGCGTCGATGGCGGTAGTCAGCAGGTTGACAGAGGCCGTGTTTCTCAGTAATTCTACTGCATTCTTGAATTTAACAATGCGGCTATATTCTTTAGGAGTGAATCCGGTGTTATGTTTAAACTTCCGTTCAAAATGACGCTGGCACAGGCATACCTCATCCATCAGACTACGAACAGAACGCTTCCCACCGGACTGATTGATTATATTCACCGCTGCGGCAACTTGGGAATCAACAGGCTGATAGTTATGTGCAAGATACGCCAGGAGATATTCTTCAACGACCTGAATCCGTCCCCGGACATCATTCTGCTCACATACCCTCTCGATAAAGGTACTGTCAAAAACCGCCTGCATTTCATTCGTACTGATTCTGTAATTCGCAAACTCATGCAAAGGCAGCTTTGTAAATCCGGATAACCCACAAGGCAGAAAACGAACGCCGAACTGATGAACGAATTCGGCATAAGTGACAAGCTCCGAATATTTCGTCATCGGACCCACAAAGTAAGAACGATAAGGCTGCATGACCAGCGTTTCTTCTTTTACCTTACTCACTGCTTCTCCCAACGTAAAAATGAAATCGGTACAACCATCCGGCAAAATATGGATACGCATACCATATTCCGGAGTTCCCTTAAATTCCCAATAATTATCAATATAGGGAGCGAGTAGACGAGAGGGCTGATATTCTGTGTACATCGGTCTATTTTATACGCAAATATAAAGAGAATAAATGCCAATTCATGTATTTTGCAAAAAATATCATGTACATTTGTGTTTCAAAAAACAGCAAAACGCATGAAGGACTTTGCAGCTATCGACTTTGAAACAGCCAACGGAAAGCGCACCAGCGTATGCAGCGTAGGGGTTGTCATCGTGAGGAACGGAAAAATCGTTAAGAAAATCTATCGTCTGATCCGTCCTTGCCCCAACTATTATACGCAATGGACAACAGCAGTTCACGGACTGACTTACGCGGATACGGAAGAAGCGGAAGATTTTCCTGATGTATGGGCAGAAATAAAACCGCTTATAGACGGTCTTCCGCTTGTTGCTCACAACAGTCCTTTTGATGAGGGCTGTCTGAAAGCTGTTCACGAGCTATACGAAATGACTTATCCCAATTATAAGTTTTATTGTACTTGCCGCACTTCACGGAAAGTGTTTGGAAAAGAGTTGCCCAATCATCAGCTACATACGGTGGCAGCCCGATGCGGATATGATTTAACCAATCATCACCATGCTCTCGCCGATGCTGAGGCTTGTGCACAAATAGCCTTGCTCATCATCCCCGAGCCTAAAAAGCCAAAAGTTGATTTGCACACCGGAAGCTTATTTTAATACGAAAGCTCCGTAAATGAGCAATATAAAAGACACTACCACTATTATTACTGTCAATAATAGCCGTAGTGTCTTTAAAATAGATTGCTAATTATGAATTCTGCTTATAGAATAGACTTTGCAATACCCATTTCCAAACCGCGAAGTTCTGCCAATCCACGAAGACGGCCTAAGCAGGAATATCCTGGATTTGTTTTCTTCTTCAGATCATCAATCATCTGATGACCATGGTCCGGACGCATAGCGATAGAACATTTACGACGTTGTTGCAGAAGAATCAGGCTCTTCATTACGTTGTACATATCTACATTTCCCTCCAGGTGGTTAGCTTCATAGAAGTTTCCTTCTTCGTCACGCTGTGTACTACGCAAGTGTACAAAGTTGACACGATCGCCAAAACGCTCCATCATACCTGCAAGGTCATTGTCAGCACGTACACCGAAAGAACCTGTACACAAGCAAAGACCGTTTGATTCGTTAGGAACGGCTTCAATCAGTTTTTTAAAGTCTTCTTCCGTACTTAGAATACGCGGTAAACCTAAAATTGTATAAGGAGGGTCGTCCGGATGAATCACCAGCTTCACTCCCACCTCATCAGCCACAGGCGCAATTTCTTTCAGGAAGAAGATCAAGTTAGAACGAAGTTTCTCAGCATCGATATCATTATAACGATCCAATGCTTCCTGAAACTGTTCTACGGTGAAACTTTCTTCCGATCCCGGAAGTCCGGCAATCATATTACGAACCAACAATTTCTTATCGTCTTCACTCATTTGTTCGAAACGGGCTTTTGCTTTGGCTATTTCTTCCGGAGTATAGTCTTTCTCCGCATTCGGACGTTTCAGAATAAAGAGGTCGAAAGCAAGGAAGGCCGCCCTCTCAAAGCGAAGAGCTTTAGAGCCGTCAGGCATTGTATAAGCAAGGTCCGTACGTGTCCAGTCCAATACAGGCATGAAGTTATAGGTAACTACCATTACACCACATTTGGCCAGATTACGGATGCTTTCCTTATAGTTTTCAATATATTTCAAGAAATCACCGGTCTGCGTTTTGATATGTTCGTGCACAGGTACACTTTCCACAACAGACCAAGTCAGGCCCACTTCTTCAATCATTTGCTTACGCTTCATGATTTCTTCTACTGTCCACACTTCGCCGTTCGGAATGTGATGAAGTGCGTTTACTATACCGGTAGCGCCTGCCTGTTTAATATCCCACAAGCTTACTGGGTCATTCGGACCATACCAGCGCCAAGTTTGTTCACATAGATACATAATATGATAAGTATTAAGTAATAAGTAATAGGTATTAAATGGAGAATGCGTCAAAACCTCCGTCGATAACAGCTACTGTACCTGTTACGAAGTTAGAAGCATCACTGATCAGATAATGAATAGTTCCGTAAAGATCTTCCGGTTCACCGAAACGATTGAACGGAGTATGAGCAAGAATTGTCTTGGAACGGTCAGTCAGAGAACCATCAGGATTTGTCAACAGCGCACGGTTCTGGTCAGTCAGGAAGAATCCCGGAGCGATAGCATTGACACGCAGACCGTTACCGAATTTCAAAGCCAGTTCGCCAGCCATATATTTAGTGAAGTTAGCAATAGCAGCTTTTGCAGCTCCGTAACCAACCACACGTGTCAACGGACGAAGAGCCGATTCGGAACAGAAGTTTACGATAGAACCTTTCTTCTGTTCTACCATGATTTCAGCAAATACCATTGTAGGCAATACCGTACCAAACAGATTCAAATCCACCACTTTCTTAAAGGCGTCAATCTGCAAGTCAAAGAAAGTTTTGTCCGGAGCAATTGTTGCGCCCGCCATGTTACCTCCAGCAGCGTTCAGCAATACGTCAATACGGCCATAGGCTTTCATGATCTCCACTTTGTTACCTTCCAGCACTTCTTTGTCCATTACGTCCGTATACAGGAACATAGCTTCATTTCCTTCAGCTTTGATACTTTCTACCAATGCCTTACCTGCTTCTTCGCTTCTATCGAGTACAACAACTTTAGCTCCTTCTTTAGCTAAGTATGCAGCGATACCCTTACCTAAGATTCCGGCTCCACCGGTGATAACAACAACTTTGTCCTTTACGTTAAATAATTCATTCATGGTTCTTTTATTTATATGGTTTATAACTTATTGTTCAGATAATATTTCAGATTTTCTTTTAGAAGAATATCAATCGGCATCAGGTTCACCTTTTCGGGGTTCTGCTTGAACAGCAAATGATTGCACAATGATTTGATACCATCATATCCTTGTCGTTCGGGACGCTGTGCTACTAATGCAGTGATAACGCCATCGGAGAGCAGTTGAGTATTCCTTTCAATAAGATCGTAGCCAACCAATTTTACTTTTTGCATTCCTCTTGCTTTCAGGTAGTTTCCTAAGATGTAGCAAGTTGAATTAAAGATGATGCCTCCTTCTATAGTTGCATTCGCTTCAAAGATTTCGTCCAGCTTGATAAAATTGTAAACCGAATCATTGATTTTCAATTCTACTTCATGCAAATTTCCGGTAAATCCTGTTTCTTTCAGATAATGACAAAAGCCTTCTCTCCGGTTCTTTCCTTGATTTGAGTCGTTTTTTCCACTATGAATAATTCGTGCCATCAGAATATCCGAAGTCGAAGAAATCTTGTCTGTCAATAATCGCGCAGCAATCACTCCGGCATCATAAGACTCCGTTCCGAAATATGCCAACTGATGTTGCCCTTCAATATTGGAGTCAACATAAACATAGGGAATTTCATTCCTGTCAAGCTCTTGCGAAAGCCGTATAACAGAGTCGGTAAACAGTGTTGCAATCAATACCCCATCTACTTTTTCATCCAACAGGTTGCGGACAATATCATCAAATGTCTTGTTATTGTATTGATCGAAAAAGAGTTTAGTGATCGTTATATTATAAGATTCCATCTCTGAAGCCGCCTTATCGATACCCTCAGAAATAGCTTCCCAATATTCTCCGTGCGTAAAAGAAGGAGTAATTGCCACAAAATGATATTGTTTTTTAGATGCCAACGAACGAGCCATCAGATTCGGCTGATAATGAACCATCTCCAGAATAGTCTGGACTTTCTTCCTGTTCTCTTCAGATACCCGTCCACGATTATGAATCACCCGGTCTACCGTACCGACAGAGACTCCCGCCATCTTGGCGATGTCTACAATACGAATATTTGAGAATTCTTTGTCCATATACTGATAAGTATCTTGTTTTTCGACGACAAATGTAAAATGAATTATTGAATTAAGCAAAAGTGTGTGCGCACACACATTCTATTATAGAAATGCTATAAATATGATATTCAGATATTTAACAAAGAAAGACAAGTAATACGTATGTTGTTAAACATAAGAAAAAGAGTGGAAAAAGCCATCAAATATTCGTTTGGGAGGTAATAAACACCATGACAGAAAAGCTTTTTATCTGTGAAAAGAACAAAAAAAAGGGATGTAAAAGGTAAAATGTGTACGGACACACACTGATTATTCTATGCAAAAGCAGATATGAAGGATAGTGACAGTATCCGGTTAAGGTAGATTTTCAAGAAGGAAGCTATAAGTACAAAAGAAAAGTGATAACCAGTTATTTTAAACCTGATTACCACTTTCAAGGATGATTATTTCTCCCATTTTTCTTTTGCTTTTCCAACTGCTTTATCAGCCTCTTCAGCTACTTTATCTGCGACCTTAGCTCCTGTTTCAACAGCTTTTAAGCCAAGATTCATTGCTTTTCTTTCAGCTTCGGCTGCTGCTATTTCAGCATCACGACCGATACGGTGAATAGCGTTATAAATATCACTCTCCAACTGTCTGGCTTTTGCTGTACGTGAAAGACGATAAGCTACTGCACCAAGGATTGAACCAATTCCAAGTCCAATCCAGAAATTTCCATGTCTACATTCCATAATTAAGTTCTGTTTTTAGATTAAAAATAAATTATATAAAATCTTTATTTAGATTTCGAGAATAAAGAAGCAATCCATAATACCAGAATAGCTCCTACGGTAGAAGTTATCAAACTTCCAATCAATCCCGAAGCCGCAAGTCCGAAAAGGGCAAATACCCAACCGCCCAGCACTCCTCCGAGAATACCAAGTAACAAATTTATAATAAGGCCAAAACCTCCGCCACGCATTATCTTACCTGCAAGAAAGCCGGCTATAATACCAATAATAATATACCAAATAAAGCCCATTTTATCCTCCTTTTTTATTTAACAACATCAGGTACCACGAATAGTTCAGTAAGTCAAAAATGAATTAACGACAATTTACACTACAAACGCCATTATAAATTCACTAAAGAGATAATTTGGGCAACAGTCCGGCAAATGTTTTTCTTAGCAACTTCCGGCTTCATGGCTGTTTCCAAAGACATGGGCGAAGGAATGATAGAAAAGACACCTTGAAAACCTGCCTGATTCAGAATTTCCGTATCCTCTATACTGCCTGCCACAACAATGACCGGTATCCCTTGTCGTTTCGCCTCTTCTAATATTCCGGAGGGTACTTTTCCCATTAAAGATTGACGGTCTGTTCTCCCCTCACCGGTTATGATCAGATCAGCACCTTTTATTTTCTCACTAAATTTCAATGTTTGGAGCAGTAAATCAATGCCGGGCTTTAGTTCAGCATTCAGAAAAGCAAGAAAGGCACCTCCCAAGCCTCCGGCAGCTCCTGCTCCGGGAACGTGAGTAATTTCTCTTCCGGTAGTTGAATGGATCAACCGGGAAAAAGACTGCATACCCACATCTAATTTCTCTATCATTGTATCATCCGCCCCCTTCTGTCGGGCAAAAACATGCGCAGCACCTTCCGGGCCACAAAAGGGATTGCGCACATCACAGGCTATCGTGAAACGAGTATCTTTAAGTGCAGGATGAACGGAAGAAAAATCAATAGCGGCAATTCGATGCAGAATTTCGCCTCCTTTTCCCAAGACTGCTCCATCCTTATCGAGAAATCGGGCTCCTAATGCTTGTAACAGACCTACTCCGGCATCATTCGTAGCACTTCCTCCGATACCTATGACAAATTCCCGATATCCCTGTTCAATAGCGTGCAATATCAATTCACCGGTTCCATAAGTAGTGGTCAGCATCGGATTTCGTTCCGTTTCTGATAATAGCGGCAGACCATTCACGGTGGCCATCTCAATAAAAGCAATGCATTTGTCGCCCGAAACTCCATAAGTGGTTTCTATCGGACGCATCAAAGGATCATTCGCTATGATCTTCTGATAAGTGCCTCGTGTTGCTTCTACCAAGACAGTCAATATTCCCTCACCTCCGTCGGCTATCGGAAAACGAATGACTTCACAATCCGGACAAACCAGCTTTATGCCTTCTTCCGCCGCCTTTTCCGCCTCTGATGAGGAAAGACACCCTTTGAAAGAATCCATCGCTAATACTACTTTCTTCATTACTTATAGATTTAATTGTGACAAATATATTGAGAAACGGGAAGTTTACGTACCTTTGCAGTCATTTTTTCAGGAACATTTCAAAAGAATAGGTATTATGGTACAGAATCAGGAACAACCCGTAGGAAGAATTACATTTTCTATCCTCATCGCACTAAGCCTTTCGCATTGTCTCAATGATCTTTTGCAGTCCGTTATATCGGCAGCCTATCCATTATTCAAAGACGATTTGGGACTCAACTTTGCACAGATCGGCCTTATCACACTGGTTTATCAACTCTCGGCTTCGGTATTCCAGCCAATCACCGGAATCATCTTCGATAAACATCCCGTTGCCTGGTCACTACCTATCGGAATGAGCTTTACAATGATAGGAATGATCAATCTGGCATTCTCCAACAATCTTTACTGGATGCTGGTCTCTGTTTTTCTGATCGGAATCGGTTCTTCCGTCTTGCATCCGGAGGCATCACGTATCACTTTTCTTGCCTCGGGTGGAAAACGGGGACTGGCACAATCGTTATTTCAGGTAGGAGGCAATTTAGGAGGTTCACTAGGTCCTTTATTGGTGGCTTTGCTGGTGGCTCCTTATGGCAGAGAGCATCTAGCCGTTTTTACACTTTTTGCTTTGGCTGCTATCGGAGTCATGTCTCCGATCTGCAAATGGTACAAATCTTATCTCAACCGAATGAAAGAGCAAAAGGCTACAGTGAAAAAGGCTGTACATTTGCCTTTACCGATGGATAAGACTGCTTTATCTATCGGAATCCTACTGATATTAATCTTCTCAAAGTATATCTATATGGCAAGCCTTACCAGTTATTATACATTCTATTTGATTCATAAATTCAATGTAACTGTACAGGAATCTCAATTATACTTATTTATTTTTCTGGTAGCTACTGCTATCGGAACATTACTCGGTGGTCCTATCGGTGACCGTGTAGGACGTAAATATGTGATTTGGGCTTCTATTTTAGGGGCTGCACCTTTTAGTTTACTGATGCCGCATGCCACTTTAGCATGGACCATCATCTTAAGTTTTTGTGTAGGACTAATGCTTTCGTCTGCTTTTCCGGCTATCCTGCTTTATGCGCAAGAGCTACTCCCTACCAAGCTAGGATTGATTTCCGGTCTTTTCTTTGGTTTTGCCTTCGGAGTAGCAGGTATCGCTTCGGCTGTACTTGGCAATATGGCTGATAAATTTGGAATTGAGTCGGTTTATAACGTTTGCGCTTATATGCCGTTATTGGGATTAGTCACGTTCTTTTTACCCAATTTAAAGAAACAGAAGATACAGGTATAAAAAAACGACCGGTATGCATCGTCACGACGTATACCGGTCTACAAGTTAAGGTCAAAGTCAAAAAATTAAGAGAGCTATTTATTTATAAGTTAGGGTTTGCATTAATCTCTTTTTCAGGGATAGCATACAGATAATAAGAACTGTTTGCTGAGAACGCTTTACCATCCGGGAAATTAAGGAACCAATGTCCTAACGGATTTCTTTTCGCAAAACTGCCGCCTTCCTGCCAGCAATCCACTTCCGTTTTCTGCATATCCTCAGATAGAGCCATACGTTCTACCGCCTTCTGATTACGGAGTATATCCGTTATACCGAATCCTTCTCCCCACAGCTCGCGCCGGCGTTCCATCAGAATTTCGTCGATCACTTGCTCTTTCGTTTTCCCTGTCACATCGTAATTACCTGCGCCACGGGCAGTACGTAATGTATTCAATGGGGCAACAGCCTGATCCAGTGCTACTCCATCCCTGGCCTTAGCTTCCGCTTCTATCAGATACATTTCTGCCGAACGCATCAGTACCAGATCTGCAGTATCATCCGAACGCATATGGAATTTCTTATAACCCAGATATCCTTCACGCATCCATTGGAAAAGAGGCAGACGGATGTCATCTTTAGCAAAAGTATCCATCAAGTGCGGATCGACCATAAAGCTACTGTAAGCTCCGACATATGTTGCATCCAGATAGTAGAAATTATAACTTGCATCCGATTGCGAGAGTGTTTGAGGAGATCCCCAAATCCATTCTTTATTGGAAATATTATTAAAACCTTCGTATTCGGCAGTGGTAGTCATTAATGAATATCCTTTGCGTGCAGCTTCGGCAGCTTTGGCGGCTTCTCCCCATTGTCCTGTCAATAAGTAAGCACGTGCCAGAAGACCGTTGACAACATCCGTATTCGGTTTGAATTTCTGCCCGTCTCCCTTGCGGACGTAATTTATCAGATAATCCTGTGCAAGATTCAAATCATCAAAGATCTGCTGATAAACTTGCGCCACTGTCGATTTGCCTTTCGGCTCGGTACTGCTTGTAGTCGGTTCCGTATATATAGGCACACAAGGAGCATCTTTATCTTTCAAATATGTAAACTGATAATGCTGTACCAAATGTAGATAGCAAAAGGCACGCAAAGCCAATGCCTGTCCCTGTGCCTGCCGAAGTTCCTCGGAGTCACCTTTAATCGAAATGGCAGTGTTGCAGTTATCAATTGTCTTATAGATCAGATACCAGGCAAACGAAGTTCTTCCATCGGAAGGAATCGCCACGTCATTGAACTGATAGGAAGAATTGAACCCATATTTCGGACGGGAAACAACATCGCTCGCCATCATATCATCCTGACATTGAAGTGCCCGATAACCAATATTGGCATACGTCGTTCCGTATTCAAACAGGTTATACCAAGCTCCGTTGAAGAGACGTTCTGCATTTCCGGCTACTGCTACCTGATCGGAGCTTACCGCATCCGTCGGTTCCGTATCCAGAAAGCTACTGCTACAACTCGTTGCCAGAAACAGTCCGGCAACAGCAGTAAGTATAGATTGAATTTTTATCTTTTTCATATATCGTGTAATTTTAGAAAGATAGATTGATACCTCCGGAAATAGTTCGCATAGCCGGATAACGGTAATAAGTGATACCCGTGATTCCCTGTTCAGGGTCAAGTCCCTGATTCCGGTGAATAGTAAACAGGTTATCTCCCTGCACAAACACCTGGACACTGCTCAATGCCAGTTTGCTGATCCACTGTTTCGGCAGATCGTAAGATAGCGTCAGGTTTTTCAGTCTCATATATGAATTGTTCTGCAAGAAACGGGTGGAAGCTGAGTTCCAGTTATTGGAAGTAGTGCTCAAAGCCGGCACGTCTGTATAACGGTTTTCCGGTGTCCATCTCTTCAATATTTCCGTAGACCAGTCACGGCCTTCCAAACTTCCGTTGTGCAAAATCATGGTAATATCACGATTGTAGATATATCCTCCGATACTATAAGCAAAGATGGCGGACAGATCGAACCCTTTCCATGAAAGCGATGTATTAAAACCGCCATAAACTTTCGGGAGGGAAGATTTATTGACGTAATAATAACTTGCCGAAGCATAATCGCTTGTTGTGACACGTTTTCCGGTCAAATTATCATTGGCATCTTTCTCATCCATATACCACAGTGGATTACCGTTGTCAGGGTCTACTCCCGCCCATTCTTTCATATAGAAGTCATAGACTGACCGCCCTACCTGCAATTTATTCACGCCACTTTGCGGCATATCCTTCAGCGGAAGTTCCGTTACCTTATTCTTATAATGTGTCAGGTTCATTCCGAGTTTCCATACCCATCCATTCTGATTGATAATGGTTCCGTTCAGCACCATCTCAATACCTGTATTCTTCAGTGCACCTACATTCTCATCAATAGACCCATATCCTAAGGAAGGAGCGATCGGACGGGAATAAAGTAAGTCTTTGGAACGACGCGTAAAGAAGTCGAACGAACCGGAAAAACGGTTGTTAAACAGTGAGAAATCAACGCCGACGTTAAAGTTTAGGTTCGTCTCCCATTTCAGGTTCGGAGTAGCCATACGGTCGGAAACCAAGGCATTCTCTCCGAGATTGGAAACAATGGCATAAAGTCCCTTGCTTGCATAATAAGTACCCAGATTATCATTTCCCTGTGCACCGTAGCTCATCTTTAATGTCAGAGCAGAAAGCCAGTTGGCAGTGGAAGCCATAAAACTTTCACGGTCGATACGCCATGAAGTTCCCAAAGACCAGAAGTTACCCCAGCGAGTCTCCGGTGCAAAACGGGAAGAACCGTCACGACGAAAGGAAGCGGAGAAAAAGTATTTATTCTGATAGTCATAAAGCGCCTGGGTTAGATATCCCACCAAAGCATAATCGATACGATAACCGGAACCGCCTGTCAACTGTGAGCCGACTACCAGTTCGGGCATATCAGGCTGTGCCATCTTCGTACGTGAAGCAGTCAGTTCATCATAGCGGTACGAATAGGCTTCCATTCCGGCAAGCACATTAAAGTGATGATCACCGATGGTTTTATCATACGACGCGATATTGTTCCATGTCCATGAAAAAGTACGTGAGTTCAAGCGGCTGGAACCACCTCCGTTTTCCAGAGCCGGACCGATTTTCGGGTTCGTATAATCCAGCGTATTATAGTTGATCAGGTCGAAGTTGAAACTTGTCTTGAATTTCAGCCCTTCGATGATCGTAGCTTCGAGATAAGTACGACCGGAAAATTCATCTTTCATCCGTTCCGATTTATCCAAAGGCAAGGTAGCCGGCAAGTTCCAGTTAGCCATAGAACCGGAAGGACGGTATGAACCGAAATCGTAGATACGATCCCCATTGTCATCCAGCTTGTAGCTGCCGTCCGTATTCATTTCATAAATAGGATAAAATCCGGGCATAGTACGTCCTGCCGTAATCACGTTGCTTGTTTTGGAATCCGAAGAAACCGGATAATTCTGCATGGAATGGGCAAAACTCAGGTTGATGCTTCCTTTCAGCCAGGAAGTCATTTCACTGGTCACGTTCGAACGAAGGTTGAAACGTTGGTAGCCGGATTCGAGTGCAATACCTTTATCGTTCAGGTAGCCGGCAGAAAAGAAGTATTGATTAGCCTTTCCACCACCGGAAACACTCAGATTCAGTTCGGTACGAAGCGCTTGCTGCTCCATCGCGTCACTCCAGTCGGAGTTCCATAACGGACGAGCACCTGCTGCCAGCTTTCCGTCTGTCCCCACAGGTTGCGGATATTGTGTGCCGTAAGGATTCGGACCGCCTCCCATCAATTTTGTAACCAAGTCTTTAGAAGCCTGCGTAGCTGCGGTGGCAGGGGTATAATCGGAGCTCTTGGCATACTGGTTGCGAAGCGCTTCCCAGTAAAGTTCGAAATACTGATTGGTATTGACACGGTCATAATCGCGTACCGCACGACTGGAACCACCCAGTGTAGCTTTCACCTTGACAGTAGCTTTCGAGTCCTGCTGTCCCTGCTTTGTGGTAATGATAATCACACCGTTTGCACCACGTGAACCGTACAAAGCAGCAGATGCAGCATCTTTCAGTACAGTCATGGAAGCGATGTCGTCAGGATTGATTGAGTTGACGCTGCCATCAAAAGGTACGCCATCAACCACATACAACGGGGCACTGGAAGCATTGATCGAACCGATACCACGAATACGGATTTCGGCATCCGTACCGGGTTGACCGCTGGAGGCACTGGCTTGCACACCGGATACCGTACCTTCAAGTACACGAGATACGCTGGAAGTCTGTAACTTCTCGATCTCTCCCGCCTTCATAGTCGAGGCAGCTCCGGTAAAACTATATTTCTTGGCAGTAGCATAAGCTACAACCATCACTTCTTCCAGTTCTTTGCTCTCCGATTCCATTGTGACATTGATCACATTCCGGTTGTTCACCGCTTGTTCCACTGTCCGCAATCCTACAAAGCGGAACACGATAGTCCCATTGGCAGGGGCTTCAATTGAATAGTTTCCATCGATATCGGTAATGGTGCCGGAAGAGGCCCCTTTCACTTGTACGGAAACACCGGGTAAAGGCTCTCCTTCAGAAGTCACAGTACCCGTTACGCGTTTCTCTTGTTGTGCTTCTGCATACACTACATTGCCGGCAGAAAGCAATAGAAACGCCACTAATAAACGTAAATAGATTCTCATAATTTTGTGGCTTAGGATTTATTTGCTTGTTCTAACTAACAGAATACATATCTCATTTGTTTAGGAAACGAAACATTTTTTTAGACGATTATTAGTATAAATCAACGAAAGGTAGTACATTCGTGAAACGAACAGCATCAATCATAACAACGAAAAATCACAGGATGAAGCAAATTGTTCTATCTCTTTTTCTGTTTCTGTCACTCTCCTTACAGGCCCAGGCTGAAAGGAGAGATACCCTTATGAGCGATAGTCTGCAAACTGATTCTGTGATACCGGCCAAACCAAGCGCTTTTAAGAGAGCGATCAGGAAGTTCATGAATTTCAGAGACTTCGACACCCTTTACATCAGTCCCAACCGGTATAATTACGCATTGATGACTACCCATTTCAGCAACTTTGAATATTATTCCGTTACCAGCAATCTGCCCCAACCGCAGAAGCTGAGTTTCTCTCCCAATCCGCATAACAAGATAGGATTGTACTTCGGCTGGCGATGGATCTTCCTGGGATGGTCTGTAGACGTGGACGACATTTACCGGAAGACCAACCGAAGGAACAAGGGAACAGAGTTCGATTTAAGTCTATACAGTTCCAAGCTGGGAGTGGACATCTTCTACCGTCGCACAGGTAACAACTATAAGATTCATAAGATCAACGGTTTCCCGGAAGATGTCCCCGCCAATTACTCCGAAAAGTTCAATGGAATAAAAGTAGATATCAAGGGATTGAACCTATACTATATCTTCAACAACCGCAAATTCTCCTACCCTGCCGCTTTCAGCCAGTCAACCAATCAGCGCAGGAATGCAGGTTCGTTTATCGCAGGCTTTTCCATTTCAAAACATAATCTTGAGTTCGACTATGCAGAACTTCCGGCTTTCATACTGGAAGCGATGAATCCTGCCATGAAAGTCAACAATATAAAATACACCAATGCCAATATCAGTTTCGGTTATGCCTATAACTGGGTATTTGCCCGCAACTGTCTGGCATGCCTGTCTCTCACTCCCGCCATAGCCTACAAAGCCTCCGATGTAGATGCAGAAACCCATGAAGGGAAGACATGGTACGGCAATTTTAACCTGGATTTTCTGATCCGTGCGGGAGTTGTCTATAATAACGGAAAATATTTCGTCGGCACTTCATTTGTTGGAAAGAATTATAATTACCACCGGAACAATTTCTCACTGGACAACGGGTTCGGAACACTACAGGTATACGTCGGATTCAATTTCAATTTACGCAAGGAGTATAGAAGAAAAAATACAAGATAAAGGGTGTGTATAAACGATACAAGGTAAGGGTGTATATTTGCAGTATATTATTGTATCGCTTGCTTATCCAAAGAATCTTTGTACATTTGCCCCGTTCTTAACTTCAAAAAACAAGAACCTGATGAAGAAACAACGCCACATACAGACCACACGTTCCCTTCTTTCCCGCTTCCGCTACTGGGGCAGGAAGAACTATGCCGCCTTTGCGAGTATGGGACGTGAATTTCAGATCGGTCATCTGCATACCAATGTGGTAGATGTGGCTCTTCGCAAGCAGAATGCAAAAGTAACTATCCCTTATCATACATTTATGACACTTCAAGAAATCAAAGACCAAGTACTGGCAGGCTTCGACATATCGTCCGCCCAAGCCACTTGGCTGGCCAACATGGCCGACAGCGAGGCGCTTTATGCCGCCGCGCATGAGATTACCGTCACTTGTGCTTCGCACGAGTTCGATATGTGTTCCATCATCAACGCCAAGTCCGGCCGGTGTCCGGAGAACTGCAAATGGTGTGCACAATCCTCTCACTACAAGACTCAAGCCGAGATTTACGATCTCCTGCCCGCTGAAGAATGTCTCCGACAGGCAAAATACAACGAAAGTCAAGACGTCAACCGTTTCTCCCTTGTCACCAGCGGACGAAAACCTTCTCCCAAACAGATCAGTCAACTTTGCGATGCAGCCCGCCTTATGCGGAAACATTCGTCCATCCAACTTTGTGCATCCCTTGGATTACTCAATGAAGAAGAACTCCGCGCCCTGCACACAGCCGGAATCACCCGCTATCACTGCAACCTCGAAACAGCTCCTTCCTATTTCCCCACACTCTGCTCCACACATACACAAGAGCAGAAGCTGGCCACTCTCGACGCCGCCCGCCGGGTAGGAATGGATATCTGCTGCGGTGGCATCATCGGCATGGGAGAAACAATGGAACAACGTATTGAATTTGCTTTCACTTTGGCGGAATTGAATGTACAGTCCATCCCCATCAACCTGCTAAGTCCGATCCCCGGAACTCCACTGGAAAATGAAAAGGCTTTGAGCGAAGAAGAAATCCTGCGAACCATCGCCCTGTTCCGCTTCATCAATCCTACCGCTTTCCTGCGTTTCGCCGGAGGACGTTCGCAGCTCACTCCAGAAGCCATGCGCAAAGCCTTGTTTGTCGGCATCAATTCCGCCATCGTGGGCGATTTGCTGACCACACTCGGTTCCAAGGTTTCCGACGACAAGAAGATGATTCTGGAAGAAGGTTACCACTTCGCCGACTCTCAATTTGACCGCGAGCATTTGTGGCATCCTTATACTTCTACTACCGATCCATTGCCTGTCTACAAAGTAAAGCGGGCGGACGGAGCAACGATCACACTCGAAGACGGGCGGACACTCATCGAGGGAATGTCGTCCTGGTGGTGTGCTGTGCACGGATACAATCATCCGGTATTGAATCAGGCGGCAAAAGACCAGTTAGACAAGATGTCCCATGTCATGTTCGGAGGACTGACTCATGATCCGGCCATCGAGTTAGGCAAACTGCTGTTGCCCTTGGTTCCCCCATCCATGCAAAAGATATTTTATGCGGATTCCGGTTCGGTGGCGGTAGAAGTTGCCTTGAAGATGGCCGTGCAATATTGGTATGCAGCCGGAAAGCCCGACAAAAACAATTTCGTAACCATCCGTTCCGGTTATCACGGTGACACTTGGAATGCCATGTCCGTATGCGATCCCGTTACCGGGATGCACAGTCTTTTCGGTTCATCGCTTCCTGTCCGATATTTCGTTCCGGCCCCCTCTTCGCGATTTGACGGAGAATGGAATCCGGACGACATCATCCCCCTGCGGGAAACGATAGAGAAACACTCTAAAGAACTGGCGGCGCTCATCCTCGAACCCATTGTTCAGGGAGCAGGCGGTATGTGGTTTTATCACCCGCAGTATCTGCGTGAAGCGGAAAAACTCTGCAAAGAACACGATATCCTCCTGATCTTTGACGAAATAGCCACAGGATTCGGACGCACCGGCAAACTCTTTGCCTGGGAACACGCCGGAGTGGAACCGGACATCATGTGCATCGGAAAGGCGCTGACCGGAGGATACATGACACTGTCTGCCGTATTGGCAAGCAATCAGATAGCAGATACCATCTCCAATCATGCCCCAAAGGCTTTTATGCACGGTCCTACCTTTATGGGGAATCCGCTCGCGTGTGCGGTGGCGTGTGCTTCTGTCCGGTTACTGCTCGACTCCGGCTGGGCAGAGAATGTGAAACGAATCGAAGCTCAGTTAAAAGAAGAACTGGCTCCCGCCCGCAAGTTTCCGCAAGTAGCGGATGTACGGATATTAGGAGCCATAGGAGTCATCCAGACAGAACGTTCGGTGAGCATGGCATATATGCAACGCCGCTTCGTAGAAGAAGGTATCTGGGTACGTCCGTTCGGAAAACTGGTCTACCTGATGCCCCCGTTCATCATCTCTCCGGAGCAATTAAGCAAACTGACTTCCGGAGTACTTAAAATAGTCAGAGAGATGTAACTCAACGATCTTCTCAAAAGGTTAGGCACGGATTACACGGATAACACGGTTGCTTTGCGCAATCACAATGCCTAATCCGTGTCATCCGTGCCTAAATTTATTGTATAAATGAATAGATTATGATTTTAGACTCTATCAATCAAGAACTTCTGACTTTAAAAGAGAAGAAGAATTACCGTTCCCTCCCACAGTTGATTCATGATGGAAGAGACGTGACAGTAGACGGACGACGGATGCTGAACTTATCATCCAATGATTATCTGGGGTTAGCCAATGAAGTGTCTTTAAGAGAAGCGTTCTTAAAGACCATTACTCCGGAAACCTTTCTGCCCACTTCCTCTTCCTCCCGCCTGCTGACAGGCAACTTCACTGCCTATCAGGAACTGGAACAGCAACTGGCCACTATGTTCGGAGCAGAAAGCGCCCTTCTGTTCAATAGCGGATACCACGCCAACACAGGGATACTTCCTGCCGTCAGTGATGCCCGTACATTGATCCTTGCGGACAAACTCGTACATGCCAGCCTGATAGACGGAATCAGATTATCATCTGCCAAATGTATCCGGTACCGGCACAATGACTTAGCCCAGCTCCGGCGTCTTCTTGAAGAAAACCACGGTATGTATGAGAAGATGATCATCGTTACCGAGAGTATCTTCAGCATGGACGGAGACGAAGCCGACCTGCAAGCGCTGGTACGATTGAAACACGATTACTCCAATCTTCTTCTCTATGTAGACGAAGCCCACGCTTTCGGAGCACGGGGCGAGAAAGGCTTAGGATGTGCCGAAGAACAAAACTGCATCAACGACATCGACTTTCTGGTAGGAACATTCGGGAAGGCGGCAGCATCCGCCGGCGCATATATCGTCTGCCGGCAGACCATCCGGGAATATCTGATCAATAAGATGCGTACCTTTATCTTCACGACAGCCCTTCCTCCTGTCAATATCCAGTGGACCGCATGGGTACTGAAACACTTCGCCGATTTCCGGAGCAAAAGGGAGCATCTGCTGCAAATCAGCCGGAAACTGAAAGAAGCACTGACCGGGAAGGGATACAACTGTCCTTCCGTCAGCCACATCGTGCCGATGGTGGTCGGAGCAAGCGAAGATACTATCAGGAAGGCCGAAGAATTGCAACGCAAGGGATTCTATGCCCTGCCGGTACGCCCGCCTACAGTACCCGAAGGGACTTCCCGTATCCGCTTCTCATTGACAGCGGACATCACAGAAAAAGAAATCGATACACTTATAGAAATCATTAACGGATGAAACAGACTTTTATTATCAGGAACAATGAAAAGCACCTTCTACTATTCTTCGCAGGATGGGGAATGGACGAAACGCCCTTCCGACATATCCATCCGGCGGAATGTGACTGGATGATTTGTTACGATTATCGTTCGTTGGAGTTCGATACGACTTTGATACAGGCATATTCCGAGATTACGCTGATCGCATGGTCGATGGGAGTCTGGGCGGCTTCGCAGGTAATGAAGCAATATCCCTCCCTGCCTGTTTCCCAAAGTACCGCCATCAACGGAACACTTTATCCGATACACGAAACGGAAGGAATCACGCCATCCGTTTTTGAAGGCACCCTGCAAGGACTGAACGAACAAACCCTACTGAAATTTCAGCGAAGAATGTGTGGTTCCGCTGCTGATTACAAGGTTTTTCAGACAATGGCTCCCAAACGTCCGGTTGAAGAACTGAAAGAAGAGCTTGCCGCCATCCGGCAGCAATACCTGTCATCCCTCCCTTCGGAGTTTGTCTGGCAGACAGCCATCATCGGAGATAACGACCGGATTTTCCTCCCGGACCATCAAGAGCAGGCATGGAGCAACAAGGCAGACTCCCTCCTGCACGTCGAAGCTGCCCATTATCAGCAGGAGCTTTTTAATGAGGTAATCATGAACATTAAATAATCATTGATCAATGAATAAGACAATTATTGCAGAACGTTTCTCAAAAGCCATCTCCACCTATCCCCGTGAGGCAAATGTACAACGGCAGATAGCAGATAAAATGATCCGCCTGCTTCAGAAACATATCCCCTCTCCCTGTCCGAAAGTGATCGAGTTCGGATGCGGGACGGGCATTTACTCCCGAATGTTGCTCCGCACCCTTCGTCCGGAAGAGTTGCTTCTGAATGACTTATGTCCGGAGATGAGGTATTGCTGCGAAGATTTATTAAGAGAGAAACAAGTCTCTTTTCTTTCCGGAGATGCGGAGACGATTCCTTTTCCGGATAAAAGTACGTTGATTACTTCCTGTTCCGCTTTGCAATGGTTCGAGTCGCCGGAGGAGTTCTTCAAAAGGTGTAATACATTGCTCCACAGTCAGGGATACTTTGCTTTCAGTACTTTTGGGAAAAAGAATATGAAGGAGATACGTGAGCTTACCGGAAAGGGACTGCCCTATCGTTCAAAGGAAGAGCTTGAAGCAGCTCTGTCTTTTCACTTTGATATACTGTACTCAGAAGAAGAATTGATCCCCCTTTCTTTCGAAGATCCGATGAAAGTGCTGTATCATCTGAAGCAGACGGGGGTGAATGGTTTGTCAGCGCAATCATCCCTCTACCCGAAGCACGAAAAACAGACTTGGACCCGTCGTGATTTGCAGCATTTTTGCGAACGTTACACACAAGAATTTACACAGGGCACTTCAGTGTCCCTGACATATCACCCTATTTATATCATAGCAAAAAAGAAAAAAGTATGAAACAGAATGTATATTTTGTAAGCGGTATCGATACCGATGCCGGCAAAAGTTACGCGACCGGCTACCTGGCACGCGAATGGAATAAAAACGGCAAAAGAACCATTACGCAGAAGTTTATCCAGACAGGAAATGTGGGGCATTCCGAAGATATAGACCTGCATCGGCGCATTATGGAAATCCCTTTCACCCGGGAAGATCAGGAAGGACTGACCATGCCGGAGATCTTTTCTTATCCCGCCTCCCCCCATCTGGCTTCCCGACTGGATCATCGTCCCATCGATTTCGACAAGATCAAGCATGCCACCGAAGTATTAAGCGAACGGTATGACTGTGTTCTGCTTGAAGGCGCGGGCGGTCTGATGGTTCCTCTGACTACGGAGCTCCTGACAATTGACTATATCGCACAGGAGAAATATCCGCTTATCTTCGTGACTTCCGGAAAGCTGGGCAGCATCAATCATACTATCCTGAGTCTTGAAGCCATACAGAAACGGGGTATTGTTCTGGATACAGTACTTTATAGTCTCTATCCAACGGTAGAGGATAAAACGATTCAGGATGATACGATGGAGTTTATACGGACTTGGCTCGAAAAGTACTTTCCGGAAACAAAGTTCTTATTAGTTCCCGAGATAGGAAAGTGAGTATAATATAATCGTTTGTAGTTACTACCCCGAACACTTCCCCAACGCCTCTTCCAATGCTGCTTTTGAAACCGGCTTCGTGACAAAGTCATTGCAGCCGGCTTCCAAAGCCTGCTCCTTGTCCGCTTCGAAAGCATAGGCGGTCAAGGCTATGACAGGAATCTCCTTCGAATAAGAACGAATAATGCGGGTAGCCTCCAGTCCACCCATACGAGGCATCTTGATGTCCATCAGAATCAAATCCGGCTGGAACTGTTTATACATTTCCACCGCCTCAAAGCCATCTTTCGCCCATAGCAGGGTGTAATCTTTGCCGATCATATTCTTGATCAGTACAAAGTTGCTGTCCACATCTTCAGCCACCAGAATCTTCTTGATCTTCTGCATCCTCTTGATGGTGTGGCTGATGTATTTCGTTTCCGAAGCCTCGGAAAATGCAATACGGTCATCCGAGCGTTCTTTATAAGGTATCGTAAAGAAGAAAGTCGATCCTTTGCCTACTTCCGAAGTGGCTCCGATCTCCCCTCCTATCTTCTCTATGATCATCCGGCAGATGGCAAGTCCGAGACCTGTCCCCTGCGCAAACGAGTTCAATTTGACAAAACGGTCGAAAATATGTTCCACCTTGTCGGGAGCTATTCCGATGCCTGTATCCTTCACATAAAAACGGATACATTGATTATCGACTTTAAAGCCAAAACGGATTTCACCGGAAAGCGTGAATTTACCGGCATTGGTGAGGAAGTTGGTGATAACCTGCGCAATGCGGTTCCGGTCTTCTTCAATAATCAGGTCATCGTCTTCATTGTCCAAGATAAGGGTCACTCCTTCCTGCACACGATCCTTATGAATCTGATAGATATTCCGGCATACTTCACCCAGGTTCATCGGCTGTCTGACGTATTCCAATGTGCCGGCTTCTATCTTTGACAAGTCCAAGATGTCATTAATCAGCTGCAACAGGATCTCTGAGTTCTGATTGATAATGCTCGAATAGAGTTTTTCTTCTTCAAGGGTTTCGGCAGAAGGCAACAGATTGGAGAAACCGACAATCGCATTCAGCGGTGTCCGGATTTCATGGCTCATATTGGCAAGAAAGGCGGTTTTTAATCTGTCGGATTGCTCTGCCTTGATGCGTGCCTTAATCAGTTCCTGTTCGATATTCTGAAAGTTAGTGATATCCCAGGAGATGCCGATCAGAAGCGGTTCGCGCCCTTCCATCGGGACAAGCGCTTTCAGTGTCTGCACAATACGGGTCTCACCGGTGGCCGCCACGTAGGTCTCCTGCATATCGATCCGTTCATGCGTCCGGATCAATTCCAGATCATCCCTGCGGAACCTTTCGGCATCCGCACGCTCCGGAAAGATCTCAAAGTCCGTGCGGCCGATTGCCCGGGAGGCGGGAATCTTGGAATGTTCGGCAAATGCCTTGTTCCAATACAGGTATCTGAAATCGTCTTCGGGATCTTTCACATACAGATAGACGGGGACATTATTCAGAATGCCGTCCAGCAGGAGATTCAATTCACGAAGTTCATCCCGCTTCTTGATCACATCGGTAATGTCCTGCGTAAAAAACCAGATAAGTTCCGTATCATCTTCCTGTGTAAGGTAGGTAGAGACTTGGTGTACTCTGTTTTTCTCCTCACCTTTGCGCACATACGCTGCACGGTATGAAAAGCTGCCGCCATTATCGCGTATATCTTTCAGTTTGGCTTCCCATAACTCCGGTGTGCGCATAGAGACGGGCAGGTCGTATATTTTCTGGGTACCCATCTGCTGGGTGACACCGTACTCTTCCATAAATTGCTTGTTGGCATATACCAGCGTTCCGTCACTGGAAACGGCAAGAATGCTGTCACTGACTTTGTCGAGTACGCTTTTGAATATCTCCAGCTGTTGCTGGGTGGCCACTCTCTCCGTAATATCACGACACATGATAAGAACGTATTCTTCATCCAACGGAAAAATCCGGTTCTCGTAGTAATGGTGGGAGCCGTTGAAATCCATGTCGTGATGCGCCGCCGAGACAGTCCGCGTGGCGATCACTTTCTGCATATTGGCGTGGATGTTCTGATAGGCTTCGGGAGGCACCATCTGGCGCATGTGCATTCCTTCAAAATCTTTGTTGGATATCCCGACATGATTGGTTTCTTCATTGGATACGACTTCAATCCCCACTTCGTTGTGGTTGAACACAGTCAGCATGTCCGGTAAGGAATTTAATATTTTAACGGCATACCTTTCCTGAAAGCTGGTGGAGCTTTCTTCAGGTTGTTTATTCTGTTCCAGAGATCGAAGTTGTCGCTTCAGTTGCTCATTTTCTTTTCTAAGCAACTCCAATTCCTCTTTCAGTGCTTCTTTTGTTTGTTCGTTGTTCATAAGACATCCGGATATAAATACGTACTTATCTGCCAAAAGTAAAGAAAACTTTTGAGATAAGTACGTAAAACACCTTTATTTTTTCAAGAATCATTCAATCACCATAATCCGGTCGTTCAAACCGACCTTCATACCGTCTTCGACAAAGACTTCTTTCACTACTCCGTCGGTAACAGAACGAATCTCGTTTTCCATTTTCATGGCCACCAATACGCAAAGCGGGTCTCCACGCTTGACTTCGTCTCCCTTCTTCACGTATATTTTCAGGATCACCCCCGGCATCGGCGCCTGTACCACCTGACGCCCTACGGCTTCCGTACCGGCACGGGCATTATGTATCTTTTCCATCTCTCCCTGTAGCTCTATCTGATAAAGCTCACCCTTATTCATGATGGTATAAGAATTATTGGAAGAAGGGGAAATCTGCACTCCATGCGAGTGATGATCGATGATGATCGAATGAATGGAGTCGCCTCCCATATTGTAATCGACCTCATATATTTTACCGTTGACCGCTATCTTCTTGATCGGTCCGTCTTCCAGAATCTCTACCTTATATTCACTGTCCGGCATATCCAGAAGCTTGGCATAATAAGTCGCTAACGATGTACCCATATCTTTCTAATTTTAATAAATAACCAACTCAATTTTCAACTCTCCACTTATTCAATAATTATTGGCAGTCATCTGCAACTTGCCATAATACTTCCAGAGAGATTCGCCCACTACAGGGAGTGTGGTGGCACGGGATGCAGCTTCTTTTTCCCGCTCGTAATGCCTTACGGCGGCAGCGATCACGGCAACAGTCGGGTCGGTATTCTGCCGACGCTTCAAGTCTTCCTTGTCAAAACGGGTGTCGATGAAAGTCGTATCATATTTTCCTTCGAGGAAAGCGGCATTCTTCAACACACGCTGATGGAAAGGAATCGTCGTCTTGATGCCCAGAATCTTATACTCACGCAAGGCACGTGCCATGTTGGAGATGGCGGATTCGCGGGTACGCCCCCAGCAGCAGAGCTTGGCAATCATCGGATCATAGTGCAGGGAAACTTCGAATCCGGCATAGGCGGCACTGTCCAGACGGAGATTACGGCCTTCGGGAGCTTCACGAACAGTTATCACTCCGGGAGATGGCATAAAGTTATTCTCCGGATCTTCGGCATAGATACGGCATTCGATGGCAGCTCCGCTGAATTTTATATCTTCCTGCTTATACGGCAACGGATTGCCCGCAGCCACCGTGATCATGTCACGCACCAGATCGACGCCGGTACATTCCTCCGTCACCGGATGCTCTACCTGCAAACGGGTATTCATTTCAAGGAAATAGAAGTTCTGGTCTTTATCCATCATGAACTCCAGCGTGCCGGCACTGTAATAACCGATCCGCTTGCAAGCCTCTACGGCTACTTTCAGCATCTTCTTACGGGTTTCGTCTTTCACAAACGGTGACGGAGACTCCTCGATCACCTTCTGATTACGTCGCTGAATGGAACATTCACGCTCGCCCAGATGAACCACATTGCCATATTTATCTCCCATAATCTGCACCTCGATATGGTGCGGATTCTCGATATATTTCTCTATATAGACCGCATCATTTCCGAAAGAAGTACCCGCCTCGGACTGAGACAGACGAAGAGCCGTCTCCGCTTCTTCTTCGGAACGGACCAGACGCATCCCCTTTCCGCCTCCTCCGGCAAGCGCTTTCAACATAATAGGATAACCTACTTCCTTAGCAACCTTCTTCACTTCTTCGATCCCCTGCACGGGAGTTTCCGTTCCGGGAACGATGGGCAGCCCCGCTTCACGCATGATTTTGCGTGCCTCAGTCTTGATCCCCATCTTAGCAATAATATCGGCACCGGGACCGATAAAGATCACTCCTTCTTCTTCGCAACGACGGGCAAAGTCGGCATTCTCCGACAAGAACCCATATCCCGGATGAATGGCGGCTCCGGTCTTTTTGGCAATGGCCAGTATCAACTCCGGCTTCAAATAAGAAGTATCCTCCGGCGAATTGGAGATGCAATAAGCCTCCTCCGCATAGCGAACGTGCAAAGCTCCCCTGTCTACATGCGTGTAAACAGCCACCGTCGAAATATTCATCACCCGGCAAGTACGGAAGATGCGCATGGCTATCTCTCCACGATTAGCAACTAATATTTTCTTTATCATAATCTGTTTCTTTTAATTGATCACTCTCCATTTTCAACTTTCAACTTTCCATTTTCCATTTATTAAAGTGGAATGTTCGAGTGTTTCTTAGGCGGATTGGACTGACGTTTGTTGGCCAGCATTTCGAAACTGCGTATCAGGCGCAGACGGGTAACGGCCGGATCGATCACTTCATCCACATAGCCCAGTTCCGCTGCGCGGTAAGGGTTGGCAAACTTTTCACGATAATCGCTCTGAAGTTCCTTTCGCCTTTCTTCGGGAGTCTGTGACTTTTCGATCTCTTTCTTGAACAGGATATTTACTGCCCCGTCCGGTCCCATCACAGCGATTTCGGCTGTGGGGAAAGCCAGATTGACATCGCCACGGATATGCTTGGAACTCATCACATCATAAGCGCCTCCGTAAGCCTTACGGGTGATAACGGTCACTTTCGGCACGGTAGCTTCGCAGTAAGCATAAAGCAGCTTCGCGCCGTTACGGATGATTCCGCCATATTCCTGATCTACTCCCGGAAGGAATCCCGGAACATCGACCAGAGTCAGCAGAGGTATATTGAAAGCATCGCAGAAGCGGACGAAGCGGGCAGCCTTTATAGAGGCATTGATGTCCAGTGTTCCTGCCAGCACCAGCGGCTGATTGGCTACCACCCCAATCGTCTTTCCGTTCAGACGGATATATCCGGTGACGATATTCGCGGCAAATTCTGCCTGAAGTTCAAAGAAGTTATTATCGTCGGCCACCGCTTCTATCATCTCCTTTATATTATAAGGTTGATTCGGATTGGTAGGCACCAAGTCGGACAGTTCGGGTGTCAGGCGGGTCGGCGAGTCGTTGGTGACAACGAAAGGAGGCTCTTCCATATTGTTGCCCGGCAGATAAGAAATAAGTTCGCGGATGTAATTGATACATTCAATATCATTTTCGGCCGACAGATGCGCCACGCCGGACTTTGTCATATGGATGCCCACTCCACCCAGATCTTCCTTGCTTACTTCTTCCTGTGTCACACTCTTGACTACGTCCGGTCCGGTGATAAACATATAGCCGGAGTTCTTGACCATCAGAATAAAATCGGTCAGTGCAGGAGAATAAACGGCACCACCGGCACACGGGCCCATGATGGCACTGATCTGCGGAATGACTCCCGAAGCCATGGAATTGCGAAGGAAAATCTCCGCATACCCTGCCAAAGAACGGACGCCTTCCTGAATGCGCGCACCACCGGAATCATTGAGTCCGATAATAGGCGCTCCCATCTGCATCGCCATGTCCATCACTTTGCAAATCTTCTTGGCGTGTGTCTCCGAAAGAGCCCCTCCGAATACGGTAAAGTCCTGTGCAAAAACATAGACCAGCCGTTTGCCGATCATTCCGTAACCAGTCACTACCCCGTCACCGGAGAATTTCTGTTTTTCCATACCGAAGTCGGTACACCGGTGGGTCACCAGTTTATCAAGTTCGATAAACGACCCCTTTTCCAGAAGTAAGTCAATGCGTTCACGGGCGGTCAGCTTGCCCACAGAGTGCTGTTTCTCAATACGGGCATCCCCGCCACCTTTTTCTGCTTTCCTGTTCAGTTCTTCCAGATTCTTGATAAGCTCTTTCATAGGCTGTTTGTATTAATGTTATGTGTAAAAATAGTCAGTAATAAATTAATTAGTTGTCATATTGATTACACAAAGGTATTTTTATATAGTAAACGTATCATTTGCCGAATTTGTTAGCATTTATGCCCTTAAACATCTTTATGGCGGATACGGGCAAGGAATCTTTTCTACGGGTTTACACAACAAAGTCACACAATCATGTGTTTATCGCATATCATTTTAATAAAACCTAGACCCTAACAAAAATGAGAACAATTAAACTTTTATTAGCAGCCGGTTTCCTGCTCGTATTGGGTACAAGCGCGTATGCGCAAGTACAACGGAATGAAACCTATCTACCCAAATTCGCCATCAAGACCAATGCCCTCTACTGGGCTACGAGCACTCCCAACCTGGGATTCGAAGTCGGACTGGCAAAGAAAATCACCCTCGATGTATCCGGCAACTACAATCCGTGGAAGTTTGGCGACGACCGCCAGATCAAGCACTGGCTCGTACAACCGGAATTGCGCTACTGGCTCTGCGAACGTTTCAACGGAAGTTTCTTCGGTCTGCACGGACACTACGGAGAAATGAATGTCAGCAACCTGAATATATTCGGAATGGGGCACGACCGCTATGACGGCAGTCTGTACGGAGCCGGCATCTCTTACGGATACCAGTGGATTATCAGCAAACGCTGGAGCATGGAAGCAACCATCGGAGTCGGTTACGCCCGTCTGAAATATGATAAATATGCCCGCGGTGACGGAGGCGAAAAACTCGGGCACAACACCCGCAACTATTTCGGCCCGACCAAAATCGGCCTCAGCTTCATTTATGTCATCAAATAATCGAACTTTCTAAAACTTACAATGATGAAAAGAAAACTTATCTATCTATTTATAGCTCTTGCAGCCACCATACTTCCGGCTCATGCACAGAAATTTCTGAATGATGCGCTCACGCTCTCGAATGTATCCTTATGGCAACAAGGAAACTCGCTTTATATCGGCATGACGGTCGATATGGCAAACCTGACCATCGGCTCGGCACGCAGCCTCAGCCTGATCCCGCTGCTGACGGACGGACAACATAATGTCCCGCTACAGGAGATTATCGTCAACGGCAAAAGACGCGAGAAAGCCTATCTACGCGGACTGGCGATCAGCAAGCAGGAACCCACGGCTATCATCGTTCCTTATAATAAAAGAGAAACGTTTAATTATACGCAGGTCATTCCTTATCAACCGTGGATGGCAAATGCTTCCCTGCAACTTGTAGAGAACCTGTGCGGATGCGGCAACTATCAGGAAATGAACGCGCAGGAACTGATAACAAACGACGTATCTACCGAAGCCAAACGACTGAGTGCCATGTCTCCTATCGTAGCCTACATCCAGCCTACGGTGGAAGTGGTGAAAAACCGAAGTGAGCAATACGAAGCTCATCTGGACTTCCCCGTCAACAAGTCTGTCATCCTTACCGACTTCATGAACAATCACTCCGAACTGGTGAATATTCATTCTATGTTTGATAAAATCCAGAATGACAAGAATCTGACCGTACAAAGCATCAGCATCGAAGGATTCGCTTCTCCCGAAGGGCCGCTGGCTTTCAACGAGCAACTCTCTAAAAAACGTGCGGAAGCTCTGAAAGATTATCTGGTCAAGAACGAAAAGGCATCTGCCAAACTGTATAAAGTGACTTTCGGCGGAGAGAACTGGGACGGACTGGTGAAAGCTCTCGAATCCTCTTCGATGAAGGATAAGGAAACCTTCCTGAATATCATCAAAAATACAACGAATGACGTGAAACGTAAACAGGAAATCATGAAAGTCGGCGGCGGCGCTCCTTATCGCACTATGCTGAAAGAGATTTATCCGGGACTGCGTAAAGTGAACTGCAAGATCGACTACACAGTGGTCAACTTCGATGTGGAACAAGGACGTATCATCATCCGTGAGAATCCGAAATATCTGAGTCTGAACGAGATGTATCAGGTAGCCAATAGTTATCCGAAAGGCAGCAAGGACTTTGTAGATGTATTTGATATTGCCGTACGTATGTATCCAACGGATGCCGTAGCCAATCTGAATGCAGCAGCTGTCGCCCTGTCACAGAAGGATATCAATACCGCACTGAAATATATGGAAAAAGCGGATCATACCACTGCCGAATTTCTGAATAATACAGGCGTGTATAACTTCTTAAACGGAGATATTCAACGTGCTACAGCAGCCTTTGAACAAGCTGCCAAATTAGGGAATGAAGCTGCTCAGGCAAACTTGAAACAGTTGCAACAGATCATGAATATGAAAATGAGCAAGAAGTAGCAGAAGGGACGGAAGTCACTTAAAACGATTTTTCAGGCACGGATTACACGGATTTCACGGTTTTGGGTTACTTAACTCTTAAAACCGTGTTAATCTGTGAAATCCGTGCCTGAATATATTTTTGACACATTCACCAAAAGAAGTTGGATAAAATTAGAGTCACATATCCATCAAAACTACCTTTTGTTTTGTTATATTAAATATTCACCAGAAGTTGACTATTTAAAATTTAGAATTATGACACTAATCCTTGCTATTATTCCGGTATTGCTATTAATCATATTGATGGCGTTCTTCAAGATGTCCGGCGACAAGAGCAGTATTATCTCGTTGATTGTAACCATGCTGATCGCTCTTTTCGGTTTCGCCTTTTCTGTAGACAATCTGTTTTATTCCTTTTTATATGGAGCGCTGAAAGCGGTCTCTCCTATTTTAATCATCATTCTGATGGCTATTTTCAGTTATAACGTATTGCTGAAAACGGAAAAGATGGAGATTATCAAGCAACAGTTCGCTTCCATCTCTACGGATAAAAGCATTCAGGTATTGCTGCTGACTTGGGGATTCGGAGGATTACTGGAAGCGATGGCAGGATTCGGAACGGCGGTTGCTATTCCGGCGGCGATTCTTATCAGTCTGGGATTCAAGCCGATATTTTCGGCGACTGTCAGTCTGATAGCCAACAGTGTCGCTACGGCTTTCGGTGCTATCGGAACTCCGGTATTGGTATTGGCAAAGGAAACGAATCTGGATGTGCTACAACTCAGTACGAACGTTGTATTGCAATTATCGGTACTCATGTTTCTGGTCCCGCTGGTTTTGCTTTTCCTCACCAATCCCAAACTGAAAGCACTCCCGAAGAATATATTTCTGGCCCTGCTGGTCGGAGGTGTTTCTTTGGTCGGACAATATCTGGCTGCCAGATATATGGGGGCAGAATCGCCTGCCATTATCGGAAGTATTCTTTCTATCATTGTCATCGTTCTCTATGGAAAACTGACCGCATCGAAAGAAGAAAAGGCTCGGAAGAGTACGCTGAAAACCAAAGATATACTGAATGCGTGGAGCATCTATTTACTGATTTTATTCCTGATCATCCTCACCAGTCCGCTTTTCCCAAGTTTAAGAAGTACATTGGAGAATAACTGGGTTACAAGAATCAGTCTGCCGGTCAATGCTTCCACTGTGAACTATACGATCTCGTGGCTGACTCATGCAGGTGTACTACTCTTCCTCGGTACTTTTATCGGTGGGTTGATACAGGGTGCCAAAGTCAAAGAGCTGTTTATCGTTCTTTGGAATACGGTGAAGCAATTAAAGAAAACCTTTATTACCGTGATCTGTCTCGTGGGATTATCCACCATTATGGATACTTCGGGAATGATTGCTGTCATCGCTACGGCACTGGCTACTGCTACCGGAAGCTTGTATCCGCTGTTTGCTCCGGTCATCGGCTGCCTGGGGACATTTATTACAGGAAGTGATACCTCCTCCAACATCCTTTTCGGAAAGTTACAGGCAAGTGTGGCAGGACAGATTCATGTCAGTCCGGACTGGCTGTCAGCAGCAAATACGGTAGGTGCGACAGGCGGTAAGATTATTTCTCCGCAAAGTATCGCCATTGCGACTTCTGCCGGAAACCAGCAGGGAAAGGAAGGGGAAATACTGAAAGCTGCCATCCCGTATGCACTGGCTTATGTGGTGATTACAGGAATTATCGTTTATATTTTCAGTTAACCATCCGAAAAGTATATCTTTGTCGAAACACTTTTATTCCATGAAGAATTTTAAAATCAGACAAGAAACAAAGGAAGACCTTGACGAGGTATACCAACTTATCAAAACCGCTTTTGAAACAGCAAAAGTGAAGGACGGAGACGAACAGGATTTCGCAGTAAAACTGCGGGAAGGGAAGAATTTCATTCCGGAGCTTTCGATGGTTGCCGAAACGGACGGAAAGCTGATCGGTCATATAATGATGACCCAAACTCCGGTTTTACAAAGCAATGGCGAACGATATACAGCATTATTAGTAGCTCCATTATCCGTGCTATTAGAGTATAGAGATCTGGGAGTTGGCTCTGCTCTTATGAAAGAAGGGTTGAGACTGGCTGCCGAGATGGGTTATCAAGCTGTTTTCCTTACGGGTGACCCCAATTATTACAGCCGGTTCGGATATCAGTCCAGTAGCAGATTCGGGATTACCTGTCCGGGAATCCCTGACCAGTATGTATTGGCTTATGAATTAGTGCCTCACGCATTAGACAAAGTAGAAGGAACCATCGGCGAATGGTGATAAAACGATGAGGGTGTGTCTTCACTGCAGACACATCCCCATGTTTTTCATCCCTGATACTTAAATCAACGGTTCCCGAATCACCTTCACGGGATTCCCCCGTTGAAGATGATTATGATTACTCCAGTTTTCCTGTGCCTGAATCATCGCTTGTTCCATCGTCCACGACGAAAGTTTCACCAACAGGCGTTCCGTTGCCAGCTTCTTGTTCTGCCATTGCGAACGTTGGTCGGAAGCTACCACACTCATCCCGGACGGGATGTGAACGGCACGGACCGCGGACTCTGTCTTGTTGACATGCTGCCCGCCCGGACCGGAAGCCCGTAAGGTTTCATAGCGGAAATCTCTTTCTGTAGCCTCCTGACTCTCCGACAACACAAACGAATGCACACCGACAAACCAGTTTTTCCGCTTGTGATAAATGCGATACGGGCTTTGGGCAATCCATTGCACCGTTCCCTCCCATTCATCCGCCAGTTCTCCGCTCGCTGCGCCTTGAAGAGCAATGGTAGCCGAAAGCAGTGTCCGGTTGACCGATCCCACTTCACGTTCTATCATTTCCACTTTCAGTCCGCTTGCCTGCGCCTGTCTTACTATTCTTTCGAGTACCAATGCCACCACCCGGCAACATTCCGCAGGTCCCCTGCCGGAAGTTATCTGTAAATAGACTTTCTCCTTCATCGCCTTATTCTTTATTCATTCGTACGATGCGAGGCATAAATCTACCCTGCACTTCCACCAAAGTCTCCTGCGTGTACATCACGCGGTCGATGTCTTTATATGCCAAAGGCATTTCCTCGATACTTCCGCCTATCAATGTCACGTCTGCCTGCGACAGCATCTTTTTCAAAGCCGACTGAGTAAAACTCTCCTTTGCTTTCTGACGGGACATCGCTCTTCCGGCTCCATGAGAAGCAGAGCACAAGGATTCTTCCACCCCTTTGCCACAAACCAGATAACCTGCCGTAGCCATACTTCCGGGAATCAGACCCGCCTGTCCCTTTTGTGCAGGAGTTGCCCCTTTGCGATGCACAATCGCCATACGTCTCGGAGCTATCTCCTCTTTCCACGCAAAGTTGTGATGGTTGTTGACATTCGCAACAGGTTTCAGTCCCAATGCCTTAGCCAGATTCAAGTGAATACGCTCGTGACAGGCACGGGCATAGTCTCCTGCCAGATTCATACTCATCCAGTACTCCTGCCCTTCTTCGGAGTCCAGACTCAGCCATGCAAAATGCTGCGCCTCCCGAGGAAGTTTGCAGACTTCACGGGCCAACAGACTGTAATGTTTGGCAATAGCAGCACCCAAGCCACGTGAACCGGAATGAGACAGCAAAGCAACATAACTCCCCTCCGGAAGATTCAGCACATTATCCGCCTGCAAAGCAATTTCGCCGAACTCCACAAAGTGATTCCCACCTCCGGAGCTTCCGAGTTGCCGCACGGCCTTTCCTTGCAAATCCTTTAATAAAGGAGTCGACCGAAATTCTTCCCGATCCAGCACTTCATGCTCCTGTTCAAAGCTCAGGCCACCATCCATTCCGAAATGTGTAAAGTCTTTCAAAGCCTCCTTTATCTGATAAGAATATCGTTTCAGGAAGTCTGCTTTCGCATCAAATACCGTCAGACTCATCCGGCAACCTATATCAACCCCGACAGCATACGGTATCACGGCATTGTCAGTAGCCAGTACCCCACCGATAGGCAATCCATAACCGGCGTGCGCATCGGGCATCAACGCTCCGCCGACCGTTACAGGCAGGCGCATAGCCAGATTCATCTGTTGTTTGGCAAGAGTCTCGATAAACTTACCTCCATAGGTTTTATACATCAACGGCTCTTCCCGTAAGTCGTAAGCTACGAACTCTTTCGCAAGTATAGTAGGCGACAGGCGTTCCGCCAGCTTACTCCATATTTCATTGTTTTTATAAGATTCGGGATGTTCGAGTATATTGCTCAAAGTCATTGCAATCTGTTCCTTCGTGTCATGTTTGCAATATTTGCCTACAATGTCTACTACCAGACTACGGGCTACATTATCCCGATATCCCAGTTTACTTAAATCTTTTAATCGTATTCCCATACTTTTTTTCTGTTCGCATACCACACCCCGTCCGCCTCAACAGCGGAAAGTAAGGTTATACACGGTATGCCAATGCTTCGGATACGGATACAAAACATCCATCCACAGCATTGAAGTGAATAATTTGAAAAATAAAAATGTGATTGCAGGACTAATCAACTATTACCGCCAGCAGCAGAGTTGCGGTAAACGTAAAAAACAAAATGTCGCAAAGCCCCGCCTTCCCGACGAGACAACTTAGTCCTAATTTGAAAATATTATAGCTCCAACATAATTAATACCCTTTCCATCATTTTAAAGGGTGAATACTCATTTTATCGCGACAAAAGTAGTGCATATTTTTATTACTTCCAAAGATAAAAAGACATTTTTTAGCGTTAAAGGAGCAGTGATGGGAAATTTTGCCAAGTGTTCCAGTCAAATCGCTATTTCACGGGAAGCTATTTCGCCTTACCTTTGCAACATAGAAAACAAATAAACCGAAAAGATTTATGAAACTGATTAAAAGCATTATGAGCGCTTTCGCTATCGTACTGGCCACCACAGCCTGTGCGGGAAATGGCGGAGAAAATAAAAAGAGTAATGAACCAACAAAGGAGGACAATAAAATGGAAGTAGTATCATTAAATAAAGCAGAGTTTTTAAAGAAGGTATATGATTTTGAAGCCAATCCGAATGATTGGAAATTTGAAGGCAAACGTCCGGCAATCGTCGATTTCTATGCAACATGGTGCGGACCGTGTAAAGCACTGCATCCTGTTCTGGAAGAACTGAGCAAAGAATACAGCGGTAAGGTGGACATCTATCAGATTGATGTGGACCAGGAAAAGGAACTGGCTGCCGCCTTCGGTATCCGCAGCATCCCCACCCTGTTACTGATTCCGATGAAAGAAGAACCGAGAATCACGCAAGGGGCTTTGCCCAAAGACCAGTTGAAGAAAGCAATCGACGAATTTCTTTTGAAACAGAACAACGAAGCTAAATAAACTAATTTCGACTTTTTTTCTTGATAAGTAACTGCCCTCTATCAGTATTTCATAACTGACAGAGGGCCGGTTCTTTTATAAACTCCCCTTTTATCTTCCGATATAGTATCAGATTAAAGAACAACGGATATATATGACAAAAAAAAGGTATTATTGTGTTTATCAAAACGATACAAGATTCGAATATTTTACATACATTTGTTCGGGAATGTAATATCCAAATTTAAAGCCAATCATACCATGAAGACCAAACGTACGAGAAGTTCCTTCCGCTCGATGAGCTCGGAAAGAAAGCTGGAATCCATATTTTTGTTTGTCACCGGAAAGTGTAATGCCAAATGTGCCATGTGTTTTTATGCCAATGACATGGCAAAGAAAGAAAGGGACCTCACTTTCGAAGAAATCAGAAAGATTTCGGAAACTGCCGGAGAGATCAATAAACTATGGGTATCGGGCGGTGAACCTACCCTCAGAGAAGACTTGCCCGAAATTCTTGAAATGTTCTACCAAAACAACCATATCAAAGATGTCAATATGCCGACCAACGGACTGAAACCGGACCGGGTAATCGAATGGGTAGAACGCTTCCGTACCAACTGTCCGGAATGTAATATCAATGTCAGTATCTCACTGGACGGGTTCGGAGAAACACATGATACTCAACGGGGAGTACCCGGAAACTTCTACAAGGCAATCGATACGATCCGGAAAGTAAGCGAGCATTTCAGAAATGACGGAAAAGTACTGCTCAACGTGGCTACCGTAATCACGAAATATAATATTGACCAGATTAATGATTTTATGGTCTGGATGTACGGTCGCTTCCATCTGTCTACCCACACCATCGAAGCGGCACGCGGCGTTACACGAGAGGATGGCGTCAAGGCACTGGATGAATCCACCCTCCGGCTGATTCAGGACGAAGCCGCCCCGATATACGGAGCTTATGCCAAACGAATGGTGGCCAATACTTCCGGTCTGCGGAAGCCCATTACCAAATTCTTCTATACGGGCATTGTCCGTGCCCTGTACAATATCCGTGCAAGTAACATCGACCAGCCGACCCCGTGGGGAATGGATTGTACGGCAGGAGAAACAACGCTGGTCATCGACTACGACGGCCGTTTCCGTTCCTGCGAACTACGTGAGCCTTTGGGGAATGTAAAAGACTACGACTGCGACGTACAGCGCATCATGCAAAGTGATGTGATGAAAAAGGAGGTCGGAGCCATCGGACACGGATATAAGGCAAACTGCTGGTGCACGCACGGATGCTTCATCACGGCTTCCCTTATTTTCAACCCTCGAAAAATGATTAAACAAGTGTATAAAGGGTATCGGGAGGTAAGCAAGCTCGACAAGCCCATCGATATCAGCGAAGCCAGCCTGATAAAGATGGAGGATACTTATCATTTGAACAAAGAGAAGTTGCAGGAACTCGGCATTGCCGCCTATTAATGTATAAAAAAACATCCGGTATGAAAATACTTCTAGTAACCAGAGGTTCGCAAGGAGACATTTATCCTTATCTGAATATCGCTTCCGCCTTGATAAAACGGGGACATAAAGTCACATTGAACCTCCCGCAGATATTTGAAAAGGAAGCGCAAGCCTATCAGCTGGACTATGTATTACAAGACTTTGACGACATACAAGGCATGGTATCCAAAGCCGGCAATAAATCGGAAGGAGCCAAACCCTATTTAAAATGGATGCGTGATGTAATCGACGCGCAATTCAAGCAATTGGTTCCCCTATTGAAAGAGCATGATGTGCTGATAGCCACCAATTCCGAATTTGCTGCGGCAAGTGTAGCGGACTATTGCGGGAAGCCATTTATCCGTACCGCTTTTGCTCCTTTCATACCGGGAAAGAATATCCCGCCTCCTATCTTTCCCTACCCGAAGCCTCATCCTGTATTTACTCCCCGTATGATCTGGCGGATGCTAAACATAGGAAACAATTATATGACTCAAAAGACGATCAACAAGAACCGGAAGCAACTGGGCCTGCAACCACTGAAAAACTGTGGTTACTATGCCACCGAAAGAGCTTTCAACTACCTGTTGTACAGTCGCCATCTGGGCAGCACGGACGCTGACTGGAAATATAAATGGGACATCGGCGGATATTGCTTTAATGATACATTACATTATGACACAGAGGCTTACCGAAAGTTGACTGACTTCATACAACAGGAGCAAAGACCTGTTATTTTCTTCACACTAGGCAGTTGCAGCGCTAAAGAAAGCAATGACTTTTGCCATCGGCTGATCAATGTATGCTGGCAGTTGAACTTCCGGTTGATTATCGGTTCGGGCTGGTCGGGCACCGGCAAGCAGTTAGCGAATGAGAAAGACGTTTTTCTGCTGACGCATACCATTCCGCATAGTCTGATATTCCCGCATTGCGATGCAGTAATGCACCACGGTGGTTCCGGAACAACGCATAGCGTGGCTCGTGCCGGAAAACCGCAGGTGGTTATGCCGCTTATTATCGATCAGCCTTACTGGGCTTATCGTGTACAGCAACTAAAGATAGGACCGCCACGGATTAAAATAGGCAAAGTCTCCGACAAGGAATTAAAAGAAAAGGTATATGATCTCGTGACTAATCCGGTATATAAAAAGAATGCGGAAGAATTGGGCGAGAAGATTCGTTCCGAACAGTCTACAGATAATTTTTGTGACTTTATAGAATCAATGATATCCCCCAAAGAAATATCCGAAGGAAAATAAAACATTTCATATGATGCAAGAATCTACCGAAAAATTCAAGAATGAGGAGTTGATACTCCGCGACTATCTGGCTATTGAAAGAACAAAGTTAGCCAACGTACGTACCTTATTCTCCTATATCCGTACTTCACTCTATCTTCTCACTGCCGGAATCGGTATCTTTCAGATCGAAAGTATTTCCCGTTTGGACGGTCTTGCCTGGGTATGTGTCGTAATCGGAGTTATCTTATTCATTCTGGGCTTCGTCCGTTACTTTCAGATGTGCAAACAGTTGAAAGGTTATGTAAAGCAGTCCTGACCTGTCACCATCTTTGTTGTTTCATCACGAAGCCTTCAAAGAAGTCATCCCGATAGCTATTCCCGATAGCAATCTCGTACGACTTGATAAATATATCATTGTTGTCGAACGAATCGATATGGGCTGTATTGACTATATACGATTTATTGACCCGTAAAAAAGAGTCCTTCGGCAACAAGTCAAAGACCGCTTTCAGACTCATACGGGTGATGATGCGTTGTTCGCCCAACTGTAGAATTACATAATCTTTCAAACCTTCTACAAAAAGGATATCAGAGAAGTTGACCTTGAAGTATCTGCGTTCCGCCTTTACAAAGAAATACTCGGCAGCCACAATCGTCTCAATGGCTTCCTTTTCCTCCTGTAATAATAAAGAATGATAAGACTGCGCCTTCTCAACCGCCTTCTGAAAGCGCTCCGCCTCCACCGGCTTTATCAGATAATCTATTGCGTCCACTTCGTAGCTATCCAGTGCATACTCCGTATAGGCAGTGGTAAAGATTACCAATGTCCGTTTGGAAATGGTACGGGCAAACTCAATTCCCGTAATGCCGGGCATTTGAATATCCAGAAAGACAAGATCTACTACGTGCTGCTCCATAAAGTCGGAAGCCGTGGCGGCACTGTTAAAACTTCCCACCAGCTGAAGACATTCCGCCTCCTCTATCAGCAATTTCATAGCCTCCCGTGCCAATGGTTCATCGTCTACAATAATACAATTCATAACGTTATACATAAAGTTACCATATACCGATTTTCATTCTCTATCTGCTCCAATTCATAACGGTCGGGATATAACAATCCTAATCTACGCTGAATATTCGCAAGCCCGATCCCTCCTACCTTGTTGCTGACAGCAACCGCCGGCATCGTATTTTCACAACGGAACTCCAACCGGTTCTCTTCTACCTTAAAAGAAAGATGTACATACGAAGGATGCTCGCTATCAAAACTATGCTTTACCGCGTTCTCCACAAACGGGATAAACAATAACGGCTGAATCCAGATGGAGTCAATGTCCCCTTCCTGCTCCATTGTAAACTGAAAATGATCCCGGCGTATCTTTTCCAGATTCAGATAGTCGTTCAGAAAACGGATATCCGAGGCTAAAGCAACCCTTTCGCGCGAACTGTCATTTATCTGATACCGCAGCAAATCTTCCAGTTTGAAAAGAACTTTGGAAGCTTCTTCCGGATTCCGCTTTATCAGTACATTGGCGTTATTCAGCATATTGAACAGAAAGTGCGGATTAATCTGGCTCTTAAGGAACTTCAGTTCCGATTGCAAAGTGGTAGATTCCAGCTGATCAATGCGCAGATTATGACGCAGCCAATGAGTGAACAATGAAATAGCTGCCGAACCTGCGGTGACAAAGCCCATAGTGAGTATCCCCGAAAAGGTGTTGATGAAAGTGGCAAATCCATCGGGATTCCTGACAGGCAAAATAACTTCAAAAAGCATTCCCTGCGTAACTGAAAGGAAAAAGATGACCACTAAGTTGGTAACTATCGCAGCCAGAACATAACCACCCAAACGGTTCTTTAGCAGAAAAGAAGGAACCAGGACGTACAGATTGGTATATATCACCGCATTCATAGACAAGAAATAGACCAGACAGCCTCCAAAGCGTTTCAAGAGAGAGACCACCTGCAAAGGCTCGTACCAAAAAACATTGATTGTAATCAGCAGAACAGCCACCTGCAAGAGGATATGTCTGTATATCCTGCAATGAGGACTCAGCAGAAAAGCGGTGACACTTTTGCCGTTCATGGTTCCGTCACCGGGATTCCTGTTGAGCGTATTTTTATCGTTTGTACTTATTCTCATTGTTCCCCTCCATTCAGTTCCAGTCTTATACATTCCGTAGTCAAAGATAGTCCGTAGCGGTCGCCATACAATAAGTCCAGCCTTTGTCTGATCCGTTCCAGCCCCCTGTTTACGGAGAGATTAAGTTGCCGACACATACAAGTGAATACAATCGTACCCTTCTCCGCTTTCAGATGAATGTCTAGAGAGACAGGAAGCAAGGTTTGCTGTTCGTGCGCCAACTCCATGATATGCTGCACAAAAGGAATGAAGAGCAGAGGAGGAACCAGCATCCTGTTTACCTCCCCTTCCGCAGTAAACTGATAGCGGAATTGCGGAAGGGAGCTTTGCTCCAATGTCAGATAGTTGGTAAGGAAGGCGATTTCACTACTGAGCAATACTTTTTGCCGGCTGCAATCATATAACTGATAGCGCAGCAACTGGCTCAGTTTCATCAACATCTTCGAAGCCTTTTCCGGCTCGGTCAATGTCAGTTCACCCGAATGATGCAACGTTTTGAAAAGAAGTTCGGGGCTGACCTGCTCTTTGAGCTGTTCCACTTCGGACAGTACGTGCGCCTTTTCCATCTGTGAAACACGCTGATTCTCAATCATCCATTCTTTCAGAAGCAAAGTCATCGTTCCTCCTATCATGCAAAGCGTTGACAGCATAAAAGAAGAAATGTAGTCCATCAGCATGGGAACCGAGAAATACGATCCCCGCGCATGAAGCTGCGGCCAATGGGAGTAAGCAAGGTATTCTATGACCATCTGTATCAGCAGTGCAATGACCATTGCCACAGACAGCACCGACAGATAGGTCATATAATGCCTTTTCAACAAATATTTAGGGAATAACCAGAAAAGGTTCAGACAAATAACGCCAACGTATGTGAGCATATATATAAACGTGAACACATAAATCCATACGCCCAGTATATCCCGATAGTCCATAAAAATGATGAATACCTGATTGAAGGAGATAGTACCCAACACCATGACAAGTATCAGATACCGCATCCATCGGAATGCCGGACTTACGAGCAATCTATATAAAAAGGCCGATTCGTTACCTGCTGCAGTTGTTTCAGTTGCCATATGCTTCATTGGGTACGAAGATAAAACATTTTCCGTTAAGGTCTCTATACCGGATATCTAAAATTCAAGCTTATAACTCACATTAGTCAGAACGGTAGAGCCGTCGGTTGCGTCTATCTTTCCGGTTTTCACGTTATACTCATGTCCGTAGTGCTCTTTCGTGCCCATAAAGTTCAGGCCCTTCACAGCAAATTCATGAGATACTTTTTTCTTGTTGATGCGGTAGCTGACGGTATAATTGCCGATAAACATGGGCGAATACTGTTTGGAGAATGCCTTCCTTTCGTCATACTGCACTTCCTTGTCCGGATGCTTCATGGTTGCTTCCATGTCAATCGGAGAATAGCGGTCGCCGCCCTGCAAGGTCAGTTTCAGGTTGATGCTAAGAATATTCTGTTTGTTGCGTCCCAGCATCCATTCTTTGCCGATCAGTCCGTTGATGACATAGTTGCGGTTGAACTTCGTGTTGTACCATACACCGTCTCCGCCACGGTAACGGGAGTCGAACAACGAACCGGAGATCATGTAATAAAGTCCTTTTTCCAGGAAGCGTTCGAGGGTTATGTCAATCCCGATATTCCGGCCTCTTCCTTTGTTGACAAGCGCATCTTCTACATAAAAGTCGGAGCGGTTGAGTACGGAATAGGAACTGTCCGCCATTACCGGTACATCGTGCAGAAACTGTACATAAGGTTCTATTTTCAGATTCATGCGGTCCGAAATCTTGTAGCCGAAAGACAGCATGATGTGCTGCGCCTTGGTGAAGTCGAGGTTCTTGTTGACGGATTGATTTCCCGTACTCTTCGTTTTCACAAAGTAGACGTCCATTTTCTCCATCCGGCTGTATATGCCGTAAGCTAAAGCAAAGGTCGCTTTCGGGGTAGCCTGCCATTTCAGTCCGGCACGGGGTTCGACAGACCATTTATTATTCAGCGTCAGGTATTGTCCGTAGATACCGGCGTTGAGAGTCCAACGGTCACTCAGTCCGACAGAAGAGCTATTGTAAGCAGAAATCAGACTCGTATTGCCATCTCCCTTCGATACCGTTTCCAGCGGCTGAGCTTCGTATGGAGCTATGGCAAGGTTCATGTCATAAAACATGGCAGTATAAGTGAATCCTGTCTTATTGGTAAAGCGGTTGCTGAATTTACGGTTGAAGGTGCTGGTCAGTATCAGGTTGGTATGCCTTGATTCAAGGTCCATATAAGGAGTCGGTTCCAACGCATGATTGAACATGGAAGCGCCTCCGTCCAACTGCGAGTAGGTAGCGGCAACGGTTGTTTTCAGCGATACGTCACTATTGAAAAAGTAACGGTGACTGATACCTCCAGCGGCCATATATTGCTTGTCACGTGATTCGCTGCGGTCGCCCAGATATTCCCATTTCTCAGGGTCCCTCTCCATGTCACTCTTAAATTTGTCAATCAGGCTGGTTCCCCATACCGAGAAAGTCCCGGCCATCTTTGTGGGAAAGTTTAGTTTGAAGTTCAGGTCCTGATAGTCCATCGTTCCGCCGTCAAGATTCAGTAGTCCTGTGGTAGAGTAACGATAATTGAAGATATACGAGGCTTTATGCTTCTTGCTCAAAGGACCTTCGGAAGCAACGTCAATTCCCATGATTCCCACTTGGATCGTGTTTTCGTTCTTTTGATTGTTACCGTTGCGCAGCTTCATGTCGAACACGCCGGACACTGCATTTCCATATTCAGCCGGAAAAGCTCCGGTGAAGAAATCGGAATTTCCGAGTACCTGTGAGCTAAGGGAAGAAAGGATTCCTCCACCCAATGTGGCAATATCCGCAAAGTGATTCGGATTCGGGATTTCTACATCCTCCAGCCTCCATTGCAACAGATGGGGTGCATTGCCATGAATCGAAATGCCATTCGAAGAGACGCTGGGCGCCACTCCGGCAAAAGCGGAAACCAGACGTGCAGGGTCGTCGAATCCGCCTGCATAACGGCTCGCTTCTTCCACGCTCAGCATACGTGCTCCGGTAGTTGCCATCTTATTCATCGCTTCTTCTTTGTTCGTCCGCGCACGGACCACTACTTCACTCAATTCGTTGACGCTTTCTTTCAAAGGTATTTCCAAATAGACTTCTTTGGCGGAAGTCACCAGTATTTCTCTGAAAATGCCGGGTTCATATCCCATGAACGCTGCCTCTACCGTATGTCTCCCGACGGGAACCTGCGGAATGGTGAAACGTCCCAGGCTGTCGGTTGTCGTCCCCATCCCCTCTTTATCTGACAATCTTACTGTCGCATACGGTATAGGATATTTGGAATCTCCGTCAACAACCATCCCACGAATGGTCTGGACCGGACGCCCTTTCCGCTCCGATGTTTGCCCGAAAGCAAAGGCTGATACAAACAAACCGATCAACAGCAATATCCATCCTCCATAACGGTACAGTTTCCGTGTGAGTTCTTCGCAAAGGACTCTTTCAAAAGTTTTAAGTACTACTCCGCATTCATCTGCCGGAATCCCCGAACGGTTTGCTACTTCCCCTAACAACATAGTTTTATTCATCTTCATGACTTATTCTGTTTTTTATTTCGACACGAAGATAAGGGATACTGCATTGCCGGTTTTTCAAATGAGACGAACACGCCTCATTTGTAGACAAGATGTGGAATTGGTAAGATAAATGTCCTTTCAGTCTAAATGTTCCAAATTTAATATTATATCAATAGGAATTTGCTCAAAAAGTCATGAACGACAGCATATCCTGCATAAATTAGTGCAATAATATGCAGGAATACGGGTTCATCCTGCATAATACTGCGTGAAATATGCATCTTTTTTTAGTCATTCAGTACTCTTTGGTTTTAAAGGAACGGGGTGTTCCTTTAAAACCAACGCTCCGTTCCTTACTGATGAACTTGTTTTTCATCCGTGAGGAAGTTATAAAAAGGCCGTTTTTGCCCGTGTTTGCTCTAGTTCATCATAAATACCGATAAAATAGAAAATGACAGAACGGAGTACCTTCCTTAATTAATCCATCTAAATGATAAGTATTAATAGGAAATAGTTACCATTTTACTCTAAGAACACTTCCAATTACATAAAGATAGAATTTCGTATTTACAAATGACGGAGATATTCTATTCTCCTTGATAACTGATATGTAATTACGGTCTTTAGTACCTGTGCAAATATCCTCTTTTTAAGAAAAAGTCATTTTTTCAGTGAATGGCTAATATATACATATTATCACGATGTCCGTCATGTAAATAAAATAAAATGGACGCTAGATTGTTTTTCATTAATAGTTTCATAACTTTGTCAGTAGCATATAATAGAATTGAAAAATAGAATTCAGTAAACGCACCTTATAGGTATCGGTTACTGGAATCACCACTACTCGTTGAGTGTGGTTATTTATTCATTATCAGAAATAAGTTAAGAATATGAATGTAATTGAACTAATAAGAATGATAAAAGACAGACCTGCAATGTATATAGGCAGACATAGCATATTCTGTTTGAGAGCCTTTATAGACGGTTGGCACTTTCGCAATATAGATGAAGATGTTCAAATGAAAATATTGAGTGACTTTAGTTTATGGATAGATGATTCGTTCTTTAATAGCAGTGGACGTACTTGTAGTTGGTGTGAATTTTTATATTTTATGTCTGCCAACGATGAAAACAAGGCTTTAGATAAGTTCTTTATCTTATTCGAACAATACTTGACAGAAAAGGCTGATAACGATCACCTAAACTGCTAAATGCAGTTAGCTGAAACCCATTAGCAGATCCAAAACAAACAAATGTATGGAAAAGTATGATATAAATAAGGTATACATCCAATATAAAGAGTTTATAGCAAGCTATACAGACTTGAAAGCATTAGCAGGCAAGATAATAGAGCAAAGGCAGCTATCTCCCGTCATGAATGATACTAAATGGCTAGAATTGCAAACTGCAATTTTGTCTATATCGGAGTTTGAACCGGCATATAATATTCAATTGTTGACAGACAATATCACATACTCTCCAATATTTGAACAAGTACCAACATATTTGGGAAGTTGGGAATTTATATATGAAAACTATGAATATAGTCTGCCACCATTCTTTAATATTGAATGGATTGCTATTCAGCCTTTATATGCCGTTCGCAGAGGGAGGTTAGTGGAACCTGAAATCATAGATAAATCAAGTATGTTACTAGATATTCTCCATAAATTCCATATACCTTTTGAGAAAGCCGATGAACATACATTTGTAATTTACGGATATAAGTAACCAATAAACCGATAACAAGCGAATCAATGGCCAGGACGAAAACATAATAATAAATGATATGGAAGAATATGAAGAGAAAGTAGTAGCAGTCAGGTTATCAGATAATACAGTATTTGATCTAACTATAAACATCATAGAAGATGACTCATTTACCATGTCTGTTTCATTAGATAATCATCTGTTTGAAGTACAGGAAGAAGATATATTCCCGACATTTCAAAAGTTACGAGATATACTACTGTCGAAAGGTATTGGAATGAAATGTTATGGTGCTATGAGAAATGCACATCAATCGGGAATGATGAGTACCTCCAATAAGGTATATATCCTGACTCTTGGAAAACCTGCATTAAAAAAAGATATCGCAACGATATTTGATTATGCAGAGGTTCAAGAATTTCCGAATACTCGTGAGCAAGAAGAATTCTCTCAAAAATGGCTCAATTCTTTTTTAAACAGAGAGACTTACTAAATACGTCGAGTAAGTTGTAATATGTAATTCCTATTAATCAATTAAATGAAAAAAGGTACGAATAAAACAGATAATTATTTCGAACGTGTAAAACAAAGGTTACATCCTCCCAAATACAGATATTATTTCTTCGATTATCTGTATTTTAAGGGTGAACAATGGAGCAAGAAAGCCTTCAGATGCTCCGGTGCATTCATTTTACTGGAGTATTGGATAATGATCGTAGCTTTTCCGGCATTTGGATTCACAAGTGTAACCCATCACTTTGGAGACAATGCGGTCATATTTTATCAAGTACTGATTCTTTTATTGCCTTACATTTTCATATTTTTCCGTTACCGTAAAGACAGAAAAAGAGCTATTATCAATCATTACCGACACTCGAAAAGTAGTGGAGTGACTATGACCTTCATCATTATCCTTCCATTTATCTTGTTCTTTTTTGAATTATGGCTATTCGACAAACTGGAATGGATAGATTGCAAATTATGGTAATCAGCATTAAACAAAGGATATATAGTTAGGATAAAATCAAGGAAACTTGTGGACGACTTTGCTAAACTCTAGCATCAAGATTACATAAAAGTATTCGTCTGACTATAGTTGAACTTTCGTCTGACAGTTGTTAGACGAAAAAGAAACAGCTGTCAGACGAAAGTTCAACTATAGTCAGACGAATAATCTTTCGCATATTGCGGGACAAAGAATTGCGTAGCGATCCTTAAATTTCAGTAAGTAGCGAGCTAGTTCATCCGTAGAATACTAAAGCCGAAAACCGGTCTTGTCTTCATCGGTTATTTCCCGAATAACTTTACAGGGAACACCTGCGGCAATTACATTCTCCGGAATGCTCTTTGTCACCACACTGCCCGCACCGATTACTGAATTTCTCCCGACAGTGACACCACCCATTATATGAACGCCGGCACCTACCCATACATTATCTTCAATGACAATCGGATGGGCATAGCACCCGCCCATAAGACGTTCCTGCGGATCGAGCGCATGATTTGCCGTATATAAACCGACACGGGGCCCTAATAATACATTGTCACCTATCGTAATGAGATTTCCGTCCAACATGATGCAATCAAAATTGGCGAAGAAATTATTGCCGATACTGATATTGAATCCAAACTCACACCGGAAATTCGGTTCAAAATGAACACTACTGCCAATACGCCTCAATAGTTTACGTAACAATGCCTCCCGAACTTCTTTAGGCTTTCCATAAGTGGAATTATAATCATTGGTCAGGAAAACAGCCTGTTCTCTTCTTTGAACCAGTTCTACAGACAAGTCATTATACATTTTTCCCGAAAGCATTCTTTCACGCAATTCTTTATTCTCCATATATATTATGATATTATTTAATAAGCAGGACATACTTGCAAATATACAGAATTAGTCAGATAAAACAGGCAACCTATTGGTTTTCAAAAATACTTTTATAACTTTGGCAATATTAAATATAAACAATACAATAAACGTATGAATCTAGTTTCACTCAAAGACTCACCTCAGTATCTGGAAAGAGCTATCGCCTATTTCCAAAGCAAGTGGGGTAACGAAAACACGAAAATGGTGTATGACAATTGTTTCAGACATTCTCTGAATGCCGAAAATCCCATTCCTCAATGGTACCTTTTAATGAATGGTGATGAAATAATAGGATGTGCGGGACTTACCAGCAACGATTTTAACTCTCGTGCGGATTTATATCCTTGGTTGGTTGCCTTATTCATTGAAGAAAAGTATAGGGGAAATCATTACGCCAATCTTTTAATAGAACAAGCCAAGAAGGATACACTGAAATTCGGATTCTCGAAATTATATTTAAGCACCAGTCATACTTCGTATTATGAACGCTTGGGCTTCACATATATCGGAGATTGCTGGCATCCTTGGGGAGAAAGTTCCCGTGTATATGAGATTATTCTAAAAGTAAATGACAGAGAAAAAGACCGGATTACTTTATAATCTCCAAGTCTTCAACCCGTACATAGCCAACAGTTTCATCAAAATCCGTCACGATGGAATATCTTACCTTGCACCAGTCACCTTTCATCTCCTCAATAACAACCCGCCTGCCAAAGTAAGTGCCTGCCATCCGGTCGTCTTCATTTATCAATCTGCCATTGGGTGAAATATACGCACGATTGGTGCAAAGAAAAGCCCGATCACCCGCCTTTACAGGTGAAAAGGTAACGGATTTGCCATTTTCAGGCATCTTCAAGTCAGCCTTATATACACTTGCCAAGTTCTCCGTAGTCATATTAATCCAAAGATGAAACCCTTCTCTGAAATCAAGTTCCGAAAAAGAATGATCAATATGAATTTGTGAATTGCACGAATACAGTTTCCCGTATTTTTCAGAAGTGCTCGCATACACAGCATAAAGGATATTGCCCTGTTCATCATAATAAACGACGTTATTAAGATCACCTCCATCCGAACACCATTTGATCGTCTTACGTACTCTTCCTTTTTCATCATAAAACAAGGTCGCAAAGCTCGTGGCCTGCCTATAGTCTATATCAGCTGTCACATCCGAATGATCGCACAGACTGGGAGCAGCAAACTCCAGATACATATATTTGCCTAAACTATCAACCGGTACAAGATGCGCCATCCGTAACGGCATCTTATTAATAGCCTCAACCTGACTTGTACATTCCCGATAAGTATTTGTCTGGGCAAATGACGATATTGCCGCAACAGAGAGTAACAGAGTTAACATGATTGTTCTCATAATATTCATTCTGGTTATATGTCCCTCAAATATACGAAAAAAAGAGCATAAAAAAAGGCTATCTATCCCAGACAGCCAATCTTTTGTTAACCTTAAATCTAATACTATGAAAAACACACTACAAAGATACGGACTTTCTGCATATCTCCAAATTTCCGGAGCAAAGCGAAGCATCTTATAACATGGTTTAATAGAAGTAGCAGACTCGTTAACATTTAACATAATTCCTCCGGATATTAACGAATACCCGAAGGAGTAATCTAAAAACTATTCATATCTTAACGAACGAGCAGGTTTGCTCATTATTATTTTCATTGTCTGAAAGGCCACCGTCACGAATGAAATGAACAACATCAACAATACGGGCACAATAAAGAACCAGGCTTCTAAATCCGTCCGGAAAGCATAATGACTCAACCAGGCGTTCATACTGAACCAGGCTACCGGAAGAGCAATCACAACCGCTATCAGAATCAGCAGGAAAAATCCTTTGACCAACTGATAGAAAAGATTCCAGCGGGAAGCTCCCAAGACTTTACGTATACCCATCTCTTTCGTACGGGTGGAACAGGAAAACATCACCAATACCCAAAGTCCCAGACAGGATATGAATATCGCTAATCCGGTGAAAGAACCTATCATCACCCCGAATACTTCATCCTGACGATACTGATGGTCGAAGAACTGATCGAGGAAAAAATAATCGAAACTGGAATCAGCAAAGTACCGATTCCATATTTCCTGTACCTGCGATACCAGTTCGCGTGGATTGCCGGAAGTCATTACGATAGAAATATAGCGTTGTGGCAACCAGTCTATCTTATCTTTATGAATCAGCATAATAGGAGTATAATTCTTACTCAACGCCTGCTGATGATAATCTTTGACCACTCCGATAATCTGCATCGGAGCATCGGTACATTCTACTGTTACCAACTCTCCTATCGCCTCATCATTGGAAGCAAAGCCCAGATTGCGTACGGCCGTCTCATTAATCACCAGTTTATCTACATCGTCTCCGTACTCTTCTGAAAAGCCCCGTCCGGCTATCACTTGCAAACCATATGCCTCTATATAATCCGGATCGCAGGCCAGCATCTCATAAAGCCGGTTCTGCTTCAAAGCGTCATTGGTACGGCGATTGGAAAGGAAAGTAGCCACCTCCTCGCCCGGCACAGCACCGGAAGCTGCGACACTATGCACCAGTGGCAACCGCATTATCGCTTTCTTCATCGCTTCCAGCTTCACATTCAGCCCGTCTGTACGGCCGGGAAATTTAACGACTAATGTCTGGTCGGTTTTCACCCCTAATGATTGGCTGCGCATAAAATTCAGCTGTGCAAACACGATCAATGTTCCACAAAGCAGTATCATAGAGGCCGTATATTGAATGATAACCAACACCTGACGAGTCCGTTCTCCGGACTTGCTATGCAAAAACTTTCCTTTTAACAGGGTAATCGGTTTACGGTTCAGCAAAACCAATGCCGGATAATATCCGGAAAGGAATATCCCTGCGATAAAAACAAGAACCAGCAGCACCCACCAATAATCCATCAGCCAAACGGAGAAAGTGACCGTACGTCCCACCAGTTGATTAAAGTACGGAAGAATCAGCTCTATCAGCCCTACTGCCAATATGAAAGCAATCAGATTCATAACCAGCGCTTCGAACAGGAACTGATGAATCAACTGCTTACGGAAAGCACCCACTACCCGACGCACTCCGACTTCCCTGGCACGCTCCATCGAACGGGCTACTGTCAGATTGATATAGTTTATCCAGGCAATAGCCAGAATGGCAATGGCTGCAAAGACAAGTGCAATCATGGCAGAACGATTTCCTTTTGTCTCCATTTCATAACCCAATTGCGGAGTGAGATGTATATCTGCCAGAGGAACCAAATCGACTCCCCATGTTTTGTTTTTCAACGCTTCCTCCGTCTTGTACTTTTCCGCCATGACGGGAAACTCTCTTTCTATTTCCGCTTCCCTCTCCGGCGAATCGAGCAGAACATACGTATATGCTTCGTGCTTATACCAGTATTCATGTATAAACTTGGGCAAAGATGTATACGAAATCAGGAAGTTATAATGTATATGGGAATTGGAAGGCATTTCCTCCATGACTCCGGTCACTTCACACGATATCTTATAATAGGGACCGGTAAAGATAAGAATCTTTCCGACAGGGTCTTCCTCTTTGAAATATTTGCGGGCAATGCGCTCGGTGATTACGACTTGTCCCGGCATCGAAAGGCTGGTCTTTTTATCACCTTTCAGAAGCTCGAAATCGAAAAGACGGAAAAAGCCCGGATCGGCATAAGCTATCTGGTTTTCCCGCAGCGTCAACTCACCATACTTCACAATCTGTTCAGGTTGTAGCAGAGAGCCGATTCGGGTATAATCTTCAATTCCCGCAAGATTCTCTTTCATTGCCGAACCGTATCCGAATGAGCTGCTTGCCCAGTTGTCGGTCAGCACCTCCCCTTCGTGGAATGTACTTTGCACACGGTAAATATGGGGATATTTCGTGTGCATCTTGTCAAAACTGAACTCGAAGGTTACATACGTCAGGATCAGCAACGCCGACGCCATGCCGATCGCCAGTCCAAACACATTAATGAAGCTGAACTTTTTCCGCTTCATCAGATTCCGATAGGCACTATTCCAATAATTTCCTATCATACAGCTTCGTTTTTAGAGGACGTACTTTTTTCTAACGGACGGTTGATGTTTTCGGATACAATCTGTCCGTCCAACAACCGGATAATCCGATGCGCATACGTCGCATCCCTTTGCGAGTGGGTGACAATGATAATCGTAGTCCCCTGACGGTTCAGTTCGCTCAACAGCTCCATCACTTCCACGCCATTTACCGAATCCAGATTTCCGGTCGGTTCGTCAGCCAGCAGTAACTTACAGTCCGTCACTACCGCACGGGCGATGGCCACACGTTGCTGTTGTCCGCCCGACAACTGTTGAGGATAATGGTTGGCACGATGTAGCAGATTTACTTTCTCCAGCACTTTGTTCACTTTCTCTTTGCGTTGGGCAGCCTTAATCCCCATATAGACAAGCGGGAGTTCCACATTTTCGTATACCGTCAGTTCGTCAATCAGGTTGAAACTCTGGAAGATAAAGCCCAGATTATTCTTCCGAAGGGCAGTCAGCTGGTTCTCATTCATTTTATCCACCTGTTTCCCTTCAAAGAAATAAGAGCCGGAAGTGGGAGAATCCAACGTGCCCAGAATATTCAGCAACGTTGACTTGCCGCATCCGGAAGGTCCCATTATAGCGACAAATTCTCCTTGTTCTACGTGTAAGGTGACTTCGTTCAATGCTTTCGTCTGCACCTCTTCCGTAGTGAAAAGCATAGACAGTTTTTCTGTTTTAATCATGGTGATTCTTTTCATTTATTTTAGTATTAGTTTCTCATTGTCTCCGAACAACTCATAACCGGATATGATTACTTTCTCACCCGAAGACAAACCTTCCGTCACCTCATAATACTGTGGATTCTGGCGCCCGATCTTCACAGGACGCCGCGTGGCAAATTTACCACTTTCATCGACAATATACATCCACCGCCCTCCGGTAATTTGAAAGAATCCGCCACGGGGAACAAGGATCGCTTGTGCCGGGTCTCCTAACTGAAGGTTGATATGATAAGTTTGTCCGGCACGTATATTCTCCGGCCGCTCCGAAATGAAAGCCAGGTCAGTACGGAACTGCCCTTCTTTCACTTCCGGATAAGGTTTGGTTACTTCCAGTTTATAGGTTCCTCCGTCACGGGTAAAGTCGGCGGGAAGTCCGGGAAGTACACGCTCCACATAATGCTCGTCTATCTGTGCCTGTACTTTGAGGTCCGGAGTAATAATCTGCCCGATATGTTCTCCTGCGGAAATGGACTGTCCGACCTGCGCGTTCAAGTTTCCTACCTGTCCGTCAATCGGAGCTTTAATCTTCAGGTTTTCCAAGCGCTCACGGACCAACGTAAGACTGCGTTTCATGTTGCGTATGTTCTCGTCCAGACTGCTGATCTGGCTTTCACGGAAAATATTGTCCTGACGGATACGTTCGTCAATGACCGCCAGTTGTTCTTTGGCAGCTTCATACTCCTCCTCTGCCTGACGGAAATCCTCGCGGGCAATCAGTTGCTCCTCCACCAAACGTCTGTATTGTTCATAACGGCGTTTTTTCAATGTCAGTTCTTTATTCAAGCCTATGCGTTCCTGTTTCAGTTGCAGACGCTCCTGCTCCATACTGATGCGGGTATTGCGCAATTCATTTTCCTGATAGGCAAGGTCTGCCTCACTCTGCATGATTCCAATATTCAGCAACGGGTTGCTCAGACGCAGAATCACATCGCCCGCTTTCACCATAGCTCCTTCTTCTTTCAGACGTTCTTCCACACGACCGCCTTCTATGGCATCCATATAGATAATCCGGCTGGGCATCACTTGCCCGATCACACGGATATAATCATTGAACTCCGCTTGCTTGACGGTAGCAATCGTGAGACGGTCTTTCTCAACTGTCATGGAGGAAGCCGTATCTCTAAAAATAAAATATAAAATGACAGCGATTCCCAGCGCCACACCACCGATCGTATAAAGGTGTTTGCGATTTATGCCGGGTTTGCGTTCAACAGGTGTATCCATAAAGGTATATTCAAAATAGGGTTGTTATTAAATGATTGATCCGATGGCACAGGCTCCGTTTTACAGGAAAGTCCCCTCCCGATAGTACTTCTCCAGTTTCCTCATCATTTCCACTTGCAGGCGTACACGAACCAGTTCTGCCTTGGCGGAGATAAAACGGTTACGGGCTTCCATCAGCTGAAAGACGGAAATGAGCCCTTCCTCCCATTTACGTTCGGACTCTTTCAGTACGAGAGCTTCTGCGTCAAGCTGTTGCAATGCCTGTTGATGTTCACTAAATCCCGCATGCAGGGAAAGAAGTGTTTGCTCTATATCGGTATATAGCTGCTGCTTTTCCAGTTCTTCTTCATTCTTCAGGCGATACAGGTTTAGTTTCTGCTTCCGTTGATGAGTCAGACGTTCCAATCCGCTCAGCAAAGGAAACGAAATACCGATGCCGACATATTTTCCTATATTGTCCCGCAACTGTCTGGCAGAAAAAACCGTATTGTAAAAATTGGAACCAACCGTAAAGCGGGCATAGACAGAAGGAGAAAAAGTTCCGCCAGCCATCGCATACTCTTTACGGGCAGCCTTTCGTTTCAAATCAATCATACGCATGACGGGAAGTATTTCCAGTGATTGGGCATAAAGTGTTTCCGTAGACGGAACAGAAAGCAAAGGCAGCTGATTCGCTTCCACAATAGTATCCTGAATAACAAGTGTATCACCGGGTTGGAAATTCATGAGCTGTTCCAGATGCAATAAGGCCAACCGGCAAGTATTCTCACGAGATTTATAACGATAGATATCCCCTTCTCTGCGGGCCTTGACTTCCTGCAAATCGGAAGCGGATTTCAATCCCAACTCAACAAAGGCTTCGGTTTGTTTCAGATACCGCTCACTCAACCGGCTTTGTTCTAAAGCAAGATTCAGCAGTTTTCTCTCCAGAATCAGTTTATAATAAGCATCCGTCACTTGATATGCCAGTTCATTCTGCTTATTTTTCAATGCCCATTCGCTACGTTCCTTATTCATCTTCCGGAAGCGTACCTGATGAATGCGTGAAAAGCCTTCAAAAAGAGAAAGAGTCATATCAAGCCCCACAGTCCCTTCTTCAAAAGTTTCGTTGGTATATCCGTTCGTATCCGGATCGATAGAACGCCCGAAGCGTTTCCCTGTTTCTGCATTAACCGCCGCACGGGGAAGAAAAGCACCGACAGCGGCCATATAATCTGCCCGTGCCTCCTTTATATCTATCACACTGTTCCGCACAGAAGGATTCTGCTTCCATGCCAGACGAATGCACTCATCCAAAGTCATGCCGGACTGAGCCTGCACAAGGTGTGGTAATAAGAATAAGGACAAAAAGAAAAAGTTTTTCATTCTTTATAATATATGCGATTGTGTGTTACGATGATTAGAAGGCAAATAGGATGCCACAATTTTTAAGTAATTGATTATTAACTAAATGACCAATACGATTGCATTGCATCCGTCCAATTATTACACACCGCAACGTCCAACTTTTGGACGTTATCCATTATTTCATATTCTTCGGGAGCAATTCTCGGGAATTTAAGTAAGCCTTGCAGTAAATATGCCCGAAAACGTCTAATTATTGGACACTCGCTTGCAGAGAAAAGCAAAAACGAATATCTTTACCCCCAAACTTAAAGCATGGTTCAACCTGATAGCTACCCCCAATCTTAGATATGGAAAACGGAACTATTTTAATAGTAGATGATAATAAAAGCGTGCTAGCTTCACTGGAGTTATTGCTCGAAAATGAGTTCGGTACAGTTCGCACCGCCGCCAATCCCAATCAAATCACCACGTTACTGACTACCACCTCTATCGACGTCGTTATCCTTGACATGAATTTCTCTGCCGGCATAAACAATGGCAATGAAGGGCTGTACTGGTTAAAACAAATCCACGAAATCCGTCCATCCTTACCGGTGGTTATGCTGACTGCTTACGGAGACGTTGAATTGGCGGTAAAAGCACTAAAAAACGGGGCTACTGATTTTTTACTCAAACCTTGGGATAATCAGATTCTGATTCGGAAGATAAAGGAGGCTTATAAAAGTAACAACAGCAAAGCCAAAAGCGCTTCAAAGGCAACCAGCAAACAGGGGGATACCGAGAAACCGAGCAAACCGGAAATGTTGATCGGCCACTCTCCCGCAATGCTCCAGTTGATTAAAGTGGTGACGAAAGTAGCCAAAACCGACGCCAACATCCTGATCACCGGAGAGAACGGAACAGGAAAAGAGATGTTAGCCAAAGAGATACATCGTTTATCTCCCCGAAATTCCCGTCAAATGCTTGGCATTGATATGGGCGCTATCAGTGAATCACTCTTCGAAAGTGAACTGTTCGGACACGAACGCGGAGCGTTTACCGACGCATACGAAAGTCGTCCGGGAAAATTCGAAGCGGCCAACGGCAGTTCCCTCTTTATGGACGAAATCGGAAACCTTTCCATTGCACTGCAAGCCAAACTATTGACTGTACTACAGAACCGGAATGTCACCCGAATCGGAAGTAACAAAGCGATTCCCGTTGATATCCGGCTGATCTCTGCTACCAATAAAGATATTCCGGAAATGGTAAAGCAAGGACTGTTCCGGGAAGATTTGTTCTACCGTATCAACACCATCCATCTGGAAATCCCTCCTTTAAGGGAACGGGGTGACGATATCCTATTATTCATAGATACTTTCCTCCGTCGTTTTACTTCCAAATATCAACGGCCGGACATACGGATGCACGAGCAAACGATTGAGAAACTACGCTCCTATCACTGGCCGGGCAATATCCGCGAACTGCAACACGCCATCGAAAAAGCGGTGATCTTATGCGAAGGCAACGTGATACGCCCCAAGGATATTCTGGTAAAGCAAAGCTGGAAACCTCAGACGGCAAGTGTCGTCCCCAACCTGGAGGAAGTAGAACGGCAAGCCATCGAAACAGCAATCCTCCAAAACAATGGAAATCTGACAGCCGCCGCCGAACAACTAGGCATCAGCCGACAAACTCTCTATAATAAACTGAAACGATTCAAACCCTGAACAAGATGATATTCAGCCGACATATCTATTGGGCCATATTGCTTCGTATCCTGCTCATCCTCGCAACTTCGGGAACAGGGCTGTGGCTCATCATCTCCCAACGTGGCATCATCATCGGTACGTTACTAATCATCTGCTCTCTGTTTCAAATCGGCGGAATAGTCACTTATCTCAATAACATCAACCGGAAACTCCGGCTTTTCTTTGATGCCATCGAGGACAGAGATAATACATTCAGCTACCCCGAGCAAGGAATAAGCGAAGAGCAACAACAGCTGAACCGCTCACTGAACCGGATCAACGCCCTATTGGCGCAAACCAAGATGGACTACCAGAAACAGGAACATTTCTACCGGTCTCTGCTGGAGAAAGTACCCAACGGAATCATAGCCTGGAACAACTCCAAGAAAATAATCTTCGTCAACAACACAGCGTTAGCCTTACTAAACACCGAATCACTGGCTCTATATTCCCAACTGGAAAACATCCTGCAGAATGAGAAGAACAGAAAAAGACTCAGCCTCTCCCAAAGTCAGATGAAACTACAAGACGAAACAATCACCTTGCTTTCCATACAAGACATTGACGACCGGCTCAACGAAAACGAAAGTGAATCATGGAGCAAACTCAGTCATGTCCTGACTCATGAGATCATGAACACGATCGCTCCCATTATCTCACTGTCTCAGACACTGGCTTCCTATCCGGAAATCAGCGAGAAAGGAATCCGCGGGCTTCACATTATTCAGGCGCAAAGCGAACGGCTGATGGAATTTACCGAATCTTTCCGGCATCTGTCCTATCTTCCGCAGCCCGAAAAGCGTCTCTTTTCCCTGTCCGACTTATTACACAATCTGGAGGAACTGCTTCAAACCAATTTTCAAGAAAACAATATCTCCTTTACGCTCCGGTGCTCCCCCGAATCGATTATCACCGAAGGAGACGAAAAGCAACTGTCACAAGTGTTTCTCAATCTGTTGAAAAACGCCATGCAGGCATTGGAGGGGCATCCGCATGGAGAGCTTTCCCTGCAAGCAGAACAAGACGAACATATAGTCATAGACATCACCGACAACGGTCCCGGCATTCCTCCCGAGATTCTGGACAAAGTATTCATCCCCTTTTTTACGACTAAATCAGAAGGTACAGGCATCGGACTGAGCCTGTGCAAAGAAATTATCCGCCGCCACGAAGGGCATTTGTCTGTCAAAGAAAGCAAAGCCGGAAAAACTGTTTTTCATATCGAGCTCCCTTAAAAACAACAGAAGTAAAACCGCACACCGGATATTCAAACCTTTTCCACTGTTCTTTTGTTTATAAAGTAGAATAACTAAATACACGATATGAGCATCAAAGAACAGTACTGGAAATATTCCCTCATCGTCATCATACTATTTATGGGAATCATCATCTTCCGTCAGATCACTCCCTTTTTAGGAGGATTGCTGGGAGCACTCACTATTTATATTCTGGTACGCACACAAATGACGCACCTGACGGAAAAGTGGAAACTGAAACGCAGTGTTGCCGCATTGCTGATTACGGCAGAGACGGTTATGGTATTTTTGGTTCCGCTCGGACTGACAATCTGGCTACTGGTAAACCAACTTCAGGACATCAATCTGGACCCGCAAACATTCATTGCCCCGATGCAGCAGGTGGCAGAGTTTATCAAAGAAAAAACGGGTTATGATGTGCTGGGAAAAGATACCTTGTCATTCATTGTCTCCATCCTACCCCGCATCGGACAAATAATAATGGAAAGCATCAGCAGCCTTGCCATCAATCTGTTTGTCATGGTATTCGTACTATACTTTATGCTGATAGGAGGAAAAAAGATGGAAGCTTATGTGAATGACATTCTCCCGTTCAATGAAGCGAATACACAGGAAGTAATTCACGAAATCAATATGATTGTACGTTCCAATGCCATCGGCATACCTCTGTTAGCCATTATTCAAGGAGGGGTCGCCATGATAGGGTATCTTATCTTCGGAGCACCCAATGTCCTGGTATTGGGATTCCTGACCTGCTTCGCCACCATCATTCCAATGGTAGGAACTGCCTTGATATGGTTTCCCGTAGCTGCCTATCTTGCCGTAACCGGAGACTGGTTCAACGCTATCGGACTCGCCGCATACGGTGGAATAGTCATATCTCAGTCGGATAACCTGATCCGATTCATCCTGCAGAAGAAAATGGCGGATACCCATCCGCTGATTACGATATTCGGAGTCGTTATCGGTTTGCCGTTGTTCGGATTTATGGGAGTCATCTTCGGTCCGTTGCTGCTTTCATTATTCTTTCTATTCGTCGACATGTTCAAGAAAGAATATCTGGATTTACGAAATAACCTTCCTGCGAGATGACGGAGCTACCAAAAAAATGCGTACTTTTGCAGTCGTAAAAACGACACTTATATCCAATGGAAGCATTTACATTCAATACTGTCGAACTGATTCTTTTATCGGCGGCAGGTATTCTTTTTATCATTCAGCTCATTTATTATTTCGGCTTGTACAATCGGATACATGCCCGCAATAAGGCTGTACGCAAAGAAGCAGTGCATTTCACACAAGAGATGCCTCCGCTTTCCGTGATTCTTTGTGCACGCAACGAAGCTGATAACCTACGTAAAATCTTACCTGCCATTCTCGAACAAGACTATCCGCAGTTCGAAGTGATTGTTATCAACGATGCTTCTACGGATGAGACAGAGGATGTACTGGGATTTATGGAAGAGAAATATCCTCACCTCTATCACAGCTTCACTCCCGACAGCGCACGCTACATCAGTCATAAGAAACTTGCCCTGACATTGGGCATCAAGGCCAGCAAACACGACTGGCTGGTATTTACAGAAACAAACTGTATGCCTGCAAGCAAGGATTGGCTCAGACTAATGGCACGTAACTTCACTTCACAGACTCAGGTAGTGCTGGGATACAGCGGTTACGACCGGACCAAAGGATGGCTGCACAAACGGGTAGCCTTTGACACGTTATTCCAGTCTCTGCGTTATTTATGCTTTGCATTGGCAGGAAAGCCATACATGGGCATCGGCCGCAATATGGCTTACCGGAAAGAATTATTCTTCCAGAGAAAAGGCTATTCCACTTATCTGAACCTGCAACGCGGGGAAGATGATTTATTCATCAACCAGATAGCCACCCCATCCAACACACGCGTAGAAACGGATATCAATGCAACTATGCGGATACAACCGGTATACAGCTACAAAGAATGGAAAGAAGAAAAGATAAGCTATATGGCAACCGCACGCTTTTATCACGGTGTACAGCGCTATTTGTTAGGATTCGAGACTTTCTCCCGTCTGCTGTTTTACGCTGCCTGCATCGCGGGTCTTGTATTCGGCATCCTCAACAACCATTGGCTGGCTGCCGGAATTGCATTACTGATCTGGCTGTTCCGCTATACCGTACAGGCAATCATCATTAATCGGACAGCCAAAGAAATGGGCGGAGACAGGAAATATTATTTCTCCCTGCCGGTTTTCGATATCCTCCAGCCCATCCAGTCGCTCAAATTCAAACTTTACCGCTCCTTACGCAGGAAAGGGGACTTTATGAGAAGATAGGCAACTGCTGATTACATGTGCCGCTGCATATAAATCGCATCCGAACCATCATGATAATAGTTTGGCTTTACTCCCACGGGAATAAAGCCATTTTTCATATATAGCTTGATGGCAGGCGTATTCGACTCTTTTACTTCGAGCGTAATCTTTACCGCCCTACAGTCAAAAGCTGTCTCAATCGTCCGCTCCATGAGCAACTGTCCCAGCTTCCTTCCTCTGCAGTCCGGATGGACGGCTATCGAATATATCCGCAGATAACGGGTTCCCGCATGAAACAATAATGAGACATAGGCGATCATCCGCTCCTGTTCCACCACCACATAAAAGGTGCCCTTTGAACGGCAGATCAGATAAACAAACTGTTCTCTCGAAAAACTATCTTCCTGAAAACATTCCTGCTCTATCTCCAGAATGGCAGGAATGTCTCCCACTTTTGCCTGACGGAGGTGTATCGTTGGTTCCATCATTAATAATGTTTCATTTCCAGCGCCTGCTCAAAGTGATTCAACAGACGGTAATACATTTCGTCACCGATAATCGCATCTTCCAGTTCATGGTCGATACTCGGATTATCGTTGATTTCAATCACGTAAGCCTTATCATCGACCATCTTCAAATCCACTCCATACAAGCCTTTTCCGATGAGATTGGCAGCCTTTATCGCCGTATCCAGTACCACACGCGGCACCTGATAGATAGGAATCGTATCCACCAGTCCGCAGCGGCTCCTGCCCGAATCATAATGGCAGTAAATCTGCCAATGACCTTTTGCCATATAATACTTGCAGGCATACAAAGGTACTCCGTTCAGCAGACCGACACGCCAGTCAAACTCCGTAGGCGTAAATGCCTGCGCCAACAAGATAGCCGACTTCTCGAAAAGAAGTTCAAGACTTGTTTTCAGTTCTTCTTCATTGGACACCTTTTTCATGCCAATGGAATAGGAACCGTCCGGTATCTTCAGGATGAAAGGAGCACCAACCTGCTCACTGATCTGCTCGAACGAGTTCTCATTGGACTGAAAAATCAACGTAGACTTCGGTGCCGGAATCCTTTCTTTCTCAAAAAGTTCTTTCAGATAAACCTTATTGGTACACCGAATGATAGACAACGGATCATCAATGACGACCATCCCATTCTGGGCGGCCAACTGTGACAAATGGAATGTATAATGATTCAGCGATGTCGTTGTCCGGATAAACAGCGCATCAAATTCCAACAGACGCATCGCATCATCCTCTGTAATCATTTCAACGTGGATATTCATCTTCTTGGCCACCTCGGAGAGTTTATGCAAAGCCCCTTTGTTACTGGGCGGGAATTTCTCTTTCGGATCGATCAGTACCGCCAAACTATATCTGGGAGCTTTTGCCGACTTAGGCGCACGCCATATTTTCTTATTAAAGTTATCCAGCGTATTGGCAAAGAAGTCCTGTTCCTCATCATCCAACCGGTTCAAAGGCAAGAACTGAATACTTTCAATCTGATTCTTGGGATGAGTGTTCAGAGCGACTCTCAACAAAGGGCAGGGATAGTTCTCGAAAATGAAGCGGGCCACTCTTTCCAGCCCTTTCTCACGGCATTTCCCGAAATAGATATTCAGATACCAGATATCACTTTTGATCCCGTTCTTCTGAATCCATTGATAACACAACGCCTGCAGACTTCGGTCCATGCGGATTCCTGTCCCCGTCTCCAGTTTGTTGATGATGTCAACATCGGGAATCACCCGTTGTCCTCTCGTCTGGGCAAGCAACGAACAGTAATACCCTTCGGAGTTATAGCTGTAATCATTGCTAAGATTAATAACTAACTTCCGGTCTTTTTCAACCGGCTTGTTCTTCAGATAGTCGGAAACAGTCAGGATACTTTTCGTCTCACAATACGGCTTCCAGTCATCCGGATTATCCAACAGAATTAACACATTATTCATAATGGTTAAAAATTAAACCTACAAGAGGATATTAAGTAAATCGGGCGCAAATATAGACATATTATTCACTCTACATCACGCTACGGTCTAAATTATTTTTGCAGCAAAAAAAGAAAAGAAAAAGAGAAGATTACTCGTACCGCATGGAGCTTGCAGGATTGATCTTCGTTATCAAGTAAGAAGGTCCGATCAGCATCAGAACCGATGCCAGCAACGTACCTGCATTGATCAAAAGGAAGAACCAGACATTGAAAGAAACCGATACCGTATCAACATAATAATTCTCCGGATCGAGCTTAAATATTCCGAATTGGGACTGGATAAAACAGAATGCCAGTCCAATCGCATTGCCCCAAAGCATCCCCTTGCCGATGAGAAAGACGGCAAACCAAAGGAAAGTCTTGCGAATCGTAAAATTATCGGCTCCCAGCGCTTTCAGTATTCCGATCATATTGGTGCGTTCTATGATAATAATCAGCAAACCGGAAATCATGGTAAAGCCGGCAACTCCTATCATCAGGAAAAGGATTACCCATACATTCAGATCAAGCAGATTGAGCCATTCAAATATCTGGGGATTCAGTTGCTCTATATTGCGTACATAATACACGCCTCCAAACTTATCACGCTGGCTATCCGTATCAACGGCTATCTCGTAAGTGATATCTTCCAGTTTATCATAGTCGCGCACCTGCAGCTCCACTCCGCTCACCTGCTCCGGTTCCCAGCCATTCAGACGGTTCACCAAATAAAGGTCAGTCAGCAGAAACAGATTATCATACTCCGAGAAATTGGTCTGATAGATGCCTGCAATCGTCAAGCGCCGGGCACGGATATTATCCTGAATATAATAGGTATATATCTTATCTCCCAGCTTCAGCTTCATTTTAGTAGCCAGCGCCTTGGAGATAAGTACCTGATTACTGGAAGCCGAATCACTGAACGCAGGAATCTCCCCTTCCACCAGATACTCCTGCATAAAACTCGGATCAAACTCCGGTCCGACACCTTTCAGTACCATTCCCTGAAAAGCATCATCCGTTTTTATCATCCCCGGCTTGGTAGAATAGCGTTGCACATGGCTTACTTGGGGATAACCGGAAAGAGCAGTCATCATACTGTCCCCCACCGCTATCGGATGAGTCTCATAAGAATTGACCGCATCCAGATTCGCTATCTGAATGTGCGACCCGAACCCGATGACTTTATTCCTTACCTCACTTTTAAACCCTATGACTACCGCCACCGCAATAATCATAACAGCCAACCCTATGGCAATACCAGCCATAGCAATGAGGACCGCAGGACGTGAAACCTGCTTTCCACCATCGCTCTCGCGATAAATACGACGGGCTATAAAAAGAGATAATGACAATTCTTTTAAGTATTAAGTAATAGGTATTAAGTATTAGCCGTAGCTTATTTAGAGATTAAGTATTAAGTGTTATATTAAGTATTAAGTCATTACCTTATGATATATTATCAATCTTATAATATCTCATACGCCAACCAGCGTCTACGGTTAATACTTAATACCTATTACTTAATACTTATTTCCTATTCCGTTCTTCCCGGATACACCTCCAACGCCTTTTGCAGGATGAAAAGCGCACGGGTCAAATCTTCTTTCTTCAATACGTAGGCGATACGCACTTCATTGATGCCGGAGCCCGGAGTAGTATAGAAACCGGAAGCCGGTGCCATAAATACGGTCTGGCCTTCGTATTCAAAGTCAGAAAGACACCATGCACAGAACTTGTCCGAGTCGTCTACGGGGAGTTTGGCTACGGTATAGAAAGCCCCCATCGGAATCGGAGAATAAACGCCCGGAATACGGTTCAATCCATCAATTAAGCATTTACGCCGTTCTACGTATTCATCATACGTCTCACGCGAATATTCCTCCGGAGCATCCAAAGAAGCCTCGGCGGCAATCTGTCCGATCAAAGGAGGACTCAGACGAGCCTGGCAGAATTTCATAACAGCGTCACGTATCTCTTTGTTCTTGGTAATCAATGCACCGATACGGATTCCGCACTCCGAATAACGCTTGGAAACAGAATCAATCAGCACTACATTACTCTCGATACCTTCCAGATGGCAGGCAGAGATATAAGGAGAGCCGGTATAAATAAATTCACGATATACTTCGTCAGAGAAGAGGAAGAGGTCGTACTTCTTCACCAGGTCACGGATCTGATTCATTTCCCGACGTGTATACAGATAACCGGTCGGGTTGTTCGGATTACAAATCAGGATAGCCTTGGTACGTTCATTGATCAGTTCCTCGAATTTCTCTACTTTCGGCAGGGAGAAACCTTCTTCAATGGTCGTTGCAATCGTACGGATCTTTGCTCCGGCAGAGATGGCAAATGCCATGTAGTTGGCGTATGCAGGTTCCGGAACAATGATTTCATCTCCCGGATTCAGGCAAGAAAGGAAGGAAAAAAGTACCGCTTCCGAACCTCCCGATGTAATGATTATATCGTCAGCCGTCAGATTGATGTTGAACTTTGCATAATATCCCACAAGTTTCTCGCGATAGCTTCTGTTTCCGGCACTGGGGCTATATTCCAGCACTTTACGGTCGATGTTGCGTATCGCGTCAATCGCGGCCTGAGGAGTGGGCAGGTCAGGCTGTCCGATATTCAGGTGAAACACATGGACTCCCCGTTGCTTGGCAGCGTCTGCCAAAGGAGCCAGTTTTCTGATAGGAGATGCAGGCATCTCGTTTCCGCGAATGGATATGGTTGGCATAATTTTAACTACAAATTACTAATTACTATTTACTTTTTTAATTTGGAACTGCAAATGTACGCAATAATTTGAATACAGAGACATAAAAACTTTAAAATCCTTATCAAGGGTAAAAACGTAGTGGAAAAATGAAAAGAAAGCTATACATTTGTAATACAGAAAACTTAAAACAATATCATAATGACCATACACCTTATCTCATTTGCTTCAATACTTCACAAACAAGCCTCGCTGCGCAATTCGCACGAAGCAATTCTAAGTGAACTTGAAAAATATTACACTGTCAAACTCATCGATTATCAAGATATGGATAAGTTGGGCAGTGATGATTTCAAAATCATTTTTATCGCTACCGGAGGTGTGGAAAGACTGGTCATCCAGCACTTCGAACGTCTTCCCCGCCCCGCCATTTTATTGGCCGATGGCATGCAGAACTCACTTGCTGCGGCATTGGAAATATCTACATGGCTCCGTGGAAGGGGAATGAAGAGTGAAATTCTTCATGGAGAATTACCGTCTATTATTCAACGTGTACATATACTATATAATAATTTCCGCGCGCAGCGTTCTTTGTTCGGCAAGCGTATCGGAGTCATCGGTACTCCTTCTTCGTGGCTGGTTGCCAGCAATGTGGATTATCTTCTGGCAAAACGCCGTTGGGGAATCGAATATATAGATATTCCGCTGGAAAGGGTTTATGAACATTTTAAACAAATCACAGATGATCAGGTAGGCGCGTCCTGCGCCGCCGTTGCTTCGCAGGCGCTTGCCTGCCGCGAGGGAACTCCCGAGGATTTAATCAAAGCAATGCGATTATACAGGGCCATCAAGAGAATTTGCGAAGAAGAGAAGCTGGAAGCGCTGACATTAAGCTGCTTCAAACTGATCGATCAAATTGATACGACCGGCTGTCTGGCATTGTCATTGCTGAATGATGACGGTATCATGGCAGGCTGTGAGGGAGATCTCCAGTCTATCTTCACTCTTCTGGCAGTTAAGGCGCTGACAGGAAAAGAAGGATTCATGGCAAATCCATCCACCATCAATACGCGAACCAATGAATTAATACTGGCACATTGCACTATAGGACTCAAACAGACGGAAAGATATATTATCCGCAATCATTTTGAGACAGAGAAAGGTATCGCCATTCAAGGACTGCTCCCGACAGGTGACGTGACTATCGTAAAATGCGGAGGCGAATGTCTGGATGAGTATTACCTGTCTACCGGAACTCTAACCGAGAATACGAATTATATCAATATGTGCCGCACGCAGGTGCGTATCCGCATGAATACTCCGGCGGATTATTTCCTGAAAAACCCGCTAGGCAATCATCATATTATGATTCATGGGAATTATGAAGAAGCTTTGAATGAGTTCCTGTTATCGAATGCCTGCAAAAGGACGGAATAGGGGATCGAAACAGAGGCTCTGTTATAGATAAATGCAGGCTCTGTCAGCAGTTGACGGAGCCTGCATTTATTATAAACAGAAGCTCTGTTTTATTGTAACAGAGGCATATCTTTCCACTGTCCGCCGTGCCACTCCACTACTGTGTCAAAGCCAACTTTCTTCAAGGCTGCCAATGCTTCGGCACGACTGTTATTAATCCGTTCCGGATAATGGGCATCACTATTCACCTGTACCCGAATACCCAATTCTTTCAATAAAGGGAAATAGCGTTCGTTCGGATAGAAAGTTCCCAAATCATGATAAGACTTGGTATTAATTTCAACGATATATCCATGACGGGCTATTTCTGCAAAATAATCGCGAACCAACGCATCATACCACGGTTCGTCCAATAATCCCGGACGATAGCAAGAGGCATTATAGTGCATCTTATCTGCATGACCAAGGATATCAAAACCTCCCAGCTCGACCATACGGAGCAGATTCTTATAATAAAGGTGGACAACGTAATCGAGATCACCTTCAAAATGCGCATCTATCAATTGACGGAATATATCGGCAGGGGTATCGATATCCACGACTTTGCCCAGCGGAGAATAGAGCATATGCACAGAACCAATCCGATAATCGAGCGGCAATTCCTGAAAACGAGGGATAGCGGGATGGCTCTCTTCATTCAGATAGTCTATTTCGAGTCCGATGGCAAGCTCTATTTTATCGGCATATTTCCCCTTCAGACGAGAAAATTCGGAAAGGTAATCATCCATCCGGTCCCACTCCATCGTCCATGCTGTAGAAAATGGCAGAGGAGCGTGAGAAGAAATACCATAAGAAGAAAAGCCTTCACTAATGGCAAAACGGATAAAATCTTCCATATTAGCTCGTCCGTCACAATATAAGCAGTGACTATGGTAATTGGTCAGGTTTGTCATATCGGTCTATGTTATTTCGGTTATTATCAGGTTGTTTCAGTTATTACAGTTTCTTTCCGTTCAGATTCATGTCAGCCTTCTATCTCGCTCAGTTCCAGCCAGCGCATGGTCTTTTCGTCAATCAGATCATTCACTTCGGGCAGACGTTTCGACTTTTCAGTCAGTTCGTCTACAGAAAGCGTTCCGCTGCAAAGCAGTTCTTCAATCTGTGCCTTCTCCGCTTCCAGTTCCGCTATTTCTTTTTCCAGTTGTTCGAACTCACGCTTTTCCTTGAAGCTCATTTTCCGCTTATCGTTCAGACGGACACGGGCGGTCTTCTCTTCCTGCGGCTTTTCCGCTTCCTTTTCTTTCTGTGCCTTGGCTTCTTTCCAGTCACGGTAATCGCTATAGTTTCCGGGGAAGTCACGGATATCTCCCTGTCCGTTGAATACCATCAGATGGTCTACTACCTTATCCATAAAGTAGCGGTCGTGGGAAACGACTATGACACAGCCCTTGAAGTTCTGCAGATACTCCTCGAGCACATTCAGAGTGATGATGTCCAGGTCGTTGGTAGGCTCATCGAGCACGAGGAAGTTGGGATTGCGCATCAGCACCGTGCACAGGTAAAGGCGGCGGCGCTCTCCCCCACTCAGTTTATAGACATAGCTATGCTGCGTTTCGGGAGTAAACAGGAAATGCTGCAGGAATTGCGAAGCCGTCAGCTTCTTTCCATTCCCCAGTTCGATCACTTCGGCTATATCCTGCACGACATCAATCACCTTCATTTGTTCGTCGAACTGGAGACCGTCCTGCGAGTAATAGCCGAAACGGACAGTTTCGCCCACATCCACCGTTCCGCTGTCGGGTTTGACCTGTCCCATCAATATTTTGATAAAAGTAGATTTACCCGTTCCGTTGTTTCCTACAATTCCCATCTTCTCGTAACGGGCAAAGATATAGGAAAAATCATCCAGAATCTTCAGGTCTCCGTAGCTCTTGAACAGATGATCGGCTTCGAATATCTTGCTTCCGATATAAGAGGCCTTTACTTCCAGTTTTACGTTGTCATTGTTGAAACGTTGCTTGGCAACCTTCTCCAGTTCATAGAAGGCATCTTCACGGTATCGGGCTTTGTGTCCGCGTGCCTGCGGCATCCGGCGCATCCAGTCGAGTTCCGTACGATAGAGGTTATTGGCACGTTCTATTTCCACGCTTTTAGCTTCGATGCGTTCCTGACGTTTCTCCAGATAATAGCTGTAGTTACCTTTATATTGATAAATCTGCTGATTGTCAATTTCGATAATCTCCGAGCAGACACGATCGAGGAAATAACGGTCGTGCGTCACCATCAGCAGGCTCAGGTTGGTGCGACGCAGGTAGTCTTCCAACCATTCGGTCATGTCCAGGTCCAGATGGTTGGTAGGCTCATCGAGAATCAGCAAATCCGGTTCGGTGATCAGGGCGTTGGCTAAGGCTACACGTTTCAGCTGTCCGCCGGAAAGCTGCTTCACCTGCTGGTCAAAGTTACGGATTTTCAGTTGGGACAGAATTTGCTTGGCTTTCTGCTCATATTCCCATGCTTTCTCCTGGTCCATGCGTGCCAAGAGGTCTTCCAGTCCCGGATGCCCTTCGGTTTCCATACATCGTTCGTACTCTTTAATCAGTTCGACGGTGCTGTTGCCGTGATGGAAACAGGCTTCGAGAACGGTCAGTTCTTCGGGATACTGCGGGTCTTGTTCCAGATAATCCACACGAAGGTCACGGCGGAAGACGATGTTTCCGCTGTCATACCCTTCTTTTCCGGCGATGATATTCAGTAAGGTTGTTTTTCCGCTGCCGTTCTTGGCGATTAATCCGACGCGTTGCCCCTCGGCAATGCCAAAAGATATATTTTCAAAAAGAACCAAGTCGCCGAAGGACTTGGTCAGGTTGTCTACTTGTAAATAAGGTACTGCCACGTAATTTAGTGATTAGCTGGTTCGTGATTTAGTGATGATCGATTGCCGATTGATATGCTTCGGCAATGTTGCAGGGTTGGCCGGCCTTAACTTTGCTCCATGCGATTTTCATCGGGTCGATGGTCCGGCCTTGGTATTCGAGTACGGGGACTTCCCGATTGCCGTCAATCAAGGTTTTCCACTCCATGCCTTCCACTTCGTTAGTCAGAATCGCGCATACCGTTATACCGATGGCGAGCCATTCATCTTTCTTCTTGGGGCTGATCTTACCGCTGTCTATCACTTGCTGAATCTTCTCCAAGTCCTCTTCCACTCCCTGAAAGTCTTTTTTGAGTTCCTGTTTGACGGTAGATACTACCCACTCGTAGCCTTCATTGATCTGATAGATTTCCGATAGGCGGACGGGAATCAGTTCTGCGGGATATTTCTCGCCTTCCTTGCGGGCTTCCAGTGTAGCGATGACCTCTTCCGCTTCCTTGGCGCTTCCGCCTTTGGGTACGGTAAAAGAACATTCAAAAGCGATATTGCCGGTTCCTGTTATCCACAGGTGAGAAGTATAATAAGTGCCCTCTTCCTGAAACATTTCTTTACTGTAGGCACAGTCCCATGTACCGATTTTCACCAATGAAGCCGAATCGTTTTCTTTCAGTTCCTGACGGATGGCATCTTTACCGTATGAGGCGTTGCCTTTAAAAGCTGATATACGAAAGTTGCCCGTCCATACATCGGGGTTATAGAAAAGAAAAGAGCCTTCGCCATCTTCAAACTCGTTCCAGTCCGACGGATAATTCATCGAAAACCACGCTCCGGGGGAGATAAATTTCTTGCCTTGCATCCTTTTTCATTAAATGATTACTTGGGCAAAAATACGAATTAAAAATGAATTTCACTTTCCTATCGGCTGTATTTTCCTCCGTACTTCTTTGGAAATCTCCAGAAACATATAGTTCAGCTTTCCGGAGTGGATGCCTGCTTCATTGTCTTTGTACTTTTTGTTGGCATACTGTTTGGATTTCTCGAAAGTGAGCAGTGACATTTCGTTCTGCGATTTGCCGACCATGGTAGAGTCCAGTTGTTCATCCGGGAAGAAGTCGTCGAGGTCTACATCGCCGATCATCGTTGTTTCGAGGAAGTTCATGTCCTTATGAGAGTTATCGGTGTAATATCCTACGAACATATGCCCCGGTGTACGTACCAGTATCGGTTCGATATTGATAGCCCGAAGAAGCGAAGCGAACAGGACGCTGCCGTCCACACAGTTGATCTGCGACGATTCCAGCGCATCGTCAAAGGTACGGACGCGTTGCGAGAAAACGACATTGCTCGAAAGGCTCGTATTGGATACGGAACTGTAGCGGAACTTGCGTTTCTGCAAGATGTTCCAAAGTGCGTATACCTGCTTGTCTACCGCACCTTTGGCCGTGCTCTGGTAGCCCAAGAAACGATTCACGATGCGGGTATTCAGCGCTTCACGAAGCAGCTGGTCGATCATCGGATTCTCTTCGTTGACGTATGCGGCAAAAAAGATACTGGTATCGTAAAACTTCGTCCCGTTCGCCACATAACCCAACAGGCATTCATTGACGCTACGCACCGAAAACGTACGTACCCGTTGTCCCAAGTCTTTCCCGTTCATCTCCACTTTTACGGCTACGCTCACCGGTTCCGCCTGTGCGTTATTCTTCAGTGCCTCGTAATTCCAGATGATATCGGGATAAATAGTATATTCCGTCCTCGGCTTGTTCAGCACAAATTCCGACACGGAACGGGAAAAGAAAGGGGTCTCGGCAACCTCTATCCGCACCCGGCTATAAGCAGTCCTTGACTTCACCCGAACGGCGATGCACGATTTCGGATTTCCGAGACAGGTAGAATCCGAAGGAGTAATCACCTGCGCGTCCGTAGTGGCTACCGACAGGATGGCCGACGGAAAGATATTTCCTCCCAGATCGTCTACGATCTCAAAGCCGGAATTAAAAGAAGTATATTTAAAGACGGAGATTCCCCCGATGAGAAGAAGCAGTACAATCACCCCTCCTACCACTTCGCGTCTATATCGTTTCAAGTCTATTTTTATCATGATCTGCAAACTGTGTATTTATTATCCTATCGCTACACAAAGATAACAAATAACAGACGGTTTTTCCTCGCATATCCCATAAAAACTTTCAAATATCATCCCGATGCCCGCATTCAGCGGAATGTAATACGATTGTAATATTTGTTTCATCCGCCCGTAACAAAGTCTTCTCATCTTTGTCCCGAAATAAAAAAAAGCTTAACTTTGTCATATCACATTAATACATATATCATATGAACGATTACCGTATTTTAGTTGTCGACGATGAAGAAGACCTCTGTGAGATTCTGAAATTCAATCTTGAAAACGAAGGTTATGAAGTGGATACCGCCAACTCCGCCGAAGAGGCTCTGAAGATGGATATCAGCAGTTACCACCTGATTCTTCTGGACGTGATGATGGGGGAAATCTCCGGTTTCAAGATGGCAAACATGCTGAAGAAAGACAAGAAAACAGCCAGAGTGCCCATCATCTTCATCACAGCCAAAGATACCGAAAACGATACCGTAACAGGCTTCAATCTGGGAGCGGACGATTATATCTCCAAGCCTTTCTCCCTGCGCGAAGTGATCGCCCGTGTGAAAGCCGTACTGAGGCGTACCGCCACGATGGAGACGGAAAAGGCGCCCGAACGCCTGACTTACCAGTCACTCGTGATCGACATCACCAAGAAGAAGGTAAGCATAGACGACGAAGAAGTGCAGTTGACGAAGAAAGAATTTGAAATACTGCTTCTGCTGGTGCAGAACAAAGGACGCGTCTTCTCCCGTGAAGACATTCTGGCACGCATCTGGAGCGACGAAGTATACGTACTCGATCGTACCATTGATGTGAATATCACCCGTTTACGGAAGAAAATTGGCGAATATGGCAAGTGCATCGTTACCCGCCTGGGATACGGATACTGCTTTGAAGCCGAATAATCAAGAAGTATGAATCTACCTGTCAAGCAAAAACATTTCCTCTCTTTCAGCCGGAAGTTATTCCTTTCGGTGATCTCGCTGTTTCTGGTATTTGCCTTTTGTTTCATCGCCTACCAGTATCAACGCGAAAGAGAATATAAAGTCGAGTTACTCAACACGCAGCTCCAGAACTATAACAGCCGCTTGTACGAACGGCTGAACAGTAATCCCGCCATCGAAGAAACGACTGAAAAGTATATCCGTGACCACGCATTGGAGGACTTGCGCGTCACACTGATCGACTTGCAGGGAAATGTGATCTATGACAGTTATCAGACTACCGACCAGCAACTGGAGAACCATCTCAACCGCCCCGAAGTGCAGAAAGCCTTGAAAGACGGAACCGGTTTTGACGTACGCCGCACTTCGGAGACCACCGGGCTACCGTATTTCTATTCGGCAACCCGCTACGGAGATTATATCATTCGCTCGGCACTGCCATATAATGTAAGCCTCATCAATAATCTGCAGGCAGACCCGCATTACTTATGGTTTACGGTCATTGTGTCGCTGTTGCTCATGGTGATCTTCTACAAATTCACCAACAAACTGGGAACTTCTATCAGCCAGCTCCGCGAGTTTGCCATGCGTGCAGACCGTAACGAACCGATAGAGATGGCGATGCAGTCCGCTTTTCCGCATAATGAGCTGGGAGAGATTTCGCAGCACATCATCCAGATATACAAGCGTCTGCACGAAACGAAAGAGGCACTCTACATCGAACGCGAGAAACTGATTACCCATCTTCAGATTTCGCATGAAGGGCTGGGCATATTCACCAAAGACAAAAAAGAGATTCTGGTCAACAACCTCTTTACTCAATACAGTAACCTGATTTCGGACTCTAACCTGGAAACGACAGAGGAAGTATTCGCCATCAGCGAACTGAAAGACATCATTCATTTCATCAACAAGAACCAGCAGCAACGCTCGCGGGGAAAAGACGAAAAGCGTATGTCCGTCACAATCAACAAAAACGGACGCACCTTTATCGTGGAATGTATCATCTTTCAGGACGCCAGCTTCGAGATTTCGATCAATGACGTCACGCAGGAAGAAGAGCAGGTACGTCTGAAGCGCCAATTAACCCAGAACATTGCCCATGAACTGAAAACTCCCGTAAGCAGTATCCAAGGTTATCTGGAAACGATTGTCAACAACGAGAATATCTCACGTGACAAGATAAATACGTTCCTCGAACGGTGTTACGCACAGAGCAACCGCCTCAGCCGGCTGCTACGCGACATATCCGTACTGACCCGCATGGACGAAGCCGCCAACATGATAGACATGGAACGGGTAGACATCAGCGTACTGGTAGGAAACATCATCAATGAAGTTTCTCTGGAACTGGAAGAAAAGCACATCAGCATCGTGGATTCACTAAAGAAGGGTATCCAGATCAAAGGCAATTACTCCCTGCTCTACTCCATCTTCCGCAACCTGATGGACAATGCCATCGCATACGCCGGAACCAATATTCAGATAAACATCAACTGTTTCCGTGAAGATGAGAACTACTATTATTTCAGCTTCGCAGATACGGGCATCGGTGTCTCTCCGGAACATCTGAACCGCCTTTTCGAACGTTTCTACCGGGTGGACAAAGGGCGTTCACGCAAACTCGGCGGAACCGGTTTAGGGCTTGCCATCGTAAAGAATGCCGTCATCATCCACGGAGGAAACATTTCTGCCAAGAATAATCAAGGCGGCGGACTGGAATTTGTCTTCACGCTGGCGAAAGAGAAATAAACAGCTTGGTTTTTCTTTATTCACAGTGCAGTCAAACAATCAGCCACTCTCCCAGATTCCGTTTCGCGGCATCAAAAGACACACCGACTTTCACCAGTCGCCTGCCATCCACGGTGTAGGGCAAAAGGTAACCTTTTTCATCAATCTGCTTCAGAGCTTCTTCGGCGGTGCCGGTGAGTTTAAATTCGAACACATAGATGTAGTCCGCAGTCTTTACTACTGCGTCGGCACGACCGATAGCGGTACGGACTTCCGCTTGCGTGAATTGCCCCATGAGTTTGAAGACGAGATAGAATACAACTTGATAATGACGTTCAGTTTTCTCGTTCAGTTCGTAAGGAAAATCGGCGAAGAAACAGGACAGACGAGTGAGGAAAGCTTCCGTTTCGCCCGTTTCCAGTTCATGCACAAATTTCCCGATATAAAAGGTGGTATCGGTGGATGCGACAGGAGTATAGAAAGGGGCGACAAAATTGAGGAAACCATATTTCACCTCTTCGTTAGGAAACCCCAGCGTATATGTACGAAAACGTTGGTCGAACGACTTTATAGTCAGGTATCCGCTTTGATAAATCATCGGAACAGGATTGGAGATATTCGCCCTGTCGTCACTCAATGAAGCAGAAGAGACTTCAATACCGTCCAATTCGCGAAGGTCAAAATTTGTCTTCTTTAGGATCTCTACCAGAAAAGTAGGCGTTCCGCTGGCAAACCAATAGTCACCGAAACGCGACTTAGCAAGGGCATTGAGCACACTGAAAGGATTGAACATGGGAGTAAATCCTTTCTCAGGAGTGAAGCGGTAACCGTCATACTGGCGGGTGAGTTGCTCTATAGCTTCGTCATAATTTGTTTCAGCCTGGAGAGCCAGTTCTTGCAATTCAGGTACAAAAACGGTTTCGATTTCCGTACGTGTCATGCCGCAAAGGGTGTTGTACTCAAGGTCGAAGCTGATATCATTCAACTGGTTAAGCGTGCTGAAAATGCCCATCTGCGCAAACTTCGTTACTCCGGTGATAAAGACAAACTGAAGATAAGGGTCAGCATCTTTGAGTACAGTATAGAAAGCGGTCAGCGTTTTACGGAAGTCTTCTTGCAAATCAGGTTTATCGAATGTCTGAAGCATGGGTTTGTCATATTCGTCTACGAGTACGACCACACGGCGTCCGGTCTGTTCGTATGCACGTCGGATAATGGTAATGAAGCGTCCGGAGTAGGTCATTGTGCCTTTATCTACTCCATACATCTCTTCCCAACTTTCCAGTTGCAGTTCAAGCATTCCTTCCAATCGTTCCCTACTGTCATATTTCTCAGCATTCAAGCTTAGGTGCAACACCGGGTATTCGAACCAGTTCTGCTCCAATTTCTCGATAGCGAGTCCTTCGAAAAGTTCTTTCTTCCCCTTGAAATAAGCTTCAAGCGTGGAAAGCAACAGGCTCTTCCCGAAACGCCGGGGACGACTGAGGAAATAAGGCTTCCCTTTCGTTACGAGACGATAGACCAGTTCTGTTTTATCGACATAAAGATATCCTTCCGAGCGAAGAAATTCGAAACTTTGTATCCCTATCGGGAGCTTACGGAGCGTTTTAACAGGTGCGTTCATATCAGCTTTTATTAAAAAATAACCAATGCTACGGGCAAAGATAACAAATTCGATGCAGATTCCACCCGAAGGGAAGAGATTATTTAGCCCTATTCACACAAAGTCGGCTGTATCGATAAAAAATACGAAGCCGCATATCCAGTTTTCAAAACTTACCGGAATATCGGTATGTTTTTTCACATAGTTTTCATACCTTTGCTTTCGAAAGTAAGTTTAAACCAACCAATTGTCATGAAAACAAACATAAGCCTTATACTCATTCTGTGCCTTCTTCTTGGCGCCTGTAAAAACGGGAATGCTTCAAGTCAAAACAAAAGCGAAACACCGCAAGATACCATTAAGGCTATTAAGATGCCCGCCATCCCGCAAATGATGACAGCACCGGAACAACGGGCCGACTTTCTGGCCAAGCATTATTGGGACAATGTAAACTTTGCCGACACCAACTATATCCACCATCCGGAAGTAACGGAACAAGCGTGGGCAGATTATTGCGACTTGCTGAACCACGTACCGCTTGAAACAGCCCAACAAGCCATGCGCAATGTAATCGACCGGACCAATGTGGACAAGAAGGTGTTTACATATATCACCGACCTGGCAGACAAGTATCTGTATGATCCCAACTCCCCCATGCGCAACGAAGAATTTTATATACCGGTACTGGAAGCAATGATAGCCTCTCCTGTATTGAACGAAACAGAGAAGATACGTCCCCAGGCCCGTCTTAAGCTGGCTCAGAAAAATCGTATCGGAACCAAAGCGCTCAACTTCACTTATACCCTGGCCTCCGGAGCACAAGGTTCATTATATCAGTTGAAAGCGGAATATCTTCTGTTATTTATCAATAACCCCGGCTGTCAGGCATGCACAGAAACCATAGAAGGTCTGAAAAACGCTCCCATCATCAACCAGCTTTTACAGGAAAAGAAGTTGGTACTTCTCTCCATCTACCCCGATGAGGAACTGGACGAGTGGAAAAAGCATCTGAGCGAATTTCCCAATGAATGGATTAACGGATATGACAAGAAGTTCACTATCAAAGAAGAACAGGTCTATGACTTAAAGGCTATCCCGACTCTATATCTGTTGGATAAAGACAAGACTGTATTGCTTAAAGATGCCACTGCACCAGCCATTGAAGCATATCTAATGCAGCATCAATAGTTAACATGTAGTTCCAATATCAGTTCCAACCGTTGAAACAAAATGTTTCTGCCGCTCGGAACTAAAGTTTCATCGGCTTGAAACCAAAGTTTCTTCAGTTTGAAACTAAAGTTTCATCTGCTTGAAACTAGAGTTTCATTGTACTTCCCTAATAATGGTTGACTTGTTTATCTCTAATAGCTGCTATGTGTTGA